>Ga0209233_1000037_pt1 | contig 554620 bp, 541 predicted proteins | sample AraplaCL_Cvi_mCL_FD_184269 | JGI IMG/M metagenome (GOLD analysis project Ga0209233, IMG submission 184269) | Arabidopsis root microbial communities from the University of North Carolina, USA - plate scrape CL_Cvi_mCL (SPAdes) (version 2) | ecosystem: Host-associated > Plants > Roots >...
CGGTTTGCGCTGGTGACGCGACAAACCGTAATGCGGTTTGCGCTGGTGACGCGGGGTGGAGCAGCCCGGTAGCTCGTCAGGCTCATAACCTGAAGGCCGCAGGTTCAAATCCTGCCCCCGCAACCAATCTTCCATCTCCAAAACCACTATCGCGGGCGCAAAGACCCAAATCGCCGAGGAGCTTTTTGCGCTTGGCCGCCCTATGCAGTTCGCCGGATGCCAGCTTCTCCGTAACCGGTGTTCTGCCTCCACATTGTCCTCGTCTTTCTAATCTGTGATCGCTTTTCCATGGGCGAGCAACGGGAGTTTCTCCATGGAGACTACATTGGAGGTTCTCACGACCAGGAGGCCTGGACGTGAGGTTCACCGGCGCTGGCCGGATGACGTCAAGGCGCAGATCGTTTCGGAGAGCCTTCGGCCCGGCGCAATGGTGAGTGAGGTCGCGGAGCGACACGGCCTGAAGCCGAACCACCTGTCCACCTGGCGGACGATGGCGCGGAAAGGCAAGCTTGTACTCCCTGCACCCGTGGATACGGTAGAGTTCGCAGCCGTCATCGTCGATCCACCCGTTGCGGAACCGCCGATCAAAAAATCCAGCCGTCCAGAGATTATCATTGGCGGTCTCACGATCCGTTTGGAAGAAGGCGCGTCTGCCGCCCGCATCGCCGCTGTCGCGCGTGCCTGCGCGGTTCCGGCATGATCTTTCCATCGAACCGGGTTCGGATCATGGTGGCCACTAAGCCCGTCGACTTCCGCAAGGGCCACGATGGACTGGCGGCATTGGTCAAGAGCGAACTGCACAAGGACCCTTTTACAGGGACGGTCTTCGTATTCCGGTCACGGAAAGCAGACCGGCTGAAGCTGATCTATTGGGACGGTAGCGGACTGGTGATGGCCTACAAGCGGCTGGAAGAGCACATCTTCACCTGGCCGGGCGTCAGGGACGGCCTGATGACCTTGGCCCACGCACAGTTCGAGGCGTTGTTTGCAGGCCTCGACTGGCGTCGTGTGCGTTCCGTGGAAGCGAGACCGCCGGACGCCATCGAATAGATGCGGCACGATGACTCGGGCGGTAAATTCCGACGGCGAAGCGACGTTGGTTTTGATAGACTTCGGTCATGTTGGACGCCGCCGATCTTCCAGACGATATTGCTGCGCTGAAGGCCATGCTGATCGCGGCGCAAGCGCGTGAATGTCGCAAGGATGACCGGATCGAGCGGCTGGAGAAGCTGGTCGCGGCTTTCAAGCAGGCGGCCTTCGGCCGCAAATCCGAGAAGGCCGATCCTGAACAATTCGATCTCGCACTGGAAGACCTGGAAACGGCCATTGCTGCCGTCCATGCCGAAGACGAAGCCGATAGCCCCTCTGGGAAGCCGCAGCCCAAGCCCCGTGCCGTCAATCGCGGCTCTCTGCCCGCTCATCTTCCTCGTGTCGAGGAGATCATCGAACCGGAAAGCCTGATCTGCGCCTGCGGCGGCGGCCTGCATTGCATCGGCGAGGACGTCTCCGAGCGGCTGGATGTCATCCCGGTGCAATTCCGTGTCATCGTTACTCGTCGTCCTAAATATGCTTGCCGCTCCTGCACCGACGGTGTCGTTCAGGCCCCGGCTCCGGCACGCCTGATCCAAGCGGGCCTGCCGACGGAAGCGACCATTGCCCATGTCCTGGTCTCCAAATATGCCGATCATCTACCGCTCTATCGGCAGGCCCAGATCATGAGCCGCCAGGGCATCGATCTCGACCGCTCCACGCTTGCCGACTGGGTCGGTCGGGCAGCGTTCGAATTGCGCCCCGTCTTCGACGCACTGATTGCCGACCTGAAGCGGTCGACCAAGCTCTTCATGGACGAGACCCGTGCGCCAGTGCTCGATCCCGGCACGCGCAAGACCAAGACCGGCTACTTTTGGGCGCTCGCGCGGGATGATCGTCGTTGGGGCGGCGGTGATCCACCAGGTGTGGCCTTCAGCTATGCTCCCGGTCGCGGGGGCGTTCATGCCGAACGGATATTGCAGGGCTTCTCCGGCATCCTGCAGGTCGATGGCTATGCCGGATACAACAGGTTGATCGCACCTGAGCGTGTCGGCCCGGACATTCGGCTTGCCTATTGTTGGGCACACGCCCGTCGCAAGCTTGTGGAGATCACCCGCAACGGCTCAGCACCCATCGCCGCCGACGGCGTCAAACGGATCGGTGAACTGTATCGGATCGAGGGCGAATTGCGCGGCCTTGATCCCGAGGCTCGCCTTGTCGGACGGCAGGAACGATCATCGCCGCTGGTCACAGACATGCAGGCCTGGCTCGCCCGTCACCGTGCCCGTGTCGCGACGAAGTCCCCACTCGGCGAAGCCTTGGCCTACATCGCCAAATACTGGGATGGTCTGAAGCTCTTCCTGACCGACGGCCGCATCGAGATCGACAACAACAGCGTCGAGCGGACCATTAGACCGATTGCCCTCAATCGGAAGAACGCCCTCTTTGCGGGCCACGATGCGGGAGCCGAGAATTGGGCGACCGTCGCCTCCCTCATCGAGACCTGCAAACTCAATGCTGTCGAACCGCTGACCTACCTGACCGCTACGCTCACCGCCATCGTCAACGGTCACAGGCAAAGCCGGATCGATGAACTGCTGCCGTGGAATTACGCGCAGCGAACACACGGCTGAGGTCTACTGTCGGCCCATTACGGGCACCGCTCCTACCTGCCCAGCAGAACTCGCGCGTTCTTTAACGTCTCATCGAGACGTATGCGGTGTTTCCCTTGTCCGATCTTGTTGCGATATTCCGCGATGGAAACTTTAACAATGTCTGCGGCGTAAAGCGGTATCTTTCCGCGAGGAACCTCGAACGACACAACAAGTTGGTCGTCGCATAGCAGTGTGAAGAGGTCCTCGCCCTGTTCGGGTATCTCGTTCAGGATATGAAAGACGGAGCCATCTATGCCGAGCGATTGAACAAGCTCTAAAAGAGCAGCGTCCCGTTGGAATTTCGCAGGCTGAAGCCTTCTATATCCTTCAAAACGATTTGTGAGGCGGGAGGGCATGAGGACGTCCGGTTAAGTGGGCAGTCTTTCAGTAAACCGTGGCAAGTAGTCCTGCAATCACCGTAGTTGGCGCATTGTTGCAATCTCTATCGCGCGGTAGTGCTCGAAACGAGCCAACGCTCTTGGTCAATGTGCGAGGGAGACAGCGCTTACGCTTCTCCATCAGGTCAAAGGGACCGGCAGCGGGAGCTTCGGGCGCAGCACAGGCCGAGCGACGGCCGGACCGGGACGACGTCGCTCCCATGCTGCTCCATTGGTCGATCGTCGGGCATCTTGATGCCGGTAGGCATGGCATCTGGAAAGGCTCGAGCATGCGCTCGTTGAGAAACCGAACGCCCAGGGCTTCGATGCACGGGCGTCGTACGAGCCCTTCGATGGTGTCGTCGAGAAGTATAACGACGCCGGTTGGGGGGTCCAGAGACGGCGTTTCCATCTAAGGAAACTTTTTCCCCGGTTACATCATCAAGCGCCGTTTGGTTTTGAATCGGATGTCTCGAAAGCTCGGCCGTGAGTCCTGTCTTTTCGCTGGCGAGCAGCAATCACCGAGATGCGATGACAGCCGAGCCATGACTGGCTTTTGCCGCCCGGCAGGCCGACGTTCTGCCGCGCGGCTATTTCCACGTCGTCTTCACCCTGCCGCAGCAGATCGCCGCCAATCCCAATTGTGCCAGACAAACCACCCTTCGTTCAATCCAGCTTCAATGAGATCCGATCCGCGGTGAGTGCGGTTGCTCACCTGTCGCCTATGTTTCGCGCTCTGGTCGACTGTGAAGTGAATCTTGAGCGACATCAGCGGGCTTGATGAGAGGTTTCCGTCAGGTCCCAGTAACGGTCGGAATGCGCGGCGCCGTCTCGTTCTGCTGGACGCGAGCTGCCACGGCGACCGTTAGCGCTTGCGCCAGGCACATCGGCGCCGCGAGCGAGCGCGAAAAGGTATAGTCATGCTCGGGCACGGCAAACAGGATCTTCGCCGATTTGGCGAGCGGGGAAAGCGTGCTGTCGGAAATGGCGATGATCGGCACACCGGACTTTGCCGCCTCCTCGACGATGTTGACGACTTCTGTCGCGTAGAAGCGGAAAGAGACGGCAATGAGGATATCCTCCATCCGCATCGTACGCGCCATATGTGTGGCCAGCCCGCCGCCCGGATCCAGCAGGATGCAGCGCTTACCAAGCATGGTCAGGATATAGCGCAGCAGATCAACGACCGGCGAGGAACGCAACTGACCGATCAGGTAGACCGTCTCGGCCCCTTCGATCGCATCCGCTGCGATTGCGAGGTCCTCAGCGCTGATGCGCTCCAGCAATTCTTGCAGGGAGGCGATGTCGCGCACCACGAGATCGTGCAGGAAACCATATTCGGACCGATCCTCGCGGTTCTGCAATTCGTCTCCGAGCGCTCGCACTCTGGCTTCGAAGCCCGGCGCGGCTGTCGTTAGACGTCTCTGGAACAGGAGCTGGAGTTCCTTGAAACCGTTATAGCCGAGCGCCTGTGCGAAACGCACGAAACTCGATGCGTGCATGCCGCAGCGCTCGGCAATCGTGTTGACCGATTGCACCGCGACTTCATTCGGATTCTGTGTGAGATAGACCGAAATCCGCTGGTAGGTCTTGCTCATCTGAGCATGACGTTCATGGATCAGACGGATCAGCTCTTCATAGTCCTTGGGGGCATCGTCTGATTGCGTCTGGTGCTTCATGGCCGGATCTTGCAATAATTACTGCAAAACGCAAACAAAATGAATGGACGCATTGGATTGCCCAGGCTGGCGATGAGGATTTTCGGAGACATCAAGTTCCTCATGAGCGGGTGGTCGTCCGGAGGAAAACCGGACGCCGGAAAGCAGGGTGGCGGCGCGGCTCCGTCAGGCGAGAACGCTCATCCACTGACGCGTGGATGACGAGCGTTGGATCGTCTCGACCAGTTGCTGAATGCGCGAACCGGCGGCAAATCCGAAGGGTTCGGGGATTTCGCCGGCGATCGCACGCATATAGCCCTCGATCTCGATTGCTTTCAGGTCGTTGAAGCCGAGCTGATGCCCTGGAGCGACGCAGAAATGGCCATAGGGAGGATGGTCGGGTGCGGCCTCGATCCTGCGGAAGCCACGCCGGCCTGCCGGATCCGCGTTCGAATAGAAATGCAGCTCGTTGAAGCGCTCCTGCGTGAATGCCAGCGCGCCCTTCGTGCCGTAGACCTCGAAATCATGCTGCATCTTGCGGCCGGTGGCGATCCAGTTGCCCTCGATGGAGCCCTGTGCGCCGTTGGCAAAGCGCACGAAGGCGCGTCCGACGTCATCGACTTCCACCTTGCGTGTGCCGCCCCTGCCGTCGGGTCGCTCGCTGATCATGGTGATGCAGTCGCCCATGACTTCACTGATCGGGCCGAGCAGGAATTCAGCAGTTGCAAGCGCATGGCTGCCGATGTCGGCCAGCGCTCCGCCGCCTGCAGGATCGTGGCGGAAGGTGAAGGGGCAGGACGCATCCGCCATATAGTCTTCGGCGTGAAGCCCGCGATAGCCGTGGATCTCGCCCAGTTCGCCGGCAGCGATCATTTCACGGGCAAGGCGCAGCATCGGATTGCACAGATAGTTGAAGCCGACCTGCGTCTTGACGCCTTTCGCCTCCGCAGCCAAGGCCATCTCGCGTGCGTCAGCGGAAAGCGGTGCCAGCGGCTTCTCGCAATAGACATGCTTGCCGGCGGCAATGGCGGCGAGGGCCATCTCCTTGTGCAGCGCATTCGGCGCGGTGATGTCGATGATATCGATCTCGGGGTTGGACACCAACGTCCGCCAGTCGGCGCTGGCATGAGCGAAGCCGAAATCGCCTGCTGCGCGGGCGGCCGCCTCTTCGGTGATATCGGCGACGGTGTGCATCTCCAGCCGGTAAGGCAGGTCGAAGACCTTTTGCGCGGAAGCAAAGCCGAAGACGTGGGCCTTGCCCATGAAGCCGGTGCCGATCAGGCCGACACGGAGGAGGGGTTTTTTAGACACGTGCGAAATCCGGGTTGACGACAAGCTGCGGGTCGATGGTGCCCGCGAGGAAATTGACGGAATTCTCAATCGCGGCGATGGCCATGCGCTCGCCGCATTCGGCCGTCAGCCCGGCGATATGGGGCGACAGGATGACGTTGAGATGGGCAAAGAGCGGAGAACCATTCGCTGGCGGCTCGTCATCGAACACGTCCACGCCGGCGGCACCCACCTGGCCGGAGGCGAGCGCGTCGGCCAGCGCTTGTTCACAGACGACGCCGCCGCGCGCGGTGTTGACGAGGACGACCCCCCGCCTCATGCGGGCGATTTCGGCTGCGCCGATCGCAGGACTGTCGGCTTTCGGGATATGGACCGAGATGCAGTCGGCCCATCCTAGTCCCTCGTCAAGCGGTACGGGCCTGACCGGTCCCTCGGGCCAGCCAACCTTTTCCAGGAAGGGATCATAGGCGCGGATTTGCATCCCGAACCCGGACGCCATGCGCGACAGATGACGCCCGATCCGGCCATAACCGATGATCAACAGGTTCTTGCCCGAGATCTCCTGCTGCTCGAGCCTGTTTCGCCAGCCCCATTGGCCCGGTTCGCGCACGGCCCGATCGGCGAGCAGCACGCGTTTTGCTCCGGCGAGGAGTTGCATCATGGCATGCTCGGCGACCGACACGGAGTTCACGTCGCCGACAATCGTCAAAGCGATCCCGCGCCTGTTGAGCGCGGGAAGGTCGACCGAGTCGTAGCCCACACCATGACGCGAAACGACCTTCAGCCGCTCCGCCTGGGCAATCGTCGCCGCCGACAGCGGCTGCGTGCGGATCACCAGCGCGTCGGCCTTCGCAATCAGCGGCGCGTAGGACGGTTCGGAGACCTCCTCGATATAATCCACGGTAAAGCCTCGTGTCTCAAGGTCGCGCAGCAGGGCTTCGCCAGAGGGGTGGAGTTTCCCGGCGGCCAGAAGGTGCGGCATCAATATGCTCCTTTGGTGGCCTGGATGAGGGCTGAGCCAGTCAGGTCGCGCCATGTTTTGACCGAGGCGGCAGCAGCAGCGGCCAGAAGGCGGCTGTCACCCGAAACGGTGGTGAGATCGAAGCCCCAGCCGATCGCGCGAGCGGCGTAGTCCGGCGTGCCGCAATGCAGGCAGGCACGGATGCCATTCGCCTTGCAGGCCGCGAGAATGCGCTTGATGAGGTCGATCATTTCCGGCTCTTCGCGGTCGAAGCCGGGCGGCAGTCGGCCCTCTTGCGTGCCGAGGGTCAGATCGGCGGGGCCGACATAAATCCCGTCGAGGCCGGGCGTCGCGGCGATGGCATCCAGATTGTCGATGCCCTGCTGCGTCTCAATCATTGCCAGCGCTAGAATCTCGTCGTTTGCGGCAAGTCCGTAGGTGCCATATGCGAAGGCCGCGCGCGTCGGGCCGAAGCTGCGCTGTCCCTGCGGCGGGTAGCGTAGATAGCTGACGAATTCCGCCGCCTCCTCTGCCGAGTTCACCATCGGGCAGATGATGCCTTGCGCGCCGGCGTCGAGCGCCTTCATGATGATCCCGGGCTCGCGCCACGGCACACGCGCCATCGGCGTGACGCCTGAAGCGCGCATGGCCTGAAACATCGGCAGCACGGAAGAATAGTCGAGGGCGCCGTGCTGGATATCGATGGTCACTGAGTCATAGCCCTGCGCGGCCATGATCTCTGCGGTGAAGGAGTTGCCGATCGACAGCCAGCCGTTGATGGCCGGCCTGCCTTCGGACCATTGCTGTTTGAGCTTGTTGGTGAACATGGCCGCGTCCTCAGAATACGATCTGGGCGAGCTTGGTATCGAGATAGTCATCTATTCCCTCGATGCCTCCCTCTCTGCCCATGCCCGAATGGTTGGTGCCGCCGAAGGGCGCTTCGGAAGCCGCCAAAGCAAAGCTGTTGATGCCGACCATGCCCGATTTCAGAGCCGCCACCGTGCGCCTGACGCGATCGGGCGAGCGGGTGAAGGCATAGGCGGAAAGGCCCATTTCCGAGGCGTTGGCGCGGGTCAGCACTTCGTCTTCGGTTGAAAACCGGGTGATCGCGGCGATCGGTCCGAAATTCTCCTCTGCGAAGACCTTCATGTCGTCTGTGACGCCGACGAGAATGGTCGGTTCGAAGAAGAAGCCGCTATTGATATGGGCAGGACGCTTGCCGCCATGGGCAATCGTCGCGCCGGCGCGGACGGCGTCCTGAACGATGGCCTCGATCTCCTGCAGGCGGCCGGCATTGATCAGCGGTCCCATGCCGGTCTCGGGGTCGAGCCCGTCGCCGAGTTTGATTTTGGCCGTGCGCGCGATGAAACCATCAACAAAGGCGTCGTGCAGACTGTCGTGGACGAAGATCCGGTCGGGCGTGACGCATACCTGGCCGCAATTGGCGAATTTCGTCGGCACGGTCAGATCCAGCGTCGTCTGCAGATCGGCGTCGTCATAGACGATCAGTGGGGCATTGCCGCCGAGCTCCATCGACACCTTCTTCACCGTATCGGCAGCGTCTCGGATCATCTGCTGGCCGACACGGGTCGAGCCGGTCAGCGACACCTTGCGCACGCGGCTGTCGGCCATGATTGGCGCATAGGTATTGCCCGTCGAGCCGACGACGAGGTTGATGGCGCCGTCAGGCAGGTTGGCCGCCCTGAGGCAGTCGACCATCACCATCGCCACGCCCGGCGTCTGAGACGAAGGCCGCAGCACCACCGGGCATCCGGCCGCAAGGGCGGGCGCCAGCTTGCGCGCCGGCAGGGCCGCCGGGAAGTTCCAGGCCGTAAAGGCGCCGACGATGCCGACGGGCTCGCGGCTGACCTCGAAGCGCCCGCCGGGCACGCGGCTGTCGATGATGCGGCCATAGATACGGCGCGCCTCCTCGGCAAACCAGCGAAACTGATCGCAGGCGAGCCCCCATTCGCGGCCGGCCTGCGCAAGCGGCTTGCCGGTCTCGGCGGAGATCATTCTTGCGGCCTCGTCGGCGCGACGGACCATCTCGTCGGCGGCCTTGTGCAGCGCACCGGCCCTGGCGAAGCCGCCCATCGCGCGCAGTTTTGGCAGGGCGGTCGCGGCGGCATCGAGCGCCGAGCGGGTGTCCTCGACAGTCGCGAGGGGCACGGTGCCCAGCGCTCTTTCAGTAACAGGAGAGATGATCTCCCCCGTAACGGTGCCGGCTACCCAGCGACCGTTTATGAAAAGTCCGAATTGTTCGTACATGGTTCACCCGATTTCGCTGGTGTTTACGGTTCGCCCTTTGGCGATTGAGCGGATTGCCGCTTCGGCGAGGATCAGGGCCTGGCGGCCGTCTTCGAAATTAACCGCAGGCGGCGTTTTCTGTTCGACTGCATCGACGAAGGCGCCGATCTCTGCGGCAAATGCGTCGCCATAGCGCTCGATGAAGAAATTCATCAGCGGTGCGCCTTGATCGGTATGGCAGTCGGTATAGAGGCGCAGATTGTTGAGCGGGTGGTTTTCTGAAATCGCCATGCCGCCGCTGCCAAACGCCTCCACGCGCTGGTCATAGCCGTAGACTGCACGTCGGGAGTTGTTGATGATCGCTTGCTTCCCCGATGCGGTTTTCAGCACCACGGTCACCGTGTCGTAGTCGTTGCAGCGCTCCATCAGCGCCGGATCGACGAGGCGCGAACCCGTCGCGGAGACCTCGGTCACTTTTTCGTCGAGAATGAACCGCGCCAGATCGAAGTCGTGGATCGTCATGTCGCGGAAGATGCCGCCTGAGACTTCGATATAGGCATCGGGCGCCATGCCGGGATCACGCGAGGTGATGATGACCTGATGTAGCTCGCCGATCTCACGCGTCTTGACGGCCTGGCGCAATGCGCTGTGTCCGGCGTCGAAGCGGCGTACGAAGCCGAGCATGACCGGTACGCCGCTCCCCGCAATTCTTGTTGCGCAGGCATTGACGCGATCGAGCGACAAGTCGATCGGCTTTTCGCACAGGACTGGTTTTTTGGCCGCCACGGCCTGTTCGATCAGGTCCGCATGCGTGGCGGTCGACGTCGCGATCAACACGGCATCGATGTCAGCGGATGCGAACACCTCATCGGCCGAATCGAAGCGCCGAACGCCTAGTTTCTCCGATATTTCCACGGCTGCCGGCATATGCACATCGAAGACGCCCGCAAGCGTCGCGCGTGGATGGGCCGCGATGTTTTCCGCATGCATGCGACCAATGCGGCCGACGCCAAGCACTGCAATTTTCAGCATTCAAATTCCTCCCGAGGTGTTATGCAATAATCATTGCAAACTGTTATTTTTGTCAATATGTATTCCGGAACAACGCAACATTCCCATCCGCAGGAGGAGGCGAGATGACCCGCAAGACTGTGCGCCTGACCATGGCTCAGGCTCTTGTCCGTTACCTTTGCAATCAGTTCACCGAGATCGAGGGCGAGCGCGTACCGCTCTTTGCCGGCGTCTTTGCGATCTTTGGTCACGGTAACGTCACCTGCCTGTCCGAGGCGCTGGAAACCGTGCAGGACACGCTGCCGACATGGCGCGGCCAGAACGAACAGTCGATGGCGCTCGCCGCCATCGGCTTTGCCAAGGCCAAGCGCCGCCGCCAGATCATGGTGGCGGCAACGTCGATCGGACCGGGTGCGCTCAATATGGTGACCGCCGCGGGCGTCGCCATGGCCAATCGCCTGCCGGTGCTGCTGCTTGCGGGCGATACTTTCGCCAGCCGCCTGCCCGATCCTGTGCTGCAGCAGGTCGAGCACTTCGGTGACCCGACGATTACCGCAAACGATGCCTTCAAGTCGGTCGTGCGCTATTGGGACCGGATCGTGCTGCCGGAACAGATCCTGCAATCGCTGCCGCAGGCGGTCGCAACGATGCTTGACCCGGCGGATTGCGGCCCGGCTTTCATAGGTTTGGCACAGGATATCCAGGAAGTCGCCTTCGACTACCCGGAAGTGTTTTTCGAACCGAAGGTCTGGAAGATTCCGCGCCCGCGCCCCGACCGCGATACGGTAATCGCGGCGGTCGAACTGCTGAGGACCGCGAAGCGTCCGCTGATCATTTCCGGCGGCGGCGTGCGCTATTCGCTGGCCGAGGAGACGGTCGCCGAATTTGCCGCGAAACGCGGAATCCCTATTGTCGAAACCATCGCCGGCAAGGGTGCACTGACTCATGACCATCCGGTGCATGCCGGGCCGATCGGCATTGTGGGCTCTACCTCCGCCAATGCGCTCGCGAAAGACGCGGACGTGATCCTGGCGATCGGCACGCGCCTGCAGGACTTCACCACTGGATCGTGGACGGCCTTTTCCCAAGAGGCGCAGTTCATCTCGATCAATGCGGCGCGCTTCGATGCGGTCAAGCATCGGTCCCTGTCCGTCGTCGGCGATGCGCTGGAAACCGTGGCCGAGCTCGATGCCGCACTCGGCGACTATAAGGCCGAGGCGGGCCTGATGCCACGCGCCAAGGCGCTGTTTGCCGAATGGGATAAGCTCCTTGACGAGCATCAATTCCCGACCAATGCATCGGTTCCCTCCTATGCGCAGGTCGTCGGTGTGTTGAACAAGGTCGCCCGCCCGGAGGACACGCTGATCTCGGCCGCCGGCGGCACGCCCGGCGAGGTGGTCAAGGGCTGGCGGGTCAAGAACCCCAACACCTTCGATTGCGAATTCGGCTTTTCCTGCATGGGCTACGAGATCTCCGCCGGCTGGGGCTGCGCCATGGCGCAAGAAGGTCCCGGTGGCACGGGCGGCACGCCGATCGTCATGCTCGGCGACGGCACATACATGATGATGAACTCGGACATCTATTCGGCAGCGCTGACGGGACACAAGCTGATCATCGTCGTCTGCGACAATGGCGGCTTTGCTGTCATCAACCGCCTGCAGCAAGCCAAGGGCGTTCCCGGGTTCAACAATCTCCTCACCGATTCCCGCGTGCAGAACCGGGAAAATCCACTCCACGTCGATTTCGTCAAACATGCGGAAGCGATGGGCGCAAAGGCCCGCAAGGCCGAAAGCCTTGCCGACCTCGAGGGCGCAATGAAATGGGCTCAGGGCAATGACGGCGTGACCGTGATCTCGATCGTTTCGGATGCCTGGAAGTGGGTGCCGGGCGATGCCGACTGGGACGTCGGCGTTCCGAGCGTATCGAGCTTTGAAACCGTCCGCGCTGCCCGCGCGGCACAAGAGAAAATCCGCGAAGCGCAGCGTTTGGGTGTTTGATATGAAGGCAAGACTGGGGATTGCTCCGATTGCATGGTGGAACGACGACCTTGCGGAGCTCTCGGATGACGTCAGCCTGGACGAGTGCCTGCGGCAGGCTTCCGAGGCCGGCTTCACCGGCATGGAAACGGGCCGCCGGTTTCCGATGGACATGAAGGAACTGGGGCCGATCCTGTCCCGCTTTGGAATTTCCGTCTGCGGCGGCTGGTTCTCCGGCCTGCTGCTCGACGGCGACATCGAGGCCGAGAAGGAGCGCATCGCGCAGCAGATGGCGTTCTTCATCGCGGCGGGCGCCCCCTGCATCGTCTATGGCGAAACTGCGCGCTCCATCCAGGGCATCCGCTCCGCACCGCTTTCGACGAAGCCGAAGCTCTCCGAGACGGAGATGGCGGCCTATGGCCGCAGGATTTCGGATTTCGCCGACTGGTGCGCCAGGCAGGGCATGCCGATTTCCTACCACCATCACATGGCGGCGGCGGTCGAGACGGAGGCAGAACTAGACCTGCTGATGCAGCACTCTTCGGTGCCGCTGTTGTTCGATGCGGGCCACATGGCTTTTGCCGGCGGCGACGTCATGCGGGTCATCGAGAACCATCACAACCGGATCACCCACGTTCACACCAAGGACATCCGCCGTGGGGTTGTGGATGGGCTGGACTGCAGCAGGGAAAGCTTCCTCGACGCGGTCATCAAGGGCGCCTTCACCGTACCGGGCGATGGCAGCCTCGATTTCGAGGCAATCGTCAAGGCGCTGGCCGCGAAGGGCTACGAGGGCTGGTTCGTGGTCGAAGCCGAACAGGATCCGGTCAAGAACCCACCACTCGCGATGGCTCGCAAGGGGCACAAGGAATTGCTGCGCGTCATGGACGCCGCTGGTTATGAGGTCGTGAAATGAATCGTATCGATGGAAAGATCGCCGTCATCACCGGCGGCACGCAGGGGCTGGGTGCAGCGATCGCTCGAACTTTTGCGCAAGCCGGCGCGGCAGGCCTTGTGATCGTTGGACGCGACGGCGCCAAGGGCGCGAAGGTGGCGGATCAGATCACGGCCGAGCACGGGACCCCGGTGCTGGTCGTGGCAGCCGATCTCAGCGACATCTCAGACGTGCGACGTGTGCTGGCCGAAACGGACGAACGGTTCGGCCGGGTGGATATCCTGGTCAATGCCGCCGCGCTGACCGATCGGGGCAATCTGCTGAACACTACGCCTGACCTTTTCGACCGGATCTTTGCCGTGAACGTGCGCGCGCCGTTCTTCCTGATGCAAGACGCTGTGCAGATCATGATCCGGGAAGGGATCGAGGGAACGATCGTCAACATCGGTTCGGCCTCGGAGCACGCTGGCCAGCCGTTCATCGCACCCTACTGCGCTTCGAAAGGCGCGCTTGCGACGCTGACGCGCAATTCCGGCTTCGCCCTGATGCGCAACCGGATCCGGGTCAACCAGCTCGACATCGGCTGGATGAACTCCGACCACGAGCGCGCCCTGCAGGCGGCGGAAACCGGAGATCCGCAAGCGATCGACCGGGCCGCAGCGCAACTGCCTTTCGGACGCCTGCTCGATCCGGCCGAGGTCGCACTTGCCGTGCTCTGGGCGGCTTCCGGCGATAGCGGGATGATGACGGGATCGGTGATTCACTACGATCAGTCTGTCTGGGGCGGCTATGACGGCCAGGCTCCGGCACCTGCCAAGCGGCTCGGGGAGTAAGCGATGCGCACGATCAAGGGACCAGGCGTTTTTCTCGCTCAGTTCGCGGCCGACGACGCACCCTACAATTCCTTGCCGAGCCTTGCGAAATGGGCAGCGGACAAGGGCTTCAAGGGCGTGCAGATCCCGACCTGGGATACGCGTCTCATCGATATGAAGAAGGCGGCGACAAGCGATGCCTATTGCGACGAACTGAAGGGCATGCTGGCCGACCACGGGCTTGAGATTACCGAATTCGCCTCGCATATCACCGGGCAACTGGTGGCGGTGCATCCGGCTCATGACACGATCATGGACAGTTTCGCACCGGAACATGTGCGCAGCAATCCGGCCGGACGGCGGGCCTGGGCCGAGGAGCAGTTGCGCTTTGCCGCCCGCGCCTCGCAACGGCTCGGGATCGACCGGCATGTGACGTTTTCCGGCGCGCTGCTGTGGCCCTATCTCTATCCCTATCCGCAATGGCCGGAGGGGCTGGTCGAGGAGGGGTTCGAAGAACTTGCCAAACGCTGGACGCCGATCCTCAACGATTTCGACGCGCATGGCGTGGATGTCTGCTACGAGATCCACCCCTGTGAAGACCTGCACGACGGCCATAGCTGGGAAATGTTCCTCGATAAGGTGGGCGAGCATCCGCGCGCTAACCTAATGTACGATCCGTCGCATTTCGTGCTGCAGGCGCTCGATTATCTCGCCTTCATCGACCACTACCATGAACGCATCAGGACCTTCCATGTAAAGGACGCCGAGTTCCGCCCCGACGGCAAGTCAGGCGCCTATGGCGGCTACCAGCCGTGGTCGAAGCGGGCTGGGCGCTTTCGCAGCCCCGGCGATGGGCAGGTCGATTTCGGCGCGATTTTCACGAAACTCACCACCTACGGCTTCGATGGCTGGGCCGTGCTCGAATGGGAATGCTTCGTGAAAAACCCGGAAGACGGCGCGGCCGAAGGCGCGCGTTTCATCGCGGATCATATCATCCGGGTCTCGGACCGGGCTTTCGACGATTTCGTGAAATCCGGCGCCAATCGCAGCGCTAACCGGGCGATGCTCGGACTGGAGGGCAAATGAGCGCTCAACGACCCTTGCGTCTTGGCATGGTGGGTGGCGGGCAGGGTGCCTATATCGGCAACATCCACCGCCTCGCCTCGCGGCTCGATGGGCAATGGCAGCTCGTGGCCGGTGCCTTCGACGTGGACCCCGAGCGCGGCCGCGAATTCGCGATCGGGCAGGGCCTAGATCCCTCGCGCAGTTATGGCTCTTATCAGGATCTCATCTCAGGTGAGGTCGGGCGCGCGGACCGCGTCGATGCGGTGGCGATCTGCACGCCGAATTTCACCCACTATCCGATCGCCAAGGCGCTGATCGAGGCGGGTTTCGATGTGATCTGCGAGAAGCCGCTGACGGCGACGCTGGAAGACGCCGTGGCGCTCGAAAAACTCGCCCGCGAATCCGGCCGCTTTGTCGGTGTGACCTATACCTATTCGGGCTATCCGATGGTGCATGAGGCGCGCGTGCGCGTTGCGCGTGGTGAGATCGGCGCAGTGCGGTCCGTGCAGGTCGAATATCCGCTCGAATGGATGGCGACCGCGATCGAGCAGAAGGGCAACGCACAGGCGGCATGGCGTACCGACCCGAAGAAGAACGGCCGGGGTGGTTCGATAGGCGATATCGGTACCCATGCCTATCATCTGGCAGGTTTCGTGACGGGGCTCAAGTTGGACTCGCTCACCGCCGATCTCGCGACCTTTGTCGAGGGCCGGGCGCTGGACGACAACGCCCATGTGATGATGCGCTATCAGGGCGGTGCGCGAGGCCTGTTGTGGTCTTCGCAGGTCGCTTTGGGGAACTCGAACGGCGTGCGGTTGCGCGTCTTCGGCTCCAGCGGGTCGTTTCAGTGGTTCCAGGAACAGCCGAACGAATTGATCTATGCGCCATTGGAAGGCCGCGTCCAGATCATCAAGCGCGGCGCCGATGACTTGTCGGAAGACGCGAAGGTCCGCAGCCGGACCCCGCCAGGCCATCCGGAAGGTTATCTGGAAGCCTTCGCGAACCTCTATGCAGGCTTCGCCGAAGCGATCCGCGCACAGAAGGAAAAGCGCGAGCCAGGTGTGGTCGGCCGGAATGTGCCGCTCGCCTATGACGGCTTGAAGGGCGTCGCCTTCGTTGAGGCTGTGGTCGATAGCGCAGAAGCAACGATCCAACCATGGATTCGGCCGGTCGCGGTCTGATGGACCGCGTCGCCGCCGGCGACAATGTCCCTTGGAGGACGATCCATTGAAGGGTCGCCTTTTCAAAGACCGCAATTATAGCGCGTATGAAGAAGGATTTGCGAATGAGGTGGTTCCGTCGATACCCCGTTCAGATTGTCTCTTATCCATCGCGCCGCCGAGGTCAGCTCACCGGCAAAGTCGTGCGATATGACGTAATCCATGCTGCCCGATTCCAGCAACGCGCGGGAATGGTTGGAGAGTTCGTGCCCGACGAACACGGTCTCCTGAGCCTTGCCTATGTGTTCGAGAGCCTTGGCAACGCCGCGATTGGCGCCGGCGACATTGTAGATCGCCGCCGGATGGCCATTCGCCTCGAAGTATCGAAGCAGCTGCTCACACGTGTTATCGGGCCGCTCGTCGGAGATCACGCGCTCTTCAATCCTGAGATGCGGGAAGTCCGAGCGGAGGACCCTGCGGAACCCCATTTCACGTTCCTGCTGGCAGCGGAAGGGAACGCTCATCACGATCAGGATGCTGTTGCGCTCTTTCGGCAGGGCATTGCCGATCAAAAGCGCAGCGACGCTTCCGGCCGCATACTGATCGTTGCCGACGAAGGCGCTCCGACGCGAACTCGGCAAATCGGTCGTCAGGCAAACTACGGGAATCCCGGCTGTTCGCAGTTTGCGGATGGCGCGGTTGACGGCGGGATGTTCTCTCGCGATGACCACAACGCCGTCGGCGTCGCCACCCTCCTGCTCGATGTTCCGCGCAAAAGCGATGGGGTCGAGTTCGCTCGTCGGCACGTAGAGGCCCTCGATCTTGATGCCCGGAAGCGTCCGATTCACGTCGGTCACGGCGCCCGCCATCGCCGCGTTGAAGGTTTCGCCGGACTCGCAGAAGAGACGAATCTGCAAGGGCACGTCCCTGTCCGAGTTTTCGTTTCGGAGCTTCTCCAACGCAGCGAGAATGCGCGCTCTGGTTTTATCGCGTACCCCGCTTCGGTTGTTGAGAACCCTATCGACCGTCGCCACGCCAACGCCCGCGAGATGGGCGATTTCGTGGACCGTCGGACCTTTCCAGGTACCGTTATAGGGGCGCTTGCTCAAGGCTGTCTCCATTCGTGATGTAAATGCCATCATATGACAGAAGAACTTGGCACACAAGTTCTGAATTTCTAACTGGTTAGCTTCAATTTATACAATGCGGCAGAACTGATGGTAATGCCATCATAAAATGAGCTTAAAAGCCCTTGAGTGATGGAAAAGCAATCCAGATAATCGCACCGTCCAACTGAGGAGGAGGAACTCATGAAACTCAAAAATTGGATTGTGCTTTCGAGCTTGCTGGTTGCAACCGCATTGAGCAGCGCAAGCAACGCTCAGGATAGTGGCAAGCAATATCGTTTCGTCATGGTCTCTCATATCGGGTCCAACGATCCGAACATGAACTGGCTGACGACGTCGCTGAAGGAGTTCGAGAAGCGGTATCCGAACGTCAAGACCGAGTATATTTCAACCAACAACTATTCGGTCCAGGAGCACGTTCGTCTTCTCGAACAGGCGATCGCCACCCATCCCGATGGTATCGCCGTGCCGATCGTCAGCTCCGACGCTTTCGAAGCGCCCTTGCGCAAGGCAATCGAGGAAGGCATCCCGGTTGTCGCCTTCAACATTCCCGACAGTCGGCCCGTAGGCGAGCGCATTCCCTACCTGACCTATGTCGGCGGCGATGAATACCTCACAGGCAAGAAGCTTGGCGAATATGCCATCGAACAGGCGAAGGAAGGCAAAGTTCCAATGCCGAAGCATGTCGTATGCGCCAGCCACGATTCCGCTCACCAGGGTCTGAAGGCACGCTGCAAAGGCATGCAGGACGCCATGGCGACGGTTGGTGCCAAGTTCGACGAATTGTTCATCGGCGCAGAGCCGGCGACGGCGCGCAACACACTGCAATCCTTCCTGCAGGCCAATCCGGACACCAACTACATCTTTACGGTTGCCGGCTGGTCTGCGCCCTGGGCCTGGGGTGTCGCCAACGACATGAAGCTCGATCCCGACGTCGACGACAAGGGCATGACAATCCTCACGGTCGACGAAGGTCCAGTCTCAATCGAAGGCGTGCGCGCGGGACATATCCTCGCGACCAATAGCCAGGGCTTTTGGCTGCAGGGCTACGCGCCGATGGAATGGCTCCTTTGGAACAAGGAGTTCGGATATGCGCCTCAGAGCGACATCCTGACCGGCCCGATCATCATCGACAAGGACAACGCCGATCAGTGGGCGAAGCAGGTTCGGGGCGTGTTCGGCGACAAGGCCTACAACGAACAGAACACCTGGTAGGAGTTCCTCCCGAAGCCGGGCAGCCGAGCCTCTTGAAGGCTCGGCTGCCTTCCTTCGATTGCGCCTCAAGCGCAGTTCTAATCAGCGAGTCCAAGTCTCATGAAGCATCTTCTGCGAAACCAGGGCCTCGGCGCAATCGTCGGTGTCGTCGTCATGTTTGCCGTCTTCACGGGGATCGATTTCTCGGGTTGGTGGACCGTTCAGACAGTATCGAACGTCACCCAATTCACGGCGATCCTTGCCTTCGTGGCCATGGGTCAGGCTCTGATCATCATCACCAGGGAGATCGACCTTTCGGTCGGTTCGGTCTATGGCCTCACCGGGGTCGCCTTTATCACCATGGAGCCGGCGCTCGGCGTGCCCGGCTCCCTTGTCCTGGCGCTGGTCATTGCGGCGGCGGCAGGCCTCGTCCAGGGTATCGCGGTCGTCAAGGGACAATTGCCATCGATGATCGTCACGCTCGGTGGTCTCTTTACGGCGCGCGGCATCATCTATGTATGGACCGGCGGCTCGGTCCATAATTTCTCGCCTGATGCGCGCAGCCATCCGCTGACGCTGCTTTTGGGCGGCAGCCTCTTCGGCGTCGAAGCTGCGATCTACTGGCTGATCCTGGTCGCTGCGGTTCTTGCCCTTGTGTTATGGCTGACACCGTTCGGTAACCGCCTTTTGGCGACGGGCGGCAGCCGGGAGAGCGCGGAATCGCGCGGCGTCCAGACCGATCGCATCAAGATCGCAACGTTCATCCTCTGCTCCCTGCTGGCGGGCTTCGCCGGCATCTTGACCCTGTGCAACCAGCCGCAAACCCACGTAACGCTCGGCGAAAACATGGAGCTCGAAGCGATCGCCGCCGCCGTCATCGGCGGCTGCCTCTTGACCGGCGGACGCGGCTCTATCCTTGGCGCCATTCTCGGAGCGCTCATCGTCGTCAGCCTGCGCTACGAACTGATCGCGCTCGGCGCGCCATCATCCTGGTACATCACCTTCGTCGGCGCCGTGCTCATCATCGCAATCATCTTCAACCAGAAACTGGCCCGCTTCCTCGGGCACAGTGTTTGATGCGGGAGGACGCTCAAATGACAAACAATCACCCGCTCATTCAGGTCAAGAACCTCGACCTTTATTTCGGCGCCTTCCATGCCCTGAAAAATGTCTCGGTCGACTTTCATGCCGGCGAACTGGTCGGTCTGGTCGGCGACAACGGCGCCGGCAAGACGACGCTGATCCGCGTTCTCTGCGGGATCCATGCTCCGACATCCGGAGAGGTCTTTTTCGACGGCAAGAAAGTCGAGAAGTTTCACCCCAAGCTTGCCATCGACCAGGGAATCGAGACGATCCAGCAATCCGTCGGGCTTTGCGATAACCTGTCGATTGCACGCAATTTCTACCTTGGCCGAGAACCCGTCAAACGCATCCTCGGCATCCCCTTTCTCGACTTCGGCAAGATGCGCGAAAAATCCGCCCGAGTCATTCGGCAGTTCGGCCTGCGCGAGAATGTCTCCGCCGATGACGAGGTGGAGCGGCTCTCCGGTGGCGAGCGTCAGTCGGTCAAGATCGGTCGCGCCGTCGAGTTCAAGAACCGCGTCATCATCATGGACGAGCCGACCAACCATCTGTCGGTGCGAGAGCGCGAGCATGTCAACGAGATTGCCGTGCAGCTCAAGGAGCAGGGTCTGCTCGTCATCTATATCACCCACGACATCTTCCAGGTCCACAAGCTCGCCGACCGCATCGTCATCATGGAAAACGGCGAAAAGGTCGCTGACGCATCCACGGATGCCATGACCGCCGAAGCGCTTGAGGACGTCATCCGCCAGGGCGGCCGCGTCGTTGAAAAGAAGGAGGTGGTCTGATGGCACTGTCGGCCGCCAAACCGCTCATTCGGCGTCATACGGAGCTTGGCATTTTTCTGATCGGCCTCGTTCTGGTCGTCATTTTCGCCGCCACCTCGGACGGCAACTGGGCCAATCTCTACAATATCGGGACGATCCTGCAGGTCACGGCAACCCTGGGGCTGATGAGCCTTGGCGTCGCGCTGGTGATTGGAACCGGGGAGATCGATATCTCGGTCGGATCGACGTTCGGGATGGGCGCGCTCGCCTATCTCTGGCTTGCGGCGCGGGTCGATCCATCGGTCGCCGTCATGGCCGCGATACTGGTTGGGTCGGCGATTGGCCTGATCAACGGGCTGCTCGTTACGCGGACCGGTACGCCATCCCTCATTATCACGCTCGGTACGCTGATGATCTTCCGCGGCATCGCCATCGCGTTAACGGAAGGATTCTCGTTCTCCATTCCCTATGCGGCGCGCAAGGGCTGGACCTACGTCGTGCTCGGCGGGGGTGACTTCCTCAACTTCAACACAGCCTTCTACTGGCTAATGGTGGTGCTCGTCGTTCTCTGGGTGATGTTGAAGGCGATGCCGTTCGGTAACCGGCTTCTCGCCGTCGGCGGCTCGGCCGAGAGCGCTCATTCCCGCGGCGTCCGGGTGGATCGTATCAAACTATCCGCCTTCGTCCTGTGTGGCATGCTCGCCGCCTTCGGCGGAGCGCTGGAAGCCGGCAAGCTCGGCTTCGCGGATGGCTCGATGGGGCGGCTCATGGAACTCCAGGCGATCGCTTCGTGCGTGCTGGGCGGCTGTTTGCTTGCCGGCGGGCGCATTTCCCTGATCGGCGCACTGATGGGCGCATTCGTGCTCTCTTCCATCCAGTCCTATCTCGTCGTCATGGGTGTGCAGCCGCAGTGGTTCATCCTGATATTGGGGGTGATCGTGGTGCTCGCAGCCTACGGCGACCGGTCCCTCCGCCAATGGGCTCTCAAGAAATAAGGATATCGGAATGTCAGTCAGAATAGCGATCATCGGTGCCGGCATCATGGGGGCGGACCATGCCCGGATTGTCGCCGAAGATCTGCCGGGAGCAACCTTGCAGGTGGTCTGCGATGCCGCGCCGGAGCGCGCCCGAAAGATAGCGGACGAATGCGGTGCTGCCGATATCGCCTCCGATCCTGTCGAAACCATAAGGCGAGGCGATGTCGATGCCATCTTGATCGCGAGCCCCGACGAAACGCATGCGCCGCTGTCGCTCGCCGCGATCGAGGCCGGAAAGCCGGCCCTGTGCGAGAAGCCACTGTCACAGAGCGCGAAGGAGTGCCTGGTCGTGATCGAGGCGGAGGTGTCGCGCGGCCGCCAGTTCGTTCAACTCGGCTTCATGCGCCGCTTTGATCCGTCCTATCGCGATATGAAAGCGGGGCTTGACGATGGCGCGCTCGGCCATGCGATCATGATGCACAACTTCCACCGCAACGTCGAAGCGCCGGCGAATTTTACCGGGCAGATGGCGATCACCAACTCCGCACCCCACGAGTTGGATGTCGCGCGCTTTGTGCTGGGCGCCGACTACACGGCAATTTCGGTCTTTCAGCCGGCCGGCATTAATGCATCGAGGACGGGAGCGCCGGTGTTCATGGTCCTCGAAACCGACAAGGGCCAGCTTGTGAACATCGAAATCAACAACAATGCGGCCTATGGCTATGACGTGCGCGGCGAACTCGTCGGCGAGAAGGGATCGATCTTCCTCAATGCCCCGGTCTATATCCGCCAGAACGGTCAACTGATGGCGTACGAGCGTTATGCAACCGATTGGCGTCCTCGTTTCGCGGAAGCCTATCGGCTGCAGAACAAGGCGTTCCTGAACTTCGTTCGAACCGGCGTATTTCCGGCTATCGCTTCCGATGCCTGGGACGGCTATTGCGCCTCTCTTGCCGCGGAAGCTGGCGTCGAGGCGCTCCGGAAGGGTGGGCGCGTCACAATCGCAAAGATGGACAAGCCGTCTCTCTACCACTGACAAAAGAGGATCCACTCATGAAACTCGGCTTCGTCTCCGACAGCCTCGGCGGCATGTCCTTTGAAGCGCTTCTCGACAACGCCGTCCGACTTGGTGTCTCGGGTGTCGAGGTCAATACAGGCGGCTGGTCGACCGCGCCGCATTTCGATCTGCAGTCGATGAAGGCGAGCGCCGATTCGCGCCGCGACTTCGCCAAAGCGTTCGAAAATCGCGGTCTGGAGATTATCGCCCTCAACGCCAACGGCAACCCCTTGCATCCCACCCAGCCGGAGCAGGGCGAATGCCTGAAGGACACGATCCGTATCGCTGGCGACATGGGAATCAAGACGGTGTGCGCCATGTCCGGCCTGCCCGCCGGCCGTGAAGGCGATCTGATGCCAAATTGGGTCGTCTCCTCATGGCCGCCGGAAACGCAGGCCATCCTCCGCTATCAGTGGGAGGAAAAGCTTCTGCCGTTCTGGACGGAGATCGCCGCCCTCGCGAGAGAAAACGGTGTCGCACGCATCGCACTGGAATTGCATGGCAACCAGTATGTCTACAACGTGCCATCGCTTCTGAAACTGCGCGCCGCCGTCGGTCCGGTCATTGGCGCAAACCTCGATCCATCGCATCTGTTCTGGATGGGCGCCGATCCGCTTGTCGCGGCCTTGGCTCTGGGTGAGGCCGTATATCACGTGCATGCTAAGGACACGATGCTGAACGGTCCTGTTCAGGCGACGACGTCGCTTCTCGAAAACGGCTCATTGATGGACATCCCGGCCCGTAGCTGGTCTTACATCACGCTCGGCTTCGGTCATGGCGAGGAATGGTGGCGCCAATTCTGCTATCACCTGAAGATGGCGGGCTACGACGGTTGGCTGTCGGTCGAGCACGAGGATGTGCTGCTTAACAGCCTCGAAGGGCTGGAGAAGTCTATCGCACTCCTCAAGGGCGTAATGCCTGTGGCTGCGAGCGACTTCGTGCCTCAGGCGATATGATCGGTCCTCCCGCTGAATGGCCACTGAGGTGTGAACCTCACGCCTTTGGTGGCAATCACATCGCAGGTGCACTGAACCTGTCCGCTTCTATTGCCAAATCATCATAAGCACGGGCAAAAGTAGGGCGATTCCGAGGGCGGTCAACACCACGTCCAAAAGACCGAAACGGGCGAATGGGGGCTAATCCGTCGAGTTCTTCGACGATCAGCGTAAAGCGGAAATAATTTCCTTACAACCACTCCGAGGCTTGAGACTTTACAAGTTTCTGTGTGATCAGGCCCCCGCAACCAAGTCCTTCCTTCCCTCCTATTTGCGAAATCTTGGACATACTCTATCGCTCGCGCGAAGACCCAGCTTCAATGGCGATGCTAGATCCTCCCGCCTCAGGACCATAACCGGAAGGGCGAGCAACGCGAACGGTTCAAAGCCTGCCTACAAAACCAAATACAAAAAGGCCCGCCTCAAGCGGGCTTTTTGTGTTTGGTAACGCATCGAACATTTAACGCCTCGCCAGCGGCCCAAAAGCGGCCAAACACACCCCGCAAGGCACAAAACTCTAAAGCCTGCCCCAAAACAAAGCGCATCCTTCCCAAGAACAATATCGTGGGCGGGAAACCAATCGTACCTCGAGATCCCAGATCAACGTGCATCTTATCCTTCGGGCTCCAGGATACAGCATTGCTCCGGCACCGGCACGAGCACCGCGCTGCTTCCAGCCGTCATCGGCTCCGATAAGGGGCCATTGGCGACGATGGCGCCGGCCGCCGTCTCACATTGATATTGATAGGCGCGGCCAAGATAAGTGCGTGTTCCCAGAACCGCAGGCAGGCCGTTGCCTTCGCGCCGAACCGAAAGACCATCCGCGCGGCAGCCAAGAATGCAGCTGTCTGGAATCGGACCGAAATCTTTCTGAGACAGCGTGATCCTTGCGCCGCCTGCAGCCTCGGCAATGACGACGGCGCTCTCTCGCTCAACAACACGCAACGGCAGCAGATTCTCAAAACCGACGAAGCGGGCGACGAAGCTATTGGCAGGCTTGCGGTAGAGGGTCTCGGGCGTATCGAGCTGCATGATGCGGCCGGCATTCATGATGGCGACGCGATCCGAGATCGAGAAGGCTTCCTCCTGATCATGCGTGACGTAGAGCGAGGTCGTGCCGTTGGCGCGCTGCAGCTGGCGGATTTCCACGCGCATATCGACCCGGAGCTTCGCATCAAGATTGGACAGCGGCTCATCGAACATGAGGAGCGGCGGTTCGATGACGAGGGCGCGGGCGAGCGCGACGCGCTGCTTTTGGCCGCCGGAGAGGGCGCCGGGCAGGCGGTCACCGAGGCCGGAAAGACCGACGCGCTCCAGCATGGCGCCGGCCTTCGCGAGGCGCTCCCTCGTCGGCATGCGGCGCTGCTTGAGGCCGAAGGCGACGTTCTCGAGTACCGTCAGATGCGGAAACAGCGCATAGTTCTGGAATACCAGGCCGATATCTCTGGCATGCGCCGGCAGCGTCGTCAGGTCGCGGTCGCCGAGCTTGATCGTGCCGCTGGTCGGCTGCAGGAAACCGGCGACCAGCCGCAAGGTCGTCGTCTTGCCGCAGCCGCTGGAGCCGAGCAGCGAGACCAGTTCACCAGCCGCGACCGAAAGCGAAAGATCCTGCAAGACGGCTGTCTTGCCGTAATGCGCGCTGATGGAATTGATGGAGAGCGATACGGTCACGAGCGGCTACTTTGTCAGGAAGGTGAGCCCCAGGGTGGCTTCGACGATCGCCATGACGGCGACGGTCACGAGCATCAGCAGCACGGAAACAGAGGCGATGGTCGGGTCGAAGAACTGTTCCATATGGGCAAGGATCTGGATCGGAAGGGTGGATATGCCAGGCCCCGTCAGGAAGACCGAGACGGAGACGTCGTTGATGGAGGTGATGAAGGCAAGAATGAAGGCGGCGATGACGCCGGCGCGGATGTTCGGCAGCACAACGGTCAGGAAGGTCTTCAGCGGCGGACAGCCGAGGCTGATGGCAGCCTCCTCGATCGAGAAATCGAAACTCGCGAGACTGGCGCTGACGACGCGCACCGAATAAGGCAGCGCCAACAGCGCATGGCCGATCAGGAGGCTCGGAAAGATCGGCAGCCCGAGCCCGATCGTGATCGATTTCATCAGCGAAAAGCCGAAGACGATTTCCGGAACGAGGATCGGCAGGACGAAGAGTGTCGAAAGCCAGCGCGGCAACTCGACCCTGTAGCGGCTGATGGCATAGGCGGCGGGAATGCCGATCAGCAGCGAAAGTGCCGTTCCGAGGAAGGCGAGCTCCAGGCTGGTGATTGCCGTCGTGCGGAAGGCCTCGATCCGGAAGATGTTCGCGAACCAGTGCAGGGTCAGGCCCTGCGGCGGGAAGGTGAGATAGGTCGTGTCGCTGAAGGCGGCGCCGATAATGATGACGAGTGGCGCCAGCAGGAAGAGGAAGACGAGGGCGGTGAAAGCGATGAGCGCGGGATGGGCCGTTCTTGTCATGATCATACCGCCATCGGGTTCAGCCGTCGCGCGAGACGGCTCATGATCGCGACAATGCCGATCGTGACGACAACCATGATGGCGGCGATCGTCGAGGCGCCGACCCAGTCGAAGGTGACCATGGCGCGCTGATAGAGGAAGGTGCCCATCATCATCTGCTTTTCGCCGCCGAGCAGCTGCGGCGTGGCGTAGGAGGTGAAACTGCCGGTGAAAACCAGCACTGCGCCGACGATAAGGCCGGGCGTGGCAAGCGGCAGGATGACCTGTCGGAAGGTTGCGGCCGGCGTGGCGCCCAGCGATGTCGCCGCCTGGATAAAATCCTGCGGTATGGCCTCAAGCACGCCGACAAGGGTCAGGATCATCAAGGGCACGAAGAGATAGACCATCGCGACGATCACCGAGCCCTCGGTGTAGAGCATCGAGAGCGGCTCGCTGATGACGCCGATCGACAGGAGGATGGTGTTGAGAATGCCGTTCTTGCCGAGAATGATCAGCCAGGCGAAGGAGCGCACGACGACGCCGGTCAGCAGCGGAAAGACGGCGGCGATGATCATCACGCTCTTGGCGCGGCCCGGCATCTGCGCAATCACATAGGCGGCGATGAAGCCGATAAATAGCGAGATCGCCGTTGTGATCAGCGCCACTTCGATCGTCCTGAAAAGCACCGTGCGGCGAAAGCCGCTGGAGAAGAAAGCAACATAGGGGGAAAGCACCCCCTTGGGTTCGCCGAAGGTCGCTGCGATCGTAATGACGACGGGAACGAGCAGGAACAGCGTTACGGCCACGATCGCCGGCGTCGCCAACCCCCATTTCATAAAATGCTTCATCAACTAAATTCCGTGAGGACGCCGCGGGAGTGTGCGGCATGTCCTGTTACATGCCGAATATCTCGTTCCAGCGATCGACCCAGTCCGGCTGCGCCTCGATCAGCTTCTGATAGTCAATGCGGCTGAGCTTGGCGATCATCTCGGCGCCGTAGGTCCAGAGCTTGGCCTTTTCCGGCGGCAGCACCACCTTGGTCGAGACCGGTGCATCGACACCCTGTTCGGCTTCGGCCTGTTGTACGTCCTTCGATAGAATGAAGTTGATGAACTGATGCGCGAGCTCGACGTTTTCCGAGCCCTTCGGAATATTGACCGTGTTGAGGACGGCGATGTCGCCCTCCTTCAAGTCGGCCCAGGCCATCGTCGGAACGGCTGATCGCAACGATGACAGAACAAAATCCTGCGTCATCGCCACCTTGGCCTCACCCGTCGAGATCAGGTTCACCAGCTCGGAGCCGGTATTGTAGTTCTTGACGACATTTGGCTTCAGCGCCTCGATGGCGTCGAAGGCCTTGTCAGCATCGGCATAGGAATCGACGCCGGCATGCTTGCCGGCTTGGAGCACCGTCAGCGGCCCGCCTGTCGTGGTGATGCCGGGCAACGAAATGGCGCCCTTCAGGTCGTCCCGCCAGAGATCATTCCAGGAGGTGATCGGCGGGTTCACCTTCGCCGTATCATAGACGATACCGATGCGGCCGATCGTGTAAGCCGGGCCGTAATCGCCCTGCGGCGCCTTGGCGATATCGTAGAGATCGGCAAGGCTCGGGATCTTGCTCCGGTCGACTTCCTGGAAGAGGCCCTGCTGGATGCCAAGCTGCGAATAGCTGTCTGTGAGATAGATGACGTCGACGCCCTTGCCGCTGCGTAGCTTCAGCTTGTTCAAGCGATCGGCATTGTTGCCGGTTTCGAAGACCACGTCGCAGCCGCAGATCTTCTTGAAGGGCTCGATGATGTTGGCCTGCATCTTCTCGCCATTATAACCCCACCAGGAAACGGTCAGCGTCTTTGCCTGAGCGAAGGCCGGCATGGCGGTTGCCGCGGCAAGGAAAGCAAATCCCGCGACACGGGCAAGGGTGAGGCCGTTCATTCTCGAAATCCTTTTGGTCAATGAAATCGGGCATATGTTTCAAGCTTGCAGGATACTATTTTTCGAGCACCGGCTTTACAAGCCCAACAAATGGGCAGGGTGGTGGTTTTTGCCTTTGATAGGATGAATATGTTGCGTCACGCAGCGATGTCTAGCCATCGAATCTCGTTGAGATCCGCGAACTCTTCTCCCTGCTCGGGAGACGGAGTAGCGCAGCAATGCCTTCACTTCACATGCGATTATTCTGCCGGTGGGCCAGCCAGCTTTACACGCGGATCGGTCATCTCTACCCTCAATCGACCGAATATCCTGCAGGCATGCTTCTCATGACATCCCCGAACACAAATCTTCCCGACGATCTGCTCATTAATGCGGCGGACGAAGTCCTGATCCGTCAGGATCTGACGCTGACCGCGCTCGGCCGCCGTCCGGCGGACCGCCTGCTGCGCGTCGGCAGGCTTTTGGATGTGCATAGCCGCAGCTGGCTGGAGGATCAGGAAGTCGTCATCAAGGGCCGGCGGATCGCCTATGTCGGCCCGGCCGGCAGTTATCAGGGCGAGGTGAGCGAGCGCGTGCACGAGCCGCATCTCGCAGCCGTTCCCGGTTTCGGCGAGGCCCACAAGCATATCGAAAGCTCGCATCTGACCCCGGAATGGGAAGCGGCCTTGGTCATGCCGCATGGTGTCACCTGGACCTGCGAGGCAAGTCACGAGTTTTCCAACGTGAATGGCACCCGCAATCTGGAATTCTGGCTCGAGGCCCGCCGCCGCGGCTCGCCGATGAAGATATTCCCCCTGCCGGGATCGGCCGTTCCGCCGACCGCTTACGAATGGGGCGGCGGTCATTTCGGCTATGACGAGCAGAAGTCCTTTCTCAATGAGAGCCTGATGGTGGCCGGCCTCGACGAAGTCATGGACTGGCCCTCGGTCAGCAACCCGGAGAATCCGGCTTACGATCGTCTTTGGGGCATGATCCGCGCGACGTTCGAGCAGCGCGGCGTGGTCGAAGGTCACGGCGCGGGCCTGCGTGATCTGCCGTCGATCAATGCCTTTGCCGGCGCTGGCCTCGCTTCCGATCACGAAGGCTGGTTCCTGGAGGAGATCTGGGAAAAGCTGACGCATGGCCTGTTCATCGAGCTCAGGCCGCATTCCCTGCCCGAGGTCATCAAGGGCCTGATCGAGAAAGGCCTGTCCGACTGGTCGCAGATCGCCTTCGTTACCGACGATCGCAGCGCCAGCGATACGCTGAAGATCGGTGCTACGGATTACAATGTCCGCCTGGCAATCGAAAACGGGCTGGCGCCGGAAATCGCCATTCAATGCGTGACGATCAATCCCGCCCGCCACATGCGCCTGACTCCTTGGGTCGGCTCCATCGCGCCCGGCCGCTTTGCCGATATCGTGCTGCTGGACGATGTGAAGACGCTATCGATCGCCAAGGTCTGGGCCGATGGCAAGCCGGCATCCGAAGGCAAGACCTTCGTCGGCGTTCGCCCCGAGGTCGACTGGCCAGCATGGGCGACGCAGACGGTTCGCATCGATCGTATCGTCACGGCGGAAGATTTTCGCATTGTCGCTCCGTCAGATGAGGCCACGGCCAAGGCTGCCCTGCTGCGACCGTTCCACTGGGCCGATGATTTCATCACCATGGATCTGCCGGTCCGCGATGGTGCCGTTGAGCGTGACCATGATCGCAACGTCACGAAATTCGCGATCGTCGACCGCTTTTCCGGCGAGGCCAAGGTCGCGCGCATGTTCTGGCTGGGAACAGGCCCGCGCACGCCGGATACTGCGCTCGGCGCCACGCTCGGCCATGACAAGCACAATATCTGGGTGGTCGGTTCCTCCGATGAAGCCATGGCCATGGTCGCCAACGCGCTGAAGGAGCAGCAGGGCGGCTGGGTGCTGGTCTCGGGCGGCAAGGTCGTCGCCCGCGTTCGCTATGAAGTCGGCGGTCTGATGACCGCACGCTCGGCCGAGGAGCTGGATGCGGAGATGCAGGCGCTGTATAAGGCCGGGGCCGAGATCGACTGGATGTATGAGCCGACGTTCTCGCCGCGCTGGTGGCCGGGCTTTCCCGAACGGCTTTCCTTTGCGACGCTCACCTGCGCGCCCTGGCGCTGGGTGCTGGTCGCTCCCTCCGGAAGGGCGCCGGAAGGTTTCGTCAATGTCGCGACCGGCGAAACTCACCCGATCGTCTGGTAAGGATATCCGCCAGACCATTCGGAATATCCGCCTTGCGGTATAGAAGGTTGATGAGGGCGGCCCTGTAATCCGCGCTTGACGGTGGAAGCCAGCTTCTTAATTATCCGTCCGGTTACTTATGTCGAGCGGCAAGCTGTGGAGGCTGGGCGTGTTCACGGGCACGTTAAGCGGCGGTAGCCGGCAACAGGGCGGAGGAGGCTCTGGTGATTGCACTTGATAGTCATGCGCCGCGAATAACATCGGCATTTTCCACTTTGGGATGTGCGGAATTGGAACTGGTCGAAGCCCTCGAACTGGCGGCAAACCACGGCATCGATGCGATAGAAATCCGAGCCCTTGGGAGCACCATCGATCTCGTCGCCTATTTCACGGACAGATTCGGCTCTCCCGCAAGCTTGGCCAAGGTGCTGGAAGGCTCTGCCGTAGGCGTCTGCGCCTTCAATACTTCGTTGCGTCTGGTCGGAGCGACGGCCCAGGCGAAGGAGGAGTTCCTGCGCTATCTTCCTTGGGCGGAGGCCGCCGGCGTTCGTTCGCTCAGGGTTTTCGATGGTGGTGAAACCGCCGATGAGGGCGAGCTGGCTGAGGCGCTGGCCACGCTGCAATGGTGGCGTGAGATCGCCGTGCGCGAAGGCTTTCTTGCCGATATGGTCATCGAAACCCATGATTTCCTAGCACTGCCGGACGCCATCCCGCGCTTCCTTGAAATAGCCCCAGATTGCGCGCTGATATGGGATACACATCACACTTGGCGCAAGGGCGGGCAGGATCCCGTCGAAACCTGGAGGCAGGTTCGTCGCAATACGCACCATCTCCATGTCAAGGACAGCGTTTCCCGGCCGGGGCCCAGGCTGCCCTACAGTTATGTACAGCCCGGCACCGGCGAGTTCCCGATGGCGGCGCTGCGTTGGGTGCTCGACGCCGATGGCTATAGCGGTATCGTGAGCCTGGAATGGGAAAGATTGTGGCACAAGGATTTGTCACATTTAGGTTTGGCTCTACAGTCTGCGAAGCGAAGTGGCTGGTGGTCCCGCCCCAAATGGTGAATAATTGTTGAAGAGCATTAATATTTTAATTTAGTTGAAAGGAAGAGTGCCGCGCGGAGATTGACTTTTGCAGTGATCGTTAATTAGTCTATTAGCAATTATTAAATAACTATCTCGTACGCATATCCTCGCCGGTTGACTACGGTCTTCGGCGCAATATTTCCAGCTCGATGGAGGGAAGCCTCAATGATTGAGGTTGAAGGTGTCTGGAAGATGGAAGAGGCAGATTATAGCTATCTGAAGTCCTATGTTTGGACGCGATATGCGCCGCGCGCGGCTGCTGCTTCCGGCTTCCCGATGCTTTGCCGCTTCGCCCCGAAAGGGAGGCCCGATGAACGGTAATGCAAGCCGCGAGGAAGAGGGGCACGGAGCCCTGATCTTGAAGGCGATTGCCGAAGGCGGGCTGGGTTTTGCCGCGCAGTGGATTCATGATGCCGCGAATCCCGGCAAGGTGTTCTATGCCGAAAGCTTGGCACGCGTAACGGACTCGGACGGAACCGTGCATACGGCCGGCACCTTCGTTTCGCTCCTTGAACGCCAGGATCGCTGGTTCGATCTCGATCTGCGTATTCTGGATATGGTGCTGTCCGACCTGGCTGCGGATGAGACGCTGGTACTCGGTTTCAATCTCTCCGCCACCAGCCTGTCGCATTCGGATCGGTTTGCCGATGTGTTCGGCCGAATCAGCCGCCGATCGGAACTTGCCTCGCGGCTTGTCATTGAGGTCACCGAAAGCTATCCGGTCGTCGGCGTATCCATCGAACGCATGAAGATGATTCGTGCTCTCGGTTGTCGTATCGCGATCGATGATTTCGGGTCTGGGTTTGCCACGCCGGCATCGCTGCTGCAGGTGCCTGCAGATATCGTCAAGATCGATGCAGCCTTTGTCTGGGATAACAGGCCTGGCCGCGACGGAAGCAATAGCCTCTCCCACATCGTCGGTTTTGCATCCTGTTTCGCTCCTTTTGTCGTCGTCGAGGGGATTGAAACCGGCACTCAACTCAATGCCGCGCAGGAGGCGGGCGCAACGCATGTCCAGGGTTTCCTGCTTTCGAGGCCGGTTTCCCTGGCGCGGCTTCGACGTCATAAGCGCAAAGCTGTCTTGCGGGGGGTGGCATGAACAATTGCGCACCGGAGCCTGTCATTCTCGCTCTGCAGGTGATGCCATGATGCAGCGACTGGCTTTCACATCGGCCTATCACATATCGGCGGCGCGTGCGGCGAGCGAACTCAAGACGAAGACATTGCTGCGCGCCCTGGTCAGCCGGCTTCGCATCGTCTTCTCCGGAAGCGGCGGTGAGCTGTCAGCCACTTTCGTCGGCGGAGCAGGCCCACATGTCCTCATTTGCGATCAGGCCGCCGAGGCGGTGGCCCGCGTCACCATCGATGCGGAGACGGGTCTCTATGTCTTGTGTGAACTCGGCGGTCATGCCGATGATGTCGTCATCGTGACCGCAAGTGAAAATCGATTGCTCGAGGAGATTGCTCTCCATCTTGGCGATGGCCAATCACTGCACGAACCCGTGGATGCCGCCGTCAAAACACTGGTGGGCCAGACGATGGAGGATGTTGAGCGTAAGCTCATTCTCCAGACTTTGCAGCATTGCGGCGGAGATCCCACTCACACGGCGTTCATGCTTGGCATGCCGCTCGTCACCCTTTGTAACAAGCTGGCGGTCTACTTCGCGGATCCTGCCGGCGAACTGCCGCAGTCTGCTGCGGATACGAAATAGGAGGCGGAAGCTACTGGCTGTAATTGCGTACGCATTTGATGCGGACGCATTGAGCCCCGGTTATCGAACCGGGACAGCGCCCCGAAACAGGGCGCAAATCGAAACGGTGCGATGTCCGTCCGCGGGTATGGCACATGATGCAATTCGAGCGGGGCGGCGCACGAGGAACCAATGAGATCCGGGAAAAGATCATGGATTCTTTCGAGACAAAAACCCCCGCTCTGCCGAAGCCTTCCTTGTTCGATGGCTGCGTGAAGATCGTTTCGGCCTATGTCAGCCATAATGCCGTTCCCATCCACAGCCTTCCCAGGCTGATCAAGGACATTCATGAGGTGTTGCTAACATTGGATGGGTCGGCTTCCATCGTCGAGCGCGCCAATCTGGTGCCGGCTGTGGATTTGAAGAAATCGGTGACGAACGACTACATCGTCTGCCTCGAAGACGGCAAACGCTTCAAGACGCTGAAGCGTCATTTGCGCGTGCATTATGGCATGACGCCCGAGGAATACAGGCAGAAATGGGGGCTTGCTCCCAACTACCCGATGGTGGCGCAGAATTATGCCAATCGCCGTTCGGAGCTTGCCAAGATTTCCGGCCTCGGTGCGAACGGCAACAAGAGGGAAACCGTCGACTGAGCAATTTCGGAACAGGCGTTTCGCACACGCTTGACCGGCGCTGCTTGTGTGCTCCGTGAGAATTCGTCCGCGCAATGCTGCAAACAAAATGGCGCCCTCGTCAGGGCGCCACCGTCTTCAGGAATAGTCTCCGCTGTCGATCAGAAGACCTGGCGCAGCACGATGAACAGCACGAAGGCCAGTGTGATCGAAGCCGGCAGCGTCAGGATCCAGGCCATCAGCATGTTGCGCACCGTCGACCACTGCAGGCCGGAACCGTTTGCCGCCATGGTGCCGGCGACGCCGGAGGACAGGACGTGCGTCGTCGATACCGGCAGGCCGAGATGGTCGGCGGCGCCGATGGTCAGCATGGCGACGACTTCGGCGGCAGCACCCTGGCCATAGGTCAGATGCGTCTTGCCGATCTTTTCGCCGACGGTCACGACGATGCGTTTCCAGCCGACCATGGTGCCGAGGCCGAGCGCCAGCGCCACGGCAACCTTCACCCAGAGCGGGATGAATTTGGTCGCGTGATCGACGGCGGCGTGATAGTTGGTCACGGCCTTCAGGTCCTCGGCGCTCATCGGCAGCAGCTTCTGCTTGTCGATCAATTTCAGCGATTCACCGATCAGATAGATATCGTTACGAACGTTGCCGACGAGCCCGTTCGGCAGCTTCTCGACGCTTGGATAGGCCGCGATCTCCGCACTCGTGGCATGAATATATGCTTGAAGAGCCGGTGTCGTCGCGTCCGTCCAGGTCTTGGTCTTTACGGCGCTGCTGACGGTGGCCTTCGGATCGGCCGGTGCGGCAACGCCCGGCTTCACATATTTGCCGAGTACCGTCTCGACTTGCGTCGAGGCAGTTTTGTAAGCTTCGAGATAGTTCACGTCGGGCGTCTTATTCAACGCGAAGGCGGTCGGTACGAGGCCGATGAGGATGAGCATGATCAGACCCATGCCCTTCTGGCCGTCATTCGAGCCGTGGGCGAAGCTCACGCCGGTGCAAGTGAAGATCAGCAGGCCGCGGATCCAGAGCGGAGGCGGTGCATTGCCCTTCGGCGCTTCGTAGAGCTCCTTGTTGCGGATCAGCACCTTGGCGACCAGCAGCAATAGGGCGGCCATGGCAAAGCCGATGATCGGCGACAAGAGCAGCGACATGCCGACGCTGCTTGCCTGCGACCAGTCGACACCGCTGGTGGCGGAGCCGGCGGGTGCCAGGAACTGGTTGGCGAGGCCGACGCCGATGATCGAGCCGACAAGTGTATGTGAGCTCGAGGCCGGCAGGCCGAGATACCAGGTGCCAAGATTCCAGATGATGGCGGCAGTCAACAGGGCGAAGACCATCGCGAGACCGGAGCCGGAGCCGACCTGCAGGATGAGCTCGACCGGCAGCAGCGCCAGGATGCCGAAGGCGACGGCGCCCGATGAGGTCAGAACGCCGAGGAAGTTGAAGAAGCCCGACCAGATGACGGCGAACTCCGCCGGCAGCGAGCGCGTGTAGATGACGGTGGCAACGGCATTGGCAGTATCGTGGAAGCCGTTGACGAATTCGAAGCCGAGCGCGATCAGCAGCGCCAGCCCGAGCAATATCCACGGAACTGCGGCGGCCTCCGCAAGATCGCTGCCGAGAGCGTAGGCGACATAGACGAGACCGGCCAGGACGACGATGCCGAAGAGCGGCAGAAACCATTTTGCCGAGCTGCCTGCGCCATGAATTGGATGGTTGGCATTGCCACCCTCCGATGTGTTTGAAGCGAGGTCGACCATCCCAAACTCCTTTATGGCAATTGATATCGTCGGTGTAAGCCTCCTTCATGAAACTCTCGTGACGCGGGAACAGGCTGCGGCGAACTGCAAATGCGGGCAGTGCCTAGCCCGTTCAACTGCCGGCAGGTTCTCGGGCTGATCTTGATTTGCCTCCAAAAGGCCATTTTCGGTTCAGCCGGCGTTCATACCTTCGGGGGTTAAATCCCCATGTAAGGGACTTGGATAGAGGGCCATTAACATGAGATCGTCCGTGATTGCCATTGCTGCCTTGTTCGGCAGCCTGGTTGTATCTTCGGCAGAGGCAATGCCTATCCCGGCCGTTGGGCCAACGGCCTCCGTGCCGATTGTGAAAGTTGACTATGCCTGCGGTCGTGGCTGGCACCTGACGCGCTGGGGCGAATGCCGCCCCAATCGCTGGGGTCCGCCGCCCCGGCGCTGGGGTTACTACAGGCCGCCACCGCCGCCGCCATGGGGCTGGCACGGCCATCGCCATCATCGCGATGGCTGGGGCGACGGCCGCTGGCGCGATCGTCCGCACTACTGGTGAGATCAGAAGCACCGCCGCATCTTGCGGCGGTGTTTTATTGAGGGCAGTTCCGATAAAAATGCGCAGCAGTTTTGCGTCCGGAATCGCATAAAAACAAAAAGATAGAACGGTTTTTAAGGCTGAGCTTGCAGTCGTAACGCGCGCGCTCCGAGCCAGAGTCCCGCAAGAACGAGTAGGCTGGCCGACAAGATCACAGCAAGGCTTTTCATATGAAGCGCGATATCGGCAAGCTCCGGCCGGATGAGATCGGCCGTATTGAAGCTCTCGCCGCTGAATTTGCACAGGATGAGCGAGAGATTGTTGCGCACGAGTGCCGTGTCGATGTCGGAGACGAGATCGTCGACCGATGCCTTCTCCACTTTCATGACGCGCATTTGCAGCAGCACCGCCTTCGCCGCGGCGAGGTAGGCGTGGGAGCATTCGTTGAATGGGCTTTCCTCGTCGCTGACGCTGCCCGGCATCAGGCCCCATAGGCAATAAGCGCGTTGGATCTGCGCAAAGTTCAAGAGACGGCGGAAGGTTTCGTCGGTATCCGATACGCTCTCAGCAAGCGAGATGATCCGCCCGTAATAGGGAGCGATCACTGCCATCTCGCCATGGGTAAGACTGGGAATCGGAATGCCAGCCTGGCTGCCGGAGGAGCCGCCGCCATGCGCGGCAACCGAAGCCGGCCAACCCGCAACGATGAGACAGAAGATTGCAAACAGGACGCCGCCTGGATACGGGCGTCTCCCGCGCATGTTGCCATGCGCGGGACGCGATCTATTTACCACACTAAGCCCGGCGCAAGCTGGCATTGCGGTAGCGTGTCTGCGGCAGTTGGCGTTCCGCCCAGGCTCCGAAGGCAAGGCCGAGCGTCGTCCAAAGGATGGCGTGCATGCCGAGCGAGGTGATGCGAAAACGCCAGAGTACGACGGCCGAGAATTGCTCGGGCACTTCGTTGATCGAGGGAAGCAGATATTGGATCAGCGCGATGAAGACGATGTAGCCGATGCCGGCAATGATCGCACCGTTCCAGGAACCATATCGCGCCGCCAGCCTGCGTCCGAAGCCCACCGCGACGATCATGCCGACGATGGAGGCAACGATCATGATGAAGAACAGCTCTGTTCTCGCACCGATCGTCTCGGAATTGCCGACGGCCGGCGGGTTTGCCGGATACTTGATGTCGGGCACGAGCGAGATCGTCACGAAAGCGGCGAGCGCGAGCAGCGCCGCCGTGCCGCGCGCACCCAAGGGGCTGATGCGGCCGTAGACGAACGAGAAGACCAGCGCGAACAATCCGCCTATTGCGGTCGAAAAGATCACGCTGCCGGTGAAAAGGCCGATGCCCGCCTGCGTGGCGCGGCTGACGATTTCCGGTTCCGGCGCTTCGCCGGCTGCCTGCGCGGCCTTTTCTTCAAAGCTGATAGCCCAGTCGACCAGCGGTTCGCCGAAGATGTGGGCGAATGCAAAAACGAAAATACCGGCAAAGGCCCCGACGATCATGCCGCGGAGCAAAAGACGTCCAACCATGTGCTTGACCCCTTAGTGGCAGGGGAAGCCGAGAAGGTGACGGGCGTCATGCACGAACTCGTGCACATACATGCCCGAGATGAGCGAGGTCGCGCCTTCTTCTGCGCCGATGAAATAGATCGCGAGCAGCATCAGAAGGCCGGCGAAAATGGCCCAGGGCAGGATTTGGCCGAGCGGGATCGGCTGCGGAACTGCGGATGGGGCGAAAGTGGTGTCGGACATTGTATTTCCCTCGTTAAGAAAAGCGCGTTCCATTTGCGGAAGGGTTTTTGCGGGAAGGGTCTGGCTCTCGAGGGCGAAGTTTCCGTCATCGATTACAGTGGCGCGACCGCGCCGGGATTCCACCGGCTTCCACACCCGCAAGTGCAAGTTTATAGCTATCTGCAAATATGATTGTCAATCAAGCGCCACAGCGATGCGAAATCGCGACAAGAGCGCGGTAGGGGATGGAAACAGAGGAATCTTATGAAAACGCGTTTGAGCTGGATTTGTCATGGGGCGACGCGAGCCCATCGGAACGGCTGCTTTCCGGATGACGAGCCCTTGGAGGCGAAGGCGGTTCAGCAGGCTCAATCCTTGTCCTTCGGGCTCGGGGCAATCGACCGGGTTTGGGCGAGCCCGGCTTTGCGTGCCCGCCAGACCGCCGCCGTCCTCGGCCTCGATGCTATCCCGGACGTCGCCCTGCGCGAATGCGATTATGGCGATTGGCGCGGGCAATCCCTTGCCGAATTGCATGAAAGGGATGCGGATTCCCTGGCGCTCTGGATGACGGATACGTCGGTTGCGCCGCATGGGGGCGAAACCCTGTCGGCGGTCATGAAGCGTGTGGGCGAATGGATGGGGAATCACATCGACGATACCGGCCATATCGTCGTCATCACCCATGCGAGCGTTATTCGTGCTGCTGTTCTGCAGGCCCTGCAGTCGCCGCCCGCAGCATTCTGGGCTGTTGATGTCGAGCCGTTCGGGATTGTCGAGATGACGAGCGACGGCCGACGCTGGCAGCTTCGTTTCCCGAAAATGACGATCTAAGGCCAATTCCAGCAAAAATGCGACGCTCCAGTCCTCAGTGAGCCGCTTTTGCCCGCTGCCTCTCGAAATAGACGAGATAGACGGCCAGCCCCAATGTCATGGCAGCCAGTCCATACCAGGTGATGGCATAGACGAGATGGCTGTTGTGGAAGGTAATCTGCGTTAGCCCGCCCACGGGCAATCCGCCGGGATTTTTCGCATCGTCGGCATCGATGAAATAGGGTGCCACGTTCTGCAACCCACGGGCCTTGGCGATGGCCGCCACGTCGCGTGAATACCAGCGCTCCTCCGCCGGCACGTTCGAACGCAGCAGCGTGCCTTTTGGCTCGCTGATACGCAGCAGGCCGGTCACCGTAGTCTCCCCGGAAAGCTCGCCTTCGGCGCGCGTCGTCGGATTGCGCTTCTCTGTGGGAACGAAGCCGCGGTTGATGATGATGATCGTGCCGTCTGCAAGCTTCAGCGGCGTCAGAACCCAATAGCCCGCGCCGAGCACAGTCGAGGCATAGACCTGCGCTTGCCTTTCGTTGAGGAAAGTGCCGCTTGCCTGGACATGCTTGTATTCGGAGTTTTCGGCCGTGATATCGGCCCATTGCGCCGGGCCGGGTGCCTGAACCGCCGGCGCATGCACGCGCGCATCGACCCTGGCGATCAGATCCAGCTTCCAGTGCAGCCGCTTCACCTGCCAGGTGCCGAGGCCGATGAGAAGGGCGGTCAGGAGCAGAAGCAGCGATACCCAGATGATAAGGTTAAGCGTCGAGCGCGGCTTGCCCTGAGATGTGCTCGAGGAAATATCGGTCATGGCGCAGGTCTCCGGGGACGCGCTGACGCATGATTTCGGGCGGTTCAATACTCTTCGCTGAAGATCATGCGCGGTCGGGAAGATTTGGCTGCGGCTTCCGGCATTTTAAGCATGCACTGCGCAGCATCCGGCGAATTCTCGCGCCGGGAAGAGGGCGGGCCTTCGTCTGAAGGCCCGCCGCTCGAATTTACGGCATGTTGCGCATCATCTCGGGCGACATGGGCATCATGTTCGCATTGAGGTGATGCATGACCCAGAGCGAGCCGGACAGCGCGATGATGACGATCACGATGGTGAAGATCAGCGCCATCATGTTCCAGCCGCCTTCCGAGCGGGTGTTCATGTGCAGGAAGTAGATCATGTGCACGACGATCTGGATCGCGCCGAGGATCATGACGATCGCTCCGGTGACGGCCGGATCGGAGATGACCTTGCCCATGACCAGCCAGAAGGGAATGGCGGTCAGGATGACGGAGAGGATGAACCCCGTCATGTAGCTCTTGAAGGTGCCGTGTGATGCCTCGTGGCCGCCATGATGATCGTGGCCGTGGGCGTCGCCGGAATGATGCGAATGGTTTGCGTTCGAGCTCATCCGAGAACTCCCATGAGGTAGACGAGGGAAAACACGCCGATCCAGACGACGTCGAGGAAGTGCCAGAACATCGAAAGGCACATCAGGCGGCGCTTGTTTTCCGGAATCAGGCCATAGCGGCCAACCTGCACCATCAGCGTGATCAGCCAGACGATACCGGTGGTGACGTGCAGACCGTGCGTGCCGACCAGCGTGAAGAAGGCCGATAGGAAGGCGCTGCGCTGCGGCCCGGCACCGTCGAGGATCAGGTGATAGAACTCGTAAAGTTCGAAGAAGATGAAGAGGGCGCCGAAGATGCCGGTGATCGTCAGCCACATTAGCGTGCCCGACTTGTTGTCCTTCTCCATCGCCAGCATGGCGAAGCCATAGGTGATGGACGAGAAGAGCAGCATCGCCGTGTTGAGGGCGACGAGCGGCAGCTCGAAGAGGTCGGCCGGCGACGGGCCGGCCGCATAGCTGTGGCCGAGTACGGCGAAGGTGGCGAAGAGGACTGCGAAGATCAGGCAGTCGCTCATGATGTAGATCCAGAAGCCCAGCATGGTGCTGCCTTCCGGATGATGCTCCTCCTTCAGATAGAAGGCGGGTGTTTCGCCGTCCATGGGAGCTTGTGCAGAGTGGGTCGTCATAGTCTTACACCTGTCCTGCGAGCTGCTTCGTACGCTCGTTCTCGGTCTTGACGACCTCGTCGGCGGGAATGTGGTAGTCGCGCTTGTAGTTGAAGGTATGGCCGATCGTGATGACGATCATCGCGACGAAGGTGATGGCGGCGAGCCACCACATGTACCAGATCATCCCGAATGCAAAGCCGATGGAGAGCACGCCGAGGATGATGCCGGTGCCGGTGTTCTTCGGCATGTGGATCGGAATGAAGCCTTCGGTCGGCCTGACGTAGCCACGGTTCTTCATGTCCCACCACGCATCGTGATCGTAGACGATCGGCGTGAAGGCGAAGTTGTAGGCCGGTGGCGGCGACGAGGTAGACCATTCCAGCGTGCGGCCGCCCCAGGGGTCGCCGGTATGGTCACGAAGCTCTTCGCGCTTCATGAAGCTGACGGCGAGCTGGATGAGGAAGCAGGCGATGCCGATAGCGATGAGGCCGGCACCGAAGGCGGCGATGATGAACCAGATCTGCAGCGACGGATCGTCGAACTGGCTGACGCGGCGGGTGACGCCCATCAGGCCGAGGATATAGAGCGGCATGAAGGCGAACCAGAAGCCGATCTGCCAGAACCAGAAGCTCATCTTGCCCCAGAAGGGATCGAGTTTGAAGCCGAAGGCCTTCGGGAACCAGTAGTTGACGCCCGCGAACATGCCGAACAGAACGCCGCCGATAATCACGTTATGGAAGTGGGCGATCAGGAACAGCGAGTTGTGCAGCACGAAGTCGGCCGGCGGAACCGCGAGCATGACGCCGGTCATGCCACCGATGGTGAAGGTCACCATGAAACCGACGGTCCACAGCATCGGCGGCTCGTAGCGGATGCGGCCGTGATACATCGTGAACAGCCAGTTGAAGAGCTTCGCACCCGTCGGGATCGAGATGATCATCGTCGTGATGCCGAAGAAGGAGTTAACGCTGGCGCCCGAGCCCATCGTGAAGAAGTGGTGCAGCCAGACGAGGTAGGAGAGGATCATGATCACGCAGGTGGCGTAAACCATCGAGGCGTAGCCGAAGAGGCGCTTGCCGCAGAAGGTGGCGACGACTTCCGAGAAGACGCCGAAGGCCGGCAGGATCAGGATGTAGACTTCCGGGTGGCCCCAGATCCAGATGAGGTTGACATACATCATCGGATTGCCGCCGAGGTCGTTCGTGAAGAAGTTCGTACCGGCATAGCGGTCGAGGGTCAGCAGAGCGAGCGTAGCGGTCAGGATCGGGAAGGATGCAACGATCAGGATATTGGTGCAGAGCGACGTCCAGGTGAAGACGGGCATCTTCATGAAGGTCATGCCCGGCGCGCGCATCTTGACGATGGTTGCGATCAGGTTGATGCCCGAAAGCGTCGTTCCGATACCCGCGACCTGCAGGCCCCAGATGTAATAATCGACGCCGACGTCTGGACTATAGGCAATGCCGGAAAGCGGCGGGTAGGCCAGCCAGCCGGTCTTGGCGAATTCGCCGATGAAGAGCGAGATCATGATCACGATCGCGCCTGCCGTCGTCATCCAGAACGAGAAGTTGTTCAGGAACGGGAAGGACACGTCGCGGGCGCCGATCTGCAGCGGCACGACGAGGTTCATCAGGCCGGTGACGAAGGGCATCGCCACGAAGAAGATCATGATGACGCCGTGGGCGGTGAAGATCTGGTCGTAGTGATGCGGCGGCAGATAGCCCTCGGATCCGTTGAAGGCGATCGCCTGCTGCAGACGCATCAGCAGCGCGTCGGAGAAACCGCGCAGCAGCATGATCAGCGCCAGCACGACATACATGATGCCGATCTTCTTGTGGTCGATGCTGGTGAACCATTCCTTCCAGAGATAGCCCCAGAGGCGGAAATAGGTCAGCAGGCCGAGGAGCGCGATACCACCGATGGCGACGCCGAGGAAGGTCACGACGAGGATCGGCTCGTGATACGGAATGGAGTCGAGCGTCAGCCGACCGAAGATGAATTTATAGAGGTCCGGGTTGGAAAACATGGATTGCCTCTGTCCCTTATGAATGTCTTGTTATTGAGCGCACCGGATCAATGACCCTGATGCTGCGCCGAACCGGTCGACGAATCGGAAGAAGAGCCGTTGCCCATATCCATGCCCGGCATGGAGTTGTCGCCATGCTGCATGGTGTGGCCGGCGCCGCCGTCTGCCTTGACCGGTGTGACCTCGGCCGAGGCGCCATCGCGATTGTCATAGATCAGGCGCTCGCGGTTTTCGTGGCTTTCCTTGCCGCCGCCGCCCTTGGCGTCGATATGCATCATCTCGCTCATGCACATCTTGCTCGGATCGGCGCACATGTTGAGGATGGCGTTGTAGAGCCCGTCGTCGACGGTGTTGAAGTAGCGTACCGGCTCGCGTTCGCTGGGCTTGGCAAGCGCTAGATATTCCTGGCGGCCGAGCGCCGTGCCCTGGCTCTTCGCCTTCTGGATCCACTGGTCGAAATCGGCCTGGTTGAGGCCATGGAACTTGAAGCGCATGTGCGAGAAGCCGGCGCCGCTATAGTTGGCGGACATGCCCTGGAATTCGCCGGGATGGTTGATGACGGCGTGGAGCTTCGTCTCCATGCCCGGCATGGCGTAGATCTGTCCAGCCAGTGCCGGAATAAAGAAGGAGTTCATCACGGCCGAGGCCGTGATCTTGAAATTGATCGGGCGGTCGACGGGAGCTGCCATCTCGTTGACGGTGGCGATGCCGTATTCCGGATAGAAGAAGAGCCATTTCCAATCGAGCGCCACCACTTCGACCGTCAGCGGCTTCACGTCGGCGCTGAGCGGCTTGTCGGCGGCGATGCGGTCGAGCGGGCGGTAAGGGTCGAGCTGGTGGGTGCTGATCCAGGTCACCGCGCCGAGCGCGATGATGATAGCAAGCGGAGCGGACCAGATGACCAGTTCCAGACGCGTCGAATGATGCCACTCCGGCTCGTAGGTCGCTTCCTTGTTCGACTGGCGGTATCTCCAGGCGAAATACAGGGTCAGGAAGATCACCGGAATGATGATGATCAGCATCAGCACGACCGAAATGATGATGAGGTCTCGCTGCTGCATGGCGATATCGCCGGAGGGATCCATCACCACCAGATTGCAGCCCGACAGCAGCAAAAACAGTGGGATGACAGACAAACGGCTGAAAATCTTCGATAGTCTTAGCACGTCTTAAAGCTCTTTTTGTTTCGACCCTACCGCGACTAAAGGACGGCGGTCATGAACGATATGAGGTGTTTCGTCGCACCGCAGCAAGATAGAGTGCATTGCGGTATGGAATGCTGTCCCACCTATCGGGAAAACCCTCAGAAATCCAGAAGGTTTTCTATTGAGCAATTCGCTTTTGCCGGCGCTAATATACCCGGATCGGAACAAATGGCTATCACCGGCGGTTGTTCTTCGTCCGGAACGCGGCGCCAAAGGCAGATAATGGCTCGACTGATTGCTAATTTGCGAATTATTTCATGCTGGATACTTGATATGTTCGCACGTTTGATCGACATTTTCATTACGCGCGAGTTCGTGGAGGAATTCGTGCTCGGAGAGGGAGGCTCCCGCGCATGGTCAGCGTAACGCATGAAACACTGAACCCCACATCTTCAACTCTGGAGAGCGATGCCCGCAGCATGCATGCGGGCGGCTCGGTCGCCCCCGGCAACATCGCCATCGGCGTGATTATTGGTCGCACGTCGGAATTCTTCGATTTCTTCGTTTATGCCATTGCATCCGTACTGGTCTTCCCGAAGCTGATCTTCCCCTTCGCCGACCCGCTGCATGGCACGCTGCTTTCGTTCCTAGTGTTCTCGCTCGCCTTCATCGCGCGTCCGATCGGCTCGTTCATATTCATGGCGATCGATCGCACCTATGGCCGTGGCGTCAAGCTGACGATCGCCCTGTTTCTGCTCGGCGGATCCACGGCATCCATGAGCTTCCTGCCCGGCTATTCCGAAGTCGGCGTCTACGCGATAATCCTGCTCGCCATCTTCCGCATTGGGCAGGGCCTTGCGCTCGGCGGCGCCTGGGATGGTCTTGCTTCGCTCCTCGCGCTCAATGCCCCGACGAACCATCGCGGCTGGTATGCGATGATCCCGCAGCTTGGCGCCCCGATTGGCTTCATGCTGGCAAGCGCCCTGTTTGCCTATTTCGTCACGAGCCTCACGACGGCGGACTTCCTGGATTGGGGTTGGCGCTATCCCTTCTTCTGCGCCTTCGCCGTCAACGTCGTCGCGCTCTTCGCCCGCCTGCGTCTGGTGGCGACAGAGGAATTCGGCACGCTCTTGGAGCGTCATGAGCTGGAGCCGGTAAAGATGACGGAGCTGCTGCGCGTGCATGGCCGCGACGTCCTGATCGGCGCCTTCGTGCCGCTGGCAAGCTTTGCGACCTTCCATCTGGTCACGGTTTTCCCGCTGGGCTGGGTGACGCTCTACAGCGAGCAGAGTTCGGGTTCGTTCCTGCTGGTGGAATTCCTCGGTGCGATCTGCGGCATTCTCGCCATCATATGTTCCGGTATGCTCGCCGATCGGATCGGCCGCCGCAATCAGCTCGCTATCGGCGCCGTGCTCATCGCGTGCTTCGCCTTCGTGGCACCCTGGCTGCTCGATGGCGGCGCGACCGGCCGCCACATTTATGTGGTTCTCGGCTTCACGCTGCTCGGCCTCTCCTTCGGTCAGGCGGCAGGCGCCAGCGCTTCCCGATTCAGCCAGAACTACCGCTACAGCGGCTCGGCCCTGGTGTCGGATCTGTCCTGGCTGATCGGCGCCGGTTTTGCGCCATTCGTGGCGCTTGCGCTCTCCAGCCAGTTCGGCCTCGTCTATACCAGCCTCTATCTGCTGTCGGGCGTCGTCTGCACGCTGGTCGCAATCTTCTTCAGTAAGACGCTGGAGACGCGAGACAACTGAGACCGATCTTCGAATTCAGCGAAAGGCCGCGGCATGCAGATGCCGCGGCCTTTTTATTAGTGCCCAATGCTTGAGCCGGAAGGGGCCACCTCGCCTGCATGTTCCTGACACGAGTCTGGCGGCGAGACGGGCTGGTCTCCTATGCTGATCGTGCCTGGCTCGACCTCGCTGCGGGGATCGCGACGAAATCTTGACTCCCATTATCAAACTTTTGTGATAAGCAGGGGCCACCGTAAACTTGAAAAAAACGGTCAGGAAAAATATAGGCTACCGCATCGCTGCCCGATGACGGTGGCTTCCAAGCGAGAGGACCTAATGACTTTTTCCTTTTCTCATCTCACCAGCGCGCTGGCGCTTGCCGCAGGTCTTGCCGTCGCTCCGATGCTGGCTCATGCCGCGGAATCCGATGGCATCGTCGTCTACAATGCCCAGCATGAGACGCTGACGCAGGCATGGGCGGATGGCTTCACCAAGGAAACCGGCATCAAGGTCACGATCCGCAACGGCAGCGATATGCAGTTTGCCAACCAGATCGTTCAGGAAGGCGCCGCCTCTCCGGCAGACGTTTATCTGACGGAAAATTCGCCGGGCATGGCACTGGTCGATGCCAACAAGCTCTTCGCTCCGGTCGATGCGGCGACGCTCGCCCAGGTGCCCGAAACCTTCAAGGCAGCCGACGGCAATTGGGTTGGCGTTGCCGCCCGGTCCACCGTTTTCGCCTATGACAAGACCAAGCTGAAGGAAGCCGATCTGCCGAAATCGCTCCTCGATCTTGCCGAGCCCAAGTGGAAGGGCCGTTGGGGCGCTTCGCCGGCCGGCGCCGATTTCCAGGCGATCGTCAGTGCGCTGCTTGAGCTGAAGGGCGAGGACGCAACCCGCGCCTGGCTGAAGGCGATGAAGGAAAATGCGAGCTTCTACAAGGGCAACAGCGTCGCGATGAAGGCCGTCAATGCCGGCGAGACCGAAGGCGCCGTCATCTATCACTATTACTGGTTCGGCGATCAGGCCAAGACCGGCGAAAACAGCAAGAATGTCTCGCTGCACTATTTCAAGAACCAGGATCCGGGTGCCTTTGTCAGCATTTCCGGCGGCGGCGTTCTGGCGTCCAGCCAGCACCAGAAGGAAGCACAGGCTTTCCTGAAGTGGATCACCGGCAAGGGCGGCCAGGCCGTTCTGCGCGATGGTAACTCGTTTGAATATGCCGTCGGCAATGGCGAGGCTTCCAATCCGAAACTCGTGCCGCTCTCCGACCTCCAGGCTCCGAAAGTCGAACCTTCGAAGCTGAACAGCAAGAAGGTTACCGATCTGATGACGGAAGCGGGCCTTATCTGAGGCAACGCCCCGTGCCGCGGCGCCTTTAGGGCGCTTTCGGACGGGCTTGGCTCTTGCATCACTATCCTGTGCCCTGCTAGGGGCATGGGGATGGCCTTTAAAGCCGATCGATCGGGCAATCGCCGGCAGCGGCGGTTGCCTTCCCATTTCAGGGCGTGAAAGGCAGCTTAGATTTGCTGCAGAAGAACACATATGCCGGCGAGGCCGCCGCCATCCGAATGCCCCAGTTGACGGCTGCTCCGCGCAGCCGCGTTCGGCATGCATCCGTCGTCGCCCTTGCTTCGATCGTCGCGCTTCTGAGCCTGGTGCCGCTCGGCTTCATCGTCTGGATCACGATCGACACGGGCTGGGCGGAAGTCAGCGCCTTGATCTTTCGTAGCCGCGTCGGCGATCTCCTCGTCAATACCGTCCTGCTCGAAGTCTGCACCATTCCGCTTTCCATCCTGCTGGCAGTGACGCTCGCCTGGCTGACGGAGCGCACCGATATTCCTTGCGCACGGCTCTGGTCGTGGCTGGCCGCCGCGCCGCTTGCCGTTCCCGCATTCGTGCACAGCTACGCCTGGGTCAGCCTCGTGCCGAGCATGCGCGGGCTGTGGAGCGGCGTGCTGGTGTCGGTGCTTGCCTATTTTCCTTTTCTCTACCTGCCGGTCGCAGCCGCCCTGCGCCGGCTCGATCCGGCGATTGAGGATGCCGCCGCCTCGCTCGGCCTCGACCCCTGGGGCGTCTTCTTCCGGGCGATCCTGCCGCAGCTTCGCCTCGCCATCTGCGGCGGCTCGCTGCTGATCGGCCTGCATCTCCTGGCGGAATACGGTCTCTACGTAATGATCCGCTTCGACACCTTCTCGACCGCCATCGTCGACCAGTTCCAATCGGCCTATAACAGTCCGGCGGCAAACATGCTCGGCGGCGTGCTCGTCTTCTGTTGCCTGCTGTTGCTCGGCATCGAGGTGCTGGCGCGTGGCAACGAACGCTATGCCCGCATCGGCTCGGGTGCAGCCCGGCCGGCTGATCGGCGCCGTCTCGGCTGGTTCGTCGTCCCCGCGGTCGCGCTGCCCATCGTCACCGCCGCATTGACGCTCGGTGTTCCTTTCGTCACCCTGGCGCGCTGGCTTTATCTCGGCGGCGCCGGCGTCTGGCGGATCGACACGGTCGGCTCGGCCTTGCTGCAGACCATTCTTCTCGCGATTGCTGGTGGCCTCCTCGCCACCATTGCAGCGACCCCGATGGCATGGCTGTCGGTACGCGCGCCCGGCCGGCTGCAGCGCATTCTCGAAGCCTGCCACTATTATGTCGGCTCGCTGCCGGGCGTCGTCGTCGCCCTGGCCCTGGTGTCGATCACCGTCCGGCTGGTCCTGCCGCTCTATCAGACGTTTGCCACCCTTCTGCTCGCCTATGTGCTGCTGTTTCTGCCGCGCGCCATGGTCGGTCTGCGTGCCAGCATCGCCCAGGCACCCGTCGAACTCGAGCGCGCCGCCATGGCGCTCGGCCGCACGCCGGCGCAGGCGGTGCGGCAGATCACCATGCGGCTTGCCGCTCCCGGCTTTGCGGCCAGCGTCGCGCTCGTCGCCCTCGGCATCACCAACGAACTGACGGCGACGCTGATGCTTTCTCCCAACGGCACGGAAACGCTGGCGACGAAATTCTGGTCGCTGACCAGCGAGATCGATTATGTTTCCGCAGCGCCCTACGCCTTCATGATGGTCGTCCTGTCGCTGCCGCTCACCCTTCTTCTCTACGTGCAATCAAAGCGAACGGCCGGACAATGACCTTTCTGGCGATCAAGAATATCAGCAAGCGCTATGGTCCCGTGCAGGCGCTCGACAATATCGACCTCACGATAGCAGCCGGCAGCCGCACGGCCATCGTCGGCCCGTCCGGCTCCGGCAAGACGACGCTGCTGCGGATCATCGCCGGCTTCGAAACTCCCGATGCCGGTCAGGTGGTGCTTCAGGGCGAAACGCTGGCGGATGGAGAGGCCATCGTACCCGCGCATCGGCGCGGCATCGGCATTGTCTCTCAGGATGGCGCCCTGTTTCCGCATCTGAGCGTATCGGAGAATATCGGTTTCGGCATGGAGCGCGGCGCGCGCGACCGCGATCAGCGCATCAATGCCCTCATCGATATGGTCGAACTCGACCGCGGCATGCTCGATCGCCGCCCGCATCAGCTCTCCGGCGGCCAGCAGCAGCGCGTGGCGCTTGCCCGCGCGCTCGGCCGCAAGCCGCGGCTGATGCTGCTCGACGAGCCTTTCTCCGCCCTCGATACCGGCCTGCGCGAAAACATGCGCAAGGCCGTCGCCCGCGTGCTGCAGATCGCCGGCATCACGGCGGTCCTGGTGACGCATGATCAGGCGGAGGCCCTGTCCTTTGCAGATCAGGTTGCTGTCCTGCGCGAGGGCAGGCTCATACAGGCCGGCACGCCGCAGGCGCTCTATCTCAACCCGAGGGATCGCGAGACGGCACTCTTCCTCGGCGATGCCATCATATTGGCGGCCGATCTCGATCAAGGTCTGGCCAAATGTGTCCTGGGGCAGATCCCGGTCGGCGCTGGGAACCGGCAGGGTCGCACCGACATCATGTTGCGGCCGGAGCAATTGCGCCTCCGGGCGATCGATGAAGCCGGCGCGGGTGCTGCCTGCATCGGCAAGGTGACCGAAATCGAGTTCGGTGGCGCCGTCTGCGCTGTTACGGTCGTGCTCTCCAACGGCTCCGAGACGCTGAATATCAGGAGTTCCGGCGTCGGCCTCCCCGAGGTCGGCAGCATGGTTTCGGTGAGCGTCATCGGAAAGGCACATGTGTTCGACAGGCTCGATAGCTGAGCGTTAATTCGAGTTGAAGCAGGCGATGCTTTGGGGAAGATAAAGCATGTCGCGCAAAAGTGTGCAGCGGTTTTGCGACAACGACATGCGTCAAATCAAGGTCCTAAAGCGCAAGAAGCGAATCTGAAGGATCGCGGTGCGCTTTAGGCGCGCCATCATCGTGCCCCATGCCGAAGGAGTCTCTCCATGTCTTTTCATCATGAGATCGAGCCGGATCTTGCTTTCCTCACTTCGCTCCGCCGCAATCTTCATGCGCATCCGGAACTCGGCTTCGAGGAGGAGCGCACCAGCGGCATCGTCGCCACCTTGCTGGAGGAAGCAGGACTGACCGTGCATCGCGGCCTCGGCAAAACCGGTGTCGTCGGCACGCTGCAGGTCGGCAACGGCACGCGCCATATCGGCCTTCGCGCCGACATGGATGCGCTCGCCATGCCAGAAAAGGCCAATCGTCCCTATAAATCCACGATCCCGGGCAAGATGCATGCCTGCGGGCATGATGGCCATACGACGATGCTGCTCGGTGCCGCCCGTCATCTGGCCGCCAAGCGCGGCTTTTCCGGCACGGTGCATTTCATCTTCCAGCCGGCGGAAGAAGGTCGTGGTGGCGCCAGGCGCATGGTCGAAGATGGCCTTTTCGATCTGTTTCCGTGCGACGCCGTCTACGGGCTTCACAATATGCCCGGTCTTGCGGTCGACGAGATGGCGGTTGTCGAAGGGCCGCAGCTTGCTTCATCGGATAGCTGGCGCATCACCTTCCGCGGTACCGGCACCCACGGCGCCAAGCCGCATCTCGGCAAGGACCCGATCACGGCAGCGGCGACCTTCCTTTCCGCGCTGCAAACCATCGTCGGTCGCGTCGTCGATCCGCTGCAGCCGGCCGTCGTCAGTGCCTGCTCGCTGCAGGCGGGCGATCCCAAGGCGCTGAACGTGATACCAGATACGGTCGAGATCGGCGGCACGGCGCGCGCCTATACGCCGGAGGTCCGCGATCAGCTGGAAGAGGAGATCGGACGCCTGGCGCATGGCACTGCGGCCATGTTCGGTATCGCCGTCGACTATCAATTCGAGCGCCGCATCCCGCCCGTCATCAACGATGCCGATGCCACGGCGCGGGCGCTGAAGGCTGCGACGGCTGTTTTTGGCGAGAATGTGCGGATCCGCTTCCCGCCATCGACCGCCGGCGACGACTTCGCCTTCTTCGGCCAGAACGCTCCCGGCTGCTATGTCTGGCTCGGCAATGGCCCGGCCGTTGACGGCGCCCTGCATCACAATACGGCCTATGATTTTAACGATGAGGCAATCGCGTCGGGTGTGGCTTTCTGGACGACGTTGGTCGAGCAGGAATTGGGAGAGGGTTGAGACAGGGCTGAGCGTGCCTTACCGCGGTATACCGCCTCTTTTCAGCGTTCAGCCTCTCGCAGCAATGCGTCGAATATGATCCGGCGTGCCCTTTCGGCATCGATTTCCGCGGCGAAATGGCCATTGAATTGCCCATGCGAGGCGCGCGTTTCGACGACGGTGCGCCCACGCGTGTGCCGTCCATGCAATTCCGCATCGATCCGGGCATGCCGAAGGGCGGTGATGTCAGGTTCGACGAAAATGGCGGCAGCCGTCGGGTCGTAGATCGCCATGGCCGGTCTGCCGCGGCTGATGGCGATGTTGACATAGCCCTCGAGCAGGTCAGCGAGCAGCTGCGCCTTTTCGCCATCATTCTCGCGGATGCGGGCGACATCCTCCGGCCAGGCCAAGACCTTGCGGCAGATATCGAGATCGATCATGCGCAACGGCAGCTCATGCGCCAGCACAATGGCAAGTGCCTCCGGATCGGCAAAGGCATTGAACTCGGCCGATGCCGTGTGATTGCCTGCAGTGACGCCGCCGCCCATCCAGGTCAGCTCGTCGATGCGGGCGGCAAGATCCGGCCGTGCCAATGCCAAAGCGGCAATATTCGTGAGCGGCCCGAGCGCCAGGATGCGTTTCGGCCCGTCGCTGTTGGAAAGCCAGTCGCATAGCGCGGTAAATGCGTCGCTGAATGGAAGCGGATCGGCCGGCGGCAGGCTTCTGCCTGGGGTCGGAATGCCGGTCTGGCCGAGAATGTTCTGCGCGGTTTCCAGCTTGCGGAGAACGGGCAGCTCGCGGCCGGTATGGATCTGAAAGGTCCAGTTGAAGACGGCGGCAGCGCTCGCTGCATTGGCCTTAACATGAGACAGGGGTGCATTGCCGCTGACGAGCGAAACGCCATCGATGACGAGATCCGAATGCGCCACCACCAGAATGGCAGCGATATCATCGAATCCCATATCGGTATCGATCCAGATTCCCATACTCTATCTCATCGGTCGCAGCGAAGTGGCGCGGCGGCGTTTCCTGCCGCCCTGGCGGGATGGTCGTGGGACGCGCGCAAGCGGTGTTCGTCCCGCGGATCGCTTAGCTGGCTAGCGCATCAAGGATGCGGATCCAGGAACGAATGCCCTTGTGATAGGAGCGCAGCTCGTATTTCTCGTTCGGCGAATGAATGCGGTCGTCGGAGAGGCCGAAACCGACGAGCAACGATTCCATGCCTAGCATCTTCTGGAAGTCGCCAACGATCGGGATCGAGCCGCCCATGCCGATGATGAGGGCTGGTTTCGGCCACTCGTTGGAAAGCGCGGTCTTCGCCTTGGTCAGTACCGGCGAATCGTAGGAAAGCTGGATGGCCGGCGAGCCGCCATGCTCATGAAACTCCACCGAGCAATCCCCAGGGATCTTGGAGCGCACATAGGCGCGGAAGCTCTCGCGGATCGCCGCCGGATTCTGCTGGCCAACGAGGCGGAAGGAGACCTTCGCCGATGCCTTGGCGGCAATCACCGTCTTGAAGCCGGCGCCGGTATAGCCACCCCAAATGCCGTTTACTTCCGCCGTCGGCCGCGCCCAGGTGAGTTCCATCACAGACCGGCCCTTCTCGCCCGAGGGGATCGACAGGCCGACTTCGCCGAGGAATTTTTCGGCCGTCATGCCGAGCTTCTCCCAGGACGCCTTGATATTAGCAGGCGTTTCCTCGACGCCTTCATAGAAGCCGGGAAGCGTTATGCGCCCCGTCTCATCATGCAGTCCGGCAAGGATGTCGGTCAGAATGTGGATCGGATTGGCGGCAGCGCCGCCGAAAAGGCCCGAATGCAGGTCGCGGTCAGCAGCGGTGATGACGATTTCTTCGCCCACCAGGCCGCGCAGGCCTGCCGAAATTGCCGGCGTATCGCCGTCCCACATGCCGGTATCGCAGACAAGGGCAAAGTCCGCCTTCAGCTCGGCAGCATTGGCTTCAAGGAAGGGCTTGAGCGAGGGCGAGCCGGATTCCTCTTCGCCTTCGAAGAGGATGGTGATGCGCACCGGCAGCGCACCCTTGGTTTCCTTATAGGCGCGCACCGCCTCGACGAAGGTCATCAGCTGCCCCTTGTCGTCGGACGTGCCGCGACCGGTCAGGATCTTGCGGCCATTGCCCAGGTCCTTGATCGCGGGAGCGAAGGGATCGCTTTCCCAAAGCTCGAGCGGATCGACGGGCTGCACGTCGTAGTGGCCGTAGAACAGCACATGCGGCGCATCTGCAGCGCCTGCATCGTGATGAGCGACCACCATCGGATGACCGGGCGTATCGCGTACGGAGGCCTTGAAGCCGAGCGAATTCAGGTAGGTGACCAGCCATTCCGCCGCCTTGCGGCATTCCGTCTTATAGTCCGGGTCCGTCGAGATGGATTTGATACGCAGCAGCTCGAAGAGGTTGTCGAGGCTGGAGGGAAGGTTCTGATCGGCGCGGTCGAGAACGGGCGATAGATCGGTCATATCCGACTCCTTACGTGAAATTCGGAGCGACGATAGACCAAAGGCCAGCCGGTTTCGAGGCGTTAAAACCGAAAATTTACCGTAGCTTGCCTCTTTCGATGGAGGCCTGCTCTTATGTGATTAGTTGCGCATGTAGTTTACAAGTTTTTTAGATTATTAGAAATAACGTCAATCCAGAAAAGTATTCTGGAGACGCGTAATGTTTTCAGTAATTGCATGTATTCGCGACACTCATGACTTCAGGCTTATTCTCGTGGCGGCGGCCATCTGCCTCATCGGCAGCCTTGCCACCATGCTTCTTTTTTCGCGTGCACAGGAATGCGGGTCTCATCAGCGTCGCTACTGGATTGCGGCTGCGGCCTTTGCCAGTGGTGTCGGCATCTGGGCGACGCATTTCATTGCCATGCTCGCCTATGAGAGCAACCTTCCCATCTCCTACGGCGTTTCGCTGACCGCGCTTTCGGTGGTCTTTGCCATCCTCGGCTCATGGCTCGCGATTGCCGTTGCCTTCGAATGGGACAATCGCGTTTCCTTTACAGTCGGCGGCATGCTGATGGCGTTTGGAATAGCCGCTATGCACTTCACGGGCATGCAGGCCATCGAGGCTTCGGCAAAGCTCTCCTTCGATATACCGCGCGTCGTCGCTTCAGTCGCCATCGGTGGCGTCTTCTCTTCACTGGCTTTCCTGGTGTTTCGCAGCCTTCGTGGCTTCAGTCGCATCATGGTCGGCGCGCTTCTGCTGTTGCTTGCGATTTGCTCCCTGCATTTCACCGCGATGAGCGGCGTGACACTGACGCCCGAAATTGGGATGCCGGGGGCCGCCCTCGCCATGGATCGAAGCATCCTCGCAGGCATCGTCATGGCCGCCGCGATGGGTCTGATCCTCATCGCTCTGGGCGCCATCTTCATCGACCGTCATCTGACCGACCTTCGCGGCTTCGCCAATGCTTCGCTCGAAGGCCTGCTCATCATCCGTGACGGCCGGGTCATCGATGCCAACGAGCGATTTTTCACCATTTCCGGATGGTCGCAGCAGCAGGTGGTCGGTGCCCCGCCAGAAACCTTCCTGGCGATCGACATAGATGCCCAAAGTGATGCGGCCATTCCACTGGAGACAACGCTGTCCGGCTATGATGGCAACGCGATCCCAGTCGAAACCGTGCGTCGCTCCATCACCTATCGCGGCCACGAATGCAGCGTATTGGTCGTGCGCGACCTGACCGAGCGGCGTCAGGCGCAGCAGATGATCGAGCATCTGGCGCACCATGATATATTAACGGATCTGCCCAATCGCTCGCTGTTCGACCAGCGCATGCGTCAAGCGCTGCAGGTGGCCAACCGCAGGGGCGGGGAAGTCGCCATCTTCTGTCTGGATCTCGACCGCTTCAAGGCCATCAACGACGTCTTCGGCCATGCGGAAGGCGATCGCATCCTCTGCAAGGTTGCCGGCATCCTGCAGCGTGCGATCGAGGAGGGCGATACGGTGGCAAGGCTCGGCGGCGACGAGTTCGCCATTATCCAGCCCAGGCGTCAGCAGCCTGAGGGGGCCACGCGCCTTGCCGAACGCGTTCTTTCGGAATTTGGCATGGAGATGGATACCGCCCGGGATCCGACGGCCGTCGGCGTCAGCATCGGTATCGCCATCTATCCGCGTGATGGCACGAGCGCCGAGCAGCTGTACGCCAATGCGGATATGGCGCTTTATCGTGCCAAGCATGCGGGTCGGGGTCATGCCTGCTTCTTCGATGCCGAAATGGACAAGGCCGTGCGCACTCGTCGCCAGCTTGAGAACGATCTGCGTCAAGCCATCCTGCGCCGTCAGCTCTTCCTGGAATATCAGCCGATCTACGACGTCGGCAGCGACAGTGTCAGCGGTTATGAGGCGCTGTTGCGCTGGGCGCATCCGGATCGAGGCGTGATCGATCCAGAGACGTTTATTCCCATTGCCGAGGAAAGTGGATCGATCGTTGCGATCGGTGAATGGGTGCTGCAGCAGGCCTGCCAGGAGGCGACGCGCTGGAGCGAGCCCGCGAATGTCGCGGTCAACCTCTCGCCGCTGCAATTCATGATCCCGACCCTCTACGACCAGATCGAACGCATCCTGCGCAAAACCGGCCTCGATCCGCAGCGCCTCGAACTGGAGATCACGGAGGCGGCGCTGATGCGCGAACGAACGACTGTAATCGCGACATTGCAGCGGCTGCATCGCCTCGGCGTTCGCGTGGTCATGGATGATTTCGGCACCGGCTTTTCCTCGCTCAGCAATCTGCGCGCCTTCCCATTCGACAAGATCAAGGTCGATCGCAGCTTCACCGGCGCCCTCGAACACGATCCCGCAGCTCGCTCGATCGTCCGCGCCATCATCGGCCTCGGCCACAGCTTGAATATGCCTGTGGTCACGGAAGGGGTCGAAACGGAAACCCAGCGCCGCATCGTCATCGAGGAAGGCTGCGCCCAGCTTCAGGGGATATTCTTCGGCAAGCCCGATGTCGGGCCGAGCCAGTTCCAGTCGGCTTTGAATAAGGTGGTCGGCCAGGGTTGAGGCGCGTTGCGCAAAAGTATGAAGCGGCTTTGCGGAAAACCGCTGCATGCTTTTCCTGGGATTGCTCTAAAGCTGCCTGGCATTCTCCAGCACGCGCCGGATATATTCCAGCAGCAGCTCGCGTTCGAATTGCCGGAAATCCTTGAGAAGATCCGTATCGGCGGCCATGGCGGCCTCGATCGCTTCCGCCTGCATGGCTGCGGCCTTGTTCGTCAGGAAGACCAGTTGCGCCCGCTTGTCCGAAGGATGCGGGCGGCGTTCCACCAGGCCGTCCCGTTCCATGCGCGACAGCGTATTGGCCATCGTCGCCTGTTCGATGTCGATCCTCTCGAGCAGCTGCTTCTGCGTCAGCCCGTCCTCGGACCACAATTCGAGCAGGATCGGAAACTGACCGGGGGAAAAGCCCAGCGTCGCCGCGCGTTGTTGTAGCGAGCGAGCGAATCCCTTCGCCATCTGACTGGCAAGGTAGGCGGCGGAGTCCATCCGATTAAATCCCATGATTGCAAATATGCCCATAATTCAGGAGCAAGACAATCAGCAATTCTTCGGGTAGATCCCCTCTGAAATAAGCAACTCAGGTAAATTTTTCACCTTCACAGGTTGCATTTTTTGACATGAAAAAGCCGCCATGGCCTGGAGGGGACGCCATGGCGGCTCATGAAAGAGGGACAAAGGCCCGGAGAGGGGATAGGCCTTTGTCCTAGTCTGACATGGCGGGGGACAGGCCGGTTGTCAGACCCGCGGCGTATCAATCGCCGGTGATTAGGATTTGAGGTTTCGAATGCGGTTTTTCAAGGGAATGCGCAGATTAGATTGATTAAAAGTTAGTAACGTTTCGGTGAGAGATCTGGTCATCTCATCAAAGCAATTCCAGGAAAAGTGTATCGCGGTTTTCCGTCCGGAATTGCATAAAAGCAGAAGATAGAGCGTTTCTGCGATTCGAAGAAAAGCGGAAGCGCTCTAGCCTGCAAAACCGAAGTTTATATGGACGTTGGAAGTGCGTCACGCTATCCATGCTTCCATGAAAAAAGGTGATCATCTCTTCCTCGTCGACGGCTCCGGTTTCATTTTCCGGGCCTTTCATGCTTTGCCGCCGCTGACGCGCAAGTCCGACGGATTGCCGGTCGGTGCCGTCTCCGGTTTCTGCAACATGCTGTGGAAGCTGCTGACTTCGGCGCGCGATACCTCCGTGGGTGTGACGCCGACGCATTTTGCCGTGATCTTCGACTATTCCTCGAAGACCTTCCGCAAGGATATCTTCCCGGAATACAAGGCTAATCGCTCGGCGCCGCCGGAGGAGCTGATCCCGCAGTTCGGCCTCATCCGCGAGGCGACTCGCGCCTTCAACCTGCCTTGCATCGAGACTGACGGCTTCGAGGCAGACGACATCATTGCGACCTATGCCCGACAGGCGGAGGCGGCTGGCGCCGATGTGACGATCATCTCGTCCGACAAGGATCTGATGCAGCTCGTCACCCCCATGGTCCACATGTATGACAGCATGAAGGACAAGCAGATCGGCATTCCCGACGTGGTCGAGAAGTGGGGTGTATCGCCGGACAAGATGATCGATCTGCAAGCCATGACCGGCGACTCGGTCGACAACGTCCCCGGCATTCCCGGCATCGGCCCGAAGACGGCGGCGCAGCTTCTGGAGGAGTTCGGCGATCTTGATACGCTGCTTGCCCGCGCCGACGAGATCAAGCAGCAGAAGCGCCGCGAAAACATCATCGCCAATGCCGAACTTGCCCGCATTTCGCGCCAGTTGGTGACGCTGAGGACGGATGTACCGCTGGAACTTGCGCTTGACGCGCTGGTGCTGGAGCCGCAGGACGGCCCGAAGCTGATCGGCTTCCTGAAGACCATGGAATTCACGACCCTGACGCGGCGCGTCGCGGAGGCCTGCGACTGCGATGCGGCTGCAATCGAGCCCGCCGTCGTCAAGATCGAATGGGGCGAGGGCGCTCATGGTCCCGATCTCGATGTTGGCGAAAATGTCGATCTTGTTGCCGGCAGCGTTGTCGAGGCCGAAGGGGCATCGGTTCCAGCGCCGTCGGCCAAGGCGCGTCTGGCTTTGGATGGCACCACAGAGCCCGAGGATCTCGCCAAGGCGCGCGCCGCAAGTTTTGCGAGCGCGCCGATCGACCATTCGAAATATGTGACCATCCGCGATATCGCCACGCTCGACCGTTGGATCGCGGATGCGCGCGAAACCGGTATCGTCGCTTTCGATACGGAAACGACCTCACTCGATGCCATGCAGGCCGAGATCGTCGGCTTCTCGTTGGCGATCGCCGACAACCGCAACGATCCCTCGGGTTCTTCCATCCGTGCCGCCTATGTGCCGCTCGCTCACAAGACCGGTATCGGCGATCTGTTGGGCGGCGGCCTGGCCGACAATCAGATCCCGTTGCGTGATGCGCTGCCGAGATTGAAGGATCTGCTGGAGGATGCCTCCATCCTCAAGATCGCGCAGAACCTCAAATACGATTACCTGCTGATGAAGCGCTACGGCATCGAGACGCGGTCCTTCGACGACACGATGCTGCTGTCCTATGTGCTCGATGGCGGCGCCAATGCCACGCATGGCATGGACAGCCTCTCCGAGCGCTGGCTCGGCCACAAGCCGATCGCCTACAAGGACGTCGCTGGTAGCGGCAAGTCCAACGTCACCTTCGATCTCGTCGATATCGACCGCGCGACCGCCTATGCCGCTGAAGACGCCGACGTGACGCTGCGCCTCTGGCTGGTGCTGAAACCACGACTTGCGGCAGAAAAACTTTCAGTCGTCTACGAACGGTTGGAAAGGCCGCTCGTGCCAGTGCTTGCCCATATGGAGGAGCGCGGCATTACCATCGACCGGCAGATCCTTTCCCGCCTTTCCGGCGAGCTGGCGCAGGGTGCCGCCGCCTTGGAAGACGAGATCTACAATCTGGCCGGCGAGCGCTTCAATATCGGCTCGCCGAAGCAGCTCGGCGATATCCTTTTCGGCAAGATGGGGTTGGCCGGTGGCAGCAAGACCAAGACGGGGCAATGGTCGACCTCGGCACAGGTGCTGGAGGACCTGGCGGCGGCCGGCTTCGAGTTGCCGCGCAAGATCGTCGACTGGCGCCAGCTCACCAAGCTGAAATCCACCTATACGGATGCGTTGCCGAGCTATGTCCATCCCGAGACGAAGCGCGTCCACACCTCCTATTCGCTGGCCTCGACCACGACCGGGCGCCTCTCCTCCTCCGAGCCCAACCTGCAGAATATTCCGGTGCGCACGGCGGAAGGCCGCAAGATCCGCACCGCCTTCATTTCGACGCCGGGCCACAAGCTCGTCTCCGCCGACTACAGCCAGATCGAGTTGCGCGTTCTGGCGCATGTCGCCGATATCCCGCAGCTCAAGCAGGCCTTCGAGGACGGCATCGACATTCACGCGATGACCGCATCCGAAATGTTCGGCGTGCCGGTAGATGGCATGCCAAGTGAGGTGCGCCGCCGCGCCAAGGCGATCAACTTCGGCATCATCTACGGCATCTCCGCCTTCGGTCTCGCCAACCAGCTCTCGATCGAGCGCTCGGAAGCAGGCGACTATATCAAGAGGTATTTCGAGCGCTTCCCCGGCATCCGCGATTACATGGAAGGCGCCAAGCAGGCGGCGCGCGACAAGGGCTATGTCGAGACCATCTTCGGCCGCCGCATCCATTTCCCGGAAATCCGTTCGTCCAACCCCTCCGTCCGCGCCTTCAACGAACGCGCCTCGATCAATGCCCCTATCCAGGGATCGGCCGCCGACGTCATCCGCCGCGCGATGATCAAGATGGAGCCGGCTCTGGCTGCGGCCGGGCTCGGCGATCGTGTGCGCATGCTCCTGCAGGTGCATGACGAACTGATCTTCGAAGTCGAGGATGCCGATGTCGAGCGCACGACGCCGATCATCGTCTCCGTCATGGAAAACGCTGCCATGCCGGCGGTCGACATGGCCGTGCCGCTGAAGGTCGATGCGCGCGCTGCCCACAATTGGGATGAGGCGCATTGAGGCTATATCGGGTGTCGCATTCCTAAGTCGGTGAAATTGCTTTCTCGCCGCCAAGGGCGAGATTGGGCAGCTTAAATACTCTTATTTGCCGATCAGCATTTCCAGCACCGAAATAATGGCGCGCTCGGCCTCTTCGAGCGTGCCGCTATTGTCGATATCGGCGACGTCGTAGCTGCCCTCAACGGTCAGCGAGCTTCTTTCCAGCCGCTTCAGCACGTCTTCGCGGCTCTCGCGTCCGCGCGCCATCAACCGCTCGGCCAGCACTTCGCGTGTCGCCGTGATGTTGATGACCTTCAGACGTGGAAATGCGCTCTGGAAGTGATGCAGCGCCGAGCGTGAGCCATTGGCGATCACCAGATGGCCCTGCGCAAGCTCGTCGAAGACGTCGGCCGGAATGCCATATTTCAGGCCGTGCGCTTCCCAGGAGACGGCGAAGGCGCCGGCCTGTTCCATCGCATCGAAATCGGCGTCGGAGACGCTTCTGTGGTCTTCGTTACCAGCATCGCCGTCGCGCGTGATGACGCGGCGAACGAAGTGGACATCCGGCCGGCCGGCGAAATGCTGGGCGGCCAGATTCATCAGCGTATCCTTGCCGGCACCGCTCGGGCCGACGACGACGGCGAGCGTGCCCGCTGTCGCATCCGTCAGGCCGAGATTAGCCGGCTCGAGATTGGCGCTTGCGCTCATGCCACCCGGCGTCCTTCTCGCCAGACGGAGCGCGTAACCGGAACGCCATGATCGCGACGGACGCGCACGAGATCAGCGCGCAGGCCCTCTGCGATGCGGCCGCGGTCGTTCAGGCTAACGGTCCTTGCGGGCGTCGCCGTCACCATGGCGATCGCCTGCGGCAGCGAAATACCCTCGACTTCGTCCGCGAGGATGAAGGGGGCATGCAACAGGCTGAGCGGCACGTAATCGGAGGAAAGTACATCGAGTACGCCGAGTTCGGCGAGGTCGCGGGCGGCGATATTGCCCGAATGCGACTTGCCGCGCACGATATTGGGCGCGCCCATCAGCACGCTCATGCCGGCACCGTGGGAAGCCTTGGCGGCATCGATACTGGTCGGGAACTCCGCCAGGCGAACGCCGTAGTTGATGGCTTCGTCGACATGGGCGAGCGTCGCGTCGTCATGGCTGGCAACCGTTATGCCGCGTTCGGCGCAGACCTTGGAGATCGCGTCGCGATGCGGCGTGGCATATTTGGCCGATTCCTCCTGGCGCTTGGCGACGAACTTGGCAAAGGCTTCGTCGCTGAGCCCGCGCTTCTTCTGATAGTAGAAGATGTACTGATCCATCGTCTGGAACTGGCGCTGGCCCGGCGCATGGTCCATCAGCGAAACCAGACGGACGTAAGGGTCCTTCTCGAAATCCTGGAAGTGGTCAAGGACGTTGTCGGAGGAGACTTCGCAGCGCAGGTGGATCAGGTGATCGGCGCGCAGGCGATCTTCGTTTTGGGCCGCCTGGATGGCATCGGCCATATCGCGCATCTCGCCTTTTTCGAAACCGCCGTCCTCGTCCGAGCCCATGCGCAGGCAGTCGAACACGGTCGTAATGCCCGAGGTGACGATCTGCGCATCATGCGCCTGGATCGCCGCCGTCTTGTTCCAGCGAACGCCCGGGCGAGGGGAATAATGCGCCTCCAGATGGTCGGTATGCAGCTCGACCAGACCGGGGATCAGATAATCGCCCTCGAAATCCTCGCCGATATCGGACTTGCCTTCGGAGATGGCGGCAATGCGACCGTCACGGATCAGCACGGAACCTTCGACGATCTTGTCTTCGAGGACGATGCGGGCGTTGGAAAGGACGGTTTCTTTGGTCATATCGGCTCTTTCATATTAGGCGCCGGCAAGCGGCAGCCAGGAACGGACGGTAAAGGGAGCGCCACGCTCTTCTTCGACGAAGACGGCGAGGCCGGAAATATCGAGCGGCTTGCCGGTATGTTCGGCGAAGCGATGGCGCAGAATTTCCTGTAGTTCGGGTTGACGCTCCGTGGGAACCCGACCGGTCAGCGTCATGTGGAAACGGAACTCGTCATTGACATAAGGATAGCCCCAGCGCAGCAGATTGGCGCGCTGCGGCTCCGTCAAGCCTTCCGGCTTGCGCCTTGCGATGTCATGGTCCGAAAGCGGTGCGCGCAAAGGCTCGAAGGTTTTCACGACACGCGAGGCGAAATCCTGTAACGGCTCGTAAACGGTGCTGGGCACGAGCGCGAAGAAATGGCCGAGCTGGCCAAGTACAAGCTCCGGAATGGTGAAAGCCTTGGCCTGCGAGGCGAATTCGGCGGCGACATCGAGGAGATCTCGCTCGGTCACCGAAGCGGCTAGCTCGAACGGCGCCTTCAGCGTGGCATGGAAGCCGTAGCGGCGCGGATCGGCCGTCAGTTCGGCATGACCTTCCGGCAGCGGCGCCATGGCCTTGTCGGAAAAAATCTCATTCGAAAATGCATCACGGCCCAGCCAGCGGGCGGCAAGCGATGTCAACGGATCTTCTTTGGGCGGCGTGAAATAGAGAGCATAGCGCAAGGCTGCATTCCTTGGAAAAATCGGCTGCGCGGGACACTGTTGGGTGATTTGCGACAAACCGCAAGAGCAGCAAGGCAGCAACGGTCCGAATCCGGCTAAAGCCAGCTTGACCGCTGCGGTCTTGCCGGCCTGCGCTACCGGATTCCCGTGACAGAATGATGATGCGTAATGATTTTTTCCCGATCTTTTTTATTTCGCTCGCGCACCCATCAGCCGCGAACGCAAGGCGTTGGATGCGGCATCGAACAGGAAGACGACGATCAGGATCAACAGCACCATATAGGCGACGTTTTCCCAGTTCGCGTTGGTGCGCATCGCTTCCCAAAGTTTGAGCCCGATACCGCCCGCGCCGACGGCGCCGATGATGGTCGCGCCGCGCACGTTCGATTCCCACTGGTAGAGCGTCTGGCTGACGATGACCGGAACGATCTGCGGCATGATCCCGTAGCGATGCACGAGAATGGTCGGCGAACCGGTAGACTTCACGCCTTCGCGCGGCTTGTTGTCGATATTCTCAAGCCCCTCGGAATAGAGCTTGCCGAGCGTGCCTGTCTCGGTGAGGAAGATCGCACCGCTGCCGGCGAGCGGGCCGGGGCCGAAGGCGCGGGTCAGGAACAGCGCCCAGATCAGCATATCCACCGAGCGCAGGAAGTCGAAGAGGCGTTTCAGTATCTGGTTGAGCAGCCGGTTCGGGGTAATGTTGCGGGCCGCCAGGAAGGCGAGCGGAAATGCTACGAGCGACCCGAGGAGTGTTCCGAGGAACGCCATGACGATGGTCTGGAACAGCTTGGTCCAGACGTCGCCATGCTGCCACGCGCCATTGTTCCAGATATTGTCGAAGGCCAGTGAGAGGTTGGACTGGGCAGGGTCCAGCCGCGGCCCCGAAACGATGAGGCTGATGACTTCGCTCGCCGGCTTGTCGAAGAAGGGCGAATGCGTGTCGAACACGAAGTTGGCCCAGCCAAGAAAGCGCTTGCGGATCTTCACGCGATCAGTGGAAATGCTGGCATCGCCGGCAAAGCCGAGATTGACCAGGATGTTGTCGTCATAGACGGTCATCCAGCTGGGTACGGGCTCGGAGCCGATGATCTTCGGCGCATCGCCGGCGATATCGATCGGGATCGTAATGCCGTGCGCAGTCACGATAGCCTGCGTTTTGGTTACGGTTACCGTGCGGCTCGTGCCGCTGACGGAAACGGTCATGCTGCCATCGGGGTTGGTCTTGACCCAGTCAGGATTGGGATTGTCGCCCAAAGGCGAAAAGCGCGGATACTTAATGGTGATCTTGTCGCCGGAGATGCGGAATTCCGGCTGCACGTCATAGCTCACCCATTCGCTAAGATAGATCCCGACGCGCTCCCAATGTGCTTCCGAAATGACTTTCGGCAGATCGAAGAACCACGCGGCATAAATGCCGTAGAGGACAATGCCGATGAACATCATCAGCGCACCGAAGCGTTGGCGGAAGGACCGGTGAAGAACCTCCGGATAGCGCGCTTCGATTTCCTGCATGCGGCTGGCGTCGATGATGGACATGGTCAACCTCAATGCTGCAAAAGGAAGGCATGTTCGCCCACCAGACGGCGGCGGAGCCATGCAGAAAACTGATCGACGGCGATGATCGTCAGGAAGAGAAGCAACACCAGCGCCAATGTCTTGGCGCCAAAGCCGCGTGAAATCGCAAGTTTGAGCTCCTCGCCGATGCCGCCGCCGCCGACGGCTCCGATGATGGTGGAGGCGCGAACGTTGATCTCCAGACGCAGCAGCGCGTAGGACATGAAGTTCGGCAGCACTTGCGGCAGGGCGGCAAAGCGCACGCGCTCGCTCCAGCTCGCGCCGACGGCGCGCATGCCCTCGTCCGGTTTCATGTCGATGTTCTCGACCACTTCGTAGAAGAGCTTGCCGAGCGCGCCGATTGTATGCAGGCCGACGGCGATGATGGCCGCGATCGGGCCGATCGACAGGATCGCCGAAAACAATCCGGCAATGACGATCTCGGGAAAAGCCCGCAGAAGTTCCATGATACGCTTGGTCACCAGACGAATCGGATTGGATGGCGACATGTTGCGGGCGGCGAAGAAGCTCAAAGGCACGGCGAAGACGACGCCGATGATGGTCGATACCAGCGCTACGTTGATCGTGATGATCATCAGCTCGAAATATTCAGGGATATAGAAATTGCCCCAGACATAGACGCGGCCGAGCGGGAAATTGAACTCCTCGCCGCCGGCGCCATTGGCTCCATTCGGGCTCGGCAGATCGAAGAGCGCGCGATAGACGTCCGACCAGTCCTTTGGAATGAGCCAGCTCAGGAAATCGAAGAGATGCGGCAGGCGATCAAAGAAATGTCCGGCGTTGTTTTCGTCGGCGAAGCGCACCGAGCTGACGAAGGCGGCGAGCAGGATCACGAGGCCGATGCCGGTGTAGAGGCGGCGCTTGGCCACCATCTTGTTCCAGGCGTCGCCGATCTCCTTGGCGCTCTGTGGCGCGCTCTGCATGTTCGGGTGCGTATCGGCGATCGTCATGAAGTCAAGCCTCTGTGAATAGCAAAAGGGCGGCCGTTGCCGGCCGCCCAATTATCGGAATGCGGATCAGCCGCCGATGGCAGCTTTGCGAACGTCGATGACGGCGTTGTAGAAGTCCGGGGTAACCTTGACGTAGCCCTTGAAGTCGCCGCCTTCGATGGCGTTGAAGCACTTGGCGTCGGCCGTCGGGAGCTTCATGAAGAAGTCCGTCAGCTTCGTCTGCCATTCGGTGCCGAGAGCGTTGCGAACGACGAGCGGGCCGTTCGGGATCAGCGGAGAACGCCATACTTCGACGAGCTTGTTCGGATCCACGGCGCCCTTGTCGACTTCCTTGCGGAAGGTGCCGGAGGTGAAGCCGTCCTTGAAATCGCCAACGCCCGAGGAATCGTCGACAGCGACGTCGACCTTGCCGTCATAGGCGGCGAGCAGGTTGTTTTCATGGCCGCCGTTGAACTGGGTCGAGCCGAAGAACTTGTCGTTCGGCACGCCGGTGGTCTTCGGAATCTGCGTGAGGGGAACGAGGTAGCCCGAGGTGGAGTCCGGATCGGCGTAGCCGAGCTTCTTGCCCTTGGCGTCTATGATCGTCTTGATGCCGGAAGACTTGAGGGCGAGGCCGATCGAGTAGTAGCCGGTGGAGCCGTCGGTCTGCTGCGTGGTCAGGATCGGGGTAACGGCCTTCGGGTCCTTGATGGCGACGGCTGCATAGCCGGAAGCGCCGAGTTCGGCGAAGTCGAGCGTGCCGCCGAGCAGGCCCTGGATAACGCCGTTATAGTCGGCAGCCGGGAACAGCGAAACCTTCTCGAAACCGAATTCCTTCTTCAGGTGGTCGGAAAGGCAGGCGTAATTGCGCAGGCGGTCGGCTTCGTTTTCGCCGCCGAGAATGCCGATGCGGAATTCCTTGAGGTCTGCTGCGTTGGCAGCAGCGCCGGCTGCGAGCGCAACCAGCGCCGTAGCGGCAAAAAGTGCTTTCTTCAACATGGGTTCGTCTCCTGATTAACCGGTGTCCCCGGATGTCTTCGATCTGATAGAAGAAATGCGCCCTTGACGCGGGCCTTCGATCCCGGCCGTCCCTCTCAGAGACCGGCCAGTGCCAGCGGTTGCGGGCCGGCAGATTCAGTCGCCGCGGCTTGCGCGGCCTGATCGGCGATATTGATGGATGTCGACGTCATGCTCTCGTCGATGCCGGCGCCGTCCTTATCGGTGCCGTAGATTTCTTTGACGGCGGCTGCCGTCAGATCGGTTGGCTTGCCGTCGAAGACGACCTTACCGGCTGCCATGCCGACGATGCGTTCGCAATAGTTGCGCGCCGTATCCAGCGTATGCAGGTTTGTGATGACGGTGATGCCTTCACGTTCGTTGATGTCGCGCAGCGCATCCATGACGATCTTGGCGTTGAGGGGATCGAGCGAGGCGATTGGCTCGTCGGCCAGCATCATCTTCGGCTGCTGCATAAGGGCGCGGGCGATGGCGACGCGCTGCTGCTGGCCGCCCGAAAGTGTGCCGGCCATCTGCAGGGCCGTCTGCTCGATGCCGAGACGCTCGAGTGCCGCGATGGCTTCAATGCGTTCCTCACGGGAAAAGACGGACAGCAGGCTCAGTACCGTCGAACGCTGGTTCAGCCGGCCGAGCATGACGTTGGTGAGCACGTCGAGGCGCGGAACGAGGTTGAACTGCTGGAAGATCATGGCGCAATCGCGCTGCCAGCTGCGCAACGCACGGCCGCTGAGCTTCGAAACCTCGGTGCCGGCGAAATGGATGGAACCGGAACTCGGATCGGCGAGGCGATTGATCATGCGCAGCAAAGTCGACTTGCCGGCGCCGGAACGGCCGATGACGCCGACCATCTGTCCCTGCGGTATGTCCAAAGTCACGGAATCGACAGCGAGCTTGTTTCCAAACCGGCGCGAGACATTCCTGAGTTCGAACATAGTGCTTCCCTTTCGCGGCTGCCGGGCTGCAAAAATTTCAGCGGTACCGGTGCTAAGAATGGGCGCATGCCCCTGCCTCGAAGGGAGTTTCGACGGGGTCGGCGCCAATCACAAGGCAACCGATTAGTCCCGCTTCATGAAGCTCCGATGTCAGTTTTATGTAACTGCTGTTACAATTCCCGTCGTTTTTGCAAGATTAGCCGGCTGAGGGCTTTCCGCTAAGTTTAGCCGTCAAACATGCCTGTCGGCAGGCCGTCCATGCTGAAGCTATTCTTCTCGCGCCGATATTCTTCAATGCCATCAGGACCCTTAGCTTTCGCCCATTGGTCGAGGCTCGGCCTCTCGCCTTCGTAGGAAAAGAGCGGCACGCCGAAACCGCAGGAAGTCTGTACGAGATCGAAGTCCAGTCGTACGATCTGCCGTGCGCCGAGCGGCTCTTCCCCCGCATAGTAATCATTCAGCAATTCCCGATATTCCTGTGTCGATCGGTGAATGATCCGCCCGCGGCCGTAGAGACGCAGGATCATCGGCGGCCCTTCGACGGCGCAGAACATGATCGTCAGCCGCCCGTCGGCCTTCATGTGGGCCGATGTCTCGTTGCCGCTGCCGGTGCGGTCGAGATAAATGGCAGTATTCGGGGAGATGATGCGCAGGCATAACGTTTCGCGCGGCGAAACATTGACCCGGGATTCCGATGTCGCGGACGCCGTGAAGAAGATATGCTGCCGCGCGATGAAATCGCGAAGCCGGTCGTCAACGCTGGAAAATTGCTTTGCCATTAAGAGGCCTCCTTAATTCGAGCTAGACAGATCGCCCGAGGCTGAAGCGGCCGCCGGTCTCCTGCAAGCCCGGCTTGGGCGGAAAGCGTCCTCAGGCGGCGTAGCGATCCAGAAATTCCTCCGCCGAAAGGGCGCGAAAATCCGCAAGCGCCGTGCGCAGGCGATCGTGATCCCAATCCCACCATGAGAGCTTGTCCATACGCGCGCCGACCTCGGGCGTGAAACGCTCGCGAATAAGCTTGGCCGGCACACCGCCGACGATGGTGTAGGGCGCGACGTCCTTGGAAACGACGGCACCGGCGCCGATGACGGCACCATTGCCGACCGTCACGCCGGGCAGCACGGTCGCGCCGTGGCCAATCCAGACATCGTGACCGATGACAACGCGGTTGTCGCGCCGCCAGGTGAAGAAATCCGTCTCCATATCGGCATCCGGCCAGTAGTCGGCGGCGCGGTAGGTGAAATGGTGCAGCGTGGCGCGCCATGTCGGGTGGTTGGTGGCGTTGATGCGCACGGCGGCGGCAATGTTGACGAACTTGCCGATCGTCGCGCACCAGACCGCGCCATCCTGCATGATGTAGGAATAGTCGCCGATCTCGACTTCATCGATGCGGCAGTGGTCGGAGACTTCGGTATAGCGGCCGAGCGTCGAGTTGTTGACGCTGGCCGAAGGGCTGATGAAGGGCGTCTCGCCCAGTTTGCGGCTCATGCGGCGGCCTTCCGCGGCGAGAACTGCGAAACGTCGAGAACGCGGCTGCCGACGGCCTCGCGCACTTCTTCGTCATGGAAGATGCCGAGAAGGGCAACGCCGGCTCCCTTCTTCTGCTCGATCATGTCGACCACGACGGCCCGGTTGCGGGCATCGAGCGACGCCGTCGGCTCGTCCAGCAGCAAAATGGCGTGGTCGGTGATGAAGCCGCGGGCGATGTTGACGCGCTGCTGTTCGCCGCCCGAGAAAGTGGCGGGCGGCAGCTGCCAAAGTTCCTTCGGCAAGTTCAGTTGTGCTAGCAGCTCGGCCGCCCTAGCCCTGGCCTCGTCCACGGTCACGCCGCGCGCCAGCAACGGCTCGGCAACGACATCGACGGCGGCGACGCGTGGAACCGTGCGCAGGAACTGGCTGACATAGCCCATGCTCTGGCGACGGACCTCAAGCACAGTGCGCGGGTCGGCGGTGGCAAGATCGACGATCCTGTCCCGGTGAGTGACAAGGATCTGGCCGCTGTCGACGGCATAATTGCCATAGATCATCTTCAGCAGCGAGCTCTTGCCGATGCCGGACGGACCGCCGAGCACGACGCATTCGCCTGATGCGACGGAGAAGGAGACATCGGCAACGACCGGCAGGCGAATGCCATCGCGCAGATGCATGGTGAAGCTTTTGAAGACTTCGGAAACGACGAGTGGGGTTGCCATGTTTGTTCCTCAGACCTGCAGGATCGAAGAGACCAGCAGTTGCGTATAGGGTTCGCGCGGATCGTCGAGCACCCGGTCGGTTAGACCGTGTTCGATCACCTGTCCGTCCTTCATCACCATCATGCGATGCGACAGGAGGCGGGCGACCGCGAGATCGTGCGTGACGATGATGGCCGAAAGGCCGAGATCGTTGACGAGGCCGCGCACCAGATCGAGCAGGCGGGCCTGCACGGACACGTCGAGGCCGCCGGTCGGCTCATCCATGAAGACGAGGCGGGGGCCGGTCACGAGGTTGCGGGCGATCTGCAGGCGCTGGCGCATGCCGCCGGAGAAGGCGCGCGGCTGGTCGTCGATGCGGTCGGCGTCGATCTCGACCCGCTCCAGCCAGTCGATGGCGGTGTTGCGGATGTTGCCGTAGTGGCGGTTGCCGATCGCCATTAGCCGCTCGCCGACATTGGCGCCGGCCGAAACCGTCATGCGCAGGCCGTCGGCCGGGTTCTGGTGCACGAAGCCCCAGTCGGTGCGCATCAGGAAGCGCCGCTCGGCCTCGTTCATGCGGAACAGGTCGCGATAGGTCTCGTCGCGCATGTGGTATTCGACACTGCCCGTCGTCGGCAGCAGCCGTGTCGAGATGCAGTTGAGCAGCGTCGTTTTGCCGGAGCCGGATTCGCCGACGATGGCGAGCACTTCGCCGGGCCACAGCTCGAAGGACACGTCCCGGCAGCCGATGCGGCTGCCGTAGAACTTCGAGATGTCCTTGACCTTCAGAAGGGGTAAGTCACTCATTCGGCAGCCTCCTTGCCACCAGTCAATCCATCGGATGCCAGCATCGAGCCGACATGGCCGTGGGCACGACGGTCTTCGCAGAAATCGGTGTCGGAGCAGACGAACATGCGTCCGCCCTTGTCGTCGAGGATCACCTCGTCAAGATAGACCTGCTCGGCCCCGCAAAGCGCGCAGGGCTTGTCGAAGCGCTGTACTTCGAAGGGATGATCCTCGAAATCCAGGCTGACGACTTCGGTGTAAGGCGGCACGGCATAGATGCGCTTTTCGCGGCCGGCGCCGAACAGCTGCAGTGCGTCCGAAAGATGCATTTTCGGATTGTCGAATTTCGGCGTCGGCGATGGGTCCATGACGTAGCGGCCGGCGACCTTGACCGGATAGGCATAGGTCGTGGCGATGCGGCCGTTGCGGGCGATATCCTCGTAGAGCTTCACGTGCATGAGGCCGTATTCCTCAAGCGCATGCATCTTACGCGTCTCGGTCTCGCGGGGCTCGAGGAAGCGTAATGGTTCCGGGATCGGTACCTGGTAGACGAGCACCTGGTTCGGCCCCAGCTTGGCCTCCGGGATGCGGTGGCGCGTCTGGATGATGGTCGCCTCGTCCGTGCGGGTGGTCACGGCGACATTGGCAACCTTCTGGAAGAAGGCACGGATGGAGACCGCATTGGTCGTGTCGTCGGCGCCCTGGTCGATGACCTTCAGCACGTCCTGCGGACCGATGATCGCTGCCGTCAGTTGCACACCGCCGGTGCCCCAGCCATAAGGCATCGGCATTTCGCGCGAGGCAAAAGGCACCTGATAGCCGGGAATGGCGATCGCCTTCAGGATGGCGCGACGAATCATCCGCTTGGTCTGCTCGTCGAGATAGGCGAAATTGTAGGTGGCGAGTTCGGTCATTCGGCTGCCTCCGTCATGGGGTCCATGCCGCTTTCGCGAGCGGCCTCGAAGTCGCGGCGCATGCGCCGTACCAGGTCGAGTTCGGCCTGGAAATCGACATAGTGCGGTAGCTTCAGATGCTCGACGAAGCCGGTCGCCTGCACGTTGTCGGAGTGGGAGATGACGAATTCCTCATCCTGAGCCGGCGCAACGATATCCTCGCCGAGTTCCTCGGCGCGCAGCGCGCGGTCGACCAGCGACATGGCCATAGCCTTGCGTTCGCTCTGGCCGAAGACCAAGCCGTAGCCGCGGGTAAACTGCGGCGGCGCCTTGGCCGAGCCCTTGAACTGGTTGACCATCTGGCATTCGGTCACCTGGATGCGGCCGAGCGAGACGGCGAAGCCGAGTTCCGGTACGTCGAATTCGACCTCCACTTCGCCGATGCGGATTTCGCCGGTGAAGGGGTGGGTGCGGCCGTAACCGCGCTGCGTCGAATAGCCGAGCGCCAGCAGAAAGCCTTCATCGCCGCGGGCCAGCGCCTGCAGGCGAAGATCGCGGGTCATCGGAAATTCCAGCGGCTCGCGCGTGAGGTCGCCGATCTCGTGGTCGACGGGCATGGTGCCGTCGCCTTCGATCAGCCCTTCCTGATCGAGGATTTCGGAAACGCGCATGACGCGGCCGTCTTCGGCCGGGCGCTGCATCGGCTCGTCGACAGGTTCGTCGGTCAAAAGGCTCGGGTCGAGCAGGCGGTGCGTATAGTCGAAGGTCGGGCCGAGAAGCTGGCCGCCGGGCAAGTCCTTGTAGGTCGCGGAGATGCGGCGCTCGATCTTCATTGCTGATGTGTCAAGCGGCTGGGAGTAGCCAAAGCGCGGCAGCGTCGTGCGGTAGGCTCTGAGCAGGAAGATCGCTTCGATCATGTCGCCGCGGGCCTGGCGAACGGCAAGTGCGGCCAGCGTACGGTCATAGAGCGAGGCTTCGGCCATGACGCGGTCAACGGCGAGTGCGAGCTGCGCCACGATCTGGTCGATGCCAACGGCCGGCAGCGAGCGGTCGCCGCGGCGCCGGTCGGCCAGCAGCCGGTGCGCATTGGCAATGGCGGCTTCACCGCCCTTTACAGCAACATACATACGTCACATCTCCGTCGCGATGATCTTGGTGGTGCGCGGGAGGCAGAGGAATTGCCGGCCCGCCGTCAGGATGAGATCGACGCCGCGCGGGAAGAGAGCGCGATTGTCGTTCCAGATGCGCAGCAGCGCATCCGGCAGGCCGATCGGTGCGATCATGGTGATATCCTTGATGCCCGGACCCGATAGCGCCAGTTCCTTGCCGCCTTCGAGGCTTTCGATCTCAAGCATGATCGTCGTCGAGCGATCGGGATATTCCTGGGTGCCGATGCCGAACTGGCTGAAGGAGGAAAGCGCCATACCAGCTTCAAGAAAGGCAAAATGTGCCTCCAGCCGCTCCGATATGATGGGTGCGCCTGTATGGAATGCCAGCCATTCCGGCAGGCTCGATCGCGCGAGACCATTGGAGAGCCAGACCGGCGTGTCGTGATCGCAAAGGGTCAGGCCGATGGCGCCGGCAGCGATGCCGAGCGGAGCCGGCGGCGCAATATCGGCGGTAATGGTCTGCAGGGTGCCCGGGCGCGCCATGGCGTCCATCGTCATCTTGAAGACGCTTTGGGCGTCGAAAACCGGATCGGTGAAACCGCCGGTCAGGGCTTCGTTGCCGAAGGTCGGGGTGCTGGAAAGGCTCATCAATCTTCTCCGCGAACCATGGTGAAGAAATCGACGCGGGTCGCCGCCGTCTCTTCCGCGCGCTTGCGATCATAATTTTCGATACGTTCGGTCACGGGCTGCAGGATCGCCTTTTCGACGAACTCTTTCGTAGCCGATTGCTGCCAGAGTGCATCGAAGATGGCCGAAAGCCGGGCCTTTTCCCGATCTGTGCCGAGCGCGTGCGCATGGCCGATCGTGTTGGATGCCAGCCGGACGGTAGCGCGTGTCACCGTGACTTCGCCGAGATTGAACGGAGAGCCGCCACCACCGATGCGGCCGCGCACCATGACGAGCCCGGTCTCGGGGCCGCGCACCGGCTGTACCGCCGGCTTGCTCGGCAATGCTTCCCATGCCGCCTCTAGCTCGTCGCGTTCTGCCTGCGCCAAGAGATCGGCGACGCGCTTGCGTTCCCGACGCTCCTGTGCCGCCGCTTCCTGCCTTTGTGCTGAATTCATCGCGCCTTCCTCTAAATGTCTATTGATATAGACAACCATACAAGATATGTTTATATCTATTAGCGAGTCGTGACAAGCGTGTGACAGGGCGAGTGGGCGAAATGGCAGGGCAGAAGATACAGAGGCAGACGGGCGTGGCGCTCTGGCGGCAGATTGCCGACCGCATTCGCACCTCCATTAATCACGGCGACTTCGACGAGACGGGCATGGTGCCGCCGGAAACGGTGCTGGCGCTGCAGTTCGGCGTCAACAGGCACACGATCAGAAGCGCGCTGGCAGCACTCGCCCAGGAAGGCATCGTCAGGGCCGTGCAGGGACGCGGGACGCTGATCGAGCGCAAGGAGCGGCTAAGTTTTCCGATTTCGAGACGTACGCGATTTTCGCAAGGGATCGGCGATCAGGTGCGCGAAACCCGCAGCGTCTTGCTTGCATCCGGCGAAGAGGCCGCCAGCACCGAATTGGCCAAACAGCTCAAGGTCAGGACGGGAACGCCGTTGATAAGGCTCGAGACGCTGGGTCAGGCGGACCATCGGCCTGTATCGCGCGCCACCAGCTGGTTTCCGGCGGATCGTTTCGGCGATATCGCGGAGGTCTATCGGACAACCGGTTCGATCACCAAGGCATTCAAGGAGCTTGGCGTTCCCGATTACGTCCGCGTCGTCACCGAGATTACCGCGACACATGCCGACGAGAGCGATCTTGCCGATCTGCAGCTATCCCCGGGCGCCATTGTTCTCGTCGCCCAGGCGCTGAACGCCGATCTCGACAATGTCCCGGTGCAGTATTCGATTTCCCGCTTCGCCGCAGACAGGGTGCGGTTCACGATTGAGAATTAAGGCCGAGCTACGAAGTCGGCTGAAAATCGTTCGGCGGCCATTGCTGTGCGGCATGCAGGATGCGAATTATGCGCACCGTCTCGCCGGCGACGTCATAAACCAGCAAATAGTTTCGATGCACGACGAGTTCTCGCGTCCCGGACACGCGGCCGGATCGGCCCGTCATCGGATGGGTGATGAGCTGTTTCGACCGTTTGGCGAAGAGCTTGTCCAGCGCGATTGCCGCGGAGGCATTCTCGGCCTCGATGTAAATATAGATGGCGCGTCGATCAGCTCTTGCTTCGGGAGTCCAGGCAAGTTTCACGAAGAACGCCCGCTGAGTTTGCGGCGTGTTTCTTCTCGTAACGCAGCGAATTCAGCGTCTATATTGTCGTCAGGAATGAGATTGCCGGCGTTGGCTGAAGCAAGACCGGCCTGCACCTGCTGGCGAAACCACATGTCATAGTCAGCGGCATCCTGCTGGCGCTGTACATAATCGCGCATGAAAGCCCGGAGCAACTGCGCACCGGTCTGATCATGCGCTTTCGCAGCCTCGCTGAAAGCCGCCTTCAACTCTTCTTCAACTCGGAAGGTAAATGTCGCGTCGCTCATGTCGGCCCATGTGTTACATACGCAGTGCAGTGTAACACATATTGCGGCATTTCCCACCCCTCATCTCAGGCCTATGAGGGGTGGCTTCCGTTCAATAGCTTAATGCGCGCCGGACATGTCGCCGAGGACTTCCTTCGAGGCGACGGTGGAATCGGCCTTGAGCTTGTAGACCATCGGTACGCCGGTCGCGAGGTTCAGCTCAAGGATCTGCGCCTTGCTCAGGCGATCGAGAACCATGACGAGCGAGCGCAGCGAATTGCCATGGGCGGCCACCAGCACATTCTGGCCGGCAAGCACGCGCGGCAGGATTTCGGTGAGGTAGTAGGGCCAGACGCGGGCACCGGTGTCGCGCAGGCTTTCGCCGCCGGGCGGCGGAACGTCGTAGGAGCGGCGCCAGATGTGGACCTGCTCTTCGCCCCACTTGGCGCGGGCGTCATCCTTGTTGAGGCCGGAGAGATCACCGTAGTCGCGCTCGTTCAGCGCCTGATCCTTGATCGTTTTGAGGCCCGTCTGGCCGATTTCTTTGAGGATGATATCAAGTGTGTGCTGGGCGCGCGTCAATGCGGAGGTAAAAGCGATATCGTATTTGATGCCGTAATCCGCCAGTGCCTTGCCGCCAGTCTTGGCCTCTTCGACGCCAAGCGGGGTCAGATCGGGATCCTTCCAGCCGGTGAAGAGATTCTTCAAATTCCAGTCGCTCTGGCCATGGCGAACGAGGACAAGAGTACCGCTCATAAAATTTCTCCCTGATAGGTTCGGATCAACGTGTGGAGAGCCCGAGTACATCGAGCATGGAATAGAAGCCGGGTTTCTTGTCGCGCGCCCAGAGCGCTGCCTGCAGCGCGCCGCGCGCAAACAGCGATCGGTCGCCGGCGCTGTGCGACAGCGTCAATCGCTCGCTTTCGCTGGCGAAGATCACCGAGTGATCGCCGACCACGCCGCCGCCGCGCAGGGTCGCAAAGCCGATCGTGCCCACAGGACGCGCACCCGTATGGCCGTCGCGCACGCGCACGGAATTGTCGTTGAGGTCGATACCACGGCCCTTCGCAGCCGCCTGACCGAGCAGCAGCGCGGTGCCCGAGGGTGCATCGACTTTGTGGCGATGGTGCATCTCCAGCACCTCGATATCCCAGTCATTCGAAGGCAGCGCCCGCGCCGCCTGTTCGACAAGCACGCTCAAAAGATTGATGCCGAGGCCCATATTACCCGATTTGACGATGCGGGCATGGCGCGCCGCCGCCTTGAACTTCGCCTCGTCCTCATCCGAGCATCCCGTCGTGCCGATGATATGGACGATGCGTGCCTGTGCGGCGAGGCCGGCAAAGGTGACGCTGGTTGCCGGCGTTGTGAAATCGATGACACCTTCGGCGTGAAGGAAGGCGGAAAGCGGATCGTCGGTGACGGGAATGCCGATCGGGCCGAGCCCGGCGATCTCGCCGGCATCCTTGCCGATGAAGGCGGAGCCGGGACGAGCGACGGCGGCATGCAGGGCCACGCCATCGGTTGCATGAATGATGCGGATGAGAGCCTGCCCCATGCGGCCCGCCGCGCCAACCACCACCAGCTTCATCGCATCGTCGCTCATGTCGTCTCTATCGTCTATTTGCGGGAATTGCTTGATATGGCCGGTAGCTGCAGGTTGTTGAGCCGAGCGTAGAGGCCATTGTCGGCCGTCGCAAGCGTCTCGTGGTTGCCCTCTTCGACAACTCGGCCGTTCTGCATGACGACGATCTTCTCGGCGCGGATGACCGTCGACAGGCGGTGCGCGATGACGACGACCGTGCGGCCGCTCATCGCCTCTTCCAGTGCCTTCTGCACGGCCGCTTCGGACTCCGTGTCGAGCGCAGAGGTTGCTTCGTCCAGAAGCAGGATCGGCGCGTTGCGCACCAGCGCGCGGGCGATCGACAGGCGCTGCCGCTGGCCGCCGGACAGCGTCACGCCGTTTTCGCCGACCGGTGTGTCATACCCCATCGGCTGCGCCTCGATGAAATCATGGGCATAGGCGAGGCGCGCTGCTTCCTCGATCTCGGCATCCGTCGCGTTCGGGCGGCCGTAGCGGATATTGTCGCGGATCGTGCCTTCAAAGAGATAGGGCTGCTGCGACACATAGGCGAGCTGTTCCCGCAGCGACTGTTTCGTCACATGCGCGATGTCCTGCCCGTCGATGAAGATGCTGCCGGATTTTGGGTCGTAGAAGCGCGGGATCAGATTGATGACGGTGGACTTGCCGGCGCCAGAAGGCCCGACGAGCGCTGTCGTCTGTCCGCCCTCGGCCGTGAAGTTGACACCGGAAAGTACGGATTCATCACCATAGGCGAAATGAACGTCGCGGAACTCGATGCGGGCGTCGGTCACGTTAAGCGGCTTGGCATCCGGCAGGTCGCGCTGGCGCGGCTCCATGTCGAGCAGCTCGTAGATCATCCGTGCATTGACGACCGCGCGCTCCAGCTGCACCTGCAGCTTTGCAAGGCGGCGGGCCGGATCGTAGGCAAGCAGCAGCGAAGTGGCGAAGGAGAAGAACACGCCCGGCGAGACATTGTCGTAGATCGAGCGATAAGCGGCATAGGCAAAGAGGCTGGCGATCGCAAAACCGGCGACGGTTTCGATCAGCGGTCCGTTGCGCTCCGAAAGGCGGGCGATGCGGTTCTGCCGGTGCTCGGCGGCGGTGATCAGCTTGTTGATCTTGCGCTCGAGCTCCTCTTCCATCGTGAAGGCCTTGACGATGGAAACGCCTTGAATAGTCTCCTGCATCGCGCCGAGTACATGGCTGTTCAGGACGATCGCATCGCGCGTGGCGGCGCGCAGGCGCTTAGAAATATAGCGCAGCGCGAAGAAGAGCGGCGGTGCGATAACGACGAATGCGATGCTGAGCACCGGATCCTGGAAGACCATGACGCAGAGCAGGGCGACGAAGGTCAGAAGGTCGCGTGCCGTCGACGTGATCGTCAGGTTCATGACATCGCGGATGCCCGAGACGTTCTGGCTGATGCGGGCGGCGAGCTGCGCGGAGCGCGCTTCGCTGAAGAAGCCGACTGACAGCGTCATCAGATGCGAATAGAGCCGGCGCTGGTAGCGAGCGATGATGTTATTGCCGATCTTCGACAGAATGACCGACTGGAAATACCCGGCAAAACCGCGCACCACGAAAACGAGGAAGATGCTGAAGCAGATTTTCCAGGCATCGACGATATTGCGGGCGATGAAGGCGCTGTCGATGACCGATTTGACGATGTAGCCGATGTAAGCAGTCGAAAGCGCAACGAGGATAAGGCAGGTAATCGCGATGGCGTAGCCGCGAATATGATCGCGGCCGTTCTCGGCGATAATGCGCTTCAGCATGCCGGTGATGGCTTCGCTGTCGACGTTTTTGCTTTTCGGGTCAGGCAATTTCAATAATCGGCTTCCTGTCTTGAACCAAGCGAGCCGCATCTGGCACGTGCTTTCGCGGCTCTATTAAAGAGTTAGCACGGCTTTGGCTAGACATGGCGTGCCGCGCTGGTTAAGGCCGATCGCGGAGCCGCAATCACTATAGAGGAAGGCGGCCTCTTCAAAAAGGAGGCGCGCCGGCTGTTTTGGCGCGCCATGAGCTGTTTGGCAAGCGGTTAACGCCGCCAGCGACGGCCCTCCGTCGCAAGGCCGAAGCTCGTGGATTTGCGAGCATAGGTCGCCAGGCCGGAAAGCGCTGCCAGCGGATTGACGACCACGTGCGTCGGGATCGTCTTCATCAATTCCGTGTGCGGTGCCTTGTCTTCGAAGGCGGCGCGGAATTCTTGCTTCTGCAGCGCGGGCAGGATCTTCTGCGGGATGCCGCCCGAGAGATAGACGCCGCCGCGCGCCATGAAGACCATGGCGAAATCGCCGGCGACGCGGCCGAGATAGGTAACGAACAGCGTCAATGTCTCCTCGGCCTGCCTGTTGGTGCCGGCGAGTGCATGATTGGTGATATCGGCCGGCTCCTTGAGGCTCGGTTCGATGCCGTCAGCCGCGCAGATCGCATGATAGAGGTTCTGAAGGCCGCGGCCGCAGATCACCTGTTCGGCCGAGATACGGCCTTCGATGGGTTCCAGATGCGGCCAGATCTGCAGGTCGCGTTCCGTGCGCGGCCCAAGATCGATATGCCCGCCTTCGCCCGGTACAGGCACCCATTGATGCTGGGTATGAACCAGGGCGCCGACACCAAGCCCGGTACCCGGCCCGAGCACGACGCGCGATGCGGTCATGTTCCCGGATGCTTGGCCGATGGTTTGGCGATGCTCGTCGGAAATCTCGGCGATCGCGAGCGCCTGCGCCTCGAAATCGTTGATGACGAGCACGTCCTCGATGCCGAGATTGGCGATCATCGTCTTCGGACGGATCACCCAATCGCAATTGGTCAGCGGAATCTCGTCACCCTGCACGGGACCCGCCATGGCAAGAATTGCCGAACGGGGTCGGACCTTGCTGTTTTCAAGCGCGAGTTTGATTGCGTCGTCGATCGTGGCGAAATTCGCCGTCTGCACGACCGGAAAATGCTCCTGTTCGGAGTCCGCATCGACGAGGATGGAGAAACGCGCATTGGTGCCGCCGATATCGCCGATCAGGATTGGGAAAGGCAGGGGGGCATCGCTGTGATTGAGCTCGGGCATGGCCAGGTCCGTGGTCTGCCGCCGGCAAGGCGGATTAATGGTTCAGTGTTTTGATCAGCCGCTCGGCAGTGGATTCGTTGAGCGCCATCGGAATGTCGTAGAGAACGGCAAGCCGCGTCAATGCCTTGACGTCGACGTCGTGAGGGTGCGGAGTGAGAGGATCGATGAAGAAGACGAGCATGTCGATCTCGCCGGTGGCGATGAGCGCGCCGATCTGCTGGTCGCCACCGAGCGGGCCGCTTTTCAGACGGGTGACCTTGAGGTCGGGGCAGGCATCCAGCACGCGGCCGCCCGTCGTGCCCGTGGCGACGATGTTCCAATTGGCAAGGGCGGCCTCATTGCGTCGCGCAAATTCTGCCATCGCATCTTTTTTCTGATCATGCGCGATCAATGCGATGCATTTGCTGCCGGCCATGAAATCCTTGCTCCGCCCGATGCTTTCAATCGATTTATCCGCCTTCTATACCAAGGGGGCGCGTTTTGAAAGACGCCTCGGGCAAGGACGGGTGCAGGATCTATTGCTGTGGAATCTGACCTGGCGGCGTATCACCCGAAACCGGCATTGCGTCCGTCTCCGCCGAAACGCCGGCAGCTTTATCGCCGGAGGCAGCCGAGCGTGCGGAAGCAGCCGAAGGTGCCGCCAACACGGCCTGACAGGCCTTGGGCAGATCGGCAACCATGACTTCGCGTGGCTTGACCGGGGGCTTGGTGCTGGGCTTCGGCTTTGCCCAGGGCTCGGGTCCAAACCACCAGGCGAGCGACTTGTCGCAGCCATCGCCGGCGGCGACCGGGGCCTGCCCCGTGCAGCCGACCGAGCCGGGAGGGCAGCGAAGGCGGATGTGGAAATGCGAGTCGTGCCCGTATTCCGGCCTAAGCTTGCCGAGATTGCTGCGGTCGCCCGTCCATGTCTCGCACATCTTCTTCTTGATGGCCGGGTTGACGAAGATGCGCTCGACCTCGGGATAGCTCGCCGCGCGCATCAGCAGGCGCGCATGCGCCGGCGTCCAGACCTTGTCATTGATCGTCAGAAACTTGTCCTTGGCGAGCATCGTGGTGAAAGACAGGGCTTCGCGCTCTTCCGCCGTCATCTTGCGCCGTGGCATCGGCGTCAGCCAGACGTCGGCATCGAGGCCGATCTGGTGCGAGGCGTGACCGTTGATCATCGGACCGCCGCGCGGCTGCGAGATATCGCCGACAAGCAGGCCCGGCCAGCCGTCATTCTTCGCCGCGTCGCGCGACAGGCGCTCAAGCAGGCCGATCGTTTCCGGCCGGCCCCAGCGGCGATTGCGCGACAGGCGCATCGCCTGCCACGTCGGGCCGTCGGCCGGCAGAGCCACCGCGCCCGCAAGGCAACCCTTGGCATAGAAGCCGATCGATTGCGGTACCCCCTGCGTCGGTAACGTCACGGCGCCGAAGACCGCTTTTGCGCTGCCGGGCGAAGGTGTGGCCTGCTGCGCCAGCGCATCGCTGGCGACAAGGCCCATCCCGATCGAGGTTGCGAGAGAGAATTTGCCGATCGTTCGAAAGGCGCGAGCCAGAAGTGAAGCCATGCATATCCTTGAAGGCGGTCGGCATTAGCCGAAGTGATTTGCTGGGAGATTATCCTGAAACAGGATGGAAGTGAATCCGCGGCAATCGCCGGTGGCTACGGCCGACCGCCTTTGCCGGCATGGCCGTCGTTACTACAGATCAGTTCGCCAGGATTTCCGCCGTCTTGCGGATACGCGACAGCCGCGGCAGCACTTTCGTGCAGGCGAAATCCTGCATCTCCTGCGAAAGGGTCGTCACGGCATCTTCAGCGACAATGACGGCGTAATTTGCCGCGTGGGCATCGCGCACGGTGCCTTCCACACCGAAATTGGTGGCGACGCCAGTCACGATCAGCGTTTTGATGCCACGGCGGCGCAGCTGCAGATCGAGTTCCGTGCCGTAGAAGGCGCTCCACTGGCGCTTGACGATGGTGACATCGGGCGTCAGCGCTGCCATCTCGGCCGGAGCTTCGAGCGCGGCCGGCGGCAAGCCTCCTGGGGGAACCGGGAAGCTTTCGTCGGTCGGCTGATTGACAGCGTCGGCATAGTCTGCGGAAAATCCGACGGTCACGAAAACGGTCGTTCCGCCATCGGCCTTCAGTTTGTTTGCGATGGCGACCGTATTGGTGACGATCTGCTGGGCGGAGTAGGGCGCAAGCGGGCGGCTGAGCACGAGGCCTTGCAGGTCGATGGAAACAAGAGCGGTGGTTTTGGGATCGTAAAGTGACATCTGGGGCTCCGAGAAAACATGAGGGTATCCTCACAATGGAAAATATGAGGATGGCCTCACAAAAATCAAGTGAAGAATTGAAGACGCGCGCGCCGAAGCGGCAGCGAGGCCACGATCGCGTTGCCGTTCTGCTCGAAGCGGCGGCAAAAGTCTTTGCGCGCAGGGGTTACGATGCGGCAACGATGACGGAGATCGCGGCGGAGGCGCATTCGTCGATCGGCTCGCTCTATCAGTTCTTTCCGACAAAGCCCCTGCTCGCTGAGGCGCTGCATATCGATCGCCTGGAGCGCCTTAAGGCGGGGCTTCGTGACATGGCGGAACGGAGCATAGGGCTTTCCGCCGCCGGTAGCGGTGAGGCAATCTTCGATGCACTCGCCGCTTTCATCGAACAATATCCCGAGTTTCCCGTACTAGCCGGGCGTCGCGATATTCCCAAGGACCGCAAGGCGCGCTCGCGCGCGGAGTTGCGAGAGCTGATTGCCGCCTTTCTGCGGCAGGCCCATCCGCCGATCACGGACGATATCGTTCTGATGGCGGGCATCGTGCTCGAATTGCTGCGCATTGCCGTCGTCGTTTCCAGCGACCCGGATGCCGCCGAGGACCGGCGCGTCTTTGCGGAACTGCGGCTGATGCTGCGCAAACGTCTTGAGGATGCTACGGCAAAAAACTGAGCCTCGGACACGGTTTTCAGCCTTTGCAACGAGATGAGTTGTTGCGTCCTGCTTTTTGCCCTCATTTGCCGTATGCTGATTCCTCAGACATCATCAGGAGATCATGAATGGCATTGTCGCGGTTGAAAGCAGGCTTGGTCGTTTCTCTTTTTTGCCTGCTGGCAATGCCTCTATCCACGAAAGCCGAAGAGCCGCAATTCCGCATCGGCACGGCTATTCTTGGCGACTTGAAATATCAACCCGGCTTCAAGCGTTTCGACTATGTCAATCCGGAGGCGCCCAAGGGCGGTGAGGTGAAGCTGTCGAGCAATGGCACCTTCGATACGCTGAATCCGGTGTTGTATAAGGGCAATCCGGTAGCAGGTATAAGTTCGTTAGGAGCCGGTCTCGTCTTTGACAGCCTGCTGAAATCGGCAGATGATGAGATTTCCTCCTCCTATGGCTTGCTCGCCGAAGGCGTTTCCTATCCGGACGATATTTCCAATGCTACTTTCCGCCTGCGGCCCGAAGCAAAGTGGGCAGACGGACAGCCGGTGACGCCAGAGGATGTCGTTTTCAGTTTCGACAAGGCGAAGGAACTCAATCCGCTCTTCACCAGCTATTACAGCCATGTGACACGCGCCGAAAAGACCGGCGAGCGCGATGTGACCTTCTATTTCGACGAGAAGAACAATCGTGAACTGCCGTCGATTCTTGGCCAGTTCCCGATCGTGCCAAAGCACTGGTGGGAAGGTACGGGGCCGGACGGTAAACCGCGAGATATCTCCCGCACCACACTCGAGCCCGTTATGGGATCCGGACCCTACAAGGTCGTTTCCGTCTCGCCCGGTTCCACCATCCGTTACGAATTGCGCGACGATTATTGGGGCAAGGACTTGCCCGTCAATGTCGGCTTGAACAATTTAAAGTCGATCTCCTACACTTACTTCACCGATAATGATGTAGAATTCGAGGCCTTCCGCGGCGGCACTATCGACTATTGGCAGGATAACGTCGCAAGCCGCTGGGTCACCGGCTACGATTTTCCCGCCGCCAAGGACGGTCGTATCAAGCGCGAGGAAGTGCCCAATCCGCTTCGCGCCACCGGCGTTATGCAGGCGCTCGTGCCCAACATGCGTCGCGAACAGTTCAAGGACGAGCGTGTTCGCGAGGCGCTGAACTATGCTTTCGATTTCGAAGAGCTGAACCGCGCCATCGCTTTCAACCAGTACAGCCGCGTCAATAGCTTCTTTTTCGGCACGAAGCTCGCTTCGTCGGGCCTACCGGAAGGTAAAGAGCTCGGCGTTCTCAATGAAGTGAAGGACAAGGTTCCGGCTGAAGTCTTCACGACGCCTTATACCAACCCGGTTGGCGGCGATCAGCAGAAGGCCCGCGACAATCTGCGTAAAGCGCTCGATCTATTCAAGCAGGCGGGATACGTTCTGAAGGGCAACCAGATGGTGAATGCTCAGACGGGCAAGCCCTTTTCGATCGAGATTTTGCTCGGCAGTCCTTTCGTGGAAAAATGGGTTCTACCCTATGCCCAGAATTTGAAGAAAATCGGCATCAACGCTACCGTCCGCACGGTCGACTCATCGCAATACATCAATCGCGTTCAGAACTTCGACTATGACATAATCTGGACGGTTTGGGCGCAAACGTTGAATCCCGGCAACGAGCAGATTGATTTCTGGGGATCTGCGTCCGTCAATCGTAAGGGTTCACGTAATTTTGCCGGCATTTCTGATCCAGGCATCGATGCTCTTGTCAACAAGGTCATTTTCGCTAAAGACGTCGAGGAGAAGGACGCCACCGCCAAGGCGCTCGACCGTGTATTGCTCGCCCATCACTACGTGGTTCCGCTCTTTTACACCACCAGCTTCCATATCGCTTATTGGGACAAGTTCGCGCATCCGGCCCAACTGCCCGAATATTCCATCGGCTTCCCCGATGTCTGGTGGTCGAAAAGCGCCGGAAAGTGAGCCTCTCTTGCAATGAGGGGCCTGCTGGCTCCAAATGCAGAAGGCTGATTCGGATAGTTTCAAGCTGATATGACTGCGCCGGTCTCGATCCGGCGGAAGGGAATGTGATTTGATCGACGGACGGATTGAGGCGAGGCGGAACATACCCCTCTTCGAGGGAGCGGCGGACTGATGGGCGCCTATATCCTGCGACGCCTCCTGCTGATGATCCCGACCATCGTCGGTATCATGGCGATTTCCTTCACCATCGTGCAGTTCGCGCCGGGCGGCCCGGTCGAGCAGGTCATCGCGCAGCTGACCGGGCAGGGAGATAACGCCAACGGCCGCCTGTCGGGTGGCGGTACGGACCTGGCTGCCCAGCAATCCTTCGACGACAGCGGCTCGAAATATCGCGGCGCGCAGGGGCTCGATCCCGAGCTGATCGCCAAGCTCGACAAGCAGTTCGGCTTCGACAAGCCGCCGCTCGAGCGTTTCGGCCAGATGATGTGGAACTATATCCGCTTCGATTTCGGCGAGAGCTTCTTCCGCAATACCACCGTCATCGACCTCATCGCCCAGAAGCTGCCGGTGTCGATCTCGCTCGGGATCTGGATCCTGATCTTCTCCTACGCCATTTCCATTCCGCTCGGCATCCGCAAGGCGGTGCAGGACGGATCGACTTTCGATGTCTGGACGTCGGGCATTATCATCGTCGGCTATGCGGTCCCCAGCTTCCTGTTCGGCATCATGCTGATCGTGCTGTTTGCCGGCGGCTCCTTCTTCGATTGGTTCCCGCTGCGCGGCCTCGTCTCGGATAATTTCGCCGACCTCACCTGGTGGCAGAAGATCCTCGATTATCTCTGGCACCTTGTGCTGCCGCTGATCTCGCTGTCGCTCGCCGCCTTCGCCACGACGACGCTGCTCACCAAGAATTCCTTCATCGAGGAGATCAAGAAGCAATATGTCATCACCGCCCGCGCCAAGGGGCTTTCCGAACGGCGCGTGCTCTATGGCCATGTCTTCCGCAACGCCATGCTCATCGTCATCGCCGGCTTTCCCGGCGCCTTCATTTCCGCCTTCTTCACCGGCTCGCTTTTGATCGAGAACATCTTCTCGCTCGATGGCTTGGGACGCTTGAGCTATCTCTCCGTCGTCCAACGCGATTATCCGGTGGTGTTTGCCACGCTCTTCATCTTCTCGCTGCTCGGCCTCGTCGTCAGCCTCGTCTCAGACCTCATCTACACCTGGATCGATCCGCGTATCGACTTCGAGCGGAGGGACGTGTGATGGACGCAGCCAATCAGCAGACGCTCCCAACAACGGTGAAGCCGCCGCGCAAGGGCCTGTTCTCGCCGACCAATGTGCGCCGCTGGGAGAATTTCAAGGCGAACCGTCGCGGCTACTGGTCGCTCTGGATCTTCCTGGTGCTGTTCGTCCTCAGCCTCGGCGCCGAATTCATCGTCAACGACCGGCCGATCCTCGTCTCCTACAAGGGCGAGATTCTGACGCCGGTCTTTGTCGATTATCCCGAGGAGAAGTTCGGCGGTTTCCTGGCGCAGACGGATTATCGCGCCCCGGATATTCAGGATGAGATCAATGCCAATGGCTGGATGATCTGGCCGCCGATCCATTATTCCTATCAGACCGCCAACTCCAATCTGCCTAAAGGAATGTCGGCGCCGACGCCGCCTTTCTGGGCGATGAGCAAGGAAACGAGCTGCTCGGGCTATCCCGGCGGTGTTGCCGATCCGAATTGCAACTGGAGCAATTTCAACTGGCTCGGCACTGACGATCAGGCCCGCGATGTGCTCGCCCGCTTGGTCTACGGCTTCCGCATCTCGGTGCTGTTCGGCCTGGCGCTCACCATTTGCTCGGCCGTCGTCGGCGTCTGCGCCGGTGCGATACAGGGTTATTTCGGCGGCTGGACCGATCTTCTGATGCAGCGTTTCATCGAAATCTGGTCGTCCATGCCGGTGCTCTATATTCTGCTAATCATCGCCTCGGTGCTGCCGCCCGGCTTCTTCATCCTCCTCGGCATATTGCTGCTGTTTTCCTGGGTCGGTCTCGTCGGCGTCGTGCGCGCCGAATTCCTGCGGGCGCGCAATTTCGAATATGTGCGCGCCGCCCGCGCGCTCGGCGTCAACAACCGTACCATCATGTATCGCCACCTGCTGCCGAACGCGATGGTCGCGACGCTGACCTTCGTGCCCTTCATCCTGTCGGGCTCGATCACCACCCTGACCTCACTGGATTTCTTGGGCTTCGGCATGCCCCCCGGCTCACCGTCGCTGGGTGAAATGATCGCCCAGGGCAAATCCAATCTGCAGGCTCCCTGGCTGGGGCTTTCGGCCTTCTTCACCATGTCGATCATGCTGTCGCTGCTGATTTTCATCGGCGAGGCCGTGCGCGACGCCTTCGATCCGAGGAAGACGTTCCGATGAGCGAAAACTCCACTCCGCTGCTGTCCGTCCGCGACCTCTCCGTCGCCTTTCATCAGGGCGGGCAGACCTCGATCGCCGTCGATGGCGTCTCCTTCGATATCCATAAGGGCGAGGTGCTGGCGCTGGTCGGCGAATCCGGCTCAGGAAAATCGGTTTCGGCCAATTCGATCCTGAAGCTCTTGCCCTATCCGTCCGCAAGCCATCCCTCCGGCGAAATCCTGTTCAAGGGCAAGGATCTGCTGAAGGCATCGGACAACGAGCTGCGCGCGGTGCGTGGCAACGACATCACGATGATCTTCCAGGAGCCGATGACCTCGCTCAATCCGCTTCATTCGATCGAAAAGCAGATCAGCGAAATCCTGGCGCTGCATCAGGGTATCGTGGGCGAGGCCGCGCGCAGCCGTACGCTGGAACTCTTGAACCAGGTCGGCATCCGCGAGCCGGAAAAGCGTCTCAAGGCCTATCCGCATGAACTGTCCGGCGGCCAGCGCCAGCGCGTGATGATCGCCATGGCGCTCGCTAACCGCCCCGAACTCCTGATCGCCGACGAGCCGACGACTGCGCTCGACGTCACCGTGCAGGCGCAGATTTTGGAATTGCTGCGCGATCTCAAGGGCGCGCACGGCATGTCGATGCTGTTCATCACCCACGATCTCGGCATCGTCCGCAAGTTTGCCGATCGTGTCTGCGTCATGACCAAGGGCAAGATCGTCGAGACCGGCACGGTGGAGGACGTCTTCACGAGACCGCAGCATGACTATACCCGCCATTTGCTGGCCGCCGAGCCGCGCGGCGAGCCGCCGGCAAGCGATGCGAACAAGCCCGTCGTCATGGAAGGCAGCGATATTCGCGTCTGGTTCCCGATCAAGGCCGGCTTCATGCGCAAGGTCGTCGATCATGTGAAGGCGGTCGACGGCATCGATCTGAAGCTCCGCGCCGGCCAGACGCTCGGCGTCGTCGGCGAATCCGGCTCAGGCAAGACCACGCTCGGCCTGGCGCTCGCCAGGCTCATTTCCTCCAAGGGCCGTATCGCCTTCGTCGGCAAGGATATAGCCGGCTATTCGTTCCGCGAGATGCGGCCTCTCCGCAACCAGCTGCAGGTCGTCTTTCAGGACCCTTATGGATCACTCAGCCCGCGCATGTCGGTCGGCGAGATCATCGCTGAAGGGCTCAAGGTGCATGAGCGCTCGCTTTCGGCCGACGAGCGCGACAAGCGCGTCTGCTGGGCGCTGGAGGAGGTCGGCCTCGATCCGTCCACCCGCTGGCGTTTCCCGCACGAATTCTCCGGCGGCCAGCGCCAGCGCATTGCCATTGCCCGCGCCATGGTGCTGAAGCCGCGTTTCGTCATGCTCGACGAGCCCACTTCGGCGCTCGATATGAGCGTGCAGGCGCAGGTAGTCGATCTGCTGCGCGACCTGCAGCAGAAGCACGATCTTGCCTATCTCTTCATCAGCCACGATCTGAAAGTGGTGAAAGCGCTCGCCAACGAGCTGATCGTCATGCGCTTCGGCAAGGTCGTCGAGCAGGGCGCCTCCGTCGATATCTTCCGGGCGCCGAAAGAGGATTACACCAGGGCGCTGCTTGCCGCCGCCTTCAATATCGAGGCGGTGCCGACCGCCGCGATCCAGCAATAGAGACCACCATCATGCCGGCCAAAAGCCCCATTCTCGTCGACCTCAAATTCGATCCTGTGTCCGTTGCTAAGGCGCTTGAGGCGGCCTTTGCCGATCGCAGCAGCATCAATCTGGGCGATCCCGCCAATAAAGGCACTGATCTCTCCCATGTCGACTACGCGCTTTTGTGGAAGCCGGATGCCGATCTTTTCGAGAGAGCGCCCAATCTCAAGGTGATTTTCTCGGGCGGCGCCGGTGTCGATTCGATGATGTCGATTGCCGGCCTGCCTGACATCCCGATAGTCCGCTTCGTCGATCGCAGCCTGACGGTGCGCATGAGCGAATGGGTCGTGATGCAGTGCCTCATGCATCTGCGCGATGTGCAGGGGCATTTCAGGAATCAGCGCCAGCACGTCTGGGCGCAGCAGAATGGCCCTGAAGCCGCCGAAGTTACCGTAGGCGTCATGGGCCTCGGTGTTCTCGGCTGCGATGCCGCCGCCAAGTTGAAGATCATGGGCTTCAATGTCATCGGCTGGTCCCGCAGCAAAAAAGAGATCGACGGCATGGAAACCTTCGATGCCACCGGGCTCGATGCATTCCTGGCGCGCACGGACATCCTGGTCGGCCTCCTGCCGCTGACGCCGGAGACGACGGGTATCTACAACGCCTCGCTTTTTTCCAGGCTGCATCGCAACGGCCCGCTCGGCAAGCCGGTTTTCATCAATGCCGGCCGCGGCAAGAGCCAGGTTGCGGCCGATATCGCTTCGGCTGTTCGTACCGGCATTCTCGGCGGCGCCTCCCTCGATGTCTTCGCCGTCGAGCCTCTGGCTGCGGACGATCCGCTCTGGGACCTGGAAAATGTCATCATCACGCCGCATGATTCCGCCATGTCTGACGAAAGGGCGCTGATGCGCCATGTCGAGGAGCAGATCGCCCGCTTCGAACGCGGCGAACCGCTGCAGCATCTGGTAGATCGCAACCGGGGTTACTAAATCCGGTAGGATGCGGGGGAAGTTGCGGCGCTTCGCTTCCGACGGTCAAATGTGGCGCGTTTGCCCTCACATCAATTTTCTTTCAGCGACTGGACTTTCGCTCAACATTTTTTGATAACAAGGCGCTACAACCGCATGACGGCAGGATGGTCGGCGGTTAGCATGACGTCCGTAGGGCAGGAGACGGGGCAGGAACGACATGACCAAGACGGATATCGCCACCCGCGTCTATAACCATACCTGGAAGCTTGATCCGATCATCCGCAGCCTGATCGATACGGATTTCTACAAGCTTCTGATGCTGCAGATGATCTGGAAACTCTATCCGGATGTCGATGCCACCTTCTCGCTTATCAATCGCACCAAGAGCGTTCGCCTTGCCGAAGTGATCGACGAGAAGGAATTGCGCGAGCAACTCGACCATGCCCGAACGCTCCGCCTCTCCAAGAAGGAGATGATCTGGCTGGCGGGTAACAGTTTCTACGGCCGCGCACAGATCTTCGAACCGGAATTCCTCGCCTGGCTGTCGAATTTCCAGCTGCCGGAATATGAGCTCTCGAAGCGCGACGGCCAGTATATTCTCGACTTCCACGGTTCGTGGAAGGACACGACGATGTGGGAAATCCCCGCACTCGCCATCATCAACGAGCTTCGTTCGCGAACGGCACTGAAGGCGCTCGGTCCATTCACCCTCGATGTGCTCTATGCCCGCGCCAAGGCCAAGATGTGGGAGAAGGTGGAGCGGTTGCGCGAGCTGCCGGGTTTGCGCATCTCCGATTTCGGCACCCGCCGCCGTCACAGCTTCCTCTGGCAGCGCTGGTGCGTCGAGGCGCTGAAGGAAGGCGTGCCGCACGCTTTCACCGGCACAAGCAACGTGCTGCTCGCCATGGATTCCGATCTTGAAGCCGTCGGCACCAATGCCCATGAGCTGCCGATGGTCGCCGCAGCCCTTGCGAAAAATGATGAAGAGCTCGGAAAGGCGCCTTACAAGGTGCTGCGTGACTGGAACCGTCTCTATGGCGGCAATCTGCTCGTCGTGCTGCCCGATGCCTTCGGCACGGCTTCCTTCCTGCGCAACGCTCCGGAATGGGTGGCCGACTGGACCGGCTTCCGTCCCGACAGCGCCCCGCCGATCGAAGGCGGCGAGAAGATCATCGAATGGTGGAAGAAGATGGGCCGCGATCCGCGTCAGAAGCTGCTGATCTTCTCTGACGGCCTCGATGTCGATGCCATCATCGACACCTATAAGCATTTCGATGGCCGCGTCCGCATGAGTTTTGGTTGGGGCACCAATCTCACCAACGATTTCGCCGGCTGCGCCCCGACCGAACTCAAGGGCCTTAACCCTATTTCGATCGTCTGCAAGGTCATCGAGGTAAACGGCCGACCGGCCGTGAAGCTCTCGGACAATCCTCAGAAGGCGACGGGTGAGCCTGCGGAAGTCGAGCGCTATCTGAAGTTCTTCGGCGCGGAAGATCGCGTCGATCAGGAAGTGCTGGTTTAAGGCGTTTCCCAGGAAAAATGCCTAGCGGTTTTCCGTCCGGAATGCGTAAAACGTCTAGTGGCGAATGGCCGCTTCTATCCGGGTGACGCGGCGAAATAGCGTCCAGCGGCCATTTTCCCAGCGATATTGATCCGGCGAAATAACGTAGGGCACGTCGCTGAGATCGGCGCTGATCAATTCCAGAAGCTGCAGACCTTCAATGTCGTTCTCATGCGTGAAGAACACCTTGTCGCGCGACAGGAAGGCGGCGATCGGCGCGGCGCCCCCGGATTGCTCCTGCACCTGCGCCCAGAAATTCGGCAGGAAGGCAATGCTGGATTCGAACTGGCCGTCCACCTCGACATATTGGAACCGGCTGCGTTTGGCGATCTGGACGCCGGTCTTGGCAAGGAACTTCTGCAGGTTGGCCTGCGCCGTTTCGGCGAGTTCCCTGGCATCGATGCCCCAATCGTCGAGTGCTTCGGCCATCACGTAGTTGACCGCCGTTTCGCCGTTGACGACGAAGAGCTTGATCAGGTTCTCGGCTTCCTCCAGATAGACGAATTGCGGCGGATTTGGCTCGTCCTTGACGGCCTGCATCATCTGCTGGCGCGCAACCTCGACGAAATCGCGCGCCTTCAGCACCGGCAGGACCTTGGCGAGATCGCCGCTGTCGACCATGGCCTCCGTCATGTTGAGATAGTTGAGGAGCGCCTGCGCGCGCGCCGGCCCACGCTTTTCCCGCAGTGCCAGCAGCGCATTGCTCAGGAATTTTGTCATCGTATCGCCGTTGCGGCTGTGCAGCGTCAGGCTGCCGACGGCAGGATCGTAATCGGCACGGATCAGGTCGCCGAAGAACGGCAATCGTTCCTGCAGATAGGCGGCGAAAACCGCTTCGTCCTGCAAGGCTTCATCGGGAATGTTGAGATCGAGGGTTTTGGTAGCGGCCGTGTTCTCCGGCTCCCGCGTCGGGGAGGTTTGGCCGGTACGCACCTCTGCCTGCTCGCCTCTGCCGAAGAGACTTTTCAGGAAATTGAACACGCGCATCCCCGAGTCCTGAACGGTATTGCAGCAGAACCTAGCGCGACAGCCGTTGCGGGGCAATGGCGGCATGATCAGGATTAGGAGCCGTAAGTGCCTGCTTGCCCGTGTCAAAAACGCGTATAGTCTGCAGGAGCGGGCCGGATGGTCCGATGGCAAGAAGGGCAGCGCAGATGAGGAATGTCAGGGGCGGCAGGTGGACGATCGGAGGCCTGCTTTTTTGTCTTTTCGTACTGGCTGTGCCCATGGCGGTCTTCGCTCAGAATGCGGCCGCACCGCAGCCGACAACTCCGCCGCCCGACAAGGTTCGCGAGCTGATCCAGCTGCTGAACGAGCCCGATGTCAGGCAGTGGCTTACCACGCAGCTCAACAGTCAGCCTGCGTCCGCCAGCGATAAACCCGCACCCGCCACCGATCCGGCTCCCGCCGACGGCAATCAGATGTCGGTTCTGTCGGGCATGCTCGGCCACACGCGGCATCACCTCGAGCTGGTCTCCGGCGCTGCGATGACGTTGCCCTATGAGGTCATGACCGCATCGGAAAAGCTGGAGGGAGAGGGCAAGTCGGTCGGGCTCGTGCGCATCATCGTTCAGATTGTCCTCCTGTTCTTCCTCGGATTGGTGGCCGAACTCGCCGTTGCCCGTTTCATCAACACCAGGCATATGCAGCGCACCGAGAGGGCTGCCGGTACCGAGACGGAACTGCAGGCAGCGCGCTTCCAGTTTCTGGGCGGCGTCGTGCCCGCCATCATCCATGGCCTGGTGACACTCGTTCCGCTTCTTGCCTTCGATTGGCCGCCGGTCATCGAAAATTTCGCCATCGCCTGCGTCATCGCGATGGTATCGATCAGGCTGGCGATCTCCATCGGCAAGCTTGTGATGGAATTGATCGCCATGCGCCGCGCCAATGATGTTTTGGATGAGGACGGCGGGGCCGCCCGCATCGCCGAGCGGCGGCGCGTCGCATCATATTGGTATCGGCGATGCACACTGTTTGCCATTTATTTCGCCTGCGGCTGGGCGATCATACAGGCCGTCACGTCGCTGGACTTTTCCGCAGGTGCGCGCGACCTCATCGGCTACACGCTCGGCATCGGTTTGTTCCTGATCGCCACGGCTGCCGTGTGGTCGAGGCCGCTCCCGGCGGAAAGCCGTGGGGCAAAGACCATTTCCTGGTTGCTGACGATTTTCTTCGTGGTGCTCTGGTGTCTCTGGGTGGCCGGCTTCGATGGCCTTTTGTGGATCGGCATCTATGCGATATTGCTGCCGCGCGTCCTGTCGATATCCACGCAGGCGATCGAGGCTCTGCATGATGCGGCCGACGGTATTTTCGGTGCCGGCAAGATCGCGGCTGTGCTGCTCGACCGCGGTTTGCGGGCGCTGATCATTACCTTTGCGGCTTTATGGCTCGGCCACATGCTGGGGGTCGAGGCGCATGCGATGATGAGCGGCAGTGAATCGAATGTCGGCCGTATCGCTCGTGGCATTCTCGGCGGCATCATCATCCTTCTGGTTGCCGATCTCGTCTGGCAGCTGGCGAAAACCTATATCGACGGCAAAGTCATGCAATCCCTGCCGGCCGCCGGCGAATCGGATGAGATGAGGGCGAGCCGCGCCCGGCTGCAGACGCTGCTGCCGATCTTCCGCAACATCCTTGCCGTCGTCATCGGCATCATCGCCGTCATGATGGTGCTGTCGGGCCTCGGTGTTCAGATCGGGCCGCTGATCGCCGGCGCCGGCGTCGTCGGCGTGGCGGTCGGCTTTGGTGCGCAGACCGTCGTCAAGGACGTCATCAGCGGTGTCTTCTATCTCTGGGACGATGCCTTCCGTATCGGCGAATATATCGAAAGCGGCCACTACAAGGGCGTGGTGGAATCCTTCAGCCTGCGCTCAGTCAAGCTGCGCCACCAGCGCGGCCCGCTGGCGACGATCCCCTTCGGCTCGCTCGGTGCGGTCAACAACATGAACCGCGACTGGGCGATCGATAAGATCATCGTCAAGGTCACCTACGATACCGATCTCGTGAAGCTGAAGCGCGTCGTCAAGGATATCGGCCAACGCCTGCTCGAAGACGAGGACCTGAAGCCGAGCATCATCCAGACGCTGAAGATGAAAGGCGTCGAACAGTTCGGTGATTTCGCGATCGAGATCAGGCTGGCGATCACCGCCAAGCCCGACGAGCTCTCCGTCATCCGCCGCAGCGCGCTGGCCTTAATCAAGCAGTCCTTCGACGAAAACGGCATCCAGTTCGCCTTCCCCACCGTGCAGGTGGCAAGCGACAAGGACGCCGCTGCCGCCGCTGCCCGGCAGCTTATCGAGATGCGGGCGGCAAATGTGGATGGCGCGCAGCAGGCAGGTTAGATCCGGTCGGGTCTCGGCGCCGCCGTGCTGCCGCGCACGATCAGCGTGACGCCGATCATCTCGCGCTCGGCCGGCACGGCATCGTGAAGAACGGCCTGCACCGCGCGTTCCGCGATCTCGGCAAAGGGCTGGGCCATCGTCGTCAGGCCGGGCTCTACCATGCCGCCTTCCGGCACGCCGTCGAAGCCGATGACGGAGACGTCCTGCGGCACGGAGAGACCTCGCGCCCGCAGCCAGTTGATCGCCAGAAGCGCGATGTTGTCGGACATGGCGAGGATCGCAGTCGGCGGTTCGGGCAGGGAAAACAGGTAGTTCAGCCCGGCTTCAACGCTTGGCTTGTCGTTGAGCGTCTCATAGATCGGCACGTCCTCGCGGCCAATCCCGAATGCTTCGAGCGCCTGCCAATAACCGAGTGCGCGATTGCGGGAGGTGGAATAGATCCCGCGTTCGATCTCTGCAATTCCGACCGGCCCCACATTGTCGTCCGAAAGTTCTGTTGCGAGCACGCCGAAACGCCTGTGGCCCAATTCCGCCAGATGCCGCGCCGCAACGGCCGCGCCTCCCACGTTGTCGACGCTAATCGAAGGGATCGACGGGTCCTCGTCATTCAAGGCGAGCGCGATGAAGGGCAATTGCCGCTCGCGCGTCAACTGCACCAGTTTCTCCCCGCCCTCTACGCAGAGCAGGATAAAGCCATCCACCAATGCGCTCTTGATGTTCCAGTCCACCGTCTGCCGGTCCTTGGCCGAGACCAAAGCCAAACCGGTGCCGCTGGCATCGCACACGCGGGAAACCGCGGCCAGCAGAGCCCTGGCCCAAGGGTCATTGAAGAAATAGGCAATCGGCTCGACCGCGGCGACGCCGATGGCATTGACCTTTCCCGCCCGCAGCAGCCGGCCGGTCAGGCTCGGCCCGGCATAGCCGAGCCGCTTGGCTGTCGCGAGCACATGCTCACGCACTTCCTCGCGCACCACTTCGGGCCGGTTGAAAACATTAGAGGCGGTCCCCTGCGATACGCCTGCCGCCTTAGCGACATCCGCGAGCCTGATGGTGCCCTTAGCCAATGAAATGCTCCTTATGTTTCCGGCGGATACTAGCAACGAAGTTGTATCGGTTCAATTCTTCTTGACGGTGCAGTTTTAAGGTCTATTATTGAACCGATTCAAGAAGGCAAAGTAAGCTATAATTGAATCGATTCAAAATGAAAGGCAAACCGATGCTGACTAATTATCTCTTCAAGGATCTCTATGATGATCGATGGGGCGATCCGGGCAATCCGGATGCAGTCGAGCCGCCTTCACCGGAGGACAAGGGCGGGGCCGGCCGGCAAGGTTTGCTGGGTCGACTGGCAAACATTTTCCGCCGCCGCCGGAAACATCCCTCGGCATGGTCCTTTACGATTCCGAGCGACGCGTCTGACACCGAAAACGAAGCCGAGATCCGGCATCGCAATGGGCTAGAAGACCCGAAGTTTCTCGCGATCGCCAAGGCTTTGTCGCGGAATTGCTAGAGCTACGCCATGGAGCGCGCGAAATTTCGAGCCTCAGAAATTTTCCTTGTAAGGGCGCAGATCGAGCTCCTGCGTCCAGGCCGAAGGATGCTGACGATGGATATGCCAGTAGCTCTCGGCGATGGCGTCGATATTCAACAGCCCATCGGCGTCCACATCCGGCCGACGCGAGCGCAGCCGTTCCCCGTCGATGCCGCCATCGATGATGGTGTGAGCGACATGAAGGCCGAGGGGACCGAATTCGCGTGCCATGCTTTGGCTGATCATGCGAAGACCGGCCTTGGCGGCGGCAAATTGCGCAAAGCCTGCCTTACCGCGCAAGCTGGCGGAAGCGCCGGTGAAGATCACGGTGCCACGGCCAAGCGGCGCCAGATGCCGCGCAGCCTCGCGCCCGACGAGGAAACCGCCGAAACAGCAGATGCGCCAGAATTCTTCGAATTGGGCGGCCGTCAGGTCGCGGAAGCCGATCTGGCGATTGATGCCAGCGTTGAAGACGACCAGATCGGGCGGAGCGATGTCGTTCCGAGTGGTAAAGGCGTGCTCGAATAGCCGGATGACCGCGGCTTCATCCGTCGCATCCGTTTCGATCGCCTCGGCACTGCCGCCGACTACCTGGATGGTAGCGGCCACCTGATTGATCTTCGCTGCGGTCCGGCCTGCAACGACGACATGATAGCCCTTGTCCGCGAGAAGCCGGCAGAGCGCCGCACCCAGACCCTGCTCGGCACCCACTCCGACAATAATTGCGCTTGGCGTGCTCATTCGGCAGCCTCCCTGGCCTTCAGCGTCGGATAGTCGGTGTAACCCACGGCACCGCCGCCATAGAACGTTGGGCGATGATAGGGATTAAGGGGAGCACCGCGACGAATGCGCTCCGGCAAATCGGGATTGGCGATAAACAGGCGACCGAAGGCGATGGCATCGGCATGGCCCGCGGCAAGTGCCGCTTCAGCCGTATCAGGCCGGAAATTGCCCGCGGCGATCAACGTGCCGGACCAGGCGGGCCGGAACAATTCCGCAGCCGACGGCACGTTCTTATGGTCGACCTCGGCCTGGCCGGCACCGCTGGCGCGCGGCTCGATCAGATGCAGATAGGCAAGGTTGAGCCGGTCCAGTTCGCGAATGACATGGCCATAGAGGCGTAAGGGATCGTCCTCGCCGCTGTCATTGGCGATGCCGAAGGGCGAGAGGCGGACACCGACGCGATCCGACCCCCAGACTTCGGAAACCGCCTCGACCACCTCGAGCAACAACCGCGTGCGGTTCTCGATCGAGCCGCCGTATTGGTCGGTGCGCTGGTTCGTGCGCGCCTGCAGGAACTGCTCGATCAGATAGCCATTGGCGCCATGAATCTCGACGCCGTCGAAGCCGGCTTCCCTGGCATTGGCGGCGGCTTGAGCATAGACGTCGATCAAAAGCGGCATCAGGTCGATATCGATCGCCTGTGGCGTCTCGAAGGGCACGCGCTCGAAGGAGGCCGTGAAGGCCTGTCCCTGAGCGGCGATGGCCGAAGGAGCAATCGGCAGAGCGCCATCAGGCTGGTGCGAGGAATGGGAGATGCGGCCGACATGCCAGAGCTGCAGGAAGATCTTGCCGCCCTTGCAATGAACCGCATCCGTCACTGCCTTCCAGCCGGCGATCTGTTCGGCCGTATGAATGCCCGGCGTTGCCGGCATGCCCTGTCCGGCGCGTGAAATCTGCGAGCCCTCGGAAATGATGAGCCCACCCTCGCTGGCGCGCTGCGCATAATATTCTGCATTCAAAGCCGAGGGCACATTGCCGGGCTGGCTCGCCCGCATGCGGGTCAGCGGCGCCATGACGATGCGATGCGCGAGTTCGTAAGGACCAATGGAAAGAGGCGAAAACAAAGTGGCTGTCATAAAATTCTCCTGCCTGGAGCCAAATTGCTCCCCGGGGCGGAAGGGCCTGTCAGCGGCGATTCGGTCTCGGGAGTTCGAATAAGATGATGGTCATCATTTATTCCAACGATCGGACATGCGCAACTGAATCTGATCTCAGGCGGCAGTCCGAGCGAGGAAGGCGAGCAGAGCTGCGTTGAACTGCGCCGGCCGCTGCAGCGGTGCAAAATGGCTGACGCCGGGCAGAAAGATCAATTTTGCCCCGGGAATATGCCGGACAAGATAATCGGCGTGTTCGCGCTTGATGAACTCATCGTGCTCGCTGTGCACGATGGCAACAGACACATTGATCTCGGCGAGATCGGCGATGGTGTAGTTCGGCTCGGTCCGCTGCATCAGGCCGACAGCCTCGACGAAGGCATCGAACCTATCCGGCGTGGCGGAAAGAGCTGCGTAATCCTTCGTATGGCGGGAGAAGCAGCGCTCGATGATCGGCGTCGCCACGAATTCCTTGGTGCCACTCGGATCCATGTTGCAGCCAAAGAAAAAGACGCCGGAAACGCGCTCCGGATGGGTTTTTCCAAGCACCATGCCGATGCAGGCGCCGTCGCTCCAGCCGGCCATGGCGGCTTTGTCGATCTTCAGCCTGTCCATGACGGCGAGAACGTCGGAGGCCATGAGCTCATACGTGTATGGTCGCTCGTCGCGTGTGCTGCGGCCATGGCCCCGGCTGTCGATGACGATAACCTGATGGCCTGTGTCGATCAGCGCCGGCACCTGATAGCCCCAATTGCCGCTGTTTCCGAGCCCGCCATGCAGGAGGATCACCGGTGCGCCGCTGCCATAGGAAGCGTACCAGATACGCGCGCCATCATGATCGACATGGCCTTCCACCTCGGTTTGCGGCAAGGGCGCGGCCCCTTCGGCTTCGAAGCGATGAAGCTCATCATCGTGAAATTCCATACCCACCTCCCATTGTGCCGTCTCCTCTTGACAGCCATGCGGCGAGACTAGTCGATGCCGGCGCGTCTTTTCAACAGGCTACGGTCATATCGTTGCTAGGTGCTCGAAAAGATCGCGGGCGGGCGATGGCAGCTCTTCGAGGGAGCGGGCGCAGATCGAAAGCCGACGCGTCGCCCACCGGTCGGTGAGACGGAGGGCCGCAATTTTCGCGGATCGGCTGCAGCGTCGTGCTGCCGTTTCGGGTACGATGCCGATGCCGATGCGCCGGCCTGCCATCTCGCAAATGGCCTCAAATGTCCGCATCCGCACCCGCATTTTCAATCGGCTGCCGAGTCGGGCGGCCTGCGCGTCGATATGATCCTGCAGCGCTCCGCCTGCGAGCCCGACGAAATGCTCGTGCAGGATTTCTGCAAAAGCGATCTGCTTTGACGGCGCGAGCGCATGGTCGCGAGACATCACCACCACGAGCCTGTCGATCGCGAAGGGCCGCAATATCAGGCCGGAGGTATCGGCCGCGTCCGACAGGATACCGATCTCGGCCAGCCCGGACGAAACGGCCCGGGCAATCTCGATGCTCTGGCGCTCTTTGAGATCGATGTCCGTTCGCGGGTTCCTGGCCATCCATCCGGCAAGGCGCGGCGGCAGGTATTCGACAATCGCCGCGGTGTTGGCGAGAAGCCGGACGCTAGCGCGCAAGCCGCTGGCATGTTCGCCAAGCTCGCCGCGCATCTGCGTGAGCTGCCGCTGGATCAACCGGGCATGATGGGCTAGCGCTTCGCCGGCGGGCGTCGGGCTCACACCGCGTCGCCCGCGCTCCAGCAGCTTTACGCCGCCATTCACCTCCATATCCCGCAGCCGCTCGCTGGCGGCCGGCAGCGAAAGCCCGACATCGGCGGCTCCATGCGTGATGCTGCCGGCATCGACGACGGCGAGGAACAGGCGAAGGTCGGTCAGATCAAAGCGCATGGGCTGAAGAGTATCGCATCTCCAGCCTTCGGAAAAGCCGAAGGCTGGCTTCGCATCATCCGCATTGTGCCGGTCTTTGTCTCTGCTACTGAAAAGGCATGATGGATCATTCGATATGGCTCGTCGCGGCGATCTTCGCGACCTTCTTCGTCGCCGGCACTGTCAAGGGCGTCACCGGCATGGGGCTGCCGACCGTGGCGATGGGCGTGCTGGGCGCGCTGATCTCGCCGCTCGTCGCGGCCAGCCTGCTGATCGTCCCGTCTTCCGTTACCAATGCCTGGCAGCTGCTGGCCGGCCCTAGTTTTGGTTCACTTGCCCGTCGTTTCCTTCTCTTGGTTCTTGCCGTGGTCATCGGAACCTTCGCCGGCTCATATTTTCTTGCCGCCGACGATACGCGTCCGACGAACGCTGCGCTGGGTGCGGCGCTCATCGTCTATGCCGGCCATGCTTTGTTCGCCCGTCAACTGCATGTGCCCGCAAGGTTCGAGCCACTGCTATCGCCGCTCGTCGGCGGGGTCACCGGTCTGCTCACAGGGGCGACCGGTGTTTTCGTCGTGCCGGCAGTACCCTATCTGCAGTCGCTCGGACTGGAGAAGGAGGAGTTGGTTCAGGCGCTCGGCCTTTCCTTCACCGTGTCCACCGTGGCACTGGCCGCAGCGCTTGCCTGGCACGGCGCCTTCCGCATCGACAATCTCGCGCTCTCTACCCTCGCGGTCGTCCCGGCACTTGCCGGCATGTGGGCCGGCCAGATCATTCGCAATCGCGTCAGTCCTGCCACTTTCCGCCGCTGGTTTCTGATTTGTCTGCTGGTGCTTGGCGCAGAGATGGTGATGAAGGCCTCTTTCTGAGGCAGTCTTGCCGGGCTGCCCGGTGCGCACCCATATGGAGTTTGTTTCATGGCAGGATCTGAAGGATTGATGGAAGAAGAGCAGCGAGAGATTTCCGATAACAATCCATTGGCCGATGCCGCGCTGGTCGTCGATGTCCAGAAGGCCTTCGTACAAGGCCCAAGTGCAGTTCCGGGCTACGCCATGTTGAGGTCGGCGGTGGAGGTCTTGCTACACAAGGCGCGGTCAGCATGGGCCCCCGTGATTTTCCTGCAGAATGATGGTCCGGCGGGCGCGCTGGATGAGCCGTTTCAGTCGGGATGGAAACTCCATTTTCCACCACTATCAGGCGAAGTGGTCATCAGGAAAACGGAGGATGACGGCTTCGACGGCACCGATCTTGACGCCATTCTCACAGCCTTCGGCGTGAAGGATCTGGTGATATGCGGCGTGCTCTCGGAAATGTGCGTTGCCGCAACGGCGCGGGCGGCGCTTGAGCGCGGCTATGGCGTGCTGCTGCCGCATGATGCGCACGCCACCTATGATGTTCCCGCTGGGCCGGGTTCGCAGGGCGTGCCCGCAGCCATGGCGGCAAGGGCGGCGGAATGGTCGCTCGGCGACGAGATCAAGATCTGCGCTTCGGCACGCGAGGTTCGTTTCAAAGAGCGGGCTTAGTCGCAGGTCTCGCCTCATCAATGCAGGCCGCTCTTGAATGTCGCGTCGAATCGTAATAATTGAAGTTACATGAAACGCGATAGCCGACTTTCCTCCGTTCTCCACGCTCTGCTCCATATGGCCGAGCAGGAGGGGCCGCTGACCTCCGAAACCTTGGCGCAATGCATGCACACCAATCCGGTCGTCGTGCGCCGCACCATGGGCTTGTTGCGCGAGGTGGGCATTGTCCGTTCCGCCAAGGGGCATACCGGCGGCTGGACTATTGCGGCCGATCTCAAAAGCGTCACGCTGCGCCAGCTGCACGAAGCGCTCGGCGAGCCTGCCGTCTTTGCCATCGGCAATCGCAACGAGACGCCAGAATGTCTGGTCGAGCAATCGGTCAATTCCGTCCTCGATGATGCTTTTGCCGAAGCCGAAGCCTTGCTCCTCCAGCGCTTCGAAAACGTCACGCTGGCCGATCTCGCCGGCGAATTTGCGCGGCGTCATGCGCAGTGGCGCTCAGAAAGGACCCCGTCATGAGCCACGACGTCATCGTCATCGGAGGCAGCTACGCCGGAATGGCGGCCGCCCTCCAGCTTCTCCGTGCCCGCCGCAAGGTGCTGGTCATCGACGCGGGCAAGCGGCGCAATCGTTTCGCCGAGGAATCCCACGGCTTTCTCGGCCAGGATGGCATCAACCCCGGCGAGATCGCCCGCAAGGCGCGCGAACAGCTTTCCGCCTATCCGACGCTGACCTGGGTCGAGGGCACGGCCGAACAGGCCGAGGGCGAGAAGGATGCCTTTGTCGTGACCATGGCAGATGCCACGCGCCATGATGGCCGCCGCCTTCTCTTCGCGACCGGCGTCTCCGATGCCTTGCCCGAGATCGAGGGCCTCGGCCAACGCTGGGGCAAGAGCGTGTTCCATTGCCCCTATTGTCACGGCTACGAACTCGGTCAGGGCCGTATTGGCTGCATCGCCACCGGCCCGATGTCGCTGCATCAGGCGCAATTGCTGCCGGAATGGGGCGAGGTGACGCTCTTCCTCAACGGCAGCTTTGTTCCGGATGGGGCACAGCGTACCGATCTCGCCGCGCGCGGCGTCACGATCGAGGCGGCACCCATCGCAAGGCTGGAAGGAAAGGCCGATGTTCGGCTAACCGATGGACGGCTGCTGCCGTTTGCCGGCCTTTTTACCGCATCGCGCGTGTCGCCCTCGAGCCCGATTGCCGAGCGGCTCGGCTGCGCGATCGAGGAAACGCCTTTCGGCACCCAGATCCAGACGGATGCCATGAAAGAAACGACTATCTCAGGCGCTTTCGCTTGTGGCGACGCTGCCCGTATCCCGCATTCGGTGTCGCTCGCGGTCGGCGATGGTGCCTGGGCGGGCGCGCAGCTGCATCGTTCGCTGGTGTTCTAAGCCCGGTTTCGGAAGACATACTTGCGCTATTCGCCTTCCGGCACCTTCACGATAACCGTTTCATCCGGTCCGATGGACCTGCCGTCCTGTGCCCGGATGTCGAGCTGCACCGGCTGTCCCGTGGCGCGATCCACCAGCAGCGAATGTTCCTCGGCCGGTGCAAAGAGATGGCGCTCGCCGAACTTCCGCAATGCCACCATCACCGGGAAGAGATCCTTTCCCATCGCTGTCAGGTGATATTCCATGCGCGTGCCGCCTTCGCTTGTTGGCACAAGCTCCAGGATGCCGCTCGCGACAAGCGTGCGCAGGCGCTCGGTGAGAATATTCTTGGCGATCCCCAGGCTCTTTTGAAACTCGCCGAAGCGCGTCAGCCCGTCGAAGGCGTCGCGCACGATCAGAAGCGACCACCAGTCGCCGATCACGTCGAGCGACCGTGCGCTCGGACAATAATCACCCTTCAGGCTTTTCCGCGCGACCATCGCCTTAGCCCTTCCAGTCTTTTGCTAGTAGGAATGGTTGCATGATTAAACCAATGATGTTACTCGATTGTTGGTTTCATTATTAAACCGAAGAATCGGGAGTTTTGCAATGACGATCGATCAGGACGCGCCGCCGGCCGGCAGCGCGAAGGACATTCTGCGCCCTCATTCCTCACGAGAGGGTTCGTCCAAGGGTGCCGAATACTCGGGAGAGGCCAATTCGCAGCTGACGCGAGCAACGATTCTCCTATTTGCCGTCGCGAGCGGCCTTGCTGTCGCCAACGCCTATTTCGCCCACCCGCTTCTCGATGTCATGGCCGATGATCTCAAGCTGTCGCGCACGGTTGCCGGCCTCATCGTCGGTGCGACGCAACTCGGCTATGGGCTCGGCCTGATCCTCTTGGTGCCGCTCGGCGACCTTGTCGACCGGCGCAAGCTCATCATCGTGCAATCGCTGCTGAGTGTGGCAGCACTCGTCTTCGTCGGCTTCTCGTCCAGTGCCGCGATGCTGCTTGCCTCCATGGCCGCGGTTGGTTTTCTGGCCGTGGTCACACAGGCGCTCGTTGCCTATGCGGCGAGCCTGGCGCAACCTGCCGAGCGCGGCCATATCGTCGGCATGGTCACAAGCGGCATCGTCCTCGGCATCCTGCTGGCGCGTAGCGTCGCGGGAATGCTGACCGACCTCTCCGGCTGGCGGACCGTCTACATTGTCTCAGCCGCACTGACGCTGGTAATTGCGCTTCTCCTCTGGCGCGCGCTGCCGCGGCAGGAGAAGCCGAGGAGCGGACTCTCCTATTTCGGTCTCATCCGCTCGCTCGGTACCCTACTTGTCGAGGAGCCGGTCCTGCGCATCCGCGGGATCATCGCCACGCTGATCTTCGCCAACATCACGACCTTGCTCGCGCCGCTCGTGCTGCCGCTGACCGCGCCGCCTTACTCCCTATCCCACACCGAAGTCGGCCTTTTCGGCCTTGCCGGTGCCGCGGGTGCGCTCGGCGCCATCAGGGCGGGGCGCTGGGCCGACCGTGGCCATGGCCAGCGCACGACAGGCATCGCGCTTGTTCTCATGCTCTTTGCCTGGCTACCAATCTCGATGCTGGATCGCTCGATCCTCTGGCTCATCCTCGGTGTCCTCGTCATCGATTTTGGCCTGCAGGCGGTGCACGTCACCAATCAAGGCATGATCTATCGCGTCAGGCCTGATGCGCAGAATAGGCTGACCGCCGCCTACATGGTCTTCTACTCCATCGGCAGCGCCGTCGGCTCCTCGACGGCGACCATCATCTATGCTCATGCCGGCTGGACGGGCGTCTGCATCTCGGGTGGGGTTATAAGCTTCACAACGCTTCTCTTCTGGGCGCTGACCTTGCGGGCAACGCCTGAGGTGGCGACACGGAGCGTCGATCACAAAAATAGCTAGTTTTCCGGCGGGGAAGCCGAGCCCAGCTGCTCTTCCAACAATGAGAGCACCGCTCGAATCCGGGGCGGAGCCGGCCTTATTGCCGGATAGAGCGTATGCAGATCGAATCCCGGCACGGTGAGCTCGGGCAGCAGGCGAATCAGCCTACCGGTCGCCAGATCCTCCGCGCAGACCGGCTCCTGCAGGACACCAATGCCGGCTCCATCCAGCAGCAAGCGGTGCAGCGGCCGCCAATGGCTGGTGCTGAGCACAATATCGATAGGGGCAAGTTCGGTCCGTCCCTCCGGGCCGATCAACGGAAGCCGTCCGCCGTTGAAGAGCCCGGAGACCCGCAGGAAGGGGTGGTCGGCAAGCTCGTCGGGTATCGTTGGCACCCAATGCTCATCGAGATAGGCAGGCGAGGCCACGAGCACACGGCCGACATGGCCGAGCTTGCGGGCAATGAAGCTGCCTTCGCCAAGATCGCCGAGACGCAGCGAGATATCGACGCCCTCCGTCACGGGATCGACGATCCTGTCGTTGAGGATCAGCTCGATCTTTAGCAGCGGATGGCGCTTGCGCATCTGCAGCAGGATCGATGGCAGCAGGACCTCGCCGACGCCATGCGGCGCTGCGATCCTGAGCGTACCGCGGAGCGACTGATCGCCATTCGCGACCGTCAGGGCATCGTCGGCACTTTCGAGAACTTGCTTGCTGCGCTCGTAGAAGGCGGCGCCGACATCAGTGACGGAAAGCTTGCGGGTGTTTCTGTGCAGCAGCCGCGTGCCGAGATATTGCTCCAGCCGATCAATGCGCTCGCTGACGGCAGGCTGGCCCATACCGAGATCGCGGGCGGCGGCCGACATGCTGCCCCTTTCCACCACCCTCACATAGACACGCATCGCCACCAACAGATCCATACGCGCCAATATATCGGCTCAGCCGATAAATGTAAGTGGATGATGCCCTCTAGTAGAGAAGCATTCGATCGCCGAAAACGGCACTCAAACAGCAACCACAGGTCAGGCTCATGAGCGATATAAGGCTTTACATGTTTCAATCGGGCACGCAGCGCTGCAAGGCGCACGATATCAGGATGAATCAGGGTGGAGACGCCGATTGCGAAATCCCGGTTCCCTGGTTTCTGCTGACGCATCCGAAGGGTAATGTCGTCATCGATGGCGGACTGGCTGCGGAAGGTCTGACCGATCCGCGCTGCTATTGGGGCGATGTGATCGATAGCTATCAGCCTGTGATGACCGAAGAGCAAGGATGCGTCGCGCAGCTAGCAAAGATCGGCATATCCGGTGAAGACATCCGCTTCGTCGTGCTGTCCCACCTGCATTCCGACCACAGTGGCGCTATCGGCCGTTTCCCGAACGCGACCCATATCGCCCAACGTCGCGAATATGACTATGCCTTTGCGCCGGACTGGTTCGCTACCGGTGCCTATGTCCGTCGTGATTTCGACCGTCCCGGCTTGAAATGGCGCTTCCTGGAGGGCGACGCGACCGATGGCTACGATCTCTATGGCGACGGCGTGCTGCGGATGATCTTCACGCCGGGCCATAGCGTCGGCCATCAATCCTTTCTCGTGCAGCTGTCGAACGCAGGCGCGATATTGCTGGCGATCGATGCCGCCTATACGCTCGATCATTGGAACGAAAAAGCGCTCCCCGGCTTCATGGCGTCCGCCGTCGACACGGTGCGATCCGTCGGCAAGCTGCGTGCGCTTGCCGAACAGACCGATGCGCTGGTGGTCACGGGGCATGATCCCGAGGCGTGGCCTCGGTTCAAGCACGCCCCGGCCTATTATGATTGAAGGCGCATTCCGCCGATCAGCCCCGACTTGATGGCGCTTGTTCCGTATTGAAGAACTGTGCTCGATGCTGACGAACCCATTCCTCGACGCCCGTCGGCTGGAAATCCTCCAGGCCGGCTCGCGGCCTGAAGGGCTCGGCCAGCATGGCATCCGCCTGTTCCGGATGCGATGCGAAGAAGCGGAATTTCGAGGCGACGCGGCGCCCTGTTCCCGGCCCCATCGCCGCATCGACATCCCGCTCGAATTCGTCGAGCGGCTGCTGGCGATAGGCAATCCGGCGACCAAGCCCCGCACCGATGCGCGTGACAAGCTCGTTTCCATCAACGCTTTCCGGCCCGGCGATGCGATGATCGCCTGATACAATGCCCCGTTCCAGAACAGTAACAGCGGCACGGGCGCAATCCTCGACCGAGGTCCAGGCGATCCGCTGGGATTCGGCAATCGGTGGCGCAAAGATCCCATGTTCAATGATGTCCTTGCGCGCCGAAGGCTTCAAGAGATTGTCGAGGTACATTGTGGGGCGAACTGTGGCGAAGGGCAGGCCTGACGTGCGGATAATGTCTTCGATCATGGCGTTGGCGGCGAAGCTCGGTTCCTCGCAAGGCGCTGGTCGGCTGGCGCTCGCAAGCTTCAGCACAATGGATTTCATGCCGGATCCGAGCGAAGCCGATATCGCGTTGTCGGCCTGGATACGCATGTCCCCCTGAGATCCGATCGGAATCTGCAGCACGGCATGGCTGATGCCGGTGCTGGCGGCGCGAAGCGAGGCGGCATCGCGAAGATCCCCTTCAGCAAGCTCGACACAAGGGGGCAAGAGTGCGGCGGCGCGCTCCCGGTCTCGCACAAGCGCCCGAACCTTGAGGCCACGCTGCAACGCGGCGTGGACGACGGCGCTACCTTGAACGCCGGCCGCGAGATAGACGAGGATAGGCTTGGATCGATCGATCATGGACATACAACGGCTCCTTCGAACATGGTCTGCCGAGGGAGCATCGTCAAATGGCTACCACCGCGCAGACCCGAAACGCGCACGAGGCGCAGGGACTGTCGGGGTATCCGCGCAAGCGCGGAACAGAGCCTCTCCATGGAGGGAGAAGGGCCTGGGCCTACCGAGACCAAGCCAGCCATTTTCGACGGACGATATCTAGGTCGGCTTCACGGATGCTGTCAATAGATAGGTACCCGCGCGCGACGCAGTACTTACGGCTGAGGCAGCAGCGACCTGATCCTCTCGGCATCGTCAGGCGTTGCCGGATTGTAGACGATCATGCTGAGATCCGTCCGGCCATCGACCGAAAAGGCCGAATATTCGAATGCCAGCGGGCCGAGGATGGGATGGCGTATGTGTTTGACGGCTTCGGTGTGGGTGCCAGGAACATCGTTTTCGCGCCACATGGCCCTGAATTCCGGGCTGATGCGGCAAAGTTCCGCCACGAAAGGCTCGATCTCACTCGATGCGCCTGCGCGCGCTGCATCGACACGGAATGCGCCCAGGGCGAAACGGGCGACGCTTTCCCAGTCATATTGCACGGCGCGCGCACGCGGATCGAGAAAGATATAGCGCAGAATGTTGCGTTCTTCCGGTGGCAGCGATCCGTAATCGATCAGCATCACGGGTGCTGCCCGGTTCCAGGCGATGACGTCCCAGGTGGCGGTCCGGATAATGGCGGGACTCGGCTCCAGCGCATCGAGCACGCGCTGCAGCCGCGGCGTAACGCCATCATTCTTGCGATAGCGCGCTTCCGGCGGACGCCCGAGGCCAAGCAGGAACAGGTGCTCGCGCTCCACTTCCGTCAGCATCAGCGCGCGGGCGATCCGGTCGAGCACGTCGGCGGAAGGCGCACCGCCACGGCCCTGTTCCAGCCATGTGTACCAGGTCGGGCTGATATTGGCGCGCTGCGCCACTTCCTCGCGCCGTAGTCCAGGCGTGCGCCGCCGTTCGCCGGCAAATCCCAGGGCGGATGGGTCGAGTTTCGCGCGGCGGTCCCTCAGATAGGTCCCGAGCGCGCTTTCGGTTTCGATGAGATCGGTCATCCTGTTAGTGTCTTTACTATGATAAGGTCACTACTTTACCAGAATAAACGATAGGCACAGATTTGTCTCCGACGAAATAAGGAGACAGTGCATATGCGTATATTCGTTACCGGTGCGACCGGAAATGTCGGCTCGCATGTCGTCAGGGAATTGATCGGTGCAGGCCATCAGGTGCTCGGCCTTTCGCGCTCGAAGGAAAAGGCGGTCGCCCTCGCCGCTGCCGGCGCCGAAGTCCTTCACGGCACGATCGAGGATGCGGCCATCCTGAAAAGCGGCGCTTCGCAATCCGACGGCGTCATCCACCTTGCCTTCAACCATGACTTCACGAGATTCGCCCAGAATTGCGAGGATGATCGTCGAGTCATCGCAACGCTCGCCTCGGCGCTTGCCGGTTCCGCGCGCCCTCTGGTCATTACGTCGGGCACGCCGATCGCCAACACGGTGCCGGGCGAGCCCGCGAAGGAAGATAATCCGATCGTCCGCTCCGACAAGCATCCGCGTGCCGCCACCGAGGAAGCCGGGATATTGGCGAGTGAAATCGGCGTCAATGTCTCGGTCGTGCGCCTCCCGCAGGTGCATGATCCGGTCAGCCAGGGGCTCATTACGCCTTTGATCCAGATATTCCGGGAAAAGGGTGTCTGCGCCTATGTCGGAGATGGATCAAGCCGCTGGCCGGCGGCGCATTTTACCGATGTCGGCCGTCTTTATCGCCTCGTCGTGGAACGGGCCGAGCCGAACGCCAAATATCACGCCGCCGCCGAAGAAGGCGTGCCCATGCGCGATATCGTCGAGACCATCGGGCGGCGCTTGAGCCTGCCGGTCAAGTCCGTCGCCAAGGAGGAGGCGCAGGATTATTTCGGCTGGCTCGCCCTGTTCGCGGGACATGACATGCCGGCTTCCAGCGCCAAGACGCGCCAGACGCTAGGCTGGGAGCCGAAAGGTCCGACGCTGCTTCAGGATCTTGCAGAGCTGCAGGTTTCCGCAGCGTAATGCCGGTGCCATCGGCCACGGTCCGCGGATGATCGAAGTCTGGCTGAGCATGTATTCGAAAACCCGGCCGACCCTTCGGCCGGGTTTTCATCGTTTCAGGCTGCGATCCGGAAATTTCAAGGGTCAGATGTAGGGCGTGCCCGCAAGTGCTGCGTCAACGCCGGCAAAGCCGCGGTCCATGATGCCTAGCAGAGCGGCGTCGGGCTTTCCGTTCTGGCGAAAGGCGCGCAGCGCCTCGCCATAGGCGGTCACCAGCGTCGCCATCAACATGGTGCTGGCGAGCCGCGCCTCTGGATCGGAAGCGGGCCGGCCCACGGCGTCGGACAGCATTATCGAGAGATCGCCGGCAAGGCTCACCTGCAGTCCGCATGCATGCGCCGTCAGTGCCGGGCTCTCCGCCACCATGCGCCAGAACGCGATAGGCCGCTCCGTGATCCTGAACAGGGGATGCTGCGTCTCCACCAGTTCCCGCATCAGCGCCTGGAAGGCGCGCACCGGCGGCGCTCGGCCGCGGTCGGCAATCGCCTTGCGCACCAACTCGCGCACCTCATCCTCGCGATCGAAAACCAGATCCTCCTTGCGGCGGAAGTAGTTGAATACCGTCTTCCTGGCGACTTCTGCTTCGTCAGCGATGTCGGCGACGGAAACCTTGTCGAAGCCATGTTCGACGAACAGGCGTGTTGCGACGTTGGAGATCGCCTGACGCGTCATCTCCTTCTTACGGTCCCGGAGTTTGATTCGATTTGACATGAAGATATTTATACCATAAGTAAATTTATACCGAGTGTAAAAATATTGCGATCACAAAATCGGTGAAATTGGCACAGGTTTTATGGCTGTTCCCGTGACGGCACCGTCGCCCGCTCGAATGGAGATTGGCTTTTTCCACCGACTCGCGCCGGCTGGGGCTCCTGGAAGCCGGAATGTCTGGCGCCCTTGCGGCGCTGCTCGCTTGAGGAATTCTCTTGATTTATGATGTCCTGATTGCCGGCGGCGGACCTGTCGGCTTGTTTCTCGCCTGTGAGCTGCGTCTCGCCGGTCTCTCCGTATTGGTGCTGGAGCAGGCCGAGGATCCGCGCTCGCCTCTGAAGCGCCTTCCCTTCGGCATGCGCGGCCTTTCGGCGCCGACCATCGAAGCCTTCTATCGTCGCGGCCTGCTGGGCGATATCGCTGCACCCAAAACTCCGAAGGACGGTTCGGGCGATCGCGCCGCATCGGCTGCGCACTGGATGCATCAGCCGGGCCGCCCCGGCGGCCATTTTGCCGGTATCCAGTTCTTCCATGACAATATCGATGCCTCGAAATGGCCCTATCGCCTGCCAAGCCCGGCCGGCACCAGCATGATGGTCGAGATGGAAAGCCTCGAAACGATCCTGGCCGCTCGCGCCGAGGCGATGGGCGTCGAGATCAGCCGCGGCTTCGGCGTCGAGAGCTTCGAGCAGTCGGATGAAGGTGTCTCCGTCTGCGCCGGAGGCGAGACCTTTCGTGGGCACTGGCTCGTCGGCTGCGACGGCGGCCGCAGCATCGTTCGTAAGGCTGGCGGCTTCGAATTTGTCGGCACCGATCCCGAATTTACCGGCTATTCTGCTGACGTCGAGATCGCAGACCCGGGCAAGCTTCAAACAGGCCGCCACTACACCGCGACGGGCATGTACACTTTTTCGCCGCCCGCGACGATCGCGATGGTCGACTTCGACGGCGGTGCTTTCCACCGGACCCAGCCGATCACGCTCGAGCATGTGCAGTCGGTGCTGCGCCGTATCTCCGTCACCGAAGTCACTCTAACGGCGCTCAAGCTTGCCACCACATGGACGGACCGCGCCTACCAGGCGACCAGTTATCGCAGAGGGCGCGTTCTGCTTGCCGGCGATGCCGCGCACATCCATTCCCCCTTGGGCGGCCAGGGCCTCAACCTTGGTCTGGGCGACGCGATGAACCTTGGATGGAAGCTTGCCGCCGTGATCCGTGGCGATGCGCCGGACAGCCTGCTCGATACCTATTCCAGCGAGCGGCATCCCGTCGGAGCGCAGGTGCTCGACTGGTCACGTGCGCAGGTGGCGCTCATCCGGCCGAGCCGGAGCTCGCGTGCCCTCGAAGCCATCATCCGCGATCTGATCGACACGCGTGATGGCGCAACCTATTTCGCCGAACGCGTCTGGGGCGTTTCTCTCCGCTATGATCTCGGTGGCAGCCATCCGCTCGTCGGCCGCAGCGCTCCTGATTTCGAATTGGCTGATGGGAAAAGGGTCGGCGATCTTCTGAGAGCAGGCGGAGGCCTGCTGCTCGATTTCGATGCCAGCGCATCGCTTGAAGCGCTTGCCGATCGTTGGAGTGACCGGATTGCCTATCTCGCCAGTGACGTCAGGGATCGGCTTGGCTTGGGTGCCTTGCTCGTGCGGCCCGATGGTGTCGTCACCTGGGTCTGCGAGACAGAGCCGGACGTTGAAGCCGCCGCCGATGCCGCATCTCGCTGGTTCGGGGAAGCGTAGCTCTTCGGCCGAACTCGGCCCGCTCTTTCATCATCTATTCTTGACAACGCCAACGATCCATAATTATACAAAGTATAATTATGGAGATGCGATGATGAGCGGCCATGTTTTCATAGCAACCAGCTTGGATGGGTTCATCGCTCGTGATGACGGCGACATCGAGTGGTTGCTCAGGTATGACGCTTCCGGCGAAGACCATGGCTACGATGATTTCATCGAAGACATCGACGCCATCATAATGGGCCGGGGCACCTTCGATGCAGTCCGCGACATGAAGCCATGGCTCTATACGCGCCCGGTGCTCGTTCTTTCGGCCACCCTGGCAGAACAGCCGGTTCCGTCCGAGCTTGCCGGCAAGGTCCGTTTCACGCGGAAGTCGCCGAAGCAGGCTATGGTCATGCTCGAAGCGGAAGGGTGTCGCCGCGTCTATGTCGACGGCGGGCGGATCATCCAGTCCTTCCTCCGGGAGGGCTTGATCAGCGATCTGGTCATCACGCGCGTTCCGATACTGCTCGGCAGCGGCCGCCCCCTGTTCGGCCCGCTCTCGCGCGACGTTCATCTCACGCATGTGAGCACCTGTCCATTTCCCTCCGGGTTGGTGCAAACGACCTACACAGTTGCGAAATGACCAAGCGAAGCCGAGGCCGGCCACGCGCCGATGAGAACGGCGTGTCGCCGGCAAAAATTCTTTCGGAGGCTTTGGCTCTCCTGAGCAGCGAGGGATTTGAAAATCTGACGATGCGGGCGGTCGCCACGCGTGCGAATGTCAACCCGATGACGATCTATCACCACTTCCAGGACCGGGACGGATTGATCAAGGCACTGGCGGAGAGCGTCTATGCCGACGTTGCCGCGCCTCCGGAGGGAGCGGTTCGGTCTCGAATAGAGGGCTTGCTAAAGGCGTATCGGGCAAAGGTGGTGCGCTATCCAGGTCTGACCCTTGCGATCTTCAACCGGCCAGCCGTATTTCCAGACCATGCAAGGCGGATCACCGACAACCTGACGGATCTGCTGGGAGAACTTGGCCTTTCGCCGTCGCAAGCTCTGCTATGGGTGCATATTCTTGTCGATTATACGCACGGTGCAGCGCTTGCCGTGGCGACGGACGCGAATGGCCCACAGCCGGCAGCAACGGACCCGGAGCATGCGAATTATGAACGCGCGATCTCTGAATTACTGGACTGTCTGGAGGTGTAGAATAAACAGTTGTAAATGGCGGACAAGGTGGGATTCGAACCCACGGTACGCTTTCACGCACACACGCGTTCCAGGCGTGCGCCTTAAACCACTCGGCCACCTGTCCATCTGCACTTTCGCATCCGATAAAGGAGCTATTGTGGGAACGGCGCGATATATACCGATGAATTTTCTAGGATCAACCCGAATCTGACAGTTTTTTGACTTCTGGACAAAAAACTCTGCGTCTCATCCCCATTGCGCTTATTTCGCGCTCCACTTATCTAAGGAAATGGATGAGGCGGCATAAGACCGGTCTGCCCGCAAAGGCGTGACGTAGTTGAGTATCGGGAGGAGTTTATGCGTTTCCTGTTGCGTTTTACCAGCCTTGTCGCGCTGGTGGTGGCTGTGATCGCGGGCACCATCGATTCCATTCAATCCGTGGCGGCTTCCGCCGTGGTCATGACCCCGATGGGCGATGCGTGGAACGATGTCAGCCCTTCATCGCTGGCAAGCCTTCGCTCGACCATCGCCTATTATGTTCATCCCCGCTTCTATGACTTGGCGATGCAATGGCTGCTGTTTCAGCCGGCCTTTGCGGTCTTTCTGGTGATCTCGCTGCTTCTGTGGGTGATCGCCTATAAGCGTCAGCCCGCAGCCGGACGCTTCAGCGCCTGAAAGGGGCTGCGTTTCGCTCTGTGCCATTTGGGGATTTTGGTGACGTCGGAGAATGTCTGGCGATGGGCTTGCAGCTATGCCGTGGTGAGCAAAAGGGGCGATTGCGGAGAGCTGACCGGCAGCTGTTCTGACCAATAAAATTGCAGTTTTGGCCCGAAATTGTTTAAAAAAAGGGTCGTTTGGATGGGTTTTCACCAATTCCCACAAATCTTTACCAACTGAAAAATTTCTCGTGAATTTTTCATGCAGCCATGCAAGGATGCGCGCCAGCTTGGCCTCGGGGAGGTCGGCGGTTCCGCAGACTTGCCCGGTCAACGGGCTTGCGGGAGGACCCAACAAGATAGAAACAATAGGGCTGCACCACATGAAAAAATCCCTTTTGACCCTTTTCGCCCTGGCTGCCATGTCGGCAACGGCGCTTGCGGCCGATATCAAGCCGGCAATCGTTTACGGAACCGGCGGCAAGTTCGACAAATCCTTCAACGAAGCTGCCTATAACGGCGCCGAAAAATTCAAGAAGGAAACCGGCATCGCTTACCGCGACTTCGAGCCGACGGGCGACACCCAGGGCGAACAGGCGCTGCGCAACTTCGCGAGCAAGGGCTTCAATCCGGTTATCGCTGTTTCTTTCGCATGGACCTCGGCACTTCAGAAGGTTGCTGCCGAATATCCGAAGACCGAATTCGTCCTGATCGACGACAGCCTTGATCTGCCGAACGTCCGCTCGGTCAAGTTCAAGGAAAACGAGGGCTCCTATCTCGCCGGCGTCATGGCTGCCATTGCATCGAAGTCCGGCAAGATCGGCTTCGTCGGCGGCATGGACATTCCGCTGATCCGCAAGTTCGAATGCGGCTACGAGCTCGGTGCGCGTGCCACCAATGCGAAGATCGAAGTTTTCCAGAACATGACCGGCACGACCGGCGCTGCCTGGAATGACCCGGTTCGCGGTGGCGAACTCACCAAGAACCAGATCGACCAGGGCGCAGACGTTGTCTACGCGGCTGCCGGCGCAACCGGCCTCGGCGTGCTCCAGACCGCCGCCGACAACAAGAAGCTGTCGATCGGCGTCGATTCGAACCAGAACTACCTGCATCCGGGTTCCGTTCTGACCTCCGTCGTCAAGCGCGTCGACCTCGCGGTTTACAATGCCTTCAGCGACGCCAAGAACGGCAAGTTCACGCCTGGTACGCAGGAACTCGGCCTGAAGGAAGACGGCGTCGCCGTCGCTATGGACGACAACAACAAGTCGCTCGTCACTCCGGAAATGCAGGCTGCAGTCGACAAGGCCCGGACCGATATCGTCGCTGGCACCATCAAGGTCCACGATTATCTGACCGACAACGCCTGCCCGAAGAACTGATATGAAATAAGGGCGTATGACGGGACAAAAACGTCATACGCCCTTTTCTTATCCGGAAACCGGTTTCTGGAGCCCCTATAGTGAGCCAAATCTCTGCCATCGAGCTCGTGGGCATCGACAAGAAGTTCGGTGCTGTCCACGCCAATAAAGATATCAACCTGACCGTCGCCAAGGGCTCGATCCACGGGATCATCGGCGAAAACGGTGCCGGGAAATCGACTCTCATGTCGATCATCTACGGATTCTATCAGGCCGACAGCGGCGAAATCCGCATCAACGGCAATCCCATCGCCATCCGCGACAGCCAGACGGCAATTGCATCTGGTATCGGGATGGTGCACCAGCATTTCATGCTGGTCGACAATTTTACCGTCCTTGAAAACGTCATGCTGGGCGCCGAAGGCGGCGCGCTTCTCGCCAAGGGGGTAGCGGCCGCACGTGCCGAACTCAACCGGCTGGAGAAGGATTATGGCCTGGAAGTCGATCCAGATGCATTGATCGAAGAGCTCCCCGTCGGCCAGCAGCAACGCGTCGAGATCCTGAAGGCGATGTATCGCGGCGCCGAGATCCTCATTCTCGACGAACCCACCGGCGTCTTGACGCCGGCAGAAGCGGACAATCTCTTCCGCATCCTTCGCGTCCTTCGCGATCAGGGCAAGACGATCATCCTCATCACCCATAAGCTGCGCGAGATCATGGCGATCACCGATACGGTGTCGGTCATGCGCCGCGGCGAGATGGTGGCCACGCGCAAGACGGCGGAAACCACCGTCGAGGAGCTGGCCGAACTGATGGTCGGCCGCCGCGTGCTGCTGCGCGTGGAGAAGGGTGAACCCAATCCGGGCGAGATTCTGCTCTCGGTGCGCAATCTCACCGTCAAGGACGGTCGCGGCGTCACCATGGTTGACAACGTCTCCTTCGACGTTCGCGCGGGCGAGATCGTCGGTATTGCCGGCGTTGCCGGAAACGGCCAATCGGAATTGCTGGAGGCCATCGCCGGTATCCGCAAGCCGGCCTCGGGCGAGATCCTTCTGCATGGCAAGCCGATCGGCAATGCCGATCCCGCGGCACTTCGCGACCTTGGCCTTGCCCATATTCCGGAAGATCGCCATCACATGGGCCTCGTCCTAAAGTTCGAGGAGTATGAGAATTCCATGCTCGGCTATCACCGCGACCGCAAATACGGGCGCGGCGGCATGCTCGATCTCGATGCCATGCGCAAGGATGCCATCGAAAAGATCGAGAAATACGATATCCGCCCGCCGAACGCGCGGCTGAAAACAGCCAATTTTTCCGGCGGCAACCAGCAGAAGATCGTCGTAGCCCGTGAGATCGAGCGCGATCCGAAGGCTCTGCTGATCGGCCAGCCGACGCGCGGCGTCGACATCGGCGCAATCGAGTTCATCCATCGCCGCATCATCGAGATGCGCGACGCCGGCAAGGCCATCCTGCTGGTTTCGGTGGAGCTGGATGAGATCCGTGCGCTTTCGGACCGTATCCTCGTCATGTTCGCCGGCCATATCGTCGGTGAAAAGTCGGCTGAGGCCGGTGAACAAACACTCGGCCTGATGATGGCCGGCATTGCCGCGTGAGGCGTATATGAGCACGGCGTCCGTTCCGCTCCCCAATTGGATCACCTACGGTCTGATCCCCCTTCTCAATCTCATTGTTGCCTTCCTGATCTCCGGCCTCGTCGTCTGGTTCATCGGCGAGAGCCCGCTCGATGCGCTTGTCCTGCTGCTGCAGGGCGCGCTTGGCAGCGGCGAAGGCATCGGCTTCACGCTGTATTATGCGACGAGCTTTATCTTCACCGGCCTGTCGGTCGCCGTCGCCATCCATGCCGGCCTTTTCAATATCGGTTCGGAAGGCCAGGCCTATGTCGGCGGTCTTGGCTGCGCCCTGGTGGCGCTGACCCTCGACCATTATGTGCCCTGGTATGTGACGATGCCCTTTGCCGTCATCGGCGCGGCGATCTTCGGGGCGCTCTGGGCCTTCATTCCTGCCTGGCTGCAAGCCAAGCGGGGCAGCCACGTCGTCATCACGACGATCATGTTCAATTTCATCGCATCGGCGATGATGAACTTCCTGCTCGTGCATATACTGATCGTTCCGGGCAAGATGGCCCCTGAAACCCGCACCTTTCTGGAGGGCGGTCAGCTGCCGAAGCTCGGCTGGTTGATGGATATGTTCGGCTCGACCATCGGTGCGGCACCGCTCAACGTCTCATTCCTGATCGCGCTGGTCATGTGCTTCCTGGTATGGGTGCTCGTCTGGCGCACCAAGCTCGGCTATGAAATGCGCACGCTGGGTCTCAGCCCGACCGCTGCGGTCTATGCCGGCATTCCCTATGCCCGAACGGTCGTTATCGCCATGCTGCTTTCCGGCGGCCTTGCCGGCATGATGGCGCTTAATCCCGTCATGGGCGCTTCAGCGCGCCTGCAGGTCGAGTTCGTGCTCGGTGCGGGCTTCGTCGGCATCGCCGTGTCGCTGATGGGCCGCAATCATCCGCTTGGCATCATCGTGGCGGCGATCCTGTTCGGCATTCTCTATCAGGGCGGCGATGCGCTCTCCTTCGACATGCCGAACATCACGCGCGACATGATCGTGGTGATCCAGGGTCTCGTCATCCTGTTTGCCGGTGCCCTCGAATATATGTTCCGACCTGCGCTCGTGCGCATCTACCAGACATTCGCCAGGACGTGAGGATCGGACGATGGACTATTATGATCTTCTCATCAGCATACTTGGTTCGACGATCCGCCTGTCGATTCCGTTGATCTTCACGGCGCTGGCGGGCCTGTTTTCCGAGCGCGCCGGCATCTTCGATATCGGCCTTGAAGGCAAGATGCTGGCCTCGGCTTTTGCTGCCGCCTGCGTCGCCTCGATCAGCGGCTCACCCTGGGCCGGCCTTGGCGCGGGCATTCTTGTCTCGGTCGTCGTCGGCCTGTTGCACGGTTTCGCATCGATCACCAATCGCGGCAATCAGATCGTTTCAGGCGTCGCGATCAACTTCCTGATGGCTGGCCTGACCATCGTTCTCGGTCAAGCCTGGTTCGGTCAGGGTGGCCGTACGCCCACTTTGCCTGCCTCTGCACGTTTTTCCGGCATCACCCTGCCCGGCGCTGATGCCCTTCGCGACGTTCCGTTCATCGGGCCGCTCTATGCGAATGTCATCTCCGGCAACAATATCCTGACTTATCTGGCCTTCCTGACGGTGCCGATTTCCTGGTGGATTCTTTATCGCACCCGTTTCGGTCTGCGGCTGCGTGCCGTCGGCGAAAATCCCGGCGCCGTCGATACCGCCGGCATCTCGGTCGAATGGCTGCGCTATCGCTCGCTGATAGCAGCCGGCATTCTCTGCGGCTTTTCCGGCACCTACCTCGCCATCGCCCAGTCGGCTGCCTTCATCAACAACATGTCGGCGGGCAAGGGCTATATCGCGCTTGCCGCACTGATCTTCGCAAAATGGAAGCCGGTGCCGGTCATGTTCACCTGCCTTCTGTTCGGCTTCCTTGACGCCTTCGCCAATTTCATGCAGGGCAAGGCGGTTCCGGGCATCGGCGAGGTGCCGGTACAGATTTTCCAGGCGCTGCCCTATATCCTCACCTGCATCCTGCTTGCAGGCTTTATCGGCGTCGCCAAGCCCCCGAAGGCCGGTGGCGTGCCCTATACCAAGGAGCGCTAGTCTATGTCGCATGATCTGTTCGAGGCTGCGCGCAGCGCGATGGCGTTCGCGCATGCTCCCTATTCGAAGTTTCCCGTTGGCGCGGCGATCCGTGCGGAGGACGGCAAGATCTATACCGGCGCCAATATCGAGAACCTCTCCTTCCCGCAGGGCTGGTGCGCCGAACCGACGGCAATCGGCCAGATGATCATGGGCGGTGCCAAGAAGATCGTCGAGATTGCCGTCATCGCCGAGAAGCTGCCGCTCTGCCCGCCTTGCGGCGGCTGCCGGCAGAAGATCGCCGAATTTGCCAGCAAGGAGACGCGCATCTATCTTTGCGACGAAACTGGCGTGAAGAAGACCATGACCATGGACGAAATGTTGCCCTTCAGCTTCGAAACGGAGGTGCTCGGATGAGCGCGGCCGTCGATATCCTCACCGAGAAGCTCGGCGAGCTGAAGCCGCGCTATGGCATCATCCTGGGCTCCGGCCTCGGCGCTCTCGTGGATGAGGTCAAGGACGCGCTGCGCATTCCCTATGCCGATCTGCCCGGCTTCCCGGTCAGCGCCGTCTCCGGCCATGCCGGCGCGCTGGTCGCAGGCAAGCTCGGCGAAGTCCCCGTCATCATGCTTTCCGGCCGGGTGCATTATTACGAAAAGGGCGACGCCAATGCCATGCGTGCGCCAATCGAAGCCCTAAAGGCGCTTGGCGTCGATACGCTTATCCTGACGAATTCGGCCGGATCGCTGCGCGAAGAAATGCCGCCGGGCTCGGTGATGCAGATCACCGATCACATCAACTATTCCGGCATGAACCCGCTGATCGGCGAAGAAAGCGACAGGCGCTTCGTCGGCATGACCAGCGCCTACGACCTCGACCTCATCATGCGCATGCGCAAGGCGGCGGAAAAGGCCGAGATCAAGCTGTCACATGGCGTCTATATGTGGTTTTCCGGCCCGAGCTTCGAAACGCCGGCCGAGATCCGCATGGCGCGCATCCTCGGTGCCGATGCCGTCGGCATGTCGACGGTGCCGGAAGTCATCCTGGCGCGTCTTTTCGGTTTGAGGGTTGCCGCTGCCTCCGTCATCACTAACTATGGTGCTGGCATGACCGGCGGCGAGCTCTCGCATGAGGAGACGAAGGACATGGCTCCGGTCGGCGGCGCGCGGCTTGCCGCTATCCTGAAAGAAATGATCGCGGACGAAGGAGATCCACAATGACCGGCCATTCGCTGAGAGAAACGGCAGCCGTCGCGCTTTCCCTTCTCGATCTCACCAATCTCAAGGATGACTGCACCCCGGCTCAGATCGAGGCGCTGTGCGCCCGTGCGCAATCGCCCTATGGCAATACGGCCGCCATCTGCATCTGGCCGCGTTTCGTCGCACAGGCGCGCGGCATTCTCGGTGTCGATCATGCCATAAAGATTGCGACCGTGGTGAATTTCCCGGCCGGCGATATGGAGGTGGCCGATGTTGCTGCCGAAGCGCGCGAAGCCATTGCCGATGGCGCCGACGAGATCGATCTGGTCATTCCCTATCGCGCCTTTCTGGCGGGCAATGAGCAGGCCGTCACCGATATGGTTGCCGCGGTAAAGGCCGAATGCAAAGGCCCCGTCCTTCTGAAGACGATCCTCGAAACAGGCGAGCTTAAGGATGTTGCACTGATCCAGCGCGCATCGGAACTCGCGATCGATGCCGGATCCGACTTCATCAAGACATCCACCGGCAAGGTCGCCGTCAACGCGACGCTCGAAGCCGCTGACATCATGCTGCGCGCCATCCGTGCTAGCGGTCGCAACGTCGGCTTCAAGCCGGCGGGCGGCATCGGCTCTGTCTCCGACGCGGCTCTGTATCTCAGCCTTGCCGAGACCATCATGACACCTGATTGGGCTATGCCTTCGACCTTCCGTTTCGGTGCATCGAGCCTGCTCGACGATATCCTGAACGTGCTGGCCGGTGGTGAGTCCAAGACGGCGTCTTCAGGCTATTGATCCATGATCCCGCAGGAGATCATCCGGCAGAAGCGTAACGGCGCCACCCTCTCGGCCGCCGATATCGATGCGTTTATCGGCGCATTAGGCCGTGGCGAACTGGCCGAAAGCCAGATCGGCGCCTTTGCCATGGCCGTCTGGTTTCGCGGTATGACGCGGGAGGAAACGGTGGCGCTGACGCTCGCCATGGCCCGCTCCGGCGATACCCTCTCCTGGCAAGGCATCGACGGGCCGATTGCCGACAAGCATTCGACTGGCGGCGTTGGTGATAACGTTTCGCTGATGCTCGCCCCAATTGCCGCCGCCTGCGGCCTCGCCGTGCCGATGATTTCGGGTCGCGGTCTCGGCCACACCGGCGGCACGCTGGATAAGCTGGAATCCATTCCCGGTTACGGGATCAAGCCGGATGCCGCCCGTTTCCGCAAGGTGGTCGATGAGGTTGGCTGCGCCATCATCGGCCAGACCGGCGCGCTGGCGCCCGCCGATGGCAAGCTCTATGCGGTGCGCGATGTCACCGCGACCGTCGATTCCGTACCGTTGATCACCGCCTCCATCCTGTCGAAGAAACTGGCGGCGGGGCTGGAAACGCTGGTGCTCGACGTCAAGATCGGCAACGGCGCCTTCATGACCTCGCAGGAAGAAGCCGAGACGTTGGCGCGCTCGCTGGTGGAGGTGGCCAATGGCGGCGGGGTCAAGACTTCGGCCCTGATTACCGACATGAACCAGCCCCTAGCCGATGCGGCGGGCAATGTGGTCGAGCTTCGCAACTGCCTGGATTTCCTGAAGGGCAACAAGGCAGGCACGCGGCTCGAGACCGTCGTGTTGGCCTTCGCAGCTGAAATGCTCATTCAAGCCAGCATTGCCGCAAGTGCTGCCGATGGGGAGAGAAGGGCGCGCGAGGCTCTGGCATCCGGCAAGGCGGCAGAGATCTTCGGCCGTATGGTGCACGCCCTTGGCGGCCCCGCAGATCTACTGGAACACCCGGATCGCTATCTGGCGAGTGCGCCGGTGCAGAAGCCCGTTCTCGCCGCGGCCGATGGCTGGCTTGGCGCCTGTGATGCGCGGGAGATAGGCATGAGCGTCATCGATCTCGGCGGCGGCCGTCGCCGCCCGCAGGACAAGATCGATCATCGCGTCGGCTTCACAGACATTCTGCCACTCGGAACGAAGGTGAGCAGGGGCGATCGTATCGCCACCGTGCACGCCGCCGACGAGGCAAGCGCGCAAAAGGCCGCGGTCGCTTTGTCGGCTAACTATCGCATCATGGATACGGCGCCCGCTTTGTCGCCTGTCATTCTCAGACGGATTTGATCTGAAGGCGCCAGTCGGCCACTTCACAGTCTCGGGAAGGCTTTCTATCCTATTGCTTCAGAAGCAATGTGCCGTTCTGAACACCATAGGAGTTCAGCTTCGTCATGAAGCTCATGCCGATCAGCGTTGTGCTCAATGCGTTATCCTTTGCCACCACGGCCTCGATATCGCGGACCCGGATCGTGCCGATTTCCAGGCGGTCGAGTTTGATGTGGGCGACCTTTGACGTGCCATTCGCGGTCTTGACCGTGTAGCGATAGTCGAGATCGACGCCGCTGAAGCCGAGGCTGCGCGCGGTGCTTTCGTTCATTGCCACATAGGTCGCGCCGGTATCGATCATCCCGTGCACAGAGCGGCCATTGATGGTGAAATCGCCTTCATAGTGGCCGCCCGCATTGGCGCGCAGCTGAACGCTGCCATAGGAAACGGGAGCTTCCGCCTTCGGTGCGGCAAGCGAAACCGCTTCGACCGGCGCCGGTTTCGCGGCATGTTCGCTATAGGTACTCACCAGCATCGGCACCTGGGTCGCCGCAACGGCGATGACACCGGCAAAGGCAAGAACGCGAACGAGCATCGGCAAGGCCCCTCCTGCGGGCCATGCCATTTATAAGCCGAGAGTGCTGAAAGGATGCTAAAGCAATCAATAAAAAGCCCGGCAGTCGAATAACTGCCGGGCTTCCTGAAAAGTATTAGAGCGGATTTACTTGGTGCCGTACATGCGGTCGCCGGCATCGCCGAGGCCGGGGACGATATAGCCCTTTTCGTTCAGGTGGCTGTCGATGGCGGCCGTGAACACCGGAACGTCCGGATGCGCCTTGCGGAAATTGGCGATGCCTTCGGGAGCCGCCAGCAGGCAGAGGAAGCGGATATTGTGCGCACCGCGCTCCTTCAGCTTTTCGATGGCGGCAATCGAGGAATTGCCGGTCGCGAGCATTGGATCGACGACGATGATCAGGCGCTCGGAAATATCCTCGGGCGCCTTGAAGTAATATTCGACCGGTTGCAGCGTTTCATGATCGCGGTAGACGCCGATATGCGAGACGCGGGCCGAAGGCACGAGATCGAGCATGCCTTCAAGCAGGCCGTTGCCGGCGCGCAGGATCGAGGCGAAGACCAGCTTCTTGCCCTCGAGGATCGGCGCATCCATCGGCTGCAGCGGCGTCTCGATGGTCTCGATGGTCAGCTCCAGATCGCGGGTCACTTCGTAACAGAGCAGCGTCGAAATCTCTCGCAGCAGCCGGCGGAAGCTTCCCGTCGACGTGTCTTTCTTGCGCATGATTGTGAGCTTGTGTTGCACAAGCGGGTGATCGATGACAGTGACGCCGTCCATGGTTTCAGCCTTCCAGTAATTCCGCGATATAAGATGGTTCTTCCACGGAAATTGCCTCTGGTGCAAGAAAATAGGCCGCTTTGTGAGATTTCATCCCCAATCTGCGGCCAAAACCCTCATTTTACAGCTTTGCGAGCAGCGACGCCCGTGTCGCCTCGTCCACAAACGCCGCTTCGATCGCCGTGCGCGTCATCGCATCGATCTCGTCGTCGCTGAAGCCGAAGGCTGACGACGCAAGCTCGTATTCTCGCTCGAGCGAGGTGTGGAAGAACGGCGGATCGTCGGAGTTGATCGTGACCTTCACGCCGGCGTCGCGCAGCTTGCGCAGTGGATGCGACTGGAAATCCGGAAAAACATTGAGTGCGACGTTGGAGCCGGGGCACACCTCCAGCACGGTGCCGAGATCGGCAAGACGCCTGACGAGATCCATGTCCTCAATGGCGCGCACGCCATGGCCGATACGCTGCGGGCGCACCAGATCCACCGCGTCGGCGACGCTAAATGCACCGCACACTTCGCCGGCATGGATGGTGATGCCGAGACCGGCCTCGCGGGCGATGTCGAAGGCGCGGGCATAATCGGCGACGCGGCCCATGCGCTCTTCGCCGGCCATGTTGAAGCCGGTGATCAGCGGATTGTCGCTCTTGGCGGCATATTCCGCCGCCTTCACCACGCGCTCCGGGCCGAAATGACGTTCGCCGGTTACGATCAGCCGTGCCTCGATGCCGGTCTTGGCCTTGGCTGCACGGATGCCAGCCGAAACGCCTGCCATATAGGCGTCGGCGCCGAGGCCGATGCGATCGCCATGGTCGGGCGAGACGATGAGTTCGCTATAGATCGTGCCGATGTCGGCAAGCTCTTCCAGATAGGTTTCCGTCAGAAGCGCATAGTCTTCCTCGGTGCGGTAGACCTCGGAAACCTTGTCGTAGCAGACGAGGAATTCGGCAAAATCCTTCCAAAGGTAAATACCGTCCTTGAGGAAGGCGCTGGTATCGACTCCGTATTTCTCCGCTTGTGCGAGGGTCAACGCCGGTGGAGCCGCTCCCTCCAGATGGCAGTGCAGCTCCACCTTCTTCAAATGCGATGTCAAAGGAAGCTCCTCCCGTGCGGTCCTGCCGCAATTCCCAAATGTTTCGCAACCGTCTCGCCGATATCCGCATAGGTCTGACGGACGCCGATGGATCGGGAACGAATGCCCGGCCCGTAAGCCATGACGGGCACGCGCTCGCGTGTATGATCGGTGCCGCGCCAAGTCGGGTCGCAGCCATGATCGGCGGTCAGAATGACGAGATCGCCGGCCTTCAGCTTCTTATGCACCTCAGGCAGGCGCGCGTCGAAGTCTTCGAGCGCTGCGGCATAGCCTGGCACGTCGCGGCGATGGCCATAGACCATGTCGAAATCGACGAAATTGGTGAAGACCAGATCGCCATCCTCGGCTTCGTCCATGGCCTTCAGCGTCGCGTCCATCAGCGCCATGTTGCCATTGGCCTTGACGACCCTGGAGACGCCCTGATGGGCAAAGATATCGCCGATCTTGCCGACGGCGTGCACCGTGCGTTCAGCCTTGACCAGACGGTCGAGCAGCGTCGGTTCGGGCGGCAGAACGGAAAAGTCGCGGCGATTGCCGGTTCGCTCGAATGTCGCCACCGTCTCGCCGATGAAGGGGCGGGCGATGACGCGGCCGATATTGTAGGGATCGAGCAGCGTGCGTACGATCTTGCAGAGGCCGATCAGCCGGTCTAGGCCGAAATGCTGCTCATGCGCTGCAATCTGGAAGACGGAGTCGGACGAGGTATAGCAGATCGGCTTGCCGCTGCGGATGTGCTCTTCGCCGAGCTTTGCAATGATATCCGTGCCGGAGGCATGGCAATTGCCGAGAATCCCCGGCAGATCGGCGGCTTCGCAGATGGCCTTCACCAGCTCCGGCGGAAAGGCATCGCCCTCGGCCGGAAAGTACCCCCAGTCGAACATGACGGGCGTTCCGGCGATCTCCCAATGGCCCGATGGCGTATCCTTGCCGCGGGAGACTTCATTGGCGCAGCCATAGAGACCATACAGTTTTTCCGGTAGCGGCATGCCCGCGGGATAGTTGCCCGTTGCCGCCTTGGCGATCTCCAACAGGCCGAGGCCCGATAGGATCGGCAATGTCAACGGGCCTTGGCGCAGGCCTGTCCGATCGGCTGCGCCCGCAGCGCAGAATTCCGCGATATGGCCAAGCGTGTCGGCGCCTTCATCCCCGTAGCTTGCCGCATCGGGGCCGCCACCCACGCCGAAAGAATCCAGAACGAAGAGAAAGGCGCGCGCCATAGATCACCCGATAACAATACCGTCACCCCGGGGAGGTCTTCCGGGTCATTGGACGTCACCCATATAACGGAGGCATCGACTTGGCAATTTTCCGTTTAGAAGCCCCGCCAGGCGCCTCTCTGCGGCGGCGTTCTCAGCAATCGCTGCAGCTGATCGAAGTTCCGACACGCTGGCGATAGTAATATTGCCGGCTGATGGTGATCTGGTTTGTACCGCTTGGCAGGAAATTGGCACCAAAGCTGAGGAGCTGATAGGGGAGGGCAAGTTCGCTGCGGACGAGGAATGTGCTTGCCTGGTTCATGTTGGCCGGCAAAGTGACCGTCGAGCCAACCGTATATGGCCTGGTTCCGTCCTGCGCCCAGGACCATGCGACTGTCGCCTTGCCTGAGGCGTCGATGGTGATGCCGGTGATCTTCAGCGTCAGGCCGGTGGTGCCATAGGGTGCGAAGATGGCGCCGGCGACCGAGGGCATTGTCGCAAGCACGGACTTTGTGATCGACGATTGCTGCGAGACGATGTCCGCGATCGAACCGGCCGAGCGGCTGGCTCGTTTCGAGGCGCTGAGGCCGACGGTAAGCTCGAAGGCACCGAGATAGAGCATCAGCAATACGGGAAAAAGAATGGCGAATTCGATCGCGCCCACGCCGCGCTCGTCGCGGGCGAATCGCCGCAACATGCCCGAGGGCGCATTTTCTTTCGCGGTCATGTTTGCGGCCCTGCTCACGGATAATTCTCGTTCTGAAAGGCCGCCGTTGCGACGATGAGATAGACCGAGGCCGAACCGTCAGTCGGGTGCACGTTGGTCAGATAGGGGCGCAGCAGGTCCGTTATGATCCCCCAGCGATAGTAGGCGCGCACCATGTTCAGCGACTTGGCCCCGCCCGGTGTGAAGGCGAAACCTGTGGTGCTGAGGTCGGAATAGGGATCGGTTGAGGATTTGCGAGGGATTGTTGTCGGCATGGATGCGAAGCTCGAATAGCTCTGCACATCGAGGTAAAGGTTTGTGGGCGTCTGTAGTTCGGAAGATGAGCAGGTAATGAGCACGGAAATCTGATTGCAGAATGCCTGCCGGAATTGCTGCGAGCTGGTATTGGCCGCAGTAATCTGCCCGGTTCTGATCTGACGCGACAGAGTATCGACGGCGTTCGAAACGACTTGTTCCGCAGTAAAGGCGACAAAGGTTTCGATAATGGCGAAGATGATCAGAAAATAAGGAATCGCGAGCAGAGCGAATTCGATCGCTGCCGTCCCATCGCGAGAGCGCACGAATTCGCGCAATCTACCCCGGGCATGCTGCCGTGCAGGGCTTGTATTGGCGAGAAGCGCGTTGTCTGGCGTCATAGGTCATCCGCGATGTTTAAACGCGGAGGACACTAGAGTTGCTTTCTTGATAATCCGTTTCTCTTCTCTATTCATATTTAGAGGAAACCAGGATTATCGATCGCAATATAATTCTTTGAAAGTACTTTAGAATATTTGCGTTATCGAATGTTATTATGGCCCTGCGGCCGCGGTCGGCGTCGCCGTATTGTTTTGCTGGGCATGCTGTTCGCAATTCGGCGTACATGACAACACGGCGCGATCCGTCTGGCGGAAAACGCGGACCGTATTGCCTTCGTCGATCGATACCAGGATCTGCTCGTCGACGATCGCATTGCCGTCGGTATCGAGCAGGATGATATTTGTCGTGCCGAAGCTTCGGCCTGTCAGTACGATGGTTTTCGGATCGGCGACCGTTGCATCGGCAACCTGCGAATTGCCGACGATAACCTTGCTGACAGGGCGGTCCAGCTTCAATACGCGCGCGTGATCCATATAGACGCGCAGCATGCTTTCTCCGGCGGCGTGGGAAAGCTGCGGCATCATGCCGGCCACGGCAACAATGCAGGCAAGGAATGCTGTTCTGCCGCCGACTGGCATGGCTTGGCCTCTTGGAACGCTATGGCGAAAAGAATTCCGGATAGAATGGGAAAGAATGGTGAATGAACGATTAAGCTAATCCGGTATCGTTCGATTATGGCTCTAATGTCTCATTCGACCACCATATCATCCTATCATTGCGAAAATCGTGTATTGTTTTAAGACAAATCGTATCTCGCGCTAATATTCGCGCATCTAATAATTTCCATTTGGTTGAAAAACTTCTTTAAAACGGAAAGAAGAACATAAAACTTGCGTTAACTATTCTATTTTCGCTTTTGTATTTACTGTGCATTAACCTAATTCTTTAAAGCGATGGAAACGGCGGGCAGCTACCGTGCAGTTCATCCGATCAACGGCAACAGTTGGCGGACGTGCTGTCAACAAGTGGAGTTAAACTTATGTCCAAGCTTTTTTCGCGTTTCCTGAAGGATGAATCCGGCGCGACCGCAATTGAATATGGCCTGATCGCCGCCCTGATCTCGGTCGCCATCATTACCGGCGCGACGACCCTCGGTAGTACGTTGAATAACACCTTCCAGAATATCTCGACGAAGATGGGCACTGCCTCTGCGGTCAACAAGTAAGCCTATATATGTTTAGGTGAGCTTCTCAGCGAAAGCCGCTCGGCACAATGAGCGGTTTTCAATATTCTTAACTTCGCTGTAGACGGTCGATATGTAATGCTAGAGCATTGATATTACTAATATTTCCGCTCTGCATGTCAATCGCGCGATCTCCGATCTGCAGTACAGTTTACTTCCCCCCATACGCATTGGTTAGCAACTGGAGCGGTGGCAGTGGCACGGAGTACCATGCACTCATCGAATCAACGGCAACAGTTGGCACACACGCTGTCGACAAAATGAAAGGAGTAAATTCATGTCCAAACTTTTTTCGTGCTTTCTGAAGGACGAATCAGGCGCGACTGCAATCGAATACGGTCTGATCGCCGCCCTGATCTCGGTCGCCATTATCACCGGCGCGACCACCCTCGGCAGTACGTTGAATAATACCTTCCAGAATATCTCGACCAAGATGAGCACGGCTTCGGCAGCAAATTAAAAAAATCTTAGTCGTGCGACGGAATGTCTGAGAAAGAAACCGTTCAGCAAAAATGAGCGATTTTACCTTTTAACATATCAGGCTGTATCATTGTCATGCTTGAAGCTGCGGCACTATTTATTTTCCCGCTCTGCATGTCAATCGCGGCGATCTCGGATCTATTGACCATGACGATCCCGAATCGCGTGTCGTTGGCGCTTGCGGTCTCGTTCCTTGTACTGGCGCCGATCTCGGGGCTTTCGACCGTTGAAATCGCCATGCATCTTGCCGGAGCGGGCGCTGTGTTCTTTGCCTGCTTCACGCTGTTCGCACTGAACATCATGGGCGGCGGCGACGCGAAGCTGCTTGCGGCGGCTGCGCTTTGGTTCGGGTTCGATTCCTCTCTCATAGAGTTCTTGGTTTACGTCGCGTTCATCGGCGGCGCTGTCACTGTTTTGGTCATCCTGCTGAGATCGCAGGCCATCACCATCATGGCTATGGGCCTGCCCTTGCCGCATTCGCTGACGGGTGCCAAAAAAATCCCTTACGGCATCGCCATCGCGATTGGCGGGATGCTTGCTTTCCCTTCCTCAGCGGTTCTTCTGGGGGCTGCGACTTAAAAGTACTCCGAACCTTAACGGAGGAGTATAGGTGCGCTTTTTTGAAAGCGAGCCCTAATATACACCAAGTAATCATGGTTAAATAACAATAAATGTAACCACCCATTAACCATAATTACACCAATTGCCGGTCATTCTGCAGGGCGAAGAATCCTGTTCCTCAAGGAATGACCATGAAACCCGCTCGCATAATGATACTCGCAGTGGCAGCCGTCGCAGCCGGGATGGCCGGTCTGCTCGCGATGCGCCTGGCGGGTTCGCGCGATATCGTTCCCCAGCAGATCGCGGCGGTCGTGGAGAAGGAGGCGACGGTCAACGTCCTCGTTGCCGGTGCCAATCTGCCCGTCGGTTCTCGTCTCAACGGACAGTCGATCCATTGGATGCCTTGGCCCGAGAGCGGTCTCGTCAAAGGCCTCGTCACCGAACGCGAACGGCCCGACGCTCTGAAAGATCTGACAGGCGCTGTTGTTCGCCTGCCGATCTTCGAGGGCGAGCCCATCCGCGAGGAAAAGATTGCCGATTCCAATAGCCGTATCCTTTCGTCCTTGCTGCCGGCGGGCAAGCGGGCCGTCGCCACGGAGATTTCCGTCTCCACCGGCGCGGGTGGTTTCATTCTTCCGAATGATCGTGTCGACGTCATCATGGTGCGCAAGGGTTCGCAGCAGCAACTCGTCACCGAAACCGTGCTCAGCAACGTTCGCGTTCTGGCAGTCGATCAGCAGATCGAGGAAAAGCAGGACGGAAGCAAGGCCGTCGTCGGCGCAACCGCGACGCTGGAGCTGACGCCGGACCAGACGAAGGTCCTGGCGGTCGCGCATCAGATGGCCGATCGCCTGACGCTGGCATTGCGCTCTGTTGCGGACGCGCAGCAGTCCGATACGACGGCCGCCGATTATCTTCTCGCCGGCGACAATGGCGGCAGCATGATCCAGGTCATCAAATCCGGAGCAATCGTGACCGACGGCCCGACCGGGCCGAAGCCGCAGTGAGAAGGGGCGAGACCATGTTCAAGACAAGCAACAAAGCCAGCCTCTCCCTCGGCGTAAGCCTTTCCTTCTCCGTTGCCTTTGCCGGGCTGCCTCTGGGACCGGCTTTTCTGCGCACGCCTACGGCCTTCGCGGGCGGTTCCGACAGCATCGTGACGATAGCCGGCCTGGGCACGAAGCGCACATTGAAGCTGGGCCTCAACAAGGCTCTTGTCGTCGATCTGCCGGCCGATGCCCACGATATCCTCGTCTCCGATCCCAAAATGGCCGATGCAGTGACGCGAACCTCGCGCCGCATCTATCTTTTCGGCAAGACGGTCGGCCAGACCAACATCTTCATCTTCGGCGCCGACGGCAAGGAGATCGTCAGTCTCGATCTGCAGATCGAGCGCGACATTGCCGGACTTCAGGCCAATCTCAAGCGCTTCATTCCGGACTCCGACATCAACGTCGAGATCGTTTCCGACAACATCGTCATGACCGGTACGGTGCGCACGCCCCAAGATGCGACACGTGCCGAGCAGCTTGCACAGGCTTTCCTCAAAGGCGGCGAAGCGACCACTCGAAACCAGACTGCCTCGGGCAGCGGCGACAACAATGCGGTCGCCATTTTCGCGGAAACACGGCAGACCTCACAGATCGTCAACATGCTGCAGATCGAAGGCGAGGATCAGGTGACGCTCAAGGTGACCGTTGCCGAAATCAAACGCAGCGTGCTGAAGCAGATCGGCTTCGACAATCTCGTCAGGAATTCTTCCGGCTTGACGGTTGCCCAGCTCGGCAGTCCTGGCGCGGATGGGACTGCGGCGGCCGGCGGCGGCGGCCTGGCCAGCTTGTTCAAGACCGCCATCGGCAAATATGATATCAGCACCTACCTCAATGCTCTCGAGCAGGCTGGGGCCGTCCGTACGCTGGCCGAGCCGACGTTGACGGCGATCTCCGGCCAGGCCGCGACCTTCAATTCGGGCGGTCAGACCCTATACGCCGTCACGAACAAGGACGGGACCGTCACGGTCACGCCCTTCACCTACGGTATCAGTTTGGCCTTCACGCCTGTCGTGCTGTCTGCCGGACGAATCGCTCTGCATGTGCAGACCCAGGTCTCCAATCCGGTTGGCACGGCCAACGCCGGTACGGCAACCTACAACCAGCGCGCCGCCGATACTTCGGTGGAGTTGCCGTCGGGCGGCTCGATCGCTTTGGCCGGTCTCCTGAGCGATACCATTCAGCAGACCACCAACGGCACGCCGGGCGCCTCGAAGATTCCGATTCTCGGCGCTCTCTTCCGTCAAAAGAGCTTTCAGCGCGATGAAACCGAGCTGGTCATCATCGCGACGCCTTATTTGGTGAGGCCGGTCGCCCGTAGCCAGCTTGCCCGCCCCGACGATAACTTCTCGCCGAGCAACGATATCAGCGGCGTCTTCATGAATCGTGTCAACAAGATCTACGGCCGCAAGGACGGGCCGCCGGTCGCCGATGCCGATTTCCACGGCACTGTCGGCTTCATCTACAAGTGAGGAGAGACCGATCATGACGCGCGCCTTTTCAACCGGATCAACGAAAGATCCAAAATTGACCGGCCTGGAGCACAAAGCGCCTCGCACCGGCCGGTCCCGTTCCCTCAGGATGGCTCTGATGGTGCCGGCCCTGATCGTGACGGCTGCAACTATCAGCAGCTGCGCCGATTCACGTGATCGCATGACCACCAGCGCGATCAATGACGATTATCGGCAACGTCATCCGATCGTGTTGACGGAGAAAGAACACAATCTCGATATCCCGGTTGCCGCCAGCGACCGTCGCCTGACGACGGGAATGCGCGATACCATCCGCGGGTTTGTCCAGGATTACCGCACTCGTGCGAGCGGAACGGTCGAAATCCTTGCCCCCAGGGGATCGATGAATTCGTTGGCGGCATCTGCGTTGCGTCAGCAGATCCGCAGGGAGCTGGTTGCGAACGGCATTCCGTCGGCCCGCATCGTCGACAGCTACTATGGGGCTGGCGACCCAGGCGATGCGGCTCCGATTCGCCTGCGCTTCACAGCGACGACGGCGCTCACCAACACATGCGGTCAATGGCCGGACGATCTTTCGGACAACGCTTTCGACAACCAGAACTACTACAATTTCGGCTGCGCCACACAGCATAATCTGGCGGCGCAAGTCGCCAATCCGACGGATCTGATCTCGCCGCGCGCCGTGTCGCCGATCGATACCGATCAGCGTAGCAAGGTGATCGACAATTATCGCAATGGCTCGGTCCCGACGAGTACCGCCACGGTTGGCGGTTTCAGTGGTTCCGGCGGCTCGGGCCAATGAACATGAGAGTTACGCGCCGGCGGAACAGGATGAAATCATGAACGCCATCGAATATGATATCGGCTCGACTGCCCCGGAAGCGGAGGAGGTTTCGCGCTCGGCCAATCTCGACAATCTGCGGCCGCTGCCGCGTATTTCCATACATGCTTTCTGTGAAAGCGAGCAGCTGCAGCAGGTGATGGATCAGTGTGCCAACGATCGGCGCATGTCCAAGGTTAGCCTCCGCATCACCAGCGGTGGTGTCGCAGCTGCAGCGAACATGTTCGCCTCGGCGCCGACCCCTAATCTGATCATCCTGGAGACGCGCGCCGGTCCGCGCGGCCTGTTGGCGGAACTCGAACCGCTCGCCGCCGTCTGCGATCCGAGCACCAAAGTCATCGTCGTCGGCTATCACAACGATATCGGCCTTTATCGCGAACTCATCCGCAACGGCATCTCCGAATATATCGTCCAGCCGACCGACATGGTCGATCTCTTAACTGCGGTGGCGGCGATCTTTATCGATCCCGATGCCGAGCCGCTCGGGCGCAGTATCGCTTTTATCGGCGCCAAGGGCGGGGTAGGCGCATCGACCATCGCCCATAATTGCGCCTTCGGAATTTCCAGCCTTTTCTCCACCGAAACCATTCTTGCAGATCTCGATCTGCCCTACGGCACCGCCAATATCGATTTCGACCAGGATCCCGCGCAGGGTATCGCGGAAGCCGTCTATGCCCCTGAGCGGCTTGACGAGGTCTTCCTCGACCGGTTGCTGACCAAATGTTCCCAGCATCTCTCGCTGCTGGCGGCCCCCTCGATGCTGGATCGCGCCTATGATTTCGAAGGGCAGGCTTTCCTGCCGGTGCTGGACGTCCTCCAGCGCAGTGCGCCGGTCGCGGTTCTCGATGTGCCGCATGTCTGGACGGAATGGACACGCTCCGTACTTGGCGCGGTAGACGAGGTCGTCATTTGCGCCGCGCCCGATCTCGCCAATCTGCGCAACGCCAAGAATCTGATCGACGCTCTGCGCAAGCTGCGGCCCAACGACAAGGCGCCGCACCTCATTCTCAATCAGGTCGGCATGCCGAAGCGTCCGGAGATCAACCCTTCGGAGTTCTGCGCACCGCTTGAGACGGATCCGATCGCCATCATCCCTTTCGACATCAACCTGTTCGGCAATGCCGCCAACAGCGGGCAGATGATCGCCGAAACCGATCCGAAGTCGCCGACCGCGGAGACTTTCTCGCAGATATCGCACATCGTTACCGGACGTGTCGCTTTGAAGAAGGCCAGAAAAGGCGGTTTGCTGGGCCTTCTGAAGCGAAAGTGATCGTTTGATTTCGCACGGGCTTCCGAAGGCCGATTTTCATGGAGGCCGTGCAGCAGCATTAGAATTGGATCAGAAGATGTTTGGCAAGCGCGGAAATGAAGGTCCTGCAAAGAGCGGCGCGATGTCTCCGCCGCCGGCGCGCGTGCCAGCCGCTGGCAATGGTCCGACGGCACCGGCCGTGCTGATTGAGCCGTCCCATGATTCCACGCAGCCGCGTCAGCAGGTCGTGCCTCCCTCGATGCAGACGCCCAGCCGCCGTCGCGTGGCGCGCACCGAAGAATATTACGATACGAAATCGCAGGTCTTCTCCGCGCTGATCGACACGATCGACCTTTCGCAGCTTTCCAAGCTTGGCAACGAAGCCGCGCGCGAGGAAATCCGCGATATCGTCAACGATATCATCACCATCAAGAATTTCGCGATGTCGATCTCCGAGCAGGAGGAGCTGCTCGAGGATATCTGCAACGATGTGCTTGGCTATGGCCCGCTGGAGCCGCTGCTCGCCCGCGACGACATTGCCGATATCATGGTCAACGGTGCCGGCCAGACCTTCATCGAAGTCGGCGGCAAGACCGTCGAATCCGAAATCCGCTTCCGCGACAATTCGCAGCTTCTTTCCATCTGCCAGCGCATCGTCAGCCAGGTCGGCCGCCGCGTTGATGAATCCAGCCCCATCTGCGATGCGCGCCTGCCCGACGGTTCGCGCGTCAACGTCATCGCACCGCCGCTCGCGATCGACGGTCCCGCACTGACCATTCGTAAGTTCAAGAAGGACAAGCTCACCCTCGATCAGCTCGTCCGTTTCGGCGCCATCACGCCGGAGGGCGCAACGCTTTTGCAGATCATCGGCCGTGTGCGCTGCAATGTCGTCATCTCAGGCGGTACCGGTTCGGGCAAGACGACACTTCTGAACTGCCTGACCAACTACATCGACCGCGATGAACGCGTCATCACCTGCGAGGATACCGCCGAACTGCAGCTGCAGCAGCCGCATGTGGTGCGTCTTGAAACCCGTCCGCCGAACATCGAAGGCGAGGGCGAGATCACCATGCGCGATCTCGTCAAGAACTGCCTGCGTATGCGTCCCGAACGCATCATCGTCGGTGAAGTGCGCGGACCCGAGGTCTTCGACCTGCTGCAGGCGATGAACACGGGCCACGATGGTTCCATGGGGACCATCCACGCCAATACGCCGCGCGAGTGCTTGAGCCGTATGGAATCGATGATCGCGATGGGTGGTTTCAGCCTGCCGGCCAAGACCGTGCGCGAGATCATTTCCAGCTCCGTCGACGTCGTCATCCAGGCCGCCCGCCTGCGTGACGGTTCGCGCCGCATTACCCAGATCACCGAGGTGATCGGCATGGAAGGCGATGTGATCATTACCCAGGACTTGATGCGCTACGAGATCGAGGGCGAAGATGCGAACGGCCGGATCATCGGTCGGCACGTCTCCACCGGCATCGGCAAGCCGCATTTCTGGGATCGTGCCCGCTACTACAACGAGGAGCGGCGCCTGGCGGCCGCCTTGGATGAAATGGAACAGAAGGCGCAATAGGATTTACGATGTTCGGTATCGATCCAATAGTGCTGTTGATTGTGCTGCTGGCGGCGGTTTCCGCCGCGGCGGTCTGCTATGGCGTTCTCTATTCCCGGATCGAGACCCAGAAGAAGGCGGAAGGTCGTGTCAATCGCGTCAAGCAGGCCGAAACCGATCGCGTCAAGGTCAAGGCAGCGCGTGACCGCGTCCAGGAAATGTCGAAGCGGCGCAAATCCGTGCAGGATTCTCTGAAGGATCTGGAACGGCGCCAGTCCGAAAACACGAAAAAGAGGCAGTCGCTGAAAGCGCGCCTTGCCCAGGCCGGTCTGTCGTTGACGCCGGCGCGCTTCTACATCTTTAGCGTGCTGTTCGGTCTTTTCGTCACATTGGTTCTTTTCATTGTCGGCGCCCCGCCGCTGGCCATTCTGGGCATATTCTTTGCGGCTGCTTTCGGCCTGCCGCGCTGGGTCGTCCGCTTCCTCATCAAGCGCCGGCAAAGCAAATTTCTGGAAGAGTTTCCGAACGCACTCGATGTCATCACGCGTTCCCTTCGCTCAGGCCTGCCGCTCAATGATGCGGTTCGGCTGGTGGCCGGCGAGGCACGGGAGCCCGTCAAGACGGAGTTCCGCCGGGTGGTCGAAGCGCAACAAGTCGGTTTCAGCATGGCGGATGCCTGCGCGCGCATCTCGAACCATATGCCCCTGCAGGAGGTAAATTTCTTCGCGATCGTTATCGCGATCCAGGCCCAGGCGGGCGGTAACCTGTCGGAAGCTCTCGGCAATCTCTCGAAGGTGCTGCGCGAGCGCAAGAAGATGAAAGCGAAGGTCAAGGCATTGTCGATGGAAGCCAAGGCATCCGCCGTCATCATTGGCACTCTGCCCTTCGTGGTGATGCTGCTGGTCTATCTGACCTCGCCGCAATACATGATGATCCTATTCGCCGATCCGCGCGGCCATCTGATCTTGCTCGGAGCCGGCATCTGGATGTCGATCGGCATCTTCATCATGCGCAACATGGTCAATTTCGAGATCTGAGCGGGAAGGAGCCGCGTAGCCCATGACCGATCTCGCTGCCCGTTTAACCGATCCCGGCACTCTTCTTGCCGTCGTGGTCGCCATTGCCGTCTTCGCGACTTTCTACACGATTGCGATACCGCTTTTGGAACGCGGCGATCTCAGCAAGCGCATGAAGGCCGTATCGACGGAGCGTGAACAGATCCGCGCGCGCGAGCGGGCACGGCTGAATGCGGAAGGCGGCAAGACATCGCTGCGCAGCCACAACAATCGAAACGTCAGGCAGATCGTCGAGCGGTTCAACCTGCGCAACGCGCTGGTCGACGCCAATACCGTCAATCGCTTGCGGGCCGCCGGCTTGCGATCGGAAAATGCGCTCAACATGTTCCTGGTGGCGCGATTCCTGCTGCCGTTCCTGTTTCTCGCGGTTGCGATCGTCGTCGTCTTCGTTCTCGGCTGGTTCGCCGCAAAGCCTCTGCCGATCCGCCTGCTCGGGGTCATCGCTTTCGCCTATCTGGGCTTCTATACGCCGAACATTTACATCTCCAATCTGGTGAGCAAGCGCCAGAAATCGATCAAGCGCGCCTGGCCCGATGCTCTCGACCTGATGCTGATCTGTGTGGAGTCGGGCATTTCAATCGAGGCGGGCATGCATCGCGTGTCCGAGGAAATGGCCGAGCAATCCCCGGCGCTTGCCGAGGAAATGGTGCTGACCACGGCCGAGCTTTCCTTCCTGCAGGATCGCCGTACCGCCTTTGACAATCTCGCCGCCCGCACGCAGATCGATCTCGTCAAATCGGTGACGCAAGCGCTCATCCAAGCCGAACGCTATGGCACGCCGCTCTCGCAGGCGCTGCGCGTCATGGCGCAGGAGGGTCGCGACGAACGCATGAACGAGGCGGAAAAGAAAGCCGCCGCGCTGCCGCCGAAGCTGACCGTGCCGATGATCATCTTCTTCCTGCCGGTCCTGATGGCCGTAATTCTCGGCCCTGCCATCATCCAGGCGATGGATAAGTTCTAAATTGCCTGCTTGCCCGCCACGCGGAGACATGGTTAGTTGTATGTAATGTCGTCGAGTGCGTCTGGCGTGTGTTGAGGCAAGCGCAAGTCGTTCGTACCGAGCATCCTTGGAGGTCTCGTATGTCATCCCTGGCTATATTTTTCAGCGTCATGGCGGCTGTCTTCATCGGAGCCGTCAGTCCCGGTCCGAGCTTCGTGCTCGTTTCGCGCATCGCCATTTCGCGCTCTCGCAAGGCGGGGCTTGCCGCGGCTTTCGGCATGGGAACCGGCAGCGTCATTTTCGCAACCTTGGCCCTGTTCGGCCTCAGCGCATTGCTGATGAAGGTCGAATGGCTGTATCTCGCGCTGAAAATCGGCGGCGGCCTCTATCTGATCTATGTCGGCATCCGGATCTGGCGCAGCGCGGCGGATGACCTTCCCATCGACGCGCCGGCAACGCCGGCGGAGGGCGGTGTGATGCGCAACTTCCTCTTTGCGCTGGGCACGCAGCTCAGCAATCCGAAGACGGCCATTTTCTACGGCAGTATCTTCGCCGCGCTACTGCCGGCCGCGCCGGCTCCGTGGCTGCTCTTTGCGGTTCCGCCCGCAGTCTTCCTGGTCGAGGTTGGCTGGTACACCGTAGTGACGCTGGCTTTCTCCTCCAACCGCCCACGTGCACTTTATGTCGGATCAAAGCTCTGGATCGACAGGGTGGCGGGTGCCGTCATCGGTGCCCTTGGAGCGCGGCTTGTCGCCGAGGGGCTGCCGCGCCAGATCTGGCGTTAAGTGCCTCGAGCTGCTGGGTATCCGCCTGAATTGGCGCGCGGCCGGTTTATCTATGTGAGAGGTGCGCAGGCAAGCCGTTATGGCCGCTCCCGCTGGCCCTATTGTTGGGCGACTTTCCTGCCGTTGCCGCTGGCGGCAAGCTTCTGCCAGGAGTTCTGCTGCGCCAGCATGCCGCGCAGATAGGCAACGTTGGCGTTCGCCTGTTGCGGTGTCAGTTCCTGCCGCGCAATTTGTTCGGCTTCCGCAAACCGGCCCTGCAGACCGACGACCAGCGCCAGATTCTGCCGTACGCGGCTATCGGAGCCCGGCTGCGAGATGGCCGTGCGGAGATAGCTTTCCGCATTCTTAAGATCGCCGGTCAGCACATAGGACATGCCGAGATTGGAAAGGATGGTCGGCTCGTTTGGAGCCAGTACCAGCGCATCCCGGTATTTGGCGCGCGCATCTTGGGAGCGCCCAAGCTGATCGAGGATAGCGCCCTGCGCCGAAACCAGGCGCCAGTCCGGCCGATCCGGAAGCTGGGCGCGGTCAATGGTCGAAAGCGCCTCGTCGAGCTGGCCTGCCGCCGCCTGGGCCTTGCCATAGGCCGCCAGCACCCCGCGGTCGGTTGGATTGGCGATTGCAACCTGCTGCATGACCGCAAGCGCCTGATTGTTGCGGCCGCTCATGCGCAGCGCATTGGCGTAGTTGACGCCGGCATCGCGATCCTTGGGATTGGCATCATAGGCCTTGCCAAATGTCGCGGTCGCCTGAGCCAGCTCGGTGCTGTTCATCGTATCGACAGATTTCGAAGTCTTGGGGATCGAGCCCGTCGTCATCCTGTCCTGTCCGGTCGTCGAGCAGCTTGCGAGCGCGAGCGCCAGAAGTGCGATGGAAGCTCCCTGCAAAAGAAAGGTTCTGAATGAAGACGCAGCTGCGGCGGCGGGCATGACGCTGATCCCTGAATTCCTATAGTCTTGCGCCCGGCCTAGAATCGGAACAGGGAAAGGTTCGACGCAATGTTCGCTCCAGCAATAATCTGTTAACCCTAACAGACGGTTAACTCTCGATTCTTCAAAGTCATCGCCAAAGGATAGTCATGGTCCCCTTTCAATTCATCGAGCGCGCGACGCCTTTCAATTCGAAGGGTGGCACGACCCTGCCGATCTTTGCCGTCACCCCGGCGCATATCGAGACGGGTACCATCGATCCCATCGCGCTCGATTGGGCACGCAAGGCGGGTTACAAGGCAGAGAGCGGCTCGCTGTTGTTGATCCCGACCGCTGAAGGGCATCTGGGCGGAGCTCTGTTCGGCCTCGGCTCCAATCCGTCCGAACAACCCTTTCTCACAGGCAAGCTGGCACGCAGCCTGCCGGCCGGCGCCTGGCATATTGAGACGGCGCCGCTGACGGCAAACCGGCTCTCGCTTGGTTTCGGCCTCGGCAGCTATCGCTTCGACCGCTACAAATCCGAAAAAGCTGCGGCGCCGACATTGATGATCCCGCGCGATGCCGATGCCGCCGATATCAAGCGCCAGCTTGCAGGCGTCTTTCTCACCCGCGATCTCATTAACACGCCGACCAATGACATGGGTCCGGAACAGCTCGAAGCCGCCTTCCGTGCGCTGGCCGAGCACTACAAGGCTGAGATGTCCGTCATCATCGGCGATGATCTCCTGAAGGAGAATTTCCCGCTGGTCCATACGGTGGGGCGTGCGAGCGCCGATGCGCCGCGCCTTCTGGAGCTGCGCTGGGGCAAGAAGGGTCATCGCCGCATCACCCTGGTCGGCAAGGGCGTGTGCTTCGACACCGGCGGCCTCGATATCAAGCCGGCGTCCTCGATGCTGCTGATGAAGAAGGACATGGGCGGTGCCGCCAACGTCATGGGGCTGGCGCTGATGATCATGGACGCCAAGCTCAAGGTCGACCTGCGCGTCATCATTCCGGTCGTCGAGAATTCGATATCGGCCAATGCCTTCCGCCCTGGCGATATTTACAAGAGCCGCAAGGGCCTGACCGTGCAGATCGACAATACCGATGCCGAGGGTCGGCTGATCCTTGCCGATGCGCTTGCCTATGCCGACGAGGACGCGCCGGACCTGATGATCGACATGGCGACGCTGACGGGTGCTGCCCGCGTCGCGCTCGGCCCCGACCTGCCGCCCTTCTTCACCGACGATAGCGAACTTGCCAGCGATCTGACCGAGGCGAGCCTGGAGACGGATGATCCGCTGTGGCGCATGCCGCTCTATATGGGCTACGATAAGGATATCCGCACCAAATTTGCCGATATCACCAATGCTCCATCAGGCGGCATGGCCGGCGCCATTACGGCCGCCCTGTTTCTCAAGCGCTTCGTGACGAAGACACCGAGCTGGGTGCATTTCGACATCTTTGGCTGGGCACCGAGCGAACGTCCGCATTCGCCCGGCGGCGGCGAGGCACAGGCGATCCGGGCGCTCTATCACTATATCAGGCAGAGCGTACGGTAGGTGGCTGCCGGTCCTTCTCCGCGCGTTACGGGGAAGGGCGGCGAATTCCCCTTGAAACCGCCACGATCTTGGTCGAGACTGGAACGGCAGCGTAACGAATTTCGGGGTTGCTCTTGCCGCTTGAACTCACCGCCTCGCAGGCTCTCGGCCTCTGGCATGGCGTGACGCTCGCTCAGGTGCGCCGCGAGGATCATGATTTGACGCTGCGGCAGACGGCGATTCTGCTGCAGATCTATCTTGTGCCGCCGCCGCATACCGTACGCGGCCTGGCCGCGACGCTCGGCGTCACCAAGCCGGTCATTACCCGGGCGCTTGACACCATGGGCGTGATGGGATTGGTCGACCGCGTGCGCGACGATCGCGATCGCCGCAATGTCATCATTAAGCGAACAGTCACCGGCGCGCTCTATCTTGAAAAACTCGGCGATCTCATCATCGAGCACGGCCGAAAATTGTAACCTCAGGAATTTCACCATGATGCTCGACCGCCGTCTCAATGCTTTCAGACCCGATCTTGCCGAGGCTTCTCTCAAGGGCAAGGTTGAGGCCGAGCGTTTCGTCGAGGGTATTGGTGCGCGCGTTGCCGTGCCGGTCGTTGCGCTCCGGCCGAAGCCAGATCTCGCCTCGGGCATCGATACCGAGCTCTTGATGGGCGAAGAGGTGACGATATTCGAGCGCCGCGACGGCTGGTGCTGGATCAAGGCTCTGTCTGACGGCTATGTCGGCTATCTTCCGGAAACGGCGATCAAGGAGGGCGCGGCGGCTCCGACCCATATCGTCGTCCCGCAGCGCACTTTCCTCTATCCCGAGCCGGAGCTGCGCAAGCCACATGCTGCGATCCTCTCCATGGGCAGTCTCGCACATGTGACCGGCCCGGCAGAGGCGCGGGGCAATCACTATGTCGTCCTGGAGGATGGAACCGCGATCTTCGCAAAGCACGTCCAGCCGATTGGTTACAACAAGGGCGGCGACTTCGTTGATGTCGCCTTACGCTTCATCGAGACACCCTATCTCTGGGGCGGCCGCTCGGGCCTCGGCATCGATTGCTCAGGGCTGGTACAGCTGGCACTGTCGATGACGGGCCGTGCCGCACCGCGCGATACCGACATGCAGGCCGCCGGCCTCGGTCAGCCGATCGAGCGCGAGGAGTTGAAGCGCGGCGACTTCGTCTTCTGGAAGGGGCATGTCGCGATCATGGAGGATCCCGAAACCATCGTCCACGCCAACGGCCATACCATGACCGTCGCCCGTGAGAATTTCGCCGCCGCCATCGAGCGCATCGGCTGGCTTTATGAAAGGCCGACAGGCTATCGCCGTTTCATCGACTGACTGCGCTCCGAAACCCTGTAGCGACAACCCATCCGGCATTTGCCGTGGCGGCGGTCTTACGGCGTGCGCGGGCGTGCTATCCAGATGCCGGCAACGATGACGATGCCGCCAAGAGCCTGCAGCAGCGTGACATTTTCCCCGAACAGGAACCAGGCGAAAAGAGCGGCCGCGATCGATTCCAGGAAAATGACGAGCGAGGAGAATACGGTCGGCAGTCGTCCGAGCGCGACCGAAAGCAGGCCTTGTCCGCCGGCGTGGCTGATGAGGCCGAGGGCCAGGAGCACGCACCATCCCGAGATCGACTGCGGCAGGATGCGCGGCTCGAAGAAGAAGGCGATGAGGAACAGGATCGCGGAGGTTATGACGCTCAATTCGAAGGTGACGCGCGCGGCGTTGGTCCCTGGCCGCGCTGCGCCGACCGCCAGGAAATAAAGGCCGAAGAACGCGCCGGTGATGATGGCGAGAGCATCGCCGACCGCCCGGTCCGGATTGAATGCCAGGCTTTGGACGACGAGCGCCGTACCGCCCGCAAGGCAGACGAGGAGGCCTAGAAGCGTGGCGCGACTGACCCTTTGCCTCAGCAGGAGCCAGCCGAAGATCACGACCCATAGCGGCGCCATCGTTGCGAAGAAGGTGGCGTTGGCAATCGTTGTCCGCATGATCGAGAGATGCCAGAAGAACAGGTCGCCCGTGAAGGCAATGCCGGCGAGAATCGTCGGTATCGTGAAGCTGGCGCGAGGCGCATTGGGCTCCGCGACCTCCGCGTACCGCATCCATATCCAAAGGATCGGCAGCGCCAGAAAGACACGCCAGAAGGCGCTGGCGAAGGGCCCGACATCGGCAAGACGCACGAGGCTCGGAGAAATGCTCATGGCCAGCGCCGCGAGAATCATCGCCACGAGACCAAGGAGAAAGCCCTTCGTATCTTCGCTTTCACCGAGGCTCTGGCTGCGCATATCGTATTCGGTGTCCGGCTGTGACATTCTCGTGCCTTTGCAAGTCAGATGATGTGTGGCGCAAAGCTAGTACATAAGGAAAGAGGATTTGGCTCCATTTTGACGGCTTTCATGCAATTTTGTTTCCTCATTGCGGTAAGGATGTATTGAAATGCGCAAACCCGCCGATCTCGATGAGTTCGACCTGGCAATTCTTGAGATTCTTCAGAAGGACAATACCGTTCCGCAACGCGAGATCGGTGAACGGGTCAATCTGTCGGCCCCCGCCGTGCAGCGGCGTATCAAGCGGATGCAGCAAAGCGGCGTCATTCAGGCCAATATCGCCGTCGTCGATCCGGCGGCCGTGGGCTTGCCGATTACCATCGTCGTTGAGGTGCATATCGCAAACGAACGCTACGACCTAATCAATGCGATCAAGCGCAGCTTCCTCGAAGCGCCCGAAGTCCAGCAATGCTACGGTGTCACCGGCGAGGCAGACTTCGTGTTGATCGTCGTCGTCACCAGCATGTCTGCCTATGAGGACGTCGCCCGGCGCCTTTTTTATGACAATCCGAATGTCACGAAATTCAAGTCGCTCGTCACGATGGATCGGGTGAAGGTCGGTCTGTCCGTTCCGTTGTCGCTGGACTAGCTGGCTGTCTGCAAGTTCCGTTCACGCCGGCAGCTTCGGCCAGTTCGTCACGCCGCCACTCCAGTCCTCGAAGGCTTTGGAAAGACGTAGCACCAGCATGTCGCCGAAGCGCGGGCCGACGATCTGCATGCCGATCGGCATGCCGGAGCGGGAGAAGCCGCAATTGATCGAGGCGGCCGGCTGCTCCGACATGTTCCACGGAACGGTGAAGGCGATGTGCTCGAAAGGTCGCGCCGGGTCGTTGGTAGGGGAAGCCCATTCGGCGGGATAGGAGACGATCGGATTGGTCGGCGAAAGCACGGCATCCACCTCTGCGAAGAGCTTGGCGCAGCTCTTGCGCATCTCGTAGGTCTGGTTGAAGCCGCGAACGGCATCGACGCCGCTGATCTCTGCGCCGCCCTTCGCCCAGCTATAGATATAGGGCAGAATGCTGTTGCGGCGCTCCTCGCTCAGTGCCGTCATGTCGCCCCAGAAGCGGGCGCGCCAGAAGGCGTCGAGCCCATCCAGCATCTGCCTCGTCAGCACCGGCGCGACATCAATGATGATGGCGCCCGCTTCCTCGAAGCGCTTGGCGGCAGCGGTGACCGCATCGCGTATCTCGTCCTCGATATGCAGGCCGCAGCCGGCATCCAGCATCAGGCCTATCTTCATGCCTCGGACGTCGATATCGAGATCCGTCCAGTCGATCCCGTTCGGCTGTAGGCTGGTGCTGTCGCGCCAGTCGGGCCGCGAGAGCGTCGCCATGGAAAAGGCAGCATCCTCGACCGTGCGGGTCATCGGTCCGGCGCATCGCCCGAGATAATAGGGATCGATCGGAATGCGGCCATTGCTCGGCTTGAATCCGAAAATGCCGGTCCAGCCAGCTGGCAGGCGTATCGAGCCGCCGATATCGGTGCCGATATGCAGCGGTCCATAACCGGCAGCGGCGGCGGCGGACGCACCGGCGCTGGAGCCGCCCGGATTCTGGCTGGGGTCCCAAGGATTGCGGCTGAGCTTGTGAAAGCTGGAAAGGCCGGAGGAGAGCATGCCGTAGTCCGGGCAGGTGGTTTTCGCGAAAATCACCGCGCCGTCCTCGCGCATGCGGGCGGCGATCGGGGCGTCTTCGGCAGCGGGAATGAGCTCGACGGCCGCCGTGCCGAGCGGCACCGGCTGGCCCTTGGTGGCGATCAGCTCCTTCAATGTCACCGGAATCCCGTCCAGTGTCCCAAGCGGCGCGCCCTTCGCCCAGCGCTCCGTGGAGGCAGCTGCCTGCTTGCGGGCATCCTCAGGATCATAGGCGTAGAGAGCAGCGATTGTCGGCTCCCATGCCTCGATATGCGTCTCGAGCGCCAGCCAGTATTCGCTGGGGGACAGGCTCTTGTCGGCAAATTGGCGCCTGAGGTCTCGGATGGAAAGATCGGTAGGTTCGGTCATGATCTATACTCTTTATGTCTCAATCAGCGCGTCGCCTCGCGGGGGTCGAGGAGATCGCGCAGCCCGTCGCCGAGCAGGTTGAAGCCGAGCACGGAGAGCGCGATGGCAAGCCCCGGCAGCAGGGCGAGCCACGGCGCAACGTGGAAATAGGTCTGCGCATCGGCCAGCATCCGCCCCCAGGTCGGTGCCGGCGGCGGCACGCTGAGACCCAGGAAGGCGAGCCCGGCTTCCGTGAGGATCGCAAGGCCGAGCTGGATCGTCGCCTGGACGATGATGATGCTCATGATGTTCGGTAGGACATGGCGGCGCGTGATGGAGAGCTGCGTATTGCCGATGGCGCGCGCCGCCAGCACATAGTCGCGGCTCCACGCCTGCAAGGCCGCACCGAGCGCGACACGGGCAAAGACCGGCACCATGAAAACCGCGATGGCGATAATTGCCGTTGAGCGCCCGGTACCAAGAAATGCGCCGAGGATCATGGCCGAAAGGATTGGCGGCAGGGCGAAGATCACGTCGCAGGCCCGCATCACTAGCGCCTCGAACAGCCCTCGTTGGGCGGCGGCGGCGACACCGATGATCGTTCCGATCGTCCCGCCGATCGCGACCGATGATACGGAAATGGAAAGCGAATTCCAGCAGCCCGCCATCAGCATCGACAGGACGTCGCGGCCGATCTGGTCGGTGCCGAGGAGCCCGAAGCCGAAGGGCGGCTGCAGCTTGTGGAGGATTTGCATCTTCGCCGGCGGCACTGGCGTCCAGAACTGCGAGACGAGAGCGACGCAGAAGAGTGCAAGGATGATGACGACGCCGACGATGAGATTCATCCGCCGCAGCGCCCGAAAACGACGGCGAGAAGACGGCGCGGCAATTTTGGTCTCGACTGCAGTCATCGCGCACCTCCTGCTCGCAATCGCGGATCGATGACGAGATAGGAGAGATCGATCAGAAAATTCACGACGATGACGAGGGCGGCGAAGAACAGCACGACATCCTGAAGCACGATGACGTCGCGCTGGCTGAGCGCCTGATAGGCGAGGCGGCCAAGGCCGGGCAGGGTGAAGACATTTTCGATCAGCACGGCGCCGGCGACGAGAAAGGTGAATTGCAGCCCGAGAATGGTCAGCACCGGCACCAGCGCATTCGGCACCACATGGCCCCAGAGCACGCGGCTGCGCGACAGGCCCTTGGCGATCGCCGTGCGGGCAAAATCTTCATGCAGCGTATCGAGCACGGCCGAGCGCGTCACACGGGTCAGCACCGCCGCCTGCGGCAGAGCAAGGGCAGCGGCCGGGAGCACCAGCGACTTTGCGGCAGGCCAGAATCCACTCTCCCAACCGGGAAATCCGCCGGCCGGCATCCAGCCGAGCGATGTGGCAAACACAAGCACCAGCAGGAGGCCGACCCAGAAGCCCGGCACGGCGATGCCCATCTGCGAAAACAGTGTGGCGATGATATCGAAGACGCCGCCGCGTCTTGCCGCTGCCGCAACGCCGAGCGGTACGGCGACAAGAACCGACAACAGTATGGCAAGCAGCGCAAGCGGCAGGGTGACGGCAAGCCGCTCGGCAATGAGACCTGCGACCGGGACACCATAGGTATAGGACGTGCCAAGATCACCCGCCAGCGCGCCGGCGAGCCAATGCCCGTAGCGCACGATCAGCGGTTGATCGAGCCCCATATTATGCCGGAGCGCGGCCAGCGTTTCCGGCGTCGCCGAGGTGCCGAGCGTGATGGCGGCCGGGTCGCCCGGCAGCAGCGCCATGACGGCAAAGAGCAGCAGCGAGACCGCGATCAGCGTCAGCACAAGTCCGAAAATCCGGCGGGTGAGCAGTACGATCATAGCAAGTCCATGGCCGATCTTGCCCGGCATCGAAATGGTGGGCATCGAAATGGTTTACGGCGGGCGAAGCGATCCGCCCATCCGCGCCTGCAGGCAAAAGAACTCAGTCTTCCCAGGAAACGTTGGTCAGCACGTTGGACGGGATCGGTTCGTTCTCCCAAAGACCCTTCAGCTTCTTGTCCCACACTCCTAGCTTCGGCATGACGAAGAGGAAGAGGGCGGGCACATCTTCGGCAAGAATGCTCTGCGCCTCGCCATAGAGCTTGTTCTGTTCCGTGGGATCGGCGGTGAGCTGGATCTTCTTCATCAACTCGTTGAAGGCCGGGTTCTTGTAGTTGAAGTAATAGGGGTCGCGCGAATAGATATCGATATCCAGCGGCTCGGCATGGGCGACGATGGTCATGTCGTAATTGCGGCCGGTGAAGACGTCCTGCACCCATTTCGCCGGGAATTCCGTCGGCTCGATGTTCATCGTCACGCCGATATCGGCGAACATGGCCTGCATGACCTGGGCGCTGCGCGGTGCATAGGCCATCTGCGGCGTCTTGATGGTAAAGGTGAAACCATTCGGATAGCCGGCTTCGGCAAGCAGCGCCTTGGCCTTGGCGGCGTCATAGGGCAGTGTGCCGGTCAGATCCTTGTAGCCGGGGTCGTTCGGCGTGTAATGGCTGCCGATCGCCGTGCCGAAGCCGGACCATGCGCCCTCGATGATCGTCTTGCGGTCGAGCGCCATCATCAGGGCCTGGCGCACGCGCTTGTCGTCGAAGGGCTTGCGGGTATTGTTCATGCCGGCCACGACCTTCAGCTCGGTATTGCCGATCTTGGTCGTCAGCCTGGCGTCGCCCTCGAACGAACTCATGAGCTCCGGCGCGGCGAATTCCGGAAAGGCATCGAGATCGCCGGCCTTCAGCGCGGCGGCTTCGGCCTGTGGATCGGAAATGAAGCGAAAGGTTACCTTCTCGAGCTTCACGTCGACCGATTTGTTCCAGTAGTCCGGGTTCTTGACGAGGTCGACGTGGTCGCCCTTCGTCCAGGAGGAGAATTTGAACGGGCCGGTGCCGATGGGTGTCGTCTTGTCGTTTGCCGAGGATTTCGGCCCGACCATGACGGAACTCGGCCAGCCAAGCCAATAGAGCAGGCTGCCGGTCGGCGAGGACAGATGCAGCACAAGCGTTTCCGCATCCGGCGTGTCGATCGAGGCGATCGTTGAGAAGAAGCGCTTCTGCGGATTGACGGAATCGGCGCCGCGAGCGCGATCGAGCGTGAACTTGGCGGCAGCTGAATCGAAGGCTTCGCCGTCGTGGAATTTCACGCCGGTCTGCAGCTTGAACGTATAGGTCAGGCCGTCAGGCGAGATTTCCCAGCTCTTGGCAAGCTGCGGCACGATCTTGCCGTTTTGGTCGATGGCAACCAATCCTTCGAAAATGTTTTGCCAGGTGACCTGGCCGATCGCGACAGGCGCGGCGATCGTGGGATCGAGGCCCGTCGGCTCGACGCTCATGCCGAGATTGAGTGTCGTCTTCGCGGCTTCAGCCTGTGTCAGGCCCGTCATCAGCAGGCCGGCAGAAACTGCGGCGCCATAGGCAAGCCGGCGCGCGACGTCGCCCAGGCTTGGGCGTGAAAACTTGGTCATGTCGGTTCCCTTGCTTTTTGCCCGCATGTCCGGCTTCCCTTCCGGCATGCGGTCTTTTTCAGGATAGTGTCATCTCATAGGCGCACACACAATTCCGAAAATGTGTGCTCGGTGTAGCCGAAATCGCTACACTGGTTTGTCTTCTACAGTGTTGGATTCAATCCTGCCTCCCCTTGGCGGAAAGTTGCTGATGCATGAAGCGCTCGATGAAATCAAGCAGCTTGCCGGCTGCGAAGGAGAGTTGGCGATCGGGCACGACACAGAGATCGACTGGCGTCCGCACCCCCATGCCGCCCGCAACGGGCCGTGCGACAAGCTGCCCTGCCTCGATCTCCCTTTGAACGGTAAGTGCCGGTAGCATGGTGATTGCCGCGCCGCGCAGCACCAGCTCCTTCTGCATTTCCAGCGAACCGGTCTCAAAGACTGGATCGAGCCTGAGGCCCTCACGTTCGAAAAGCGCGTCGAAGGCCTGCCTTGCGCCAAAAGAGCGATCGGGGACGGCAAGCGCCTGTGACGCGATTTCGTTTAGCGTGATCTCGCTGGCGCTCGCAAGCGGATGAGAGGCGGCAGCGATCACGTCATAGACCAGCTCGGAACGCAGGCGCACCTTTGTGCCGGAAAGCGGCGGGGCAAACAGCGTCACTGCGATGTCGGCCTCGGCATTGCTGACGGCTTCGATGGCGCCGCGGGCGCTGGTGATCGTCACTTCGAAGCGCAGACGCGGATAGCGCAGACTGAACTCGGCCAGCGCTGGAGCAAGAATACTGGCGACCGACGCGCCATTGGCATAGATGCTGACCGTCCCGCGCTGCAGGCCTTTCAGATCTTCGATCAGCTGGTGAACGTGGTCGAGCTCGCGCAGCGTCCGGCCGGCGCGCTCCGCCAGCAATTCGCCGGCAGCCGTCAATTTGATGCCGCGGGCACTGCGCTCGACCAACTGAGTGCCGAAGTGATATTCGAGGTTCTCGATCTGACGGCTGATGGCCGTCGGCGCCACGTTCAGGTTTTCAGCCGCCTGGCGCATCGAGTTGGTGCGCACCAGCTCGTCGAAATAGATCAGCGCGCGGATCTGCATGCGCCGAATCTCCCGCTAGAGGCCGGCTTTGGCGAAGCGGTCCCGCCACGCCGCTTGCCCGCCTTCGACCGGCAGCGCCGTCGCCTCGTAGACGCCGCGGGCGATGGCGCGCGCCATGACAATAGTGGCAAGGTGGCAAAGCTCCATGAAACCAGGCATATCGTTGCGGGAATGCTTGCCGGTAGAGGCGGCAAACACGGTATCGCCGTCGAGCGGCAGATGCGTCGGCAGGAGTGCCCGGGCAAAGCCGTCATGGGCTGAGATGGAGAGGCGATGCGCCTCTGCCTTGGTCAACTGGGCGTCGGTGATGACTGCGCCGATGGTCGTGGCGGTGATGTTCGTGCCCTTCAGCCGCAAGCGCGAATCGGCCACCTGCGGCATGCCGAGGCCGCCGAATTCGCCATTTTGCTCGAAGGGAGCCGCCCAGAAATGCGGGCCGTCGCCGATGGTGGCGGAACCGAGCGCATTGACGGCGACGATCGCGGCGATCCTGTATCCCCTGCTGCTGACGGCGCTTGCCGAGCCGAGGCCGCCTTTGACCGTTGCCGTGGTGGCGCCTGTACCGGCGCCGACGCTTCCAAGTGCAAACGGTCCTTTATCTGCGGCCTTGAAGGCAGCATAGCCGAGATCGCGATAGGGCGAGTGCAGCCCCCAATCCTTGTTGCCGCCGTTGATGAGATCGAACAGGATCGCCTGCGGCACGATCGGCACCAGCGCATCGCCAACCTTTAGGCCTCGACCGATTTCCCTCAAGCCTGCTTGCACGCCGCCTGCGGCATCGAGCCCGAAGGCCGATCCGCCCGAGAGCACGAGAGCATCCACTGTGCCGACCGTCATTGCAGGGTCCAGCAATGCGGTATCCCGTCCGCCTGGCGCGCCGCCGAGAACGGTGCATGAGGCAACTGCCGGCTCATCGAAGACGATGGCGGTGACGCCGGAGCCGAGCGCAAGATCGGTGGAGTGACCGACAGCGACGCCTTCGATATCGGTCAGGAGATTGAGGAGGTCAGCCAATAAAAAATCCTTCGCCGCTCACAACGCGAGGTCGTCATGGCGATAGGACCGTAAAGAGGCGGAAAACACAAGGTGGGTTTGTTCAACCCAAGCGGTCCGGGACTGAAGGCTTTGGAGCTTTAGTGTTTTACAAGGAGCCGGCGGACGCTTCCTTCGGAGGAAGCGACGCGATGGCCTCAAATAAAAAGCCCCCACCCCTGATTCTATCAAAGGGTGAGGGCTGGGGATGGGATTGAGTAAAAGCGCAGGTAATCCGACCCATCAAACATGGATCGGCTTGGCCTGCTGGCGGGAAAGGAGATCGCGGATCGCAAGCTTCACTTCGTCCGCATTTCTGAAATGCTGCTCGTCCAGATCATGGACATGATATTTTACAGCGATGAACTTGAGCCGATCCTGATCAGGAACGACGATGCCGACGGGAACGCCGGCGTATTCGATGACTTGCTTCTTCATAAATAGACTCCCTCTGCGCACGCACGGCGCAGACATGGCGAATTGACTGTCTTATTCCGGGAAGGAGGACGAACGTCACATTCGACAGCACGGGCGGGAGAGCGCGCCCGAACGGTCATTGCCAAGCACGGGCCGCCCAAGGAACGAAGCAATGACTTTTCTATTCAGCATGTCACTTCCTCAATTGGCGTTGTACTTGTTAGGGCCCCCGTAGCAGAGACCCGGTGAGTGCACTATTATCCACTATATTAGTAGATAATAGCAGTTGCATCTTCAGAAACATATTCCGAAAGATGTCAAAATATCGACGATCGGTAAAATAAAATTCCGAGCCGCGGAGGTTGCAGGGAAGGTTGTCTTAATTGCCTTCGCATTGCCACCCGTGCCGGTAAGGCTCGCCGATCACCGGGACAGAGATAGGAACTGCCGCGAGATTCGACAATGCCCCGACGCAGTAAAATTCACCCGCCGCTAAAACACCTAAATGGTTAATGGCGCGCCGGGATCGTCAAAATCCATCTTCCAGCACCTTTTCCAGGGCCTTCACAAAGAAATCGGCGCTCTCGGGTGTGAGACATAGAGGCGGTTTGATCTTCAACACGTTCAGGTGATCGCCGGTCGGCTGCATGAGGACTCCGAGATCGAGCAGGCGCTCGCAGATCGCAGCCGTCTCTTCGGTGGCCGGCGTCAGGCTTTCGCGGTCGCGCACGAATTCGACGCCGAGATAAAGCCCCGTGCCATGCACGGCCCCGATCAGTGGGAAGCGATCCATGAGAGCGATCAGCCCGGCCTTCAGCCGGTCGCCGATGACGCGGGCATTTTCCTGTAGATTCTCATCCCTAAGGATATCGAGAACGGTGAGGCCGACGACGCAGCTGACCGGGCTGCCGCCGGCGGAAGAGAAGAAATAGCCTTCTTTTTCCAGCGATTCGGCGATCTCGCGTCGGGTGATGACGGCGCCGAGCGGATGGCCGTTGCCCATGCCTTTGGCGATTGTGATGATATCGGGCACGACACCCTGGGTTTCGAAGCCCCAGAAGTGTTCGCCGAGCCGGCCGTAGCCCACCTGCACTTCGTCGGCTATGCAAAGGCCGCCACGCTGCCGTACTGCATCGTAGACGCCGGCAAGATAGCCATGCGGCAGCGCGATACCGCCGGCATTGCCATAGACCGGCTCGGCGATGAAGCCGGCAAGGCCCTCCCCCTTTTCATCGATGGCCTGCAACTTGGCCGTCACGTCGTTGAGATAGTCGATCCCCGAATCCGGGCCACGGAATTGGCCGCGATAGGTATTGGGAGACTGGACGGGATGCACCCAGTCCGGCCGTGTCGTCAGCGCCTGAGGATTGTCGGCAATCGAGGTGGAGACGGCATCGCTCGCAACGGTCCACCCGTGATAGGCCTCCAGCAGGCAAAGCATGTTCCTCTTGCCCGTGTGCGCCCAGGCAAGGCGGATCGCAAGATCATTGGCTTCCGAGCCGCTATTGACGAGGAAGACGCTGTCGAGTCCATCAGGCGCCAGCGCCGCCAGCCGCTCGGAGAATTCCGCGACAGCGGCATAGTGGAAGCGGGAGTTGGTATTGAGGCGAGACCATTGCTGGGCAATCGCTGCCGTCAGGCGCGGATGGGCGTGGCCAAGCGTCGTCACGTTGTTGACCATGTCGAGGTAGCAGCGTCCCTGCGTGTCGAACAGGAATTCGCGCCAGCCGCGCTCGATCTGCGGCGGGAACTCGTAATAGTGCTTCTGCGGCTTGGCGAAGCGGGCGTTGCGCAATGACAGCAGCGCGGATGGATCCGGCCGCGGCGCTTCGCAGGCCGGGTTCAAGAGAGCAGCAGGCGAGGGGGAGATGGCTGACCAGCCCTCCGCCTGATCCGCCGTCGCGAAGAGCGGTGGCACAAGGCCGGGCACGCGGCAAAGCTGGATGCGCAATCCGCCGATTGCCGAGCCCTCGCTGCCGATGGTCCCGATCGTAGCTCCTTGCTCGATGGCCGCTCCTTCCTCAAGAGCACTCTCGATGCCATCGAGATGCAGGCTCATTTCGTCCCCGACCAGCACGAAATGCTGGCCTTGCCGTTGCAGAAGGCCGGTGAAGGGAGCCGCAACCGTCGCCCCAGCCGGCAGGCAGATATCGCAATGCAGGGCGAAATTCTGCGGCTGTACCATGTTAAGCGGCGCGGCAAGGGAGAGGCGAAATTCGCCGTAGCGCGTTGCGGCAGTCCCCGACGCGATTGCCGTCTGGGCAAGCAGCCGCCAGTCCATATCCGGCTTCTGCCAGTTGCCGTCGATAAAGTCGGGGCCGGTGACGGAAAGATCGATGGCGGCAATCTGCGAGGGATCGATGTCGGGCAGCAGCGGCGCCCAGCCGTCAGTCGCGATTGGTGCGACATCGAAGCCGATCACCTTGAGGATCGCGGCTTCCATCACATCCGGCTGTGCGCCGGTAGCGACATCGAAAATCTCGCGTTCGAAATCGAGATTGCCGCGCACATACTCATTGTCGGGGTCGATGGCGAGCTGTTGTTCGCTGCTGGCAGCAAGGATGACGGCCCGCGCGACGATCAGCGGCCAAAGCGCCTTACCCTCTGCCTCCGTCAGCGGATAGACCGCATGATAGCCCTTGATGGCGGGAAGGATGTAGAAGGGATTGCCGTCCGCATGGTGCAGCAATGATGCGCAGGTGACAGCAAGATCGCCGACCAGCCAGCCCTGAATGATATCACCGAAATCGATGACGCCATCGGGCACGAGTTGCCCGTGCGCATCCGGATGGCTGACGACGTTGTCGTCGGTGACATCGTGATGCACGGGCTGCACGCGCAATTCGCTTGCCAGCGGCTGGATGCGCTTGACGGCCGCCACCATTGCCTTGGCGATGCGATCGCGCGCCTCGTGGTCTGTGATCGCCGACAGCAGCTGCACGGCGACCGGCCCGGCGCGCCGCAGGTCCCATTGCAGGTTTCGATGAAGACCGGGATGGTCGAAATCAGCAAGGTCTCGGGCAAGCCGGGCCGAAAGCGCGCCTAAGCCCGCGGCTGCGGCAGGCGGCAGATGCTTGCGCCGCGTCAGCGTCTGGCCCGGAAGAAAGCCGAGCAGCCGAACGAGATAATCCTGTTCACGAAGGGTAACGGTGAGAATATCGCGGCCATTGAGAGAGGGCACGATTTCAGGCACGCGCGGTGCGTCCGGCTTGGCGTGTAGGTGACGGATCGCGGCGTTCTGCGCCTCAAGTTCGACCAGCTCGTATTCCGCCCGGCAGATCTTCAGCACATAGGCATTATCGCCGGCATCGATGCGGTAGTTGCGGTCCTGCTGACTGCCGAGCTCGGTCAGCGTCCCGCTCAGGCCGTAATGCATCTGCAGGATTTCGGCCGCCTCGTCCGGCGTCACGTCCGGTCTCGGCAGTTGCATACGGTTCACGAGCGTGGCGTCGGCCATGGCATCCCCCCGGATGGTTCATTTGCATCGACACTAAACCATTCCATATTAAAGAAAATTACCCAAAGCAGATAGGGCTGTCGAGCGATGGGACGGAAGATAGGCCACGGAATGCAGCCGGCTAGCCGTAAGGGCCTATTCGACCTCGATGGAATAGCTGCAACCGGCCAGCGTCTTACCGGGATGGGTATCGACTGTGGAGACGTTGAGCGAGATGCGCGTTTCCAACACGGTGTCCGAATTTGCCTGCTGATCCTTGTGTGACAGGACGACCTTCTCGCCAAGAAACTTGTTCGGCTGATCGACCGAGGCTGTCACGCCAAGCTGTTTGGCCAGCGAATGAGAATCTGCCTCATCCAGCACGGCGAGGGGGCCTGTGGAGGTAAAGACGATCCTGTTCGTCCGCCGTCCGAAGACGGTCACAGGCAACGAAAGCTGGAATTCGCGCAGAAAGGGATTGTCCGACGGCAGCTCGCTCATGCCGAACTGCTTCATGGCTTTGGCGCTTTCTGGCCCGGTCAGCCATAGAGCGAAATTATTGTAGCTGGGCACGTCGTATTTCGTGCATTCGATCAGCTTGGCGAGATCGATCTTGGAAGGGTCATCTTGCGTTGTTGCTGCATGCGACGCTGGCGCGCTCAAAAGGAACGCCGCGAGCAGCAGCGTTCCATTGCGGTAGAATGACATGTCCTCTCCTTAGTCTCCGGGCGATTCGATAGCGGTGATATCAAATCGCGCGCCGGAGCGAAAAGGAAAGAAAGGTGGCCCAAATCGAGCCTCGGTGCCTCACCCCATGCGCTCGGAGGCATAGGAACCCGGGCTTGCCGGGAAGACGACGGTGCGGTTGCCGTTGAGGAAAGTGCGATAGTGGATATGGGCATGGATAGCGCGGGCGAGAACCTGGCTCTCCACATCGCGGCCGATCGAGACATAGTCCTCGGCCGACTGCGCATGGGTGATGCGCGCCGTGTCCTGCTCGATGATCGGACCCTCGTCGAGATCGGCCGTTACATAATGCGCCGTCGCCCCGATCAGCTTCACCCCGCGCTCATAGGCCTGCTTGTAGGGGTTCGCGCCCTTGAACGACGGCAGGAAGGAATGGTGGATGTTGATGATACGGCCCGACATCTTCTGGCACATGGAATCCGACAGGATCTGCATGTAGCGCGCCAGCACGATCAGCTCGGTGCCGGTCTGCTCGACCACGTCCATGATCCGGGCTTCCGCCTCCGGCTTGTTGGCCTTGGTCACCGGAATATGGTGGAAGGGGATGTCATGATTGACCACCACCTTCTGGTAATCGAAATGGTTGGAGATGACGCCGACGATATCGATCGGTAGGGCACCGATCTTCCAGCGGTAGAGCAGGTCGTTGAGGCAATGGCCGAAGCGCGACACCATCAGCAGCACCTTCATGCGCTTCTTGGCATCGTGGATCTCGACGTCCATGGCGAACTTCTCGGCGATCGGCTTGAAGCCTTCGGCCAGCGCCGGTCCACCGACACCTTCTTCCGAGATGAAGGAGACACGCATGAAGAACATGCCGGTGTCGAGATCGTCGAACTGGCTGGAGTCGACGATGTTGCAGCCCTGCCCGGCCAGATAGTTCGAGATCGCCGCAACGATCCCGCGCGTCGATTTGCACGCAACTGTCAATACATAGCTCGTCATGTCTCTTCTCTTCTATCCCGAGGATGTCCGCCTGCTTAGATGAAATCGGAGGTCTGGGAAATACCTCCCCCCAGTCATGTTTCGACGGATATTTAGGCAGGATGACGGGCAAAAAGCCGTTCCCGTTGCGTCTTCGAACGGCGTATCCCCGCCTTAGCCGCTGGGTGCCAGCGAAAGCTCTTGTGGCCGTTTCGCCAGACTTCCCTCGTTGAATTTCAGGAATCCCACAAGAAGCCAGACGAGCCCGGCCGTCTTCATGGAGAAGATCGCCGTCGAGCCGATCATCAGATTGAGGAAGAGGAAGAGGGAAAGCGCATGGCCGAGGCGTCGCTGATTGACCGTTTCGCCGCCCGGATAGAGCGAGGCGTAGAGCCAGAACAAGATCAGGCCGAAGATGGTAGCGCCATAGATGATGTAGACATATCCGCTGTCGAAGAAGATGCCGACCTGATCGAGTTGCAGCCCGATCGTGCTCTGCAGGTCCATACCGAGGAACGCTTTCACCGTGCCATTGATGCGTCCGACGAAATTATCGCCCGTCACGCTCGGCTCGAGCGCGTGAATGACGAAGCCGACTACGATGATCCCGGGCATCGTCAGCAGGTCGAGCGTCTTGGGAAGCCATGGATAGATGAAATAGCCGGCAACGCAGACGAGGCTGAATATCAGCATCGTGCGCGTGTCATTCGTCAGTAGGATCAGCACGACCGTCGAGAAGAATAGCAGACGGTCGAATAATCCCAGGCGATTGGAAAAGCTGATCAGATACAGCACCATCACGCCGCAGAAATTGGCAAGCGAGACCTGCTCCAGGAAGATGGAGGATGATCGGTGGTCGATCAGGCCGAAGGAGAACCGGCCCTCGAAGCCGAGCGCGCCGCGAAAAAGGCCGATATCGCTATAGGTCGCCGGCGGCACGCCGCGCGTATTCTGGAAATATTCGGCCGGATGGAACAGCGCGACATATTCCTTGACCGAAACGATTTCCAGGACAAGCACGGCAAGCACGATGAAGCATGAAATCTTGAATGCGAGCTTGACGGTGCGCTCGTTGGCCAGCCGCCCCATGATCGAAAAGGCGAAGATGATCATCACATTGCGGAGATGATCGATATAGGCCTGCTTGTTGATGGCGATAACGAAGATCGTCAACACGATCGTCAGCAGCAGGTAAAGGAGCGGCGCTATGTCTTCCTCATATATGCCCTTCGTCAGCAGATAGGTGAAAGCGGCGACCTGCAGCAATATTTCGGACAAGACGACCGCGCTCGGCGTCAACGGCGTGATATTGTGATTGATGAAGGCCAGGATGCAGTTATAGCAGACCGCCAGCAGCGAAATCGTGAGAATGACGAAATTGATCGGCTGCTTTTCGCCTGAACGTTGCATGAGATATCCGAGGTCGTGGCGTCTTCACTGGCCGCGGCAACATATCAGCCCGATGATTCGCGACAAAGGGCCGGGTTGCCCATCAGCGGTCATTTCGCCGGCCTGACCAGCGCGCATGAGGTCGCCAGCGATACTTTTCGATTGAGCCCCTCGGCAAGAACCTTCATCTGCGGCTTGTCGCGACCATTGCGCGGCTGGACGTTGAGTGGTTCCTCTGGCGGCCACCAGTCACCGGCAGCCCAATAGGTCCAGCCGAGCCAGACATCGCTGTTGGCGTCCATGACGTCGAGCATCTGCCTCAGGCCATCGAGGCAACCATCATTGGCGGCGACGCCGAATTCGCCCAGAAATCCGCGTTTGCCGTTCTTGCGCAGCCAGTCGGTGACGTCGTTCATGCCCTTCACGGCATTGTCGGTGCCATCGCAGACCGGGTGCGTGCCGGAACTGTCTGAATCCAGATATTGGTGAAATTCAAAGGCGTAGAAATCGAGCGGATCCTTGACGCCGAGCATGACCGTTCCGTTTGCGCCACCGCCAAGCACATCGGCCGACCAGCTGTGTGCGCCCGTCCAGTTCGTTCCGGGTACGAGAATGAGATTGCGTGCGCCGACGGTACGGATGCTGCGGATCGCGGTATTGGCAAGTTCGAGCCAGTCGGGAGCCTTGATATCGTGCGGCTCATTCATCAGGCCGAAGGCCACGCCCTTGCGGTTGGAGAACTCGACCGCGAGCCGCGCCCAGAAATCACCGAATGCGAGATCCGTCGCGGGAGGCTGCTTGAGCTGCGTCTTGTCGTAATAGGCATAATTATGCGGGTCGAGAACGACTGCCATTCCGTGCTTCTGGATGAGGTCGACGGCATCCTTAAGGCGCTTCAGCTCGTCGCCGTCAAACGAGGCCCCGAGCACCGGCTGCAGCCGTTCCCAGCGAAAGGGCAGGCGGATCGTGTTCATGCCCTTTTCGGCAAAGTAGCGCACGGTCTGTTCGGACGGATAGGTGTAATTGACATTGATGACCCCGCCGCGTTCGCCATATTCCGCTCCGGAGAGATTGACGCCGCGATAACACAGTTGCGTCGCCGCGAATGCACCTCCAGCGTCCGTCGTGAAAGCAAGCATGACGGCCGCCGCTAGCAGGCGTCGCAGAGATTTCCTCATCGATGCGGTCATGGCATGTCCCTGTCTTCCGTGCGGCTATGGCTCTTCATAGGAAGTATGGTGTTGAGCAATGATGAAAGGATGGGTTGCGTTGACGCCCGCGGCGCGATTTCCTGGAAGCGTCCTTAATGTTCCGTTAGCCAAACCTTTCTAAACTTCAGGCGTCTGCTGCGTGGAATCTGCCTGCGAAGCACTGAAAGTCTGCAATGAGCTCAATGGAACGAAGCCAGCGATCGGACCGACTTGCGGGTTGGCGCGACACCGAGCCGTCTGATGGACGGCGCGATGGCGTGCGCCTGCGCAGTCCTATCTTGCGCCCTCGGGATTTCGTTGTCGCAGGCGAGCCCGTAGCAAATTCCGAAGAGCCCAAGGCGCCTATCGCGGACGCCGCTGTTTCGCAAAGCCCGTCGAAGCGATCCGATGGAGAGGAGCCGGCGGTACCGCGCCCCATTGCCGAGCCGGTTGTTGCTGTGGCGATGCCGACCGTCGAGCAGGTTGTGGTTCCTCCGGTGTCTGCCGCTGCTCTGGCGGCAAAGTTGCCATTACTTGATCTTCGATCGGCCATCGCTTCGATATGGGCGAAGAAGCTTGTGGTTCTTGCCCTGGCAGGCGCCGGCGCGGTACTGGGCGGCGCTGTCATTCCCCTTATTCCGCAGAAGTTCACCGCCGAGACCAGCCTCTATTTCGACCCCCGCCCGGTCGGAGGCTCCGATTCCGCCCAGCAGGCGCCGACGCCGCCTGAATTGATCACCACGATGATCGAAAGCCAGACGCAGATCCTGTCTTCGGGCAAGGTGCTCGGCCGCGTCGTCGATGCATTGAGGCTCGATCAGGACCCGAAATTCAATGGCGGCGCCACCGGCGAGGCGGCAAAATATGTGGCCACGGCCGCCCTGGCGAAAGCCATTCAGATCGCCCGCGAATCCAGCACCTATGTCGTGACTGCGAAAGTGACGACGGGCGATCCGCAGAAATCGGCTGGAATCGCCAATCAGCTCATCACCTCCTTTTTGGAGGAAGAGAGCAAGGCGGCGTCGAATAGCTTCAAGAGCAGCAATACGGCGTTGGATAGCCGCCTTGAGGATCTGCGCCAGCAGGTGCTCTCAGCCGAAAAGGCTGTCGAGACCTACCGCGCCGACAACGATATGGTGGCCGTCGAGGGCAATCTGATTTCCGACAAGCGCCTGACCGCGCTGAACGACCTGCTTATCACCAGCCAGCAGAAGACGATCGAGGCGAAAGCCCGAGCCGATGCAGCCGGAAAGCTCAGTTTCGAGGAAGTCGTCTCCAACAATCCTTCGTCGGGGGTGACGTCGACCGCATTGAGCAGTCTGCGGCAGCAATATGCGACGATGGCAGCCAATGTCGGAAGCCTGCAAAGCCTGCTCGGCGCACGCCACCCGCGCCTGCTCGCCGCGAAGTCCTCGCTGGAAAGCCTCGCCGCGGAAATCCGGGCGGAGCTGCAACGGCAGATGACCTCGGCCCGCGCCGATTACGAGCAGGCGCAGAAGGCCGAGCAGGATATCGCCAAGGAACTTGCCGTGCAGAAGGCCTCGCAGGTCAATACCTCGGGCAAGCTCGTCAGCCTGAACGAGCTGCAGCGCAAGGCGACCGCGGCGCGCGATCTTTATGAATCGCTTCTGAAACGGTCCGGACAGGCGAGCGATGCTCACGATTTGTCGCAAAGCAACATCCGCGTCATCTCCGAGGCGGAAGCGCCACTGAAGGCCGATGGGCCGAGCCGCAAGGTAATGATGGTGGCCGGTCTTATCGCCGGAGCGATCTTCGGTGCCGGTCTCGGCATGGCGTTTGCCATTCTCATCGGTCTGTTTCGGCATCCGGTTATCCGCAGCTATTTCGGCAAGTGACCGCCGTTCCATCTTTTCGTTTCGGCGGCTTTTTCAGCATTGAGGATGCAATTGCGCGCCGACTGTTCTAAATGTAAATCGGCGCTGCAGATGATCGGATCTTGCTAATAGAAGCGCGATCTGCTCATTACGCGTTGTATGATACTTTGTGAGACAATCTATGCGAGAAAAGCGGTGCGCTGCTCCGATGACTGGCGCCAGGGAAAACTGACCGATGGTGCCCGCGGATAAACTCGTTCTGCCGTTTCTGGCTTTGCCGCGCTCTACCAAGCGCGCGCTTGCGCTGCTGGTCGATGCCAGCCTGTGCGTGCTAACGGTCTGGTTTGCTTACTGTCTCCGCCTCGACGATTGGGTCATTCTCGAAGGCGTCGAGTGGCTGCCGGCCATTGTCTCCCTTCTGCTCGCCATTCCGATCTTCATCGTTCTCGGCCTTTATCGTGCGATCTTCCGCTATGCCGGTCTTTCGGCGTTCGTGACGGTCGTCAAGGCGGTGGCGATCTATGCGCTCGCCTTCATGACGGTTTTCACCGCGATCAGCGTGCCGGGCGTGCCGCGCACGGTCGGTATCTTGCAGCCGCTGCTATTGCTGATCGCGATCGGCCTGTCGCGCATGTGGACGCGCTACTGGCTCGGTAACGCCTATCAGCGCCTTCTCAACCGCAATCAGCTTGGCAAGGTGCTGGTCTACGGCGCGGGTGCTTCGGGACGCCAGCTTACAGGCGCCCTTGCCAACAGCGCCGAACTGAACGTTGTCGGTTATCTCGACGACGATCGCAATCTGCACGGCAGCATCATGGGCGGCCTGCCGATCTACGATCCTGCCGATCTGCCGGCGCTCGTTGTCTCGGGCGAGATCAAGGGCGTATTGCTCGCCCTGCCGAACGCCACGCGGCAGCGGCGCAACGAAATCCTCGAAGACATGCGCAAGGCCCGCGTCACCGTGCGGACCATGCCCGATCTGACGGCGCTTGCGCAGGGCCGCGTCGCGGTTTCGGATCTGCGCGAGCTTGATATCGAAGACTTGCTCGGTCGCAACGTGATCGCTCCCGACCGCGGTCTGATCGAGAAGAACATTCGCGGCAAGGTCGTCATGGTCACCGGCGCCGGCGGCTCGATCGGCAGCGAACTCTGCCGCCAGATCCTGAAGAACGGCCCGTCCGCCCTGCTGCTGATCGAGCAGAGCGAGTTCGCCCTTTATGCCATCCATGGCGAACTGGAGAAGACGGCCGCTTCCGCCGGTTATGCCGATATACGGATCATTCCCTTCCTGGCGTCCGTGCGGGATGGCCAGCGGATGAGGCAGATCATGCAGGCCTGGCGGCCGAAGACCGTTTATCATGCCGCCGCCTACAAGCATGTGCCGCTCGTCGAATACAATCCCGCCGAAGGCATTCGCAACAATGTGCAGGGAACGCAGATAGCGGCCGAGGCTGCGCGCGATCATGGTGTCGAAAATTTCGTCCTCATCAGCACCGACAAGGCAGTGCGCCCGACCAACATCATGGGTGCGAGCAAGCGGCTGGCGGAAATGGTGCTGCAGGCGATGGACGCCGATCGCAAGCCCGGCACCGACAGTACCAATTTCGCCATGGTGCGCTTCGGCAACGTGCTAGGCTCCTCCGGTTCGGTCGTGCCCCTCTTTCGTCAGCAGATCCGCGACGGCGGGCCGATCACGCTCACGCATCCCGATATTACCCGTTATTTCATGACAATTCCCGAGGCGTCGCAGCTTGTGATCCAGGCGGGCGCGATGTCGGGCGGCGGCGACGTATTCCTGCTCGACATGGGCGAACCGGTGCGCATTGCCGATCTCGCACGCCGCATGGTGGAACTGTCCGGTCTGACCGTGCGGGATCAAGACGAGCCTGACGGCGATATCGAGCTCGAAATCACCGGCCTGCGGCCGGGCGAGAAGCTCTATGAAGAGCTGTTGATCGGCGACAACCCGCAGCCGACCAGTCATCCGCGCATCATGCAGGCCAAGGAAGACTTTCTCCCATGGCCGGAGCTGTCGAAGCGGCTTGCCGCACTTGAGGCGGCGCTGGATGAAAACGACATTCCTCTGGCCAGAACCCTGCTGCAAAATCTCGTTTCCGGCTATACGCCGAGCAGCGAAGTGGTCGATCTCGTCTATCGTGAGCGCGAGACGGATCTGACGATCGACCAACCGAACCTTGATAACGTCGCGCAGCTATAGACGCGTGCCCTGTCACGATACCGGCGCCTCCTGAGCAATTCCAGGAAAAGTGCGCAGCGGTTTTCCGGTCCGGCTTGGCGCCGCAGCTACCGCTTCATCGCGATGGCGTAGTTCCAGCGGCGCACCTGATCGCAGGTGCGGAACCAATGTGCCGTCAGCCGCAACAGGGGGTGCCGCTTTACGGCGCGGTAATGCACGCGCTTGCCGATCGTGGTATCGGCGCGATGGGGGCTGAAGTCGACAAGATTTTCAAAGGTCGTGAATGTCTCGACGCCGGTGGACCAACCGCGTTCCAGGGCGACGTCATAGGGAAGAAGCATGGGCTTCAGCGTCGTCAGCAGCTTCTTGGCAGCCTTGCGGTTGACGATGTAACAGGCAGCTGAGCCCTGCGGACCATGCATGCAGCGGCCGACAACGTCATTTTCACTGGTTTCGTGGATCGGTTTGAAGCCGACGAGACGATGGTTGACGAGTTTAACGAGACGGGCGCCTTTGGCGCCGTCCATCGCCGCGATCGCGCGCGGTATCAGCCTTTCGTTGAGCTCGACGTCATCTTCGATGATGATCGCCATCCTGTCGCCGCTGGCGACAAATTGCTCAAGGGCGATGAGATGGCTGCGATAGCATCCGTATTCTCCCGGCAGGAGCTTACGGCCGTTATGATACATGAATGAAGGGGGGTGGAAATCGACGCGATCCGCGTCAGCGATGACGCGGCCGTCGACAGCGGGAATGCGGGTAATATGCAGATCGAATTCGACAGCCTGCTTGCAGAGCCGCTCCCACCGATCACGCGAGCGATCGAGGTTGATGACATAGATGCAAACCTGCTGAGCGATATCGTCAGCGGTCCCGGGATCAGGGAAGGGAGGAACACGATTAATCTGTTCGAGAATGACTGTTACTCCTGCAAACAGAAATCGCGGCGACTGCAACTGAGATGACAATTTCCGTACTATATAACATGCTTATTACTTGTCGCAAACGGCTGCCGCACGTCTGTGTTGTATTTGCAGATAAAAGCATTTTTTTTGGTGTAACGTAGCGTGAATGGCCGGCCGCGGCTGGAGGGAAACCGCCGCTTATGCGCGATTTTGATCCGGGAACCCGTTGGCGCATGACTGCGGCCCCATTATATCTATTGTATGCGGCGTATGATCGTTGCGCTCGCATCTGCAAAGGAGCGTAGCAGTTCATGTGGGTCAAATCGAAAATCGCCATTGCTGCCCTGTCCTTTGCAGCCTTGATGCCGGCGGTCGCCCTTGCCGACAATCCGCTCCTCCCCAAGCCATATGTCGCTCCCGTCTATCCTTACAAGGACCTTCCTGGAGTTACTGCGCCCAAAATGGCTGATGACGAGAAGTTTCAATGTCATACTGCCACTGTCTACGCGGATTATTTTCACGAAGGACCATTCTATCGTGGCCTGCCGCGCCTCGGTTACGTTTGTGAGCAGAATGGCGTCATTTCCAGCAGCACCAGAAAACCGAACTACCAATATTGGCAGTATAACGGCCCGGACAGATAAGTCGCAGGCACTTTGCCGATTTAAGCAGCAGCGTCGAGCGCCATCGCAATCAAAGCGAGCGTGGCTTGCGCGTCAATGTCGCGCAAGTTTTGTCATTTTCTGAAAATAAATTTCATGTTTCTCGTAAAATGCGCGAACGTCGTTGACGAATGCGAAAATTTGTCCCAAGCTTACGAAAATAAATTACGTAATGGGAACTTAAAAGCATGCGCGTTGGAATCATTGGGCTGGGATTCCGCCTGGGCTACCTGGGCTATGTCTTCAAGGCGATCGATGAGAGCTTCGAGATTGCCGGCTATGTCGATCCGGCGCCGGCGGGCCTGCCCGGTTTGACCGAACGGGGCATATCGGCGGGGAAGGCCTATGCGACGCCCCAGGAGCTGATTGCCAACGAGAAGATCGATCTCCTGATGATCGGCTCTCCGAACCACATGCATCTCGATCACATTCGCGTCGGCCTCGAAGCCGGCCTCAAGATCTTCTGCGAAAAGCCGATCGTCACGACGATCAAGGACAGTATCGAGCTCGCCCGCCTGATGGCGAAATTCGGCCATGAGCGCCTGAACGTGGGCCTGGTGCTGCGTTATTCGCCGATGTATCGCGATCTCCTGGCAGCCCAGGCCGAAGGAAAGCTCGGCCATGTGGTTTCGATCGAGGCGGCGGAGCACATCGAGCCCTATCATGGCGCCTTTTTCATGCGTGATTGGCGCCGCTACGAACATTATTCCGGCAGCTTCATGCTGGAAAAATGCTGCCACGACCTCGATCTCTATAATGGCGTGGTCGGTGCGCGGCCGGAGCGGGTCGCAAGCTTCGGCGGCCGCAAGAGCTTCATTCCGGAAAACGACCCGGCGCGGGAAGGTATCAACGATCTTGAGCTCTTCCATCGCAAGCCGAGCGGTTGGATGGGATCGGACAAGGTCTTCGACAGCGACGGCGACATCATCGATTACCAGGTGGCGATCGTCGAATATGCCAATGGCGTCGGCATGAACTTCCACACCAATCTGAACGTGCCGGACCAGTTCCGCCGTTTTGCCATCATGGGCTCGCGCGGCATGGCCGAAGGTGATTTCATCCGCGGTTACTTCAATGTCCACGAGATGCTGACCGGCAAAAAGGTGATCGAAAACACTTACGCGGCCACCACGCTTTCGCAGCATTATGGCGCCGACGAGCAGATGGCCGCCGATATCATCACGCACGTCAAGACGGGCTTGCACCTGCCTGTGTCGACCCAGAATGCGCTGGAGGCAGGCATTCTGGCGCTCTCGATGGACGAGGCGCGCATGAAGAGAGCTGTCGTCGATCTCCGACCGATCTGGGACGAGTTCGACGAAGCGCTTCATTCAAGAGCCGCCTAGGGAGGGGCGCGGGATGGGTGTTCAACGCAGCACGGTCATCTTCGCCTGGCTCCTGCTTTTTCCGGCTCTCCTCTATGTCACCGTCATCGTCGCCTATCCGCTGGTCGACACGATAATCCTATCCTTCACCGATGCGTCGTTGAAGAAGGTGACGAATTGGGTTGGGTTCGAGAACTACGCGAAGATCTTCAACGACACTTTCGCAGGCGTCATCGTCCGCACCTTCATCTGGACCTTCTTCTCCGTGTCGATCAAGATGATCATCGGCACTTTAGGGGCCGCGCTCCTGAACTCGGCCGTTCCGGGCCGCGCGCTCTTCCGCGTGCTGACCATGCCGCCCTGGATCGTGCCTATGGCGATCGGCATCTTCATGTGGGGCTGGATGTATAATGGCCAGTTCGGCATGATTTCCGGCCTGCTGCAGCGCTTCGGCATCGTTGACAGCCCCGTCGCGTTCCTGGCCTATGGCAGTACGGCCTTCTGGGCGACGATCGTCACTGACGTCTGGATCGGTGTGCCCATGGTTACTCTTTACATGCTGGCGGCCATGCAAGCGATTCCGCACGATCTCTACGAGGCGGCCTGGACGGATGGCGCCGGCCGCTTCTATCGCTTCCGCCGCATCACGCTGCCGCTGTTGGTGCCGTCTCTGGTCACCATGTCGATGCTCTCGCTGATCTCGACCTTCAATTCCTTCGATATCATCTGGATCCTGACCCGCGGTGGTCCGAACGGCGAAACGACGACGATGATCATCGACACGTACCGAACGGCGATCGGCTCCTACAAATATGGCGAGGGCGCTGCGCGTGCGGTGCTGATCTGCATCTTCCTGTCGCTCTTCTGCCTTGCCTATTTCCGCCTGACCAGCCGCTTTTCCACGGGAGCCAAGCAGCGATGAGCCACCCTTCGATGATCCATCGCTACAGGTGGTATGAGCTTATCGGCATCTATGCCGGAATCCTGCTCTTTCTGGCTTTCGTGCTGGCGCCCTTCATCGAAGGGTTCCTGGTGTCGCTGAAGCCGCTTAGCCAGCTCTTTTCGTCGCCTTACCGCTTCATCCCCGAGAATGGCTCTTTTACGGCCTATCGCACGATGTGGACGAGCGTGCCGGGTTTTGGCTGGTATATCTTCAACTCGTTTCTGGTTTCCGGATCGATCACCATCATCGTGCTGATCCTCGTCGTGCCGGCCGCCTACGCCTTCGCCCGTTTTGAATTCAAGGGATCCGGCCTGCTGCTGGGCGCGTTCCTTGCGGTCAAGATGTTTTCCGGCGCCGTGCTGCTCATCCCGCTGTTCCGGCTTATGCGTTCCTTCGGTGTGCTGAACACCTATTTCGCCATGATCGTGCCGGGTGTGGCCTTCATCATTCCCACGGGAATCTGGCTGCTGCACACCTATATCCGCCGCATTCCGCGCGAGCTGGATGAGGCGGCCTATGTGGATGGCGCAAGCCAGCTCTATACACTGCGTCGCGTCATCTTGCCGATCGCCATGCCCGGCATCGTCGTCGTTGCGATTTCCTCGTTCATCGAGGCCTACGCGCAGCAGTTCATCTATGCTCTTACCTTCAATTCGAAGACGGAATACATGCCGCTGCCGGTTGGGCTCTTTGCCTATTTCGGCCGGCAGGAGGTCGTCTGGAATGAACTCATGGCCGCAAGTTTCGTCGGCATCGCGCCGGCTCTGGTCGTGATCTTCTTCCTGCAACGGTATCTCGTCAGCGGTCTGACCGCCGGCGCGGTGAAGCAATAAAATCAAATCAACCACCAGAGAGAACGGGAGCTTAAACGTGACATTCCATTTCAAGACAGGGCTTCTCGCCCTTGCTTTGCTCGGCTCCACCGCGCTTGGCGCCGTGAACGCCCAGGCGGCCGACAAGGAAATCAGCTGGATCTATTGCGGCGATAGCATCGATCCGATCCATGTGAAGTATATCAAGCAGTGGGAAGACAAGAATCCGGGCTGGGCCGTCAAGCCAGAGCTCGTCGGCTGGGAATTGTGCCAGGATAAGGCGACAACACTCGCTGCAGCCGGCACGCCGGTCGCCATGGCCTATGTCGGTTCCCGCACGCTCAAGCAATTCGCTGACAACGATCTGATCGTTCCGATCCCGATGACGGACGACGAAAAGAAGGCCTATTATCCGGGGATCGTAAATACGGTCACCATCGATGGACAGCAGTGGGGCACGCCGATCGCCTTCTCGACCAAGGCGCTCTATTGGAACAAGGACCTCTTCAAGAAGGCCGGCCTTGACCCCGAGAAGCCGCCGACCACATGGGCCGAGGAAATCGCCGACGCCAAGGCGATCAAGGAAAAGACCGGCATTCCCGGATACGGCCTCTCGGCCAAAACCTTCGACAACACCATGCACCAGTTCCTGCATTGGGTTTACACCAACAATGGCAAGGTGATCGACGGCGACAAGATCACCCTCGACAGTCCCGAAGTTCTGGCAGCTCTCCAGGCCTACAAGGACATCACACCTTATTCGGTCGAAGGACCGACGGCCTACGAGCAGAACGAAATGCGCGCTATCTTCCTCGATGGCAAGGTCGGCATGCTCCAGGCTGGTTCCGGCGCTGCCTACCGCCTCAAGGAAACGAAGATCAACTGGGGTGTGGCACCGCTGCCGCTCGGCCCGTCGGCCAAGGGTCCGGGCACGCTGCTCATCACCGACAGCCTTGCCGTCTTCAAGGGGTCTGGCGTTGAGGACAAGGCGATCGAATTTGCCAAATTCATCACCTCTCCCGGCCCGCAGGGCGAATACGAACTCCAGGGCGGTGCCGGCCTCACGCCGCTACGCCCGTCTCCGATGGTTGACGAGTTCGTCAAGAAGGACCCTTCCTGGAAGCCGTTTATCGACGGCATCGCCTATGGTGGTCCGGAGCCGCTGTTCAAGGACTATAAGGGCTTCCAGAACGCCATGATCGCCATGGTCCAGTCAGTCGTGACCGGCCAGGCCCAGCCGGCGGATGCGCTGAAGAAGGCCGCGGCCGATCTCGAGCAGTATAAATAAGTCTGCAAGTCACCGGGCCGCGCGCATCGCGCGCGGCCTTTGGAGCCCTGCCCGCCCCTGGCGGCGCCGCGCGGAGACAGAGTTTGGGAAAGCTGCACCTTAATCAGGTCAAAAAATCTTACGGTCATTTCGAGGTCATCAAGGGCGTGGAGCTCGACGTCAATGACGGTGAATTCATCGTTTTCGTCGGCCCCTCCGGCTGCGGCAAGTCGACCTTGCTGCGCATGATCGCCGGTCTCGACGATGTGACCAGCGGCGACATCAAGATCGATGGTGCCCGCGTCAACGATCTGCCGCCCGTCAAGCGCGGCATCGCCATGGTCTTCCAGTCCTATGCTCTCTATCCGCACATGTCGGTGTTCGAGAACATCGCCTTCCCGCTGCGGGTGGAGAAGATGGCGGAGGACAAGCTCAAGGCCAAGGTCGAGAATGCTGCCCGCATCCTGCACCTCGATAAACGCCTGCAGGAAAAGCCGGGCCAATTGTCCGGCGGCCAGCGCCAGCGTGTCGCCATCGGCCGTGCCATCGTACGCGAGCCGAAGATCTTCCTTTTTGACGAGCCGCTGTCGAACCTCGATGCTGCGCTACGTGCCGATATGCGCATCGAGCTCGCGAAGCTGCACCGCCAGCTGCAGGCAACCATGATCTACGTGACGCATGATCAGGTCGAGGCCATGACCATGGCCGACCGGATCGTCGTCTTGAACGCCGGGGAGATATCGCAGGTCGGCGCGCCGCTGGAACTCTATCATAAGCCGGCCAATACCTTCGTTGCCCGCTTCATCGGCAATCCGAAGATGAACTTCCTGCCTGTCACTTGCACTGGCGTCAGCGATGCGGGTGTGGAGGTGGACTACAAGGGGCAGAAGGCCCTGCTGCCGGTGACGCCGCGTCCCGGCTTTGCCGGCAAGCCGCTGACACTCGGCGTCCGCCCGGAGCATGTCCAGCTCGGGGACGGCGATCTGACCTTGACAATCGTGCCGACGGTCGTGGAGCGGCTCGGCGCTCAAACGGTCGCCTATGCCACGGCCGATGGCATCGATGAGAATTTCTGTGCGACGTTGGAGGGCAGTGCGGCTATCCGCATGGACGCCCCGCTCAAGACCGGCATCCGCCTCGGCGATTGCCACCTGTTTGACGAGAATGGCCAGGCCTTCGAGCGGCGGGTGGAACTGGCCGAAATCGACATGGACCTGCTGAACCGGGCCGCCTCCTGACGGGAGGTGGCCCGGAAGCAATCGGCGGATGGCAGAGCCGCCCTACCAGACCAAACCGCGAGCGGCCACCTCTTCGACGCGCGTCACCACACCATCGCGATGGAACACCATCTGGTCGAAGAGATTGGAAACGACGCAGGTATGGTTCGGGATAATGCGGATCTTGTCGCCGATCTCAGGACGAGGGCCGATGCAGTTCGACAGGTCGATGACGCCATGTTCTTCCGATAGCCCCTTGATGACGGCTTCGGGATAGCCGACCACCTGGCCATAATCGGCAAAACCAAGAAGGTCTGAGGTCAGAGCCTTGGAGCCGGCATCTATGACGGCACGGTCTTCGGTCGGGCGCGAAACGACGGTGGCGAGAATGTGCATGGCGCAATCCTCTTCCCGGCAATGGCCCGCACGCACCATGGAGCGGTCATTATAGATATAGGTCCCGGCGCGGTGCTCGGTGGCGGCCGTGACGAGATGCGCCTCGAAAAGGCTCGGCGTGCCGCCATTGCTGACGATCGGGCATTCGATGCCATCATTCTTCAGCAGCGCTACCGCTTCAACGAGGAAAGCCTGTGTCGCGGCGGCGTCGTTCGGCTTCGGATAGTTCATCAAGCCGCCGAAGACGAGACCGGGCTTGCCGGCTATATGCTTGCCGAGAGCGGCCGCCTGCGCGGGCGATTGCACACCGCAGCGCGCGCCACCGGTGTCACATTCCACCAGCACGGTCAGCGGCTTGCGGACGGCGAACCAGTCGGAGAGTCCGTCAACCGTCACCATGCTATCCGCCACGACCTTGAGGCTGGCAATGCGGTCGTTCAAAGCCGAAAGCCGTGTAAGCTTTTCCGCCCCGAGAATATTGAAGGTGATCAGGATATCCTCGAAACCTGCCTTGGCGAAGACTTCCGCCTCGGTGATCTTCTGGCAGTTGATGCCCTTTGCGCCGGCGGCGACCTGGGCATGCGCCAGTGCAGGGATCTTGTGCGTCTTGATATGCGGGCGGAAATTCAGTCCATGCGCATCCATGTAGGACTGCACGCGAGCAATGTTCGCAGCCAGCCGGTCTTCGTCGATGATCGGGCGCGGCGTGGAGAGGCTGTCGATCGTGTCGCCGGGCTTGGGGCCGATTTCCAAGGCGATGTCATGAGCGATACTGGAAGCCATGTCAGGCATCTCTCCGTTCTTCTGCAAAGGGGTCCGCCACCATCGGCCAGATATCCTTTCGCGCGCGGCGATAAGGCGTGCGCGCCGGATTGTTGGGATAAGGCGTTCCCGCGGAGCAGTAAAGGATCTGCGATGCGATCTTGGAGAAGGATGCGTAGAAGTGATTGGTCGATTTGATGACCAGGATCTTCTTCGTTCCGGGATCGATGCCCATGACGGAAAACAGGCTCGGATCGAAGCTCTGCGCGCGCGTCGAGTTCAAGATGATGTCGATACCGTCGAGCTGAATGTGCGCGGCATCGCCAAAAGGAGCGAAGCTCTCGCCGAAACGCATTTCGGCATTCGGGACGATACGAACAATCTTGACGAGACCGTCGATCGGATTACCCGTGCCCGGCGCGGATTTCGCACCGAAGCGCAGTGGAATTTCCGCACCTTCGCCGGCCGCCATGCAGATCTGAACGGCCATTGGGTCCCAGATCGTGCCGATCGCCGTATCGGTAGCGCCGCAGTCGAGCAGTTCCTGCAGGATGACCGTAGCATCACCTGCCGTGCCGCCGCCGGGATTATCCCAGAGATCGGCGATGACGACGGGACCCGAGGCCGCAGCCATCGCCTCGCTCACCGCCTGCTTCTCATCGATCTGCGGCATGATGAAGGTGCCGCGCTTCGAAAAGAGTTCCAGGCCAAGATCGCGGGCGATTGCAGAGCCTTTACCCGGCTTATTATCGGTGACGACGAGCAGCTTTGTGCCCATTTCGGGCACGTCGCCCGCCATGAAGCCGTGAATGACGGAGATGGACAGAATGTCCGCATCGCTCTTTTCCATCGTCATGATCTTGTCGACGAAGGAGCGCATGGGGTCGCGCGAGGTCGGAAACACATCGATCATGCGGCAGTCGAAGACGGACATGACCGGCTTGACCCGGCCTTCCAGCGTATCGATGGCGATCCGCCAGAGGTCCTCGGCGCGGTCGACGAAATCCGTATGCGGGAATTCCTTGAAATAGACGAAGAAATCAGCGGCGGCGAGACGCTTCGCCGTCAGATGGCTGTGGGGATCGAGCTCGGCGCACACCAGGATATCCGGGCCGACGATCTCGCGCACGCGCGACAGGAAATCACCTTCCGTATCCTCATAACCATCCGCAACCATGGCGCCGTGCAGCCCGAGAACCACGCCATCGACAGGCATCGCCGCGCGCAATTGCTCGAGAATTTCGTCGCGCAGTTCCTCATAGGTACGGCGATTGACAAGCCCGGCCGGATCGGCCCATGTGGCGGTGCCCTCGATCACCTCCCAGCCCTTTTCCGCCGCGATGCGACGACCGACGGTGATCGGCGCCGTACACAGCGTCGGCGTTTCCGGGTGCATGCCGGGAGGCGCATAGAGAGAGGCTTCGAAAGCGCGCCGATCAACGCAGATGGGGGAGAAGGTATTCGTCTCGGTCGCAAGGGCCGCGGTGAAAATGCGCAACGCTGTCGCCTCTATTCCATGGGATTCGGCAGGTAACCGGTAAAGCCGCAGATCTTCCAGTGTCCCTCATGCAGGCGGCAATAATAAAGTGTCTGCCACCTCAGAAGGTCGATGCCGCCGTCCGACTTCTTCAGGCTGCCGTCGAACTTCTTGCGCACCAGCGCCATATCGCCTTCGATTTCGATGTCTTCGAGCGTCGTGGTGGTGAAAATGGCCGTGCGCGGATCTTCCGCGAAAGATTGCGTGGCGAAGTCGCGCGCCTGGCGCAGCCATTCGTCACGATAGGCCGACAAGGTCGGGAAGGCGAGACGCCATTTATCAGGGCTGACCTCGCGCTTTCCGTCGATGCCAATGAAGCCTTCCTCGACGAAATCACCCGCGACTTTCGACCAGTCGGCGGCAAGAAAGGCATCGATGTCACGCGGAACGAGCATCTCCCAGATCGAATGCCTGGCGGTATCGCTGGCAGGGAAGGGATTCTTGAAAGGATCACGCATAGTATCCGCCGTCATTTAAATTCTTTTCATAATTTGCGATTTTCACTGGTCAAATTCTGCTTTCTATGGTCATTTGTCAACGTATCAAGAAAATAATTTGCATGAACCGCATGGCGGCCATCGCATGTCACGGTTCCGGCGAAATGGGAACGAATGACAAGCCCCATCTGTGCCCACGCCAGTCCACAGGCGCCGGCGGATTCGATAAGATTGAGATGGATCGCGTCGCTGACTACGTGTCAAACGTGGGTGAACCAGCGACAAAGGGGAGGCTGATGGATATCTTCACGACCATGCAGGACGAGAGGGGGCGGCTTTCGCAATCGGAAATCCGCATCGCCGATATCGTCCTCAATGATTTCGAATTCGCCGTCAATGCTTCCATCATCGAGCTGGCGGGCAAGGCGGATGTCTCGCCGCCGACGGTGACGCGCTTCTGCCGGCGTCTGGGCTGCGAGAGCTTTTCCGATTTCAAGGTGCAGCTCGCGCGTACCGCCTATGTGGGCATGCGCTATCTGAAGCCCGAGCCGAAGAGCATTGCCCCGGCCGACGTCGCACAAGACATTATTACCAAGGCGCAGAACGCACTCTTCCTGCTGCATCGCGGTCTGGACGTCGCGGCGATCGAACGGGCGGCAAACCGGCTTGCCGGCGCCGAGATGATCTATGCCTTCGGTTCCGGCGGCAATTCCTCGATGATTGCGACCGAGCTGCAGAACCGCCTGTTCCGGCTCGGTCTCCGCATTACCGCAAGCTCCGATCACAGCATGCAGCTGATGATGGCGGCTGCCGCCAAGCCGACGGACGTGTTGATCGGCTCGTCCTTCTCAGGCCGTAACGCCGAGCTGGTGCGCGCCTTCACGCTGGCGCGCGAAGCCAAGATTCCGACCATAGCGCTGACGCAGAGCAACAGCCCGGTCGCCCAGGCCGCGGAAATCACGTTGCCCGTCGATCTTCCGGAAGGTGACAATATCTATCGGCCGACATCGACCCGCATCGCCTATCTCGCCGTGGTGGACATTCTCGCCAGTCTGGTCGCCTATCGCATCCAGCCGCAGGCTACGGTGACGCTGCGCCGCATCAAGCAGCAGCTCGTCGCTCACCGCGACGGCGACGATCGCCAGCTGCTGGGGGACTAGAGCATGTCGCGCAAAAGTGTGCAGCGATTTTGCGACAACGACATGCGCAAAATCAAAGACCTAAAGCGCGGGAAGCGAATCTGAAAGATCGCGACGCGCTTTAGACTGGAGCTACCGGCAAACAACGGCAAGGGGCGGCAACCTCCGCTCGGGAACGAATTAGAGGAAACCATATGAGCAGATCTGTTGCCATCGTCACAGGGGCGGCCGGCGATATCGGCCGTGCCATCGCAAAACGCCTGGCAGATGACCATGACATCATCCTGCTCGTTGATATCGACGAGGCAGCAGTGCAGGCGGCGGCGCAGGCTCTCGGCCCTGCGGAACGTTTCATGCCATTCAAGGCGGATATCACCAGTGACGGCGATGTTGCCGCCATGGCCAAGGCGGCATCGGGATTGGGCGGATTGAGGACGCTGGTCAACAATGCCGGTGCTGCCCGCGCCGTCAGTCTTCATGATACGACGCCTGCCATATGGCGCGCCGACAATGCCCTTAATCTAGAGGCGGCTTTCCTCTGCTTCCGCGCCGTCGAGGACATGCTGAAGGCGTCGAAGGGGTCGGTCATCAATATCGCCTCCGTCAACGGCATGGCCGTCTTCGGCCATCCGGCCTATAGCGCCGCCAAGGCCGGGCTCCTGCATTTCACCCGGCTGGTTGCCGTCGAATACGGCAAGTTCGGCATCCGCTCGAATGCGGTCGCGCCCGGCACCGTTCGTACTCAGGCCTGGGAAGTCCGCGCTGCAGCCAATCCGAATGTCTTTGAAGAGGCGAAGCGCTGGTATGCGCTGCAGCGCGTCGTCGATCCCGTCGATGTCGCCAACGCCGTCTCGTTCCTCGCAAGCCCGCTCGCCGCGGCGATCACGGGCGTGTGCCTGCCTGTCGATTGCGGCCTGACGGCGGGGCAGGCGGAGCTCGCCCATACCTTCTCGCAATCCGAACATTACTGACGCACGCCGGCAAAGGGGAACATCATGCAGCCGTCCTCCTATCATCTCGAAAACACCTGGTCGCCCGAAGGCGGGAAGCATGGTCGATTGACACTGACCCTCTTCAATTTCTCGGATGCACCTCTTGAGAATTTCCGTCTCGCCTATACGACCCTGACGCGCCTCGTTGATCCCCAAGCCTGCGACAACGCCGTCTTCGTCCGCCGCAATGCCAATTTTCATGAGTTTGCGCCGCCGGCCGGCCTCTCCATCGCACCCGGAGGAAGCTGGACGTTCACCGTCTCGGCACTTCACCGTATAGCGCGCCATTGCACCGACGGCGCCAAATCCGCCTACGTGACGCTCGAAGACGGCACTCATGTCACCGTCTTCACTTCGGATCTGTTGCTCGCCGATCGCGTCAGCGAGCCGCCGCCGGTCCTGCTGCCGGGAGGCAGGCTGGAGCTTCCCTACGCGATCCAGCCGTGGCCGGCGGAGATCGACGTCAAGCCGGGAGAAGATTTTCCGGTTGCGCTCTACCCGGCCGAGGGTTCCGATGCCGCGAGCATCAAGGCACTGGCTGCGGCGCAGGCGCTCTTCCGCCGCCTCTTTCCGTCCAATCACATCCCCTTCAGCCTCATCGCCGCGCCACAGGGCAGGGCGCTGCGGTTTGTCGAACGGCCGGCACTGGCCCGGGAGGCCTATGAGCTTTCCTTCTCCGGCGATGAAGTGGTACTTTCCTTTTCTGCCGAGGCAGGCCGCCTCTACGGTCTGACGACGTTAGCGCAGCTTCTCGATGGCGCACGGCGCGAGCCCGGCAAGTTCCGCTTCCCCGTATCTGGCGTGATCGCCGATCGGCCGCGCTATGGCTGGCGTGGCTGCCATCTCGACGTCTCCCGGCAGTTCACGCCAAAGGACGACGTCCTGCGCCTGCTCGACATTCTCGCCTGGCTGAAGCTCAATATCTTCCACTGGCATCTGACCGATGACGAGGCCTGGCGGCTGGAGATCCGCGCCTATCCGCAGTTGACCACCACGGGCGTGCTGCGCGGGCCGGACGAGCCGCTGCTGCCGCAGCTTGGCAATGCAGCCGAGCCGGTCGGTGGCTTCTATTCGCAGGATGATGTTCGCGAGATCGTCGCCCACGCCACGGCGCTCGGCATCGAGGTGATCCCGGAAATCGACATTCCCGGCCACAGCACCGCCACCCTCGTCGCCCTGCCCGACCTGACGGACGGGCAGGAGGCTCCTGACAGCTATCATTCCGTTCAGGGCTTCCCGAACAATGCGCTGAACCCCGCCATTAAGCTGACCTACGAGTTTCTCGCCAAAGTTTTCGACGAAATGGTCGAGCTCTTTCCGTCCGAATATATCCATATCGGCGGCGACGAGGTCGCCAATGGTTCCTGGCTCGCTTCACCGCTCGCACGCAAGCTCATGGAGCAGGAGGGCATATCGGGGACATTCGCGCTGCAGTCCTATTTCCTCAAGCGCATCAAGGCCATGCTCACCGCCCGCGGGCGCAAGCTTGCCGGCTGGAATGAGGTCGCCCATGGCGGCGGCGTCGATCCGGAAGGCACTTTGCTCATGGCCTGGGAAAAGCCGGAGGTCGGCATCGATCTGGCGCGCGAAGGCTATGAAGTCGTGATGACCCCGGGCCAGGCCTATTATCTCGACATGGTGCAGGCCGATGCCTGGCAGGAACCCGGCGCGAGTTGGGCAGGCACGGTGCCGCCGGCCCATACCTATGCCTACGAGGCCGAGGGCGATTTCCCGGATGAGCTGAAGCACCTGATGAAGGGCGTGCAGGCCTGCATCTGGCAGGAGAATTTCATCTCCCGCGACTATTTCAACCGCCTCGTCTTCCCGCGCCTGCCGGCCATCGCCGAGGCAGCCTGGACGCCCAAGGCGCAGAAGGACTGGCTACGCTTTGCCGCCATCGTGCCGCTGAGCCCGAAGCTTTAGGGCATGTCGCGCAAAAGTGTGCAGCGGCTTTGCGACAACGACATGCGCAAAATGAAAGACCTAAAGCGCGGGAAGCGAATCTGAAAGATCGCGACGCGCGGCTCCGTCCTTCGATCACGCTCCAAGCCGCCGAAAGAGATTTTCGGCGGTTTTTTCGCGTCTGGGACGCTTTGAGGTGGTGCTGCGAGCGGTCGGCATGGGATTGCGGCCTGCAGATCAGCCGGCCCGCAGGTTCGCCATATCGGTCGGGAGGAAGCCCGCCCAGGCCATCACGGTCACAGCTGTGATGACGAGCAGATACCACATGGTGACGAAATCTCCGGCCAGCCGCCGGTTCAATGCGGCGAAGAGAAGAGCGACGCTGAAAGCAAGCCAGAGCAGATTGTAGACGTGGTCCATTTTGTTGTTCCCCTTATTCGTCTCACCTCCCTGCTTCAAAAGTTAACCAGTTGGAAGCGGGGAAGCTAGCGCCGTAATGGGATGGAGGTTTGCGCACAGCGCGAAGCGCAGGAGGAGTGATCGGCGCCGATGCATGGCAAGAGGCTTTCGGTGAGCGGGCCGGATCCGATGAGGCTCAAGAAAAACTGGCGGCAGATCCGCGGACGGGAACATCTCGCCGCCGCTGCCGTTATCGCCTCATGGCGTCAGCGAGGAGTTGATTTCATGCATTATTCTAGGACAGCGGCTGCATGGGACGGCACCGGATCGCTTCTGATTGCAGCATTGGTCGCGCTCAACATTGAGGAGGCGTGACGATGGAATATGGCGATTGGAACAATCCCGTCCTAGTCGATCTCGGTGGCGCAGGGCATTATGCGATCATAACCAATGCGCTCGATGCGGCGAACTGCATGAGCGAGGAATGGCCTGTTGTCAGCGGACCTGTTGTGGATGAGGCTGTGCTCGTATGCCTCGATGCCGTGCTTGGAATGGCCTCCGCCGAGGAATCGCGGAAGGCTTTTCTGGAGGCGGCGCAAGAGGCGGGGCTTAGCGTCAGACCGGATCTTGGAAGCCTTCACTAGATCGATATGTACCAGAGGGCGCGACGACGCGGCCAGGCCACCCACAGCGGGAGCGCTCAGATCATCCAAAAGATCAGGCTGAGAATCACGATCACGGCGAGGATGAAACCTATTATCCTCCCGAGCCCTTCATTGACGTTGCCGTTGCCGACGATCAGATCGTACCAGTCGCTCTTGTGATCCATCCAAAATCCCTCGAGGTTTGCTCTATTAGGTCGATCTATTCTTCGGTAGTCAATGATTTAAAGACGGCCTCAGAGCGGGCTGCCATAATGTTTCAAGACGAGAGGCGAACGCGCTTCCGGCGAACCGGAATGCGTATTGTAAGCATCTACTATGTCTTGAAATCTTTGAGAAATCCGCGTTTCTCAAAATGGAATGGTGCCCAGAAGAGGACTCGAACCTCCACACCCTTTCGGGTACCAGCACCTGAAGCTGGCGCGTCTACCAATTCCGCCATCTGGGCGACGGACACGCATGTAAGGGGGTGGCCGTCCGGTGTCAACAGGGTTTTTGAAGTTTTAGTGTCAATCGCGAAAAAAGCGGTTGAAGCCCGGGTCAAGCCCGGGCTGCGGCCCATGCGCTGATCAGGCCAAGTCCCTGTTCCAGCAGGGCCTTTGCCTCGTTTTCGCTCGACGCTTCCACATAGCAGCGCATTTCAGGCGCATTGCCGGAGGGGCGGAAATGGATGATTCGGTTATCCACAAGTGTCACTCGCAGGCCGTCGATGTCGCTCTTCGAGGCGACGGCGGCGACGGGCTTCAGGAAATCCGCGAGATTGGCATCGGAGGCGCGCAGATAGGCCATCAGCGCTGCGCTGGTTTCCACGGGGAAGTTCTCCAGACGGTCGGCGGCTGCAAAGGGCAGGCGGTAGCTACCGGCGACGGCCGAGAGCGGATTGCCTGCCTTGGCGGCGGCATAAAGCGTAGCGAGAATCGGCAGGAAGCTGTCGCGTGTCGGCAGCGGCTCGAAGGGTTTTCCCTCGACGGTGAAGCGGCTGGCTGTCAGCGTGCCGCCATTGGCCTCAAAGCCCATGACATTGGCTTTGCCTGCCGCAATGGCCTCGTCCATGCCGGCGATCACATAGGGGGAACCGACGCGGGTACGAGTGACGGCATAGGAGCCGGCGGCCTCAATGCCCGAATTGGAGGTAACAGGCGTAACGACCACTTGTGCACCGAGGAAATTTGCGGCGATGAGGCCGATCAGATCGCCGCGCAGCGGCTCGCCGGTTTCGTCCGCGACCAGCGGCCGATCGCCGTCGCCATCGGCGGAAACGATGGCATCCAGCCCGTGTTCCGGCGCCCAGGCTTTCATCAGGCGGATGGTCTCGGCTGAGACCGCTTCCGTATCCACCGGAATGAAGCTCTCGGAGCGGCCGAGCGGCACGACGCGGGCGCCGTAATGGGTTAGCACCTCACCGAAGAGATCACGCGCCACCGTGCTGTGCTGATAGACGCCGATGGTGAGGCCGGCGAGGCTGCCTGATGGCAGCAGGCCCTTGTTGCGCTCCAGGAACAGCGCCTCAGTCTCCGCCGTGCGGCTTTCCGCCTCGGCGGGGGTTTCGTCGAGTGGGGAATTCCCGATCGCAAGCGCCTCCTCGCTGATCGCCACCTCGTCGCGCTTGTCGATCTCGCCGTCCGGCCGGTAGAATTTGATGCCATTGCGGTCGGCTGGGATATGCGAGCCGGTGATCATCAGCGAGGCGGCCTTCAGTTGCAGGCCGTAAAGCGCCAGCGCCGGCGTCGGCAATGTGCCGCAGTCGATCGGCGTCAGGCCAGCCCGCTTCAGCGCACCGATGCAGGTGGCGGAGATCGCCGGGCTCGATTCGCGGAAATCGCGGCCGACGAGGATGAAATCGCCCGGTCTGGCATGGCCGTTTTTCAGCAGATGGCGGGCAAAGGCCGTCGCATAGAGCGCCGATGCCCGACCGGTGAGGTCTGCGGACAGGCCGCGAAGGCCGCTGGTGCCGAATTTCAAGCTGCTCACTGGCAATCTCCCTTGCAATGGTTGGGCTGTTATGGCGCAAGCGGCGGCAGCGATCAACTCATCGTGGGTCGAAGCGTTCCGGTTGCGGCAACACTGGTTTTGCCACTGTCAGACCCCAAATAAGGTGGAGACGCTGCGGCTGCTCATCGGTTCATGGCGTCCGGAACAGGAACTTGTCATGGCTATTTTTCATAGGATCGCGTTTGGCTGCGCTCTCACACTCGCCTCGCTGTCGCAGGCGGATTTCGTTGCCGCCGCCTCGGATTCTCGGAAACTCATCACTCCGCCGCGCACCAACACCGTCATCTGCGATTCCCGTGGCTGCTTTGGTTTCGGACAGCGGCAATTCTACACCCGGCCCGGCCAGCCGCTTCCCGTCACACCGCCCTATACCGGAGGCCTCAATCGCTATGACAGCCCGCGCGTTCATATCCTCCCGCGCGAAACCTCTGCACCGCCGCCAAGGGCACTCTATCCTTCGCCGGCCCAGAAGCTGAGGCAGCACCAGACTTGGTGTGCCGAGCGCTATCGCACCTATAATCCCGGCACCAACAGCTATACGACGATCAATAATGGAACCAAGCCCTGCCGTTCGCCCTTCGACTGATGCCTGAGCAGCAGAGCCTAGCTTTCCAGCGATCCGCGATCGGTATGGCCGAGATCGCGCTCGGGGTCGATGATATCCCGCACCCGCTGCTTCAACTCCTTCGGCCCGGGAAAGCCGCCGTCGCGCTTGCGCTCCCACAACAGCTCGCCGTCGATGCGGATTTCGAAGACGCCGCCGGTGCCGGGGATCAGCGCCACTTCGCCGAGACTGTCGGTAAAGGTCTGCAACAGCTCCTGCGCCATCCAGCCGGAGCGCAGCAACCAGTTGCATTGGGTGCAATAGAGAATGGTGATGCGGGGCTTGTCGCTCATCGTCCTGATCCTTCGTTGTTTGCTGAGGTTTAGGCTCAACTTTAGTCTGCTGCAAGCCAAAGCAATTCCAGGAAAAGTGCCATGCGGTTTCCGTTCGGAATTGCGCCAGGATTAGATGGCCGGAGTCGTTCGGCATTTCCGTGGAATGTTGACGCGCTCTGGCCACTTGCCTCTCCCGCCGCCTCATGCTCATCTCTGGTGGTAACATCGCTCGGGAATCAACGGTATGCGCGTCGCCATCATCGAGAATATGAAGAACACCCCGCTCGGCGCTCTCGGTATAGCGCTTGAGGAGGCCGGAGCCGAGCTCGACTGGTTTCGCCCTTGGAGCGGCGAGGCTTTGCCGAAGGAGACGTCGTCCTATGATGCGCTGGCCGTGCTCGGTGGCGAGCAGAGCGCCCGCGACGACGACACCCATCCCTATCTGCCGGAGCTGGCGAAGCTGATGCGTCGTTTCGAGGGTGAGGACAAGGCCGTGCTCGGCATCTGCCTCGGCAGCCAGATCCTGGCGCGCGCCTACGAGGCGGAAAATCTTCTCGGCACCGCCCATGAGTTCGGCTGGAAGACGGTCGGCCTTACGGAAGAGGGTAAGGCAGACCCACTGCTTGCCGATGTCGGAGATGAATTCACCATCTTCGAATGGCATGGCGACACCTTTACCTTGCCTGATGGAGCCACGCGCCTTGCCGCCAATGGCGTCACGCCGAACCAGGCCTTCCGCATCGGCCGCGCCACCTATGGCACGCAGTTCCACTTCGAAGCCAATGCCGCCGTAGTGGAGCGCTGGCGCGGCGAATTCAAGGACACCATCGAGCGCAAGGAGCCCGGCTGGCTGGAGCGGTATCCGGAGCTCGTCGCCAAGCATGCCGCGGCGGCGGAAACGGCAGGTCTCGCTATCGCTCGCGCCTGGGTGCGGACGATTAAGGTGCAAGCGGAGCTTCCGCAGGCGGCGGAGGCTTGAGGATCGCCGATGATCGGGCACATTCGATCAATCCGATGGCGACGTGCCCTATATCGGCAGTTTTGAAATAGGAGGAAATGACATCATGAGCACGCTGGAACTACCGAGCGAGGGCGGTTGCCGTTGCGGACAGGTGCGGTTGAAGATCAATGCCAAGCCGATACTCACCATGGCCTGCCACTGCACCGGCTGCCAGCGCATGACCGGCGGCCCCTATTCGCTGAGCGCCGCCATTCCCTCTCAGGGCTTCGAGGTGACGCAAGGCGAGCCCGTCATCGGCGGCTTGCACGGCGATGTCATCCATCACTATTTCTGCCCGCATTGCATGAGCTGGCTGTTCACGAAGCTCGAAGGGGTCGATTGGTTCGTCAACGTCCGCGCCACCATGCTTGATAACGTCAGCTGGTTCACGCCCTTCATCGAGACCTGGACGAGCGAAAAGCTGCCATGGGTGACGACGCCGGCTAAGCACAGCTACGCCGCACTGCCGGCGATGGAAGAGTATGAGGGTTTGACGAAGGAATATATGGAGCAGGGGTGAGGCTAAGCCTCACTCATCCCCCATCTTCAGCGCGGCGATAAACGCTTCCTGCGGGATTTCGACCTTGCCGAACTGCCGCATGCGCTTCTTGCCTTCCTTCTGCTTGTCGAGCAGCTTGCGCTTGCGGGTGGCATCGCCACCGTAGCACTTGGCGGTCACGTCCTTGCGCAGTGCCTTCACCGTCTCGCGCGCGATGATGCGCCCGCCGATGGCGGCCTGGATCGGGATCTGGAACATGTGCTGCGGGATCAGGTCCTTCAGCTTCTCGCACATGACGCGGCCGCGCTTCTCGGCGGCGGAGCGGTGCACGAGCATGGAGAGCGCATCGACCGGTTCGGCATTGACGAGGATCGACATCTTGACGAGATCGCTCTCGCGATAGTCGGTCAGGCTGTAGTCGAAGGAGGCATAGCCCTTGGAGATCGACTTCAGGCGGTCATAGAAGTCGAAGACGACTTCGTTGAGCGGCAGGTCGTAGGTGATCATGGCGCGGTTGCCGACATAGGTCAGCTCGGTCTGGATGCCGCGGCGGTCCTGGCAGAGCTTCAGGATCGAGCCGAGATAATCGTCCGGCGTCAGGATCGTCGCCTTGATCCACGGCTCGCGGAATTCGGAAATCTTGACGACGTCAGGCATGTCGGCCGGGTTGTGCAACTCGATCTCCGTGCCGTCGGTCATGGTGAGTTGGTAGACGACGGAAGGTGCCGTCGCGATCAGGTCGAGGTTGAATTCGCGCTCCAGGCGCTCCTGGATGATTTCCAGGTGCAGCAGGCCGAGGAAGCCGCAGCGGAAGCCGAAGCCGAGAGCGGCAGACGATTCCATCTCGAAGGAGAAGCTGGCATCGTTGAGGCGCAGCTTGCCCATGGCCGAGCGCAGGTCTTCGAAATCAGCGGCATCGACCGGGAAGAGGCCGCAGAACACGACAGGCTGCGCCGGCTTGAAGCCCGGAAGGGCCTCGGCGGTCGGGCGCTTGTCCTCGGTGATGGTATCGCCGACGCGAGTGTCGGCCACTTCCTTGATCGAGGCGGTGATGAAGCCGATCTCGCCAGGGCCGAGGCTGTCGACGGCGACCATCTTCGGCGTGAGAACGCCGACGCGCTCGATCTGGTACTTCGCGTCCGTGCCCATCATGCGGATGGTCTGGCCCTTGGTCAGCGTGCCATCGATGATGCGCACGAGAACCATGACGCCGAGATAGGTGTCGTACCAGCTGTCGACCAGCAGCGCCTTCAGCGGTGCCTTTTCGCCGCCCGGGCTCTTCGGCGCCGGCAGCTTGTGGACGATGGCTTCGAGCACGTCGGGAATGCCGAGGCCGGTCTTCGCCGAGATCAAAACGGCGTCGGAGGCATCGATGCCGATGACCTCTTCGATCTGATCCTTGATGCGGTCGGGCTCGGCGGCCGGCAGGTCGATCTTGTTGAGGACGGTGACGAGCTCGTGATTATTGTCGATCGCCTGATAGACGTTGGCGAGCGTCTGCGCCTCAACACCCTGAGAGGCGTCGACAACAAGCAGCGATCCCTCGCAGGCCGACAGCGAGCGCGAGACTTCATAGGCGAAGTCGACGTGTCCGGGCGTGTCGATCAGATTGAGGATATAGGTCTCGCCATTGTTCGCCTTGTAGTGCAGGCGCACCGTCTGGGCCTTGATGGTGATGCCGCGCTCGCGCTCGATCTCCATATTGTCCAGCACCTGCTCCGACATCTCGCGTTCGGCAAGGCCGCCCGTCGTCTGAATCAGGCGGTCGGCCAGCGTCGATTTGCCATGGTCGATATGGGCCACGATCGAGAAGTTGCGGATGTGCGAAAGCGGAGTGGTGGAATTGGTGCTCATGCGCGCCATATAGCAGCGCCGCCCCGCGCCGCAAAGCGGAAAAGCAGGGTTTTGGTGGCTATCTTCACGTTATGTTAGCCTTTCCGGCCCCGCCACAAGGGAGCGCCGACGCGCACTTGATTCCATCATAAGAACGTGTATTTCTCATATAATAGAATTTCGAGATGAGAGACACAGAGAATGGCGGTTGATGATCTGGAAATGGCGATTGGCGCGCGTATCAAGGAGCTGCGCATCGCCCGCGGCCTGACGCTGGATGAACTCGCCAATGCCTCGGCCGTCAGCCGTGCCATGATCTCGCGCATCGAGCGGGCGGAGGCGAGCCCGACGGCCTCGCTGCTGTCGCGGCTTTGCGCAGCGCTTGGCCTTTCGCTCTCGGCCTTCTTTGCCGAGGAGGGCGAGGAGGTGTCGCCGCTTTCCCGCCATGCGCAGCAGGCGATCTGGCGCGACCCCGGAACCGGCTATGTCAGACGCGCCGTCTCGCCGCCGGCAACGGGTTCGAAGGTCGATGTTGTCGAGGTCATCTTCCCCGCCGGCGCGCGCGTTATCTTCCCGCCGAATACGGCAAGCGCCGGCATGACCCAGCATGTCTGGCTGTTCGAGGGCGAGATGGAGGTGACGCATCGCGATGTCGCCCATCATCTCATGCCCGGCGATTGTCTCTTCATGGGCGTCGGCGACGGCCACGCCTTCCACAATCCCGGCGAGGTGCCGGCGCGCTACAGCGTCATCCTCGATCGCGGCCGTTCATAACACCCAAGGATCTCTTCATGCCTGATATTCGTCTTCTCTCCGCCGCCGAAGCTCGTGCTGCTCTGCCGGATCTTTGCGATGTGCTCGCCGATTGCGTCAACGGCGGCGCTTCCGTCGGCTTCATGCAGCCTTATGGGGCAGCCGACGCATTGCCGTATTGGCAGGGCGTGGCCGACAGCGTCGAAAGTGGCGCGACACTGCTTTTCGCCGTCGCAATTGAGAGCAGGGTTGTCGGCACAGTACAGGTGGGCGCGGCGCAAATGCCGAACCAGCCGCATCGCGGAGATCTCAAAAAACTGCTGGTGCACCGCTCTGCGCGAGGCAAGGGGCTTGCTCGGCTGTTGATGGAAGCGGCGGAGCGCGAAGCCGCGCGTATCGGCAAGACCTTGCTGGTGCTCGACACGGCGACGGGCAGCGACGCCGAAGCCATCTACCCCCGCCTCGGCTGGGAGCGCGTCGGCGTCATCCCCGATTACGCCTTGTGGCCGCAGGGCGGGTTGTGCGACACGACCATCTTCTACAAGCGGATTTCCCTGTGATTTCAGCGCGAAAAGGCCGCGAGCGCATCTTCCAGCTTCGAGCCTGGCGCCCAATGCATTGCTTTCCAGCCGAATTGCCGGGCGGCTTCGATATTGGCGGGGTAATCGTCGATGAAGGCGATGTCGCCGGGCGCGATGCCGACGCGCTCGGTCGCCAGCTGGAAGAACTCCGGCGCCGGCTTCTGGTAACCCAGCATCGCGGAATAGAAAATGCCGTCGAAATAGTCGGAGAGCCTGAGATTCTCCATCAGATAGGCGGCGCGCATATGCTCCTGATTGGTGGCGAGGAACATCTTCGTTCCCCCGGCCCTCAGTGCGGCGAGGTCCTCGAGCAGGCCGTGGTCGAGGCGAGAGTCATTCTCGAACCAGTAGTCGATCAGGGTTCGGGCGCTAACGTGGGGCGCAATCTTCCCGAGAACCTCAGCAAGCCTCGGCTCCAGCGCATCGCGGCCGGTGACGATGTCAGGCCAACAGGTTTTGAAGAATGCCTCTTGCAGCGCCCCAAGCCGCAAGCCGAGATCGCGCTCCAGATAGGTGAACAGCGGCAGTCCGTCACCCGGGCGGCCATGCACCAGCACGCCGTCGACATCGACCATCAGGAGTTTCATGCCGCCGCCTCCAATTCCTCGAACGTGGGCGGAAGGTGCAGTTGTTTGCAGCAGCATTCAAGGCCACATCCCGCTCTTTTTTCCGGGGCGCGATGCATGTAAGCCTTCGTGTCATCTGCAGAACAATGCCGGCGATGGAGGAGGGGACGATGCGCGTCATTTATTCGGAGGATCACAAGCTGAGGGATGCCAAGACCGAGCTGCATGACGGCCAGCTCGTCACGCCCTTCGAAGCGCCCTTCCGCGCCGAATGGATCCTGGCCGCCGTGAAGGAAGCCGGCTTTACCGATGTGGTTGCGCCTGATGCTCATGGATTGGAGTCGGCGCGCAAGGTGCATGATCCGGCCTATCTCGATTTTCTCGGTGTGGTCTGGGAGCGCTGGGTCGCCGCTGGTTACAAGGGCGAAGCGATCGCCAACTCCTTTCCCGTCAGGCGCACCAGCCAACGCGTGCCTAACAATATCGTCGGCATGATCGGCCATTATGCCAATGCTGCCGATACCTCCATCACCAAAGGCTCCTATGAGGCTGCGCTCGCGTCCATGCGCTGCGCCCTGACCGGCGCCGATTGGCTGCACGCCGGCCATCGCTTTGCCTTTGCGCTCTGCCGCCCGCCCGGCCATCACGCTGGCATCGATCTCTTCGGCGGTTATTGCTTCATCAACAATGCCGGCGTCGCGGCGCAGCGCCTACGTGATCATGGCGCCGCCAAGGTTGCCGTGCTTGATGTCGATTTCCATCACGGCAACGGCACGCAGGACATATTCTACCGGCGCGGCGATGTTTTCACAGCGTCGCTCCATGGCGATCCCATCCATGCCTTTCCCTATTTCCTTGGTCATGCCGACGAGAAGGGTGAGGGCAATGGGTTGGGCGCCAACCGCAATTACCCTATGCCGCGCGGCACGCCATGGGAAGTCTGGTCGGCGGCGCTCGACGATGGGCTCGCCCGCATCAAGCTATTCGGCGCGGAGGCGATCGTGCTGTCGCTCGGCGTCGATACGTTCGAGCGCGATCCGATTTCCTTCTTCAAGCTGACCTCGCAGGATTTCGTCCGCATGGGTGAGCGCATCGCGGCCGCCGGGCTGCCCGTCCTCGTCTGCATGGAGGGCGGTTATGGCGTGCCCGAAATCGGCCTCAACGTTGCAAATGTGCTGAAGGGTCTCGAGGCTTGAGATGCTTGCATCAAACTGCCTGATTGCAGGATGAAAAGTTTGAATTTGTCAGCATAAGTCTAAGCTTCTAAAAGCCTCGCCGGATGGGAGAGGTTATGGAACAGAAGCTTGTCGAGAGTGGCACGGATGGCGGCGCGGCCTTGATGCCGCATCCGGATGTTGCGCCATCGACCGGTGGCGTTGCCGCCGGCGTGCTGATGTGCGTCATGTCCATGTCGTCAATCCAGTTCGGCTCGGCACTGTCCTCCCCGATCATCCATGCCTATGGGCCGGCGGGCGCGACCTGGCTGCGGCTCGTCTTCGCCTCCATCGCGCTGGCAATCATCGTCCGGCCCAAGATCATGAGCTACAGCCGCTCGCAATGGCTCGGCGTGCTGGCGCTCGGCACCGTATCGGCGCTGATGACGACTTCCTTCTTTTCGGCAATCGCGCGCATTCCCTTGGGCCTTGCCGTCGCTATCGAATTTCTCGGGCCGCTGCTGGTCGCGACCCTCGGCTTCGGGCTCAGCCGCCAGCTTCTCTGGCCGATCCTTGCGGCAATCGGCGTTCTGCTGCTGGCCTATGATGGCGAAGAGTGGGTCGGCAATCTTCCCGGCATCCTCTTTGCCATCGGTGCCGGAGCGGGATGGGCCTGCTACATTCTTTTGACGAAGAAGGTCGGCAATGCCTTTGAGGGACTCGAGGGTCTTTCCATGTCCCTGCTGATCGCCGCGGTCGTCTCCACGCCCTTCGGCTATGCCTCTGCGGTCCCTAATCTGACGGCCTTCGGCCTTCTTGAAATAGCCGGCTTGGCGTTGCTCGTGCCGCTGCTGCCCTATGTGCTGGAAATGGTGGCGCTTAAACGCATGCCGACATCTTCCTTCGGCATCCTCATGAGCCTCGAACCCGCCATCGGCGCTGTCGCCGGTTTTGTCATTCTGTCGCAACCGATGACGGCGTCTCAGATGTTCGGCACCGCGCTCGTGGTTTCCGCGAGTATCGGGGCGACCGTTTTCGCCACGAAAGCCTGAGACTGGTGGGCGTAAGCCGTCGTCGCTTTGAGTTTGGTCCCGGCAACTCTCCGTCAATCCGGGGCTTGAAGCCTGGCGATCTGGGGTGCAACGATTGCGATGAACAGTCCTGGATCGCCGAAAGCTCTCGCCGAGAGCATTGCCCCATGAACCGAGGCCATCAGGATTTGCGCCTCTTCCTCGGGTTGCTTGTCCAGCTGGAAGAAGCCATTCTCGGTTCCAGCCCGCAGCACCGACGCAAGCCATCCGGCAAGGCTATGAAAATGGCCACGTACCTGGGATGCGACATCCTCCGGCAGCATCTGCATCTCGCTGGCGAGCATCGCACAGACGCAGAAGGGCAGCGAGGCGTCCCGAATGCATGAGTGCCAGTAGCTCACATAGGCCTGCAGCTGTTCCGCAGGGCTCGAGATCCCCTCGCGCAAAGACTTCAGACCCGTTTCCGTCTGCTGCCTGTAACGGCCCACGAGCACCGAAACCAGTTCGGCCTTTGTCGGAAAGTGATGGTGGATGCTTGCCTTCCGGATACCGATCGCGGCGGAGATGTCGGCATAGCTGAAGCCGTTGTAGCCTCCGGCCACGATAAGAGACTGCGCGATGTCGAGAATTTTTTCTGAAGTCGAAGCTATTGATTTCATGTCGCTGCCTACCTTTTAGTAGGCGAATTGTCAAGATAGCCACACCACTTCCGGCTCTCACGAAATGGTGTTCGAGCCAATGTTGACTCGACAAATTTCTCTTCCTACTAGTAGGTAGAGAAATACAAGGAGCCTTCCGATGCAAAGCCGCATTTCACCCCAGCCCAACTGGCTGCAGTCCTACTATTTTACACGTGCCCTGTTCTCGATCGCCTGGATTGCAGCCGCGATCCTCCTCAGTGCAAAACCGCCATCCGTCGCGTTTCTGCTGGTTATCTATCCTGTGTGGGATGCCCTGGCCAATCTGGTCGACGCCCGGGTTAACGGCGGCCTGAAGGTCAATCCGTCCCAAACGTTAAATGTTTTCGTCAGCATCATCACGGCGCTCGCCGTTGTGGTAGCCACCGACAATAGCACCTATGCCGTTCTGGCCGTGTTTGGGGGTTGGGCGATCCTCTCGGGCCTGCTGCAACTCTACACCGGCGTAAGGCGCTGGCGTATCTATGGCGCTCAATGGGTAATGATCTTGAGCGGTGCGCAGTCGGCGCTTGCCGGCGGTTTCATGCTCAGTCGATCCCTCGGCACCGTCGCGCCGACAATTCTGGATATCGTTCCCTATGCGGCATTCGGAGCCTTCTACTTCCTGCTTTCTGCAATCTGGCTTGCGGTCGCAGCTTATCGCAAAGCACATGCATAGGTGCTGCCTGATCTGGCGGCGGCGGGTTTGAAGCGGCTTGCCGCCGTCAAGAGAATCGTATCGATCACTAATGCCGCAGTTGATGCCGACGAAGTTCTGAACTTCATCGATCGCGTGCCCGTCGGCATCTGCTGTCGAATTCCGTATTTTCGCGGGCCTGCCTTAAGCCGTCGTCCTCGCGGGATCGTCCAGCGCAGGATTATAGAAGAGCGAGAGCGTCAGGCTCTTGGCGATGCGTTCGGCTGTCGCCATGAACCAGGTTTTGGCCTCCGCCGAAGGTGCGATGTCGCCAAGCGTTTCGGAGAAAAGCGCCAGCCACTCAGGAAAGAGATCGGCGCTCATTCCTCCGACGCCGAGATGCGCCTGCACCGGTTTACCGCCATAGGCGCCATTCTTGAAGGCGACGGAGGACCAGAAGCGTTTCATCTTCTCCATGTGATCCGGCCAGCGTCCGGCAAGGCGTCCCTCGAAGACTGGCCCGAGCCGGGGATGTGACTGAACGCGTCCATAAAATGTATCGACCAGCCTGTCGATGAAGGTAGCATCGATGCCTATGCGCGCCATTTCCGCCTCGGCTTTCTCGCGAATGCCGGCGAGGTGAGCTGCGCGGGCCTGTAGTTCCTGTTCCATAATAGTCTCCTGGCTCGGGCTAGGCGTCGTCGCAAGCCGCATCTGTCTCCATCTATGTAAGTAATTTGCCGGCTAGGCCAAGCGTCATCGGAATGTTGCGGCAATCTGTCAAACCATCTCGCGATTGCTGATGTTGTCGCGATAAACCGTGAATTCTTCGGCGCGCAGCCCAGACGGCGACACATCCGCGCTTGACCAGCGCAATCACTGACTTTAGATTTAGAATAATTCTAAAGTCATGAGGTTGCCCCCGATGCTGCTCGGCCTGTTTCGCCCGTCCAAACGTCCTTTCACCTCGCTTTCCGAACAGGAGATCCTCGCGATCGCCATTGCGGCGGAAGAGGATGATTCCCGCATCTATCTTGCCTATGCCGATACGCTCCGTCCGCACTATCCTGAGTCCGCCAAGGTTTTCGAGGATATGGCCGAGGTCGAGGACAGCCATCGCAAGACGCTGATAGATATGCATCGCCGCCGCTTTGGCGAGCGTATCCCGCTGATCCGGCGCGAGCATGTGCATGGCTTTTACGAGCGCAAGCCGGATTGGCTGCGCAAGAACCTCTCCCTCGATGCCATGCGCAACGAAGCCGAGGCGATGGAGCAGCAGGCCTATAATTTCTATGTCGAGGCGGCCAAGCAGGTCTCCGATGCCTCGACACGCCAGCTTCTCGGCGATCTTGCGCTTGCCGAGCAGGGCCACGAAGACGTCGCCCGCATGCTGGGCGAGAAGCATACGCCGGAAGAGGTCAAGCACGAGGAGGATGCACAGGCACGCCGCCAGTTCGTGCTGACCTACGTGCAGCCGGGTCTCGCCGGGCTGATGGACGGTTCCGTCTCGACGCTCGCACCGATCTTCGCCGCCGCCTTTGCCACGCAGCAGACATGGCAGACCTTTCTTGTCGGCCTGTCGGCGTCGGTCGGTGCCGGCATTTCGATGGGTTTCACCGAGGCGGCCCATGACGACGGCAAGATCTCCGGCCGCGGTTCGCCGATCAAGCGCGGCCTTGCCTGCGGCATCATGACGGCGCTTGGCGGCCTCGGGCATGCCTTGCCCTATCTCATTCCGCATTTCTGGACCGCGACGATTACTGCGGCCGTGGTTGTTTTCTTCGAGCTCTGGGCCATCGCCTTCATCCAGAACAAGTATATGGAAACGCCGTTTCTGCGGGCTGCTTTCCAGGTCGTCCTCGGCGGCTCGCTTGTGCTGGGTGCCGGCATTCTGATCGGAAATGGGTGAGGTAGGGCGAGGACATTCTCAGATCACGAAATGTTAAAAGTCGGAACGCCTTCCACTGCCATTGGTTAGCAATACGAGGCCGCTCTTGGCCTCGTATGCAAACCAAAGGAGATAATCCAATGGCAAACCAAGGTGGAACTCACGAGCAGCATGTGAAGGCTGGCCAACAGAGCCACAAGAATATGGACAACGGCAATACGAGGAATGCTTCGTCCAGCGGCTCCCGCGAGCAGCACTCTGGCGGCTCGCGCGGCGGCACGCACGAGCAACACGTCAAGGCAGGCCAGCAGAGCCATAAAAACAGCTGACGTTCGTGGTGATGACCAATTCGCCCTTGCATGAAAGTAAGGCGCGTTTTCATACATGATGAAAAAACGAAAGGCCGGTCCGAGGGGCCGGCCTATCTGCGTTTAACAGTTTGGCTTTCTTACTTGACGGCGCCGACGAGGACGTCGTTGCCGTTCTCGATGGTTACCCAGCGGCCGGCATTGAAGCTCGCTTGGCGCTTCAGGTACGAATAGGGGGTCTGGTTCCAGACCTTGATCTCGTCTTCGAGATTGTCGAGGATGAAATCGCCCTGCTTGGTGCGCAGCGTCAGCACCGCATGTCCCTCGCCATCGGGCTTGCGTACGACCGTCATCAGCAGATTGGATGCGGAAATGCCGCTCTGCATCAGCATTCTGCGCTTCAGAAGGGCAAAATCCTCGCAGTCACCGGCCGTTTTCGGATATTCCCAATATTCTTCCTGCCCGTAGACTTCCATGTCTGTCGCCGGATGGATGGTCTTGTTGACGCGCAGGTTGACCTGATTGACCAGCGCCCAGGCGGCGGCGTTCATGTCGACAGGGCCGATATTGCGGGTCGGGCCGCACTCGTCGGTATGTCTCTGACAAAAGTCGTAGTGCCCGATCGGCTGGGAGGTCACGTTGCCGACGGTCATCGAAGCGCCCTGCTGAGGTGCTGGCATCGCCGCCGACGACATCGCAACTATAGCAGCGAAGGCAATCAACAAGCCCTTTATACGCACGCCCACTATCCTTGTATCGTCCCTGCATTTGTTAACAAATTGTTAATGTAGGGGGGTGCGCGAAGTCAATCGTTACTTAAGTGTTAACGCGGGAACCGGCTCATATGGTTAATTTCGGCACAATCAAGGGAATAGTTGCCATAATCCTCTGCTGCCTGTGATTATGCGGGCGCGCGCATGCGGCAGCGGCCAAAGGAGGCCGCGCACTAAGAGGCCTGCAGGTATCTGCTTGTTTTTACGGTGTGTTATGCAGCGCCAATGTCTCGGCCACAGCGAGCATGCGCTCCAGATCCTGCGGCCGCGACAGGCGGTGATCGCCATCGCGCACAAGTGTTAACACCACATCGTCGGCCGGCAGGTGCTCGACCAGCTTTAACGAATGCGAAAAAGGCACGTCGGCATCCTCCATGCCCTGCAATATATGCACAGGGCAGCCGGTCTCGATGATGCCGGTGAGCACGCGATTGGCGCGGCCGTCCTCGATGAGCGCGCGGGTGAAGATATTCGGCTCGGGGCTATATTCCGAAGGCTCGTCAAAATAGCCGCGCTCTGCCAGTGAGCGCCGCTCGACGTCGGAAAGATTGGGTTCGATGAGGTCGATGGTGAAATCGGGCGCGGGCGCGATCAGCACGAGGCCTGCAATAGTGGGTGCTTTCTTGCGCTTGCGCAGTTCCTGGATGGCCCTGAGCGCGATCCAGCCGCCCATCGAGGAGCCGACGAGAACGATCTTCTTCGGCTTGGTATGGTCGATGACGGCAAGTGTCTCTTCCAGCCAGCGCGAAATCGTGCCGTTGGTAAACTTGCCGCCGGATTGGCCGTGACCGGAATAGTCGAAGCGGATGCAGCCGATACCGAGCCGCGCGGCCAGCGCATCCAGTTCCAGTGCCTTGGTTCCGCTCATATCGGATCGATAGCCGGACAACCAGACGAAGCTGACATTCCTGTCGCCCTTACCGGCTGCGCGCTGAATGACGGCGATTTGGCGCTCGCTGTCGCCCGTGCCAACGGGAAGAAAGATCGGTCGGATGGTTGCGGTCTCGGACATGGAAAGCTCCCGGATTTTCTGCCCTATAAAACAGATTCGCGCTCGCGTGACCTAAAAAATCCTCGATCTTTTGGCTGGGCTCTCTATATAAATGCGCAGGATACTGTGTCCTTCGCGCATCTCGCGCTTCCGCGACACTCTATTGACACGCGGGAGGTGCTTTTTTCCTGCTGTCATGCTATTGACTTCAACACAGCTTTTACGACATTTCCGTCAGTTGCGCCGACGGGGAGCGAGAGGCTGCAGCTATCCGAAACAATTCGTGGAGAATACGACCATTCGCAGACCCTTTAAAACCGATGCGCCCGTAAAGGACGGGCCACGTTCCAACAGGGAAATTCGCGTTCCCAAAGTTCAGCTCATTACAGCTGACGGCCAGAATTTGGGCGTTGTGCCGATCGACCAAGCATTGAGAATGGCAGAGGAGGCCGGTCTCGATCTGGTGGAAATTTCCCCCAATGCTGATGCGCCTGTGTGCAAGATCCTCGACCTGGGCAAGCTGAAATATGCCAACCAGAAGAAGGCCGCCGAAGCGCGCAAGAAGCAGAAGATCGTCGAAGTCAAAGAAATCAAGATGCGTCCCAACATCGACACCCATGATTATGAGGTGAAGATGAAGGCGATCGGCCGTTTCTTTGAGGAAGGCGACAAGGTGAAGGTGACCTTGAAGTTCCGTGGCCGCGAAATGGCCCACCAGGAACTCGGTATGAAGCTTCTTCAGCAGGTCAAGGAAGATACGCTCGAGATCGCCAAGGTGGAGGCCGAGCCCAAGCTCGAAGGCCGCCAGATGATGATGGTGCTTGCGCCCAAGTGAGGCGCAAGTCGGAGTAGAGAGGCCGGAGCCGTCCTTTGGACGGCTTTTTCCTTTTGTGCGGCATGGGCCATGCCTGTCATCGATCTGCAAAGATTCCCGCATTGGCACCGTTGCACTCGAAGGCAAGTGCGGTTATAAGCGCGCGTCCGAACTGACCGGCAGGGCATGCCGTGGCAGTTCAGAATGCTGGTGGAGCGGTTCGTCACCGTATCCGCCGTTCAACAACAAACGCTCCGGCACCTTGTTGCAGCCCGGTCAGTTCCGGATCTGTGGGAAGGGCTTTTAAGCAAAGCATGCCAGGAAGCATCGAAGGAGTAGCAAAATGCCCAAGATGAAGACGAAGTCCTCTGCCAAGAAGCGGTTCAAGATCACCGCATCCGGCAAGGTCAAGGCAGCCGCTGCTGGCAAGCGCCACGGCATGATCAAGCGTAGCAACAAGTTCATTCGCGATGCCCGCGGCACCATGGTTCTCGCAGAACCGGATGGCCGTAAGGTTATCAAGAACTACTTGCCGAACGGTCTCTAAGACTATTCGTAACGCTATAGACTAAGGAGATCATGAAATGGCACGCGTAAAAAGAGGCGTTACCGCCCACGCCAAGCACAAGAAGGTTCTGAAGGCAGCCAAGGGCTTCTACGGCCGTCGCAAGAACACCATCCGTACCGCCAAGGCCGCCGTCGATCGTGCAAAGCAGTACGCTTATCGCGACCGCAAGGTTAACAAGCGCAACTTCCGCGCCCTCTGGATCCAGCGCATCAACGCTGCCGTCCGCGAGCATGGCCTGACTTATGGCCGCTTCATCGACGGCCTGACCAAGGCTGGCATCGAAGTTGACCGCAAGGTTCTTTCCGACATGGCAATCCATGAGCAGGAAGCTTTCGGCGCGCTCGTCGTCGCTTCGAAGAAGGCACTTGAATACCTCAAGGAAGCCGGCACGAAGAACGAGTTCGAAGCAGCCGTTAACTAACGCTGCCTCGCACGTCTTTCGTAAATTCATTATGAAACCCGCGCTGGCGAAACCGGCGCGGGTTTTGTGTTTTGCAGCATATGCTTTTCCATCGTGTCAGGCTGTCTTGTTGGGCGAGGCTCGAAAATGGGTCGCGCGTCGGGCGACAAATACCAAGGACCGTATTCTTGGCGTGTTTTTGTCATTTGCCCGGTTGATTGGCCGCTTCCACATGGGTAGTGATCTGCAGCGCCTCATCGTTGCCACAAGCAGTCTGATGTGGGCGTTCATCCATTATTCCGCGGAATGAGCGGCGTTCCAAGCCCGCCGCCCGCAAGGCAGGATCAGATGACGGAACTCGTAACACTCGAAACCCAACTCATGGCCGAGGTGGCTGCGGCGAACGACGAGCAGGCGATCGAGGCGGTCAGGGTTGCCGCGCTCGGCAAGAAGGGGTCGGTTTCGGAACTGCTGAAGACACTGGGCTCTATGTCGCCGGAAGAACGGCAGACACGCGGCGCAGCGATCAACGCGCTGAAGAACGCCGTCACCGACGCGATCAACGCCCGCAAGAGCGAGCTGCGCGATGCGGCGATCGAGGCGAAGCTGAAGGCCGAGACCGTCGATGTCAGCCTGCCGGTCCGCTCCTCGCCGACTGAGCGCGGTCGAATCCATCCGATCAGCCAGATCGTCGACGAAATCACGGCCATTTTCGGCGATATGGGCTTCTCGATCGCTGAGGGCCCCGATGTCGAGACCGATTATTATAACTTCACGGCGCTCAACTTCCCGGAAGGGCATCCGGCCCGCGAGATGCACGACACCTTCTTCTTCCAGCCGGACGAGAAGGGTGAGCGCAAGGTGCTGCGCACGCACACCTCGCCGGTGCAGATCCGCACCATGGAAGCGCAGAAGCCGCCGATCCGCATCATCATTCCCGGCAAGACCTACCGCCAGGATAGCGACGCCACGCACTCGCCGATGTTCCATCAGGTGGAAGGCCTCGTCATCGACAAGACGGCGAACGTCGCCAATATCCGCTGGGTGCTGGAAGAATTCTGCAAGACCTTCTTCGAGGTCGATAATGTGACGATGCGCTTCCGCCCGTCCTTCTTCCCGTTCACGGAACCCTCTTTCGAAGTCGATATCCAGTGCGACCGCTCCGGCCCGATCATCAAGTTCGGCGAAGGCACCGACTGGATGGAAATCCTCGGCTGCGGCATGGTGCATCCGAACGTACTGCGTTACGGCGGCCTCGATCCGGACGAGTATCAGGGCTTTGCCTGGGGCATGGGCCTCGACCGCATTGCCATGCTGAAATACGGCATGCCCGACCTGCGCGACTTCTTCAACGCCGACGTCCGCTGGATGAACCACTATGGCTTCCGCCCGCTCGATATGCCGACTTTGTTCGGCGGTCTGAGCGCGTAAGGAAGGGATAAAGCACATGAAATTCACACTCTCCTGGCTGAAAGAGCACCTGGAAACCGACGCCACGCTCGACGAGATCTGCGCCCGCCTGACGATGATCGGGCTGGAAGTGGAAGAAGTGGACGACAAGGCCGCATTCAAGCCCTTCGTCATCGCCAAGGTTCTCTCGGCCGAAAAGCACCCGCAGGCCGATCGCCTGAAGGTGCTGATGGTCGACACCGGTAGCGGCGCGCCCGTTCAGGTGGTCTGTGGCGCCCCCAATGCGCGCGCCGGCCTCGTCGGTGCCTTCGCGGCCCCCGGCACCTATGTTCCCGGCATCGATGTGACGCTCACGGTCGGCAACATTCGCGGCGTCGAGAGCCGCGGCATGATGTGCTCGGAAAAGGAACTGGAAATCTCCGACAGCCATGACGGCATCATCGATCTGCCGGAAGATGCGTCCGTCGGCACGAGCTTCGCTGCCTATGCCGGCCTCGACGATCCGGTCATCGAGATCAACCTGACACCGAACCGCCCGGATTGCACCGGCGTCTATGGCATTGCCCGCGATCTCGCCGCCTCCGGCCTTGGCACGCTAAAGCCCCGCCTTACGCCAACGTTTCCTGTCCAAGGTGAAACGCCGACCGAACTCAAGATCGAGCTCGACGATATCAGCCTTTGCCCGGGCTTTGCGCTTCGCCTCGTGCGCGGCGTCAAGAACGGCCCGAGCCCGAAGTGGATGCAGCAGCGCCTGCTCGCGATCGGCCTCCGTCCGATCAGTGCGCTGGTCGATATCACCAACTACATGACTTTCGACCAGGGTCGGCCGATGCACGTCTTCGACGCCGCCAAGGTCAAAGGCAATCTGGTCGTCCGCCGCGCCAGGGACGGAGAGACCGTGCTGGCACTGGACGAGCGCGAATACAAGCTCAACCCCAGCAACGTCGTCATCGCCGATGGCAACGGCGTCGAATCGATCGGCGGCATCATGGGCGGTGAGCATTCCGGCTGCGACGAGAATACGACCGACGTGCTGATCGAATCGGCACTTTGGGACCCGATGAACATTGCCAAGACGGGCCGCAGCCTCGGCATCATCACCGACGCGCGCTATCGCTTCGAGCGCGGCGTAGATCCGGAATATATGGTGCCCGGCCTTGAGCGCACCACGGAGCTGGTGCTTGCCTGCTGCGGCGGCACGGCTGCCAAAGCCCGCGTCGAAGGCTACAAGGGTTATGAGGCGAAGGTTGTCGATTTCCCGCTGTCGGAAGTCAAGCGCCTGACCGGCCTCGAAGTTTCGGCCGACGAGAGCAAGTCGATCCTGACGAAGCTCGGCTTTTCGGTTTCCGGTTCGGGTGAGCGTGTCTCCGTCGCGGTACCCTCCTGGCGCCCTGATGTCGATGGCAAGGCCGATCTTGTCGAAGAGATCATGCGCATCCACGGTGTCGATAACATCAAGCCGCAGCCGCTTAGCAGCCACGCCGCCGTCAATGGCAAGATCCTGACGACGCTGCAGATCCGCACGCGCACCGCCAAGCGCGCGCTGGCATCACGCGGCATGCTGGAAGCCGTCACCTGGTCTTTCATCTCGGAAGATCAGGCCAAGCTCTTCGGCGGCGGCTCCAACGCGCTGAAGCTTGCGAACCCGATCGCCGCAGACATGTCCGATATGCGTCCTTCGCTGCTGCCGGGCCTGCTGTCGGCTGCGCAGCGCAATGCCGACAAGGGCTATGGCGACGTCGCAATCTTCGAAGTCTCGGGCACGTATGAGAACGACACGCCTGAGGGACAGCGACGCGTTGCCGGGGGTATTCGCCGCGGCACGGCATCGCTTGCCGGCGCCGGCCGCATGTGGTCGAACGCCACCAAGGGCGGCGGCAAGCCGGTCGACGTTTTCGACGCCAAGGCCGATGCTCTGGCCGTCATCGAGGCCTGCGGCCTGCCGATGGGCAATATCCAGATCGAGCAGGGTGGCCCGGCCTGGTATCATCCCGGTCGCTCCGGCACTATCAAGATGGGTCCGAAGGTCGTGCTCGGCTATTTCGGTGAATTCCATCCGAAGACGCTGGAAGCGCTGGATGTCTCCGGCGCTCTTGCCGGCTTTGAAGTCTATATCGATGCCATGCCCGAACCGAAGAAGAAGGCCACGCGCACCAAGCCGGCGCTGGAGCTTTCTCCCTTCCAGGCCGTCAAGCGCGACTTCGCCTTCGTGGTCGACAGGTCGGTGGAAGCCGGGGCCGTCATCCGCGCGGCTGCCGGTGCCGACCGCAAGCTGGTCACCGGCGTCAACGTCTTCGACATTTTCGAGGGCGCGTCGCTCGGCGAAGGCAAGAAGTCGATTGCCATCGAAGTGCAGATCCAGCCGGCAGAGCGCACGCTGACGGATGAGGATTTCGAGGCGCTGACGCAGAAGATCGTGGCGAACGTCACCAAGTCGACGGGTGGGGTGTTGAGAGCGTAATCGGCTGCGGCCGAGTTCGCGGAGGGTCTGTCACCCCCTCCGTCGCTGTCGCGACATCTCCCCCACAAGGGGGAGATTGGTAACTCGCGGAATCTTCTCGCCTCGATCAACTATCGAAGCTGCAGACACTGAAGCTCTTAGATTTGGAAGAGCGCGCCGCATACTCCCAACAATCTCCCCTTGTGGGGGAGATGTCACGAAGTGACAGAGGGGGGTATCAGGGGCACGGCATCCTCGGTGCCGCCTCACCTACCGATGCAGATGGTAAACCTTGTTCACCACACTCCACCGGCCATCGATCTTCACCAGCGATAGATAGTCCGAAAACCGCATCCCGGCGAATTCGTCGACGACCTTGACGCTTGCAGCATCGCCTTCGATGTCGATCAACTCGATCTCCATCAGCGGTATGGTGCCGGGCGGGGCGCTGCCTTCCTCGACGATCGCGGCAATGAACTCATCCCGCGTCATCCATTCCACCGCGCCTTGATAATTGCCGATGATCGCTGCTCGCGGATGGAAGGCCTTGCGCAGCGCCGGCTCGTTCGCGAATGCCATGCCATCGACGTAGAGATGAACAACCGCGCGGATTGCCTGCTCTTCCGACATCTTGTCATTCCTCGTTTGAGTCATGTCTAACATATCATAGACACCGCCGACTGCCAAAACGCTGGTACGGTAATCTCAGTGATTTGACGACGTCTATTCCACGAAGACGCGCACGCTTGCCGCGCGCCCGGCTGCATCGATGACGGTCAGCGTCGAATAGCCGGCGCCATCGGGCGTCCATTGGTTGGTGCGGCGGCGCGACATGTCGGGCAGCGGCTTACCGTTGGCGAGCCAGCGGAACGGCGCCCTGCCGCCCTGCAGCTTCAACGCCAGCGGCATGATCTGATCGTTGCCGCTGCTGGCGCCGAGATCGACGCGTGCACCTTCCGGCGGATAGACGATCTGCGGCGCCGGTTCGCGGCTGGAGGCAGCCAGCAGCCCGGCGGCGGTCACGGAAAAGCGTCGCTGACTGATCGGCAGCTCGGTCGGCGCGATGCGCACGGCGCCCATCGGAGCGGCAGGGAAGGGGGTTATGGCAACGCCCGATTTGGCGAAGGCCTCGAACAGGATGGGTGCGGCCGAAACATAGCCCGCCAGCCCCGGTACGGCGCCATTGTCCGGACGGCCGACCCATACGCCGAGCACATGCGCGCCGTCATAGCCGATCGACCAGGCATCGCGATTGCCGTAGCTGGTTCCGGTCTTGTAAGCGATGCCGAGCTGCTTGCTGCCGCGCGGGGCAATGATGTCGGAGAGAATGTCGGTGATGTTCCACACCGCGATCGGCTCCATCAGTGGCTCGCCGTCGATCGGTCCCGGCTCGTCCTGCACGCCATCGCCGATCCGCATGGCCTTGCCGCGATTGGCAAGCCCGGCATAGAGCTGCACGAGATCCTTCAGCGTCACGCCGACGCCGCCGAGGCCGATGGCAAGGCCCGGAGCTTCGTTCGGCGGCAACTTCGGCTTCACCTCGGCGCGGCGGAAGCGCACCAGCAGCCGCGTCGGCCCGACCGCGTCGAGCAGGCGCACAGCCGGTACATTGAGCGACAGCTGCAGCGCCTGGCGCACGCTGACATCGCCCTGGTAGCTCATGTCGAAATTGCGTGGGCGATAGCCGTAGAAGTCGGCGGGGCGATCCTCGATAATCGTCTCCTGCGCCACATAGCCCTGCTCGAAAGCAAGGCCGTAGATGAAGGGCTTCAGCGTCGAGCCGGGCGAGCGCAGCACGCGGGTCATATCGACCCAGCCGGCACGCGAGGAATCGAAATAATTGGCCGAGCCGACTTCACCGATGATCTCGCCGGTCTTGGCGTCCGCCATGATCATAGCGACCGATACTTTCGGCCCAAGCCGCTTTGCCGCCGCATCCGCAACGGCTTCCAGACCCTGCTGCACATCGCGTCGCAATGTCGTCTTATGCTTGATGACGCCAGACTGCTTGCGCAGTGCCAATTCGGCGACATGCGCGGCATAGGCCGGCAGTTGCCGGCGCTGAGCAGGAATTGGTGAAAGCGAGGCACGTTCCGCTTCGCCTTCGCCGATAACGGCAGCCACGGCCGCGCGCTCGAGCACGCGATGGCGGGCAGCCTGGGCGGCGGCAAGATTGCGGTCTGGCCGGCGCTTTTCCGGTAGTTGCGGCAGGGCAACCAGCAGGCCAGCCTGCGCGACCGTCAGATGCTTCGGCTCCTTGCCGAAATAGGCAAGGCTCGCGGCCCGCACGCCTTCCAGATTGCCGCCATAGGGGGCATGCGTCAGATAGAGATCGAGGATCTGTTCCTTGGTCAGCCGCCGTTCGATCTGGATGGCACGGACGACCTGCAGGAGTTTCGCCGTCATCGAGCGCTCGCTGCGGGGCTCGATCAGGCGCGCCACCTGCATGGAGAGCGTCGAGCCGCCTGACACGATGCGGCCATGCGTGAGGAGTTGGAGGAAGGCGCGGCCGATCGCCATGGGATCGACGCCATGGTGATCGTAGAAGCGCCGGTCCTCATAGGCGACCAGCATACGCAGAAATTGCGGATCGACATCGGCAACGCCGGTCTTCAGCCGCCAGCGCCCCTCGGGCGTGGCGAAGGCGCGCAGGAGATCGCCGTTGGCATCGAGCACTTCGGCGGACACCACGCGGGCATTGTCGAGCGGCGGCGGATAGGCGTGGTCTGCGGCTTCCAGGCCGAAGACCAGAGCCACCGCCGTCAAGACGGTGGCTCCAAAGCCGATCGCAATTTTCCACCGCGCCTTCATGGCTGCTTCTTACTGCTGGGCGCCCAGCACCTCCATGCGACCCATCGCCGTGCGGGCCGAAAACTGGGGACGATACATGTCCTCGACGCTTGCGGCCGGATGATCATAGACGCCGGGGGTCACGGCGCGCACGACATAGGCGAAGGTCATGTCGCGATCTGCCCCGGAATTCTGATCGAAGGCAGCGACGAAGCGGTCGTTGCGGAATTCGACATGAGCAGGCTGAACTTCGCTGAGCCAGTCGAAGTTCGAAAGCTGGGCGCTGTTGACGATGCTCGGATTGTCAATCTCGAAGCCTGCCGGCAGGAGATCGGTCACGAGGATGCGCTGCGGCCAGTCATTGTCCTCGGTCACGTGCAGCACGACTACGTAGCGTTCGTTCTGCTGTGCCTGGCTGACATTCGCCTCTTCGCCGTCGAGCGTGTAATATTTGCGCTCGATCTTGAAGCCGTTACCGCCAGCGGGCAGCGGCGCCACCGGAGCCGCGACCGTGGTCACGGCAGCCGACAGCGGCTGGCGCGTCGTATTGGTGACGGTCAGCGGGTGGCCCATCAGCGCATCGCCGCTCATCTGCGCCATATAGGTGCCGCTATGGGCAGCGCCGTTGACATCGAGCGTCAGGCCGTCATCGCCATTCTGTAGAGCGCGGGCGGCGAGCAGCATCCAGGTCTGTTCCTGCGTGCTGGTATATTTCCGGCTCTGCCAATCCTTGGCGACGACGCTTGCGAGTTCCGGAATGATCGGCGGCACGGGGCGGCTTTCGGCCGCAAGCGCCAGTACCGCGGCACCGTCGCGCAGCGACGAGCCGTAATCCGAGCGGACGAAGCTGACCTTTGTCACCGCTGCCTTTTGCGACATCTGCAGCGAATCCACGAAGATGTTGCGCGAGCGCTGTGCATCCCCATAGAGCGCGAGAGCCGCGGCCAGATGCGCCTTGGAAAGTGGCGTCGGGAAGTCGTTCAGCATGGTGTCCGCATAGTAGCGCAGATCGCTGATCGAAGCCTTCTTGTTGCGCGCCAGCACGTAGAGCGCATAGGCGATCTCGTTGCCGTTATCCTTGACGTTGGTGTTGGCGCTGAGTGCATTCTGGAGGTTTTCGAGACCCTGCACCATGGCCTGATCCGGCACGTTGTACTTCTGCTCGCGGGCGCGGGTCAGGAAGTCCATCACATAGGCGTCGAGCCAGAGATCGCCGGAGCCCGGACCCCAGAGGCCGAAGCTGCCGGTCGAGGACTGGTAGGACAGTTCGCGATAGATCGAATCCTGCACGCGCTTCTGGATCTCGGCGTCATTGGCCAGGCCGTTCTTGATGGCCATGTCGCTGAAGTAGAGCAACGGCATGGCGCTGCTCGCCGTCTGTTCCGCGCAGCCATAGGGATAGTGGCTGAGGCTCATCAAAAGCGCCGGCACGTCGAAGGCGCTGGAACGGCTGACATTGACGCTGACCGAGGCGCCGGGCAGCACGCTGTCGGCGAGAAGGTCGGCATTGACGGTCAGGCTCTTGCCTGGCGCAAGCGCGATGACACGCCGTTCGGTGACCGGCAGCTGCGACGGGCGAACGGGAATATCGACCGATTGGTCGAGCGACATGCCTGATGCATTCGAGAGCTTGATCGAGATCGTGCCGTCGCCTGGCTGTCCGCCGGTCAGCGGCAGGGTGATGGCGTATTTGCCGCCGGTCTGCAGGTTGACCTTCTGCTGCGTGGCGCTTGCATCCATGGTCACGGCGCTGTTGCCTGTTACCGCGAGGGTGTATTCGCCGGCTGGTGCGTCCGTGTTGGCGACATCGAGACGCAGATTCGCCTTGTCTCCCGGTGCCAGGAATTTCGGCAGGCTGGCGGTGACGACGACGGGATCGCGGATGATCACGTCCTGTGTCGCGTGACCGACGCCGGCTTTCGACCAGGCGACGGCCATCAGCCGTGCCGTGCCGTTGAACTGCGGAATATCAAAGCTGACATTCGCCTTGCCATTGGCATCGAGCTTGATCGGACCGGAGAAGAAGGCGATCAGCTTTTCCTTCGGCGGGCTCGCCTGCAGGGCTGCCTGTCCGCCGTCGCCGCCGGTACGCAGCTTACCCGTCGCGCCGAGCGAGCCATCGATGAGGCGGCCGTAAATATCGCGGATTTCGAGGCCGAGCTGGCGTTGGCCATAATACCAGTCATCCGGTGCCGGCGGCTGGTAGCGCGTGAGATTGAGGATGCCGACATCGACGGCGGCAATCGTGACATAGGCGTCCTCATTGGCGCCTGCACCCGCAACCTGCAGGGCGATGTTGAGCGGTTGGCGTGGCAGCGTCTTCTGCGGCGCGTCGATCTTGATCTGCAGCTTCCGCTCGCCGGGATCGACGGGGGCCCATTTGATGCCGATGGCGCGCATCGGCATGCGGCTTTCCTGGGCGTCGCCAGGGCGGAAAAGAGTGGCCGTCAGATAGGTGCCGGCGCCCCAATCCGCCGTTACAGGAACGTCGACTTCGCCGCCTGTCGCGCCGATATCGGCGTTGGTGACCGAGATCAGCGTTTCCGACCCGGCCGTCACCATCAACTGACCGGCATAGCGCGAGGTGACCTTCAGCTTGGCCGTGTCGCCGACATGGTAGCTTTCCTTGTCGAGTGCGATCTCCAGCGCATCCGGCGTTTCCGTCGAGGTGGAGGCGACATACCAGCCGGCATTGAACTCGACGCTCGATTCCGGGCCGTTCGCATCGGCGGTGGAGACTTCGAGGCGGTAGCGACCCCAGGTGACCGGCATGGAAATCGCCGCACCGTCCGTCGTGGCGTTGACCGTGCCGACCGCCACCTGCTTGGTGGACATGATAGGCTCGAACTTCCAGCTGCTGCCGTCGCGATACCATTGATAATTGCGCTCGACGCTCAGCAGCTTCCAGGTCAGGCCCTGCATGGCCTGCTTCTGGCCATTGGCATCGACAACGATGACATGGAAGTTGCCGACGGAATTTTCACCGAGATCGCCGTCGAATTCCGGCTTGATGCCGATGCGTGGGCCATCCGCCTTGACGGGCAGCGTCAGCGAGCGCTCGACAGCGCGACCGCCGGCTTCCTGCATGCGCACCGTAATATTGGCGTTCAGCAGCTGCGTGGTCGAAGGCGTGTCGTTGATCGTGACGTTGAAGGTCGTCTTACCGTTCTCGTCCAGCACCTGCAGGTCTTCGAGCGGCACCTGCGTGCTCTCGGCCTTGCTATCGCCGCTGCTGCTGTCGTCATCATCATTATTTGCGTTTGCCTTGCCGGCACCTTCGTCGGCGAGGCCGAACTGATAGCCCTTGAAGGCATCGCTCTGGCGCGTCGGCTTCAGCGTCACTTCGCCTTCGAGGTTGAGGCCGGCGGCCGGCGCGCCATAGAGATAGCGTCCATCGACATTAACCGGCGTCGGCTGGCCGACTTCGATCTCCTTGGCGTCGCTCTTCATGTCGAATTCGATGCGATCCGGCACGAAATCGTCGACGAGGAAGGTCTGCGAGCCGATGGAGGAGCCTTTCGGGTCGGTGTAGATGTTCATCGTCCAGGTGCCGCGCATCGAGGTCTGCTGCAGCGGCAGATCGACATTATAGCCGCCGAGCTTGCCGCCATCGGTGACGATGCGGCGATCCTCGACGCCATCCGGGCGCAGGAAGACGAAGGTGAGCGGCAGGCTTTCCACCGCCGTCGAGCTGACGTCGCGGGCAAGGGCGGAAGCATGCACCGTCTCGCCGGCACGGTATATGCCGCGTTCCGTCCAGGTCAAAAGGTCGATCGCGCCCGGTGCGGTTCTACCGGCAACGCCGCGGTCGGAAAGATCGAAGCCGGCGCGGGTCATGTCGAGGAAGACATAATCCTGATCGCCGTTTTGGGCGGTGATGACGGCCGGCGTCATGCCCGCCGTGCCGCGCATCAGGCCGGCGCTGAAGACGGCGCGGCCATTGTCATCGGTCTTGGCGGTACCAAGGATTTCATTGTTCTTGGCGAGCAGCTGCAGCTGGATGCCGGCCAGCGGCTTTGCGCTGCCGAGCGAGCGGGCAAAGACATTCAGCCCGTCGGTGCCGGCATAGGTGGTGACGCCGATGTCGGAAACGACGAACCATTGTGTCGCCTGCGGGTCCCATTCATGGCCGCCGCTCTCGGGCGCAACCGCCGTCAGCACATAGACGCCGGGTTTGCGCTTCGGCAGCGCCTCGTCCACAGGGAAGCTGGTTGCGACTTCCTTGTTGAGTTCCTGCTTGATCTCGATGGAGCCCTGCCAGACCAGTTCGCCATTGGTATCCTGGATGGTCTGGGCGCTGTAACTGTCCACCTGCGTCAGGAACTGCGAATTGTTCAGAAGTTGCGCGATATTGCGGTCGCCGATGCGGTAGAGCTTGAGATTGGCCGTGTTGGCGTTAACCGAAATGATCGGGATGCCGCGGCGCGCGGTCGAAGGCAGGACGAAATTGTCGCCCGTGAAGCGCAGCGAAGCCGTGCGATCCTTGACGTAGATATCGACATTGACCTGCGAGGCGAGGTTTTCATCCACCGAGGAGGGCAGGCCGGCGCGCAGCGAGATACGGTAGTGCTGGCCGAATTCCAGACCTTCGACGCAGATCTGGTTGTCCTTGGCATCGACGCCCTTCGGCGCGGCGCCGTTGAGGGTGACGAAGGGGGTATAGTCGACGCCGCTCTTCACCAGCTTTTCGGAGAACTGCACGCAGGCGCGCGGCGAGGCATTATCGTTGTCGAGCGTGTTGCCGGTCACGCGGAAGCCCTGACGGGCCAGAAGATCGTTATAGGCTGCCTGGACGGCGGCTGAGCTGACGAGATTGAGACTTGCCTTGTAAGCGCTGAGCGCGGGGCGATAGTTCTGCGCATTCTTCAGCGCCTCGGCGAGAACGGCGAGCGCATCGGCGCGGCTGCTCGTCGTGCGGGTCAGCTGGTAGCCGTTGAGCGCGGCATAGGCGGCGCGAGTGGCGACAGACGTCTCGTTCGTGATCGTATTGGCGGCGCGCGCCATCTCGATCCACAGATCACCGTTGTCGGGATTGAGCGAGAGAGCGCCCTGGAAGGCGTTCAGCGCATCGTTGACATTGCCCGAGGTCAGTTCGATGCGGCCGAGCGCAATAAGGCTTTCAACGCCCTGGCCCTTCAGCTCGTTGCCGAGCGTCAGCGTGTTCTTTGCATCACGCGCGCTCTGGACGAAATTGTCGGAAAGGAATGAAAGGGCAGGGGCCGCGCCGATATCCGGCTCGCTGGTAGCCGCCGTCTCGACGATCTTGCCGGCGATTGCGCCGGGAAAACTATTGAGCTGGTTGAAGTCCGACTTCATGAAGCACCACTTCACCTTGGGATTGTAGGTGAAGGCCTTGCAGGACTTGTCGCCGATGCAGGAGGCGGAGCACTGATCCAGCGTCACATTCTGCTCTGTGCGCAGATCGAAGCCGAAGTAATCGCCATCCTTCGTGGTAACCACCTGGCGCTTGACGTCAGCCGTCAGCGAAGGGGTCAGAGATGCGAAAGTGGCGAGAAGAAAAGCAGAGAAGCCGATAAACGCGCGCCTAGACATAAGTCCTCCCCACGCTGCCCGTTTTTGATGGCGGCAATCTTCAAATTTCGGGCCTGTTTGTCAACCGAGCGTCGAGCTTCTGAATGAGCTTCGCGTCCACGACGATCAACTTAGGAGTTTGAAAAAGCCTGCAATTCAGGCGATTTGCATGTTCGGCCATTCCCTTGAGGATGCTTCATTTTTCTTTTCGGTCCCAAAATGACACCGGCCTTTACGGCCGATGTCGTCGCTTGGGCGGAAGAGACGGCCCATTTGTCATATATTCGTCATCGCCAATGCGGCATCCGAATACCGCTTTCCAGTGACGGTCTCGGGCGTGATGATATCACCGAGTTCCTTCACCTCCTGTGCTGAAAGAACGATATCGGCAGCCGCGGCGTTCTGCTCGAGATGATGCAGTTTGCGGGCGCCGGGGATCGGCACGATGTCGTCACCCTGGTGCAGCACCCATGCGAGCGCCAGTTGTGCCGCGGTGACGCCCTTTTCCTCGGCGAGCGCCTGCAATCTGGCGACAAGCGCCGCGTTGGCATCGAAATTCTCGCTCTGGAAACGTGGAAGCGAACGGCGGAAATCGTCGGCGGCAAGATCGTCCGCCTTTTGGATCGCGCCGGTCAGGAAGCCGCGGCCGAGCGGGCTATAGGGCACGAAGCCGATGCCGAGTTCACGGCAGGTGGCAAGCACGTCTTCTTCCGGGTCGCGGCTCCACAGCGAATATTCGCTCTGCAAGGCGGCGATCGGATGCACCGCATGGGCGCGGCGGATGGTGGCGGAGCCTGCTTCGGAAAGGCCGAGCGCCCGCACTTTGCCTTCTCTTACCAGTTCCGCCATGGCGCCGACCGTATCTTCGATCGGTACGTTCGGATCGACGCGATGCTGGTAGTAGAGGTCGATGATATCGGTGCCAAGTCGTTTGAGGGAGGCTTCGGCAACTTCCTTGACATGCTCGGGCCGGCTATCGACGCCGATCATGGCGGCGGGGCCAGATTTCGTGTGATCGAGCTTGAAACCGAATTTGGTGGCGATGACAACGCGGTCGCGCACAGGCTTCAGTGCCCGGCCGAGCAGCTCCTCGTTGGTGAACGGGCCGTAGGTTTCAGCCGTATCGAAAAAAGTGACACCGAGATCGACGGCGCGATGGAGCGTCTTGACGGATTCGGCTTCGTCAGCGGCGCCATAGGCAAAGCTCATGCCCATGCAGCCAAGTCCAACGGCGGAAACGGTGAGATCCTTGCCAAGCCTGCGGGTTTTCATGGTGTGTTCCTCTTGAGACGTATGGGAGCGGCAGGGTTTGTATCCCCTGCCTACGAGCTCAAGGTAGGGCTCTGGATAATGGATGAAAATCCATGCAAATTCTTACAGGCTGTTCTATAATTTAGATCAATGAACCGGACACAGCTCTCCCAACTCGCGGTTTTTGCCGCCGTCGCCGCCCATCGCAGCTTCCGCGCTGCCGGCAAGGAACTGTCGATCGCGCCATCGGCGGTCAGCCATGCCGTGTCCAGCCTCGAAGAAAGCCTCGGCGTGCGGCTGCTTGCCCGCACCACGCGCAGCGTATTGCCGACCGAGGAAGGTCAGGCGCTGCTTCAAAGGCTGGCGCCCGCTCTGGAGGAAATCGATATTGCGCTGGAGGATACGCTGGCGACCCGGGGCCGCCCGGCGGGGACGCTGCGCATCACTGCCCCGCGTTTTGCCTCCGATCTCCTGATGGCGCCACGGCTTGGCGACTTCCTTAATACCTACCCGGACATCACGCTGGAGATCGCCAACGAGGATGGTTTCAGCAATATCGTCAAGGAGGGCTATGATGCCGGTATCCGGCTGGCGGAGAGCATCGAAGGCGACATGATCGCGGTGAAGGTCTCGCCTGATATCCGCACCGTCATTGCCGGGTCGCCGGCCTATTTCGAGAAGCATGCGAAGCCGCTGCATCCGCGTGATCTCGTCCATCACCGCTGCATCAAGCGGCGGTTCACCGATGGCTCGATCTATCGCTGGGAATTCGAGAAGGATGGCCACGAGCTCGTCGTTGCCGTCGATGGCCCACTGATCGTCATCGAGGATAGGCTCGGGGTTCTGGCGGCCGTAAACGGTGCCGGCCTTGCTTATCTGTTCGATATCCGCGTGCAGCAGGAACTGGCCGAGGGCAAGCTCATCCGCGTACTCGAGGATTGGTGCCCTCCCTATCCCGGCTTCTGCATCTACTATCCGAGCCGCCGTCAAATGCGCCCGGCGCTCAGGGCCTTCATCGACTTCTTCAAATATACGGGACCGTGAGGGGCGGCGGTGGGGACCAGTCCGCCGCCCCATCCTTGGGGGGGGCAGGCAAGCGATGTCAGGCTGCGGCCTTCTGATTGGCTGCGGTCATCGCCAGCTTCGAGAGGTTCTTGTCGGCATTTCCCTCTTCCTGGAGCGTCTGGTCGAGCAGTTCGACGACCTTCTTCTGGCCGAGCGTGTTCGCCCAGGTGCGCAACGTTCCGTAGCGGGCGATCTCATAGTGCTCGACGGCCTGCGCCGCCGATATCAATCCGGCATCGAGAGCCGGCGTTCCCTTGAATTCCTCGATGATCTCCTCGCCTTCGGCAATGATCCCCTGGATGGCTTCGCAGGTCTTGCCCTGGGCGCGCTTGCCGATCAGGTCGAAGATCTGCTGCAGGCGTTCGACATGGCCTTCGGTTTCCTGCAGATGCTTTTCGAAGCCGGCCTTCAGATCCGGCGATTGTGCCTCGCGCGCCATCTTGGGCAATGCCCGCACGATCTGCCTTTCGGCATAGTAGATGTCTTTCAGCGTGTCGTAGAAAAGATCTTCCAGCGTTTTTTCCTTCGGCATTGTTTCTCTCCATATTCGGGAACCCGATTTTCAACGGCTTGCCGCAGTCAGCGGCCCTTACGAAAGTCGGCGTGGGTCGAATTGTTCCCGTTGCTGACGGATTCGGGTGGCGATCCGCTTTAAAGTCGGCTGAAATGCAGCGATGGCGAGGAGGAAGTTCAAGCGATGAGAAAACCGGGGTCAATGAGGGGGCTTGAGGATCTCGGCCGCGTCAGGCTATCGAAAAACTTCTTCTTTCGCGATTTCCTGCATTCGGAAATATCAGATTTCTATCGCATCCCCAATATTCCGGAGGATCCCGATCTGGCAATCGAGGCCGGACGCCGGCTTTGCGAGGAATTGCTGGAGCCGCTGGAGGCGACCTTTGGCCGGCTACATATCCGCTCCGGCTATCGCTCGCCGGAGGTCAATGCCTTCGGCAACAGGAACGGGCTGAACTGCTCGACCAATCCCCACACCGCTGCGCACCACATCTGGGATATGCGCGATCTCGACGGCTGCATGGGGGCGGCCGTCTGCATCGTCGTGCCCTGGCTGATCGATCACCATAGCCACGAAGGCGATTGGCAGAAACTCGCCTGGTGGATCCACGATCATCTGCCCTACGCCTCGCTCTGCTTCTTCCCGAAGCTCTGGGCCTTCAACATCCAGTGGCACGAGCGGCCCAAGCGAACCATCCAGAGCTATGTCAGCCCACGTGGCATGCTGACCAAGCCAGGCATGGCCAACTGGGAGGGCGATCATTCCGCCCATTATGAGGGCTTTCCCAAACTTAGAAGCTGATGCGATAGCGAATATGCCCGTCGCTCTTAACGTAGCTGTCATAGAGCTTGCGGGCGGTCGCATTTCCTTCTTCTGTGTGCCAGTAAAGCCGTGCCCAGCCGTTTTTCTTGCACAGCGCGACGAGATCGTCGAGCAGCGCCCGGCCGACGCCGTGGCCCCTGGCACTTTCATCGACGAACAGGTCTTCCAGATAGCAATCGGGTGCGCGCACCCATGTGCCTTCATGCGTGAGGCTGAGGGTAAAGCCCTTTACCTCGCCATCGACTTCGGCCACGCGCATGAAGATCGCCGACGCCGGATCGAAGACCCGGCGCCACGTCGCATCGGTGATGTCGGGCGCGACGGTGACGCCGTAGAAGGCCAGATAGCCGTTCCATAGCGCGCGCCAGCGCGCTTCATCGTCGGGTCCGGCGTCTCGGATCGTCACGGTCATTGGCTTGTCTCTCTTATTCGCCGGCTGCGTCGAGCAGGCGCATGGCATCATCGGAAAGCGAAAGCTTTGCCGAATTGATGAGCGCGTCGAGCTGGTTGAGGCTGGTCGCGCTGGCGATCGGGGCGGTAACGCCACGCTTGCGCAAGAGCCAGGCAAGCGCGATTTCGGCGGGCTTCGCGCCGGTTTCGGCCGCGACCTTGTCGAGCGCTGCGAGAATCCGCAGGCCCTTGTCGTCGAGATAGGCGGCAACCCGGTTTTCGCGTGCCCGTCCCTCGGTATCGGCCTTGGTGCGGTACTTGCCAGTCAGGAAGCCGGCTGCGAGGCTGAAATAGGTGATGACGCCGATGTCTTCCCTGACGCAGAGATCCGCCAGCGGTCCCTCGAAGCTGTCGCGGGCATAAAGATTATATTCGGGCTGGAGCACGTCGTAGCGCGGCAGGCCAGCCTCGGCGGCAGCATCGAGCGACGCCTGCAGCTGCGTCGCATCGAGGTTCGAGCAGCCGACATGGCGGATCTTGCCCTGTTGCTTCAGCTTGGCATAGGCGGCAAGCGATTCCTCATGCGGCGTCTCGGGATCCGGCCAGTGCGAGAGATAAAGGTCGATGTGATCGGTCTGCAGCCGCTTCAGCGAGGCTTCCGCCGCCTCGATGATGTAGTCGGCCTTGAGGCCCTTCTTGCCCGGCCCCATCTCCGATCCGACCTTGGTGATGATGATGGCCTTGTCGCGTGAAACGCGGCTCTGCTTCAGCCACCTGCCGATGATCTCCTCGGAATCGCCGCCCTTATTGCCGGGAACCCAGCGGGAATAGACATCGGCCGTGTCGATCGTGTTGAAGCCGGCATCGAAGAAGGCGTCGAGCAGTGCGTAGGAAGTTTTCTCATCGGCCGTCCAGCCGAAGACGTTGCCGCCGAAAACGATGGGGGCGACAAACAGATCGGTTCGTCCAAGCTTGCGCATGTCCATGATATCACTCCAAATCACTTGAGGGGCAGCTCGGCGAGCAGGCGCCGGCGCGAAGGGACAGCGCAGGCTAACGACCTTTGCCGACAAAGACCACTAACGATTTCTTTATTTATGGGCGAAAGACACTTAGCCGAACAGCGTTGCGCCCGTTGCGACCGCCGCTTAAGGTCAGCGCCGCTGCTGCGGCGTCGAGTCGCCAGCTCTGATTTTCGATTTTACCGGTTCCTGTGGCGCGGCCAGCGTCTGGAATGCGATGCTTAAGGAGAGAGATCATGCTGCGTTTCGGAATTCTGTCGACGGCCAAGATCGGTCGCGATCTAGTGGTGCCGGCCATCCAGGATGCGGAAAACTGCATTGTGACGGCGATCGCCAGCCGCGATCTCGCCCGTGCCCGCCAGATGGCAGACCGCTTCTCCGTGCCGCATGCTTTTGGCTCCTATGAGGAGATGCTCGCCTCCGATGCGATCGACGCCGTCTATATCCCGTTGCCGACTTCTCAGCACGTCGAATGGACGATCAAGGCTGCCGATGCCGGCAAGCACGTGCTCTGCGAAAAGCCGATCGCCCTCAAGGCGGATGAAATCGACAGCCTGATCGCCGCGCGCGACCGCAACAAGGTGCTGGTGACGGAAGCCTATATGGTTACCTATGCGCCGGTCTGGCGGAAGGTTCGCTCGCTGCTCGCCGATGGCGCCATTGGCCGCCTGCGCCACATCCAGGGCGCCTTCACCTATTTCAACCGCGATGCCGGCAATATGCGCAATATCCCTGCGCTCGGCGGCGGCGGCCTGCCTGACATCGGTGTCTACCCGACAATCAGCACCCGTTTCGTCACCGGTCGCGAACCCCTACGCATTCAGGCCGTCACCGAGCGTGACCCGGAATTCGGCACCGACATCTATTCCAGCGTCAAAGCGGATTTCGGCGACTTCGAACTGAGCTTCTACATCTCAACGCAGATGGCCAACCGCCAGGTCATGGTCTTCCATGGCACCGAGGGTTTCATCGAGGTGAAGTCGCCCTTCAATGCCGATCGCTATGGTGCTGAAGAGCTGGAGTTGACCAATCGCGGCCATTCGGAATCGCAAGTTTTCCGTTTCCCCGACAGTCGCCAATACAGGCGCGAGGCTGAAGCTTTCGCCTCAGCCGCGCTCGGCCAAGGCGCAGAGGTCGTGTTGCTGGAAAGCTCGAAGCTCAACCAGAAGGTCATCGACGCCATCTACCGCGCCAGCGAGAAGGATGGTTGGGAGCCGGTCTGAGGGCGTTCCTTATCGTGCGACGCAATTCCGGACGGAAAACCGCTGCACACTTTTCCTGGAATTGCTTCAGGAATTTTGCCGGTGGCGGAAGACGAAGCGTGAATAGCCGAAGAAGCTGAACGCTGTTGCCGCCGCCGATGCCAGCGTCAGCGCGATGATCGGCCGCAATGACGGTTCGGTCATCAGCAGCGAGCTGAAAAGGGCGTAGTTCAGTAGAGCCGAGGTCAGCCCGACCGAGCCGTAGCGGAAGCCCTCCGCCGCAAGCGAGCGGTCGGATCGGCCGAAGGTGAAGTTGCGGTTGAGTACCCAAGTGGCAAGCAGCGCGCTCGGGATCGATATGGCGCGGCCGACGAAGGGGCCGAAGGGCGTGAACCAGAGCAACAGATGCAGCACGCCCGCATCGACCACGAAGCCGACACCGCCAGCGATCAGGAAGCGAAAGAGCTTCTTCATGCAGCCTTGGCCCTTTTCTTCCGGCTTGCCGGCTTGTCGATCTCAGCCATGTAAACCGCCCTGTCATCTTCGCTTTCGCGCGAGGAGGGCCTGGGCAGGCTCATATAGTGAATGCGCAACTGTTCGGCGCGGGCGCGCGCCACGGAATCGAGGATGATACCGGCTGTGAACAGCATGAAGGCGATCATTGTCAGCGCCAGGGAGAGCATCCAACTCGGCATGCGCAAGACCTGTCCGGTTTCGAAATACTCGATGAAGACCGGGATGGAGAAGCCTATGCTCAGCTCCATCGCAACGGCGCTCAGGATGCCGAAGAAGGCGAAAGGCCGCGTTTCCTTCATCAGCATGGCGAACATCCAGAGGATCTTGCCACCGTCGCGGAAGGTGGAAAGCTTCGAATGCGAGCCTTCCGGCCGCCGACCGTAATCGAGTTCCAGCTCGCTGACGGGCAGCTTCAGCCTGGAGGCATGAACCGACATTTCCGTCTCGATCTCGAAACCGCCAGACACGGCAGGAAAGCTCTTGACGAAACGCCGCGAGAAGCAGCGGTAGCCGGAAAATATATCGGTGAAATCGGCGCCGAAGATGCTGCGATAGAGCCAGTTGAAAATGCGGTTGCCGAAGGCATGGCCCTGCCGGCCTGCGTCGTTGCGAACGTTGCGGCGGGTGCCGACCACCATATCGGATCCCTCGGTCAGCAACGTGCGGATCAGCTCTTCTCCGTCTTCGGGTGCATAGGTGCCGTCGCCATCGGCCATCAGATAGATGTCAGCTTCGATATCGGCGAACATGCGGCGCACCACATGTCCCTTGCCTTGCCGGCGCTCGCGCACGACGGTCGCGCCGGCAAGCATGGCATGCAGCGCGGTGCCGTCGGTCGAATTATTGTCGTAGACATAGATCGCGGCCTGCGGCAGCGCCTTGCGGAAGCCGCGCACGACCTCGCCGATCGTTGCAGCTTCATTGTAGCAGGGCAGGAGGACGGCGATATTCAGCTTCTCATTCGACATGGTCTTGGCCGGTTGCTGCGTGTGAAGTCAAGTCGAGACCCGATTGACGATCCGGGCGAGAGCTTATCCCGCTGGCTGTTAATAAGACCCTATGGCTGCCCAATAAAAAAGGCGGGATACCGGCGCTGCGAAAAACATTATCGTGATGAAAGCGGCTGTAGGCAGCGGCTTTACTTTTTTTTGATCGGCAACCGTTAGCGTATCGCCCCGACTATCCTTCCAACATGGGGTTCATCGAGATGGCGCAAACGCTGGCAATGCCGCCCGAGGCAGCCGGAACGGCAGAAAAGAAGGCGCCTCTGCGTTGGTCTCATCCTGCTCTCGCTGCTCTGGTCTATGCCGCCATCGTCATCGTCGCGCAGCTCATCATTCATCGCAACCTGACGGACTATGTCGGGCCGGATAATGACGATGCCATGCGTCTTGTCGAAGTGCGCGATTTTCTCGCCGGCCAGGGCTGGTTCGACATGATGCAGTACCGTCTCGGCCTTGCGGGCGGGACGCTGATGCACTGGTCGCGCTTCATCGATCTGCCGATCGCAAGCCTCATCCTCTTCTTCCGGATGTTCCTTTCACCGGAAGGCGCCGAGGCGGCCGCGCTAACGGTGTGGCCTCTTATGCTCGTCCTGCCGCTGATGTTCTTCATGGGTCTTGCAGGTCGGCGCATCGCCGGCGTGGAAGGCATGCACTTCTCGCTGATCCTGACGGCGCTGTTTGTCCTGCTTTCGCCGCGCTTCGTGCCGGGCTCCATCGATCACGACAATGTTCAGCTCGGCCTCGTCGCGCTTACCGTCGCAATGCTCGTCGACGAAAGTTACAGACCTCGCAACTTTGCGATCGCCGCCATTGCCCTTGCCATCCAGCTCGGTATCGGCGCGGAGACAACACCCTTTGTCGCCGTCGCCTGCATGTCGGTTGCCTGTTTGTGGGCCTGGAAAGGCGAGATATTCGCACCCGCTGCCAAGGCTTTTGCCCTGACCCTGACGATCGCCGTCAGCGCCGCCTTCTTCTCGCTGGTGCCGCCGCGTCTTTACTCGATGGTCACATGCGACAATCTCTCGCTCGGCTTTTACGGCATCACCAGCGCAGGCTGCGTCGGACTTCTCTTGTCGTCCATTTTTGCCAGCCGTCTCTCCCGGCCCTGGCGCATTGCAATTCTCGCGGTCAACGGCGCATTCGTGTTTGCGATAACCGTCGCACTTGCGCCGCAATGCCTGCGCAATCCGCTTTCCGATCTGGACCCCATGCTGGTGGATTTCTGGCTCAGCAGGGTGACCGAGGCACAATCGATTATCTCCGTGGCCAACCGTCAGCCGGATACGCTCGGCGTCTTCTACGCAACGGGTCTTCTGGCGATGCTCGTCTGCGCCTTTCGTATCCTGCGAGGCACCCGGCCGAGCCTCCACGCAATGCTGATGGCGCTGATCGCGATCAATTGGGTGATCACGCTGGTGCAAGTACGCGGCACAGAATTCGCCAATCTCCTGGCCATACCGCCACTGGCATTGCTGATCGCCGAATTGCGAAAGAACTACATGGCCGATCCCAAAAATCTGCGTGCGATCCTGCTTTATGCGGGGACGTTATTGGCCTCTGTCCCAGCCGTTTGGGCCGTGGGCGGCGCACTTGCAAGCAAGGGGGTCGTCAATGGTTTTATGGTCGCGGCGCCAGTCAAGGCGGAGGAGACTGCCAACTGTATATCCCAGCAGGCCCTGCGACCGATCGCGGGTCTTGCGCCGGGGGTGGTCGCGGCGGCCTCCAACCTGGGAGCGCCGCTTCTGCGCTTCACCCCCCATCGCACCCTCTCCGGTCCCTATCACCGCGATCCTGATGGAATGATGGCCGAGCTGCTTATTGGCCTTGCGGAGCCGCAACAGGCAGAAGCGCTTTTGCGTGAGGCAAAGGTGACGATTGTCGCCTTCTGCAAGGGAGATCCGCAGGTGGAGCTGGTGAGTGAGCGGGCGCCGAAGGGGCTTTATGCGCAGCTGAGCGCCGGGCATGTCCCGGCTTATCTGGAGCCGATTGCGGCGTCGGCGGAATCGGATGTGCAGTTCTTCCGCGTCACGCCGCAGAATTGAGCTGGAGCCGTTCAGCTCTGCGCGGAATCTCCAAACCACGCCATTACGAGCGGGAAGCCGCAGAATACTCTTAGATATTGGGTCTAAGCCCGGCGCTGTTCCAGCATATCGGCTGTCATGAGATAGCCGATAAAGCCGAGATTGTAGCCGCCGAGCGCGATAAACAATATCGTCAGCGGCGGCGGAACGATCGATATCGCAACGGCCGCCATGAAGGCGATGCTCACCAATGCCACGCCGAGCAGGGCGCCGATCGTCGAGCGTTGCAGGCCGGCGGCAATTCCGATGATCGTGGCGGTCACGAATATCATCGCTCTATATCCTCTTTACTAAGAACCAGTTTGCACAGGTTTACGCGCGGATGGCTAAGAAAGGCTTTGTCGTTAAGGTTAACGCTTGATGAAGCAATAGGCTCCACGCCCTTTATGGGACATGCAAAGGAGGCGGCAGTACCTTAAATATGCGCACAATCCTGTCGTTCGATCGATTCAAACTTAAGCGATATGCGCAAGGCTCCGCATTTTCCGCGACATCGGCTAGAAAGAGGACATGAGCAGCTTTTTTGAGAATGATTCGCCCTCGAACCTGACGGAATACTCCGTCTCGGAACTATCCGGATCGATCAAGCGCACGGTCGAGAATGCGTTCGACCAGGTGCGTGTGCGCGGTGAAATTTCCGGCTATCGCGGTCCGCATTCCTCGGGCCATGCCTATTTCGCGCTGAAGGATGATCGCGCGCGGATCGATGCGGTGATCTGGAAAGGCACATTTTCCAAGCTGAAATTCCGCCCTGAAGAGGGAATGGAAGTCATTGCGACGGGCAAGGTGACGACTTTCCCGGGTTCGTCGAAATACCAGATCGTCATCGAAACCTTGGAGCCTGCCGGCGCCGGTGCCCTGATGGCGCTGCTGGAGGAACGCAAGCGCAAGCTCGGCGCCGAAGGCCTCTTCGATCCCGAGCGCAAGCGCCGGCTGCCCTTCATGCCCAAGGTGATCGGCGTCGTGACGTCGCCGACAGGCGCCGTCATTCGCGATATCCTGCATCGCATCTCCGATCGTTTCCCCGTGCACGTCCTCGTCTGGCCGGTGAAGGTGCAGGGCGACGGCTCCGGCGATGAAGTAGCCAACGCCATCCGCGGCTTTAACGAGTTTGCGCCTGGCGGCCCGATCCCGCGCCCCGATGTGCTGATTGTCGCGCGCGGCGGCGGCAGTCTCGAGGATCTGTGGAGTTTTAACGACGAGGCGGTCGTCCGCGCCGCAGCCGCGAGTGAGATCCTGCTGATCTCGGCCGTTGGCCACGAGACCGACTGGACCTTGATCGACTATGCCGCCGACGTGCGCGCCCCAACGCCGACAGGTGCGGCGGAAATGGCCGTGCCTGTTCGGGCCGAATTGGAGGCGCAACTCGCAAGCCTTGCAGCCCGGCTGCAAGGGGGGATGACGAGACAGATGGATCAACGGCGGCAGGCGGTTCGCGCGCTGCTGCGCGCCTTGCCTTCCCTCGACCAGATCCTGGCTCTGCCGCGCCGGCGCTTCGACGAAGCGGCCGCCGGCCTTGGCCGCGGGCTGGAGCTGAACACGCTCAACAAGCGCCGCTCCTTCGAGCGCACGGCGTCGCATCTCCGACCCGATATTCTGTCGAATCGGATCGCCGAGCGCCGCCAGCAATTGGGCGAACGGATGACCCGCGCGGAGCGCACCATTGAGCGCATGCTCGACCGGTCCCGTGCCCGCATCGAGCGAGCCGATGCAGTTTTTGCTACCTTGCCATTGCGCCTCGAAGCGCAGACGGGCAGGGCGCGTGATCGCCTCGGCAATCTCGTTCGCCACGCCGATACCGCCATCCGCCACCAGCTGACCCGCGCGCGCAGCGAACTTACGGCGCAGGAGCGCATCCTGCAGTCGCTCTCCTACAAGAATGTTCTGAAGCGCGGCTATGCCGTTGTGCGCGACGAGGATGACCGCCCGGTTTCGCTGGCGGCAGCACTTTCGGTGGGTGCGGCCATTTCGATCGAATTCGCGGATGGCCGCATCGGGGCCGTCACCGGCGATGACGCCTCCCCACCGTCTTCATCCGCACCGCCATCAGGCACCGCGCCTTTGAAGAAGCGTGTCACCAAACCGGCAGAGCCTGCCGCTCCACCGAAGCAGGGAAGCCTGTTCTGATGCGCATCCTGTTGGTGCTGGCCCATCCGCTGGAGGACAGTTTTGCCGCCGCCGTGGCAAAGCTTGCGCAGGAAACGCTCGTCGCTCGCGGTCACCAGGTCGATCTGCTCGATCTCTATCGCGAGGGCTTCGATCCGCGTCTGTCCGAAGCCGAGCGGCGCGGCTATTTCGACCAGCCCTATGATACCTCTGGCGTCGATGCCATGGTCGCACGGTTGCAGGCGGCGGAGGGACTGATCCTCGTCTTTCCGCAATGGTGGTTCAATTTCCCGGCGATCCTCAAGGGCTTCTTCGATCGCGCCTTTGCGCCCGGTGTCGCCTTCACCCACGATGTCGCCGGCGGGCGTATCGTGCCGAAGCTCACCAATATCCGCCTATTCTGGGCGGTGACGACGACCGGCTCTCCCTGGTGGATCGTGCATCTCTACATGGGCAATCCGGTGCGGCGCCTGTTGAAGCGCGGCATCGCCGCCTTCTGCGCCAAGCGGCTGAATTTCCACATGCTGGCGCTGCATGATATGGACCGCGTGACCGATGCCGGGCGCAAGGCGCATCTCGAACGCGTCAAGCGAGCGCTGGCGACGATTTGATCTCACGATTTCCAAAAAAATATGCCGCGGCAGGAGTACCGCGGCATGATCGCATTCGAATATCCGAACTGGGTTATGCCCACTCGCCCTTGCGCATGACGGGCACGCGCGAGCCATCGGCATTGATGCCGTCGATATCGACCTTGTCGGAACCGATCATCCAGTCGATGTGGATCAGGCTGGAATTGCCGCCCTGCGCCTTGATCTGCTCCTGGCTGAGCTTGGCACCGTCGATGAAGCACTTGGAATAGCACTGGCCGAGCGCGATGTGGCATGAGGCGTTTTCGTCGAAGAGCGTGTTGTAGAACAGGATACCGCTTGCCGAAATCGGCGAGGAATGCGGCACTAGCGCCACTTCGCCGAGCCGGCGTGCGCCTTCGTCGGTGTCGAGCACCTTGTTCAGCACTTCCTCGCCGCGCGTTGCCTTGGCCTCGATGATCCGGCCGCCTTCGAAGCGGACCTGGATATTGTCGATGAGCGTGCCCTGATGCGACAGCGGCTTGGTGGAGGAAACATGGCCTTCGACGCGCAGCGCATGCGGCGTGGTGAAGACCTCTTCCGTCGGGATGTTCGGGTTGCAGGTGATGCCGTTCTTGGCGGTGGAAGCGCCGCCGTGCCATTCATGGCCGTCGGCCAGGCCGACCGTCAGGTCGGTGCCCGGTCCCTGGAAATGCAGGGCGGAAAAACGCTGGCCGTTCATCCAGGCCGAGCGCTTGTGCAGATTGGCATTGTGCTCGGCCCAGGCAGCGATCGGATCTTCGACATCGACGCGTGAAGCCGAGAAGATGGCCTTGGCAAGTTTTGCCACCGCGATCGCCTCCGGATCGTTCGGGAAGACGAGCTTTGCCCAGGAGGGGTTCGGATAGGAGACGATGTTCCAGTTCGTGTCGAAATTCGAGATCTTTTCGAGCGCCGGCTTGTAGGCGGCCGAGTTGGCGCGGTTGGCGCGCGCCACCTTGTTGGGGTCCTGGTTGGACAGGAGCATCGGATTGTCGCCGGCAATCGCGAGGCGTGCCGTATTGTTGGAGAAGGCCTTGGCCATGCCTTCATAGAGCCATGTGGCGGCGCGGTCGAAGCTCGCATCCTGGCCGCATTCGTAGCGGGCAAGCGTCGTTTCTTCGTCGGAATAGAAGGTCGAGACGAGGCCGGCACCGGCCTTGTAGGCCTCGCGCGTGATCAGCCGCACCAGCGGCATCGCCGCGACCGGCGCTGTTATCAATAGATCCTGGCCTGCCTGCAGCTGCAACCCGACCCTTACGGCTACTTCCGCAAGCTTTTCCAGCTTGGCGTGATCGACGGGATGATGGTTGGGGATGGCTGACGTCATGACAAAACCTGCTTGGCTGATATCGAAGATGGTCTGAAGACTTAGACCGGTTTGCGGCGAAATTGAAGGCGCTTTGTCCGATCTTGCAGATCGTCAGGCAATCAGGGGCGCGGCCTTGGCTTTGAGAGCAGTCAACGCATCCTGAGGGCTGAGGCGCACCTGCAGCCCGCGCTGGCCCCCGTTGATATAGACGTACGCTTCGGTCATAGCCTGCGCCTCTACGGCGGTCGGTACAAGCTTCTTCTGGCCGAAGGGGCTGATGCCGCCGACATGATAGCCTGTCAGACGCTCGGCATCGGCAGGCTTCATCATGTTGGCCGATTTGCCACCGAAGGCCGCTGCGAGTTTCTTCATGCTGACCTCGTGATCCGAGGGCACGACGGCGCAGACCGGCTTTCCGTCCACTTCGGCCATTAAGGTCTTCAGCACGCGATGCGGCTCTTCTCCGAGTGCCTCTGCCGCCTGCAGGCCGACACGCTCCGCATTCGGATCGTAGTCATAGGCATGCACGGTGAAGGCGACCTTCGCCTGGGTCAGCACTTGCGTGGCGCGGGTGGTTTTGGACATGGCTTGTCTCTACGCTGTCTTGCCGAATGCAGCCGCATAAATATCCGGCTTGAATCCCACCAGCAACTTTCCGTCCGCTTCCAGCACGGGGCGTTTGATCATCGAAGGTTGCGCCAGCATCAGCGCCATGGCCTTTTCCTTCGACAGATCGGCCTTGTCCGCGTCCGGCAGTGCCTTGAAGGTCGTGCCGGCGCGGTTGAGCACGACTTCCCAACCGGCTTCCTTCGTCCAGCGCTCCAGATGATCTCGGTCGATGCCGGCTGTCTTGTAGTCGTGGAAATCATAGGAGATGCCATGGCCCTCGAGCCAGGTCCGGGCCTTCTTCATCGTGTCGCAGTTCTTGATGCCGTAAATGGTGATCGTCATGTCGAATCCGTCTCTTGCTGTCTGATAGCGCATATCATGCGAACAACGGCGTATGAAAGCCGATCACGGGGCGAAGCCGTTCTCTCTTCCGTTGCAGTCGCCACCCATCATCCTATAAATATGCAGTGTGCATATTTATAGCGCGGGTTGGAGCATGGCGACGGACAAGGAAATGTTACGGCTGGAGAATCTTTTCGGCGCCATGAGCCTCGCTCTCGTGGACAAGATGGAAAAGGCCTTCACGGATGAAACCGGCCTCGGCCCGAGCGCAATCGCCGCCATCGTTCAAATCGGCACTGAGCCTCGCCTGACAATCGAGACCTTGCGTCGAATGATCGCGCTCTCCCATTCCGCCACCGTGCGCCTCGTCGATCAGCTGGTGGCGTCCGGTCTCGTGCTGCGGGCCGGCGGTGTCGACGGCGATAAGCGCGCCCGCTCGCTGCAGCTCACGGAGAGGGGGCGCGCGCTTTTCAAGCGCAGCCTTGCCGCCCGCCGTGCGGTCATTCAGCGGGCCATCGCAGTGCTAGGGCCGGAAGAGGCGATGCAGTTCGGCCATCTCGTCGAAAAACTGCTGCCGGCCTTGGTAGATCTCGGCGATGACCAGGATGTGGTCTGCCGCGTTTGCGATCAAGGCGTTTGCGACCAGGATCGCTGCCCGATTGCCTTCATGACGTAGTCCGGGACAGAGGGCTTGACATCTTCATCATATATATGCACACTGCATACATATGTTTCGAAGGACGGTAGTTGCCGCCTTCGATGATCTGACATTGCCTGCATCAACTCGATCGGAGGCATGATCGCGATGGAGAATCGTTCAATTCTTGCCCGGCTAATGGGTATCTGTCGTGCTGCTCTTGCAAGCGCGTCATATCGCGTGGGTCGCTTCGGCATTCTTCTGCGGGAATCAGCAGCGATCGCCTTCACCATGCGCTGCAAGGTGATCGATCGCCGCTAAGAAAAATCAATCCTCAAGTGTTCCCGGCTTGCGGGCGACGGAACTCGGCTTATCAGCGCCGATCTTCATTAAGTCGCCGCGCCGGCGCACCAGCCGATCCGATACGCGGGTGACGATCAGACCTGCTTGCGGCGCCCGGACGTCGATGGTCCCATCCGGCATACCCGGGGCGGTGATGATCGTTGCCAGCAGATCACCTTCTTCAACGCGCTCGCCGATATTGCGATGGAAGAGCACGGTGCCCGCCTGCGGGGCACGGATCATCTCGACATTGTCGAGCGGCACGGCCGGGCCATCGAATGCAGGAAGTGCAACGCTGTCATCACGGACTGCGCCGCGCGCGGCCAGGAAGCGCCAGAGCCCTTCGGCATCGTTCTTTGCCATCTCGGGATAGACATCGCGGGTGCCGCGCAATTCCACGGTGACTGAAAGCTTTCCCGGCAACCTTGCCTTCTTTTCCCCCGGCACTTCGTATTTCCAGGCGAAGCTGACGGCCTCCTCGAAGGCCGAGCTTTCGCCATCCGACAACAACACGGCATCCATCTTGAGCGCCGCGGCAAGGTCGGCGGCTTCAGGCCAGAATGCCTCGTCGATATAGGCATATTGCAGGGATTCGTCATCGCAATGGAGGTCAATCACCAGATCGGCACCGAGCGCCATATGGATCAACTGGCGCTTCAGCCGGTCGACGGCGGGGTAGCGTTCCAGATTTTTGATGAGGAGATTGCGGTCGCGCAGCGAGATCAGCGGAAAGTCGCGGTTGAAGTTGGTGCGCGAGCCCAAGTCGAAGCGCCCTTGCATCTCGCCGAAATGCGATTGCGCCGCGCCGATCGGATTGGCATGCGGCACCACGACGATATCGCTGAGGATCGCGCCTTCGGCTTCCGCTTTCCGAAGTCGCTCGCAGAGGAAATGCACCAAGGCAGTTCCCGGCAGTTCACCGGCGTGCAATGCAGCCTGGATGTAGATCTTCGGGGTATCCGTCTTGTTGCCGGAAAAATGCAGGACGGGCAGCCGCCAGGCGATCCCCGGAGTGTCACCTTCGATGACGATTTCGGTGACGTTCATGGGCGGGCCTCCTGCTGATGATAATCAGAGACCCATATCAAGCCCTGCAGGCAATCCGCAACCGTTTGTCACCACATGCCAGAATCAGGACCGGGGACAAACAGCGCCAAAATAGCTTTCAGCGGCTGCCATTCCTGCGCAGGCAGAAGCTCAGGATCAGGCTGAGCAGCACCGCACCAACACCGAAGGTGAAGGGTGCCGCATAGCCAAGATGATCCGCGAACAGGCCGGCGATCGGGCCGGTCGAACCGAGCGACACGTCGAGAAAGATCGAATAAAGCCCGAGCGCGACGCCGCGGTTCTGCGGCGGGATGCGCTCCATGGCCTCGTTGCCAAGTGCGGGGAAGACGGGCGCGAAGCCGGCTCCGGCGAGAGCCGCGCCGATGATGGCAACGGTCGGAGATGGGGCAAAGGCAAGCGCAGCCAGGCCGACGATCTCGATGACAAGGGAAATACGCACCAACGGCAGGCCCCCGAAACGGGCGACTGCCTGCGCAAGACCCAGGCGCACGCCCATGAAGGCAAGGCCGAAAGCGCTGAGCGCAAAGGAGGCGCCGTCCCAGCCGCGGCTATGGAAGAACAGCGCGACGAAGGCCATGACGACGCCGAAGCCGCTCGAGGCAAGCGCAAGCGCGACGCCGTACGGTGCAACGCGGCTCAGCACCTGGCCCGTGCCGATACCCTTTTCCTTGACGCCGGGGACCGGCGGCCGCGTTTGCGCTAGCATGAAGCCGGCAACCGCAAGGATGATGGTGACGACGCCGATGGCGAAGAAGCCGTATTGCCCTTGCAGCCAGGCGCCGAACGGGGCGGCGAGCGCAATGCCGCCGTAGGTGGCAATGCCGTTCCAGGAGATGATGCGGACTGTTTCGCGCGACCCCATCAGACCGATCGCCCAGGTGATCGCCGCCGTGCTCACCCAGCTCTCGCCGATGCCGAGCGCCAGCCGCCCTGCAAGCAGAAGGGCGAGGCTTGCCGCCGGGACTTGGATCGTAAAAGTGGAAGCGATGGTGAGTGCGCCCGACAGACCATAGGCCAGGAAGCCCAGGAAGACCGAACGGCGCGGCCCGTATTGATCGCAGAGCCGGCCGACATGGGCGCGGCTGACGATGGTCGCCACATATTGCGTGCTGACGGCGATGCCGGCCCAAACAACGCCGAAGCCGAGGCTGCTGTCGACATAGGTCGGCAGAACCGCAAGCGGCAATCCGATGGCAAGGTAGCCGAAGAATGTCAGCGCGACGATCGAGATGAGAGACAGGGTCGAGGTGGACCGGATGGTCTGGGAAGCAGTGTTCACGGGATGTCGCCTGCGGGCACCGGCAGCGGTGTCCATGCTGTTTGCCACGAAGGAAGCGGATTCGGATCGGATAGCAGTGACGGCGAAGGCCTGAGGGCCGTGCGTCGCCATGGGTAATGGCTATCAGGCAACAGCGGGCGAGGTCAATGAATTGCTGCCTTGCAGCAAAAGCCATTGACGGGATGAATTGATTGTGCGTGGGCGATTGTCCATGGGGCGTGCCAGCGGCGTAAACCCATTCTCCCCGAAGGAAGAATGGGCAAAAGGCATCACATCGTTAGTATGACGCTGGCCGTCGTTCTTCCTGCTTCGAGGTCGGCATGGGCTCGGGCGGCATCCTTCAGCTCGTATTCCGCGCCGATCGGGTTGACGAGCCCGGCCTGCAGCGCGGCTATAAGCGCCGTGGCGCCTTCGCGGTAGAGTTCGGGATCGTTGGCATAAGCCAACACGCTCGGACGCGACAGGCCGATCACGCGGGGCGCGGTCAGCTCTTCTATCTTGATCGGCGGAATAGGGCCACTGACCTGCCCGAGGCTGGCCACCATGCCGAAGGGACGCACCGCAGCAAGCGTCTGTGACAACATGGTCCCGCCGATCCCGTCGACGGCAAGATGTACGCCACGGCCGTCGGCAATGCGACGCGTTTCGGCGACCCAATCCGCGGATGTATGCAGGAGAACCGCGTCCGCGCCTGCTTCCTGGGCGATGCCGACCTTGGCTTCGGATCCCACAGTAGCGACGACCTTCGCGCCAATCTTTTTGGCAAGACGCGTAACGAGTTGGCCGAGCCCGCCGGCGCCCGCATGCACCAGCACCCACTCGCCCGCCTTCACGGGATAGGTCTTTTGCAGCACCATCTGCGCCGTTAGTCCGCGCAGCATCGTGCTGCCGGCAACCCGCTCGCTGACGCCATCGGGTAATTTCACCAGCCGGCTTGCAGGCAGCGTGCGCATCTCGGCATAGCTGCCGATCGGATGACCGATATAGGCGACACGGTCGCCGACCTTCAGATCGCCGACATCGGCACCGAGCGCTTCGATAATGCCTGCACCCTCAAAGCCCAACACATTGTTGCCGGGTTGCAGCGGGTAAAGCCCGGAACGGACGTATATGTCGACGAAATTGACGCCGGAGATGCTTTGGCGGATTCGTGCCTGGCCGGGACCGGGTTCGACAGCAGGGAGATCGACGGCTTTCAGGACTTCGGGGCCGCCGGGGCTGGTAATGGCAATCGCTAGGGGCATGGGGAAATCTCCTTTCGGACGATTTTTGACCATGAATCGCTGTGCGAATAAATTCGGTATGAACTCACCATATCTGTGCAATAATGCACCAATGATCGACTGGCAGGACCTTCACCATTTCGCCGCTCTCGCTCGAGCCGGCTCCCTCTCTGCCGCGGCGCGCGAGTTGGGGGTCGACCACGCAACGGTCGGCAGGCGCATTGCGGCGCTGGAACGTGCGCTCGATCTGCGTCTCATCGATCGGCGGCCACGCACCTCGCCCTTGACGGTCGATGGCCGCGCCATCGCCGAACTGGTGGCGGGTATGGAGGAAAATGTCGAGGCGATCAGGCGTTATTCGAAAAGCGCTGTCTCCGGGCTTTCCGCTGCAGTCAAGGTCAGCGCACCGCCGTCGATCGCTGCTCATCTCCTGGCGCCGAAAGCCGCGCTGTTTCATACCCATCATCCGAACATCACGCTGACCATTGCCGGCATTGCACGCAGCGTCGCGCTCAATTCCGGCGAGGCTGACATCGCCGTGCGCATGATCAGGCCGGAGGAAAGCGATCTCTTGGTCCGGCGTATCGGCGCCATGCGCTTCGGTCTCTACGCGATCCCGCCCTTAGCGCAAACGCCAGAGGAGGACTGGGTGTTCATCGGCTATGATGCGGCGATGGAGCATCTGACCCAGCAAACCTGGCTTCGCAGTCTGCTGAATGGTCGTCCGATCGTCTTCCGCGCCACCGATGTTTTCGGCCAGCTCGAGGCCGCTCGTGCCGGACTGGGGGTCGTGGCGCTTCCGAGATTTCTGGGCGATCGCGAGGCAGGATTGGTGCGCCTGCCGACGGAGATCCCGTCACCGACGCGCGACCTCTGGCTCGTCACCTATCCCGATCTCCGTCGCTCGCCTGCCATCCGTGCGGTTATGGACTTCGTTGCGGATGTGGTCGGTCAAAGCTGTCCCTTGCGGGACGCCTCGGACAGCGCCGTATAAGTGCCGAATCCAACCCGTATTTTTCTGTTGCGGCCTCGTGGCGAATCTCTATCCATAGATGGATGGACCACACTTACGGTCGGTGATCGATGACGAAGCTGGGCAGTTGGTTCCTGGTGGACAGGGCGGATCTGGTCGCGGGCATATCGGTTGCCGGACTGATGCTGCCGGAAGCGGTCGCTTACGCCGGCATCGCCGGCCTGCCGCCGCATCGTGCGATCCTCGCCGGCATCGTCGGATGTCTCATCTATGCCATATTCGGCCGCAGCCGCTTTGCCATCGTCTCCCCCACATCCTCATCCGCTGCCATTCTCGCCGCCACATTGGCCGTCGTGCCGGGTGATGTGACGATCAAGGCGGGGCTTGCCACGGTCGCCGTGGCGCTCGCCGGCATTCTTTTCGTCATCGCCGGTACCTTGCGCCTCGGCGGCATTACCGGTTTCATCTCGCGGCCGGTCCTGCGCGGCTTCGCACTCGGATTGGCGATCACCATCATCCTGCATCAGCTGCCGATCCTCGTTGGTGTGCCTGTGCAAGGCTCGAATATCTTGGCTTACGCGACCGCACTCTTCGGCGCTGTCATGCAGTGGAACCTGATCAGTGTCGCGGTAGGCGTGGTCGCGCTAGCGGCATTGTTGCTGCTGAAGCGATTGCCCGGCATTCCCGCCGCCTTCTTTGTGCTGGCTGCCGGCATCTTCGCCTCCTATCTGTTCGGTCTGGAAGGCCATGGCGTCAAGCTGGTCGGCCCGATCGAGATCCTGCCGCAATGGCCCTCGCTGCCGGACGCCGGCTGGGCTGCTTATTCGCGGCTGGTGCAATTCACCGTGCCTCTTGTCCTCATCCTCTTTGCTGAATCCTGGGGCACGATGCGTGCACTCGCCCTGCGTTATGGCGAGACGCTGGAGATCAATCGCGAGCTTGGTGCGCTGGGCGCCGCCAATATTGCCAGTGCCGTCGTTCAGGGTATGCCGGTCGGTGCGGGTTTTTCCGCAGGCTTCGCCAGTGAGGCCGCGGGGGCAAAGACGCGGGCGACGACCGTTTTCGCTGCAATCGGCTTGGCGATCCTGATTGCCTGTGCGGGACCACTGGTGGCGCTTCTGCCGGAGCCGGTGCTGGCCGCCGTCGTGATCGCGGCTCTGACGCATGCGCTCGACCCCAGCCCCATCCTGCGGCTGCGCCGTCTGCGTCGCGATTTCTACGTGGCACTGGGCGCCGCCGTCGGCGTGCTCGCTTTCGGCGTGCTCAATGGCATGCTGCTGGCAATCGCCCTTTCGCTCGCTGCCATGATGCATCGCTTGGCATCCCCGTATATCGCCCGTTTGGGACGGCTCGACAACAGCCATGACTTCGTCGATGTCAGCAGGCATGACGACGCCGCCGAGATACCGGGCATCGCCATCTGGCGCCCCGGCGAAACCCTGTTTTTCGGCAATGCCGATACGATCTTCGGCGAGATATTGTCCGGCAGCCGCAGTGAAGTCGGATTGCGGGCCGTCATCCTCAGCCTGGAGGAAAGCTCCGATATCGACAGCACGGCGATGGACGCCTTGATGGAGTTCGACGGCGCCATGCAGCGCGCCGGTCTCCGTCTACAGTTTGCTCGGGTGCATGACCGGGTTCGCGATCTCATGACGGTCGCGGGCGTCGCCGATGTCGACAAGCGCTGCAGCTTCAGCGTCGATGATGCCGTGGCGGCTGTGATGGCGACAGTTGAACCTGTTCCGAAACCGTAAGCGCCAGATTTAGAATAATGGCCAATGCCAGACATGGCCATGTTCGCCGTCGCCTTGAAAGCTGTTGACCAGCGTGAACGTTTTGACCGTCCAAGCGATCGGCGCTTCCAAAATCACTTCGGAAAGAATGTGGTTGCAATAAAACAGCGTCATGTGAGGTTGGAACGATTTGGATATGCCGCTTTCGAAGCCCATGCTTTGCATTGCAGCATCCAATTCTCGGCGAAGTGTCGCTAGTCCCTCGTTTCCGTCCCTGCACCAGAGTACATATTGACGGTTGTTGCCGTTGCCGAATGTGCCTGCCCGATCGAATATTAAGGGAAACGATTTTAAGCAAATGGTTGACCCGGCCTCCAACGCAGCGAAGGTGGCTTCTTCCTGCGAGCGGGAGACAATATCGATGGGATAGATAGAGGCATGGTAAAGATCCTGCTTTCTCGCTGTGCGCATCAACCTGTTTCGTCGACTTTGGTCGACGGTCATTTCAGCGGCCAATCTAGCGATTTCCGGGTCTGGCAACGCGGCAAAGTAGAGTGCTTGCCGGCGTTTTGGCGGGCTTTTACCCTCGCGATTAATAGGCGGTTTGCCGAGATTAAATGACAACTGATCGACATGCTGCATGGCTTTATTCAAAGCCGGTTTGGCTCTGCCTCCTTTTGTTTTCCGATCTCCAAAGCATATGCCTCAATGGCTATGATTTCAAGAACAAAACAAGAACACTTAGAATGGCGACATCCCTCGTTTCAAAAAGCGATCGAATAAAAGGACGACCTGATCTGTTCATTCCAGGTTCGGGCATGCGTGCCCATTTTCACTCAAAGGAATCACGATCATGTTCACCAGATCAGTCTTTGCGGCCGTTGTTTTCGCTCTCATCGGCTTTGGTATCGCTTCCTGCTCGACATCCGGCGAGCGCAATAGTGGTGGCGGCATGACGCTGAACGCTCCTCCAACCGGCGGCGGATATTGATATCCGCGCTCGCGATTGTCTCAGAGCCGCGCCGCCGACATCAAAACGGTGGCAATTCTCCTTCCTCGCAAGAAACGGGTTGAATTCGACGCTTCCGAGGACGATTTTCATGGCAAGTGGAAACACGGGAGGTTTCGTCATGAACGAGACAAGCCAGAATTACCTGATCTTCGAGACCGCCGGCGGCTTCTGCGGCATTGCCTGGAATGATGTCGGCGTGCTGCGTTTTCAATTGCCGACGAAGGATGCGGGCGCGACCGAGCGCCTGCTTCTGCGCCGTTTGCCGAATGCGCAGCCCGGGACCCCAAGCGCGGACATCGCGGCAGTGGTTGCCAAGGTGAAGCGCTATTTCGCGGGCGAGGAGATCGATTTTTCCGACGTCACGCTCGATCTCGGCGAGCAGGATGCCTTTTTCAGGCAAATCTACGATGCCGCCCGACAGGTCGGCTGGGGCCACACGACGACCTACGGCACATTGGCCAAGCAGCTTGGCGCAGGGCCGGAAGCTGCGCGCGATGTCGGGCAGGCCATGGCGAAGAACCCGGTGGCGTTGATCATTCCCTGCCATCGCGTTCTGGCGGCAGGCGGCAAGATCGGCGGTTTTTCCGCGCCGGGCGGTTCCAACTCCAAGGCTCGCATGCTGGAGCTGGAAGGCGTTCAGCTCGCGCCGCCAAAACCGGTGCAGCAGTCGCTGGGGTTTTAGGCCACAAAGCGGCCCGAGGAGTAAGCAAGATGGACCGGGAGGGCGGTTACTGAGTGAAACCGCTCTGTTCAATCGCCCATTTCACCTCGCGATAGTGCTCTGTCAGTTTCGCCAGATCGAAGGCCCTGTTGAGGCCGCTCGGGTTCGGTACCACCCAAATCGAAGCGCCCGCAAATTTTTCCGCTTGCCGCCCCCATTCGACATTGGCCCGCAGGCTGATGGCGGCATAGGCCGCTTTGCCGAGAAACGCCAGATTGGCCGGCGTGAACTTCCTGATCTTTTCTTCGAGCACTGGAGCGGCGGCAATATAATCGCTCCTTTTCAGCTCGCTGGCGCTTTTCGTCGGGCGGGAGACCGCCGATGTCAGGCCGAGGCCATATTGCAGCATCTCGCGCTCTTCCTCCGCCCGCAGCAGGCGAGGGGTGAAGCCGGCAAGGTGCAGGACCCGCCAGAAGCGGTTGCTGCGGCTCGAGAAGTTATGCCCGTCGCGATGCGCGGTCAGCGCGGGATTCAATCCGCAAAAGACCACGGAAAGATCAGGTGCCAGGATTTCGGCAAGCCCGCTTGCTTGCTCCGGTATGTCTATCGGCTCATTCAGGGTCTTCGTTGGGGCATCATCCTGCATCTCGGATTTCCTGCGAAAGCGGCGGCGAGCGCGCCGCCTTCGTCACGCTAGCCGATAAGCGCCCGGGCGGCCAAGGGATAAGAGGCCTGATCCGCCCTTGCCTGCCCGAATCCTGCCGGCCTTCACGCATCACACAACAGTGGGCGGGCCGAACCACGTGGTCAGCGCCTCCGGAAGCTCCAACTGGGTCTCCTCTCCAACCCAGGCAACATATCCATCCGGCCGTATCAATACCGCAGTGGGTGCATCAACCGCGCCGATCGCTGGAAGCTCCCACGGCCCGGCATATTGGGCGTTGATCGATTGCACCCGATCCGCCCAAGGGGCGATATCGAAGCTCTCGGGCACGCCAAGATTGAGCAGCACAGGCTGGCCTCCGTGCAGCAAGAGCCGCAGCGGACCATGGGCGGCGGTGAGGTCAAGATCGGGCATGCGGCGGCCGAGCAGCGGATGTCCCTCGCCAAGATCGTAGTGGATATCCAGGCCGGACATCATCGCGGCGTAGCGCCGGCGCGGCTCATCCATGGCGAGGCATTCGGCCATGGTCTCACGGAGGATCTGCGTGCGGTCGTCGGGGCGGCGGAGCGCGACCGAGACCAGGATATTGCGCAGCACCCGGGCAGCGATCGGATGACGCTCGGCGTGATAGGTATCGAGCAGGCTTTCCGGCGATATACCCTTGATCACCTGGGCCAGTTTCCATCCGAGGTTTACGGCATCCTGCACACCGATATTGAGACCCTGTCCGCCATCCGGGGGATGGATATGCGCGGCGTCCCCGGCGAGCAGCACACGGCCCTTGCGATAGGATGCTGCCTGTCGCACTGCATCCGTAAATCTCGAAATCCAGTGGGGGTTATGCGCACCATAATCGGTGCCAAAGACGGCGATAAGAGCGTCGCGGAGATCGCTGAAGCTCGGCTCGCTCGAGGTTCTCAACTGCCGCTCCGTCAGCATCACGCCGATCGGCCCTGTCTTAGGATAGATGACCTTGCCGTCGCGGATTTCGTATTCGAACCTGCCGAGGGAATGCATGCCGAGCGCATCATGACGAATGCCCAACTCCGGCTCATCGGTCATGTCCACCTCGGCGATGAGATTGCTGACGGTCGCATCCCATCCCGGAAAATCGATGCCGGCCGCCTTACGAATCAGGCTGCGCCCGCCGTCGCATCCAACGAGATAATCCGCTCGCAGCGTCGTCCCGTTGGACAATTGAACATCGACGCCATCATCGTCCTGCGCGAAGCCGGTAACCTCCATGCCGTAATGGATCGGCACGGTGAATTCGCCGACCCAGTCGGCAAGGACGCGCTCTATGTGTTTCTGGCGCAGTCCCAGGCCATAATTGTGTCTGGTGGGAAAATCGCTGATATCGAGGCGCACCGAGGCGAAACTTGCCACCTGCGCTATATGTCCTTGTGAAAGGAACCGATCGGCAATGCCGCGCTGGTCGAAAATTTCGATGGTGCGCGCATGTAGACCGCCGGCGCGCCAGCCGACAAGCTCCTGATTGGCACGCCGCTCGATGATCGCGACGTCTATACCCGCCAAGGCCAATTCGCCCGCCAGCATGAGCCCTGTCGGACCGGCGCCGGCAATAACCACCGCATGTTTCGTAACAGTCATGTTCATGTCCATGCTCCCGCTTTTCGGTTTGCGCCGGCATTTGTACGGGAGGAGCCGGGTCTTGACGCAAGTCCCTTGTGCGCCACATATGTAGACTAGAGAGAGCGAATATCTGCTCTCGTGGTCGAATATCGACCTGCGAAATCCCTCACGAAACAGCTGCCTCCCCATCCAATAAGATATTTGATCCGCGCCCTAACGCGTTGTTATTGTGCACTTTGGAACCAAAGGTCGTGCGAGATCGTTTGTCTTTGACTTTATACGACGCTGACGTCGTGCCCGGCCGGCTGGGTAAGCGGCGCATTTGAGGAGCAGCTCATCATGAATATTTCATCTGGATTTCGGTCGGTCGCGGTTGCCGCCATCGCTGCCGCAGGAATTGGCTTCGCCAGCGCGGCACATGCCGATAGCGGCACCATCCGCTTCTCCGTCTACAAGGCGGCTTTCTTCGTCGGCGGCTCCGGAGGCGAGGGCACCTTAACCTTCCACGGCAAGCGCTATCCAATCTCGATTGGCGGCATTTCGGGCGGTCTCGCCTTCGGTGCCTCCAAGACCTATTTCCAGGGCACTGTGCGCAATATTCGCCGCGCCCGGGATGTGGCCGGCGTCTACGGCGCTGCCGGTGGCGGTGGCGCGGTGGGCAAGGGCGCCCAGATGATCGTCATGACCAATGACAAGGGTGCCAAACTCGAGCTCACGGGCAGGCAGGTCGGCCTGCAGGTCAATGCCGATATCAGCGGCCTGAGCGTCACAATGAAATAAGAGCGCGTTCAGCTCTGATAATTATTGCCCGAAGGCCTGATCTGCAGGAATGGCGATCAGGCCTTCGTTGCGAAGCAAGCTACCCATGAGGGCGAAGTCGATCGCATTCCGCGGGTCTTAGGGAATCAATGCTCTCAAGCCAGCATCGACTGTTGGGCGAAGATCCCCGCCATCGTGCCTTGCCATGATGCCGTGGTGACCGAGGGGATGAGGGGGTTGGTGAGGTCCCCTGCGGCGTAGATGCCGGGCATGCTGGTCTCACGGCGCTCGTCGACCTTGAGGACGATGCCGAGGGGCGTGGCGGCCGTGGCGAGGCCTAGTGGTTCATGCAGGCTTGCAGACGGCTTGTTGCGCGGATGGGCGAACAGGATGTCGACCGCGACATCGGGGCCGGTATCGAGCTTGACGGTGGCGCCATGGACCCCGTGACGGGCGATTTCAGTGATCCGACCATCGATGATAGGTGTGTTGCGACGCTCCAGATCGGCCCGGATATCGGGCGGAATGTCGTGACCATCGGCGAAGACTGTCAGCTTGTCGGTCCAGTCGTGGAACAGCCTGACCTGATTATGCGACTGCGGGCCGGACCAGACGAGGCCCCAATGCTGGCCGGCGACTTCAAAGCCGTCGCAATAGGGGCAGGGCACGATGGACGTGCCCCAGCCTTCGGAAAAGCCCGGAACAGCAGGCATCTGGTCGGTGATGCCATAGCTCAGGATCAGGCGGCGCGCCCCAAGGCTTTCGCCATCGCCAGTGAGGACGGAGAAATCGTCGATGGTGCCGGAGACGCCGTCGGCCCGGGCATTGACCAGCTTGATCGTGGGATAGCGCGCCAGTTGCTGCCGCGCCTCGGTCAGGATGTCCAGCGGCGGCTTGTGATCGTGGCCGAGCATACCATGCGAGTGGCCGGCGAAGCGATTACGCGGCAGGCCGGTGTCGAGAACGGTGACCTTGCGGCGGGCACGGCCGAGCTGAAGGGCGGCTGCGAGGCCAGCAAAGCTGCCGCCGATGATGATGACGTCATCCATGGTGATGGGCTCCTTGTTGTGGATGGAAGAGGATGGGCCGGACTTGGCGGGCCGGGGCGCGGGCGATGCCGATGGCGGAAAGCGCCGCGGCCAGCTTCAGCAGGGTTCGTCGCTGCATGGATCTCTCGCAGTTCAGGCCGTCGATCGTCCGACAAATGCGCTTGCGTATTTTAGATACTACATGGTATCGTAATTCAGCCATTACGATACTGTCAAGGACCATAATTGCCGTGAACGAAAACAGTCAGGGCCGGCGCGGCCGGCCCGCCAACGAGACGCTTGGCCAAACCATAGTCGTCGCCGCGGGCGAACTCTTTGCAGAATTGGGTTTTCAAGCGACGACATTGGACAAGGTCGCCCAGCGAGCGAAGATATCCAAGCTCAGCATCTATCGGCACTTCGAGAACAAGGAGGCGCTGTTTGGCGCGGCGTTTGCGGCCCGCTGCCAACAGTTAATACCACAGGCCCTTTTTGAAGGCGTCGACGGTTCGGCGGAAGATCAGCTCATGGCGGTGGGATCGTCGCTGCTTCGCACGCTGTTGCGCCCTGACGTCCGCAATGTCGAAGCCATGGTCATGGCCGATATGACAAGTCAAAAGTCGTTGAGCAAGCTCCATTACGAAGCCGGCCCCGCCCATATCATCGCCCAAATCGAGGCCCTGTTACGTCAGTTGCACGCGAAGGCGGTTCTGAACGTGCCCGATCCTCTCCGGTCCGCCCGCTTGTTTGCCGCGCTTTTCAAAGGCTCCGATCTCCTGATTATCGCACGCTTCGATGAGGCGAGAGCAGAGGACGACAACGAGATCGAATCCTATTGCCGGTCGGCCGTCGCCATGTTCATCGCCGCGCACGGGGGCAACGACCACGCGGGGGGATAGCCTAGACGGGCCGTGAAGGACGATGACGCAACCAATAACGCCCGCTTTTTTTGGGCGACGCCATTCAAGCGCCGCTCAAATGGACGAAGCAGGCGCGGCAGCGAAAATTGGCGCTTAGACTGCGCGATCACCACCGTTCCCCCTCACTCCCATTCGATCGTGCCGGGCGGCTTCGAGGTGACGTCGTAGACCACGCGGTTGATGCCGCGGACTTCGTTGATGATGCGGGTCGCGGCGCGGCCGAGGAATTCCATGTCGTAGTGATAGAAATCCGCGGTCATGCCATCGACGGAGGTGACGGCGCGCAGCGCGCAGACGAATTCATAGGTGCGGCCATCGCCCATGACGCCGACGGTCTGAACCGGCAGCAGCACGGCGAATGCCTGCCAAATGGCATCATAGAGGCCGGCCTTACGGATTTCATCGAGATAGATAGCATCGGCTTCGCGCAGGATTTCCAGCTTCTCGCGGGTGATGCCGCCTGGGCAGCGGATGGCGAGGCCGGGGCCGGGGAACGGGTGGCGGCCGATGAAGCTGTCGGGCAGGCCGAGCTCCTTGCCGAGCGCGCGCACTTCATCCTTGAAGAGTTCCCGCAGCGGCTCGACGAGCTGCATCTTCATGCGCTCCGGCAGGCCGCCGACATTATGGTGCGACTTGATGGTGACCGAAGGGCCGCCGGTGAAGGAAACGCTTTCGATCACGTCGGGATAGAGCGTGCCCTGGCCGAGGAAATCGGCGCCGCCAAGCTTCTTGGCTTCATCCTCGAAGGTTTCGATGAAGAGCCGGCCGATGATCTTGCGCTTCGTCTCGGGATCGGAAACACCCTCGAGCTCGCCGATGAAGCGGTCGGAAGCATCGACATGGATCAGATGCAGATTGTAGTGCTCGCGGAACATGGCAACGACGTTTGCCGCCTCGTCCTTGCGCATCAGGCCGTGGTCGACGAGGATGCAGGTCAGCTGATCGCCGACAGCCTCGTGGATCAAAAGCGCGGCGACGGAGGAATCGACGCCGCCTGACAGAGCGCAGATGACGCGCTTGTCGCCCACCTGATCACGGATCGCCTGCACTGCCTTGGCGCGATAGGCCGACATCGACCAGTCGCCTTTGATGCCGGCGATGTTGTGGATGAAGTTGCCGATCAGCTTGGCGCCATCGGGCGTATGCACGACTTCCGGATGGAACTGCACGCCGTAATATCTACGCTTCTCGTCGGCGATGAAGGCATAAGGCGCGTTCGAAGACGTGGCGACGACTTCGAAACCTTCCGGCAGCATGGTGACGCGGTCGCCGTGGCTCATCCAGACCTGATGGCGCGAACCGTTCGACCACAGACCTTCGAAGAGGGCACAATCCTTGTCGACTTCCAGGAAGGCGCGGCCGAATTCACGGTGGTGACCGCTCTCGACCTTGCCGCCGAGCTGCATGCACATGGTCTGCTGGCCGTAGCAGATGCCGAAGACCGGGATGCCGCTGTCGAAGATGATCTGCGGCGCCCGCGGCGAGCCTTCGTCCACGGTCGAGGCCGGACTGCCGGAGAGGATCACGGCCTTCGGCTGCAGCCGCTTGAAGCCGGCTTCGGCGGATTGGAAGGGGACGATTTCGCAGTAGACGCCCGCTTCGCGCACGCGCCGTGCGATGAGCTGCGTCACCTGGCTGCCAAAATCGACGATGAGAACGGTATCTGGATGTGCTGTCTGGGTCATGGCGAGCCTTTAATGAAAAGCGCTTTCCCTGGCAATCGGGCAAATCACGCAAACGGCGATTTTATTGTCCCGATTGTCCTACATTCTCTGTCTTCTTCGCAATTCCGGACGGAAAACCGCCATGCACTTTTCCTGGAAATGCTTCGGTGGTTTCCAGTCCCTCAAAACCAGAATACGCCGTCTTCGAGCGCCGTAAACAGCCCATCGACCGCGTAGGAGAGTTTGCGGTCGATCACATGCAGATATTCCGTCCAGTCGGAAATGTGCTGAAGCTCCACCTTTCCGTCGGAAATGCCACGCAGGCCGATCAGCGGCAGGCCATAGGTCTGGCAGGCGCGCAGCACGGCGAAGGTTTCCATGTCAACCATGTCGGTGCCGATGCGTTCATAGGCTTCGGAGCCGGAGACGATGTTGGCGCCCGTCGAAAGGCTGCCCTCGGCAATGGTAGGGATACGTAGTGGCAATTCGATCGTTGCAGGCAGATCGAGGAAGGGCGTGCGGCCCTTCTCAAAGCCGAGCGGCGAGGCATCCATGTCGCGGTAGGAAACCGAGGTGACCTGGTAGACCTCCGTCTGCTCCAGCTTGGCGGAGCCGGCTGAGCCGAGCGACACCACGAGATCGGGAAGGTCGCCCTGCGCTTCGAGCTGCGCGAAGGCGCGGGTGAGCACAATCGCGGCCTCCACGGGGCCGACGCCCGTCATCAGCGGATCGATGCGCGAGCGTAGGAAGGGTCCATATTCGGCCTCGGCCGCCATGACGAACAGGATCGATTTGCCCGATACCCGTTTCAGTTCGAATTTCATCCGCTAATTCCCTCTCTGCCCCGGATGACCATCATCGTTCCCGTCATCGAGGCGATCAGCTTGGCCGGTCCGTCGCCGATGGCATAGCCGCGGCCGTCGGCGACGATGATCGTCGTGCCAGGCTTGGTGACATCGCCCCGAAACAGGAAGCGCTCGCCGCGCCCGGGCGACATCAGGTTGACCTTGAATTCGATCGTGAGGATCGACGCGGAGGGATCGATGACGCTGTAGGCCGCAAAGCCGCAGGCGGAATCCAGCGCGGCGGCAATGATCCCGGCATGCAGGATTCCGTGCTGCTGTGTCAGCTTCACATCGAACGGCAGCTCGATTTCGACCGTACCATGCTCGACGCGCGTCAGTTCCGCACCGATCGTTGCCATCGCCGCCTGTCGCGCGAAGCTCGTTCTGATGCGGGTCCGAAAATCGCCGCCGGTCCCCGTGTCATCTGCCCCTGTCATGCCGTCCCCTTCTTTCGCGGGTGCGAAATTGGCATGGAGAGGCCATTTGGACAAGGGTTATCCGATGGAAAAAGGAAAGCGCCCCAAGCTGCTGTGCCGGCACCGAATTTCCCCGATCAACTCGCCGTGCTACCCGACGCAAGGAAGCTTGTCGTGAGGACACAGATGACCACGATTTGGCAACTCGCAGCCGCCGATGAGAGCTGGATGCGGACGCAGCTCGCTGCCGATCTGGTCGATCAGTGCCCGGCGGCTTCCAAGATCAGATGGGCAATCGTGTCGGGGTGCGAGATCAGCGAGAGGTGGCTTGCCTTCACTTCGATGGTCTTGGCGCCCATACGCTTGGCCATAAAGCGTTCCAGATCCGGATTGATCGTTCTGTCTTCGGTGGAAACGGCATACCAGCTTGGCTTGCTGTGCCAGGCGGCCTGAGTGGTCTTTCCAGTCAGCAAAGCCTTCTGGAAGGGCTGCTGCACGGCATAAAGCACTTCGGCCTTGGCCTTGGGCAGGTCGCCGGCGAAGTCGCGCAGGAAGGCTTCCTCGGTGAGCCGTCCTTCGTCGCCGTCGAAGACGATACCGGCCGAGGCAGGGGGCGTCGGATATGTCTTGGCGAGCGCCGTATAATCTTCGCCGGCATCCGGTGCGCGGGCTGCGACATAGACGAGCGCCGAAACCTTCGGATGAACGCCGGCTTCCGTCACTAACATGCCGGAGAAGGAATGGCCGACAAGGACGGTCGGGCCGTCCTGGCGGTCGAGCACGCGCTGTACCGCCGCGACGGCTTCGGGGAGAGTCGTCAACGGGTTCTGCACGGCCGTGCAGTTCAGCCCCTTGGCCTGCAGCCGGGCGATGACCTCCGTCCAGCAGGAGCCGTCTGCGAAAAGTCCATGCGCAAGAACGAAGTTGCGGACCTTTAAGGGCGCGGAGGCAGCCGCGCCCGTGGTCGAGCTGCCGGCGGCCATGCCACGCGTGGACATGAGGGTGGCGGCGGCACCGGCAACAATGGCGGTCGCGAAATTTCGTCTGGTCATCATCATCGTGATACCTATCGTTTAGAGATAAATTAGCACCAGAAAGCAGTCGTGCCGGATGCCGGAACGGTAAAGCTTCTGAAATTTTGTATGTCTCGGGGACGGCATCTGCCCGGATCCTACGGATCAAAAGCCCCATCTGCATTCCGATTCGGCGTCAAGCTTGCCTTGTGTATGCAAAAGCAAGCTCAATGCCTATCTTTGTATTCTTCATATCGACTTCAGTCAATAATTGTATGTGTAACGGTTGCGTGATAGATAAATTGTATGCAAAACTCGGATTGAAGTGATATTTTGCATACAAGTCGCAACGGATGTCGGAGAATTGGGAACGATGGATGGACTAGATGGTGCGGCCGACGATCGTGAGTTGTTGTCCGACCGCATTCGCAATGCGCTGGAAGATGAGATCGCGACCGGCAAGCTTGAGGCGGGCGCAGCACTGGACGAACAGCAACTGGCCGATCGTTTCGGTGCCTCGCGCACGCCGGTTCGCGAGGCACTGAGGCAGCTGTCGGTAAGCGGTCTGGTCGAAATGCGAGCGCGGCGCGGGGTGGTCGTTGCCCGCATGACGCCTGAACGCATCATGGATATGTTCGAGACGGTTGCCGAAATCGAATCGATGTGTGTAAGGCTCGCCACTTATCGCATGACGCCGCTCGAGCGCAGCCACCTGATCGAACTGCACGATTCATCTGAAACGCTTGTGAAAACAGGAGATTTCGATGCTTACGATGTGTTCAATCGCGCCTTCCATGAGGCGATCTATCACGCCACCCACAACAGCTTTCTTGCCGAGCAGGCGATCATGATCCGCAATCGCCTGGCGGCCTTCCGCCGGGCTCAATTGCAGCAGGAGCAGCGGCTCGATCGATCGCGGGCGGAGCATGAAGCCATTATGCAGGCGATAGCCGAAGGGGATGGGGAAATGGCGTCGCGGCGCATGCGGGCACATATGCTCAATGCAGCGACGGCGTTGCGGCGCTTCATTGAAGCCAGCAAGCTTATTTAGGCAGTCCAGCCAAAGTCCGGATCAGCCGCGGGCGATGCGGACGATGTGCTGATCCCAGGCGACATCGTTGCGTTCGCCCAGAAAGTTGCCGTCATAGGACGAGACGGCAAAGCCATGTCGGGCCGGTGCGATGCCCGCCGCATCGGCGATGCTTTCCACCTTCAGCACCTTGCCGGTCTTCGCATCCAGCGTCACCGAAGTCCCTTCGACCGGCGATGTGACACCAACGAGATTCTCGGCACGGTTGACTGCGATGGCGCCGACATAATTGCCAAGCGCCCGCGTCGTCTCGTCGGGCAGGGTAACGAAGGTCAGGTCCTCGCCCCTGGCGAAATGGCCGATAAGCGGCGGCAGGTCGTTGCGGTGGCCTTCGTACTGGCAGGCGAACCAGACGCGGCCGCTGGCGTCGATATCGACATGACGTGTCGAAACCTGAGCATATTGCGACGGCAGTGTGTGCTTCTCGATCAGCTGGCCGCTCGCGGCGTCGACCAGCGTCAGCGACGGTTCCATATGGTCGAGGTTGAGCTTGGTACGGCCGAAATCCGGATGGGTCTCGATGCCGCCATTGGCGACGATCAGGAACCGGCCGTCATCCGAAACCGTCATGTCGTGCGGACCGACGCCATAGGTCTCGTATTCACCGACGCGGGCAAACCTGTTGCCAGCATCATAGAGCCCGATGATACCGCGATTATCGTCGAAATCGTTCTCGCTGGCATAGAGCAGTCTGCCATCAGGCGAAAACGTGCCGTGTCCGTAGAAATGCCGACCTTCTCTGGCGGAAATGACGATCGGCTCGGCCTTGTTCCAGGGATCGAAAATCATCGCGTAGATGCCGGGCCGGCGCGCGAAGGCGACAGTCTTGCCGGTCGCCTTCGAAAAGGCCATGCCGTGGGCGCGTGCGGGCAGGGCGACCTGATCGATGATGCGCCCCTGTTCGGTCACCGTCGCCACTGCAAAGGAGCCGTCGGCGGCGCGGATGCCGGAGGCATAGACCGCATCGGCCCGCTCCAGCGCCATCAAGGCACCGGGCTTGAGCGCCGCAAGGAAAGTCAGTCCCGCTGCCTTGACGAAAGCTCTCCGATCGATGAGGCCGCTGCGCATCATGTTCTAGTCTCCGTCGGCGAAGGAGAAGCCGGCCGAAAGACCGATGGCACCGCCATACTCATCGCTGAAGCTGGTGGCGAGTTCGCGGCTGACGGCGAGCAGCTTGTCGATCTTGGCGCGCTCCGCATCATTGCCGATTGCTGCCTCGATATCCGGATTGATCGTCGGTGCCGTCGTCGCAAGCTCGTTCAGCAGGCCGTCGATCTTGGTGGCAATCGCGCGCCTGTCCACCGGTAGCAGGCTTGCCATGTCGGCTTTTTCCCAGAGCGTCTTCAGGCCCTCGATATTGCCCGTGAACGAGGTCCACGTATTGGCCGAGCGCCAGTAGATCGCCATCTTCGGCCGCGCCGTTGCCGGATCGCCTTTGTAGAAGGTTTCCAGCCGCTGGTCGCGAACATTGGCCGCGCCATGCACGAGGATGCCAAGCAATGCGGTGACGGCCTCCTTGTTGTCCATGAAATCGTCGCTGGTCTTGCCGGGGAATTTCCAGGATTTCTGCACGCCGTCCGGCGCATCCCATTCGTCGGCGATTTCCTTGGCGGTGTTTTCGATATTGCCGGCGACAGCCGCGCCATAACGGCAACGGAAGCTCTGTTTATCCTTCCCGAGGACATCAGAGCCGTTGCCGAAGAGTACATATTCCAGTGCCGTCATGCCCATCAGCGCCACGCTCTTGCCGGCGACGGCCTCGACGGTCGTATCCTGCTCGTCCGCCTTGGCGATCAGCGCCTGCACCTGCTTGAGGCCGACACCCTTGCGGTCGGGATAGAAGAGGATGTGCTCGAAGCGGTTCTTTTCGATGATCGGGCCGGTATCGACGATCTCGATGCGCGACCAGCTCTTCACGGTGTCACCGAAAGACGATTTGGCGCCGGAAAGGGTGGCGTCCGTGGGATCGGCGCATAGCGCCTTCATCGCGACAGTCAGTTTCGAGGCGGAGTCGTGCATGGCGCGGTAGCCGGGGCGGATCACGTCATCCACCGCCTCCTGCAGTACGGCCGGCACCGCCGCCTCGTTCAGGCCGGCGCCATTGGTTGTCGCATCCTCTGCATGGGCAGGCAGGGCGGCAACGGTAAGCAGCAGGCTGGCGGCCAGAGCAATTCCAGCAAACGTGCGCAGCGGTTTTGCGTCCGGAATTGCGTGAAAACAATGGGACGGAGCATTTGCGTGACTCCGTTTAGAACGGAAATGCTCCGGACGTTTCCAGTGGCGCATCAGAGGGACTCCAGAAAGTTGATGAGGGCTTGCCGATCGTCCTTCGAAAGACCGGCGAATGCATTGCGGGCTTCTTCCGCCTCTCCTCCATGCCAGAGAATGGCTTCGGTCAATGTGCGGGCGCGGCCGTCATGCAGATATGCCTGCCGACCGCTCACCGTCTGCGTGAGGCCTATACCCCAGAGCGGCGGCGTGCGCCAATCGCGGCCGGATGCCACGCCCACCTGCTGTCCATCCGACAAGCCTTCGCCCATGTCGTGCAGCAGGAAATCGGAGTAGGGCCAGATCAGCTGGAAGGCCTGCGGCGAAACCTTACCGTCGCTGCCCTTCAAGTCATCGCGCGTCACGAATTTCGGTGTGTGGCAGGCGGTACAGCCGGAGCGATAGAACATGTCCTTGCCGTGCAGCACGGCGGGCTGGCTCGTCGAGCGCCGGGCGGGCACGGCAAGATTTTCGGAATAGAAGGTGACGAGCGGAAGCACCGGGTCGGGTGCCTCTGTGTCGCCCAGCCGCTTCTGCACGCCGTTCGGCATGGTCAGGCAGCGCGGCTCTTTGGCGGTGCAGTCGCCATAGGGGTTTGGCCGGTCCGGCGTCGAAATGCCGATATCGGTGGAAAAGGCGTCGGCCACCTGGTCGCGCACGGTTGCATTCTGGGCTTTCCAGCCGAAGCGCCCGAGCGCGATCTCACCCGTGCGATGATCGCGGACGATGGCGGGGCGGCCGCGAATGCCGGTGCCCTTCTTATCGTCCGGATCGGCATTGGCGAGAATATCGGCATCCGGAATGGCCTCGATCAGGCCGAGGCCAATCATCGGCGGCGCAATGCGCGCTGAAAGCGTAGTGCTTACATCCATCGGCCCGTAGGCGAGATCGCTGACGCCGTAATGCGGCTTGCGCAAGGTCACGGTTTCGCTGCCGGCAAGCCTCACCGTCTCCTCGCTATAGCTGACGGTCACCTTGCCTTCGGCGGCGAGGCCGGGGACGGCAAGATCCTGCAGCTGTGCCCCATAGGTCGAATCCGGGAAATTGAGCGCATGAAAATTCTTGACGGCCTGTTCCTCCTCCGGGGTCACGGCTGGCCGTGCCAGGCGCAAGACCATCGAGGTCGCGGCCGCGCCCGCTTCCTCCGGCGGATGGCCGCGCCCGTCGCGGATATGGCAGCTTTGGCAGGAGCGGGCATTGAACAGCGGCCCCAGCCCGTCGGAGGCCTGGGTGGAGGAGGGGGCGGAGACCCAGAGCTTGCGGAAGAGCGCGTTGCCAAGATGAAAATCCTGGCCCTGTTCCTGGTCTAGTCTGGCTGAAGGCTGGGAGAAAATATCGCGCGTGACCTTATCGATCGCAGTCAGGCCGCCGCCCTGCATCGTTTCATACGGTTCGGCCTTGAGAAAATTGCTGGTTGCGCGGGTGACATCGCGCACGCGCTTCAGCTCTTCGGTAGAGAGATCGCTGCGATTGCTCGGAAAATCGAGGATGTCGGCAACGGCCAGCGTGATGGAAAAAACCAAAAAAACCGCAGCAAGGGCGGGCAAAAGGGCGCGATTGGCCGGTAGAGCTGTCATGGGTATCGGGGTGGCGGCGCCTAATCGCGCTGCCACCCTCCCTTATTACTTCTTCTTGAAGACGGAGTTCGGATTGTCCAGGCTGTCCGAACCTTCGAGCTTGATCGTGCCGAGATCGAGAGCAGCGATGACGCGCTGGATGCTCTTCGTCTGGTCGAGTAGGCCGTCAATCGCCTTCTGAACCGTCGCGTTGCCTTCCTTGTTGCCCTCGCCGATCATCTGGTCGTATTTCTCGACGGTCTCGCCGCGATGCACCAGCGCCTTCATGGCCGCAAGCGTCGCGTCGAGCTTGTCTTCCATTTCCTTGTCGAGCGCCGGATCCTTGGCCTTGACCAGATCGTGCAGTGACGGCCCCTTCATCTTGGTGCCGTCGGCGCGGGTATAGTTGCCATTATAGGCAGACGCGATGCCAACGGCATCGCCATTGTGCTCGTTATAGGTATTGTCGGAGAAGCAATCCTGCTCTTCTTCCGGATCGTGCAGCAGCAGGCCGAGCTTCATGCGCTCGCCGGCAAGTTCGCCATAGGAAAGCGAGCCCATGCCGGTCAGGATGGTGGTGAGGCCGGCCTTCGGATCGGCTTCGACATGCTTGGTGGCTTCGCCGTCCGGCGCCCACTTGTCCGTCATGTCCTGAAGGTCCGAAACCAGCAGCGTCGAGGCGGACTTCACATATTCGGCGCGGCGGTCGCAATTGCCATGCGTACAATTCTTCAGATCGTAGTCGGTTGCCGGACGCTCGCCGGCGCCGGCATCCGTGCCGTGCAGGTCCTGGCCCCACAGAAGGAATTCGATGGCGTGGTAGCCGGTCGCGACATTGGCTTCGATACCGCCGGCCTGATGCAGCGTGCTCGACAGGAATTCCGGCGTCAGATGCGAGGCGTCGACATCCTTGCCGTTGATCTTGATCGTCTTGTTGGCGATGACATTGGCGACATAGAGCGAGTTCTCGTCGCTTTCTGTGCCGTAGGAGGCGTCGACATAGTCGATCAGGCCTTCGTCCAGCGGCCAGGAATTCACCTTGCCTTCCCAGTCGTCGACGACCGGATTGCCGAAGCGATAGACTTCCGTCTGCGCATAGGGAACGCGAGCCTTGATCCAGGCCGCACGTGCCGCCTTAAGCGTCTTGTCGCTGGGGTTGGCGAGCAGGGCGTCGATCGCCTTGTCGAGTGCTTTCGCCGTCGTCAGGGAGTCCTGGTACTTGGCATGCGCGAGCTCTGTGTAGTGCTTGAGAACGGCTGCCGGTTCGGGAGTTGCCGCAAGGGCGGGAAGGCTGGATGCGGCAGTCGCGATAACGGCCACCGCGAGCGCGGCGCCAATTCTGTTTTTCAGTTTCATGTTCCTCTCCTGTGACAGCGGGGGGCACCGTCAAAACTTGGCAATTTGTCTCATGTATGAAAAACAAACTTGTGTCAAACACTCTAGTTTAGAACGATTTTAAGGCGAGGGGTCAAGAATTTAACGTCGCAAGCGAAATGGATTCGCTTGTGAATGCGCAGATATAGGCCGTTTGATATTGCGTCAGCAGGGCAGTGATAGCAGGCTCGATCGCCGCCAGCTCACATCTTCCGTTGCAGACGGCTGAAGAAGAAGCCGTCGGTATCGGTGGAGGCTGGCGTCAGCGTAATGGTCTTGCCATCCGAGGAGCGGGGCTTTGGGGCATCCTTGCCGAACAGCTTCCCCCATGAGCCCAGAGTTTCCACCACCTCGAAGTCCGGATTCTGGGCGGCGAAACGGTTTACCTGCGCTTCATTCTCTTCCGGCAGTACCGAGCAGGTGACATAGAGCAGAGCGCCGCCAGGACGGACGAATTCTCCGGCCTGGGCAAGGGCTTCCTGCTGCTGGCTGGTGCGCTCGTCGAGGTTCTTCTGCGTCAGCCGCCATTTGGTATCGGGACGCCGCCGCCAGGTGCCGGTCCCGGTGCAGGGAGCATCGACCAGCACCTTGTCGAACTTGCCTCGCAGCTGCAGCAGGCCGTTGCGCTCGTCATGGACTTGGACATTGCGGGTGCCGGCCCGCTTCAGGCGCTCGATGATCGGCGCCAGCCGCCGCCGGTCGCTGTCATAGGCGTGGACCTGGCCCTTGTTGTGCATCGCGGCCGACATGGCGAGCGTCTTGCCGCCACCGCCAGCGCAATAGTCGAGCACCTGATCGCCCTCTTCGGGCAGGACCAGATCCGCGACGATCTGCGAACCTTCGTCCTGCACCTCGAACCAGCCTTTCTGGAAGGAGAGCTCGGCCGTGACGTTCGGCAGGCGTGACGCACCTTCGCCGGCCGGAATTCGGATGCCGAACCGGGCGATTTTCGATGCCTGGCCGCCAGCGCGTTCCAGCGCTTTCACGACCTTGGCGCGATCGGCCTTCAGTGCATTGGCGCGGAGGTCGAGCGTCGGACGTTCGGCGAGAGCTTGCGCTTCCGAAAGCCAGCCATCGCCGAAGGCTTGGCTGAAGGAGGGCTCGACCCATTCGGGAATATCGCCCTGGATGTGACGGGGCGCATCTTCGAGCTTGCGGGCCGCAAAAGCGGCCAATGTTTCGGCGCTCGGCGCCTCGGGAGCAAATTTATCACCGTCGAGCTCGGCGGCCAGCGCCTCGGGCGTCAGGCCCCATTGGCGGAAGAGCACGGCATGGGCAAGCGCGGACGCACTGTCGTCTTCCATCAGCCAGGCATGCGAGAGCCGCATGCGCAGGGCGTCATAGACGATGTTGCCGATCGCGGCCCTGTCGCCGGAGCCGGCGAAGCGATGGGCAAGGCCCCAATCCTTCAGGGCATCGGCCACCGGTCGCTTGCGCGCTTCGATATCGGCAAGAACTTCGATGGCCCCCTGCAATCGGCCGCCCAGACGCATTCACACTCTCCTGCTCGCGCATGACCCGGAACCCGTTGGAGCTCATCTTGGGAATCTGCGCCCTACCAAAACCGCTGACGCCTCGCCGATCCGCGCAGACAATGCCCATGGCGGCGGATTTTGAGACGTCTCAATCGCGTGGTAGCCGCGATTGGCCGAGAGAGCAAGCGTCATGCCGATTTGCCGGTAGTTCCGGCTTCCGGCGATTACTTCGAGGCGACGACCTCGTAACAGACCTTGGCGGTACCCGAAGCGACCATGCCGATGTTCTGTGCGGCAGCGCGGGAGAGATCGAGAACACGTCCACGAATGAAGGGCCCACGGTCGTTGATGCGAACGACGACGCTGCGGCCATTGTGCTTGTTGGTGACCCTGAGACGCGTGCCGAAGGCAAGCGAGCGGTGGGCTGCAGTAAGATTTCTGGAACTCATGCGTTCCCCGGAAGCAGTCTTGGAGCTTCCCCCGTACCATGAAGCGCCTCCGCAGCCAGCGGATGCAAATGCCGGAGTCGAAACGACAGCAATGGAGGCGGATATAGTTGCGGCGATTGCCAAAGAACGTGCGATTTTCTTCAAACCGATTTTTCCCTCAAGCTATTGAACTTGCGCCCTGGGTAGGCGGCGGGGCTTAAATCAGGCCAAAAATGGCGAAAAAGTGCCACTTTCGATCACGGAATGTTACAGTCTGCAACATTCGTGATATTGGGGGAATACTGGGACTATTCAGCGGATTTGCTTGATCGTGGAAAAAACCCAATAAAATCAGCTAAAAATGGAATGAATTTTCTCGAAGGCGCCGGGTGATGTCAGGCATCACAAAAATCGGAAAAATAATTTTCCGACTTTGCCATAATCGCTGCCGCATTTGTGCAATTTTAGAGGTCGTTAACCATAAATGCGGAGCAAATTGAACTATAGTGCCTGGCTAAGTAGGAATTTTCATGCGATCTCACCTGGCGTGGAGAGCGATTTCTCAGCCGCGCCACGCTCCCGAGGACCATAATTCGGCGAGCGACATGCGATACTCTGGGTAGCGGAACTGGAAGCCGAGCGCGCGCAATTTCGCGTTCGAAACGCGCTTGTTTTCGCCGTAGAAAGAGCGTGCCATCGCCGTCAGCTCGGCCGTCTCGAAAGCCTGTTCCGGTGGCGGTTCGACGCCCATAAGGCGGCCGGCCTCGACAATGACATCCTGTGGCGGCGCAGGCTCGTCATCGGTGACATTATATATGCCGCCGAGCTTGCGATCGGACAGGAAGCGGGCGCAAGCGCCGATATCCTCGACGCGGATGCGGTTGAACACCTGATTCGCTTTGATGAGCCGCCGTGCCGTACCCTTTTCCAGATTGCAGAAGGCATTGCGGCCCGGTCCGTAAATGCCTGAAAGCCGCAGCACAGCGACGGGCAGATCGAGCCGGATACCGACCCGCAGCCAGCCGTCTTCCGCTTCTACCCGCTCGACCGAGCGGTCCGCGACCGGATGCAGCGAGGTCTGCTCGCTGACCCAGGCGCCCTTGTGGTCGCCATAGACGCCGACGGTCGAGAGATAGCAAATCCATTCCAGCTTCGGCATCAGCGCCTTGAGATTGAGCTGCGCCAGCCGCAGCAACGGATCGCCGGATTTGCCCGGCGCGATCGATTGCACCAGATGCGTTGCCGTTTGCATCGCCTCGGCCAGAGCCAGATCGATCGTTTCACCGTCGAAGACGAAGGCTTCGATGCCTTCCTTCGTCAGCTGTTCGGCCTTGTCGGCGGAGCGGGTCGTGCCGGTGATGCGGATACCAGAGCCGGCCAAGGCCTTGGCAATGGCCGTTCCGGAATAGCCGCAGCCGAAAATCATCACATGCATCACGATACCCCTGCCAGTTTCCATTCGGCGCGAACTTCTTCGTCTGCCTCGTCATGTCTTTGTGCCGCAAACGCATGGAATTCGCCAGCCGTCATCAGTCGCGATAGCGCCCAGACCGCCATGCCGCGCACGGTGGGCGAGGGATCTCCGGCCAGTTCGCGACATTTCTCTATAAAGGAGCGATCGCCCGAATTGCCGGCGGCGATGAGTACATTGCGGATGAAGCGGTCCCGGCCGATGCGCTTGACCGGCGAGCCGCTGAAGAAAGCACGAAAAGCCGCATCATCCAGATTGAGCAGGAGGGCGATCGACGGTTCCTTGAGATCCTCGCGCGCCACCAACTTCATCTCCGAGGCGGCGTTTGCGAACTTGTTCCAGGGGCAGGCGGCAAGGCAGTCATCGCAGCCATAGATGCGGTTGCCGATCAACGGCCGAAGCTCGGGATCGATCAGACCCTTGTGCTCGATGGTCAGATAGGAAATGCAGCGCCGTGCATCGAGCTGATAGGGGGCCGGGAAGGCAGCGGTCGGGCAGGCATCGAGACAGGCCCGGCAGGAGCCGCAATGGTCGATCTCCGGCTCATCCGGCTCGAGTTCGGCCGTGGTGAACATCGACCCGAGAAAGAGCCATGAGCCGAAGGCGCGGCTGACGAGATTGGTGTGCTTGCCCTGCCAGCCGAGACCGGCAGCCTCTGCCAGCGGTTTCTCCATGACAGGCGCCGTATCGACGAAGACCTTGACATCCTCCTTCGAGCGCGCCGCGAAGCGGGTGGCGATCTCCTTCAGCCTACCCTTGATGATGTCGTGATAGTCGCGGTTTCTGGCATAGACGGAGATCGCCGCCTTGTCCTGCTTTTCCAGAATGCCGCGTGGATCCTCGTCGGGGCCGTAATTCAGGCCGAAGACGACGATGGAGCGGGTCTCGCTCCAGAGCACGCGCGGATCGCCGCGGCGGTCGCGTGTCTCTTCCATCCACCCCATGGTGCCGTGATGGCCTTTGTCGAGAAACTGGCCGAGCCGGACCGCCGCTTCGGGAATGGCGTCCGGCCTGGTAATGCGACAGAGATCGAAACCATGGGCACGCGCTTCCTCTCGCAAGAAAGCGGTCAGTGTGTTTCTTCGCTTGTCAGCTTTTTCCGCTTCGCGATCACCGGGCATATCGAGCCCTCGTCAGAAATCCAGATCGGCATAGTGCGAAACTGGTGTGACTCCACGCACACGCTCCGCCAGGATCGGCCGGAAGGATGGGCGCGACTTCAGCCGCTGATACCATTCCTTGGCGACAGGCGATTCCGTCCAGTCGATCTCACCCAGATAGTCTAGCACGGAAACCGAGGCTGCTGCGGCGAGATCGGCGTAGCTCAGGCGCTCACCGGCCAGCCACTGCCGCGAACCTGCAAGCCAGGACAGATACTTCATGTGCTGGCGGATATTGCCGCGCGCCATGCGCATGACCTTGGAATCGGGCGCGCCACCGCCCTGTTCGGCGGTCATCTGCAGCTTGAAGACGCGCTCGCGCGTCAGCGGCCGCGTCACATCCTGCTCCATCTTCTGCATGAACCATTCCGTCAGCCGGCGGATTTCGGCGCGCTGGAACGGATCTTCGGCCAGAAGCCGGCGGTCGCGCTTCAGGACACCATGCGTCTCGTCAAGATATTCGGAAATGACCGAGGCGCCACAGAGCGCCCGCATGCTGTCATCGACATAGACAGGCAGGGTGCCGGCCGGGTTCAGTGCCAGGAAATCGCGTCGCTTTTCCCAGGTCTGTTCCTCGATCAGCTCCGTCTGATAGCCATATTCCGTCAGGATCAGACGAACGAACCGGGAGGAAGATGACATTGGGTGATGATACAGCGTCGGCATTGGTACTCGGGTGTTTCTGATTGATGCTACGGAAGTCTTTTGGGTCGCGATTCTGCGGCCCTAGTCATTTGTCATCGGTTGAAGCTATAGGATCTTGGCCTAGTTTGCACAAGCGAATCGGGCCGCCCTGCCGTTAGACAAAGGACACGATATGGCTGAACAAATTATTATCGCGTTGGTTTTAGGCCTTGTGGAGGGGCTTACGGAGTTCATTCCGGTCTCCTCCACGGGCCATCTGATATTGCTTGGACATTTTCTCGGCTTCAAATCGGCCGGTACTTTTGAAGTTTTGATTCAGCTCGGCGCGATTCTCGCCATTCTGCTTGTCTATTTCAATCGTCTCGTCCAGATCGCCAAGGCGCTGCCCGTCAGCGTCAAGGCTCGTCACTTCGTTCTGGCCGTCCTCTTCGGCTTTCTGCCCGCTGCGGTCATCGGCGCGCTGGCGCATGATTTCATCAAGACGGTGCTGTTCGATTCGCCGAAGGTCATCTGTATCTCGCTGATCCTCGGCGGCATCGTCCTGCTCGTCATCGACAGGATCGAGTTCAAGCCGAAATACACCAGCGCCTACGAATTTTCCTGGCCGATGGCGGTCAAGATCGGCTTCTTTCAGTGCCTGGCGATGATTCCGGGAACGTCGCGCTCCGGTTCCACCATCGTCGGTGCCCTGCTGCTCGGCGCCGACAAGCGTTCTGCCGCTGAATTTTCCTTCTTCCTCGCCATGCCGACGATGGTCGGCGCTTTCACTCTGGATTTGTGGAAGAGCCGCCATGATCTCAGCTTCGCCGATGGTCAGCTGATCGTCATCGGCTTCTTCATGGCCTTCATCTCGGCGTTGCTCGTCGTGCGCGCGCTGCTCGACTTCGTATCCCGCCGGGGTTACGCCCCCTTCGCATGGTGGCGAATTGCCGTCGGCACGATCGGTCTTATCGGTCTCTATTTCGGCTGAGACCGCTCGTTCGCGCTGATATCCTGGAAAAATGAAGGCCGGTCAAAACCGGCCTTTTTCATACCCGATCAGTTCCGGGAGGACGTGTCGATGGAACCCGTCGTGCAGGGGTCGACGCCGTAGGTCGGCGCACATTCGCCCTTGATCGAGGCGATGCTGCCGCGGGCCACGAAGGAGCCTGCGAGAATCACCAGTGCCGCGCACGCAAACAAAAGCGCGATAGACTTGCCCATCGAAGAATGCCTTTCCGCAGAAGTGTGAAGCGCGCCGCGAACCGGTTCATTGTCCAAGCCTGAGACGCGCGGCTGTGTTAGTCAGTGGAATGAGCAATAGCAATAAATGTTCATATTAAATTTGACGTTAATGCTACTATTTCCAGACTGCGTCTTTTGAGCAACGCCAAGCTGTGAATGACGCTGCTCTGCCAGCGTCTTAAAGTACGATTCTGTCTTCGCGGGGCAATAAAAAACGCCGCTCGGCAAAGCCGGGCGGCGGGTGAATTTCGTGGAACGGCCGAATCGTCAGGCGGCTTTGCCCGAGCCGGTAAACTGGCCCTGCGGACGGTAACGCACCAGATAAGACGGCAGCACGGAGACAAGCAATGTCGGCAGCAGGCCGATGCCCTTCAAAGTGCGTCCTTCCGCTTCCGCCTGCTTCGAAACGACGTTGTCGCTCTTCAGCAGCGTTACCTGGTCGGCGGTGATCGGCGGCTTGATGAGCGGCACCAGCGACGCGACCGAGCCGATCAGCGAAGCCAGCCCGAAGGGGATGGAGACGAATGACTTCTTCCGATTGATGACGGCAAGCGTGGTCTCGAGACATTCGCGGAAAGACAGGATTTCGGGGCCGCCGAGCTCATAGGTCGTACCGGCCTTCAGCTTGCCGTCGACGCTCCGCGCAACGGTCTCGGCGATATCCTGCACATAAACGGGCTGGAACTTCGTCTTGCCGCCGCCGATCAGCGGTAGGAACGGCGCCGTGCGCGACATGTCGGCGAACTTGTTGAAGAATTCGTCTTCCGGCCCGAACACGATCGAAGGGCGCAGGATGATTGCATCCGGCTTGATCGACAGAATGGCGGTTTCGGCGCGAGCCTTGGTTCGGGCATAGGCCGAAGGCGAGTTGGCGTCGGCGCCCAGTGCCGAAATATGCGTCAGCGAGGCGCCGGCGCCGCGGGCGGCTTCCGCAATCGCCTTGGCACCAAATTCTTGCACCGCATCGAAGGTATTGCGGCCGCTTTCAGCGAGAATGCCGACGCAGTTGACGACATGCTGCGCGCCTTCGACGGCGCGGTCGATGGAATTGCGGTAGCGCACATTGGCCTGAACGATCGAAATCTGGCCGAGATTGCCAAGCGGTTGCAGGAAACCGGCAAGATCGGGACGGCGAACGGCGACACGGATGCGATAGCCGCGCTTGGCAAGCGCGCGCACGACGTGCCGCCCGATGAAACCTGATCCTCCGAACACGGTAACGAGCGGCGGGAGGTTGGACAGGGTCATGGCAGGCTCCTCGAAAGGCTTGGATTGGGCTTATCTGGTTTCGTCTTAGCCGATCCGCGCGCCGAGGTGAAGTGCTATCGCGCTGCATTGCAGCGTCGGCTTTTCAAGGGAGTTAGACGCCTTCGACGACGACCATTTCAGCGTCTGCCACCTGCTGGCGGATTTTGGCGGCGATCTGATATTCGGGCGAATTGTAGCAATCGACGGCATGCTGCAGCGACGGAAACTCGATCACGACGTTGCGGCCGCGTGCCTGTCCCTCCAGCGGGGTAAACGCTCCGCCGCGGGCAAGGAAATTCGCGCCGTATTTCTCGAAGGCGGGCTTCGCGGCAGCAACGTAATCCTTGTAGCGCTCGGGGTCGCGAACATCCACGCGCGCAATCCAATATCCCTTTGGCATGTTTTCCTCCCAGCTTGCTTCTGTATCTTAGAGTGCGGCGTCCATCTCGGCGAGGATGGCGCGAGCGGCCTCCTTTGGATCGACCGCCTTGACGATCGGTCGTGCGACGACGAGATGGCTCGATCCGGCCTTGATGGCGTCTGCCGGCGTCATCACGCGCTTCTGGTCGCCCTTGTCGCTGCCGGCCGGACGGATGCCGGGGGTCACCAGCGCCATATCCGGCCCGATGATCTTGCGGACCGCGGCGGACTCTTCCGCCGAACAAACGATACCGCCCATGCCCGCGAGATGCGCCTGTTCGGCCCGGCGCAGCACCAGCGTATGCGGATCATATTCATAGCCGGCGGCGATGAGATCGCCTTCGTCCATCGAGGTCAGCACGGTGACGCCCAGCAGGCAGAGGTCCGACCCTTTGGCCGCCGCGACGGCCGCCTTCATGGCTTTCGGATAGGCGTGCAGCGTCAGCATCGACATGCCCATCTTGACGATATTCTCCACGCCGGAGGCCACCGTATTGTCGATGTCGAGCAGCTTCATGTCGAGGAAGATCTTCTTGCCGCTGGCGGCGAGATCGCGGGCGAATTCCAGACCGCCGGCAAAGGCGAGCTGATAGCCGATCTTGTAATAGAGTATGTCATCGCCGAGGGCGCCGACCACTTTTTCGGCCTCCTGAAGGTTTGGAACATCCAGTCCAACGATCAAGCGGTCGCGTGCGGTCATATCAAGCCCATCCCATCCAGTCTTCCATGGGTGTCCAGTCGCATGAGACGGCGCGCTTCGCAAGATCGAAACAGAAAAGATTGCCGCCGCCCGGCGGCTGATCGCCTTGCCGCGCGATCGGCTTCCCCTCCAGATGGCATTTCAGCAGCGTGCCGACGCCGCCATGGCCGACGAAGGCGATCGGCACTTTCGGATCGTGCCGCGCAAGAACGGCCTCGACATTGGAGACGATTCTCGCCTGCGCGTCGATAGCGCGTTCCCAGCCCTTGAAGCTCTCATGCGGATTGGCAAAGAACCAGTCCGCCGCTTTTTCGAACTCCGGCGGCGGCAGAAAACCTGTGGCGCTGCGATCATTTTCATGCATGGCTTCGATGGCCTCGATCGGTGCGCCGCTTGCCGCTGCCAAGGCCTCGGCCGTTTCGATTGCCTTGCGCTCGCCGCTGGAGACGATCAGGCCGAGCTTGCCAGCCCAGGGCCGGCTCGCAGCCAGCCGCGCCCGCTCGGCGCCAATGTCGGACAAGCCCCACTCCGGCACCGGCACATTCGGGTCGATCCGCACCTGTGGGTGCGTAACATAAAGAGCGTACATGGATTTCCCAGCGATTGTCTCAGCCGCGGCTATAGACCCAGAGCTGGGCCGGCGGAATATTGCGGACGATAAAGTCGTAATGCCGGATATGATAGCGATCCGGCTTGGCGATGATCGGCGAGACCGGGCCGTAGGAAATCTGCACCACCGGGCGACCGGGCGGGATGCGATCCAGCAGGCTCTCGAGAAGCGCGACGCGCGCCTTCATCGGGAAATTGAGAAGGGGAATGCCCGAGACGACGGAATCGAAGGTCTGGCCGCGCAGCACGCCCAGCGTTTTATCGAGATCGAAGGCGTCCCCATTGATGAAGTTGACGCCGGGATAACGGCGGACGAGATGATTGTAGAAATCGGTGGAATATTCGATGGCAACGAGATTTTGCGGCTCGACGCCGCGTCCGAGGATCGCCTTGGTGATCGCGCCTGTTCCCGGCCCAAGCTCCAGCACGGGCAGCCCTGATTGCGTGTTGATGACGCCAGCCATCTTGCGAGCCGTAATCGACGAAGTAGGAACGATCGACCCCACGGTCTTGGGTCCCTGCATCATGCCTTTGAAGAAGCGAATCTCCTCATCGAATTTCTTGCCCAGCCGTTCCTTGAGACGCAGCGCCATGCTCTCCCCCCCATCAGATGTTACCGTCGCGACTTACATATTGCTTCTCTAGATCTTGCAACCGAATGACGCAATAACAAGAGAAAATGTCGCAATCGACAAAAGACCAAATAAAAGCGCCCTTGCATTGGATAAACGCAGAAAGGGCGCTTTGGTTTCCCTAGAGCCGGATGAGACATCCGGCTCTAAAATCAAAGAAGTGGAGCATGATATCGTCCGAAAACCGCTCACACTTTTCGGCATCGTGCTCTACACGCGCATCGGCATCAGCACATAAAGCGCGTCGTCGCCGGCCGTGTCGCGAATGAGCGTCGGCGAGCCGGCATCGGCCAGCAGGAATATGGCTGCATCGCCGGAAAGCTGTGCGGTAATGTCGAGCAGGTACTTGGCGTTGAAGCCGATTTCCATCGGGTCCATCTCATAGCCGACGGCAACTTCTTCCGTCGCGCTTCCCGAATCCGGGTTGTTGACGGTCAGCAGCAGCTGGCCGTCAGACAGTGCCAGCTTCACGGCGCGGCCACGCTCCGAAGAGATCGTCGATACACGGTCGACGGCCTGGGCGAAAGTCTCGCAATCGACCCGCATTTCCTTGTCGTTGTTGGCTGGAATAACGCGCTGATAGTCCGGGAAAGTACCGTCGATCAGCTTCGAGGTCATGACGATCGAGCCGATCGTCAGGCGGATTTTGGCGTCGGAGACTTCGACGGTGACCATCGCGTCCGGCGTGTCCACGAGCTTCTGCAGTTCTCCCACAGTCTTGCGCGGGATGATGATCCCAGGCATGCCTTCGGAGCCGGAAGGCGCACTGACATCGGCGCGCGCCAGACGATGGCCGTCGGTGGCGACAGCCCGGAGCTTCAGGTCGCCGCCGCTTTCGATGGTGTGGAAGAAGATGCCATTGAGGTAGTAACGCGTCTCCTCGGTGGAGATCGCAAACTGCGTGCGGTCGATCAGCATCTTCAGATCGGACGCCTTCAGCTTGAAGGAATGGCTGAAGCTACCGGCGGTGAGATCGGGGAAATCGGATTCCGGCAGGCACTGCAGCGAGAATTTCGAGCGGCCGGAAGCGACCGTCATCGAGCTGCCGTCGGGATTGGTGGCGAGAAGCACTTCCGAACCATCGGGAAGCTTGCGCACGATGTCGTAAAGCAAATGCGCGGGAACCGTGGTGGCGCCGGCCTGTTCGACATTGGCGGGCGTTGCCTCGGTGATTTCGAGATCGAGGTCGGTCGCCTTCATGTCGAGGTTCGTGCCGTCGGCTTTGAGCAGCACGTTGGACAGGATCGGGATCGTGTTGCGACGCTCGACCACGCGATGCACGTGGTTCAGCGACTTCAGGAGGTTCGACCGCTCTATTGTAATACGCATGGATGCTACCGCTTTCGACCGTGACTTGCCGGGCGGCCCGAGGCGCCCGAGCGACATGTTTTCGGACAAGGCCCGAAAGATTGGACAGGCAACTTGGCAGACTTCTCCATCCGAATGCAAGAGGCATAGGCGATTTGTCGGGCGCCAATTCGCCATTTCGTCGGCAATGCTCCACAGGAATTGCACCGCTCTTGCCGTCCGTGCGCGCCTCGCCCATAAAGGCTGCTTATCCCAAGTGAATTCAGGACCGGCATGAACGAAGAGCAATCAGGCGGCGGGACACGCAGTTTCCGCCTGCATAACAATCAGATCCCGGCCCGTCCTCTCGAACCGGCGCTCTATCTCGTCGCGACGCCGATCGGCAATCTCGGCGACATTACTCTGAGGGCGCTGGAAACGCTGGCCGGCGCCGATGTGCTGGCCTGCGAGGATACGCGTGTCACCCGCGTCCTGCTCGACCGCTATGGCATCCAGAACAAGCCCTATGCCTATCACGAATACAATGCCGATGAGGCAGGCCCCCGGCTGCTGCAAGCTCTGGAAGCTGGCCGATCGGTCGCGCTGGTATCGGATGCCGGCACCCCGCTCGTCTCCGATCCCGGTTACCGTCTCGCAGTGCAGGCGATCGAAGCGGGATATAAGGTCGTTCCCATTCCCGGCGCCTCCGCACCGCTTGCTGCCCTCGTCGGCTCCGGCCTGCCCAACGACGCCTTCTTCTTTGCCGGTTTCCTGCCCACCAAGGACAAGGGGCGGCGCGATCGGCTGGCCGAGCTGGCAGGCATCCCCGCAACCCTCATCTTCTTTGAATCGCCGCATCGCATCGCTGCGACTCTTGCCGCCGCTGCCGATGTGCTGGGCGGCGAGCGTGCCGGCGCCGTTTGCCGCGAACTGACGAAGACCTTCGAGGAATTCCGCCGCGGTACGCTATCCGAACTCGCCGCATTCTATGATGCCGTTGAGAATGTGAAAGGCGAGATCGTCTGGCTCGTGGGCCCGCCGGCGGAAAGCGTGACGGCCGAAGCAGATGTCGATGCCATTCTGGCCGATCTCTCAGGGACGATGCCGACCGCCAAGGCAGCGACCGAAGCTGCGCGCCTCACCGGCCTCCCGCGTAAGGAGCTTTACCAGCGCCTGCTCGACATGAAGGAGCGCCATGGCTGATACGAAGCCCGGGTCCGGCGAGAAGCTGAAGCGGCAAAAGGCCTGGCGTCGCGGCCATGTTGCCGAATATCTCGCCGCCGCCTTCCTAATGCTCAAGGGCTATCGCATCCTGGCGATCCGCCACCGCACCAAGCTCGGTGAAATCGATATCGTCGCCCGTAAGGGCGATCTCGCCGTCTTCGTCGAGGTCAAGTCGCGGCGTGGCGCGCAGGAGGCGATCGACGCCGTTTCCTTCTCTTCGCAAAACCGCATTCGTGCTGCGAGCGATCTCTGGCTCGCACGGCAACCGGATTTCGCCCGTCTCTCGCAACGCTACGACATCGTCGCCATGCTCCCCGGTCGCTGGCCGCAGCATTTTCCCGATGCGTTTTGAGCGCGGCGTTACAAGACCGTCACAAAATCAGCCTATTGCCGGGGCGACCAGCACCTGCGATTTCTCTGCGCGCGCTCCTTATTTCAGTTCGACAGGCCCTATCATGATCCGCAACACCGTCTCCGCCTTCACCGTACCATCGCAGGAAGAGCGAAAGAGCTTCCTTTCGCTTGAAAAGACCCCGGCCGTTCACGCCGAAAAGCTTGCGTCGCTCGCCTGCCTGAATACGGTGCGCGTCGGTGGGGCGGCCGGTAAGGTCGAGGCTTTGGCCTTCCCTTTTGCTGTCGCTGCCTGGAATCTCGAGCGCTGCCTGTTCCCGGAGGAAAGTGCGGCCAAGCTGCGGGAAACCGGTGCGCCGCTGATCCTGCTGTCGGAAATGGATCTGGGCATGGCCCGCACCGAACAGCGCGACCCGACCGCGATCATCGCCAGCGAACTCGGCATGAATCATGCCTATGGTGTCGAGTTTCTTGAACTCAGTCTTGGCTCGGAAATCGAGCGCTCCTACTGCCGCGACGATTTTAATGAGAAGGGCTTTCACGGCAACGCCCTGATGGCCTCCGTCGCTCTGAAGAATCCTTTCATGATCCGTCCACCCGGTGAGGCCGTCTGGTTCAACGATAGCAACGAGCAGCCGCGCATCGGCGATCGCTGCGCCGTCGGCGCCATCGTCACGACGGAGGCCGGCCCCATGGTCGCCGTTTCCGTTCATCTCGAAAGTGTTGCCACTGCTGCCTATCGCGAGCGGCAGTTGGCGGCGCTGATCGATGAGGTCGAGGCTTTCGCGCCCGGTCTGCCGATCCTGATCGGCGGCGATCTCAACACCGGCAACCACACCGGCGGCGATTATTCGACGGATACGCTATTCGCCATGGCCGAAAGCCGAGGCTTCGAGTGCCATGGCGGGCCGCTCGATCAGACAAGCACGCGCCCGAGCCTGATCACACGTTTCCCCGATCGCGCCATGAAGCTCGACTGGTTCATCACCCGCGGCTTGAAGATCGGCGAGAGTCATCTTGTGTCCTCTCTCAACGGCGAGGGCAAGCCGCTCTCCGACCATGACATGGTCGTTTGCACAATCGAAGGTTTTTCCGCCTGATCGCTGCAATCGTTAAAATGCACTTGGTTTCATGAACTTTGCCGTTACCCGTTCCATGCGATGAGATCGCAGACGCTCATGGAATTTTGGGGGATTGCATGGTCTTGAAATTAATGTTGGCGAGCATGGCGGCCTTTGCCACCCGTGCCGCGCCAGTCGTCCTCGCGATGCCGCAGTCGAAGAGCTTCGTGGCAGGCGCCAGTGGCGAGATGGAAATGAAGCCGTCGCCGATCGAGCCATCCTGGGTCTTGTCGGGCAATCCCGTTGCCCGCATCGCCGAGCATTCGCGCGGGCAGGATGATGCCGCCATGACCGCGCTGTGGGATTGCACGGCGGGTGAGTTCCGCTGGTATTTCGGCTGGGACGAAACCGTCATGATCCTTGAGGGTGAGGTACACATTACGACGGAAGACGGCGTCGAGCGTACGCTGCATGCCGGCGATGTCGCCTATTTTGCCGGGGGCACCTGGGCGACATGGCGCATCGACCGTTACCTGCGCAAAGTCGCTTTCTTGCGCAAGCCATTCCCGAAGCCTTTGACCATGGCCTATCGCCTGCGCAACCTCGTCCGCCAGGGCAACACACAGGGCCTTGCTGCCTAAGCAGGGCCACCTTGGCGGAAGCCCTTGAATAGCCGTTGCGTTTGGATGCGGGCCGACCTACATCTGTCCGCAAATCCGAGCGAGGGCTGACTATGGCTGGTATCAAGAATGTTGCGGTCCAGATGGACCATGTCCGAAGCATTAACATTGCGGGCGACTCGACCTTCGCCATGAGCCTCGAGGCGCAGAACCGCGGCTACAAGCTTTTCCACTATACGCCGGAGCGGCTGAGCATGCGCGACGGCAAGATCTATGCCTCCGTCGAGCCAATGATCCTGCGCGACGTCAAGGGCGATCACTTCGAGCTCGGCGAGCCGGAGCGCGTCGATCTCTCGACGATGGACGTGGTGCTGCTGCGCCAGGACCCGCCCTTCGATATGGCCTATATCACTTCGACGCATCTGCTCGAGCGCATCCATCCGAAGACGCTTGTCGTCAACGACCCTGCCTGGGTGCGCAACTCGCCGGAAAAGATCTTCGTCACCGAATTCGCCGATCTCATGCCGAAGACGCTGATCACCCGCGATCCGGCTGAAATCCGCCGCTTCCGCGATGAGATGGGCGATATCATCCTGAAGCCGCTCTATGGCAATGGCGGCGCCGGCGTCTTTCATTCGACCCGCGACGACCGCAATCTCTCGTCTCTTCTCGAAATGTTCGGCCAGCTCTTCCGCGAGCCGTTCATCGCCCAGCAATATCTGCCCGATGTTCGCAAGGGCGACAAGCGCATCATTCTTGTCGATGGCGAACCAGCCGGCGCGATCAACCGCGTGCCAGCCGAGCATGATGCCCGCTCCAACATGCATGTCGGCGGCCGCGCCGAAGCGACCGAGCTGACGGCGCGCGAAAAGGAAATCTGCGCCCGCATCGGACCGGCCCTGAAGGAGCGCGGCTTCCTGCTCGTCGGCATCGATGTCATCGGCGACTATATGACCGAGATCAACGTGACGTCGCCAACCGGCATCCGCGAAGTCAAGCGCTTCGGCGGCGCCGATATCGCCAGCCTGCTCTGGGATGCGATCGAAGCCAAGCGGGCCTGATCGGCAGTTTCCGCCACGCTTTCAGCTGAACAATCATATCCACCCAGGCATGTCGATGATTTCGACATGCCTGGGTAAAGTTTTTGTTCGTTTATTGTTCTTGTTTCATTCCTCGTCTTATGCCAGATTGCAACCCGAAGTTTGCTGGTCGGGGCACGTAACGGCAAACGGGTTCGGCGACAGGGGAATAGGGCATGGTAGCGCGAGTCAGTACGGTTGCGTTTCAGGGCATTGAGGGCGTACCCGTCGAAGTGCAGGTGATGATTGCGCCCGGCAAGGTGCTGATGCACATCGTCGGTCTGCCGGACAAAGCTGTGGCCGAGAGCCGAGAGCGGGTCCAGGCGGCGCTGCACGCCTCCGGCCTCGCTCTGCCGCCGAAGAAAGTCACCGTCAATCTCGCCCCGGCGGATCTGCCCAAGGAGGGCAGTCACTTCGACCTTGCGATCGCGCTCGGTCTGATGGCGGCGCTCGGCGCGATCCCTGCCGATGCCCTGTCCTCCTACACTGTCATTGGCGAACTCAATCTCGACGGCACGATCGCGCCCGTTGCCGGCGCGCTTCCCGCAGCGATCGCCGCCAATGCCATGGGCAAGGGGCTGATCTGCCCGGCCGAGAGCGGATCGGAAGCCGCCTGGGCCGGCAGGGAGATCGATATTCTGGCGCCACGCAGCCTGATCGCGCTCGCCAATCATTTTCGCGGCACGCAGGTCCTCTCGCGACCGGAGCCCTCCATTCGCGCCAGCGCTGCCAATCTGCCCGATCTTGCCGATATCAAGGGGCAGGAAAGCGCCAAGCGCGCCTTGGAGGTGGCCGCCGCCGGCGGGCATAACTTGTTATTCGTCGGGCCTCCCGGCTCCGGCAAGTCGATGCTCGCTTCGCGCCTGCCGTCGATCCTGCCGCCCCTGTCGACGAACGAGCTGTTGGAGGTGTCGATGATCCATTCGATCGCCGGCCAGCTTTCCGGCGGCAAGCTCTCCGATCGGCGGCCCTATCGCGCGCCGCATCATTCGGCGACCATGGCGGCGCTCGTCGGCGGCGGTCTGCGTGCGAGGCCCGGCGAGGTGTCGCTGGCCCATCACGGCATTCTGTTCCTCGACGAACTACCGGAGTTTTCGCCGCAGGCGCTCGATGCGTTGCGCCAGCCTCTCGAAACCGGCGAATGCGTCATTGCGAGAGCAAACCATCGAGTTTCCTATCCGGCCGGCATTCAGCTTGTGGCGGCAATGAACCCCTGCCGCTGCGGCATGGCCGGCGAACCGGGCCACACCTGCGCCCGTGGGCCGCGCTGCGCTTCAGATTATCAGGGCCGTATTTCCGGTCCATTGCTCGATCGCATCGATATCCGCATAGACGTACCGGCAGTCTCCGCCGCCGACCTCATCCGGCCGACATCAGCGGAAAGCAGCGCCGATGTCGCACTCCGCGTCGCACGCGCCCGCGAACGGCAGCGGGAACGCTTCGAACGAGCCGGCATGAAGGACGTCACCACCAACGCCCGCTGCTCGACTGCGATGATCGAAACCATCGCCGAGCCGGATGCCGCCGGCCTGCAATTGCTGCGCGATGCTGCCGAGAAGATGAAATTCTCCGCCCGCGGCTATCATCGCATCCTCAAGGTCGCTCGAACGCTCGCCGATCTCGATGATAAACCCACCGTCGGCCGCATCCATCTCGCGGAAGCCATCTCCTATCGCATCGCCGGCGAGCGACTGGCAGCGCACGCCTGAAAGTCCTGAGCTGAGGCGGCGCTCGATCGTCGCCCGTCCGCCTGAATGAAAAAGGGTGCCGAAGCACCCCTTTCCAAGTCCGAATGACGGTTGGCGCCTTTAGCCGCCAAGTCCCTCGAACAGGGCCGTCGAGAGATAGCGCTCGGCGAAGGACGGGATGATGACGACGATGGTCTTGCCTTCGTTTTCGGGACGCTGGCCGATCTTGATGGCCGCTGTGAGCGCCGCGCCGGAGGAGATGCCGACCGGCACGCCTTCGAGCTTGGCGACGAGCCGCGCCTGCTGGAACGCCTCGTCATTGCTGACGGTCACCACCTCATCATAGACATGCGTATCGAGCACCTTTGGTGCGAAGCCGGCGCCGATGCCTTGGATCTTATGCGGGCCGGGATTGCCGCCGGACAGAACGGGCGAATCCGCCGGCTCGACGGCGATGACCTTGATGTCGGGCTTGCGGGCTTTCAGCACCTGGCCGACGCCGGTGATCGTGCCGCCGGTGCCGATACCGGAAACGAAGATATCGACCTTGCCTTCGGTGTCGTTCCAGATTTCCTCGGCCGTCGTCTTGCGATGGATTTCCGGGTTGGCGGGATTTTCGAACTGCTGCGGAATGATCGCATCCGGCAGCGACGCGGCCAGCTCTTCGGCCTTAGCGATCGCGCCCTTCATGCCCTTCGGTCCCTCGGTAAGCACCAGCTCGGCGCCGAGCAACGCCAGCATCTTGCGGCGCTCGATCGACATGGTTTCCGGCATGGTGAGGATAAGGCGATAACCCTTGGCGGCGGCGGCAAAGGCGAGCGCAATACCCGTATTGCCCGAAGTCGGCTCGATCAGCACGGACCGGCCGGGAGCGATCTTGCCCTGGGCTTCCAGGCTTTCGATCATGGCGACGCCGATGCGATCTTTCACGGAAGCGATCGGATTGAAGAATTCGAGCTTTGCCAAGATGTTGGCCTTGACGCCCTTCTCCTTCGCCAGCTTGTCGAGGCGCACGATTGGCGTATCGCCGATGGTCTCGGTGATCGAGGCGTAGACGCGGCCGCGGCCGGGTTTGCGGGTGTCGGACATAGGTAGCTCTCCCTACATTGGATTTATGGAACGACAATAGGATCAAACGCGTGCGGAAACCAGAGTGCGCACCCGTTCCCTGCGTGAAGCAGGTGAGAAAAGAATCTCCCAATGGCCTTCCTTGAGGATGTTTTTTTCAGACGGCGCGCGTGGCGATGAAGGCAGCGGTGGCGGCGAGGCCCCGGCCGGAATGGCTGCAGCGACAAAGGGCGCGCCACAATAGGCAGGTAGGGCGCTAGCGTCATGAAGCCTTCCTCCTCAGATGGTATCGGCTCTATTGCACTACCTTTGCGTTTTCAAGCGATTGCGCCGATGCAGCGAACATATTACCAAGGTGTTAACGGCCCATCGCAACCGCTTTGCCCAAGGATATCATGTCTTCCGCATTGCTCCTGATCGATCTTCAGAACTCCATCCTGACGGGCCTCGGCACGCCGGATCGCCAGCCGGCTATCGATGCCGCGCTGGAGGCGGTCGTTGCGAAGCTCGCAGCGTTGAAACACAGCGCCCGTGCCGCCGGTATTCCCACCTTCATCGTTCAGCATGACGGCGGCCCGACCCATCGTTTGGCCAAGCGCAGCGAAGGCTGGCAGCTGCGCCGGGAGATCGCACCGGAAGCCGGCGATGTCGTCGTGCACAAGACGAGCTGCGATTCCTTCTTCGAGACGGATCTGGAGGCACGGCTCAAGGGCCGTGGTGTCACTCACCTCATCGTTGGCGGCTGCATGACGCAGTTCTGCGTGGATACGACTGTGCGGCGCGCCGTTTCGCTGGGCTTCGACGCCTCACTGATCGCCGACGGACACACCACGGCGGATATGGGCAAACTGAGTTTCGAAGACATTGTCACCCATCACAATATGCTGCTTGACGGTTTCGATGCCGGGCCGCATGAAATCAAGCTGGTCGCATCGACCGAAATCTCCTTCTGAAGCCCTTTCTCCGCCGGAGCCTCCATGCCGCATCTGACCAGCATGATCACCTTTGCCCTGATTGCTCTTGGCATGGTGCTGACGCCCGGGCCGAACATGATCTATCTGGTGTCGCGCTCGATCTCGCAGGGACCAGCGGCAGGGTTGATCTCCCTTGGCGGTGTCGCCTGCGGCTTCCTCTTCTACATGTTCTCGGCTGCGCTCGGCATTACCGCCTTCGTCTTTGCCGTTCCTTTCGCCTACGATGCGCTGCGGCTGGCGGGTGCGGCCTATCTTGGATGGCTCGCCTGGAATGCGCTGAAGCCCGGCGGCCGCTCGGCCTTTCAGGTGCGCGAGTTGCCAAAGGACAGCACCCGCCGGCTTTTCACGATGGGGCTGGTGACGAGCCTGCTGAACCCGAAGGTCGCGATCCTCTATCTGTCGCTGCTGCCGCAGTTCATCGATCCCGCCGCCGGCAGCGTTTTCACGCAATCCATTGTTCTCGGCTTCGCGCAGATCATCATCAGCGTAACATTCAATGCCATTTTCGCGCTGAGTGCCGGCTGGATCGCGATGTTTCTCACTCAGCGCCCATCCTTTGCCCTAGTGCAGCGCTGGCTGATGGGCACGGTGCTCGCCGGGCTCGCCGTGCGCATGGCTTTCGAGGCACAGCGTTGATGCGGAGCGTCTCGCTGCCGCTCGCCGCCAGCCTTCTGGTGCTCGCATCGTTCTGGAGCGCTGCTTTGGCGGCGGAGACGGGAACGCAGACGATCGTCTTCATGCGTCATGGCGAAAAGCCCGAGGCGGGTCTTGGCCAATTGAGCTGCCAGGGTCTCAACCGGGCGCTGGCTTTACCGCCGGTGCTGACAAAGCTCTTCGGCAAGCCGGCGGCGATCTTTGCGCCTGATCCATCGAAGCGAAAGGACGATTCCGGCACTTCCTACGATTATATCCGGCCGCTCGCGACCATAGAGCCGACGGCGATCGCCCTTGGAATGCCCGTCGATACCAGCTTCGGCTATGAGGATATCGATGATCTGAAAGGCGAGCTGAAGAAGCCTGCTTATGCCGGCAAGCTGATCTTCGTCGCCTGGGAGCACAAGCAGATCGTCGATCTCGCCCGTCAGCTGATGAGCGAGAATGGCGGCGATGAAAAAGCCGTGCCGAAATGGCACGGCAAGGATTTCGACAGCCTCTATGTGCTGCGCATCGGCGGGGGCAAGGCCGGATCAGGCGTGACCTTCGAGAAAATGGCCGAAGGTCTCGACGGTCGCTCCGATGTTTGTCCGAATCTGGCTAAATAATTTTAGAACACCGGCCGCATGAAGCTACGCTCGTAGCTGATGATGCAGCGTGTTTCCTCGCCATAGGCAAGGGCGGCCTGGCATTCCGCATCTTCAGGTATTTTCAGCCGATATTCCTCATAGGCGGCAAGGCTCGGGAAGCTGAAAAGTGCCAAGGCGATGTTATTGGCTCCCTCGTGCGGCATGAAATAGCCGTGATGCGTACCGCCCAGCCGGTTGACCAGCGGGATCCAGAGCTTGGCGTAATGCTCGAACTGCGCAAGCTTATAGGGATCTATGACATAATGCAGGTAGCAAGTGATCATTCGGCGGCCCCCTTCGAAAGACCACCGTTTCTATTCCAGGGCAGGGGGAGCGTCCAGCCGAGATTCATGCCGGCAGCAGCCGCGAGAATGATGACTGCGCCGAGGATCTGTGCCGGGCCAAGCACATGGCCGAAGGCGAAGCGATCGACGATGATGGCGGCGATTGGATAGACGAAAGAGAGTGCCCCGGTCAGGTGCGTCGGCAGCTTCTGGATGGCGCCATAGAGCAGCACATACATCAACCCGGTATGGACTACGCCTATGGTGACGAGGATCGACCATCCCCCGATATCCTGGGGTGCGGCGGAAAAATTGGTAAAGGGTGCCAGCATCAGAATGCCGGTGGACACCTGGATCAGCGCAATCAGATGCGGCGGCGTGCCCTTCAGCCATTTGGCAGCGATCGCTGCCAGCGCATAAAAGAAGGCTGCGCCCAGCGAAAGCAGGATGCCGATCGCATAGCTTCCCGAACCGGCGGCTTCGGCCGGCTTGCCTTCGACGATCACGACCATGCCGGCGAAGGCGAGGCCTAACCAGAAGAGCTTGGTGAAGGTGATCCGCTCGCCGAGGAACAATGCGCCGAGACCCAGCAGCATGAAAGGCTGCGTATTATAGACGGTTGTGGCGATGGAAATGGAGGCGTGGGAATAGGCGGCGAAAAGCAGCAGCCAGTTGAGGACGATGGCGATCCCGCCACCTACGGCGATGGAAAATGTCCTGAGATTGAGGATGCCTGGGCGCAGCAGGCCCATGGCGCCGCAGATAACGAGCAGCGTCAGCGCGCCGAAGAAACAGCGCCAGAAGACGACACCGGTCACGGCCTGCCCGGACATCAATACGAACCAGCCGATCGTGCCTGAAATCAGCATCGCCGCCGTCATTTCCACCGTGCCGCGTTTAATCTCGTTCATTGCCTTGGCTCCCGTCTATCTGCCCCAATCATATTGCGGTATCTGCGCTGGCGATATAGATTTAGTAAGGTAAATTAGCCAAGAGACCTAAATAAATGAGGTTGAATGATGAGTGTTCCTAATGCGAGCCTTGGTCTCGATGAGATCGATCAGCGGATGCTGGAGGCGCTGGCGCGCAATGCCCGCATATCGCTGAAGGAACTGGCGGAAGCGGCCAGCCTGTCGTCGCCGAGCGCGGCGGAACGTCTGCGCCGGCTGGAGGAACGCGGCATCATCTCGGCCTTCACCGTGGATATCGCGCCGGAGGCGATCGGCTATCCCCTGCAGGCGATCGTCCGCATCCGGCCTCTGCCCGGCCAGTTGCATGTCGTCGAGCGGATCATTCAGCAGACGCCGGAATTTATAGAGTGCGACAAGGTCACCGGCGACGATTGCTTTATCGGTCGGCTGGTGGTGCGCTCGATGGGTGAACTCGATGGCATATTGGATAAGATCACCGAGCGGGCCGAGACGAACACGTCGATGATCAAGGCGACGCCGGTCAAGCGCCGCCTGCCGCCGCTTACCGGCACTAGAATTCCGCCATCGGCGAAAGCATGAGCGGCCCGACAATATCGGCCGCCGCTTTGCCGCGCACCATCAGCATGGTGTAGCCGTCGTAAGGCTCAAGCGATACCTCGCAATCCAGGCGGTCCGGAGAAAAGCAGATCTCGATGCGCTCGGGTTCGATATCGAGCGCTGAGACGATGGTCGCCAGCGAGGGAATGGCAGTTCCCACAATGTCGAGAAGCCAGAAAGTCGCGCCGTCGAACGTCCATGCAACGACCGTGTCATCCCCAAGCGCCGTCAGGCGGATCGCGGAGTTGAAGGAAGCATTCAGCAGAAACATCTCCATCTGCCTGACAACGGCAAATTGGGCGGAGGCCGGCTGACGGTCTTGCAGGAGCGTCTTGATGAGGCGCAGATCGTCTGGCGCGTCCAGGAAGAGCTGCCGGGCTGACAAATCAGATTTCTGAAGCGTCGGCGTCTGCGCCACGAAGATATGCTGCGGCAGGATGCGAAAGCCATACCGCTCATAGAGAGCCGGCTTGTCGGTGAGCAGCAGATCGAGTTCGTAGCCCTCAGTCACGGTGTGGGCAAAGGCGCGCTGCATGAGGTCGCGATAGAGGCCGCGCTTGCGCCATTCCGGCCCGACCGCGCCGGATTGATAACCCGCCGCCTTGACGACCCTGCCATTGATGATCATCGGCATGGAGAAGGCGGTGAAATTGGCGACGCAGCGGCCATCGGCATCGAAATAGCCGAACGGCATGCTTGTCCGGTCCGGACCGTCAAATTGGTCCAGGATGCTGACATCGATCGAGAATGTATCCTGCAGCAGATCGACAAGCGCATTCCAGGCGGAGGGATCGTCGAAATAATCTTGCCGGAGCGTCAATCCGTGGTCTCGTCCTAGTTCGGACATCACACGCCGGTCGAGCCGAAGCCACCAGCGCCGCGTGCGGTTTCGCTGATCTCGGAAATTTCGGCGACGCGCACTTGCGTCACCGGCGCGATCACCATCTGGGCGATGCGCATGCCGCGCGTGATTTCGAATGGCTCATCCCCGAGGTTGGCCAAAATCACCTTCACTTCGCCACGATAGTCGCTGTCGACTGTGCCGGGGGAGTTCAGGCAGGTGATGCCGTTCTTGAAGGCGAGGCCGGAGCGCGGGCGGATCTGCGCCTCGAAGCCATCCGGAACTTCGAAGATGAAGCCTGTGGGAACGAGCGCCCGCTTGCCGGGCGCGATCGTCAGCGTCGCGCCTTCTTCGACGGCTGCGCGCAGGTCCATGCCGGCTGCACCCTTGGTCTCATAGGCGGGCAGCTCCAGGCCTTCGCCATGCGGCAGGCGGATGAGCTTCAGGGTCGGGCTGATATCAGTGTGAATGGTCATGCGGCATTAGTTTGCGCGAGAAGGCCGGAGGTCAATTGCATTTAGGCCTTTGAGTCGCTAGATACGGCGCCAATTCACAGGATTCACACACATGGCCGAAAGTCTCGCCGAGGCGGTCTCCCGCCGCCGCACATTCGCTATTATCGCTCACCCGGACGCGGGCAAGACGACGCTCACCGAAAAGCTGCTGCTCTTCGGCGGCGCCATTCAGCTTGCCGGCGAAGTCAAGGCCAAGAAGGATCGCATGCAGACGCGCTCCGACTGGATGAAGATCGAGCGCGAACGCGGCATCTCGGTCGTGACTTCGGTCATGACCTTCGAATATGAAGGCAACGTCTTCAACATTCTCGATACGCCGGGTCACGAAGACTTCGCCGACGACACCTATCGCACGCTGACGGCCGTCGATGCGGCAGTCATGGTCATCGACGCCGCTAAGGGTATCGAACCGCGGACGCTGAAGCTGTTCGAAGTCTGCCGCATGCGCGACATCCCGATCATCACCTTCATCAACAAGATGGACCGCGAAAGCCGCGATCCCTTCGAAATTCTCGATGAAGTCGAAGAGAAGCTGGCGCTGGATACGGCTCCGGTCACCTGGCCGATCGGCCGCTCCAAGACTTTCTGCGGCTCCTACCATCTGGCTGACAATACCGTTCGCGGTTCCGATACCGAGGTCGAGGCGACCAAGGTGAACGGCCCGCAGGCAGTCGCCGACCGGTTGCCGGAAAACGAGCGCCAGGCTTTCATCGACGAGACGGAACTGGCGATCGAGGCCTGCCGTCCGTTTGATCGGGACTCCTTCCTGGAAGGTCATATGACGCCGGTCTTCTTCGGCTCGGCGCTGCGCAATTTCGGTGTCCGCGATCTTATCAACGCGCTCGGCGACTTCGCGCCGCCGCCACGTGACCAGGTTGCCGATATCAGAACGGTTCACGCCACCGACGACAAGATGACGGCCTTCGTCTTCAAGATCCAGGCCAACATGGACCCGAACCATCGTGACCGCATCGCCTTTGCGCGTATCTGCTCCGGCAAGCTGGAGCGCGGCATGAAGGCGCGGCTTTCGCGCACCGGCAAGCAACTTGGCCTCACCGCGCCGCAATTCTTCTTCGCCTCGCAGCGCCAGCTCGCCGACACCGCCTATGCAGGCGACGTCGTCGGCATTCCGAACCATGGAACGCTGCGCATCGGCGATACGCTGACCGAAGGCGAATCGCTGGTCTTCCAGGGTGTACCCAACTTCTCGCCGGAAATCCTGCGCCGTGTTCGTCTTGAAGACGCGATGAAGGCGAAGAAGCTCAAGGAGGCGCTGCAGCAGATGGCCGAAGAAGGCGTCGTGCAGCTCTTCTCGCCGGAAGATGGCTCTCCCGCCATCGTCGGCGTCGTCGGCGCCCTACAGCTCGACGTCTTGAAGGAGCGGTTGATGGCCGAATACGGCCTGCCGGTTTCCTTCGAAATGTCGCGCTTCTCCGTCTGCCGCTGGATCTCGGCCGATCAGCCGGCCGACCTCGAAAAATTCGTCACCCAGCGCCGCGGCGATATCGCCCGCGATCTCGATGGCGATCCGGTCTTCCTTGCCCAGGACGGCTTCTCGCTGCGCTACGAGGCGGAACGTTATCCGGCTATCAAGATGGTCGCGATCAAGGAATATCACGCCGTCAAGGCGGCGTGATCGGTTCGGATGCGTTTCATTTTGGAATAGTGCCGCCGCGATGTTCCATCCGATATAGCGCTATGCCATAGTGCCGCGGGTGATTTCCTTGATCGGAACAGGCATTTTATGATGAGACTTTTTGCGGTTCTTGCTCTGGCCTTCGTCGGCCTGATGCCGGTCGCAGCCGAGGCGCGAATCATCACCGATGCGGCCGGACGCACGGTGTCTGTGCCTGATAAGATCAACCGCATTCTGGTGGCCGGGCCGCCAGCCGCCGTCCTGGTATATGTGCTGGCGCCGGAGAAGCTGGTGGGCTGGGTGCATGCGCCCGATGATGCCGCCAAGGCCTACTTGATGCCGTCGGTGCGATCATTGCCGACAATCGGGCGCCTGACGGGCAAGGATGGCGCGATCAGTTCGCAGGCGGTCACCGACGCCAAGCCTGATATCATCCTCGATGCCGGTACGGTCGATCCCACCTACAAGGCACTGGCCGACAAGGTGCAGTCCGACGCGCATATTCCCTATGTCCTTATCGACGGCAGCTTCGCCCGCACCGCCGATACGCTGCGCGATGTCGGCGCTCTGATCGGCGTCGAGGACCGCGCCAACAAGCTGGCCGATTATGCCGATACGGCGATCAAGGACCTGAACGAAAAGCTCGCGACATTGCCGAACGACCCGCGCCCACGCGTCTATTATGGCCGTGGCGCCGATGGCTTGGAAACCGGGCTCTCCGGCTCGATCAATCTCGAAATCCTCGATGCCGTCGGCACGATGAATGTCGCTGCCGCTGCCGGCAAGGGTGGCCTGACCAAGGTGACGCCGCCGCAGGTCGCCGGATGGAATCCGGATATCATCATCGCCGAGAACCCTGACTTTGCAGCCTCGGTGAAAAGCGATCCGCAATGGGCCGGCATCAAGGCCGTCAAGGACGGCAAGATCTTCGTGCCACCGTCCCTGCCTTTCGGCTGGTTCGATTCCCCGCCTGGCATCAACAGGCTGCTCGGCGTGCGCTGGATGGAGAAGCTCATTTATCCGAAGCTCTTCCGCAGCGATTTTTCCGACGATGTGAGGCAATTCTACAAGCTGTTTTATCAGGTCGATCTGACTGACAATCAGCTGGCGGCGTTGTTGAAGGGCATGAAATAACCGCTCTGGTAAGGAAGGCATTCATGGTCCGCGAAAACGAAATTCGCGAAAACGAGGTGGCCGTCGAGCCGCCGGTAGCCTTGGATGCGGGGCTCATCTTCATAGGCCGCATTTCCACGCCCTGGACATCGCGCATGGAAACGCCGCGCCAGGGCCGGCATGATGGCCCGATCTGCCGGATCGAAATCTTCGAGCCCTGGGTGGCGGCGCTACAGGGCGTGGAAGCCTTCGAGCGCCTGGAAGTTCTCTATTGGCTGGATCGTTCGCGCAGGGATCTCGTGCTGCAGAGCCCGGCTAACAGCGGCAAGGTACACGGCACCTTTTCGCTGCGCTCGCCGGTGCGGCCCAATCCCATCGGCACCTCTATCGTCAAATTGGAAGCCGTCGAGGGGGCCGTATTGCTGGTGCGCGGCCTCGATTGCCTTGACGGCACGCCCTTGCTCGATCTGAAGCCGGATCGCACGCTGTTCAAACCGATCGCGCCGCCGCAGCCCGGAGACTTCCAGACCGGCGACGGCGAGACGGCGCATTACTGCCAGAAGCGCGATGTTTAGAGTGCTTCGTGAAACCGCTCCAAGCTATTGCGATCAGTCCATCATCGAAATCCTACTCGCCTCGCGGATAGCGCTGATTTTCCTCCAGCACGTTGAGGTCCATATGATTGCGCATGTAGCGCTCCGAAGCCTTCTGCAAGGGCTGATAGTCCCAGGGGTAATAGGCGCCGTTGCGAAGGGCCGTGTAGACCACCCATCGCCGCGCCTGGCTCTCGCGCACGGCAGCGTCGAAGCTTGAAAGATCCCAGCGCTCCATGGCCTGCGCCGTCAGTCTCTCCAGCGTTTCCGCATAGGCCGGGTTGCCTGCCAGATTGGTTAGCTCCTTCGGATCCTCCCTGAGGTCGAAGAGCATCGGCGGGTCCTTTTCGCAAAGGGTCAGCTTGTAATTGCCGTCGCGTAAGCCTACGAGCGGTGCCTCGGAACCTTCCGCCGCATATTCCATCGGCACGGGGCTGCGGCCTCCGGTTCCGAGTACGAGCGGCGTCAGATCTTCGCCGTCGGTCCAGCGGCGCAGCGATGCGATGTCGATCCCCGCGAGGGCTGCCAGCGTCGGCGTCACGTCGAGAGTCGAGACCGGCTGATCGATAAGCTTCGGCTGCCAGTCGGGAGCTGCGATCATCAGCGGCACGCGGGCGGAACCTTCGAAGAAGTTCATCTTGAACCAGAGGCCACGCTCGCCGAGCATGTCGCCATGATCCGAGACGAAGAGGATAATGGTGTTGTCGGCCATACGGCCGCGCTCGAGCGTGTCCAATATCTCGCCGATCTTTTCGTCGACATAGGAGATATTGGCGAAATAGCCGCGGCGTGCCCGGCGGATCTGGTCCGGCGTGATGTCGAAGGCGGTGTGGTCGCACGCCTTCATCAGCCGCTGCGAATGCGGGTCCTGCCGTTCGAAGGGGATTTCGCCGACTTCGGGATCGAGTGCGGGGCAATTCTCATAGAGGTCCCAGAAGCGCCGGCGCGCGACATAGGGGTCGTGCGGATGGGTGAAGCTGACGGTCAGGCACCACGGTCGTTCGTCATGCCCTCGCGAGAGATCGTAAAGCTTGCGGGTCGCGTGATAGGCAACCTCGTCGTCATATTCCATCTGATTGGTGATCTCGGCAGTGCCCGCGCCGGTGACCGAACCGAGATTGTGATACCACCAGTCGATGCGCTCGCCCGGCTTCGTATAATCAGGCGTCCAGCCGAAATCGGCAGGGTAGATGTCGGTCGTCAGCCGCTCCTCGAAGCCATGCATCTGATCCGGGCCGACGAAATGCATCTTGCCCGAGAGCGCCGTCTGGTAGCCGGCGGCGCGTAGGTGATGGGCGAAAGTCGGGATATCCGAGCAGAATTCGGCGGCATTGTCGTAGACGCGTGTGCGGCTCGGCAGCTGCCCCGACATGAAGGAGGCACGGGCCGGTGCGCAGAGCGGGCTTGCCGTATAGCTGTTGGCAAAGCGCACGGAGCGCTTCGCCAGAGCCTTCAGGACCGGTGCATGCAGGAAATCGGCCGGGCCGTCCGGGAAGAACGTGCCGTTGAACTGATCGACCATGAGGATGAGGATATTCGGGTGGGACATTCGCGTGTTTTCCTTGGAGATCAGAGGCCGGCTGCTAACGCATTGCGGAAGTGCCATGACGATAGCTCACGGTTTGTTATTCGATTATTTTATTGAACATCACTAGAGTTCCCGCTGTGAAGCAGACATTTTTCGATGGATGCCAAAAGGAAATTTTATGGCTGAACGTCTCGTCGATCTCGGTTGGCTGCGGATATTCCTGGAAGTGGGCCGCTCCGGCAGCCTCTCCGCTGCCGCTGCAGCGCTTGGCCTGACGCAACCAGCCGTCAGCTATCAGATCCGCCGTATCGAAGAGCAGATGGGCGTGTCCCTGTTTCACCGCCAGCATCGCGGTGTCGTACTCTCGCCCGAGGGGCAGCGCCTCTTCGAAATCGTCGAAAAGGCGGTTGCCGGCGTCGATAATCTGGTGCGCAGCTTCCGCGTCGAGGCGGAGCGCCCGTCCGTTCGTTTGCGCACCGACTATGCCTTTTCCGCTCTCTGGCTCATTCCCCGCATGCATGCGTTCCGGCTCCTCTATCCGGAAGTCGATATCCAGATCGTCGCCACGCAGCGGCTGGATCGCGGCGCGCCGGAAAGTGGCGATATCGCCGTCTTCTTCGGAACACGCAACGAGTTCGGTTCGGGCGCAACGCTACTTCTGCCGGAGAAGGTCGTGCCGATCTGTACCAGAGGTTTTGCAGAGCGGCACGGTCCATTCACCGATCCCTCGCAGCTTGCCGGCACCACGCTTGTTCATCTCGATTCAGAAATGCCGTCGCCGTGGTTCGACTGGCAGAGCTATCTTGCCGCCTTCGGCATTGCCCGGGACGCCTATGCCGGCCGCGGCGACCTGCGCTTCAATACCTATTCGCTCGTCGTGCAGGCCGCCCTCAGCGAGCAGGGCGTTGCCATCGGCTGGATGGGTCTCGTCGATTCCCTGCTTGCCGCCCGAACGCTGGTGACGGCGGGTCCCATGCTGCAGGCGCCGGAGCGCGGCTATTGGCTGTTGCCGCCGGCCGCCGCGAATCCGGAGGCGGAGCGGTTGGCGCAGTGGCTGCTCACCGAGGCCGCCGCCGGATGATCATCATGCTCTATTCCGCCGTAAGATCGGCAAGAAACGTCTCGCACCAGCGCGATACGTCGTTTTCGAGCAGATAATCCATCATGCCGCGCCAGCGCTCCTGCCGCTCTTGCAGCGGCATGTTGATGGCGCGCGCCAGCGCATTGGCGGTACCGTCGACATCATAGGGATTGACCAGCAAGGCGCCCTTCAGCTTGCGCGCCGCACCGGCAAAGCGCGAGAGCACCAGCACGCCCGGGTTTTCAGGGTCCTGCGCCGCGACATATTCCTTGGCGACCAGGTTCATGCCGTCGCGTAGCGGCGTCACGAGCCCGACCTTCGCAATCCGGTAAAGGCCTGCCAGGATCGGGCGGCTGATCGAGCGATTGATATAGCGGATCGGCACCCAGTCGACCGTCCCGATCGCGCCATTGACCCGGCCCGCCTGTTCGGCAACCGCGTTCTGCATTGCCTCGTATTCGGGGACTTCCGAGCGGGATTTCGGCGTGATCTGCAGATAGGTGATGCTGCGCTGGTGGGCGGGGTTGTTGGTGATGAAACGTTCGAAGGCATCGATGCGCTGTGTGATGCCTTTGGAGTAATCGAGCCGGTCGACGCCGAGAATGAGGTCGCGGCCTTCGATGCTTTGGCGCACTTTCTGCACCATGCTGTGCGACGCTGCTTTGCGGGCGAATTCGGCAAAGCCCGCCGTCTCGATGCCGATCGAATAGGCGCCGCCGCGAAAATCATGGCCGTGAGCGCTAAAATGGCCCGGACTTTTCTCGATGCCCATCCCCTCGCGCTTCAGGCAGCCTGCAAAGTTCTCAAGATCATGGTCCGTCTGAAAACCGAGCAGGTCGTAGGAGGAAAGGCCCCGCATGATCTCCTCGTGCACTGGCATGGCAAGCACGACATCGGCCGGTGGCCAGGGAATATGCAGGAAGAAGCCTATGCGGTTCTTCAGGCCCATCTGCCGCAGCTCCGCTGCAAGCGGGATGAGATGATAGTCATGCACCCAGATGATATCGTCGGGTTCGATCAGAGGTGCGAGCCGGTGGGCAAAGAAGCGGTTGACGCGGAAATACCCCGTCATTTCCTTGCGGGCATATTCGGCGAGGTCGAGCCGGTAGTGGCAGATCGGCCAGAGCACGCGGTTGGCAAACCCCTGGTAGTATTCCTCGACATCGGTCTGGGTCAGATCGGTGAGCGCATAGGTGATGTTGCCGTCCTGCGTCATCCGCAGCGGCTCAGGCTCCGCGTCGCCGCTCGATTTGCCGGACCAGCCCATCCAGATTCCGCCGCGCTCGGCGAGCGCCGCCTGCAGAGCCACCGCAAGGCCACCTGCCGCAGCGGCGCCTTTATGGTCGGGTACGGAAACACGATTAGAAACAATGATGAGTCGACTCACGAATTCTTCCTTTCGAGAAGCCTGGGAGACATCGCCATGATCGAAAATTACTTGACGAGCGTTCCCAGCACGTCCCTTAAACGCGCAGGTGAGCCAATGGATGCACGTGCCAGTGTTTTTCCGTTGGCATCGCCGATGCGCACGGATTGGCCGCCGAGACGGTTGGCGGCGGCAAACATCGTCTCGTCGGTCACGTCGTCGCCGATCGCGACCGGACGGCGTCCTTCGAAGGGCGCTTCTGACAGAAACGCCCCGACGGCATGTCCCTTGCTGGCGTGGGCAGGGCAGATTTCTAGGACCATTTTGCCACGTTGAAGGTTCCAGTCGGGACCCGCTTCCTCCAGATGGCGCTGCATGGCTTCGCCGATCTCGGACTCATATGCAGGTGCATGGCGGAAGTGGACCGCCACCGCCGCCCCTTTGTCCTCGACGATGGCGCCGGGCCAGGCTTGGGCCTCGTAGGCGATGGTCTGCTTCATCGCCTGAAAGGCGGGCGGGATATGCGCACGGCGCAGCCGTCCGGCCGCATCACGCCGTTCTGCGCCATGGAGGCCTGCGACGGGAAAGCGGAAGGGCGCAAAAAGGGGATCGACGAATTCGATGGCGCGGCCGGTGACCAAGGCCAGTGCGCCGCCGAGCTGGCGGGAGAGCGCATGCAGCGTGCCGGGCAGATAGTCGGGCACGACAATCGCTTCCGGCCTTTCGGCGAGATCGAGCAGAGTTCCGTCGATATCGAGGAACAAGGCCCAGTCCTGCGGATACAATGAGAGTGCGGTAAGGGCCGGCTCGTTCAGCGGCCTCGGCTTGGCTTCACCCTGTTCGGGCTGTTCCTGAGAAGACATGCTGGGTTAGCTAAGGCGCTCTTCCCGTTTGGCAAGGAAAAAAACGAACGGCTGAAAATCAAAAGGGGTCGCCTTAGGCGACCCCCCATGAGCTTTGGCCCGTAACTGGCCTGAAGCGGCGAACGCTTCGGGAAGGTGTTGGTCAGAGCGAGGGCTGCCTCGCAACGTTCACAACCATTTCCATGCCGTATACAAAGACCGAAATCTCACTAGACATTGGATCACCTTCCTTTCGTTACGTTTCAGACAAGCTTAACGTAGCTCAAATTTGACTTGATGCAAGAGGCCCGGTCTTGGGGAGCTTCACACTTATTGTCGCAGTGAAATGTGTTGCCCGCCGCATCTCGAGCAAGAGTCCTGCCGCAGCGGCCTTCACGACGAAAATGTTGCGATGCGAAACGTGAACGGACGAAGCGTCAAATATCTGTCATCTTGCGCTGCACTGCATGGAAAATTAAGACTTTATTACCCATTCCGCATAAACAATCGTCCAAGATTTGCCATTCTCCCGCGGGACAGGAAGACAGCAGGAATCGGAGTGAGAGACGCATGTGTCGCTGGGCAGCCTATCGCGGAGACCCCCTCTATCTGGAGGAGCTGGTGTCTTCGCCCGCCCACTCCCTGATCGAACAATCCCATTGCGCCACGCGCGCCAAGACGGCGACCAATGGTGACGGTTTCGGCATCGCCTGGTATGGCGACCGGCCGGAACCGGGCCGTTACCGCGATATCCTGCCGGCCTGGTCTGATTGCAATCTGAAGAGCCTGGCGCGGCAGATCCGCTCGCCGCTCTTCCTCGCCCATGTCCGTGCGGCCACCGGCGGCGGCACGCGCCGTGACAATTGCCATCCTTTCGTCTTCGAAAACTGGTCGTTCCAGCACAATGGCCAGATTTCCAATTTCGACCGCCTGCGCCGGCCGATGGAAGCCATGCTCGATGACAAGCTCTTCCATGCCCGCAGCGGCACGACCGATTCCGAGCTTCTGTTTCTGCTGGCGATGCAGTTTGGCCTGGCGACGAATCCGATCACAGCGATCGCTCAGACCATCGGCTTTGTCGAAGGGCTCTCGCTGCATTTGACCGGTTCGGTGCTGGTGCGCTTCACCGCGGCCTTTTCCGACGGCAAGTCGCTCTACGCCATCCGCTATGCGACCGACCGCAAGGCGCCGACGCTCTATGCCTCGCCCGTCGGCTTGGGGTATTGCCTCGTTTCCGAGCCGTTGAATGACGACGTTGATGCCTGGCGTGAGATTCCGGACGGCAGCGCCGTCATGATCGACGATACCGGTGTCCATGTCACGCCTTTCCAGCCGGAAGAGCGTGCCGCCGGAGAGATCAGGGCGCCGGCTGCTATCCCTGCTTGAACTGTTCCGATATCAGCGCTGCCAGTCGCACCGCCACTTCATCCTTGTCGAGATCGGGCCACTGTTCGACGCCGTAATGGCTAATAATCTTCACGCGATTGCGCGTGCCGCCCATGATGCCGGTTGCGGGTGAGACGTCGTTGGCGACGATGAAGTCGGCGCCCTTGCGCTCCAGCTTCGCGCGGGCATTGCTCTCGACATCCTGTGTTTCGGCGGCAAAGCCGATGACCAGTTTCGGCCGCTGCGTGTGATGGCCGACCGTTTTCAAAATATCGGGGTTTTCCGTGAGCGCCAAAGTCGGGATCGACTCGCCCGGATGCTTCTTGATCTTCTGGTCCGATGCGGAGGCGACGCGCCAGTCGGCCACAGCGGCCACCATCACCGCGATATCGGCCGGAAGGGCCGCCAAAACGGCATCGCGCATCTCATCAGCTCGCTCGACATGGATGACGGTAAGACCGACCGGATCGGGTATGGTGACAGGGCCCGAAACGAGGGTAACGTCGGCGCCAAGGGCGGCAAGCGCTGCCGCAATCGCATGGCCCTGCCGTCCAGACGAACGGTTGGCGATATAGCGCACGGGGTCGATCGGCTCATGCGTCGGCCCGGAGGTGACGACCGCCTTCTTGCCGGCAAGCGGCTTTGCACCGTCGTCCAGCCGTCTCTCCGCCGCCCCGACGATATCAAGCGGTTCGGCCATCCGGCCGGCGCCGGCCTCGCCGCTCTCGGCCATTTCGCCGGTCATCGGCCCGACAAAGGTAATACCGTCCCGGCGCAGCGTTTCGACATTGCGCTTCGTCGCCGGATGCGCCCACATCTTCGGGTTCATCGCTGGGGCTGCGAGCACGGGCCGGTCGGTGGCGAGCAATATTGTCGAGGCGAGATCATCGGCCAGCCCATTTGCCATCTTGGCGAGCAGATCGGCAGTCGCCGGCGCGATCAGCACGAGATCACAGTCGCGCGCCAGCCTGATATGGCCGACATCCTGCTCATCCTCTCGTGAAAACAGATCGGTAAAGACATGGTCGGCGGCCAGCGCGCCGACGGCAAGCGGCGTGATGAACTCCTGCGCACCCGCTGTCATGACGGGCCGCACACTCGCGCCGCGTTCACGCAGCCGGCGGATGAGATCGAGGCTCTTGTAGGCCGCGATGCCGCCGGAGATGATGATGAGGATGCGCTTTCCTGCGAGAACCATGCCTGAACCCGTCGCCTGTTCTTTTGCTGATAAGCCTAAGCCTTTGGTGTGTCATAGGCAATCGCGGCATTCTCTCATTACGGTTGTGAGCCGTCCTTTCCCGCTATTCCGGCAGACAATCACATCACCCTCACGCCCTTGTCATTTGCGCTGACCCTTGGCCTCGACAAAGGTGAACACGTTAACGAGCAAAGGAGCAACGTCTTGAAACTGATGAAAGTCGCTGTCATCGCCCTGCCAATCCTGGCCGCTGCCATGCCGGCCTTTGCCGAGCGTGCCTATTCACGGCAAGAGCAGAAGAACAAGGAGATCGTTCTGGATTTCTACCAGAAGGCGCTGAACGACAAGGATTTCGATGCGGCTTCAAAGTATCTCGGCAAGTACATCCAGCACAATCCTCTTGCCGCCGATGGCCCCGAAGGCCTGCGCGGTTTTCTGGATTATCTGAAGAAGAACTTTCCGCAGTCGAAGAGCGAGATCAAGCGCGTGATGGTCGATGGCGATTATGTGATCCTGCGCGTCCACGCCATTCGCCAGCCGGGCGATCGCGGCAGCGCCATCGTCGATATCTTCCGTGTCGAAGACAACAAGATCCAGGAACATTGGGACTCGGTGCAGCCGATCCCCGAGAAATCCATGAACAATAATACGATGTTCTGAACGGAAAAGCCGTAAGGGGAATAGAGTCGGCGGCTCATTCAAAGCATTCGAGCGACATGATCCCGCAACCGTTTCCTATGTTACGGGATCATGTCCGCGTTTCAAAGCATTCCGACGCGACAATTGCGTCGGCTAAACACTCGGTCAGGTACGCGTGATCGACAGGCCGCCATCGACGAGCGAAGCCGTGCCGCTGACGAAGCTCGCATCATCGGAGGCAAGATAAAGGACCGAGCGAGCGATCTCTTCCGGGCCGGCGACGCGCTTCAGCGCATGCAGATTCGTTATGAAAGCCTGCTTTTCGACCGTGTCGTTCATGTCGCGATACATATCGGTATCGACGGCACCCGGCAGGACAGCGTTGACGCGCACATTCTGCGGGCCAAATTCGGCGGCCAGCGTCTGCGTCAGGCCGATCAGGCCGGATTTGCTGGCGGCATAGGCGGCAACGCCGGGGAAGCTGACGGTGTGGCCGACGAAGGTCGAGGTGAAGATCACAGAACCGCCGCCATGCCTGATCATTTCGCCTATCTGGTGCTTGGCGGCGAGGAACGATGCGGTGAGGTTGATCGCCAGCGCTTCGGAAAAACCTGCCTCCGAAACCTCGGTGCTGGGACCGGCCTCGCCGAGCGTGCCGGCGTTGTTGAAAGCAATATCGAGCTTGCCGTAGCGCTCGACAGCAAGTGCGACCAGCGCCTTGTGGTAGTCTTCCGAGCGTACGTCACCAGCCAAGACGGCTGCTTCTCCGCCGGCAGCTTTGATCTCGGCGGCAAGGCTTTCCAGCTCTGCCGCGCGGCGAGCGCCGACAATAACCTTGGCGCCTTCGGCGGCGAAGAGTTTTGCCGTGGTGCGGCCGATGCCGGAGCTGGCGCCGGTGACGATTGCAACTTTTCCATTCAAGCGGTTCATTGTTCCATCTCCTGTGTGAGGACGTGTCTTTCGGTTTGTCCGATACGTGGAAGATGGCCTTTTCCGATCGTTCGGATTAGTCTTCAAAAAGAGGAATTCGAATTCGGAGTTTCCGAACAATGCTGAAGATCGACGGGATCGTGACGTTCGTGACTGTAGCCGAGGCGGGCTCGATCAGCGAGGCGGCGCGACGCCTGCGCCTGTCGAAATCCGTCGTCAGCGAACGGCTGTCGGACATGGAGAAGGCATTGGGGGCAACGCTGCTTCATCGCACGACCCGCAAGCTGACCCTGACCGAAGATGGCAGTGCCTTTCTGCAGCGTGCGAACCGCATCGCACAGGAGGTTCGCGAGGCGGCCGCCGATCTCGCCGAGCGGCGCGGCACACTGATAGGACCTCTGCGCATTGCAGCACCCGTGACCTTTGGCCGCCTGCATCTGGGGCCGGCTCTCTATCCGTTTCTCGCCGCGCATCCGGAGATCGAGTTGACGCTCGATCTCGACGATCGCCGCGTAGATGCCGCCTCGGACGGTTACGACGCGATCATTCGCCACGGCCTGATTGCCGACTCGCGCCTCGTCGCATGGAAGCTTGCCCGCAGCCGCCGCCTTCTCGTTGCGTCACCGGATTATCTCAGCCGCAACGGCAAACCCGCTTCGCTCTCCGATCTCGAGGGTCATCGCGGTATTTTTTACACCAATCGCGGTGTCGCCGACTGGCGCTTCGAGGGGCCAGAGGGCGCTGTCGTCATCCGTGCCAAGCTGGCGCTGGGCGTGAACAATGGCGATGTCCTCCACGATGCCGCGATTGCCGGGCTTGGTATTGCCTTGCTGCCCGCCTTCATCGCCGGGCCCTCAGTGAGGGAGGGGAGGCTCGTAGAGATCGATGTCGGCTACCGGCCGGAGCCGGAGTTCATTTTTATGGCCCATCCCGAAGGTCGCAATCCCTCGGCCAAGCTTCGGGCAATGGCCGATCATTTGAAGAAGGCTTTTGGCGACCCGCCCTATTGGGAGCGGAGCACGTAACTAACCAATCAAGCTCATGAGGTTGGCGATGACGGGCGATCGCTGCGCCTTGAGGTTGGCAAGGCCGAGCCGCGCTACGACCGGCGGCCCATCGATTTGCCGATAGGCGACGCCGTCGAGCTTGATCTGCGCGATCGAAGCCGGAACGATGGAAACGCCCAAGTTTGCGGCGACAAGATTGACGACGGATGGGATCTGCGGAGCTTCCTGTGTCACCACGAGATCGAAACCCGCCTCGCGGCAGGCGGCGACGATATCGTCATAGAGGCTCAGCCCCACCATGCGCGGGAAGAGGATGAAGGGTTCGCCCGCGAGCGCTGCAACCGGCACGCGTTCCTCTTTCGCCAGCGAATGATGAGCCGGCAGCGCGATCAGCATCGGCTCATCGGCAAAACGCTTCAGCCGCACGTCGCGCGGATCCTCCAGCCCTGGGCGAATGAAGGCCGCGTCGATCTCGCCGCGCATCAGCCGCTCCATCAGCGCATTGGTGTTCATCTCGGTCAGCGATATCAGCACTTCCGGCCAGTGCCGCCGAAACTCGCGAATGGTTGATGTGACGATGGTGTTGAAGGCGGAAGAGGCGGTGAAGCCGAGCGACAGGCGGCCGATCTCGCCGCGATTGGCGCGCTGGGCCGCGAGCTTTGCCTTTTCAGCCGCATCGACTGCCATTTTCGCTTCCGCGAGAAATGCCTCGCCGGCCACCGTCAGTTCCGCACCATGCGGCACGCGGTGGAACAGCTGCGCACCCACTTCGTTTTCCAGATCCCGGATCTGCTGGCTGAGCGGCGGCTGGCCGATACCGAGTTTGGCTGCCGCGCGGGTGAAGTTTCCCGCTTCGGCCAGCGCCAGAAAATAGCGGATATGACGCAGCTCCATCGCTATCTCCAAAAGCTATTGAGATCGCCTGTTCCATATATTGGACTAATGGAGCTCGTCTGGCTAGATTCCAGGGCAAGAAAGGTCAGGTGCCACCAATGTTTCGCGCCGCAAGCAAGCAGCAAGCCACTGTGTCCGAAGTTCCCTCCCGCCCCGAATTGACGCTCGTCAGAAACGAGCCGCCGACCGAGACCCGCCAGTTCCTAACGCGCGGCACGCCTGCCTTCCGCCGCGCCACCATTGGGCTGTTTCTCTCGGGCTTTGCCACCTTCTCGCTGCTTTATTGCGTCCAGCCGCTGATGCCGATCTTTTCCGAGAACTTCGGGGTCACGCCGGCTGCAAGCTCGCTGTCGCTCTCGCTTTCGACCGGCTTCCTGGCCTTCGCGATCTTCGGTGCCGCCGCCGTTTCCGAAAGCCTCGGCCGCCGCAGCCTGATGTTCATCTCGCTGCTTGGCGCGGCCATCTGTACGCTCGTCTGCTCGGTATCGCCGAGCTGGCATATGCTGCTTGCCGTTCGCGCGCTCGAAGGCTCTCTGCTGGGCGGCGTGCCGGCCGTCGCCATGACCTATCTGGCCGAGGAGATCGAACCGCGCGGCCTCGGCGGTGCCATGGGCCTCTACATCGCCGGCAACGCCTTTGGCGGCATGGCCGGGCGCGTGGTGACCGGCACGATCGCCGAATATCTGAGCTGGCGGCCGGCTTTGGCAACGGTTGGCATTCTCGGCCTGATCGCCGCCATCGGCTTCCTCTATCTGCTGCCGCCGTCGCGCAATTTTACGCCGCGAAAGGGCTTCGATGCCGGCTTCCATGTGAAGGCCTGGAGCGGTCATTTTGGCAATGCGGCGCTGCCGCTGCTCTTTGCCATCGGCTTTCTCGTCATGGGCTCCTTCGTAACGGTCTATAACTATGCCGGCTTCCGTCTCGTCGCCGATCCCTATGATCTCAACCAGACCGAGCTTGGATTGATCTTTACCGCCTATCTCTTCGGTATCGTCGCCTCGTGGGCGGCAGGCCTCCTCGGCGATCGCATCGGCCATTTCATCGTGCTGCCGATTGGCGTTCTGATCGCCGCGCTCGGTGCGGCGGTGACGCTTTCCAGCTCCTTGCCGCTGATCATTCTCGGCATCGTGCTGGTGACGATTGGCTTCTTCATGGCCCATTCCGTCGCCAGTGCGCTGGTGGGACGGCTGGCCGATGGCTTCAAGGGGCACGCCTCCTCGCTCTACCTGCTCGCCTATTACCTCGGCTCCAGCATTGCCGGCTCGGTCGGCGGCTATTTCTGGCTTGCCGATGGCTGGAATGCCGTGGTTGCCTTCATCCTGGTCATGCTGGCATTCTGTCTCGCCAGCGCTCTTGCCGTTGCCAGGCTGGCGCGTCGCTGAGCCCAGGAGGCCACCATGATCCGTATCGACCATCTCGATCACCTGGTGCTCACGGTTGCGAGCATCGAGGAGAGTTGCGATTTCTATACCCGTGTCCTCGGTATGGGTGTCGAAACTTTCGGAGAGGGCCGCAAGGCTCTCATCTTCGGCAACCAGAAGATCAATCTGCATCAAGCCGGCCATGAGTTCGAGCCCAAGGCCGAACGGCCGACACCGGGTTCGGCCGATCTTTGCTTCATCAGTATAACGCCTCTGGATCATGTGATCGCTCACCTGCAAGCCGAGGGCATCACGATCGAGGAAGGCCCCGTCCGACGCACCGGTGCGACCGGCCCCATTCTCTCGGTCTATTTCCGCGATCCGGACCAGAATCTGATCGAAGTGTCCAATATCATTTCCTGAGATTGCGCGCCGTCCGGCGCTTCTTGACATCGCTGGCTGGTCGCATATATTAAACCAATAAGTTAATTAACTATATGGTTTATCAAATGGACACGTTGAGCGCGACCCTTTCGGCCCTAGCCGATCCCACCCGCCGGGCAATCCTGGCGCGGCTGACGACCGGCGAGGCATCCGTGTCCGAGCTGGCCGAACCCTTCAACATGTCGCTGGTCGCTGTTTCCAAGCACCTGAAGGTGCTGGAAAAAGCCGGCCTGATCTCGAAGGGCAGGGAAGCGCAATGGCGACCCTGCCGGCTGGAAGCGAAGCCGCTGCGCCAAGTCGATGACTGGCTGGAGAGCTATCGCCAGTTCTGGAACGACAATCTCGATCGCCTGGAGGACTACGCGGCACTATTGCAAAAGGGAGGAAAGAATGACCCCAGCAACTAAGGGCGGCAGCATGCGGCCGCCGCGCGAGATCGTGCTGACCCGCGAGATTGCCGCGCCGCGTGCCCTGCTGTTTCGCCTCTGGACGGAACCGCAACATCTGATGCGCTGGTGGGGACCGCAAAATATGACGGCCCCATCCGTTTCCGTCGATCTCCAAGAAGGGGGCGCCTGGCGGCACTGCATTCTCACGCCGGAGGGCAAGGAATATTGGAGCCATGGCCGCTATCTGGAGATCGTCCCGCCCGAGCGTCTCGTCTTCACCTTCGCCTGGGAAAACCAGGAGGGTAGGCGCGAGCATCCGATGCAGGTGACTGTGGAGTTTCATGAGCTTGGCGAGAAGACGCGCCTCGTCTTCCGCAAGGTCGAGTTGCCTGACGATACCGAGCTTAGATTGCAGACCGGTGGCTGGGAACAGGCCCTCGACAAATACGCCGCTTACGCAGAAGCCACCTCAAGGGAGGGATGAGAGTGATGAAGAAGACCTATCACGGAAGCTGCCATTGCGGTGCCGTCGCTTACGAAGCCGATCTCGACCTGCAGGGCGGCACCTTTAAATGCAATTGCTCGATCTGCAAGAAGAAGCGCAATTGGCTGGCTGTCGCCACGCCCGCTGATTTCCGCCTGACCTCAGGCGAAGACAACATTGGCGAATATCAGTTCGGCCCGCGCATCCTACATCACCTCTTCTGTAAAAATTGCGGCGTCAGCTCCTTCAACTGGGGTGAAAATCCCGCACTCGGCGGCAAGTTCTATGCGATCAGCATCAGCTGCCTGGATGATGCCACCGATGAAGAGCTCGCCTCGCTTCCGGTCGGCTATTTCGACGGCCGCGACGACCGCTTCGATCGCGCGCCGGAGGAAACGCGCTATCTTTAGCCGCTCGGCAAGGACTCCCAGTCTTCGAAACGCAGCTTGTGAACGCGCTCGAATTCTCTGACATTGCGCGTTATCAGGATCAGATCGCGGGCGATCGCCTGACCCGCGATCAAAACGTCATAGGCGCCGATCGGCGTACCAAGGGAAGCAAGAGCCGCGCGAATTTCGCCGGCCATCCGGGCGTCCTCCTTATCGAAATCCAATGTCTCGAATTGCAATGCATCGACACGCGCAAGATTCTCTGCGACGCGCTGCCCTTTATAGGCGCCGTAGAATAATTCGTGTGCCACGATGGCCGGAATGGCGAAATCTTGCGGCCTGTGTCTGCGCAGCTCGCTGACGAAGCCGGAATGTCCTTTCATCAGGGCGATGACGGCATTGCTGTCGAGCAGATACTTCACTTGAAGATATCCAGCTCGGGGCGTTGCTGCTCAGCGGGCTCTTCTTCGGTCGCTTCTGCGAAGTCTTGATCAACCGGCCCCGTAACAGCTTCCAGCCAATCCCAATCTTCGGCGATCGGCTCCAGAATGATTGCTTTTCCCTGCCGGCGGATGCGCACTTCCTCACCATCGAGGCGGAATTCCTTCGGCAAGCGCACGGCCTGTGAGCGGCCGGACCAGAAGATCTTTGCGGTTTCCATGCCATAACTCCTTTGAGATATGACATTGATATATAGCATCTCAGGCGCTATTTCAATTCGAGGCGTTATGATCCCGATTTTGTCGCCAGCCAGATGACATGACGCGCGCCCGTTTTGCCATTTGCGCGTGTATTGACCACTTCGGCGGTAAAGCCGCTGTCGCGCAGCCGCCTTGTGAAGCGCTCGTCAGGTCCCGACGACCAGACCGCGAGTACGCCGCCGGGACGCAGTGCATCGCGCGCCGCCTTCAGGCCTGGATAATCATAGAGCCCGTCATTGGCTTCCGATGTGATGCCATCCGGGCCGTTGTCGACATCGAGCAGGATAGCATCGTATGTCGCCTTGCTTGCGCGGATGAGCGGACGCACGTCGCCCTCGTGAATGGCAACACGCGGGTCGTCGAGGCAGGCGTCGAAGACTGTTGCCATCGGCCCGCGCGCCCATGAAACGACTGCCGGAACAAGCTCGGCAACCGTAACCTTCGCGTCCGCACCTAGTTCGCCAAGCGCCGCACGCAAGGTAAAGCCCATGCCGAGGCCGCCGATCAGTATGTGTGGTGCCTTCCGGCCTCTGATCTTCTCGCAGGAAAGCGTGGCAAGCGCGCGCTCGGAGCCGCTCAGGCGACTGTTCATCAGCTCGTTGGTGCCGAGCATGATGGAAAATTCCTGGCCGCGCTGCTTCAGTCGCAGCTCGCCGCCGCCGGGGATTTTCGCAGTGTCGAGCAAGGTCCAGGGGATCACGGGCAATTCTCAATTCATCTCAAGTTGCCCGCGACCATAGTCTCTCAATGTCGCCAAGAACAGACGCGCTTATCCCAAACGGATATAAGGCACATCCTTTTTCGCAACTTCGTCCAACGCTTCCTCATAGCCGGCATCGGCATAGCGCATGACGCCGAGCGCGGTGTCGTTGGTCAGCGCATGGTCGAGCCGTTCGTCGGCGGCATCCGTGCCGTCGGCGACCACAGTGACCCCGCAGCTGGTCATGTAGCCGGCATAGCCGCCGCCGCCGGAATGGACGACAACGAGATCGGCCATCGACGAGCAGAGCATCATGGCGTCGATCAGCGGCCAGTCGGCGATGGCGTCGGAGCCGTCCTTCATACGCTCGGTCATGATGTTCGGATGCGCCATGGCGCCGGCATCGAGATGGTCGCGCGAAAAGGCGATCGGCCCCTTCAGCTCGCCGCTTGCAACGAGCTCGTTGACGCGGCGGGCAAGGGCCGTGCGTTCGCCATGGCCAAGCCAGGCGATGCGGGCCGGCAGGCCTTCGAAGGGCACATGCTGGCGGGCAAGCTTGATCCAGTTGGTGATGATCTTGTTGTCCGGGAACATTTCCAAGAGCAGATCGTCGATGCGGGCGATATCGCTTTCCTCGCCTGATAGCGCCATCCAGCGGAACGGGCCGATGGCACGGCAGAAGAGCGGCCTGAGATAGGCTTCGGTAAAGATCGGGATATCGAAGGCGTTCGCCACGCCGCCTTCCTTGGCCTGTGTGCGGATCAGGTTGCCGTTGTCGAAGACTTCGGAGCCCTTTTTCTGGAAGTCCAGCATTGCCTTTACATGCTCGACGATCGAGGCGCGGCTTGCCGCCATGAGCTGGCCCTGGCCGTCATCGCGCAGGTCTTTGACTTGGGCGAGGCTCATGCCCTTCGGCACGTAGCCATAGACGAGATCGTGCGCCGAGGTCTGGTCGGTGACGATATCGGGCACGATGCCGCGCCTTGCGATCTCGGGGTAGATCTCCGCCGCATTGCCGACCAGTCCGACGGAAAGCGCCCGCTTCTCCTTGACGGCTGCATCGATCATCGCTAGCGCGGAATCGAGATCCGGGGCGATTTCCTGCAGATAGCCGATTTTCTGGCGCTTCCTGGCGCGCTCGGCATCGATATCGACGCAGAGGATCGCGGCACCCGCCATGCGGCCGGCGAGCGGCTGCGCGCCGCCCATGCCGCCGAGACCGGCCGTCAGCACGAAGCGGCCGAAGAGATCGCCGCCGAAGCGGCGCTCCGCGATGCGCATGAAGATCTCGTAGGTGCCTTGGATCACGCCCTGGCTGCCGATATACTGCCAGGCGCCGGCCGTCAGTCCGCCCCAACAGATCAGGCCCTTGCGCTGCAATTCGTAGAAGACTTCCGCCTTCGCCCATTGCCCGACGATGTTGCAATTCGCCATGATGACAAGCGGTGCCTTGTCATGCGTGCGGATGAGGCCGATCGGTTTGCCCGACTGGATGAGCAGGGTCTGGTTCTCATCCATTTCGGTGAGCGCCTTCACGATGCCCTTGTGCGCTGCCCAGTTGCGGGCAGCCTTGCCGAGGGCTGCGTAGACGACTAGATTGTCCGGATCTTCGCCGACCGAGAGCACGTTTTCGAGCAGGCGTAGCAGAGCCTCCTGCCGCCAGCCTTTGGCACGCAGCTCCGGCCCGCCCGGGATTGGGAATTTCGGGTGACGTGGATTGGCTTTCGGCATGGATTTCCCTCTTGTTTGATGCCTCCCCTTCTCCCCCTCGGGGAGAAGGTGGCCCGAAGGGTCGGATGAGGGGGCGGCTTGGCAGATACCGTCTTTGCTTACCGCTCAGACGTTCGCTCCTTCGTCGCTCACCCCCTCATCTGTCCTGCGGACATCTTCTCCCCGCTGGGGAGAAGAGGAGTGCTCTTCAATACTCATTCATTTCGGCGGCAAGCCCTCGACAAAATTCAGCGCGGCCAGGAGCAGCCGCTTGCGCAGCATGTCGTTGCCATAGGCCTCCGGCCCGGCGCGCACCCATCCCTGCATTTCCCGACCGCGCGACAGCATGGGTTTGACATCAGGCTGCTCGAGTGCCCAGGCATCGTTGCCTTTGCCAAGGCGGATCAGCATCCCGTCTTCGCGCGCGCCGCACAGCAGATGGCCATTGAGCAAAAAGGCCCAGCCGCCGAACATTGCCTTCTCGCTGAGCCCGGGGCGTTGCCCGAGCTCCTCTCTCAGCAATTCCTCGAGACCGGCATCACGGGCCATTCAAGCCTCCTGTGCTTTTCAGCCTTTCTTGCCGGCCAGGGCGTATTTGGCGATCTCGATGCCCATGGCCTTCTCGACGGAGGGATAGACCGTGGGGTCGAGCACACTGGCAGAGAGCGGAATGATATCCATCGGCACATGCAGGATGAAGACGTTCATGCCCTCGTGCAGCTGACCAACGCTCAAGGGCTCGCCTTCCGGCGACAGCGTGGTGATGACGGAGGGGAAGGTCGCGAGCCGTTTGCCGCCGGCATCCTCGACCGCCATGTATTCGTTCATCACATGCATGACGACAGCCTTGTCACCGCTGCCGACCGTGACGGTGCCGATATCGAAGGCTTCCTTTGTGTAGACGACGTCCTTCTTGGTGATCGTACCTTCCGCCAGGATATGGCCGCCGGTCGTCTTGCAGATGGCGTCTATGACGGCACTCCCGCCCTTCTTTTCCGCCTTGATGATCGCTTCGCCAAGCGAAAGCGCCATGGAAATGCCGCCGAGCGCCGCATGGGTGCGGACGTAAGACGCGCGCAGCGGGTTGCGGCAGGAGGCGATGAAGCCGCCGGACTGGTCCGATGCCGCACGCAGGATCGGCGAAATCTTCGCCGTCGCGCCCTTCACGACGAGCTCGATATAGCGGTTTTCGGCCCGGTTGCCGCCGACGGCGGTCTGGATCATCTGCTCGGGCGAGCCGGCCATGCCGATCGAGCCCATGTCGCCCGTCGGATGGGCGCGGATGTCGCCGACCGCGTCTACCACCTTCGTTCCGAGGATCGCCGACGGCAGCCAGCCGTTCAGCGTCGAGGACCGCCCGTTCTGGCCGATGATCAGGCCGGAAAGCTTCTCTCCAAGCTCGTCCTGCAGGAGCTGCACGGCTTTCACGTAGTCGATGCCCTGCATTTCCCAGGGGGTCGTGGAGGCCGGTGCGCCGATGGCCGCCGCCGTGGCGATCCAGTCATTGTCGTTCAATTCCTCGATCGACACCAACTCCGGCTTGCCGACATTGACGGCCGCATAGCCGAGCATGCGGCCATGATCGGCCCAGCCGCCACCGCCCGCGGCATAAACGGAGCCACCCTTGACGGCCGCTTCCACATCCTTGGCAACGAGTACGCGTCCCATCGGCTACTCCCGGTTCGGTTTGAGGTTCTTGTCCATGTCGCGCACCGCTTCGAAAAGAACGGCGGCGCCCATGGCGATATCGTCATTCTCGGCCCATTCCTCGGCGCAATGGCTGCGGCCTTCCTTGCAGGGCACGAAGATCATCGCAGCAGGCGCAACCTTGGCGATCCAGGCCGTGTCGTGGCCGGCGCCGGAGGCCATGCGGCGATGCTTGGCGCCGACAGTCTCGCAGGCGCGCTCCAGCGTTTCGAGCAGTACGGGAGCGCCCGGCGTCGGCATATTGTCGGAGACGCGCACCGGCGGGTTGATCGTGACGCCATAGTCGGCGGCGATGGTCTTCACCTCGCCATCGATCCAGGTCAGGAAATCCTCCATGTCGCTGCGGATTTCGGCGCGACCGTCGATCAGGAGCACCACCTTGGACGGCACGACATTGGCCGCATTCGGCTCGATACGGAATTCGCCGACCGTCGCAGCGAAATGACCCGGCGTCTTTGCCTGTTCAGCCGCGCGGCTCCTGATGTCGAGTACGAGCTGCGAAGCGGCCACCAGCGCGTCGGCGCGACGGTCCATCGGCGTCGTGCCGGCGTGATCAGCGCGGCCTTCCACGGTGATTTCGATGCGAGTGATGCCGGCGATCGCGGTGACGATGCCGATATCCTTGTTCTCGGCTTCCAGCACCGGACCCTGTTCGATATGCAGCTCCAGGAAACCAGCAAGATCCGGACGCTTCTGGGAGAGCAGCACCGAAGGATCGCCGCCGACTTCGGCAATGCCCTGCGACAACGTGCGGTCGCCGCTCACGCGGGAGAGCCACGCCTCGGGAATCTGCCCGGTCATGCCGCGGCTGCCGATGCAAGAAACACCGAAGATGCTGACTTCCTCGGCCAGGAAATCGACGATCTCCAGATCATGGTCGAGCTCGATGCCGCGATCCTTCAAGGAGCGCGCGACTTCCAGCGCGGCAATGGTACCGGCTATGCCGTCGAAGCGGCCGCCATCGGGAACGGTGTCGGAATGTGAGCCGACAAGGATTGTGCCGAGGCCGGGTTTGGCACCGGCGCGCCGGCCGATCAGATTGCCGGCAGCGTCGATGCGGGTCTCAAGTCCTGCCGCCTTCATGCGCGCCTCGATATAGGCACGCCCTTCCAGGAAGAGCGGGGAGAAAGCGCGGCGCGTCCAAGGATGGCCCGGATCGGTGATCCCTGCCAGAGCATCGATATCCTCGGCGATACGATCAGCATTTACGGGCAGGTTGTGGCGCTTGGGGTCGTTCATCAGGCTGCATCTCCGGCAAGAATTTGGCGAGGCAAGGGACGGACGAAGCTGCCGGAGCCGGGTTCGGCCAGCACCTTCTGCCCCTCGGTAATCTGCTTGCCTCTAATGTAGGCGGCGGACACAGTCCAGGGCAGGCGAATGCCGTTATAGGGGCTCCAGCCGACGACATTGTTGCCGCTTGCCGCCGCGTCGTAAACCATTTCGCGCGGTTCCAGTACGACGATATCCGCGTCCTTGCCCGGCGTCAGCGCGCCCTTGATGTGGTCGAGACGGAAATGCTTAGCCGGGTTCTCCGCCATCAGTTTCGCAGCCCAGGTGAGCGGCACGCCGCGTTCCAGAGCACCCTTGACGAAGAGCGGCACCATGACTTCCAGTCCCGGCACGCCGGACGCATTCGCCAGCATGTCCGGATTTGTCTTGCGGTTTTCCGACCAGCTGACATGGTCGGTCGAGACGAGCCAGACATTGCCCTCCGCCACCTTGCGCCACAAGGTTTCCATTTCGGCACGCGGGCGGATCGGCGGATTAATTTTCGCCTTGCCGCCAAGGCGCCGCACATCGTTTTCCTCGTCGAGCGTCAGGTAGTGGATGCAGCACTCGACCGTCGCTTCAAAGCCGTCGCGGCGATAGGCGCGGGCGATGTCATAGCCGCGGCCGAGCGAGCAATGCACGACATGCGCCGGGCAACCGGTATCCGCGCCGGTCTCGAAGATCGTGTGCATGGCAAGCAGCTCGGTGATCGGCGGGCGCGACAGGCCGTGGGCGCGATAGTCGGTGACGCCGCTTGCCTTGACCTGCTCCATGTAGCTGCGCACCGCTTCGTCGTCCTCGTTGTGGACGCCGGCGGTCAGGCCCGTTGGGGCGATTGCGGCAAAGCAGGCATCGAGCAGGGCAGGCGGAATGCGCGGAAAACGCTTCGGATCGGTCCCGAAGGTGGAGAATTTGAAGGCGGCAACGCCAGCCTCAACCATTTCGGCGATGCGCGCGGGGCCTTCTTCCGGATCGACCGTGCCGTAAAGGGCGAAATCGACGCGCGATTGCGGCGCGGCGTGGTCGATCTTCTTCTTCACCGCTGCTGCCGAGCAGACGAGATTGCCTTCGTCATAGGGCATGTCGACGATGGTGGTGACGCCACCGGCCGCTGCAGAGCGCGTCGACCAGATGAAATCCTCTTGGTCCTTCTGGGAAAGGGAATGGACCTGCGCATCGATCGCGCCAGGCAGGATCAGCGCCTTGCCGAGCAGGTGCCGCTCACGCGCTGCCGGCGGCACGCCAATGCCGATCTCGGCGATTTTGCCGTCGCGCACGGCGACATAGCCGGCTTCCACGATACGCTCGGGCAGAACCACGGTGCCCTGCAGAACAAGATCGAAATCGGCCATGTGCGTTCCCTCCGCTCGTCGTTGCTTCAGATGGCAATCGTGTCGCGATAAAGCCGCTCTTCGACCCGCTCCAGCGAGCCAAGTGCGAAGAAGTCATCATAGGCGATGATCGGCTTATGCGCGATCAGTTCAGAGACGAAGGCCTCGGAGGCCAGTTCCTCCTCGATCGCCTCGACCTCGGCCGAAAGCGGCCGGTCGACCACATAGAAATCCGCATGCTTGCGCACGACCTCGTAGAGCATGCGTGCCACGCCTTCCGGCTTGTCGCCGAGAATGTCCATCGCCTGGGCCGAGAGCAGGGCTTCCAGGGCCGCCAGGCGCTTCAGCGCGCGCATCTGCCGTTCAAAACGTTCGATGACCAGCGGCAGGAAGGCGGCCTCGTCTTCCATCCCAGCCGCCACGACGAGCGACTGGGCCGAGACCGGATTAGACATGGACAGAACACGTGAGAAGATCTCGCCGGCGAGCTTGATGATGGGGCCGAAGCCGGTCGCGATCTTCCCTTCCGGCACGAGATTCACCGGCAAGCCGCGCCGTTGGCCGTTGCCGAGCAGCACGCAGCGGTTGAAGGCGTTGCGGGCGGCATGCGCCATGCAGATGACGGCGGCTTCAAGCAGAATGGTGACATCGAGCGGAAGGGAGCCGCCCGAGGTCATGACGCGGCCGTCGACGATGACGGGATTATCGTCCGAGCGGCCCGTGGCGGCGAGAATCTTGTGGCCTGCCGTCAAAAGGTTTTCGATGACTGCGCCGAAGACCTGGGCAATCATGCGCAGGCTCAGCGGGTCCTGCACATGGGTCGCGACCGGCCAGGGCCATTCTTCTGAGGCATTGCAGAGCCATGCGCCGATCAGAGCCTCGCGGGCGGTGCCGACATGGCGCACGGAAATCCAGGGATCGCGCGAAGCACCGAGCGCGCCGGCGGCCATCATGCCGGTCGCGAGCAGTACGCGAATCGACGAGGCGGCATTGCGGGTGGTTTCCGCCGCGGCGGCGAAGCTGACGGCATTGACGCTGAGCGAGGCGAGGCTGTCGCGCGGCAACATCCTGAGAGGATCTATGCCGGCGGCGCTGAAAGCGTCGGCAGCCTGCATGCGTCGCCCTCGATAGACGGCCTCGCCAACACCGGTCAGCACAGCGCCAATCTGCCCCATCAGGCCGATATCCGCGCAGCCGATCGAACCCGTTCGCCTGACGACAGGAATGACATCCGCGCTGAGCAGCTGCAGATAGGCTTCGATCAGCTCCTGCGAGCAACCGACCTTGCCGGTCAAAGCGGTATTGACCCGGATCGCCATCGCATTGCGAACGACCGACATGGAAAAGGGGGCGCCCGTACCGAAATGATGGGCGCGCACGAGGCCGAGATTGAAGGCATCGAGATCTTCAGGAGACCATTCGACATCCTTCATGGCTCCGACACCGGTCGTAGAGCCGTAGACCGGCATCCCCGATTGAATGGTGCTTTCGAGAACGCCGCGTGCCAAGCGTACGCGAGCCATGCCGCTTTCCGACGCCGACGGCAGGACAGTCCCCGCTCCGATCCGCACCAGATCGCTGAACCCAAGGGGTTGTCCGCTGAGCTCGATACCGGCTCTCTGACGCTCCATCTCTGCTGTTCTCCTTTTTTGCAAGGCTATGCGAGCCTTATCGTCAATGGGATATCCCAAATGGCGAACACCTTGATCCGTGCCAGACAGACTGATTTTGAGGCGAGTGCGTACGTTGCGCAACTCTATGTTTGCGCGCGCAAATGGCTTCCCGCCCCGGCCGAGCTATTTGGGCCAAGGCGAGGAAGAAGCATCAGAAAGCTTGGCGATCAGCTCAGATGCCAGGCGATGTAGAGAAGCGCCAGCGCGATCACCCACAACGCGAGTCGGCCAGAGCGGCTGTGCTTGGCTTCGGCCTTGCCGATCGCTTCGGCGGTCTGCGGATCGAAACGCAGGCCGTTTTCGCTCATATGCAGCAGTTCGTGGTGGAATTTCTCGGTCTTCGCCGCAATCTCAGGCGCGGCCTCCGCAAGCTTCACGGCCGCTTTCAAACCGTCCTTCAAATCTGTCATGATCCGCTTCGGGCCGAGATTGGTGCGAATCCAGTCGCCGACGACCGGCTCCGAGGCCTTCCACATGTTGAAGCGTGGATTGAGCATGCGCGATACGCCCTCGACCACGACCATGGTCTTCTGCAGCATCACCAGCTCGGGCCGCGTTTCCATGTCGAAGAGTTCCGTTACTTCGAAGAGCAAGGTCAGAAGCTTGCCCATGGAGATGGTTTCGGCCGGCTGGCCATGGATCGGCTCGCCGATCGCGCGGATGGCCTGCGCAAAACTCTCCGTATTGTGATGCGCAGGTACATAGCCGGCTTCGAAATGCACTTCGGCCACCCGGATATAGTCGCGGGTGATGAAACCGTAGAGGATTTCGGCCAGGAAACGGCGTTCCTTCTTCCCTAATCGCCCGACGATCCCCATGTCGACAGCGACGATCATGCCCGCTGCATCGACGAAAAGGTTGCCGGGGTGCATGTCGGCGTGGAAGAAGCCGTCGCGCAGCGTATGGCGCAGGAAGGACTGGATCAGCGTATCGGCGAGCGCGTTGAGATCGTGGCCGGCCGCCTTCAGCCCCTCGACGTCGGACATCTTCACGCCGTCGATCCACTCCATGGTGATTACGTCGCGGCCGGTGCGTTCCCAGTCGACTTTCGGAACGCGGAAGCCCGGATCCTTTTCGGTGTTTTCGGCGATCTCGGAGAGCGCGGCCGCTTCCAGCCGCAGATCCATCTCGACCTTGGTAGTCTGCTCGAGCGTCTTGGTCACCTCCACCGGGCGAAGACGCCGACTGGAGGGCATGAATCGCTCCTGCAGCCGTGAAACCAGATACATCGCCTTGATATCGTTAGAAAAGCGCTGACGTACGCCAGGCCGGACCACCTTGACGGCAACGCGCTTGCGGCCCTCTGCCGTCTCGATTTCGGCCGGATGCACCTGCGCTATCGACGCGGCGGCGATCGGCGCGTCGAAGCTGGCGTAGAGATCGTCGATCCGCCGGCCGAGCGAAGACTCGATGGCTGCCGTCGCCGTTTCATGCGGGAAGAAGGCCATCCGATCCTGAAGCTTGGACAGGTCGTTGGCCATATCCACGCCGACGACATCGGGCCGGGTCGCCAGGAACTGACCGATCTTCACATAGGAGGGGCCGAGCCGCTCGACCGCTTGTGCAAGCCGGTCGCTGCGGGCCTGGCTCTTTGCCTTCCGGCGCGCAAAGATGCTGACGAAGGACTTGGCGAGGCTGATGGAGGGCGGCAGCCCCTCCGATGGCAGCGCCATGACAACGCCTTCGCGCACGAGCACCCAGCCGACCCGAACAAGGCCGAAATATGCGCTGAAAGCACTCATAGCACCTCAAAGTCCTGACGAGCGGAGACCTTCGGCCGCGTCATGTGGCTCGACATCATGCTTCAGAGCTTCCAGCCGGAGTGCAGCGCGGCGATACCGCCGGTGTAATTGGTGAAGCTCACACGCGAGAAGCCGGCCTCGCGGATCATCGTGGCAAAGTCCTGCTGGTTCGGGAACTTGCGGATTGATTCCACCAGATATTGATAGGGCTCGGCATCGCCGGTGATGGCCTTGCCGAACTTTGGAATGGCGTTGAAGGACCAGGCATCGTAGACACGGTCGAGCAGCGGCAGATCGACTTCGGAGAATTCGAGCACGAGCAGCCGGCCGCCGCGCTTCAGGACGCGATAGGCCTCCTTCAATGCCACATCGATGTGCGGCACGTTGCGGATACCGAAAGCGATCGTATAGGCGTCGAAGGAGTTCGGCTCGAAAGGCAGTTCCTCGGCATTCGCTTCGACGAAGGTGAGGTTGTCGGAGAGTTTCTTCTTCTCGGCACGCTCGGCGCCGACGGCCAGCATCGAGCCATTGATATCGAGCACCGTTGCATGCGCCAGGCGGTTCGAGGCTTCCACGATGCGGAAGGCGATATCGCCCGTGCCGCCGGCAACGTCGAGCACCTTGTAACCAGGCTCCTTGCGCGGGTTGAGCGCTGATATCATCGCGTCTTTCCAGGCACGATGCATGCCCATGGACATGACGTCATTCATGACATCATAGCGCTTGGCGACCTTGTGGAACACCTCGTTGACGAGGCCCTGCTTTTCGCCATCGGCTACTTCGCGAAAGCCATAGGATGTTTCCATGCCGCCATCGGCGGAGGTGCGGCTGTCTGCCATCGGCTCAACTCCGTTACACAATTAAGCGGCGGACCATAGCGAAATCGCGTTTGCCACGCTATCTCATCAGCCAGATCACCAGCCGCAATGCCTTGGGCTATAGCTCAGATCATAAGCGGTTGAAACATAAAGATGGATAGCCATGCCGGAATTACCAGAGGTCGAAACCGTCAGACGCGGGCTGGCGCCTTCCATGGAAGGTGCGGTTCTCACGGAATTGGAGCTGCGCCGCAACGATCTGCGCTTTCCTTTCCCGGCCGATTTCGCGCAGGCCGTTGCGGGCCGCGGCATCACGTCGCTGTCGCGCCGGGCCAAATACCTGCTGATCGATCTCGACGACGGCAAGACGATCGTCGCGCATCTCGGCATGTCCGGCTCGTTCCGGGTGGAGGAAGGTGCCGCGGCCGAGACGCCGGGAACCTTCCATCATCCCCGCTCCAAGGACGAGAAGCACGATCACGTCCTCTTCCATCTGGCGGGTGCAAGCGGCGATGCGCGCGTCATCTATAATGACCCGCGCCGCTTCGGTTTCATGGATCTCGTCCGGCGGGCCGAGATGGCCAACCATCCCTTCTTCCGTGATCTCGGGCCGGAACCCACAGGCAATGAACTGAGCGCCGATTATCTGGCTAAGCGCTTTGGCGGCAAGGCGCAGCCGCTGAAGAGCGCGCTGCTCGACCAGAAAAACATCGCGGGCCTCGGTAATATATATGTATGCGAGGCGCTGTGGCGTGCTCACCTGTCGCCGTTGCGCGCCGCCGGGGCGCTGGTCACGGATGCCGGACAGCCGACCGAAGCGCTGTTCACGCTCGTCGAGGCGATCCGCGAGGTCATTGCCGATGCGATCGCTGCAGGCGGCTCGTCGCTGCGCGACCATATCCAGACGGACGGTTCGCTCGGCTATTTCCAGCACTCCTTTTCCGTCTATGATCGCGAAGCGCAGCCTTGCAGTACGCCCGGCTGCGGCGGTACGGTCAGTCGCATCGTCCAGGCGGGGCGCTCTTCTTTCTACTGCGCCTCCTGCCAAGGCTGATTGACGGGCCAAAGCTGATAAAAGGGAGAGAGAAGTGGCTTACGAAACCCTCATTGTCGAAACACATGGGGCTGTCGGCCTCGTCCGGATCAATCGGCCGCAGGCGCTGAACGCGCTGAACTCAACGGTCCTCTCCGAGCTGAAACAAGCCTATGCCGCTCTTCATCTTGACGATGCCATCGGTGCGATCGTGCTCACCGGTTCGGAAAAGGCCTTTGCTGCCGGCGCCGACATCAAGGAAATGCAATCGCTCGATTTCGTCGACGCTTATAAGAATGACTTTTTCAGCGGCTGGGCCGAGATTGCCAATGCCCGCAAGCCTGTCATCGCGGCGGTCAGCGGCTTTGCGCTCGGCGGTGGCTGCGAAGTGGCGATGATGTGCGATTTCATCATCGCCTCGGAAACCGCCAAATTCGGCCAGCCGGAAATCACGCTCGGCGTCATCCCTGGCATGGGCGGCTCGCAGCGTCTCACGCGTGCGGTCGGCAAGGCCAAGGCGATGGACCTCATATTGACGGGCCGGATGATGGATGCGGCAGAGGCGGAGCGTTCCGGCCTTGTGGCGCGCGTCGTACCGGCAGACAAGCTGCTCGACGAGGCGCTGGCCGCCGCCGCCAAGATCGCTTCTTATTCCGGTCCCGCCGTGATGATGGCTAAGGAGGCGGTCAACCGTGCCTTCGAAACCACGCTCGAGGAGGGACTACGCTTCGAACGCCGCCTGTTCCATAGCCTGTTCGCCACAGAGGATCAGAAGGAGGGCATGGCCGCCTTCGTCGCGAAGCGCAAGCCAGCCTTCAAGAACCGGTAGGGACCAAGATTCCGGAATTACGCGGGTTTGGCGAGAATCCGCGTTGACGCCGCGGCTCATTCCGGTTATATGCCCGCCACAGTTTGGAAAGCCGCTCTGGTTTTCCGCAATTGCTCCCGCATTGCTGGATGAAGTGGCCATGGGGCCTACGCCGCAACGATGGAGTTTTGTTCGAATTCTAAGAGAGGCATACATGGCCAATACTACCTCGGCGAAAAAAGCGACCCGTAAGATCGCCCGCCGCACCGATGTCAACAAGGCTCGTCGCTCGCGCGTTCGCACGTTCGTTCGCCAGGTCGAAGAAGCCATCGCATCGGGTGATGCGGATCGCGCAAAGACAGCTTTCATTGCTGCTCAGCCGGAACTGGCTCGCGCGGCAAAGAAGGGCGTGCTTCACGCCAACACCGCTTCCCGCAAGGTTTCGCGTCTTGCCAAGCGTGTGAAGGCCCTTTCGGCCCCGACTGCATAATCTTTCGTTAACGAGTCTATCGTTAGTATTAAGCCCGGCCCTCGCGCCGGGCTTTTTGGATTCAGCCAAAAAAATGCCGCATTGCCAAAATTGACTGCTCGATCATGTCAGTGACGTGACAGAAATATACATTTTAAAACAATGGCTTACGGCAGGATATCTCAGCGCTGGGTGATCTGCATGACGCATTGCCGGCTCACAACTGAGTCAAGGGATATTTTATTTTTTTTCTTTTGAAAGCTGTGAGAATCGCGTTCGACAGGAATCTCTTTGATTCAACAGCGATTCTTTTTTGAAGGGCTTGTGACAGTCAAAAATGGCCTCCTGAGTCAATGGCCGCCTCTTAATTTTGTGTAAAATTCATCGTTGATATCTGCCCTCGATCCTGCCTAAATGGATTTCAACAAGGGGCGCGGATTTCACCTTAAACGGCTTCGGCAAACACCGTTACGTATGGCGGTGGAGGTGGTTTTGTCTCTTGTGACGGAGCGGTTCAGTTCCGTTTTTTCAAACAGTTGACGAGTAAGAACCGGAAGCGGCGACGCTTGCGGAACGAGAAAGCTTGTCTGTCCTTTGCGGCCCAAATCATTGGCGCGGCTGCGGGGAGGGGAGAAAAATTGACAGCCATTGGAGCGGTCAATCGGAATACGAGGGCCGATTGATGCTCCGGTTACAGACGCCGAGGCGAATGCTGCTTTAAAGAGCGGTTTTCGCCACAGTGTTCCTGTAAAGCCTGCTGGCCGGGCGTGGCTGATGAACCGGTATGCGGCGCAGCTTGGGACAACGAGCGCGATCGTTATGCCATGGCGAAGAACCAGGGGCGGCAGTGATGTGCTCCCGCCCTATAAAGAGACTTTGGAAGGCGGCACTATATGCAGATACATACGAGGGCGACGGGTGCGTTGGAAAATGGGGACAATGCGCAGGCGTTCGGTGCGGTTTGCTTAGAAGCGGCGGGGGAAAAGGGCGACGTGGCGCGAAATAATTTGTTCGAGCGCGTCAGCGCGCGCTTGAAGGCTCAGGTCGGACCCGATGTCTATGCCAGCTGGTTTGCGCGGCTCAAGCTTCATTCGGTATCGAAGAGCGTCGTTCGCCTCACGGTCCCGACGACATTTCTGAAGTCCTGGATCAACAATCGCTATCTCGATCTCATCACCAGCCTGTTCCAGGCTGAGGATGCCGAGATCCTCAAGGTCGAAATTCTGGTGCGCACCGCAACCCGGCACGGCGCGAAGCCATCTACCGATGAGCAGCCGGCGGTGCCGGATCAAGCGGCTGTCGCGCCGATCCGTCGCGCCGTCGCCCAGCCGGCCGGCCAGGTTGTTGCCCAGGCCGTGAGTGCGGCTGCGGCTGCGCGGCCGGCAATGGCGGGTTCGCCGCTGTTCGGCTCTCCGCTCGATTCCCGCTTTACCTTCGATACATTCGTCGAAGGCAGCTCGAACCGTGTCAGCTTGGCCGCTGCGAAGACCATCGCCGAAGCTGGCTCCGGCGCCGTGCGTTTCAATCCGCTGTTCGTCCATGCGACCGTTGGTCTCGGCAAGACGCATCTGCTGCAGGCGATCGCCAATGCAGCGGTTCAGAACCCGCGCGGACTGCGGGTCGTCTACCTGACGGCGGAATATTTCATGTGGCGCTTCGCAACCGCGATCCGCGACAATGACGCACTGACGCTGAAGGACTCGCTGCGCAATATCGATCTGCTCATCATCGACGACATGCAGTTCCTGCAGGGCAAGATGATCCAGCACGAGTTCTGCCACCTCTTGAACATGCTGCTCGACAGCGCCAAGCAGGTCGTCGTCGCCGCCGACCGCGCTCCCTGGGAGCTGGAATCGCTCGACCCGCGCGTGCGTTCGCGCCTGCAGGGCGGTGTGGCGATCGAAGTCGAGGCGCCGGACTATGAAATGCGCCTTGAGATCCTCAAGCGCCGTCTCGATGCTGCCCGCCAGGACGATCCGTCGCTGGAAATCCCGGCCGAGCTTCTCTCGCATGTCGCGCGCAACGTGACCGCCAGCGGCCGCGAACTGGAAGGAGCCTTCAACCAGCTTATCTTCCGTCGCTCCTTCGAACCGAACCTGACGGTCGAGCGCGTCGACGAACTATTGGCGCATCTGGTCGGCTCCGGCGAGCCGCGCCGCGTCCGCATCGAGGACATTCAGCGTATCGTCGCACGTCACTACAACGTGTCGCGCCAGGAGCTGGTTTCGAACCGCCGCACGCGCGTCATCGTCAAGCCGCGCCAGATCGCCATGTATCTGTCGAAGACGCTGACGCCGCGTTCCTTCCCGGAAATCGGCCGCCGCTTCGGTGGTCGCGATCACACCACGGTTCTGCATGCCGTGCGCAAGATCGAGGAGCTGATTTCCGGCGATAGCAAGCTGTCGCACGAGATTGAGCTGCTGAAGCGCCTCATCAACGAATAGGCCGGGAATCGGCGTTCACCATACGAGCTACGGCCGGCTTCATCGCCGGCCGTTTCTTTTGGGCGATCAGGCGGACGAGGTACGCCTATGCTGATGGCGTCGTGCGTGAGACCTCAGAAAATAGCCAGGCACGCAGCGTCGCTATCGCCGGCCTTTCCAGCGCACCGGGCTGATAGACAAGATGATAGGCAAGCGCGCTTGCAAATCCCGTCGGGAATGGCGCAACAAGCGTGCCGTCAGCCAGTTCCTGCTCCACGAAGGAGCGGCGCATCAAGGCGATGCCAAGGCCAGCCTTCATGGCGTGGTAGGCGCCCATGCCATCGGTAAAGACTGGCCCATGCATGGCATCCACCCGCGTTGCCCCGACGGCTTTGAGCCAGAGCTCCCAGTCACGCCGGTAGACATCATGGATCAACGTCAGGGTGGCGAGATCGTCAACCGCAGGGGAGGGGCCGAGTGCAGCCGCCGTTTCCGGCGTACAGACCGGAACATATTCGTCATCGAGAAATCGTTCGCTTGCCAATCCCTCATAGCCGCCGAGGCCGTGGCGAATGGCAAGATCGATCCCATCCCGCTGGAAATCCATCATGCGATAGGAGGCGCTGATGCGCAGGTCGATATCGGGATGGGCTTCCTCGAAGCGCCGCAGCCGCGGCACCAGCCAGTGCGTAGCGAAGCCGGCTGTGCAGGTAAGGGTCAGCACCGTATCCTTGGAGCGCATTGCGAGAGCCGCTGTCGCCTCGCGGATGAGGCGGAATGCCGTTCGCATCGTCGCAAAATATTCGGCACCTTCACTCGTCAGCGCCAGGCTCCGGGTTCGCCGCTCGAAAAGCCGCACGCCGAGGGTGCTTTCGAGGTCGCGGATCTGCAGGCTGATGGCGCCCGGCGTCACATGCAGCTCATTTGCCGCCAGTGTCATACTGAGATGCCGGGCGGAGGCTTCAAAGGCGCGCAGCGCCGAAAGGGATGGCAGTTGATCCATGATGATTGAGCTCAGCTAAATCATGATTTGAAAAAGACTCGCTTGTCAGAGCCCCTATATAGCGAGATTATTACAGCAATAGCGGTGGTTGGCAATGATGTCACGATTGGCTACTGATAAGCAAAACTCAATCAGCTGATGCTGGAGATAGTCTCATGCTACAGAAATCCATGGGCGCGGTCGAATGGAGCATGCTGGTGGGGCTATCCATCCTGTGGGGCGGCTCCTTCCTCTTCAACGGCATTCTGGTGCGCGAACTGCCGCCCTTCACCATCGTCACCGCACGCGTCGCGCTCGCCGCCATTGCCTTGCATGTCATCGTACGCGCCACCGGCCATGCCATGCCGAAAGACCGCCAGACCTGGCTCGCCTTCTTCGGCATGGGCTTCCTCAACAATGTCATTCCCTTCCTGCTGATCGTATGGGGGCAGACCCATATCGCCAGCGGCCTCGCATCCATCCTCAATGCCACCACGCCGCTCTTTGTCGTCGTCGTCGCCCATTTCCTGACCGAGGATGAGAAGATGACCGGCAATCGCCTGATCGGCGTCATCGTCGGCTTTGCCGGCGTCGCCCTGATGATCGGCCCTTCGGTGCTTGCAAGCCTCGGCTCTAACGTGCTGGCGCAGCTTGCCGTGCTGGGTGCCGCCTTCAGCTACTCGCTGGCCGGCATATTCGGCCGCCGTTTCCGCCGCATGGGGCTGGCGCCGATCATTCCCGCCGCCGGCCAGGTGACTGGATCGGCGATAATGCTTCTGCCAATCGCGCTCTTCGTCGATCGTCCATGGACGCTGGCAATACCGTCCACCGAGACCTGGCTGGCGCTCGCCGGCCTGGCAATCCTGTCGACCGCCATCGCCTATGTGCTGTTCTTCCGCATTCTGGCAACGGCCGGCGCCACCAACCTGATGCTGGTCACCTTCCTCATTCCCGTCAGCGCCATCCTGCTTGGCGCGCTCATTCTCGGCGAGAGCCTGCAGTCGAAGCATTTTATCGGCATGGCGCTGATCGCGGTGGGTCTGGCGGCAATCGATGGAAGGCTATTCACCCTCTCCTCGAGGGGGAGGGTCGGCACGTAAGCGCCGGGGGGCTCCTGTTTGGAACTGAAGACTCAATTGTGCCTTCAGCGATCACCCTCCGCCGCTTCGCGGCGACATCCCCCTCAAGGGGAGGTGTTAACAGGCGAGATCGGCGACGACCGAGTCGAGAACCAGCATCCCCGCCGGCGTGCAGCGCAGGCGGGAATTGCCGATCCGCTCTATGAAACCGTGTTCCAGTAAAAACGCCTCGCGCTGCGGATCGGGATCGCGCCCGGACAGCTGCTGCCAGCGAGCGAGATCGACGCCCTCCCGCAGCCGCAGGCCCATCAGCAGCAATTCGTCGGCCTGTTCGTCGAAACCCAGCATTTCCTGGTCAAACATGCCGTGGCCGTCGCGCTCGACCATCTCGAGCCAGCTCTCCGGCTTACGCTCGGTCGCCGTCGCCAGCTTCTGCGGGCCACGCGTCAGGCGGCCATGGGCGCCGGGGCCGATCCCCGCATAGTCGCCATAGCGCCAATAGGTGAGATTGTGCCGGCTTTCGGCGCCGGGACGCGCGTGATTGGAAACCTCATAGGCCGGCATGCCCTCGCGCTCGGTAATCTCCTGCGTCGCCTCATAGAGCAGCGCCGATTGATCGCCATCGGGCACGATCAGCTTGCCGACCTTGTGCAGGCCATAGAACGGCGTGCCTTCCTCGATCGTCAGCTGATAGAGCGAGAGATGATCGACCGCATAGGAGATCGCCTCTTGCAGCTCGCGTTCCCATTCCTCGACGGTCTGGTTCGGGCGAGCATAGATAAGGTCGAAGGACATGCGCGGAAAAATCTCGCGCGCCAGTCTGATTGCCTTCAGCGCATCCTCGACATTGTGCAGTCGGCCGAGGAATTTCAGGTCGCGGTCGTTGAGCGCCTGCACGCCCATCGATACGCGATTGACCCCGGCGGCGCGGTAGCCTCGAAAGCGCTCTGCCTCGACGCTCGACGGATTGGCCTCCATGGTGATCTCGATGCCGTCAGGCACATGCCAGGTCCCGGCAATGCCATCGAGGATCGCGCCCACCGTTTCCGGTTTCATCAGCGACGGTGTGCCGCCGCCGAGAAAGACGCTGGTCACGGTCTTCGGGCCGCTAATCGTCCGCATCGTCGCCATTTCCTTCAGAAAGGCGGCGGCGAAACGCTCCTGATCGACAGGCTGATGGCGGACATGGCTGTTGAAATCGCAATAGGGACATTTGGCTGCGCAGAAAGGCCAATGCACATAGACGCCGAAACCGGGTTCGCCGGTATCGGGCAGCAATTGCGCCCCGCGCATCAGATCCTCGGTATCAACGACTTCCACGGGGTTAGCTTACGCCTCCAGGCAGGTTTCGACAAAGATCTTGAAGGCGCGGGCGCGATGCGAGAGCGCCTGCTCGTCGCCGGGCTTCCAGCCATGCTTCTGTTCGGCGCTCATTTCGCCGAATGTGGTCTCGTAGCCCTTTGGCTGGAAGACCGGATCGTAGCCGAAGCCTTGGCTGCCGCGTGGTGGCCAGACGACCGTGCCTTCGACTTCGCCGCGGAAAAGCTCGGTATGCCCGTCCGGCCAGGCGAGGCAAAGCACGCTGACGAAGCGTGCCGTGCGGCTCTCCGGCGTGGTGGCGCCAGCCTTCTCCAGCGCGGTCTCGACCTTCCGCATGGCCATGGCGAAGTCGCGCGTGCCGTCAGCCGTCTCCGCCCAGTTGGCCGTATAGACGCCGGGATCTCCGCCGAGCGCATCGATGACCAGGCCGGAATCGTCCGAGAGTGCCGGCAAGCCGGAGGCGTTGGCGGAGGCGAGCGCCTTGATCGTCGCATTTTCCTCGAAAGTCGTGCCCGTCTCGTCCGGCTCGATGAAGTTGAGATCGGCGGCGGACTTGGCGGCAAAGCCGAGCGGCCCGATCAGATCGCGGATTTCCTGGATCTTGCCGGCATTGTGGCTGGCGACGACGATGGTCTTGGTGTCGAGCTTGCGCATGTGCTGTCCTGTCATAGGCCCCAGATGCGGGGTTCGGTGCATTCCAGGCTGTTGCCGGCCGGATCGCGGAAATAGATCGAACGGCCGCCATTCGGCCAGTGAAAATCGGCTTCGATATCGACACCGGCTGCCTTCAGCCTCTCGGCCATGGCGCCGATCTCGTTGCCATCGACGCGGAAGCAGACATGACCCTGCCCCTTCGTGCCGTGCGGCGGCACGGGCAGGGCACCCGGCTCATGCGGCTTGACCGTTTCCTCGCTGTTGAAGATCAGGAGCACGCCCGGCCCGCAGCGATAGAAGACATGACGGTTGCCGCCGCGCGAGATCTTCTGCAATCCGAGCACGCCACCATAAAAGGCCTCGGCTGCATCGAGATCCTCCGCATAAAGCGCGGTTTCAAGGACGCCTGCGAGGGCCGGGTCAGCCATTCAAAATATCCTCAGGCGATAGCCTGCTTCTGCAGCTCCACCAGTTCGGCAATGCCGTTCTTGGCCAGATGCATCAGCGTGGCGAATTCCTCTTCGCTGAAGGGGGCACCCTCAGCCGTTCCCTGGATCTCGACGATGCCGCCCTTGCCCGTCATGACGAAATTGGCGTCGGTCTCGGCCGAGGAATCCTCAAGATAGTCGAGATCGATGACAGGCTGATCGGCGAAGATGCCGCAGGAGATGGCGGCGATGTGATCCTTCAGCACGCGCTCGACCTTCACCATGTTGCGGCTTTCCATCCACTTCAGGCAGTCGTAAAGCGCGATCCAGCCACCGGTGATCGAGGCCGTGCGCGTGCCGCCATCGGCCTGGATGACGTCACAATCGACGGTGATCTGGCGCTCGCCGAGTTCCTTGAGATCGACGACGGCGCGCAGCGATCGGCCGATGAGGCGCTGGATTTCCTGCGTACGGCCACCCTGCTTGCCGGCGGCAGCTTCGCGCTTCATGCGCTCGCCGGTTGCGCGCGGCAGCATGCCGTATTCGGCCGTGACCCAGCCCTTGCCGCTGTTGCGCAGCCATGGCGGCGTCTTGTCCTCCAGGCTTGCCGTGCAGAGCACATGCGTATCGCCGAATTTCACCAGGCAGGAGCCTTCCGCATGCTTGGAAAAATTGCGCTCGAACGACACCTTGCGCATCTGGTTGGTTTTTCTGCCTGAAGGGCGCATTCCACTCTCCTGAAAGTTTGTTGACCGCTTCTACGACCCACAGGCGGCTTTTGCAAAGGAAAAGCAGGCTGCAAAGCCGCTCGGCAGCCATGGCGGCATTTTTACCTTTTGCCATTGCTAACTGAATGATTATATTTTGCCCAAGGCTCAACGGAATGGATCTGACAGCAAAATGGTATTCACGACATCGTCGGTCTCGGATGTCATTGCTGCACTGGACGAACGCTCCAAGGAAATCTTCCGTCGCATCGTCGAAGGCTATCTTGAGAACGGCGAGCCATTGGGCTCGCGCAATCTCTCGCGCCTCTTGCCCATGTCGCTGTCGCCGGCTTCCGTGCGCAATGTCATGAGCGATCTGGAAGAGCTGGGGCTCATCTATTCGCCGCATGTGAGCGCCGGGCGCTTGCCGACCCAGGTGGGCCTGCGCTTCTTCGTCGATGCTTTCATGCAGGTCGGCGATCTCTCGGCCGAGGACCGCGCCAATATCGACCGGCAGGTGCGCGGCAGCAATCGCGACCAGCCGGTGGAATCGATGATGTCGGAGGCAAGCCGGGTGCTGTCGGGCATCTCGCGCGGCGCCGGTCTCGTCATCACCTCCAAGAGCGATCCGGTTCTCAAACATGTGGAATTCATCCGGCTGGAGCCGACCAAGGCACTCGCCGTGCTCGTCGGCGAGCACGATCAGGTGGAAAACCGCATTATCGAGCTGCCGGCCGGCACCACATCGTCGCAGCTGACGGAAGCGGCCAACTTCCTCAACGCCCATATGACCGGCCAGACGATGCCGGAATTGCGGCGGCAGCTGCAAACTCTCAAGGAAAGCGTGCGCCAGGAGCTGGATAGCCTCTCCCATCAGCTGGTCGAGCGCGGCATCGCCGTCTGGTCCGGCGGCGATGACGACGGCAAGCCGACGCAGCTTATCGTTCGAGGTCATTCCAATCTACTCGCCGAAATCGGCGGCGCGGAGGATCTGGATCGTCTGCGCCTGCTTTTCGACGATCTGGAGAAGAAGGACAGCCTGATCGAGATCCTCAATCTCGCCGAAAGCGGACCGGGTGTACGCATCTTCATCGGCTCGGAAAACAAGCTCTTCTCGCTGTCGGGCTCTTCGCTGATCGTTGCGCCCTATCGCGATGATGATGACCGCATCGTCGGCGCCGTCGGTGTCATCGGCCCGACGCGGCTGAACTACGCCCGCATCGTGCCCATGGTCGATTATACCGCGCAGCTGATCTCGCGGCTTTCGCGACCTGGAATCTGAGGAGAGGATCTAGAGCAATTCCAGGAAAAGTGCGCAGCGGTTTTCCGTCCGGAATTGCGAGGCAACAAAGAGATAGAGCGGTTCAGGGATTCCGTGGAAAACTGAACCACTCTAGCGGCTAAGGTCAATCGGGAAGCAAGGTTCCCGATCCGCCCATTTCGGCTGGCAAGTCCTTCTGCTTCGGCAGCCCGTCTTTCAGATGCAGCACCGTCGTCTCGTAGTTGACATGCACGCCAGGCTGAAAATCGAGGTCGGGCAGGACGGCCGCGTAGACATCGGTCACGCCCCACGGCGGATGTTCCGTCAGAAGATGACCGCCGCAGACCGTGCACCACTTGCGCACGCTCTTCTCGGTCTTCTGGTAGCTGCCGATCTTGTCCGCGCCTTTGGTGACGTGCACGGCTTCCGGCGGCCAGAGCGAGAAGGCATTGATCGGCCCTGCCGACCATTCCCGACAGGAGTCGCAATGGCAGTAGCCCATCGCCATTGGCTCGCCATCAACTGCGATTTCCACCGCGCCACAGAAACACTTGCCTGAAAGGGATTTGCCATTAGACATTGATCTCACCTCGCTGTGCTGAGATGTATTTCAGAATACCACTGGTAGGGAGGGCTGAACAGCCGATGTCACAAGCGGCAGCAATGAGCAGGCAGAGGTATTGCCGTCATCGCAAAGCCGTGAATTGGCTGTTCTTCTCGACAAAGCCTTGATTTTTTCCGAGCAAACCTCGATATCGGGCACATCCAAAGACCAAGCAATTCGGAGACCGTCATGACCGACGAAACAACAAAAACCGGACCTGACGCCACGGCGGCCGACACGTCAGCGGATTTCGCGCAGGATGCAGCGGAAACCGTAGATGCGGCCGAGCCGTCCCAGCCAGATCCGGTTGAGCTGCTGAAGGCCGAAAACGGCGAACTGCGCGATCGGTATCTTCGCCTGGCTGCCGAGATGGACAACCTCCGTCGTCGCACCGAGCGCGATGTGAAGGATGCAAAGTCCTATTCCGTGGCAAGCTTTGCCCGCGACATGCTCTCGGTGGCAGACAATCTGCGCCGCACGCTGGATGCCATTCCGGCTGAAGCACGCGCCGGCGCTGAAGCCGGCCTTAAGACGCTGATCGAAGGCGTCGAGATGACTGAGCGTTCGATGTTGTCGGCTCTCGAGCGTCACGGCGTGCGCCAGCTCGAACCGATCGGACAGAAGTTCGATCCCAATTTCCATCAGGCCATGTTCGAAGTGCCCAATCCCGAGGTGCCGAACAACACGGTCGTTCAGGTGGTGCAGGCAGGTTTCGCCATTGGCGATCGCGTTCTGCGCCCGGCCATGGTCGGCGTTGCCAAGGGTGGCCCCAAGATTGTCGAAAATGCCGAGCAGGGCGCCAACAGCCCGCTGGATGAAAAAGACGCCTGATCCTCTTTCGGGCAACGCCAATAAAAGAAAGAGCCGGACGATCTCTGATCGTCCGGCTCTTATTTTTGCCTTGGTCCGATGCGATCCAAGCCGTCAGGCAGCGTTGGATGCCTGCTCCTCGTTGAGGAAAGCGTAGATAGCGGAGGCGGAATCGGTGGCGCGGAGTTTGGCGACGAGATCCTGGTCCCGCAGAACGCGGGCGATGCGCGAGAGCGCCTTCAGGTGGTCTGCGCCGGCCCCTTCGGGTGCGAGCAGCAGGAAGACGAGATCGACGGGCTGGTCGTCTAGCGCCTCGAAATCGACAGGCGCTTCAAGGCGCGCGAAAATGCCGGCGATGGACTTGATGCTGGCAAGCTTGCCATGAGGAATGGCGATACCGTTCCCGACACCGGTGGAGCCGAGGCGCTCGCGCTGCAGTACGACGTCGAAGATTTCGCGCTCGGGCAATCCGGTCAGCTTGGAAGCTTTGGCGGCCAACTCCTGAAGCAGTTGTTTTTTGGAATTTGCCTTCAAGGCGGGGATGATCGCATCTTGCTGTAGCAAATCTGCCAATGCCATTCTCTTTATCCTTCGTGTCGCCGAGAACCGATGACGGGCAAGCGGCGGCCAGCTGCGATGATGCGCGGCCGCCGCTTATCTTCTATTCTCAGCCTTTGATATTGGCTGCGTCGATCCAGCCAATGTTGCCGTCCTGACGGCGGTAGACGATGTTCAAGTGCTCGTTGCCGGGGCTGCGGAAGAGCAGCAGCGGTTCGTCGGTCATGTCGAGTGCCATCACGGCAGTCGCCACCGACATGGTCTTCAATTGCTTCGTACTTTCTGCGACGATCGCTGGCGCGAAATCGGCAGGAATTTCCTCATCGTCATCCGGAATGCCGTCCATGACCGTATAGGCGACTTCCGCCTGCCCGTTCACATGGTTGCCGGCCTGATGGTCCTTGAGTTTGCGCTTGTAACGGCGCAGGCGCTTTTCGATGCGCTCGGATGCTGCATCGAAAGCAAGCTGCGGGTCCATGGCTTCGCCTGCAGCATGCAATACCACGCCGCTATCGAGATGAAGCTTGCAATCGGCCGCGAAGCGCGAACTGGACTTGTGTACAGTTACCTGACCTGAATACCCCCCGTCGAAGTATTTGGTCACGGCCATACCGATCTGGTCTTCTATCCGCTGGCGGAAGGAGTCACCAATTTCCATATGTTTACCGGAGACACGCACACTCATGGAGTTTCCCTTCTTGTAGTGGTTATTGCGCGTATCAGTTTACGCCAAGCCTCAAGCTCATCCAAGCACTTCACGCAGTCAAAGGCAAATTGCGTATATCGACCGCCTTTTGGATGGTGGGGATAAGTTTCATGGTCGTGCTGTCCTGCAGCGATTGCGGCGGGCTTCTAGCCCTGCCGCATGGGAAAGTCAACTGCGTCTTAACGGACTGTTAGGAGTTCGGCAGCCTGTGGTTGAGAGTTGCTGCCCGTCAGAAACCGGAAACTTTGGCCAAAGCCCGCTTCTCCCGGCGCCGTTGCACCGAGGAGGGGATGTTCATGGCTTCCCGGTACTTTGCAACCGTGCGGCGAGCAAGCTCTATCCCGCCCTTCTTCAGCGTATCGACGATATCGTCGTCGGACATAACCGCATCCGGGCTCTCGTTCGTGATCAGCAGGCGGATCTTGTGACGTACGGCTTCGGCGGAATGGCTGTCGCCGCCCTCGACGGCGCCGATCGAAACCGTGAAGAAATATTTGAGCTCGAACAGACCCCGCGGCGTCAGCATGTATTTGTTCGAGGTCACGCGGCTGACCGTCGATTCATGCATCTTGATGGCGTCCGCCACGGTTTTCAGGTTGAGCGGCCGCAGATGGTCAACGCCATGCAGCAGGAACGCGTCCTGTTGCCGCACGATCTCGCTTGCCACCTTCATGATCGTCTTGGCGCGCTGGTCCAGGCTGCGGGTCAGCCAATTGGCGTTCTGCAGGCATTCCGATAGGAAGGCGTGATCCTGGCTGGTCTTGGTGACGGAGGCGAAATAGGACTGGCTCACCAAGACCCGCGGCAGCGCATCGGGATTGAGCTCCACCAGCCAGCTCCCGTCCGCAGAGGGACGCACGACGATATCGGGCATGATCGCCTCCGATATCTCGGTCTCGAAACCACTTCCGGGCTTGGGGTTGAGCTGACGGATTTCCGTCATCATGTCGAGCAGATCTTCCTCATCGACACCGCAGACCCGCTTCAACGTAGCAAAATCGCGGCGCGCGAGCAGTTCGAGGTTTTCGATCAGTCGCTCCATGGCGGGATCGAAGCGATCCTTCTGCCGAAGCTGGATCGCCAGGCATTCGCTGAGACAGCGGGCAAAGACACCGGGAGGATCGAGCTGCTGCAGGGTGTCCAGAACCCGTTCCACATCGGCAAGCGTGGTGCCGAGCCGTTCGGCCGTTTCGTTGAGCTCGGCGTGCAGATAGCCGGTGTCGTCGAGCTGGTCGACAAGATGCTGGGCAATCAGCCGATCGGCCATGGCGGGAAGCGAAAATGGGATCTGTTCGTTCAGATGATCGCGCAGCGACACCTGGCCGGCGACGAAGTCGTCCAGGTCATAGCTCTCACCGGCTTCACCCCCTGGCATGGACTTCCATTGGCTGAGCAGCTCCGGCGCATCGGCGCGCTGCGGGCTACCGTCGTCAGGAAAGATATCGCCGAAATTGGTGTCGAGCTCGTCGCTCAGCCGGTTAGCATTGCCGGTATTGTCACTCTCATACCAGTCGCTCGCAAGGTCGCCGGCATTGCGTTCGGAGCCATCCTCGCCATGGGTTTCCTCCATGGCCTCAAACCGTTCGTCCTTCGGCTCACGGTCGCTGGTACTGCCTAGATCCTCGTCATTTGACGCAAATTCCAGCAGCGGATTCTTCTCGACTTCCTGCGCGATGAATTGGGTGAGCTCGAAATGCGTCATCTGCAGCAACTGGATGGATTGCATCAGTTGCGGTGTCATCACCAGGCTCTGGCTTTGGCGCAGGAAAAGATTGGCCGATAGTGCCATGGCGGACGCGGGACTCCCCTTGAACTCCTCGGGAATCCGCGTCTTTTATCACTAAAATTCTCGCGAAATTCCAACTGGCCCAAAAATTGCTTTTTTATTGGATTTGGTCAAGCGGAACTGTGAAGCCGAAGTAAATTTCCGGCGCGCGGTAGCATCCGCTAATATTGGCGGATTGAAAGATGGCATTTCAGCCTATCAGAGGCTGAAATTGTCACCCAGATACAGCTTGCGTACTTCAGGGTTGCTGACGATATCGTTCGCCCTGCCATGGGTCAGCACCTCACCCGCGTGGATGATGTAGGCACGGTCGATCAGGCCGAGCGTTTCGCGAACATTGTGGTCCGTGATCAGCACGCCGATTCCGCGTGCGGTCAGATGATGCACAAGATTCTGGATATCCGCGACCGAAATCGGGTCGACGCCGGCGAAAGGCTCGTCGAGCAGCATGAAGGTCGGGTCGGTCGCCAGCGCACGGGCGATTTCGAGGCGGCGCCGTTCGCCGCCCGAAAGTGCGATCGCCGGCACCGTGCGCAGATTGCGAATGTGGAATTCCTCCAGCAATTCGTCGATCTTGCGCTCCCGCTTCGTCTTGTCCTTTTCATGGACCTCGAGCACGGCGCGGATGTTTTCTTCCACGGTCAGGCCGCGGAAGATCGAGGCTTCCTGCGGCAGATAGCCGACGCCGAGCCGCGCACGGCGGTACATCGGCATCGACGTGACGTTGTTGCCGTCAATTTCGATCGTGCCCTCATCGACCGGCACCAGCCCGGTGATCATGTAGAAGCAGGTCGTCTTGCCAGCGCCGTTCGGCCCCAGCAGGCCAACAGCCTCGCCACGCCGTACCACCAGCGAAACGCCATTCACGACGCGACGCCTGCCGTAGGTCTTGGTGAGGCCGCGGGCGATCAGCGTGCCTTTATAGCGTGCTTTGTCGGCGGCCGGTGCGCCGGATGCCGCAGAAGACGGCCCGGGCACGCCGGGCAAGGTGGAGGTTGTCGATGTCGTCACGAGGGGACCGGTATCAGTTTTTCTTTTGTTGTTGCTGCACTTGCTGCGACTTCGGGTCGAGCTGGATCTGGACGCGGCCGCCACAGGAATCCAACTGGGCTTCGCCTGTCGCCATGTGCACGGTAAGCTGGCAGCCGGTGAAAACGTTCGGCCCGTCAGTCAGAACCACTTTCTTGCCCTTGAGGATGGCAAGCTGGTTGGTCATGTCGAAGGAGCCGTCCTCCGCCGTTGCCGTCTGCGTTCCGGAAACGAGGTAGACCTTGTCGTTGACCAGAATGTGGTCGATGTTGGCATCGCCAGACACCAGCGACTGGTTCTGTTCCTTGGCGGCCTTCGCGACCGGATTGTCGGGCTGCTTGGCGTCACCCGCCTGCTTCTTCTTGTAGAAGACCGTCATCTTGCCGGCCTGCATGGTCGTCGTGCCCTGCACGACCTTGACGTTGCCGGTGAAGACGGCCTGGCTTTCCTGGTCGTGGATCTCAAGCTTGTCGCTTTCGATCTGGATCGGCTGATCCTTGGAAAGGGCAAGGCCCGGCATCGAGCTGGTCGTCGACTGTGCGCCGGCCTCGGCAGCGGCGAAGAATGCTGCGGCGCCAAAGGCACAGAGAAGGCCTGCCTTGCGCAAGCCGGAATTGAAAATTGAATTAGGCCAATACTTTGTCATGAACCGCCCGGCTTCTGTTGGCTATCTGAATTATGGGAAGTGGCGGGTTCGATGTTCATCCGAACCTGCCCGTCGAATTCGATTACGCTCCCCTTATCCGTCATCTTGAGCGAACGCGCAACAACCGACATACCGCCTCGGCTGATTGCGACCTGATCCTGGCTGGAAAGGTCTCCCTTCTTCACGTCCAGGAAGGCGGTCTTGAATTCTGCGTGCAGGCCGTTGTCCATAATGATGGTGAAGGGTTCGGTCAGCTTCAGCGTATCGGCCTGGCGATCGAAATCTGCGCTTTGGGCCGTGACGTGGGCGATCACATCCGTATTGACCGGCATGGATGCCTTGATGGTCTTGAGCGTGATCATATTCGGGTTCTTGATATCCTGCAGCGCTTTTTCGGCAAGCAGTGAATAGCTGATGCCATCCTTGTTGCGGCCGGATATGGCAGGGCGCTCCATGACCACCTTGCCATCCTCGATCTTGGCACCCTCGATCCGGATGTCGGCGGGCAGATAGGCGCGGATGACCGAGACGACGATAAACAGGAGCGAGACCACGACGGCGGCAAGCGGCAACAGCACTCTCAGCCGCTTCACGCGGTTAGAGTGGAAAATCGCGTCTTTATACGCGTTCCGTTCCGGCACCGAGCGCATTGCCTCGCCGGGGGGCTCGATCGTATTGAGCATGCAACTGGTCCGTCTTCTATGATCCGGAAAACCGCATTCACGCTATGCGAGGCTGTGCCAAAAAGCCTATCGGATCGTTTCGCATTATTGCACTGGCTTGCCAATATGGATTTTTTCCTGCCATGGGCGAATTTTAGCAGAAAAATATGCCATCGGCCGGTTTCATCAGGTCGGGCGATGTCCTATCTGATGAACGACAGAGCGACGTCCCGCCGACGACATCGAAAACGGGAAACGCTTTTCTCTGAGGATTGTGCCCGTTTCAAGGTGTCATACATCCGGTTTGTAGCGCTTTCAATTTGTTGCGGGGAGAAATAAGGCGTGATGGATAGTTCTGCAATCGCGGATCGGCGACAATTGCGCCGCAAGCTCGGTTTCTGGCGCATTGTTGCCGTTTTGCTCCTGGTGGCATTGGGCTTTGCGTTTTATCGCTTCGTCTCTGCCGATCTGCCCGATGTGCGCGGTCCGCAGATCGCCCGCGTCAAGATTTCCGGGCTCATCCAGGACGATCCGGAACTTCTGGAGCGGCTGAAGAAGATCCGCGACAATGACCAGGTCAAGGCGCTGATCGTGTCGATCTCCTCGACGGGCGGAACGACCTATGGTGGCGAGCGGATCTTCAAGGCGATCCGCGCGGTCGCCGCCAAGAAGCCGGTTGTGTCGGACATTCGCACCGTCGCTGCCTCGGCTGGCTACATGATCGCGACGGCCGGCGACGATATCGTTGCGGGCGATACCTCCATCACCGGGTCGATCGGCGTCATCTTCCAGTATCCGCAGGTCAAGGATCTCCTCGATAAGGTCGGCGTTTCGCTCGACGAGATCAAGTCGGCGCCGCTGAAGGCCGAGCCGTCGCCCTTCCATCCCGCCAGCGAAGACGCCAAGAACATGATCCGCAATATGGTCATGGACAGCTACGCCTGGTTCGTGGATCTGGTTGCCGAGCGCCGCAAACTGCCGCGCGACGAAGTGCTGAAGCTTGCAGACGGCAGCATCTTCACCGGTCGCCAGGCGCTGCAGAACAAGCTGATCGACACGCTCGGCGGCGAGGACGAAATCCTCGCCTATCTCGAAACGCGCAAGGTCAAGAAGGACCTGCCGATCGTCGATTGGAAGCCGGAAGACAAAACTTCGTCCTTCTTTTGGCCGGGTGCCGCTTCCTGGTTGCTAAATCGCCTCGGTTATGATGATTTTATCAAAGGAGAGAGCCTCCAGAAAATCATGACCGATAAGTTGTTTCTTGACGGCCTGCTTTCTGTTTGGCAGGGTGCAGCCAATTGATAAATCAATGATTTAAGGGGATAGCTGTGATTAAGTCGGAACTGGTGCAGATTGTTGCCGCCCGCAACCCGCATCTCTATCACCGCGACGTCGAAAATATCGTCAATGCTGTCTTGGATGAGATCACCGATGCGCTCGCAGCGGGAAACCGAGTTGAGCTTCGCGGCTTTGGTGCCTTTTCCGTCAAGAACCGGCCTTCACGCTCCGGTCGCAACCCACGCACCGGCGATACCGTCTTCGTCGAGGAAAAATGGGTTCCCTTCTTCAAGACGGGCAAGGAATTGCGCGAGCGCCTGAATCCGGGCGCCGGCGACGATGAGGAAGACGACAACTGATCGGGCCGTTCCGGCCGAGTTTTCCCAAATGCGCCGACGAAAATAGTTGTAGGACATGATTGTGCCGCGACGCGGTGGCACTTGAATCCAGCCGCCTCTTTTCTATTCTGCGGCTGAAGGTGGCTTGGGTGCGTGGCACTCATGGCCGCGGATAAAGGAGCTGCGCAATGGCCAAGAAGATCGTCAATCTGCTGATATTGCTGCCGCTCGGCATCATCCTCATCATATTCTGCGTTGCTAACAGGCAATCCGTCACTTTGGCGCTCAATCCCTTTCGGCCTGAGGATCAGGTGCTGTCGTTGAATGCGCCCCTGTTCGTGCTGTTGTTTGTGGCGCTGATCCTCGGCATGATCGTCGGTGCCGCAGTTACGTGGGTTAATCAGGGAAAACATCGCAAGCGCGCGCGTAACCAGTCGCGCGAGGCCGTACGCTGGCAGGCTGAAGCCGACAAGCATCGCACGCGCGCCGAAGAGATCGCCGGGCAGCTGCCGTCAAAGTGAAGCGGCATCGCCAAGCCGCATCTCTTTATAATCCCCTTCCGGCGACGCGCCGTCGCCGATGATCTCGAAGCCGAGCATCCTGTAGAACGCCATGGCGCGGATGTTTTTGACCAGGCATTTCAGCCGATAGCGGCGCGCTGGCCAATCCGGCAGTGCGGCCAGTAGTGCCTTGCCCGCGCCACGGCCCTGGAATGCCGGCAGGATATAGAGCATGTGGATGAAGTCGTCCGGCTCCCAAATCGCGGCGAAGCCGGCGACTGTGCCATGCTCATCTTCGCAGACGAACAGACGCTCGCCATTCGTGTGAGTGGCGAAGTCTTCCAGTGTAAAGCGATCGGGGTCGACCCAGCGGAATGTCTCGCGGCGGACCTGGAGATAAATCTCCGCGAGCGTCTGCATATCCTGTTCGCGTGCGGGCCGGATGGCCCATGTCTGAGATTTCGATGTCATGATCGACTATATGGGCGCCGAATATGCGCTCAGCAATCAGGCGCCGGATTGACCGTTGATCGCCGCGGTGAAATCGGAAAAAAACTGTTGCGCCAGCTTCTTGGCGCTCGAATCGACCAACCGCGAACCGAGCTGTGCGATCTTGCCACCGACTTGCGCCTTCGCCTCGTATTGCAGGATGGTCTCGTCGCCGTCTTCCTTGAGCACGACGTCTGCGCCGCCCTTGGCGAAACCGGCAATTCCGCCCTTTCCTTCGCCTGATATCGTGTAGCTTTCCGGTGCGTTGATGTTGGAAAGCTTGACCTCGCCATTGAAGGAGGCGGAAACCGGGCCGATTTTCAGCTTTACCGTCGCGGTCAGTTCCGTCGGCGAGATCTTTTCCAGGCTCTGGCATCCCGGGATACATTGCTTGAGGATCTCCGGATCGTTCAGTGCCGCCCATACGGCGTCCCTGGGTGCTGCGATCCGCTCCTCGCCGGTCATGTCCATGCGCAATCCTCCCAATGTGACATTTTGTGCATGGATCATCGCAGATCGGAAAGCGCTTTGCCAAGTGGCGGCCAGATGCTATTTGCACGCACATATCAATTTTGAGACAAGCATGGTGAAACATAGGGAAAGCCGGCCCGGCCAGAAAAGTGCGGGCGGTCTCGGGGCAAAACCCCGGCGTGATATGCCCGGCAAGCCGCCGGCAAAGCCCGCGCATGCTTCGAGGCCAGCCAAGCCTTCGCCCCGTCATGGCGAACGGGTAACCGAGCCGCGCGATGCGGCGACCGCTTCCGCAGCGCCGGAACGTCCGCTGATTGCGCGAACCGGCGAGAGGCCGACGGAGCGCGTGCCGGTGATCCTCGAGTCACTCGGTGCCGGCGATTTCCACCTGATCGACAGCGGTAATGCCCTCAAGCTGGAGCAGTATGGACCGTATCGCATCGTTCGGCCCGAAGCGCAGGCGTTGTGGCCGCCGTCGCTCGCCGCGCATGTCTGGGACAATGCCGATGCGATCTTCACCGGCGATACCGATGAGGACGGCATGGGCCGCTGGCGCTTTCCGCGCGAAGCGCTCGGCGAGACCTGGCCGCTGCAATTGCTCGGCGTCGATTTCCTCGGCCGCTTCACCGCCTTCCGACATGTCGGGGTCTTTCCGGAGCAGATCGTGCACTGGGCCTGGATGAAGGAGCAGGTCGAGGCGGCGAAAAGGCCGCTGAAGGTCCTGAACCTCTTCGGCTATACCGGCGTCGCCTCCCTGGTGGCAGCCGCTGCTGGCGCAGAAGTGACCCATGTCGACGCCTCCAAGAAGGCGATCGGCTGGGCGCGGGAAAACCAGGCCTTGGGCCGCATGGAAAAACTGCCGATCCGCTGGATCTGCGAGGATGCAATGAAGTTCATCCTGCGCGAGGAGCGGCGCGGCAATAAATACGACATCATCCTCACCGACCCGCCGAAATTTGGCCGGGGCCCGAACGGCGAGGTCTGGCATCTATTCGAACATCTGCCGCTGATGCTCGATATCTGCCGCGAAATCCTGTCGCCGAAGGCGCTCGGCCTCGTGCTGACGGCCTATTCCATCCGCGCCAGCTTCTACTCGATCCATGAGCTGATGCGCGAGACCATGCGCGGCGCCGGCGGCGTGGTCGAATCCGGCGAGCTGGTCATCCGCGAGGCCGGCCTTGACGGCCGCACGCCGGGCAGGGCGCTTTCCACCTCTCTCTTCAGCCGCTGGGTGCCGAAATGAACCAGGATTTCCGCAATGACGGTCCACGCAAGGTCGGACAGGTCAAGGAGGTCACCTCGCTTGCCAATCCGATCGTAAAGGACATCAAGGCGCTGACGGTCAAGAAGTCCCGCGAGGAAAGCGGCGCCTTCCTGGCCGAAGGGCTGAAGCTCGTCATCGACGCGCTCGAACTCGGCTGGACGATCCGCACGCTTGTTTATGCCAAGGCCGCCAAGGGCAAACCTCTCGTCGAACAGGTGGCCGCCAAGACGGTGGCGGCCGGCGGTCTTGTGCTGGAGGTCAGCGAAAAGGTCATCGGCTCGATCACCCGCCGCGACAATCCGCAGATGGTAGTCGGCGTCTTCGAGCAGCGCTGGCAACAGCTTCGGGACGTGAAGCCGAAGGCCGGCGAAACCTGGGTAGCGCTCGACCGCGTCCGCGATCCCGGCAATCTCGGCACGATTATCCGCACCGCCGATGCGGCCGGCGCTTCCGGCGTCATCCTCGTCGGTGAGACGACCGATCCCTTTTCGCTGGAAACCGTACGCGCCACCATGGGCTCGGTCTTTGCCGTTCCTGTCGTCAAGGCAACGCCGGAAGAGTTCTTGGCCTGGAAGAAGAAGGCTGAGGTTTCCGTGGTCGCCACCCATCTGGCTGGCGCGGTGGACTATCGCACCATCGATTACAAGAAGAAGCCCGTCGTCATCCTGATGGGCAACGAGCAGTCCGGCCTGCCGGATGCCCTGGCGAAAGAGGCCGATGCGCTCGCCCGCATCCCGCAGGCCGGCCGCGCCGACAGCCTCAATCTGGCGGTCGCGACAGCGGTCATGCTGTTCGAGGCCCGCCGCCATATCCTGACCTTGAGCGAGACCCGATGACCGATAGCGAGACCCACGAACAGCCGACTGCAAAGCCAGCCCTGTTTTCGCGGCCCCTGCCAATCCTGATTTTCATCGTGGTTGCCGTTGTTCTCGACCAGGCCATCAAGATCATGGTCGACAACTGGCTTCCCTTACAGGAAATGGTTCCGGTCATCCCGATGCTGGCCCTTTATCGCACCTATAATCTCGGCGTGGCCTTCTCGATGCTGTCGGGCATGGATGGCTGGTTCATCGTCGGGATGCGGCTCGTCATCGTCGCCTTCGTGCTGTGGCTCTGGCGACGCACGCCCGATCACCGCTGGCTGGCGCATACGGGCTTTGCCCTGATCATCGCCGGCGCTCTCGGCAATCTGCTCGACCGCTTTCTCTACGGTCACGTGATCGATTACATCCTCTTTCATACGCAGACGTGGTCTTTTGCCGTCTTCAATCTTGCCGACAGCTTCATCACCGTCGGTGCAGGCTGCGTCATTCTCGACGAACTTCTCATGCCGAAAAAGGCAAAAGCGTAAAATTCTATCGAATCCCTGAAGGCATCGGGAAGACTGCCCATGATAGCCAGACTGCATGAGCACTCTGGCAGATCTGCAGGAAAAGCTTGCCGCTGCGGCAGTTCACGACCAAACGGGACCGAGCGAAGGGCCGGCCGCCGACGAGTCGTCGCTTGTAAAATCGACAGTACCGCGTGAGGCGGGGCAGCAATCGCCATTGCCCGCGCAGGCCCGGTCGTTGCTGGGCCATTGGCTGAATGGCGGGGGTCTTGTCGCTGGGGCAGCCTTTCTGGTGATTGGCCTCACCGGAGGTCCGCTGCTGCTCGCGGGCCTGTTTGGCCTTGTGGCCCTTGCGCTTGCCGCTGTCGGCATCGTCAAAGCCCGAGGCGCTGCAGGCGAGCCTGAGATTGCCGCTGCCGATGCCAACGAGAGCGAGCATGATCGCTTGTGGGAGCACAGGGAAAGCGCCAATCTCCTTGCCACCGTCCATGATGCGCTCGGTGATATCACCGTCACACGCAGCATCGACCGGCGGATTATGCATGCCAATGCCACGTTCAGCCGATTGACCGGCAGGCCGCATCTGGAGGGCCTGACGCTGGAAGAGACCGGCCTCGTATTCCGTACCGTCACCGGCGCGAAGCATCAGGATGCGGAAATCGCAACGCCCGAGGGGCGGCGCATTTTTGCCTGGCACGATGTCATGTTCCGCGATGCGACGACTGGGCAATTATGCATACAGAGCATCGCGCGCGACGTGACGGAGGAGCGGCAGGTTGCGCGCCTGCGCGAAGACGCCCGATTGAAGGCCGAGTATAACAGCGCCGCCAAATCCCGCCTGCTCGCCACCGTCAGCCATGAGATCCGCACGCCGCTGTCTGGCATTCTCGGCATGAACCATCTGCTCGCCCAGACGCCATTGACCCTGGAGCAGGCAAATTACCTCACCGGCATTCGCCAATCGGGTCACGCGCTGGTGCAGCTGGTCGAAGATCTCCTGGATTTCTCCACGATCGAAGTCGGTCGCTTCCAGTTGCATCCACGGCAGGAGGCTTTGCGGCCGCTGCTGGAAGGCGTCATCGAGATGCTCGCCCATCGCGCCCATGAAAAGGGCATAGAAATCGCTGCAAGCGTTGCGGCCGATGTTCCGGAGAACTTGGAGTTCGATCCTGCTCGGTTGCGCCAGATCCTGTTCAATGTCATCGGCAACGCGGTGAAATTCACCCAGACCGGTGGCGTTCTTGTCAGCGTCGATCTCGATGGCCGGGATTTGACGATATCCGTGCGCGATAGCGGTCCCGGTATGACTGAGGAGGAGCAGGCCCGCGTCTTCGGCGAGTTCGAGCAAGCCGGAACCACGGTGGAAAGAAGCGCCGGCACCGGTCTCGGCCTTGCAATCTCAGCCCGCATCCTGCGCGAATTCGGCGGCGGGCTCAGCGTTGCCAGCGAGCGCGGCAAGGGCAGCGAGTTCGTCATCTCCTTCCCGGTCGGCTTGGTTGCCGGAGGGGACGGATACGACCGGCGCAATACCATGCTCAGGGGCTCTCGTATCCTCCTGCTTGCCCCCGAAGGGGCGGCAAGCACGGCCATCATGCGAACAATACAGACGCTCGGTGGCCGCTGCCGGCTGATCGGCCCGACCGATATGGATGATCTGTTGCCATCCTTCCCGATGGGTGAGGGCGGGGTGTGGACGGATCTCATCGTCGATCATCGCATGGCGCCCTGGTATTTCAGCGAGGGAAATGCGCTTGCGGTGCCCCGGCTGCGCAAGATCTTCCTGGTCAATCCCGAAGAGCGTAACACCCATCCGCTAGACCTTTTCGACGCCTGGCTCATCCGTCCGCTGCGCGAACAATCGCTGATAGACGTGCTGAGGGGCCGTATGCGCGGCATGGAAAGGCGTGAGGCACTGATCGAGGCGGTGTCCGAGATCGGCATAACGACGCCGGAGGCGGAGGACGATCGTGCGCTCGATATCTTGTTGGGCGAGGATGACCCGGTCAATGCGATGCTGGTCCGGGCCATGCTCTCAAAGGCTGGCCACAGGGTCCGCGTCGTCGAGGATTTCGATGGCCTTCGAGCCCGCATCGAAAAGCCCGAAACACGGCCGGAGGTGCTGGTGACGGATTTCAACATGCCGGGCGGCACGGGCGCGGCTGTACTTGCGCAGTTGCGGGCCTATGAACGCAGGCATGGCCTTCCTTCGCTGCCGATCGTCGTGCTGACCGCAGACACCCGCGATTCGATCCGCCGTCAGGCACTTCTGGCCGGAGCCGATGCCGTCATCGTCAAGCCGGTCGATCCAGAGAAGCTGAAGACAGTGCTGAAAGGCCTGTCCCGATCGGTTTTCGAACGCGCCTAAAATTATTTTCGATCTTCGAGCGAAGGACAAGAAAGCCGGCTCATCAATGTTCGATAGAGGGCGGCGAGAAGGTTCAACTTGTGGCATTTGCCGCTGCTAAGTTGGGGACGGCGCGCCTATTCGAAAAATTGCAATGGGCACGGTTCTTGCATTTAGCAAGGCTGCGTGTCACTTTCCTGTCGCACGAATTTGGTTTATGGCGCTATATCGGCCCGTAGGGGGAGAATCGCCATGTCCATCGAAATCTTGAATCGCGAAGCTCAGGGCGAAATGGTTCAGTCTTCAAAGGCAACGGTTGAGCCGGTTGCCAGCGATGTGCTCGGACGCATCGGAAATCTCGAAACGCGCCTTGCCCGCACGGCGCGCGAAATCGATGCCGCTCAGGCCGTACGCTACCGCGTTTTCGTCGAGGAGATGAACGCGCAACTTCCGGCTGACGCCATGCGTCGTCAACGCGACGTCGACAGCTGGGACGCCATTTGCGACCATCTTCTGGTGCTGGATCGCTCGATCGAAGGCGATCCGGAGGACCAGATCGTCGGCACCTACCGCCTGCTGCGCCAGGAAGTGGCCATGGCAAATGGTGGCTTCTATTCGTCATCGGAATTCGACATCGACGCGCTGCTTGCCCGTCATCCCGATAAGCGTTTCATGGAACTCGGCCGTTCCTGCGTGTTGCCGGCATACCGGAACAAGCGCACGGTGGAATTGCTGTGGCAAGGCAATTGGGCCTATGCGCTGAAGCACGGCATGGGCGCGATGATCGGTTGCGCCTCCTTCCCCGGTGTCCTGCCGGAACAGCACGCGCTCGCCTTGTCCTTTCTCTATCACAATGTTGTCGCCAAGGATGACTGGGCCGTCGGTGCTCTGCCGTCGCTCGCCCGGACCATGGACCTGATGCCGGTCGAAGCCGTCAATCCGAAGAAAGCGCTGATGGCGATGCCGCCGCTGATCAAGGGATATCTGCGCCTCGGTGCCATGGTCGGTTCCAACGCCGTTGTCGACCACGCCTTCAACACGACCGATGTGCTGATCGTACTGCCGATCGCCAGCATCTCGGACCGCTACGTCAATTATTACGGCGCGGATGCGGGTCGCTTCGCAAGCTGAAAAATCTCAAGATAGGTCTCAGGGGATCGCAAAAATATCGATCGCATCGGTGATGCCGCGCAGCGCGACATGATGCGATTGCGGCGTGAGACCGCGTCTTGTCATCAGTTCGGCAGCGCGAGGATGATCGAGCACCGAACTGGTGGCGAAGATTTCGCGTGATGTGGCGAGATGCTGGACGCGGGATGCGATATTGACCGTCTGCCCGAAATAATCCTGCCGTTCATTCAGGCTCACGGCGATGCACGGCCCCTCGTGGATGCCGATTTTCAGGAGAAGGTCATCGTTACCGCGCTCATTGTTGAGGCTGAGCATAGCCTCGCGCATCCGCATCGCCGCAGTGAGCGCCCGATCCGGCGTCGGGAACGTCGCCATGACCGCATCGCCGATCGTCTTGACGACGGCACCCGCCTCCGCCGCCACGATCTCATGCAGGATGCCGAAATGGGTTTTGACCAGATCGAAGGCAGCGAGATCGCCTACCCTTTCGTATAATTCCGTGGAACCGCGCAGGTCGGTGAACAGAAAGGTGAGGCTGGTGATCTTCAGTCGCTGATCGATGTCGATCGTATCCGTACGGTAGATGTCACGGAAGGTCTGGTTGGAAAGCAGGTGCTTGGCGGTCAGAAATGGCCGGCGCTGTCCAAGCAGCGTGTGCAGAGCCTCGTTTGCCACGCAGATCGACGGCAGCACGCGAAGGTCCGTGTGGTTCTCCATCTGGATGCGCAAGGGACCGGGCCGCAATTCGATTGCTTCGCTGTGCCGGTGCATGCGATCGAAAACGATTGAGAGGGTCTGCCGTTCCTTCGTCGGCTCTCCCTTCACATCGAGGAATTGCGCTGCATGCGTGACAGGCTCGAAGATGATGGTGAATTCCGCCGGCAATTGAAGCGATATCACCGCTTTCTCGCCGGGCGGCAGCTCGAGCGATTCCAGAACGAATTGATCGACTTTTTCTTCATATCCCTCGTCGGGAAGGTCGATACCCGAGCCCCAATAGATCTGACGGAAATATTCAAGGGGCGGCAGGTCGTGCGGATTGTGCGCTTCTATGTGGCGCACGCGCGGACTGACGGTGAAGGTGACTTCCACCATCTCATCAAGCGTCGGCTCGTAGCCGGCTGCGCAAAGCGTACAGTTGTAGGTGTCGCTTTGCACGGTTTTCAGCGAAGTATTGGCATCCAATACCCCGCCGCAGCCGGGGCAAAGAACATTCCACGACATCTCGAACAGGCCAAGGCGCGACGCGTGCAGGAAGGCATTGATAGTCTGCTCTTCATCGAAGCTATGGTCGGCGGCGAAGGCGAGCGCATTCACACGGTTAAGCTTGCGGTCGGGTGCCTCAAGGACGAGCCGCTCGATAGCATCGACAATCTCAGGCTGCGCAGAATGGCGCAGCACTCCGAATAGGACCTGGGCCTCACTCATCTCGCTATTTTACACCGAATTGACGCCGGAGCCCATCACCTTTGTTGGGTCGCCGGCTCAATTTCATAAGGTAGCGTCTACGACCCCGCACCATAGGCCGCGATCGCGGCCATATTGACGATATCGGAATCCTTGGCCCCCATCGATGTGATCTGCACCGGCTTGTCGAGGCCGACGAGCAGCGGGCCGATGACGGTGGAGCCGCCGAGCTCCTGCAGCATCTTGGTGGAGATCGCCGCAGAGTGGAAAGCGGGCATGACAAGCACGTTTGCCGGTCCGGATAGCCGCGAGAAGGGATAGAGGCTTTCCATGAGCTTGCGGTCCAGCGCCACATCGGCGGCCATTTCGCCGTCGAACTCAAAATTGACGTAGCGCTTGTCGAGAATGTTCACCGCTTCGCGCACCCGCTCGGAGCGTTCGCCCGGGGGATGTCCGAAGGTGGAGTAAGCGAGCATGGCGACGCGCGGCTCATAGCCCATGCGCCGTGCGAAGCCGGCAGCTTCCTCGGCGATATCGGCCAGTTCTTCCGAGGTCGGCATGTCATGCACGGCGGTATCGGCGACGAAGACGGTGCGGCCGCGGGCAAGCACGATTGATATGCCGATGACGCGGTGGCCCGGCTTGGCGTCGATGCAGCGGCGCACGTCGCCGAGCGCGGTCGAATAGTTGCGGGTGACGCCCGTCACCATGCCGTCGGCATCGCCCAATGCGACCATGCAGGCGGCAAAGTGATTGCGGTCGTTATGGATCAGGCGGATCACGTCACGATGCAGGTAGCCCTGGCGCTGCAGCCGGGCATAGAGATAATCGATATAGGCATCGCCCCGCTTCGAGATGCGAGCATTGACGATCTCGAGGCCGGGGCGGTTGAGATCGATACCGGCGCGTTCGGCGGTCGCCTGGATCAGATCTTCGCGGCCGAGAAGGATCGCCGTGCCGAGCCCCTGATTGGCGTAGGAGAGGGCGGCGCGCATGACCTGCTCCTCTTCCGCTTCGGCAAAGACGATGCGCTTCTGATGTCGGCGCACTCGTTCGTAGAGCTGCGCCAGCGTCGAGGCGATCGGATCGCGCCGGGCCGAGAGTTCGCGTGCATAGGCTTCCATGTCTGCTATTTCGCGGCGCGCTACGCCGCTCTCGATCGCAGCTTTTGCGACAGCTACGGGGATTGCCGAGATAAGGCGCGGGTCGAAGGGCACGGGGATGATATATTGCGCGCCGAAGCGCGGCCTTGCGCCCTGATAGGCGGCGACCACATCATCGGGCACGTCTTCGCGCGCAAGACTGGCCAAGGCTCTCACGGCGGCGATCTTCATCTCGTCATTGATAGTGGTGGCGCGCACGTCGAGCGCACCGCGGAAGATATAGGGGAAGCCGAGGACGTTGTTGACTTGGTTCGGATAGTCCGAGCGCCCCGTCGCCATGATGGCGTCGTCGCGGATGCGGGCGACTTCCTCCGGCGTGATTTCCGGATCGGGATTGGCCATGGCGAAGATGATCGGCCGGTCGGCCATGGAGCGGATCATGTCTTCGGAGAAGGCATCCTTCTGCGACAGGCCGAACACGACGTCGGCGCCCTTCATGGCTTCCGCTAGCGTGCGCTTGTCGGTCTTGACCGCATGAGCCGACTTCCACTGGTTCATGCCCTCGCTGCGGCCCTGATAGATCACGCCCTTCGTGTCGCAAAGGGTGACGTTCTCCGGATTGAAGCCCATCGACTTGATCAGCTCGATGCAGGCGATGGCGGCAGCGCCCGCGCCGTTGCAGACGAGCTTGGTGGTCTTGAGGTCGCGCCCTGTCAGCTCCAGTGCGTTGATGAGGCCGGCGGCGGCGATGATGGCGGTGCCGTGCTGGTCGTCATGGAACACGGGGATATCCATGAGCTCGCGCAGGCGCTGCTCGATGATGAAGCAGTCGGGTGCCTTGATGTCTTCCAGATTGATGCCGCCGAAGGAGGGGCCGAGATAGCGCACGCAATTGATGAATTCGTCGACATTCTCGGTATCGATCTCGAGATCGATCGAATCGACGTCGGCGAAGCGCTTGAAGAGGACCGACTTGCCTTCCATGACCGGCTTGGACGCGAGCGCGCCGAGATTGCCGAGGCCGAGAATGGCTGTTCCGTTGGAAATGACGGCGACCATATTGCCACGCGTGGTATAGTCGTAGGCGGTGGCCGGATCGGCAGCGATCGCCTTCACGGGGACGGCGACCCCGGGCGAATAGGCAAGCGAAAGATCGCGCTGGGTCGCCATCGGCTTGGTCGGGTTGATCTCAAGCTTGCCGGGACGGCCGTTCCTGTGGAAGTCCAATGCTTCCTGATCGGTGATCCCCGTTCCCGGACGCGACTTGCTCTTGCTCTCAGCCATTGTTCCTCCAAACCTCCTGTGGGCGACCGGTCCCTCTTGCCCGATAGCTGTTGTCTTCTATAGCGGCGCGCGGATAGGGTGACACCTCATTTTTTTGGAAAAACTGCACCTCCGTGAACGAACGTATTAACGCCAGCATCGATGCTTTCTCGGCCGCCGAGCTTGCCTCGGAGGAAAGCCGCGCCTCGGCTACTCCGATGATGGAGCAATATATCGAGATCAAGGCGAACAATCCCGGTTCGCTTCTGTTCTACCGCATGGGCGACTTCTACGAGCTGTTCTTCGAAGACGCCATCGATGCCTCGCGTGCGCTTGGGATCACGCTGACGAAGCGCGGTCAGCACATGGGACAGGATATCCCAATGTGTGGCGTGCCTGTTCACGCCGCCGATGATTATCTGCAAAAGCTGATCGCCCTTGGTTTCCGCGTCGCCGTCTGCGAGCAGGTAGAAGATCCGGCGGAAGCCAAGAAGCGCGGCGGCAAGTCGGTGGTGCGGCGCGATGTCGTGCGTCTGGTGACGCCAGGCACGATCACCGAAGAGAAGCTGCTTTCGCCCTCCGAATCCAACTATCTCATGGCGCTCACCCGCATTCGCGGTGGCGCCGAGCCGCAGCTGGCGCTCGCCTGGATCGATATTTCGACTGGTGTCTTCCGCCTCGCCGAGACGGAGGCGTCAAGGCTGCTCGCCGATATCCTGCGCATCGATCCGAGAGAGCTGATCCTGCCGGATACCATGTTCCACGATCCGGAATTGAAGCCCGTTTTCGATATACTCGGCCGGACTGCCGTTCCGCAGCCGGCGGTGCTCTTCGATAGTGCCAGCGCTGAGGGGCGAATCACCCGTTACTTCGGCGTGTCGACGCTCGATGGTTTCGGCACGTTCACCCGCGCGGAACTGGCCGCCGCCGCCGCCGCGATTGCCTATGTCGAAAAGACCCAGCTTGCCGAGCGACCGCCGCTGGGGTTGCCGGAGCGCGAAAGCGGCGCCTCCACGCTTTTCATCGATCCCGCCACCCGCGCCAATCTGGAGCTGGTGCGCACGCTCTCCGGTGATCGCAACGGCTCGCTCCTGAAGGCGATCGATCGCACCGTGACCGGCGGCGGTGCTCGCCTCCTCGCCGAGCGGCTGATGTCGCCGCTGACCGACCCTGTCCGTATCAATGAGCGTCTGGATTCGATCGGCTTTCTGACCGAGGAGCCGTCGCTCTGCAGCGATTTGCGTTCGGCATTGAAGCATGTGCCTGACATGCCGCGCGCCCTGTCGCGCCTCGCACTCGATCGCGGCGGCCCGCGCGATCTCTGGGCGATCCGCCAGGGCTTGGCAGCCGCAACCGACGTTGCCCGCATGCTCGGAACTGCACTTCTGCCGGAAGAGCTGAAGGCTGCATTGACCGGGCTCGTTGCCTTGCCCGCCGATCTTGAAGCGATGCTCGCCGCGACACTTGCCGACGAGCTGCCGTTGCTGAAACGCGACGGCGGTTTCTTGAGAGAAGGGGCGAATGCCGAGCTCGACGAAGTGCGGGCGCTCCGCGATCAGTCGCGCCGCGTCATAGCGGGCCTGCAGCTGCAATATGCCGAGGAGACCGGCATCAAGTCGCTGAAGATCAAGCATAACAATGTGCTCGGCTATTTCATCGAGGTCACAGCCGGCAATGCTGGTCCGATGACGGATACAAGCGAAGCCAAGGCGCGCTTCATCCATCGCCAGACCATGGCGAATGCCATGCGTTTCACCACGACCGAACTTGCCGATCTCGAAAGCCGCATCGCCAATGCCGCTGACAAGGCACTGGCGATCGAGCTCGAGGCCTTCGACCGTATGGTCGCGGCCGTGGTGGCTGCTGCCGAGGCGATCAAGGCGGGCGCCCGCGCGCTGTCCGTGATCGATGTTGCAGCCGGCCTTGCGCTCCTTGCCGAGGAGCAGGCCTATTGCCGACCCATCGTCGATGGCAGCCGCATGTTCGCCATCGAGGGCGGTCGCCATCCGGTGGTGGAGCAGGCGCTCCGTCGTCAGGCCGGCGGTCCGTTCGTCGCCAACAATTGCGATCTCTCGCCGAAGTCCGGCGGCAAGGATGGCGCCATCTGGCTCCTGACCGGCCCCAACATGGGCGGTAAATCGACCTTCCTGCGTCAGAATGCTTTGATCGCCATTCTCGCGCAGATGGGCTCTTTCGTGCCGGCCGCTTCCGCCCATATCGGCATCGTCGATCGGCTGTTCTCGCGGGTCGGCGCTTCCGACGATCTGGCCCGAGGCCGTTCGACCTTCATGGTCGAGATGGTCGAGACGGCGGCGATCCTCAATCAGGCGACGGAACGCTCGCTTGTTATTCTCGACGAAATCGGCCGTGGAACCGCGACCTTCGATGGCCTTTCCATCGCCTGGGCTGCCGTCGAGCATCTGCATGAGGCCAATCGATGCCGCGGCCTTTTCGCCACGCATTTCCACGAGTTGACCGTGCTGTCGGAAAAGCTCGGCCGGCTCTCCAATGCCACCATGCGCGTCAAGGAATGGGATGGCGATGTCATCTTCCTGCATGAGGTCGGGCCGGGGGCTGCCGATCGCTCCTATGGCATTCAGGTCGCGCGTCTTGCCGGCCTTCCTGCCTCCGTGGTGGCGCGTGCGCGCGATGTCCTGACGCGGCTGGAAGATGCCGACCGCAAGAATCCGGCAAGCCAGCTCATCGATGATCTGCCTCTCTTCCAGGTGGCCGTCCGCCGGGAGGAGGCAGTTGGCCGGCGCGAGCCGTCCAAGGTCGAGGAGAGGCTTAAAGCGCTGGATCTTGACGATCTGACGCCGCGTGCCGCTCTTGACGTGCTCTATGAACTGAAGAAAACGCTTACCAAAAGCAGCTGACCACAGGCGATATTCCAAGGGCAATATGATGTATCTCGAAGTTCTTCTCGCCGAAGTCCGCATTCTGGGTGAGCGCTTCTCTCCGATCGCCGCGCGCGGCAAGATTTGCGGCGAGGGAGAGCCCCCGGATTGTGACTCCGATCGCGGCCTGCTCGATATTACGCTGTCCTGCAGCCGCATTTCCGATATTTGCTCGAAGATCGCCAAGGCCGGCTATTGGGAATGCGAGCGCGAAATGGTGACGCAGATCGGCGCCCAGTCGCGAAACATATTATATAGCTTGAACGAGCTCAGACGGGCGCTTGAGCCGGCTAGGCCCTAAAACTGCCGATTTCTGCGTCGATTGCCGTCACGCTTCGTCAACTTTGGCCCGGTAGAAATCATGGAAAGACCAGGCCCAGAATGCCTGTGTTAATCGCGGGTCAAAGAGGCTATAGCGCATGCAGACGAAAAAACAGGCGCGCCGGCAACGGGCCGCGGTCAGCGAAGAGAAAGCCGATCGGCAGAGCATGGAAACGCATCATATCGATTTTTCGACCATTCTCGATGTATCCGCGCTGAAGGCGGAGTGCGAGGCTCTCGCCAAACGCGGTCTGGACAAGAATGAAGAGCGCTCCGTGCTGCTGGCGCTGTTGAAAAAGGCAAGCCAGGATGGACGGGAAGAAGCACGGCAATTGCTGATGGCCGACGGCAGCGGGCTCAATTGCGCGCACCGGATTTCCTGGCTGCAGGACCAGATCATCACCGTCATCTACGATTTCACCGTCCGCCACGTCTATCCGAAGCAGGCAGGCGCCTTCTCCGTCACCGCCGTCGGCGGTTATGGCCGCGATACGCTGGCGCCGGGCTCCGATATCGACCTTCTCTTCCTTTTCCAGCCAAAGCCGGCGAGCGAGACGCACAAGGCGGTCGAATTCATTCTCTATATGCTTTGGGACATGGGCTTCAAAGTTGGCCACGCCACGCGCACGGTCGAGGAGTGCATCCGAGAGGCCAAGTCCGACATGACGGTGCGCACCGCCATCCTCGAAACCCGCTATATCTGCGGCAATGTCGCGCTGGAGCGCGAGCTGCAGGCGCGCTTTGACAAGGAAATCGTCACCAATACCGGCCCGGAATTCATCGCCGCCAAGCTCGCCGAACGCGACGAGCGCCACCGCAAGGCAGGCGACACCCGCTATCTGGTCGAGCCGAACGTCAAGGAAGGCAAGGGTGGCCTGCGCGACCTGCACACGCTGTTCTGGATCTCGAAATATTATTATCACGTGCGAGATCCCGCCGAGCTGGTGAAGCTCGGCGTGCTCTCGAAGCAGGAATATCGTCTCTTCGAGAAGGCCGAGGATTTCCTCTGGGCCGTGCGCTGCCACATGCATTTCCTGACGGGCAAGGCGGAGGAGCGGCTTTCCTTCGATATCCAGCGCGATATTGCCGCAGCCCTCGACTATAACGCCCGCCCGGGCCTTTCGGCCGTCGAGCGGTTCATGAAGCACTATTTCCTTGTCGCCAAGGATGTCGGCGATCTCACCCGCATCCTCTGCGCCGCATTGGAGGACCAGCAGGCGAAGGCCACTCCGGGCCTCACCGGCGTCATCAGCCGCTTTGCCAACCGTTCGCGCAAGATCCCCGGCACTGTCGAGTTCGTCGAGGATCGCGGCCGCATCGCGCTTGCCAATCCCGATGTCTTCAAGCGCGATCCGGTCAGTCTCATCCGGCTGTTCTTCGTTGCCGATATCAACGGCCTCGAATTCCATCCGGATGCGTTGAAGCGCGTCACCCGCTCGCTGAGCCTGATCGACAACGATCTGCGCGAGAACGAGGAGGCGAACCGGCTCTTCCTGTCCATCCTCACCTCAAAGCGCGATCCAGCTCTGATCCTGCGCCGCATGAACGAGGCCGGCGTGCTCGGCCGCTTCATTCCGGAATTCGGCAAGATCGTCTCGATGATGCAGTTCAACATGTATCACCACTATACTGTGGACGAGCATCTGATCCGCGCCGTCGAGGTGCTGTCGGAGATCGACAAGGGCAAGGCTGAGGATATTCATCCGCTCACCAACAAGCTGATGCCCAATATCGAGGATCGCGATGCTCTCTATGTCGCCGTCCTGTTGCACGATATCGCCAAGGGCCGCGAGGAGGATCATTCGGAAGCCGGTGCCGCAGTTGCACGCAAGCTCTGCCCGCGCTTCGGCCTTTCACCGAAGCAGACGGAGCTGGTGGTTTGGCTGATCGCGGAGCATCTGACCATGTCGATGGTCGCCCAGACGCGCGACTTGACCGACCGCAAGACCATCATCGATTTCGCTGACCGGGTGCAGTCGCTCGACCGGCTGAAGATGCTGCTGATCCTGACCGTCTGCGACATCCGCGCCGTCGGCCCTGGCGTCTGGAACGGCTGGAAGGGTCAGCTGCTGCGCACGCTCTATTATGAAACCGAGCTGCTGCTGTCAGGCGGTTTCTCCGAAGTGTCGCGCAAGGAACGCGCCGAAGCTGCCGCCGAAGCGCTGGAACACGCACTTGCCGATTGGAGCCAGAAGGAGCGCAAGGCCTACGTCAAGCTGCACTATCAGCCCTATCTGCTGTCCGTGCCGCTGGAAGATCAGATCCGCCATACGCAGTTCATGCGTGAATCCGACAAGGCGGGCAAGGTCCTCGCCACGATGGTACGCACCGACAGCTTCCATGCCATCACCGAGATCACCGTGCTCTCGCCCGACCATCCGCGTCTTTTGACCGTGATCGCCGGCGCCTGCGCCGCGGCCGGGGCCAATATTGCCGATGCGCAGATCTTCACGACATCGGATGGCCGCGCGCTCGACACGATCCATGTCAGCCGCGAATTCCCCGATGATGCCGATGAGCTGCGTCGCGCCGCCACGATAGGCAAGATGATCGAGGACGTGCTGGCCGGCCGCAAGCGGCTGCCGGAGGTCATCGCGACGCGGACGAAGAACCGCCGCAAGAACAAGGCTTTCGTCATCCCACCGTCTGTCATCATCACCAACAGCCTCTCCAACAAGTTCACGGTCATCGAGGTCGAATGCCTCGACCGGCCCGGCCTGCTGTCGGAAATCACGGCCGTTCTTTCGGACCTGTCGCTCGATATCCAGTCGGCGCGCATCACCACTTTCGGCGAGAAGGTCATCGATACCTTCTATGTGGCCGATCTGGTGGGGCAGAAGATTTCCAACGAGAACAGGCGAGCCTATATCACCGCCCGTCTGAAAGCCGTCATGGCCGGCGAGGAGGATGAAATGCGCGAGCGCATGCCCTCCGGCATCATCGCGCCCGCCGCCACGCGCGGCGTCGCCGTCGAAAAGTCAGACACCGAGAAGAAAGCCGGTTCAGCCGCATGAGCCTAGTCAAGAAATTCATCACCGTCGGTGGCGCGACGCTCGGCAGCCGCATCTTCGGCTTCGCCCGCGAAACCTTAATGGCAGCCGCCCTCGGCACGGGGCCGATGGCAGACGTCTTCTACGCCGCCTTCCGCTTTCCGAACCTCTTCCGCCGGCTGTTTGCCGAAGGTGCCTTCAACGCCGCCTTCGTGCCGCTCTTTGCAAAGGAGATCGAGGCGCACGGCATCGAGGGCGCCAAGCGCTTTTCGGAAGAAGTCTTCGGCGTTCTCTTCTCGGTCCTGCTGCTGATCACCATCGTCATGGAACTCGCCATGCCGCTCCTGGTGCGTTGGGTCATCGCGCCCGGCTTTGCCGACGATGCCGAGAAATTCGACCTGACGGTCCGGTTGGCGGCCGTGATGTTCCCCTATCTCATGTCGATGTCGCTGACGGCGATGATGAGCGGCATGCTGAATTCGCTGCATCATTTCTTCGCCGCCGCCGTCGCTCCGATCTTCCTCAACCTGGTGATGATCAGCGCGCTGTTCTACGCGATCTATTTCGGTGCCGATCCGCTGACCACCGCCTGGTACCTGTCCTGGTCGGTATTGGTGGCAGGCGTGCTGCAGCTGGCCGTCGTCTATATCGGCGTGCGTCATGCGGGCATCAGTATCGGCCTGCGCTTTCCGCGCTTCACGCCCAATGTCAAGCGGCTCCTGCTTCTTGCGATTCCAGCGGCCATCACCGGCGGCGTCACTCAGATCAATCTGGTGATCGGCCAGGCAATTGCCTCGGGCAAGGAAGGCGCGATCGCCGCCCTGCAATATGCAGACCGCATCTACCAGCTGCCGCTCGGCGTCGTCGGCGTCGCGGTCGGAATCGTGCTTCTGCCGGAATTGGCGCGTTCGCTGAAGTCGGGCCATATCAAGGAAGCCGCCAATATCCAGAACCGCTCGATCGAATTCGTGCTGTTCCTGACGCTGCCGGCCGCCGTCGCCCTATGGTTGCTCTCCGACGATATCATCCGCGTGCTTTACGAGCGCGGCGCCTTTAACGCAAACAATACAACGCTGGTCGGCTCCATCCTCGCCATCTTCGGCCTGGGCCTGCCGGCTTTCGTTCTGATCAAGGCCTTGCAGCCCGGCTTTTATGCCCGCGAAGATACGAAATCGCCGATGCGCTACACGGCGGTCGCCGTCGCCGTCAATTCGGCGCTGTCCATCCTGCTTTTCCCGGTGCTGGCCGAACGCGGCATTGCGCTCGCCGAGGCGGTTGCCGGATGGCTGAACGCTGTACAGCTCTTCGTTACGCTCTATCGCCGCGGGCATCTTGTCTGGGAATGGTCGCTGGTGCGCCGCACCGTCATGCTGCTCGTCTCCTCCGCCGTCATGGGCGGCGTCATCGTATATTTGTCTCATCGGTGGGAGCCGCTTCTGGGGTCCGGCGCGACGCTGCTCACCAAGACCGGCGTCTTGGGCCTGCTCATATTGATTGCGATGGCGGTTTATTTCATTATGGCCTTCCTGATCGGCGGCGTGGATTTGGGCATGGTACGCCGCAATTTGAAGCGCAAGCGGGCGAAACCCATTTCGGACGCGGAAGTCGTGAACGGGGACTAATCAAACTCCTTTACCCCGATCCTTCCAGCAATTGGGGTGAGAGGATGATTTTGCCAGAAAGGAGCCCTCTCATGCCCCAATCCCTCTTCCTCGTCGCCCTGGTTGTCGATGATTACGACCGTGCCAAAGCCTTCTATTGCGATGCCCTTGGCTTCGAGTGCTTGGCTGACGAGGTGCAGCCGGAGGGCAAGCGCTGGGTTGTCGTGAGGCCGAAAGGCGGGGAAGGGGCAGCGCTCCTGCTGGCCCAAGCTGCCAGTGACAGCCAGCGCGCAGCGATCGGCAACCAGACCGGCGGCCGCGTCGGCTTCTTTCTCAAGACCGACGATTTCGCCCGCGATCACGCCGCGATGAAGGCAAAGGGCGTGCGTTTTCTGGAGGAGCCGCGCCAAGAGGTCTATGGCACGGTGGCCGTCTTCGCCGATCCCTATGGCAACACCTGGGACCTGATCCAGCATTCTTCGTGAAACTCTGTCACATGGCCTCTTGATCCCCGCCGATCCCGCGTGCATAAGCCGCTCGAAACCAGGGGTCGAGTGTAAGCTCGCCCAGGCCCTCCACAAGCCTTTTGAGGACGACATGACCGAATTCAAGCCGCTCGTATTCTCCGGCGTCCAGCCGACCGGCAATCTCCACCTCGGTAACTATCTCGGCGCGATCCGCAAGTTCGTGGCCCTGCAGGCCAACAACGACTGCATCTATTGCGTCGTCGACATGCATGCGCTGACGGCGCAGCTCGTCCATGAGGACATGCCGAACCAGACGCGCTCGATCACCGCGGCCTTCCTTGCCGCCGGCATCGACCCGGAAAAGCATATCGTCTTCAATCAGTCGGCCGTGCCCGGCCATGCCGAGCTCGCCTGGATCTTCAACTGCGTCGCCCGTATCGGCTGGATGAACCGCATGACGCAGTTCAAGGACAAGGCCGGCAAGGACCGCGAGCAGGCCTCGCTCGGTCTTTACGCCTATCCGAGCCTGATGGCCGCCGACATTCTGCTCTATCGCGCTACCCATGTTCCCGTCGGCGACGACCAGAAGCAGCATCTGGAGCTGACTCGCGACATCGCGATGAAGTTCAATCTGGACTACATGGAGCATATCCGCCGCACGGGCTACGGCATTGACATAACCGTCGGCGACGAGCCGGTGCATGCCTATTTCCCGATGGTCGAGCCGCTGATCGATGGCCCGGCGCCGCGCGTCATGTCGCTGCGTGACGGCACGAAGAAGATGTCGAAATCCGACGCATCGGACCTCTCACGCATCAACCTGCTCGATGATGAGGAAAACATCTCCAAGAAAATCCGCAAGGCCAAGACCGATCCGGATGGCTTGCCGAGCGAAATCGCCGGTCTCGCCGGTCGCCCCGAGGCCGACAATCTGGTGGGCATCTACGCGGCCCTTGCCGATAAGTCGAAGGCGGAGGTTTTGTCCGAGTTCGGCGGTCAGCAGTTCTCGGTCTTCAAGCCGGCGCTGGTCGATCTCGCCGTACATGTGCTCTCGCCGATCACGACGGAAATGCGCCGCCTGATGGCCGATCCCGGCCATATCGACGCCGTTCTGCGCGATGGCAGCGCCCGCGCCCGCGCCCGCGCCGACGTGACCATGAAGCAGGTTCGCGACATTATCGGTTTTCTCTATTGATGTTATCGTCATGCAAGCCTCTCGGTCGCAAAACGGGGGCTTGCAAAACGCCGCCTTCAGGTGTCAGAGTCGCCGCATGGTTTCAAAACGTCTCTCTCGGCTCGAAGGTCATCGCCGCAAGTTCATGGCGGTCATCGACGGCACGCCCGAGTGCCAGCGCGCCGTCCATTATGCCGGCCGGCGCGCCAAGAACTCCAATGGCGGCCTCGTTCTGCTCTATGTGATTCCCGAGGGCGACTTCCAGCAATGGCTTGGCGTCGAGGAGATCATGCGGGCGGAAGCGCGCGAGGAAGCAGAGGCAGCAACGGCAAAGGCGGCGCAGGCCGTGCGCGAGAATGTCGGGATTGACGCCGAAATTGTCATTCGTGAGGGATCGGCCGCAGAGCAGATCAATGCCTTGATTGAAGAGGATCGGGACATCGCGCTCCTCGTTCTTGCGGCGGGGTCTGCCAAGGAAGGTCCCGGTCCGCTGGTTTCGTCGATCGCCGGTCGCGCAACCGCTTTTCCGATCCCGGTGACGGTGCTTCCGGACACGCTGAGCAACGAGGAAATCGACGCTCTGAGTTGATGGATCGACGCCATTTCTTGAGAAACATTCTCTTGAATAGAATGGCCAAAAGGCCTATCTTCTTTTGAAATATTCTAAAGTCGGGACAGGGTTTTCGCCTGCCGCATGGAGATCAAGATGTTCATTCAGACCGAAGCGACGCCGAACCCCGCGACCCTCAAGTTCCTGCCGGGCAAGGTGGTGATGGAAAACGGCACGGCCGAGTTCCGTAGCGCCGAGGAAGCCGAAGCTTCGCCGCTGGCTGCCCGCCTCTTCGAAATCCCGGGCGTCATCGGCGTTTACTTCGGCTACGACTTCATTTCCGTTTCCAAGGAAAATCAGGAATGGCAACATCTGAAGCCCGCTATCCTCGGTTCGATCATGGAGCATTTCATGTCCGGCAAGCCGGTCATGGGCTCGGCGTCGGTTCTCTCCGAAGTGCAGGATGCCGGCGGCGAATTCTTCGATGAAGGCGATGAATCGATCGTGCTGACCATCAAGGAGCTGCTGGAGACGCGTGTTCGTCCGGCCGTTGCCCAGGATGGCGGCGACATCACCTTCCGCGGCTTCCGTGACGGCAAGGTATATCTCAACATGAAGGGTTCCTGCGCCGGTTGCCCGTCCTCGACGGCGACGCTGAAGCATGGCGTGCAGAACCTGCTGCGCCATTTCGTGCCCGAAGTTCAGGAAGTCGAAGCCGTTTAATATTCAGGCTTTTCGGAAAATTTGACATGATCGTACTGGCGCTCGACACGGCAGGTGTGGATTGCGCTGCCGCTGTGTATGATAGCGGCAGTGATTCTGTGATGGGGGAGGTCACGGAAACGATCGGACGGGGGCATGCCGAGCATCTGATGCACGTTGTCGACGGAGCGCTGGCGAAAGCCGGCGTAGCGCTTTCGGCGATCGAGCGTGTCGTCGTGACCGTCGGCCCCGGTTCCTTCACCGGCATCCGCATCGGCGTTGCAGCCGCACGCGGATTTGCACTTTCCCTCAATGTTCCAGCAGTCGGCATCACGACCCTCGAGGTCATGGCCGCGACCGCCAGAGCACAGAATCCGGGCAAGTCGGTTCTGGTTGCCATCGATGCCAAGCGCGAGGAGATCTATCTCCAGAGCTTCGGTGCCGATGGCAACCCGCTGGACGAGGCTCGGGCCGTGACGATCGACGAAGCGCGGGCAATCGCCGGCGCCTTTGATGGTATCGTCACTGGAACGGCCGTCGCCCGGTTAAGCGACGCGCCGCCTGCGGAGCGGCCAGACGCATTTCCGATTGCCATCGTCGCCCGGCTGGGCGCTGGCAAGCCTGCCGGCGAAAAGCCGAAGCCGCTTTATCTTCGCGGACCCGATGCCAGACCGCAGGCCGGATACGCAGTTGCCAGGCAATAGACATGCTCGAATCTTATCTGACCTTGAAAGCCGAATACGAAATCGTCCCGATGGAACTGAAGGATTGCGCCGAAGTGGCGCTCCTACATGGCGAACGGTTCCCGCGGGTTTGGGACGAGACTGAATTTCAGGGTCTCCTTTCGCAGGAGACCACCTTCGGCTTCGTCGCCCGTCAGACCAATGCCATCCTCAAAAAGGCGCTTCCCGGCTTCGTGCTGGCTCGGCATGTGGCGGGTGAGGGCGAAATCCTGACAATCGCCGTCAACGCCAAACTCGGACGCTCCGGCCTTGGCTGGCGCCTCATGCAAGCGGCTTTGCGTGAAACCCGCAATCGCGGTGGCGAAACCATGTTTCTCGAAGTCGACGGCAGCAATCAGCCGGCCCTCGGCCTTTATCGCAAGCTCGGTTTCGAGACGGTCGGTGAGCGCAAGGCTTACTATGTCGGCGAAAACGGCCAGAGGTCGACGGCGCTTGTCATGCGCCGCGTTCTTCGCTAGTCCCTTGTCACAGTCCCAACAGACCGAAGACAGCAATCGATGGATGATGCCGTAAAATCCCTGGAGGAGCTTTGCGCCGAGCGTGGCATGCGCATGACGGACCAGCGCCGGGTCATTGCGCGCATCATCGAGAGCTCCGGCGATCACCCGGATGTCGAGGAGCTCTATCGACGCTCCGTGCAGGTGGATGCCAAGATATCGATCTCCACTGTGTACCGCACCGTCAAACTGTTCGAGGACGCCGGCCTTCTTGCCCGCCACGATTTTCGCGATGGCCGCTCCCGCTACGAGACCGTGCCGGAGGAACATCACGATCACCTGATCGACCTGAAAAGCGGCGCGGTAATCGAATTCCATTCGCCGGAGATCGAGGCTTTGCAGGAACGCATTGCCCGTGAACATGGCTTCAAACTCGTCGACCACCGGCTGGAGCTTTACGGCATCCCGCTGAAGAAGGACGAAGGTTGACGTGAAGGCTTTCATGCAGGAGCGAACGATTTGATGACCTGGCTGCGCATCGGCTGTGCCGCCGTGGTCATTGGCGTCGTCAGCGCGGTGATGCTGCCGCTGCAGATCCTCTGCCTGCGCTTTGATTGGAAGCTTCGGCGCTATCTGCCGCGCTATTGGCATCGCATCGTCTGCTATTGGCTTGGCGTGCGCATCCACGTGGTCGGCAAGATGGAGACGAGCCGGCCTCTCATGTTGGCGTCCAACCACTCGTCCTGGCTCGATATTCTCGTACTTTCGGCAGTCGCCGATGTCTCTTTCATCGCCAAGTCGGAGGTGCGGGACTGGCCGGTCTTCGGGCTTTTCGCACAATGGCAGAAGAGCGTCTTTGTCGAGCGCGAACAGAAGCGCAAAACCGGCGAGCAGGTGAATGAGATCGCCGACCGCATGGCAGACGGCGAAATCATGGTGCTGTTTCCCGAGGGGACGACCTCGGACGGCAATCGGCTGCTCGAAGTCAAATCCTCGCTGTTCGGTGCTGCCGCTGCCGCCCTGCCGAAGACGCCGGATGCCGTCGTGCATGTCCAGCCGGTCGCGGTCGCCTATACTCGCGTCCATGGAACGCCGATGGGCCGCTATTATCGCCCGCTGACGGCGTGGCCCGGTGATATCGAGCTTGTGCCGCACCTGAAGGGCATCATCCAGTGCGGTGCCATCGATGTCGACGTCTGTTTCGGCGAGGCGGTGGATTATCGCGCCGGCACCAATCGCAAGGAAGTCAGTGCCACTATCGCCAAGCGGATCCGTAATATGCTTGCCAGCCGCCTGCTCGGGCGCGAGATCGCCTGATTTCCAGGTGATTCCAACTTTTCCATTTTCTCCGAAGGCAAAAGCCACTACATAGCGGCCCATGACAAAGGACAGCCTGACCCTCGACGCCCCGGCGACCGACACTCTGCAGCTCGGCCCCCGCGACGGCTCCAACAGCCGCAAGGTTTTCATCAAGACCTACGGCTGCCAGATGAACGTCTATGATTCCACGCGGATGAGCGATGCGCTTGCCCGTGACGGCTACGAGCCGACCGAGGACATGGAAGAGGCCGATCTCGTCCTTTTGAATACCTGCCATATCCGTGAGAAGGCGGCCGAAAAGGTCTATTCCGCGCTTGGCCGCCTGCGCGAAATGAAGAAGCGCAAAGCCGCCGACGGCCGCGAGATGATGATTGGCGTTACCGGCTGCGTTGCTCAGGCCGAGGGCGAGGAAATCCTGCGTCGCGCGCCTGCCGTCGATGTCGTCATCGGTCCGCAGACCTATCATCGCCTGCCGGACGCGCTGCGTCGCGCCAAGGAAGGCCAGCGCGTCGTTGACACGGAATATGCGATCGAGGACAAGTTCGAACACCTGCCGATCGCAGAGAAGGCGAAGATCCGTGCCCGCGGCGTCACTGCCTTCCTGACGGTGCAGGAAGGCTGCGACAAGTTCTGCACCTTCTGCGTCGTGCCCTATACGCGCGGCTCCGAAGTCTCCCGCCCGGTCTCCCAGATCGTCGAGGAGGCCGAGAAGCTGGTGGATGGCGGCGTTCGCGAGATCACGCTGCTCGGCCAGAACGTCAATGCATGGCACGGCATCGGCCCGAAAGGCGAAGCTTGGAGCCTCGGCGACCTCCTCTATCGCCTGGCGGAAATCCCTGGTCTCGCGCGCCTGCGCTACACGACCAGCCACCCGCGCGACATGGACGATCGCCTGATCGGCGCACATCGCGACCTGCGGACGCTGATGCCCTATCTGCATCTTCCGGTTCAGGCCGGCTCGGATCGCATCCTGAAGGCGATGAACCGGCGACATACGGCGGCCGAATACCTGACGCTTGTCGAGAAGATCCGTACTGCACGCCCGGATATCGCCCTTTCTGGTGACTTTATCGTCGGCTTCCCGGGGGAGACAGACCAGGATTTTGAGGATACACTGAAGCTCATCGAGGAGGTGAATTATGCACAGGCCTTCTCGTTCAAATATTCGACGCGGCCGGGCACGCCCGGTGCGGAGCTGAAGGATCAGGTGCCCGAAGAGGTCAAGACCGAGCGGCTGGAGCGATTGCAGGCGTTGCTCCTGCGGCAGCAGCATGCGTTTGCGGAGGCTTGCGTCGGCAAAACAGTGGATATCCTTCTGGAAAAGCCGGGCCGGATGCCGGGCCAGTTGATTGGACGCTCCCCTTGGCTGCAATCTGTGAATGTTGATGCAAAAGCATCGCAAATCGGTGACATTATAAACGTACGAATCACCGGAACCAGCACCAACAGCCTTTTCGCTGAATTGCTCTAGGTTCCGGACGGACCAAAGGAGCCGCACCGCTTGAACGGACAGGAATTGGTTTCTTCTTCATCGCGCCAGCCCCGCATCGCGAGCGACGCCAATCACTTCACCCTGACGTTCGAAAACAATCGGTTCGCCAGCGAACTTTTTGGGCAGTTCGACCAGAATCTGAAGCTTCTGGAGGAGCGCCTCGGCATAGACGCGCGCGCTCGCGGCAATTCCGTCGTCATAACAGGCGATGTGCTGGCCACCAATCAGGCGCGCCGCACGCTCGATTACCTCTATGACAAGCTGCAAAAAGGCGGCAATGTAGAGCGTTCCGATGTGGAAGGGGCAATCCGCATGGCGGTTGCCGCCGACGATCAATTGACGCTGCCGACCATGGAGAGAAAAGCCAAGTTGACGATGGCGCAGATTTCGACGCGCAAGAAGACGATCATTGCGCGCACGCCGACGCAGGATGCCTATATGCGGGCACTGGAGCGGTCTGAGCTCGTCCTCGGTGTCGGCCCTGCCGGTACCGGCAAGACCTATCTCGCCGTCGCGCATGCTGCCCAGCTCTTGGAGCGCGGTGCGGTGGAAAAGATCATCCTGTCGCGCCCGGCCGTCGAAGCCGGCGAGCGTCTCGGCTTCCTGCCCGGCGACATGAAGGAAAAGGTCGATCCCTATCTGCGCCCCCTCTATGACGCGCTTTACGACATGATGCCCGGCGACAAGGTCGAACGTGCCATAACAGCAGGCGTCATCGAGATCGCGCCGCTCGCCTTCATGCGTGGCCGCACGCTTGCCAATGCCGCCGTCATCCTCGACGAAGCGCAGAACACGACATCCATGCAGATGAAAATGTTCCTGACGCGTCTCGGCGAAAATTCGCGGATGATCGTGACGGGCGATCCGAGCCAGATCGACTTGCCGCGCGGCGTCAAGTCCGGCCTGGTCGAAGCGCTCGAGCTGCTGAATGGCGTCGAGGGCATCACCATCGTCCGCTTCAAGGATACGGACGTCGTCCGCCATCCGCTGGTGGCGCGCATCGTCCGGGCCTATGATTCCACCTATGCCGCAAAGGCCGAGGAGAGCGATCCGCAGATCTGATCTGCGGCCCGAAAGCTCATGGCCGAACTCGACATACAGATCAGCGTGGAGGAGGGCGATTGGCCCTCAGAAGAAATATTGCAGTCGCTTGCCGAGCGCGTGCTGGGCGAAGCTGCAAATTATCTCAAGAAAAACGAGAAGCAGCCATTTCCAAAAATGGCGCCCGAATTGTCGCTGGTTTTCACCGACGATGCCTCGATCCGCGAGATCAATGCGGAATGGCGCTCTCAGGACAAGGCGACGAACGTTCTTTCTTTTCCAGCTTTTCCGCTTGAACCCGGTGGCACGCCCGGCCCCATGCTGGGCGATATCATCATCGCCAGGGAAACGGTGGAGCGTGAGGCGGTGGAGCTCGAAAAGAGTTTTGACGACCATCTCACGCATTTGATGGTGCATGGTTTCTTGCATCTCTTCGGCTACGACCATATGAATAATAGCGAAGCCGAAAGAATGGAGGGGCTGGAGACTCGCATTTTGGCTGGTCTTGGCCTATCTGATCCCTATGCGGGACAAGACCCCATTTGATCTGAACCCTGTCTGACCAGGAACAATGAGCGACTTTACGACGAGATCGGCCCCCGAGGCCAAAGACGGAGCCGATGCAGCCTCCTCCGACGAGGTAGGCAGTAGTAGCAACGGCAAGCGATCCCACTCTTCCTTTTGGGCACGTGCCGCGCGCATTCTGCGCCCGGCACAAGATTCCGCCCGGTTGCGCGAGGACCTTGCCGACGCGCTGATGACCAACGCGGCCGGCGACGACGCCTTCTCCGCGGACGAGCGGGCGATGCTGCACAATATCCTGCGCTTCCGCGAGGTGCGCGTCGAGGATGTCATGGTGCCGCGCGCCGATATCGAGGCCGTGGACCAGAATATCACCATCGGCGAGCTGATGATCCTCTTCGAGGAAAGCGGCCGTTCACGCATGCCCGTCTATGCCGATACGCTGGATGATCCGCGTGGCATGGTGCATATCCGCGACCTGCTGTCCTATGTCGCCAAGCAGGCTCGCAACAAGCGCCGCAGTGGCAGTGCTAAGACGGCGGCCACCGCAACGGCAGCACCTGCGGCCGAAAAGCCGGTGCGGTCCGCCAAGCCAAATTTCGATCTTTCGCGCGTCGATCTGCAGAAGACGCTGGCTGAGGCCGGCATCATCCGCAAGATCCTCTTCGTGCCGCCCTCGATGCTCGCCTCCGACCTGCTGCGCCGCATGCAGGTCAACCGCACGCAGATGGCCCTCGTCATCGACGAATATGGCGGCACGGACGGTCTGGCCTCGCATGAGGACATCGTCGAAATGGTCGTTGGCGATATCGACGACGAGCATGATGATGAAGAAGTCATGTTCAAGCGCGTCTCCGAGGACGTCTTTGTTGCCGACGCCCGTGTCGAGCTGGAGGAGATCGCCGCTGCGATCGGTCCTGATTTCGATATCGCCGAGCAGGTGGACGAGGTGGATACGCTTGGTGGCCTGATCTTCTCCGCGCTCGGACGCATTCCCGTGCGCGGTGAGGTGGTGCAGGCGCTTCCGGGCTTCGAGTTTCATATTCTCGATGCCGATCCGCGCCGCATCAAACGGGTGCGCATCACACGCAAGCGTCATGCCGTCCGGCGTCGTCCAGCAAAGCTCGAGGGCGAAGCGGGAACGTCTGAACGCGGCTTGCTGGCCCACGAAGCGATCGCCGAGGAAATGCCAACCGAACGCAATGCCGCCAGCCAATAAATGGCGCTTCAGCGGGACAAATCGCTGCTTTTTTGAAAGACTGCCGCCAGTTGATTCGCGATTGGACGGAGCTGGCGCATGGAATGGCTTTCGGGCAAGGTGATCCTCGTCTGGGGTTTCAAACGTGCGTTGCTTGCAATCCTTGCCGGAGCCATCGGGGTGCTGGCGCTGCCGCCCTTCGGCTTCTTCGCGGCGATGTTCATTTCTTTCACGCTGCTCGTTTGGCTGCTGGATGGCGTTGCTGCCGGCCCGGATAGCGGTCTGCTCGGGCGTCTGTGGCCGGCTTTCTTCACCGGTTGGCTGTTCGGCTTCGGTTATTTTGTCGCCGGCCTCTGGTGGCTCGGCCACGCGCTGCTGATCGATGCCGACGAGTTCGCCTGGGCCTTGCCGCTCGCGATCCTCGGTCTTCCCGCCTTCCTGGCCGTCTTCTACGGCGTTGCGACCATGCTTGCCCGCATCCTGTGGTCCGATGGCATGGGACGCATCGCCGCGCTTGCCTTCAGCTTCGGCATTCTAGAATGGCTGCGCAGCTTTCTTTTCACCGGCTTTCCCTGGAATGCCATTGGCTATGGCGCCATGCCCATTCCGCTGATGATGCAATCGGCGCATGTGATCGGGGTGCTCGGGGTCACCGTGCTTGCCGTCTTCGTCTTCGCGGCACCGGCATTGCTCGGCACGCGCCAGGGCCGGGTGCCGGGGCTTGGGCTTGCCGTTCTCATCGTTTCAGCCCATTTCGGCTATGGCTATTATGCACTGAGCCAGCCGGAGGCGCCGTTGGCAGGTGTGAAGACGGCGCCTGTCGTGCGCATCGTCCAACCTTCCATCGACCAGGAAGCCAAGATGGACACCGCCGCCGATCGCGCCGCCATCTTCGACAGGCACCTGGCACTTTCCGTGCAGCCGCCTGCCAATGGCGGCAAGCGGCCTGATATCATCGTCTGGCCGGAAACGGCCGTGCCCTTCATCCTCACCGACAATCGCGACGCGCTCGCCCGCATCGCCGATCAGCTCGATGACGACCAGATCCTGATTACCGGCGCCGTCCGCATCGAAGATATGGGACCCGGCGTCGATCCGCGCTATTACAACTCCATTTACGTCATCGATGGGCGAGGTCAGATCATCGGGGCCTCCGACAAGACCCATCTGGTTCCTTTCGGAGAATACGTCCCCTTCGAACATATCCTCGGCTATCTCGGCATCGAAAATGTCATCGAACTGCCGGGAGGGTTTTCGGCGGCCGCCAAACGGGAATTGCTGAGCATGCCGGATGGTCTGAAATTCTATCCGCTGATCTGTTACGAGATCATTTTTCCGAACGAGATGACCCCGGAGATCAGGCAGGCCAACGCCATCCTTAACGTTACGAACGACGGCTGGTTTGGCGATACGCCAGGCCCATACCAGCATTTCCTGCAGGCAAGAGTGAGAGCGGTGGAGCAGGGATTACCGCTGATTCGGAGCGCCAATACTGGTATTTCAGCATTTGTTGATGCACACGGACGTCTGCTTTCTGGTATCGATTATAACCAGCAAGGCTTTATTGACGCTACTCTGGGTGGCGCAACCGTTTCGCGCATCGACGATAAGGCCAGAAAAACATACTTTTGGTTGATCATCGCTGCAGCCGGTATGATCGCTGCGATTTCGCGCATGGGTTTTATTTTTAGGGTGAATTGACCAAAAAACCCTAAAATTGCATAGTGCTAGACATCCGCCTTTTGAACGTAGACTGGAGGCCTTGGGGGCATCGGCTGCAACGTAGCGTTATAGGGGTGGAGAAGGGTACCGGGTGGCAGGTCCTGAATTCAACCTATGTTAGGGTAAAATGATGATAGAGAATAAAAAGAAGCCGAACCCCATCGACATTCATGTCGGTAGCCGCATACGCCTCCGCCGCACGATGCTTGGTATGAGCCAGGAGAAGCTCGGCGAAAGCCTCGGAATTACGTTTCAGCAGATTCAGAAATACGAAAAAGGCACCAATCGCGTCGGCGCCAGCCGCCTCCAGAACATCTCCAGCATCCTCAATGTCCCGGTCTCCTTCTTTTTCGAGGACGCGCCGGGTGAGCACGCAGCCGGTGCCGGCGGCATGGCCGAAGCATCCAGCTCCAACTACGTCGTCGACTTTCTGTCTTCTTCCGAAGGATTGCAGCTTAACCGCGCCTTCGTGAAGATTTCCGATGGCAAGGTCCGACGCAAGGTTGTCGAATTGGTCAAGGCACTCGCGGCCGAGGCTGACGCTGAGTAAGCAGTACTTCGAAAGCAAGCGAAGATCGAGAAAGTCGGGAGGCGGCCGTTTTGGCCGCCTTTTCCCTATTTAAGGCAAAATTTTATCACTTTGGCGGGGATATAAAGATATATTTATGTCCTTGTGCGACTTGTTTTTCACGCCGGAGACGAATATCAAAAGCAGAGATTTGTTCTTTGAGGGGAATCCCGTATGCGCGCGAATTATCTGTTTACGAGTGAGTCTGTTGCCGAAGGTCACCCGGATAAAGTTTGTGACCGCATTTCCGATGAAATCGTCGATCTGGTTTACCGCGAGGCCACAAAGACCGGCGTGAACCCTTGGAGCGTGCGCATTGCGTGTGAGACCCTTGCCACCACCAACCGCGTCGTCATCGCCGGTGAGGTTCGTCTTCCGCCGAGCCTGATGAAAAAGGACAAGGACGGCAACGACGTCATCAATCCTTCGAAGTTCAAGGCCGCCGCCCGCCGCGCCATCAAGGATATCGGCTACGAGCAGGACGGCTTCCACTGGAAGAAGGCCCGCATCGATGTGCTTCTGCACTCGCAGTCCGCCGATATCGCCCAGGGCGTCGACAATGCCGCTGACCAGCAGGGTGACGAAGGTGCCGGCGACCAGGGCATCATGTTCGGCTACGCCTGCAAGGAAACGCCTGACCTCATGCCGGCGCCGATCTACTATTCCCACAAGATCCTGCAGCTGCTCGCAACCGCCCGCAAGAAGGGCGATGGCGAAGTCGCCAAGCTCGGGCCTGACGCCAAGAGCCAGGTGACAGTTCGCTACGTCGACGGCAAGCCCTCCGAAGTGGCCTCGATCGTGCTGTCGACCCAGCATCTCGACGATAGCTGGGATTCGAAGAAGGTACGCGCCGTCGTCGAGCCCTATATCCGCGAAGCGCTCGGCGACCTGAAGATTGCCTCCGACTGCAAGTGGTACATCAACCCCACCGGCAAGTTCGTCATCGGCGGTCCGGACGGTGATGCCGGCCTCACCGGCCGCAAGATCATCGTCGATACCTACGGCGGCGCTGCCCCGCATGGCGGCGGTGCTTTCTCGGGCAAGGACACGACCAAGGTCGACCGTTCCGCTGCCTATGCTGCGCGCTACCTCGCAAAGAACGTCGTTGCCGCCGGTCTTGCCGATCGCTGCACGATCCAGCTCTCCTACGCGATCGGCGTTGCCCAGCCGCTGTCGATCTATGTCGACCTGCACGGCACGGGCAAGGACGTCACCGAGGATCAGGTCGAAGCGGCCATCCGCAAGAACATGGACCTTTCGCCCACCGGCATTCGCCGTCACCTCGACCTCAACAAGCCGATCTACGCCAAGACCTCGGCTTACGGTCACTTCGGCCGCAAGGCTGGTCGCGACGGCTCCTTCTCCTGGGAGCGTACGGACCTGGTGAAGGCTCTCAAGGAAGCCGTAAAGCTCCGGGAAGCCGCATGATCGATACCGAGCGCCGGTCGCGGGCGACGGAAGCATTCTTCGGCCGCCGCAAGGGTAAAGCCTTGCGCGGCCAGCAGGCCGAAAAGCTGGAAGTATTGCTGCCGCAGTTCATCCTCGATCTTTCCGCCCCGGCGCCGCAGCCGTTGAACGATCTCTTCCCTGTGCCGACCGAGCGTCTGCGCCTGGAGATCGGTTTCGGCGGTGGAGAGCATTTGATCCACCGGGCGCTGGAGCAGCCGAAGACCGGCTTCATCGGGGTAGAACCTTTCGTCAATTCGATGCAGAAGCTGCTTGCGAGCGTCGACGACGCTGGCGCGCGCAACATCCGTGTCTACAATGACGACGCGACGCAGGTGCTGGATTGGTTGCCTGACGCCTGCCTGGACCAGATCGATCTGCTCTATCCCGATCCCTGGCCGAAGAAGAAGCATTGGAAGCGCCGCTTCGTTTCGCAGGTGAACCTTTCCCGCTTCCATCGCGTCCTGAAGCCCGGGGCGCTCTTCTGCTTCGCCTCCGACATTGACACCTACGTCAATTGGACGCTGCAGCATTGCCAGGCGCATGGTGGCTTCGAATGGACTGCGCAGAATGCTGCCGACTGGCTGACGCCCTATGAGGGCTGGCCGAGCACGCGCTACGAGGCCAAGGCCCGCCGCGAAGGGCGCTCGTCGGCCTATCTGACCTTCAAAAGGGTCTGATCGCTCCAATTACGGGCGAGAATCTCAAATTGAAATATTCGCATAATCCCGTGAGGACCGCCGCTTTGGGCGGTCTGGATCATGCGCGCGCATTGCCAGGTGGGGCCGGTTCGATGCGGTCCTTGCGGACGGTGATTTCACCGTCGGGCGACGCTCATAGTCAGTGCAGGCTGACCGTCTTCAATTCGTCTTCTGCAGCACGATAGAATGTGCTGGATCGATTGTCCGTAAGCAGGATCGGCGTGCCGTCGGCGCCGAAAAGCGCCCACAGATCGACATCCGGATCGATATCCGGCGCTTCCGGGAAGCAGCGGGACACTTCGGACCAATCCATTTTTCTGATATAAGCGACCTCGCCGGTGCCGATATTGGCAAGTTCGGATGGGGTCAGGCGGGCGTTAGCTTCTTTCAACAACATGCTCGTACCTCCAGTATGAGGGACCAACGGCTCCAGAGCATGATGACCAAAAGTGTGAGCGGCTTTCGGGTGACGTCGTGCTCTAGTTCTTTGATTCTAGAGCCGATTCGGACTTCAGGTTGATTCGGCCTGAAATCATCCGGCTCTAGGCCGTTGTTCTACTGTGAGACCGAAATGTTAATTTTCTTTACCACGCGGTTCGGTTCCGGCCGAATGAGATCGACGGAGAGCAGCCCGTTCTTCAGCGTAGCGCCGAGCACCTGCATGCCGTCGGCAAGGACGAAAACACGCTGGAACTGCCGGGCTGCGATGCCCCGGTAGAGATAGTCTCGCTCGCCCTGTTCCGTCTGGCGTCCGCGGATCAGCAGCTGGTTTTCTTCCGTGGTGACGTCAAGCTCGTCTTCGGAAAAACCGGCGACCGCCAGCGTGATGCGCAGACGTTCTGGCTCGCCCGACAGGCGATCCGCGCGCATCCGTTCGATATTGTAGGGAGGGTAACCGTCGCTGACCTTGGAAATTCGCTCAAGCGTCTTTTCCATAGTGTCGAAGCCCAGAAGCAGCGGGCTGGCAAAGGGAGTCGTCCGGCTCATTGTCTCAAAGTCCTTGGGTGTCAAGCGACCGTTCCGGACCTGATCTTCAGCACCCGGTTGTCCCTAATATGGGAGTACGCGCCTGCGAGTGCAAGCCATGAGGTCTTCGCATTTGCGAGATCGAAATCCATGGTGAAAAATGGTTTTGTGACATGGCGAGCGAGCGCTTGACAAAGCCGGACCGGACCCGCGACAAAGCCTGTCGATCTGTACCGGAGGAAAGTTGAAGACATGAACGAACCTAGAAAAATCATCATCGATACCGACCCCGGTCAGGACGACGCCGCGGCGATCTTTCTTGCCTTCGGCAGCCGTCAGGAGATCGACGTGCTTGGCATCACCACCGTCGCCGGCAATGTGCCGCTGCGGTTAACGAGCCGGAACGCCCGCATCGTCTGCGAGCTCTGCAATCGTCGCGATGTCAAGGTGTTTGCCGGCGCTGATGCGCCGCTCAAGCGCAAGCTGGTCACGGCCGAACATGTGCATGGCAAGACCGGCCTTGATGGTCCGGAACTTTCCGAGCCGACGATGGAACTGCAGCCGGGCCACGCCGTCGATTTCATCATCGATACGCTGAGTAAGGAACCGGAAGGCGCCGTGACCCTCTGCACGCTCGGCCCGCTGACCAATATCGCAATGGCGTTTCAGAAGGCGCCTGACATCATTGGTCGCGTGCGCGAGCTCGTGATGATGGGCGGCGGCTTTTTCGAGGGCGGCAACATCACGCCGGCCGCCGAGTTCAACATCTATGTCGATCCGGAGGCGGCAGACGTGGTGTTCCGTTCGGGCGTTCCCATCGTCATGATGCCGCTCGACGTCACGCACAAGCTGCTGACGCGCCGGGATCGCGTCGAGCGCATCGCCGCAGTCGGCACGCCACCGGCCAAGGCCATGGTCGAAATGCTGCAGTTCTTCGAGCGTTTCGATATCGAGAAATATGGTTCGGACGGCGGTCCGCTGCATGATCCGACTGTTATCGCCTATCTTCTGAAGCCCGAGCTCTTCAAGGGCCGCGAATGCAACGTGGAAATCGAAGTGACGTCGGAACTGACGGTCGGCATGACCGTCGTCGACTGGTGGCACGTCACCGACCGCGAGCGCAACGCCAAGGTCATGCGCGATGTCGATGCCGACGGCTTCTTCGCGCTACTGACGGAACGCTTCGCCCGCATCTGATCAAGATCCATGCAAAAGGCCGCCGGAGCGATCCGGCGGCCTTTTGCATCTTATTTATCGAGCGTCGGCTCAGAACTCTTCCCAGTCATCCTGCGCGAGTGCATTGGCGCCCTGCGTCTGTGGAATTGCCTTGCGTGCCGGTGATGCAGCGGTAGGAGCTGCCCGCCGCGGCGCGACCGGAGCCCGCATCTGCTGGGCGGTCGCCCGCAATGCGCTGGCATTCTCCTGGGCGGCACGTGCGGTGCGGAAGCGCGCAACGAGTGTCCGAAGTGACTGGGCTTCTTCGGCAAGGGCAACGCTCGAAGCTGTGGTTTCCTCTACCATCGCGGCATTCTGCTGGGTTACCTGATCCATCTGGTTCATGGCCGAGTTGATTTCCTTCAGACCGATCGCCTGCTCGCTGGCGGAAGCGGAGATCTGACGGATCAAGCCGTTGATCTCCATAACTTGCTGGGCGATCTTGTGCAGGGCATCGCCCGTGCGGCCGACCAGATCGACGCCTTCCTTGACCTGTCCGGCCGAGGCGTTGATCAAAGTCTTGATCTCCTTTGCGGCATTGGCCGAGCGCTGAGCCAGCTCGCGCACTTCCTGTGCGACAACGGCGAAGCCCTTGCCCGCGTCGCCCGCACGCGCCGCTTCGACACCGGCATTGAGCGCGAGAAGATTGGTCTGGAAAGCGATCTCGTCGATGACGCCGATGATGCGCGACACCTCCTGCGACGATTGCTCGATGCCGTGCATGGAGGAAATGGCCTTTTGCACGATCTCGCCGGAATGCTCGGCATCCTGAGACGCCGCATTTACGCTGCTTGCCGCCGTGCGTGCGTTTTCGGCGCTGGAGTTGACCTGCGCGGTCAGCTCATTGAGGGCTGCCGCCGTCTCTTCGAGGCTGGCCGCCTGCTGTTCGGTGCGGCGGGCGAGATCCGAGGCGCTGTTGCTGATTTCGCCGGTGCCGCTGCCGATATTGCCGACGCTGACATTGACGGTATGAACCGTCTCCTCAAGGCTCGCCAGCGCAGCATTGAAGTCCTGCTTGAGCTGGGCATATTCGCCGGGGAAATCGTCCGTGATCCGCTGGGTGAGGTTGCCCTTGGAAAGCTCGGCGAGGCTGTGGCCGAGAATGCTGACGATATGGCGCTGGAGGGTGACGCTCTCGTTGCGTTCGCTCTCCGAGCGGCGGCGCTCGCCTTCGGCAGCCAGACGCTGATCGTTGGCTTCACCTTCGAGGCGCTTGGTGTCGGCAAGCGCAAAGCGGAACCCTTCGAGTGCCTTGGCGACTGAACCAACTTCGTCTGCACCTGCCTGGCCGGCGACCGGTTCGGCATAATTGCCGGTGCTGAGGCGATTGACGCTTGCGACGAGACCGGCGAGCGGCTTCTGCACGAAACCGCGCACAGCGACGTAGAGGGCGAGCATGACGGCGGCAAGCACGAGAATGCCGGCAACGATCATCATATAGGTCTGATCGCGCACCGGTGCTGCGATTGCGCTATGCGGCACGTCGATGAGAACGACCCAGGTGGCATTGAGGCCGGGAACGGCGAAAGGGTAGACGACGCGGTCGAACGCTTCGCCGCCATTTTCAGAAAGGTTCTTGAGGACGCTTGAAGAAGAGGTGGTCAGTGCCGCCTTGATCACGTCAGTGCCGGAACCGTTATAGTCCTTCATCAGCAGGTCGACGCTCGGTGCCACCAGCCACTTGTTGTCCTGGGAAACCAGCAGCACGCGGCCGGTGCCGAAAGGCTGCATCTTCTGCAGCTTCGTCGAAAGCGAGCCAAGAGAAATGTCGACGCCTGCGACACCGATCAGTTTGCCGCCCGACATGACGGGATAGGCGATCGAGCTCATGGTCGTCGGAACGTCGGTGCCCTGTGCGAGATAGGGCGGCGTGATCGCGCCCTTGCCGCTGTCGGCTGCAAGCTTCCACCAGGCGGCGGTGTAGTCATTATCGAAGGTCGAGAACTGGATGCCGCCATCCTTGGTCTTCGACCAATAGGGCGTGAAGGCGCCCTTGTCGTTGACGGCCTGATCCTTGTTGTTGGCAAGTTCGGTCGTCTTGCCATCCAGTGCGCCGAGCTGTTCACAGAACCAGCTGCCGAAGGCAAAGGCATTCTGCTCGACATTTGCCTTGAGGATATTGATCATGCCCTTGCGGTCGAAGGTATGACCCTCGTGGCCGCGGCCGATGATGGCAGCCATGGAGCGGGCGGCACTTGCCAGTTCGCCGACATTTGCGGCGATCTCGTTTGAAATGGACTTGGCCTCGGTATTCGCCTGATCCATCGTCAACGTCTCGACGCGATCTCGGGTCTGGGAAATCAGCAGAAAATTGGAAACCAGCAGAACGAGTGCGATCGCCAGCCCGGTGACCAAGATGAGCTTGGCCGCAAGCGACTTCATGCGAAAGATGAACATCATTTCCTCGAAAAAGCGATGCGTCGGATACACATTATCCGAATGCAAGGTCGGCGCAGGATGGCCCTGTCATGGAGCCGCCGTTAAGATTCCTGCCGCAACCGGAAGGCTATGCGCGCCAGGCCAGAGGAGAATGATATGGAAGCGCAAAAATTTAATTAATTGCGCTTCCCGATGCGTGGGGAGTTTTAGCTTTAAAGCTCTTCGGCGACTTCGCTGGCAACCGGAATGGACGGCTGTGCTCCAGGCTTCAAGCAGGCGAGCGAACCGGCGACGGCAGCCCGACGCAAGCTGGCGTGGAAATCCAGGCCTTGATCGAGGCTGGCGGCAAAATAGCCGCAAAAGGTATCGCCGGCGCCGACGGTGTCGACCGGCTCGATCACGAGACCCTTGGCGCGCGCGAGCTCGCCGTCGCGAATGGCGATGACACCATCGCCGCCAAGCGTGACGATCAGCGTCTGGCCGGTTTCACCATGTAGGCGAACCAGGGCTGCCTCGCGCTCGGAAGCCGACATGTTGTCCTGGCCGGCCAGTCTCTCGAATTCGGTCTCGTTTGCGATGACAATATCGGCAAGGCGGCCGAGGCGGGCAGCTTCCGGGATCAGCGGCGCCAGATTGAGCACGGTGCGCACGCTCTTTGCCTTCGCGGCGTTTAGCGCCATCTCGACGGCGGCGACCGGAATTTCGAGCTGAAGCATCAGCGTATCGCCAGCCTTCAGAGCAGCAACGGCGGCCGCTGCGTGTTCGGAGGTGTTCGTACCATTGGCGCCCGGCACAACGGCGATCATGTTCTCGCCGTCACCCCCCACGAGGATGAGAGCCGTGCCCGTCGCTTCGGACACACGCCGGACGGTCGAAAGATCGGTCCCTGCCGTATCGAGCAACGCAAGCGCGGGCTCCGCGAAGGCATCATTGCCGACCGCCCCGCTGAGGCGGACCGTTGCGCCGGCGCGGCGTGCGGCCAGCGCCTGGTTGGCGCCCTTGCCGCCGGCGGCCGTGGAGAAGCCGTTGCCGGCAACCGTTTCGCCCGGCTTCGGCAAACGATCCGTGGTGGCGATGAGGTCCATATTGATGGAGCCGAAAATAGTGATCATGCAATGTCCTGCCCTGGGTGTTGCGCCTGCATGATCCTGCCAGAAGGCTGCCTTTGTCTTTTCGGATCATACATCGAGTGGGCGCGACACTGCCGAAGCGATCAGTCTTCGTCAACTACCCTGAGCTTGAGTTGGCTTGTGCGGTTGTCGACAGGTTTGGGCCGTTCTTCCGTGCGCGCCTTGGCAGGCTCTTTCGCTGCCTCGAATTCCAGCGCTTCTATCCGCTCGCCGCGCCGCGCCAGCTTGTCGGCCGAGGTGACGATCATGTCGACATCCTTCTGCGCCATGGCGAAATGCCCCTGCAGCTTGCGCACCCGCTCGTCGAGGCGTGACAGGTCGTCCATCAGATGAGCCACTTCGCTCTGGATGACATGAGCCTGCTCGCGCATGCGCTGATCCTTCAGGACAGCTTGGATGACCTGGATCGACAGCATCAGCAACGATGGTGAGACGATGACGATACGGGCGCGCTGGGCCTTCTGCACGATCGCCTCGAAATTCTCGTGGATCTCGGCAAAGATCGACTCGGACGGCACGAAGAGAAAGGCCGTGTCCTGCGTCTCACCGGGGATCAGATATTTCTCTGAAATGTCGCGAATATGCAGCTCCAAATCCCGGCGGAACTGCTGTGCGGCGATCTTGCCATGTTCGGGACTGGCAGCACTGCGGATGGCGTTCCACGCCTCCAACGGAAACTTCGCATCGATGACAAGCGGCGGCGAGCCGTTTGGCATGCGCACGGTACAGTCCGGTCGCGAGCCGTTGGAAAGCGTCGTCTGAAATGCGTAGGCGCCCATCGGCAGCCCGTCGGCGATGATGGTCTCCATGCGCGCCTGGCCGAAGGCACCGCGTGTCTGCTTGTTGGAAAGAATGGCCTGCAGGCCGACGACATCCTTGGCCAGCGTCTGGATATTGGTCTGGGCGGCATCGATGACGGCGAGCCGTTCCTGCAGGCGGCGCAGATTCTCATGCGTCGAGCGCGTCTGCTCGCCGATCGTCGCCGTCACCCGCTGCGACATCCCGTCGAGACGTTGGCCGATGGCCTGATTAAGCTCGGCCTGTCTGGAGCCGAAGACTTCTGCCATTGTGGCAAGCCGCCCCTGCATCTCAGCCTGCGACCGCAACAATGCTGCCATCGTATGCTCGGCGTCGAGCGCGTCGTCTTCCGCGCGTGCCTTGCCGCGGACGAAAAGGACGATGACCGCGATCGCAAGCAGGATAACGAGGCCGGTCAGAACCTGGACCGTGGAAATGGCTTGGCCGAAGATGATGAAGGACATGAAACCTGGCGCATTGGTGAAGTTCTTATGGGCACCATAGCAAAACCATCGCGAATATCCAGATCAAAACGTGAACATAATTTCTGGGTCATTTGCGCTGATCCGGATGACCATCGTTGAAAAAACACTGTCTCACCGCCATCTTGGCGATTCCATCGCACAACAAGATGCGTTATGGGAAACGTCATGACGATCAAGCCACTCATCATTTTGCCCGATCCGCTGCTCCGCCAGGCTTCCAAGCCCATCGAGCAGATCGATACCGAAATTCAGCGCCTCGCCGACGACATGCTGGAAACCATGTATGACGCGCCGGGCATTGGCCTTGCTGCGATCCAGATCGGCGTTCCCCGCCGCATGCTCGTCATCGACGTCGCGCGCGAGGGCGAAGAGAAAACGCCACTGGTCTTCATCAATCCGGAGATCGTCGCGTCTTCGGATGAACGTTCGGTCTATGAGGAAGGCTGCCTCTCCATTCCGGATTATTATGCAGAGGTGGAGCGCCCGGCGCGCGTCACCGTCAAGCATCTGGACCGCAACGGCAAGGAGCAGCTCACCGAGGCCGACGGCCTGCTTGCGACCTGCGTGCAGCACGAGATCGACCATCTGAACGGCGTGCTCTTCATCGACTATATCTCGCGCTTGAAGCGGGAGATGGTGATCAAGAAGTTCACCAAGGCCGCCAAGGCCAAGGCTCTTTGATCTCCAGCCGTTGAAAGATCGGCCTAAAAGCTCTATGATATCATTGATATCAAATGGAGGCGCGAATGGCTGATATATTGGTCAGAGACATGTCCGAAAGCTTGAAGCGAGAGCTTAGCGACGAGGCGAAGCGCTCTGGTCACAGTCTCTCGGAAGAAATTAAGATTCAGGTTCGAAAGGGCCTCAATGCTACGCGATCGGAGAATGCTGCAAAGGCGGGCTCGACGCTCGGCCAGCTGCGTTCTGCGTTCGTCGGCCTTGCATTGAGCGACGAAGAACATCGCGACTTCATGTCTGCCACAGATGAGGCTCGCCGTAGAGAGGCGGAGCGCCGTAGCTCTGAATGATTGTTCTCGATACGAACGTGGTTTCGGAAATCACAAAGGCGAATTTATCTCCAAACGTCGGTGAATGGTTTGAGCGGCAGGAGATGGAGACCCTGTATCTCTGCTCTCCCGTTCTAATGGAGCTGTCCTATGGCGCAGAAAAGGTGCTGCTGAGGGATCGATCAAAACGATTTTTCGAAGGCCTCGACTCTCTCATGGGACATCACTTTATGGGGCGTATCTTGCAACTGGATCAAGACAGCGCGCGGTTAACGGGCCGCATTCGCGCCCGTCGCGAGCGCTCGGGACATCAGATTTCCGTACAGGACGCCATGATCGCCGCCATCTGCCTTGCGAATGGTGCGACATTGGCGACGCGCAATACAAAAGACTTCGAGGGGCTTGATCTCAAGCTCGTAAACCCGTTTGAAGGCGGCTAGCATTGGACCCGATGGCGTGTACCGCGGCCGCTGGGTCATTCTAAATCTGATATCTTAGCCGGATGGATCACATGTCGCTCAACATCGTCTTTATGGGAACGCCCGAATTCTCCGTGCCGACATTGCGGTCCCTGATCGATGCCGGTCACAAGATTCGTGCCGTTTATACGCAACCGCCGCGCCCCGGCGGCCGGCGAGGGCTCGACCTGCAGAAATCGCCGGTGCATCAGGCGGCCGAATTGCTGGGCCTGCCAGTTTTCACGCCCGTCAATTTCAAGGATCCCGATGAACGCCAGCGTTTTCGCGATCTGAATGCCGACGTCGCTGTCGTCGTCGCTTATGGCCTGTTGCTGCCGGAGGCAATTCTGTCGGGCACGCGTCTCGGCTGCTACAACGGCCATGCCTCACTGCTGCCGCGCTGGCGCGGAGCCGCTCCCATCCAGCGAGCAATCATGGCCGGCGACAAAAAAACCGGCATGATGGTGATGAAGATGGACAAGGGGCTGGATACCGGCCCGGTCGCTTTGACACGCGAAGTCGAAATCGGCGACACCATGACAGCGGGCGAACTGCATGACAGGCTGATGCTCGTTGGCGCAAAGGCCATGGCTGAGGCGATGAACAAGCTGGAACATGACGAGTTGCCGTTGACCGCCCAGCCGTCCGAAGGCGTTCTTTATGCCGCCAAAATCGATAAGGGTGAAACCCGTATCGATTTCGGCAAGCCCGCAGCCGATGTCCATAATTATATTCGCGGCCTGTCGCCCTTTCCCGGCGCCTGGTTCGAGGCCGAAATTGCTGGCCGCCCCGAGCGTATCAAGGTGCTGGGTTCGGAATTGGCGGAAGGCAACGGAGCCTCCGGTCAGATCTTGACAGATGATCTCGTCACTGCCTGCGCCTCCGGCGCCATCAGGCTGACGAAGCTGCAGAAGGCCGGCGGCAAGCCCTTGGCGGCAGCCGACTTCCTGCGCGGCACGCCGATCGCGCCGGGCACCATGCTCGCCTCGGAGCAAGCCTGATGCCGCGTTACAAGATGACCGTCGAATATGACGGCATTCCCTATGTCGGTTGGCAGCGCCAGGAAAACGGCCCCTCCGTGCAGGGCGCAATCGAAGGCGCTATCCTGTCCTTGACCGGCGAGACCGTTTCGATCCGCGGCGCGGGACGCACCGATTCCGGCGTGCATGCCATGGGGCAGGTCATGCATGCAGATCTCTCGAAGGAATGGAAGGTCTATACGCTGCGCAACGCGCTCAATGCCCATCTGAGGCTTGCCGGTAACCGTATTGCCATTCTCGATATCGTCGAGGTCGACCAAAGCTTCGACGCGCGCTTTTCGGCCATCCGCCGCCACTATCTCTATCGCATCATCGCCCGCCGTGCGCCTCTGGCTTTGGAAGCCGGGCGCGCCTGGTGGGTGCCGAAGGATATGGACCATGAGGTCATGCATGCCGCCGCGCAAACGCTTGTGGGACGGCACGATTTCACCACCTTTCGCTCGGCGCATTGCCAGGCAAACAGCCCGGTGCGCACGCTCGACCGGCTGGATGTGACGCGCAGCGGCGAGCTCATCGAGATCCGTGCCACGGCGCAAAGCTTCCTGCACAATCAGATCCGTTCTTTCGCCGGCACGCTGAAGCTTGCGGGCGAGGGTAAATGGACGCCCGACGATGTGCGCGCGGCGCTCGAGGCAAAGGATCGCAAGGCCTGCGGCCCCGTCGCCCCACCGGATGGGCTATATTTCATGCAAGTGGAATATCGTGACGGCGCCGGTTTGCCTGGTGAGGGCGAAAATGCCGATGATGGCGAGGATCTGTCGTAGTCCCTCTGCGATTGCCTCAAACAGGCGGATAGACGCCGAGGAAGCGTTGCAGAAAATCCGTCAGCAGCATGGTCGGGATCAGCAGCACCAGCGTCAGTGTGCCGATAAAGAGCGGATGCGTGCCGCAGATCATTCGAAGCATGCGTGCCAGCGAAAAGATGATCGTCCCCATCAGGACAAGCCATAGCAGCGCCGCCAATCCACTGGAGCCAGGCACGAAGGCGATTAGGGCGATAAGCAGCGCATTGAGATAGGATGTCGGCACCCCAAGCCAGTTCACCACCACGACGATCGGCGTGAACTTCTCACCGACACGGAAAAACAGCAGCAATACGCCGGCAAGAACCAGCGGGATCAGCCAATTCGCCGCCTCGACCAGCGCCAGCCTCAGGAAAAAGGCGAGGCCCGTCGCTGTTTCCGGCGGCATGGCACGCAGATAGGCCTGCTGCCACCACAGCCAGGAAATGCCGATCGAGGGAAGGCTCCAGAAAATCGCCCAGAAGGAGCGCAGCATGCCGCGATCCGAAATATCCAGATACTGAAAGCCGCGTGCATCCATCCGGATCAGCAGCCACAGGCCGGACAGGTAATATTGGACTTCCTTAAAGCTCGGCATTCTCGAACCAGCGCTGGATGAAGGTCTGGTAGATCTCGGTTAGCGTTTCGAGATCCGAGAGCGCAACACGCTCGTCGACCATATGCATGGTCTGGCCGACAAGCCCGAATTCCACGACAGGGCAATAGTCCTTGATGAAGCGCGCATCCGACGTGCCGCCGGTGGTCGACAGTGCCGGCCTTTGACCGGTGATGTTTTCGATGGCGGAGGAGAGCGAAGCGATCAGCGCATTGTTGCGCGTCAGGAAGACCTGGCTCGGACGCTCCGACCACACGATATCGTATTTCGCGGGCGGACGTCCGGGCCGCAGCGTCTGGTCGGTGGCGGCTGCGTCCAGGCGCGCCAGAATTTCGGCCTTCAGCGTATCGGCCGTCCAGGTGTCGTTGAAGCGAATGTTGAAGGCAGCGGTTGCCTTGGCGGGAATGACGTTGGTCGCGGTATTGCCGACGTCGATCGTCGTCACTTCGAGGTTCGACGGCTGGAAATTGTCCGTGCCGGCGTCAAAGGGCGGATCGAGCAGCGCTTCCGTCAGTTTGATGATGCTGCGCACCGGATTGTCGGCAAGGTGCGGATAGGCGGCATGACCCTGAACGCCGTGGACGGTGATGGTGCCGGAGACCGAGCCGCGGCGGCCGATCTTGATCATGTCGCCAAGCCGGTCGGGATTGGTGGGCTCGCCGACGAGCGACGCATCCCATGTCTCGCCGCGCTCGGCCGCCCATTGCAGCAGCTTTACCGTGCCGTTGATCGCCGGTCCCTCTTCGTCGCCGGTAATCAGGAAGGAGATCGAGCCGGCGGGCTTGCCATGCTTCTCGATATGACGCGCAACCGCTGCCACGAAGCAGGCAATGCCGCCTTTCATGTCGACCGCGCCACGCCCAAAGAGTTCGCCATCGGCGATTTCGGCGGCAAAGGGCGGATGGCTCCAGGAAGCGGCATCGCCAACCGGCACGACATCCGTATGGCCGGCAAACATTAGGTGCGGCCCGCCCGTGCCAAGCCGCGCATAGAGGTTTTCGATATCGGGCGTTCCCGGCTCGCTTGCCGTCATGCGCTCGATCTTGAAGCCGAGCGGTGCCAGCATATCGGTAAGCGCGGTCAGCGCGCCGCCCTCGGCAGGCGTGACCGAAGCGCAGCGGATCAGGGTCTGCAGGTTCGTGATGGGATTCGTAACAGTCATCGGAGGCAACTTATCCGGCGGGAAATGGCAAAGCGATGGCAAAGGGTCGGTGACGACTCGAAAATCTTTGCCGCGATTCCAGCAATCGCACAGGCATGCTCACCGGGCAAGCATGAGGGAAGCGCGATATGGCAACCGCGCTTCCAAAATCTTGCAGATCAGTCGCGCAGCAGCTCGTTGATACCGGTCTTCGAACGGGTCTTTTCGTCGACGCGCTTGACGATGACTGCGCAATAGAGGCTGGGAGCCGGCTGGCCGTTCGCCATGGTGTTACCGCTCGGCAGCGCGCCGGCGACGACGACCGAGTAAGGCGGAACTTCGCCATAGGTGATCTCGCCGGTGGCGCGGTCGACGATCTTGGTCGACTTGCCGATAAAGACGCCCATGCCGAGTACGGAACCTTCGCGGACGATGCAGCCTTCGACGACTTCGGAACGGGCGCCGATGAAGCAATTGTCTTCGATGATGGTCGGGCCGGCCTGCATCGGCTCCAGCACGCCGCCGATGCCGACGCCGCCGGAAAGATGCACATGCTTGCCGATCTGGGCGCACGAGCCGACTGTCGCCCAGGTGTCGACCATGGTGCCTTCGCCGACATAGGCGCCGAGATTGACGAAGGACGGCATCAGGATGGCGTTGGGGGCGATATAGGCGGAATGACGCACGACGGCGTTCGGCACGGCGCGGAAGCCAGCTTCGCGGAAGCGGTTTTCACCCCAGCCTTCGAACTTCGAGGGAACCTTGTCCCACCAGGTGGCGCCGCCGGAGCCGCCTTCGACGATCTTCATGTCGTTGAGACGGAAGGAGAGCAGAACCGCTTTCTTGAGCCACTGGTTGACGGTCCAGTTGCCGTCGGCACCACGTTCGGCCACGCGAACCTTGCCGCTATCGAGGAGATTGAGCGCCGTCTCGACGGCGTCGCGGACTTCGCCGCGCGTCGACGTGTTCACATTGTCGCGATTGTCGAAGGCAGCCTCGATGGACTTTTCGAGGGAAGCGAGGTCGTTAGCGCTCATGGGAATTCCTTACAACGTCAGGGCCTATCGTGATTTCCGGATAAGGGTCCGGAAGCGGTCGATTGGTCCTATAGCATGGATGCCGAAAATGGAATGTCTTTTCCGCGCCGATTGAGCTTGGATTCAAGGCGTTGTAGGGGCATATGCAAGAGCTTGGCTATTTCCGTTCTCGGACGGAAAACGGGCCGTCATGATCGATTTGAAAGGCATGAATAGATGAGCAAGGGAAAGAACGGCAGGCTGAGGCGCAAGGACGGGGTTTGGGACCCGTTGAAGACGAGCTCGGCGGACAAGCAGCGAGCCGAGTCGGTGCCGCGCACGCCGCAGTCGATGTCGCCGTCCTACCGTCTTGCCTATGCCGATGAGGATTTCCTTTGCCGCGAGGAGCTGCGGCCGATCCGCCTGCAGCTGGAGTTGCTGAAGACCGAAATGTCTTTGGCCGAGCGTGGCATAAAATCGACCGTGGTCATGTTCGGCGGCGCGCGCATTCCCGCCCCCGGCGCCAATGCCTGGGCTGCCCGCAACGATGTGCAGCGCGCCAACCTGGAAGCCGCATCGGTCTACTACGAAGAGGCACGCAAGTTCGCCCGCCTTTGCTCGCGTTATTCCGCCGGCTTCGACTTCCATGAATATGTCGTCGTCACCGGCGGTGGTCCCGGCGTGATGGAAGCGGGCAATCGCGGCGCGGCCGAGGAAGGGGCTCCCTCGATCGGCCTCAACATCGTCCTACCACATGAGCAGGCGCCCAACGCCTATGTGACGCCGGAACTCAGCTTCAACTTCCATTATTTCGCGATCCGCAAGATGCACTTCATGGTGCGCGCCAAGGCGATCGCGGTGTTCCCCGGCGGCTTCGGCACGCTCGACGAGCTGTTCGAATGCCTGACGCTCATTCAGACCGGCCGCATGGAGCGCCTGCCGCTTATTCTCTTCGGCGAAAAATTCTGGCGCAACATCATCAATTTCGAGGCGCTGGCCGAGTTCGGCACTATTGCGCCCGACGATGTGAACCTCATCAGCTTCGTCGATACCGCCGACGAAGCCTGGAAGATCGTTGCCGATTTCTACGAACACGACAACGGCCACCACGATAACGGCCACTGAAAACGGAAAGCCCGCCGTCGCAGAGGCGAGGGCGGGCTTTCGTTCATGGGTTTGTTGCCGGCGCTATCGGCTTAGAGCAGCGGTCGGCCCGGCATGTCGTCAAGGTTGACGACGCCATCGTGGTTGCGGTCCAGCCGGTCGAAGACCTTGCTCATGGCGTCTTCGGCTTCCTTCTTGCTGATCTGGCCGCTTTGATCGGTATCGGCAAAGCGGAAGATCATCGCTTCATGCATGAAGCGGCCATACGGTCTGTGATGGCGATGGCCTTCGCCGCCCTTGTCGTTGTCATTGTCGTTTTGAGCCTGGTCGACCGGCGCCTGGTCGTCTGGAGCCTGATTACCCTGCGCCTGATTGCTTTGTGCCTGGTCGCCGCCTTGCGCCTGGCCATTTTGGGCCTGATCGCCATCCGCCTTGGCGTGTTCGGCCCGCCACTGCTTCATCTGCTCCTGGCGGTAGGCGCGATATTCGCCGGGTGTGATTTCGCCGTCGTGGTTGACGTCGATCTGGTCGAAGATCTTGTCGACGCCTGCCTTGACCTCATCCTTGGTGAGCTTCGTGTCACCGGGATTGCCGAATTCCTTCAGCATGCGCACGTAAAGGACTTCGGGCGAAATATGCGGTTTGTGCCAGCGGCCGTGATGATGTCTGCCCCCACGGTCGCTATCATGCGAAGCGGCGAGCGCCACCTGTGCGGCACCGCTGAGAAGCAGGGTTGCAGAAAGTCCGGCCAGAAGAAGTTTTTTCCCGTTCATCGCTTTTCCTTTCGTGTCGAGGAATGGGCAAACGATACGGTTGGCGGTCAAAAACGGCCAATTAAACCTCTGTAAGGCGCATGAAACTTTCGTAACCCCGTTCTAATGAATGGTTAAACCAGCGCCTTCAGGAAAGCGGTGAGGTCGTCGGTCACGTAATCGATGTGATCGTCTTCGCCAGTCGTTCGTTCCCACCATTCGACGATCGTCGTCTCGAGATTTTGCGGTACGAGAAGCACGGTCTTCATGCCGAGCGCCTTGGGCACGGTGAGGTTGCGCGGTAGGTCCTCGAACATGACCGCCTTCTTCGTATCGACGCGATGGAGGCTCATGAACTTGTCATAGGTGCTGCCGGCAGGCTTCGGCACGTAGTCGGCAGCGACGATATCGAAAATGTCGTCGAAGCCGTCGAGGATGCCGAGTGCGCCGGCCGTCGCCTGGGCGTGTTTGACGCTGCCGTTGGTGAAGATGAACTTGCGTCCCGGCAACGCCTTGATGGCAGCGGCCAGCTCCGGCTGCGGCGTCAGCGCCGAATAGTCGATCGCATGCGCCTTTTCCAGGAAATCGTTGGGGTCGATGCCGTGATGGATCATCAATCCCTGCAGGGTCGTGCCGTGCTCGAGATAATATTGCTTCTGCAGCTTGCGGGCGTCTTCACGCTCCATCTGCAAGAGAGCGGCGACATAGGCGGTCATGTTCTTGTCGATCTGCGCGAAGAGATCGACATGATGCGGATAAAGCGTGTTGTCGAGATCGAACACCCAATCGCGGATGCCGGCAAAATCTGAAGGTTCGGATAGCGTTTTTGTCTGGTTCATGCCCGTCTTATGGCACGCACGGTCGGCACGGGGGAAGGAAAATATTCATGCTGCTGCATCCCCGGTCATGGGGGGAGATTGCCGTGCGATCCAATGCCGGCTATGATTTTACTATTGATTTCCGGGGTTTTACGCTATTTGCCATGTGAGGGAGAGCTGACGCTCTTTATGGTCGCGGAGGGGAAATCGCCCGACTGGGCTTTTCGGAGGGGATGCGATGGGTCAAGTGGAAAAGGCGCAGGAATTTGCGCGGCTGCACAAGAAGGGCGAGCCGCTGATCCTTTTCAATATTTGGGATGCTGGCTCTGCCAAGGCTGTCACGGAGGCTGGCGCGAAGGCGCTGGCGACGGGTAGCTGGTCGGTTGCCGCCGCCAACGGCTTCGGCGATGGCCAGGCCATTCCGCTATCATTGCTGGCGGTCACCGCCAGGCTGATTTCGGTGACGAGCCCGTTGCCGCTGTCGGTCGATTTCGAGGGCGGTTACGCCGTCGAACCCGAGGAGGTCGCCGCCAATGTCGAAAAGATCATGGATCACGGCGCCATCGGTATCAATTTCGAAGATCAGGTGATCGGCGGTCAAGGCGTTCATCAGATCGAGGTACAGGCGGCACGCATCCGCGCCATCCGCGAAATGGCCGATCGCCGGGAAATGCCCTTGTTCATCAACGCCCGCACCGATCTTTTCCTGCAGGAAAGCGATACGGCACATCATCAGCTCCTGCTGGACGACGCCTTTCAGCGCGCCGACGCTTTTGCCGAGGCCGGTGCCAGTGGTTTCTTCGCGCCGGGCCTGGTCGAGCCGGATCTGATCGGCGCTCTTTGCGAGCGCTCGCCCTTGCCGGTCAACATCATGGTGCGCCCGGCGACGCCTGATAACGAGACGATGGCAAAACTCGGCGTCAGCCGCATCAGCTATGGGCCAGCGCCTTACCGGTCGGTCATGGGAATGCTGAAAAGCGAGGCCGAAGCCATCTACCGGCCGTCCTGACACGGCTGTCGGCACTCCGCAATCACATTTGCGGAGCGCCTGAATTTTCTCGATGAGTGCGCCCTATCACGGAACGATAAGCGTTCCCGCACCGTGCTCGGTGAAGATTTCGAGCAGCACGGAATGGGCCGTCTTGCCGTTGAGGATGACGACGCCCTGAACACCGGCCTTGATGGCGTCGATGCAGGTCTCCACCTTCGGGATCATGCCACCTGAAATCGTGCCGTCGGCGATCAAGGCATGGGCCTGGGCGACGGACAATTCCTTGATGAGCTGGCCTTGCTTGTCGAGCACGCCGGGAACATCCGTCAGGAAAAGCAGGCGCGTGGCACTGAGCGCACCGGCGATCGCGCCGGCAAAGGTATCGGCATTGATGTTGTAGGTCGCGCCGTCGCGGCCGGGGGCAACAGGGGCAATGACCGGGATCATCTCGGACTTGGCAAGCAGGTCGAGCAGCGTACGGTCGACTTCGACCACTTCGCCGACGAAGCCGAGATCGAGGACGCGCTCGATGTTGGAGTCCGGGTCTTTGATGGTCTTGCGTGCCTTTTCGGCAAAAACCATGTTGCCGTCCTTGCCGCAAAGGCCGATCGCCCATTCGCCGGTCTGGTTGATCAGCGCGACGATTTCCTTGTTGATCGAGCCGGCCAGCACCATTTCGACGATCTCGACCGTCTTCTGGTCGGTGACGCGCAACCCGCCTTCGAATTTCGATTCAATGCCCATCTTCGTCAGCATGGCGCCGATCTGCGGGCCGCCGCCATGGACGACGATCGGGTTGACGCCGGACTGCTTCAGGAGCGCGATATCGGCCGCAAAGGCCTTGCCAAGCTCGACATTGCCCATGGCATGGCCACCGTATTTCACGACGATGGTCTTGTTTTCGTAACGCTGCATATAGGGCAGCGCCTGTGCGAGCAGGTTGGCTTGGAGTTCGCTTTGGGCTTCGGACATGGTGCACCCTTCGAAATTGTTCGCGGGCCTTTTATCTCAAGTTTTTGACAGAGGGAATAATGATCTCGGCAATAAAACATGTCGCGCGAAAGTGCGCAGCGGTTTTGCGGCGATGACATACATAAAATCAATTACCTGAACGCGAATGCCTATCTGAAAGATCGCGCTGTGCTTTCGTTGACGCTATGTCACATCGGCGTCGCCGAAATTGATGGTGCAGACGCATTTGCCGAAGTGATGTTTTCTTCTAAAGATGGTGCAGGCGTTGTACCCCGGGGATTTGGATGGCGAATGAGGAGACGGAAGCGCTGATCGGCCGCGTCGCCATGCGCGATCAGAAAGCCTTTGCCGCGCTCTACAGGCGTACCAGCCCGAAACTTCTCGGTGTTTGCCTGCGTATCGTCGGCAACAAGACAGATGCGGAAGAGGTTTTGCAGGAGGTCTATATCAAGGTCTGGCAGCGAGCCGAACAATTTGCTGTTGCGGAAGGGCCCGCGATGCCTTGGCTGACGGCAATAGCGCGCAATCGAGCCATCGATTTCGTGCGTGCCCGCAAGCCGGTAGCCGATGAAATAGATAGCGCCTACGATCTCGCCGACCTGGAACCCGGCCCCGAAGAGCAAGCAATCGTGAAGGGGGAGGGAAGGCGGATTGACAGGTGCATGGAAGAGTTGGAAGCTGATCGCGCGCGGGCTGTCCGCAGCGCCTATGTCGAGGGCTTGAGCTATCAGGAGCTCGCCGACCAACACGCTGTACCATTGAACACGATGCGCACCTGGCTGCGTCGAAGCCTGATCAGACTGAGAGAGTGCATGGACCGATGAGTACGCCCGATCAAAGCAAGGGAGGCCGCTCCCGCGATGAAGTCCTGGCCGGAGAATATGTGCTTGGCGTGCTCTCCCTGGAGGACCGGCAGAAGGTCGAGCGCCGGATGCGCAGCGATCGCCAGTTTGCCGCCATCGTCAGCCGCTGGGAACAGAACCTCTCGGAATTCAATGAGGAATATGAAACGGTGACGCCGTCTTCTTCGGTCTATCCGAAGATCGAGAAGCGGATTTTCGGTGACGTGGCATTCGGTGCCCAGCTCTGGAACTCCCTTTTGGTCTGGCGCTCGATGGCCTTCGGTTCGCTGTTCTTGGCGGCCGGCGTTCTCGTCTTTGCCATAACCAATGAAGGTGCCCTGCGCGGAACATCGGGCAAGCAATTGACGGCATCGCTTTCCGGTCAGAATAGCCCGATCACGCTCCTCGCCAATTATGACGTTGCCAATGGGCGTTTGAAGGTGACGCCGGTGGCTGCGGGCAAACCGGAAGAAAAGTCGCTGGAGCTCTGGCTGATTCGTGGCAGCGATCCCGCCGAGGCGCTTGGCGTTCTGCCGCAGGGCGGCGATGGTGAAATCGTCCTCCCGCCGGAGCTTCACAGTAAATTGACGGAGGGCGCAATCATCGCCGTCAGCGTCGAGCCCTTTGGCGGTTCGCCGACCGGCAAGCCGACGGGCGATGTGGTCGCTTCCGGCACGATCCATTTGCCCTGACGAATTTCTGCTCGCAAAAAGCGATCCAAGCTGAAACTGTTTGAAAGCCCGCTCCGTATCTTCTTCCGACCCCGCCCGATCGGGGCAATAGAGAGGAAGAGGAGACGTTATGATCAAGACCGTATTTCGCATTGCTGCCGCAGCCGCAATGTTGTCCGCTGCGAGCAGCCTTGCCTATGCCAAGGACCCGATGGTCGGTGGTGCTGCGATGTATGCCAGCAAAAACATCATCCAGAATGCCGTGAACTCTAAGGACCACACGACCCTGGTCGCTGCCGTGAAGGCGGCCGGTCTCGTTGATACGCTTGAAGGCAAAGGCCCGTTCACCGTCTTCGCACCGACGAATGAAGCGTTCAACCAGCTGCCGGCCGGCACCGTCGAGACGTTGCTGAAGCCGGAGAACAAGGAGAAGCTGGTCAAGGTGCTGACCTGCCACGTCGTCGCCGGTGATGACATGGCTGCCGCCATCAAGAAATGGGCAATGAGCAAGGGCGGCGAATACGATCTGAAGACGGTCGGCGGCTGCACGATCAAGGCTATGGCCAAGGGCGACAAGCTGACGCTGACCGATGAAGCGGGCGGCACCGCTCACATCGCAATCGCCGACGTCAAGCAGTCGAACGGCGTAATCCATGTCGTCGACAAGGTGTTGTTGCCGAAGATGTGATCCTCATCGGCAACAGGCCGTCGTCTCCTGATACGAGGTCAGGGGCGGCGGCCTCATTGTATCGATGCGGTCTTCAAACCTGGATGCCGACCGTCAGGCCAATGGCTTCGCGCAATTCCTGAAGGCCAAAGCCCTTTTCCGAAGACGTAGCAAGAATGCCGGGATAGGCGGCCGGGCGCTTGCGGATTTTTTCGGCGGTATCGGCGAGCAGCTTCGGTATGCCCGCCTCCTTGATCTTGTCGGTCTTGGTCAGCACGATCTGATAGGAAACGGCGGCCTTGTCGAGAAGGTCCAGAACCTCCGCATCGTTCTTCTTGATACCGTGGCGGCTGTCGATCAACACATAGACGCGCTTCAGCGTCGTGCGCCCGCGCAGATAGTCGAAGACCAGCTTCGTCCAGGCATCGACCTGATCCTTCGGTGCTTCGGCATAGCCATAGCCGGGCATGTCAACCAGAGCCATCGGCGGCAGATCGCCAGCCTCGCCGGAAAAGCCGTCGGGAACGAAATAGTTGAGCTCCTGCGTGCGTCCCGGCGTATTCGACGTGCGCGCCAGTCCCTTATGCCCGACCAGGGCATTGATCAGCGACGACTTGCCGACGTTGGAGCGGCCGGCAAAGGCGATTTCCGGCGGCCCTTCCGGCGGCAGAAATTTCATCGACGGCACGCCGCGAATGAAAATCCACGGACGCCCGAAAAGCGGCTTGTCGTCTTTTGTCGTCTGGTCTGCCATTCTCTCGATCTTTACTTGGTTCCGTGGATTGGCTTCAAGCTTTTGTCCGCGAAAGTCAAGTTTGGATCGGCATTTGGCTTCGTGCTGCCGAGCTTCGGTGTCGGCCAAGGAGCCGGTAATGACTAGCCACAGCACTTGGCAGCATTCGCTGATCCACAGGTTGCCGCTTGGGTCTGTTCTGCCAGCCACCGGTCACGTGGTTTGCAGCTGGCTGCGCGGGCAATGAGCTCGATATAGACGGCATCGTCGCCGATAACAGGAGTTGATGCGCAGTAGAGCTGCATCGGCTGCACCCCGTCGCTCACCTCAAAGGTCAGCCTCGCGGAGCCGTCGAACTGCACGTGCTCGGAAACTTTGCGGATGATAGCGGCGAATTTACCCGCCGGCATATGCGTGCGGTTGCCTTCATCGATATCCCAAAGCTGCACGAAAATCTCAGCCCATGCTTCCGGGTTGGCCCCGCAGTCCAATGCCGAAAACTGCCCGGCCTTAACTTCTGTGACGTGATAGCCCGGCCTCACCGGCCGACCGTCATAGCGGAATACAAGGGGCAGATCGCCGGCAACGGCCAGAGTCTCAAGCAAAAGGCCGAGGTTGATATCCGAAGACCGGGTCTTGTCGATCGCATTCATTTGATGTACTCCATATTTCAACACTTAAAGGATTATTGAAATATGGATGAAGGTCAAGCCCTCGCTTCGTTCGGCGCACTCTCTCAAGAGACCCGCCTGCAGATCGTCCGCATGCTCGTCGTTGCCGGTCCTGATGGGATGGCTGCGGGCATGATTGCAGAGAAGCTCGAAGTATCGCCCTCGAATGTTTCGTTCCATCTGAAAGAACTGGATCGAGCCGGCCTCATTGGCCAGCAGCGGGAATCCCGCTCCATCGTCTACACCGCCAATTACGATGTGCTCGGAGGCCTTGTCCGCTTCTTGATGGAAGACTGCTGCGCGGGGCATCCGGAGGTCTGCGCGCCGGCGGCGCAAGTCGCCGCCTGCTGTGCGCCGGCTGTGAGAAACGTTCCATGAATATGCTGAGCCGGGGACCGAAACCATGACATCTTTTCCGCTTTCGCGCCGCCTTGTCTCGGAGGCTCTGGGCACGGGCCTTCTGGTCGCGACAGTCGTCGGTTCGGGTATCATGGCGGACAGGCTGACGAGCGATGCGGCGCTTGCGCTGCTCGCCAATACGCTGCCCACGGGCGCGATCCTCGCCGTGTTGATCATCGTCCTCGGTCCGATATCCGGCGCTCACTTTAACCCGGTGGTATCGCTCGTCTTTGCGATACGCCGCGAGCTGACCGCGATGTCGGCTTTGGGCTATGTCGTCGCGCAGATCCTTGGCGGAATTGCGGGGACGATCCTCGCGCATGCCATGTTCGAACTGCCGTTGCTACAGGCCTCGACAACCATCCGCAGTGGTGGCGCGCAATGGCTGGCCGAGGTGACGGCCACCTTCGGCCTCGTCTTCGTCATCCTCTCCGGCCTGCGGTTTCGCGCCGACGCCGTGTCATGGCTGGTCGGCCTCTACATCACGGCTGCATACTGGTTTACCGCTTCCACCTCTTTCGCCAATCCGGCTGTCGCAATCGCCCGCTCGCTGACGAATACTTTTGCGGGCATCCGCCCGATCGATCTTCCTGGGTTCATCATCGCGGAAATCCTCGGCGCATTGCTGGCGGTGCTGCTCGTGAGCTGGCTGCTGATGGAAGCCCGCGCTCCCCGCACTCTCGCTGAAACGGAACCTGCCTCATGACCATGGATGTTACGATTTACCACAATAACGACTGCGGCACCTCGCGCAACGCGCTGGCGATAATCCGCAATGCCGGCATCGAGCCGACCGTCATCGAATATCTGAGCAATCCGCCGAGCCGCGATGATCTCATCAAGATGATTGCCGATGCGGGTTTGACCATCAGGCAGGCAATCCGCGAAAAGGGCACGCCGTATGCCGAGCTCGGCCTCGACAATCCAGACCTGACCGATGCCCAGTTGCTAGATGCTATGCTGAAGGATCCGATCCTGATCAACCGGCCGTTCGTTGTCACGCCCATGGGCACGCGTTTGGCTCGTCCTTCGGAAGTCGTCCTGGATATCCTGCCCGATACGCATAAAGGCCCGTTCACCAAGGAAGATGGCGAGCAGGTTCTCGACGCCGACGGCAAGCGCCTTGTCTGAACGCGTGCCGCTTCATGCCGTGTTTGCGCTCGGCGTTACACAAATCATCGGTTACGGCACCCTCTATTACAGTTTCAGCATACTTGCGCCCGATATGGCCATGCAGTTCGCATGGTCGAGCGAATGGGTCTTTGGCGCACTGTCGGTCGCGCTTCTGGCAGGCGGCCTTACCGCGCCGTGGCTGGGTGGGCTGTTCGACAGGATCGGTGCCGCACGGGTGATGACGATCGGCTCCTTCGTGGCGGCCGCAGCTCTGGCCGCTTGTGCCCTAGCGCCTAACAAGGCGGTCTACGTCGTCGCACTCATTGCGATCGAAGTTTCCGCCAATCTGGTCCAGTATGGCGCGGCCTTTGCGCTGCTTGTGCAAGTCCGACCACAGGTCGCTTCCCGCAGCATCACCTATCTGACGCTGATTGCCGGGTTCGCCTCGACAATCTTCTGGCCGACAACCACGGCACTCCATGCGCATCTCGCCTGGCAGAACGTCTATCTGGTTTTCGCCGCCCTCAACCTCTGTATCTGCCTGCCAATCCACGCATGGTTGTCGCGTCAGGGATCCACGCAGGGCGCGAAGGCGTCGACTGTCGCCGCGCGCGTCGAGGGGGTGTTGCCACCTGCCCGCCGCCGCCTTGGCTTTGCGGTCATGGTTATGGGTTTTTCGCTGATGTCGCTCGTCAGTTCGGCCATTCTGGTGCATCTGGTGCCACTGTTGTCTGGTCTCGGTCTCGGCGCGACCGCCGCTCTCGTGGGGACATTCTTCGGCCCGTCGCAGGTCGGCAGCCGCCTCATCAACATGGTGTTCGGCAAGAACCTGCCCGCACTCCATCTGGCCGTGATCGCCTCGATGCTGATCCCGGGCGGAGTGCTGGTGCTTCTGCTTTCTGCCCCCTCCGTACCCGGCGCCATGGCCTTCGCGATGATCTTCGGCATGGGCAACGGCCTCCTCAGCATCGTCACCGGCACGCTGCCTCTGCATCTTTTCGGCAGCGATGGCTACGGAAAGCTACAGGGGAAGATGATGGCGGCACGGCTGATCCTTTCAGCTCTCGCCCCGTTCGTCCTGGCCTTCGCGATGCAGAATATCGGTATCACGCCGTCACTCGCCATCGCGGCCGTTCTGGGTGGGCTTTCAATCGCTGCTCTATCTTCCATCGCAGCATTGCGATGACCGTTATTGGCGGCACATCGGTGCCGGAGTTCGCCGATGGCACCTGTCGCCACAAAAGAAAAAGCCCTGCCGAAGCAGGGCTTTTGTCGTCATTTCGATGGCGCCGGTTTTCGTTTGAAGAGGCCCTTCAGATTGTCGAAGAGCTCCACCTTCACGCCATGGCGCTTCATGATGATCGACTGCTGGATGACCGAGAGGGTATTGTTCCAGGCCCAGTAGATCACGAGACCGGCCGGGAAGCTCGCCAGCATGAACATGAATACCAGCGGCATCCAGTTGAAGATCATCGCCTGGGTCGGGTCCGGCGGCGTCGGGTTCATGCGCATCTGGAAGAACATGGTGACACCCATGATCAGCGGCCAGACGCCGAGATGCAGGAAGGTCGGAGCCGCAAAGGGCAGCAGACCGAAGAGGTTGACGATCGACGTCGGATCCGGTGCCGAAAGATCCTGGATCCAGCCGAAGAACGGCGCATGGCGCATCTCGATGGTGATGTAGATCACCTTATAGAGCGAGAAGAAGATCGGGATCTGCAGAAGCACCGGCCAGCAGCCCGCGATCGGATTGATCTTCTCTTCCTTGTAGAGCTGCATGGTCGCCTGCTGCAGGGCCATGCGGTCGTCGCCGAACTTGGCCTTCAGCTCTTCCATCTTCGGCTGAACACGCTTCATGTTCGCCATGGAGGCATATTGCCGGCTGGCGAGGGGGAAGAAGAGCGCCTTGACGACGATGGTGGTGCAGAGGATGGCGACGCCGAAATTGCCGAAGTAGCGGAAGAAGAAATCCATCAGCTTGAACATCGGCTTGGTGATGAAATAGAACCAGCCCCAGTCGATCAGGCGGTCGAAGCGCGGGATCGAGTAGCTGGTCTCATAGCGGTCGATGACCGGGACTTCCTTGGCGCCGGCGAAGACCAGATTCTTCAGATCCTGCGACTGGCCGGGAGCGATGGTAACCGCATCCTGCTTGTAATCGGCCTGATAGCGCGGAGTGCCATCGGTAAAGTGCGAGAAGCGGGCGTCATAGGCCGTCGACTGCGGCGGCACGATGGTCGCAGCCCAGTACTTATCCGTCATACCGAGCCAGCCGCCGGTTGCCTTGGCGGGCGTCGTGGCTTCCTTTTCGGTCGACGCATATTTGGTCTCGATCAAGCCGTCATCGCCGATGACGCCGATGAAACCTTCATGCAGGACGTAGGCGGAAGGCGTCTCAGGCTTGTTGTAGCGCGTGACGCGGCCGTAGCTCGACAGAGAAACTGGAGCCTGGCTGGCGTTGGCGATCTTGTCTGTGATCGTGAACATATAGCGATCGTCGACGGAGATCGTGCGGTTGAAGGTGATGCCCTTGTCATTGGTGTAGGAGAGCGTCACCGGCGTCTTGTCGGTTAGCTTGTCGCCGCTGGTAAGCTTCCACATGGTCGAGGGGCCGGGGACTGCGCCGGTCGCGTCGCTGCCGACATAGCCGAGTTCTGTGAAATAGCCGTCCTTGGTGTCGGCCGGGCTGAAGAGCGTGATGATCGGGCTGCTCTTGCTGACGGTCTCGTGGTAGGCCTTGAGCTGGAGGTCGTCGAAGCGGGCGCCTTCCAGATTGATGGAGCCGGCAAGCGCGGGCGTGTCGATGGTGACGCGCGACGAAGCGGTCTTGGCGACGGACTGCTCGAGGGTGAGAACCGTCGGCGCCGTCTGACCACCTGCGGGAAGCGAACCGTTCACGGCGGCACCCGTTGCGGGCGACTGCGTCGTCTGGGCTTGCTGCGCCTGCTGGTGCTGCTTGGCGGCCTGCTCGGCCTGACGCTGCGCTTCGAGGCGTGGGTTCATATAGAAAAACTGCCAGCCGAGAACAATCAGCACAGACAGTGCAATTGCAATGAAGTAATTGCGGTTGTTTTCCATCATACTTTCCTGGAGCGGTCCTTTTCCGACCGCCGGTGTTTCGGCCTGGTTTCGATGCGGCTTACGAGTTCGCTCGCCAGTTTTTCGAAAGGCGCGGTCAGCACCTCGCGTCGCGCGACAACCACATAGTCGTGTCCGGGCTGCATTGCAAATCCGGCGTGAAGCCGCACGGCTTCTTTCAGCCTGCGCCGCATGCGGTTGCGCTCCACCGCGTTGCCATGTTTTTTGGTAACGGTAAAACCGACGCGGGGTTCGGCGTCGGCGGTCTTGCGGTCCAGCATTTCGATGAGGAAGAAGCTGCCTCTGCGCTTCTCGCCTTCGCGGACTGCAAGAAACTGCGGCCGGCTTTTCAGCCGCCCGACAGTCTTTTTTGGTCGTTCATTCGTCAATTTGCCCGCCATCCTGGATTATCGGGCACTCCGGCCCTTAGGCCGAAAGACGCTTGCGGCCGCGGTTACGGCGAGCGGAAAGAACCGCACGGCCGCCCTTGGTGGCCATGCGCGCACGGAAGCCGTGGCGACGCTTGCGGACAAGCTTGGATGGTTGGTAGGTACGCTTCATTTATTTAAACACCGCGGAGTGCGGCCCTTCTTGAGCTTTGCTTTACAGCAAGGAGCGTTGTTGATTATGGCGAACGGACTTGGCCCGCAAATGCAGGCTCCATGACCGGACGTGCGCGGGCTTATACGGATCAAGCCTCCGGAAGTCAATTATATGGGTGCAGATTCCTTTAAGACAGGCAATTTCGCGCGATCGGCGGCGGCTGATTGCCGTCTGGCTGCTGCTCCCGAGGAGTGTGCGCAACCTTGAATATAAATTGCATAAATTCTAAAATATACGGATAGTATAGTGAAGAATGTCGAGCGCTTGGATTAAAGATAACTCAATATAACATTAATGATTTTAGCCGATATCTAGCTTTGTGCGGTAAAACCCATCGATTTATGGGGGATGGGATCTGCGCCGGAGGGGTATTGTGAAAATTCGCGGCAAAATCAATCTGCTTGTATCTGTCATGGCCGGGGCGGCGCTTATGATCGGCGTCACTGCGCTCTATGCGTTGCATCAATATGACCAGAAATTACAGAGCTACGAGCAGACGGCGAGCCGCGCTTACATGGGCGAGCGCCTGAATCGTTACGTGACCGCGGTGGTGATGGAAGCGCGCGGCATTTATGCCGCTACTGCCGCGAAGGATTCCAAACCCTTTGCCGATGGGCTGATGGTCGATCTCGACGAGATCGACAAGGTGCTTGCAAGCTGGGCGCCCCTGGTGCCGGAGATGCAGCAGCCGGAATTCACCAAGCTGCAGGCCCGTGCCCAGGAGTTTCGCGCCTTTCGCACGGAGACGGCCAGGCTCGGCGTGACCGATGGCCCGGATGCCGCCGGCAAGCAGGGCAACAATGAAGCGAACCGCGCCAACCGCAAGGCTTTTCAGGCTGAGATCGATGCGATCGTCCAGACCGACAAGGCCGAGCTTGCAAAGGCAGAGACCGAGATCGCAGCCTTTCATAGCAGCGTCCTGTGGGTCGTCCTCGGAATCATGACTGCCGGTATTGCGGCGGGCGTCGGCCTTGGCGCCTATATCGGAACCGTCCATCTGAGCCGTCCGATCCGCAAGGTGACCGATGCGATAAAGAATGTCGCCAACGGCCATTTCGATATCGAGGTGCCATTTGCCGGCCGGAAGGACGAAATCGGCGAGATGGCGGCGGCCGTCGACGTCTTCAAGGAAAACGGCAAGGCCGTGCGCCGCATGAATGCCGAGGAGGCGGCCTTGCGCGCAAAAAGCGACGAGCTTCAGTCGAGCATGTCTCTTGCAGTCTCTGCCGCCGCGGCCGGCGATTTCAGCCACCGCATCGAGAAGGACTATGGCGACGTCAACCTCAATCGTTTCGCCGGCAATGTGAACGAGCTGCTTGTGAGCGTCGACACGGGTATCGGCGAAGTCCGCCGCGTCATCGCGAGCTTGGCCGAGGGAGACTTGACCCAGGCAATGAAGGGCAATTTCCAGGGCGCCTTCGCCGAACTGCAGCAGAACGTCAACGCGACATTCGAGACGCTCAAAAGCACCATGAGCGAAGTGCGCGGCACCACCGGTTCGATCAATTCCAATACCAACGAGCTCCGTCACGCCAGCGATGACCTTTCCAAGCGCACCGAACAGCAGGCGGCCGCTCTGGAAGAGACCTCGGCAGCGCTCGACGAGATCACCTCCGTCGTTCAGAATTCGACGGAACGGGCGCGTGAGGCGAGCGTCATGGTGAGCGAAGCCAAGGACGACGCGGCTCGCTCCGGCACGGTGGTTCGCAACGCGATCGACGCCATGGGACGCATCGAGCAGGCATCGGGCGAGATCAGCCAGATCATCGGTGTGATCGACGACATCGCCTTCCAGACCAATCTACTGGCGCTCAATGCCGGCGTAGAGGCCGCACGCGCCGGCGATGCGGGCAAGGGCTTTGCCGTCGTTGCCCAGGAAGTGCGTGAGCTCGCCCAGCGCTCCGCCACCGCGGCGAAGGATATCAAGGCGCTGATCGGCAAGTCCGGTAACGAGGTGCAGGTCGGCGTCAAGCTCGTGCAGGCAACCGGTGAGGCGCTGTCCTCCATTGAGGCCCGCGTGCTGAAGATCAACGATCACATTCACTCGATAGCGACAGCGGCACGCGAACAGGCAACGGGCCTGTCGGAGGTGAACAAGGCCGTCAATCAGATGGATGAGGTCACTCAGCGCAATGCCGCCATGGTCGAGGAGACTTCGGCCGCGACCCATCGGCTGGCGGCCGAAGCGGATGGCCTTGTCCAGCTCGTCTCGCGCTTCAAGGTGGACGCAGCCAATGTTTCCGCTCCCGTTACAGCACGCGCCGAGACGCATCGCCCGGCCGCATCGCCGGCCCGACGCATGATCGACAGGGTCGCGACCGCCTTTGGCGGCGGGGCGCTTGCTCCTGCCGCAGCGGCGCCAGGCTGGGAAGAGTTCTGATCCGTCAGATATGAGGCCGGCTGCGGCGCCCGAGCGTCGCTGCCAGCTTTCGCCTTCTGTCAAAATCCCGAGCCGATTGGAAAAAGCTCCACAATCGCCTATTATCTAGTTCGATCAGGTCGCATCAGATCGCTTTTTAAGCGAAGCGGGACAAGAGAAATGGACAGTGGGCAGGACAAGGATGCCGTAAAGGACGGCAAGGTCGAGAAAGGCCGCCTGTCCCAGCTTTGTCGTCCCACAGGTATTTTCGGCGGCCTCTCCGGCAAGCTCCTCATCCTCACCGTCGTTTTCATTTCGATGGCGGAAGTGCTGATTTTCGTGCCGTCGGTCGCCAATATGCGGCTGCGGTGGCTGCAGGATCGGCTGAACACCGCCGCTGCCGCTGCCATCGTCATCGACGGTCTGCAGCCGGCTGAACTGCCGCGTGCTCTGCAAAAGGAGACGCTGATGGCGACGGGCACGCGGGCCATCGTTCTGCGCAAGGACGGCACGTCGCGCCTGCTGGCTACAGCCGAGATGCCGGCCGCCGTCGATGAGAAGTATGATCTCAGCGACGTGTCCCAGCTCACCGCCATCAAGGATGCGCTCGATACGCTGCTCTTCGGCGGCAATCGCATCATCCGCGTGTTCGGTCCGGTTGGCGGCGATGCCAATACGGGCATCGAGGTGGTGCTGAAGGATACCCGGCTGCGCAATGCGATGCTTGCCTACTCGACCAGCGTCTTCTTCGTCTCCATCCTAATCTCGCTGTTCACCGCAACGCTGATCTTCTTTGCGATCAACCGCATGATGATCCGCCCCATCCGCCGCCTGACGGACAGCATGCAGGCCTATTCCGATGATCCGGAGGATCCGGGCCGCATCCTTGTTCCCGACAGGGGAGGCGACGAGCTTGCCGTGGCCGGCCGCCATCTCGCCTCCATGCAGTCGCAACTGCAGAAGACCCTGAAGCAGCAGAAGAACCTCGCTGCGCTCGGATTGGCCGTGTCGAAGATCAATCACGACATGCGCAATATCCTCTCGGCCGCGCAGCTTATGTCGGACCGTCTGGTCGATGTCGACGACCCTATGGTCAAGCGCTTTGCTCCGAAGCTGTTGCGCACCATCGATCGCGCCGTCGGCTACACGACCGAGGTTCTCTCCTTTGGCCAGACCTCCGAGTCGGCCCCACGCCGGCGCAAGATTCGCATATTCGAACTCATTGAAGAGGTGCGTGATATCCTGGCGATCGATCCGGACAGCGGCATCGAGTTCATCGTGCAGCTCAGCCCGGATCTGGAGGTCGATGCCGACAGCGAGCAGCTCTTCCGCGTCATTCATAATCTCTGCCGCAATGCCTATCAGGCGCTGATCGCTTTCGGCGAGGCGGAACCCGATAGCGTGAGGCGAATCACGGTTTCGGCGCATCGGATTGGCAGCGTCGTCAGCATCACCGTCGACGATACCGGGCCGGGCATGCCGCAAAAGGCGAGGGAGAACCTGTTTACGGCCTTTCGCGGTTCGGCGCGCTCGGGTGGCACCGGCCTTGGCCTCGCGATCGCCCGTGAACTCGTCCTTGCCCATGGCGGCACGATTGCGCTCGTCGAAAAACCGGCGGCCGGCACGCAGTTCCGCATCGAAATTCCCGACCGCCCGGTATCCCTCGATGATTACCGCAGCAGAAGCCTGCAAGAAAACTGATTGTTTTCAGTTATTTGACGTCGCTATGCACGAAAATTGCGATCTTTTTCAGAAATCCACTTGCATTCCCTCAAGGGAGGCTTTAGAGAACCGCCCACGCCAACGGTTTCTTCCGTTTCGGCCACGCACCCGTAGCTCAGCTGGATAGAGCACCAGACTACGAATCTGGGGGTCAGGAGTTCGAATCTCTTCGGGTGCGCCATTTTTCTCTGTTATGTGTAGGTTGAAGGCTCGTTGAGCGGACCGGCTTAGCTCGAGCAGCGTGTAGTCAGCCGTCTATCGAGAGCTTACGCCATCGACCGAACGGCATTTGCGTGATGTGGCGGGCCGTTCGCGCCAATGATCAATAAAGTTTGGATGTCCATCTGAAAGGCGCGACCATGCGCCTTCTTTACGCGCCCCGATCCTCCGATTACGACCCCCAAATCCTAACCATTTTAGACGTCTGGCGCGATTCGATCGGATTTGACGCTATGGGTATAGAATTGGGAGGATACAGCAAGTTTACTTGATGCATCATTTAGTCGTCTTGGGGGCGTCGGTAAGGTCTTATAGCTCCGTTTTTTGCTCGGTTGTATAATAAATACTTCCTCATTTCCGAAGATAGACAAACCATATAACCGAAATCACACAATCGGAACGGAGGAATGCTTTCTGTTCGTTGGTTCGTGGGCGATTTTGGTAGCAATGCGCTTATGTCAGGGTGTGCCATGGATCGTTGGTTGTTGATTTCTAATTGCAATACCTATGGCCTCGCCCGCTCTTTGCAGTTGCAAGGCAATAGCTTTCATCTCGATTGCATCGACGTATGGCATTTCAAGAAGAACATGCAGGATTATGAGAACGAAATCCCCACCTACGATCGAGTGATCATAAATCCAGAAGTCAGACTTACTAGTTATGATTTTCGGAGCTTGAAGAATGTAAATGAAATTCCGAATGTCGAGTTCGATGCATATCATCCGGACTTTTGTTTTGTCGGCGTGGATGGTGTGCGTCTCTACAAGCCCCTTGCAGCTTGTCATTCCATGATTGTCCTCGCCGCGTTCCAGGCAGGGTGGACTCCTGAGAAAACTCGAAAGCTGTTTCGGCGCGATATTTACGAGCAATGCGGCTTCTTTGCGCGTTGGGAATTGGCAAGGGACAGGCTCATCTCGTCCTTTGCAGCAATGGGAATGGATTTATCAAACGCCTTTCGGCGTTGGACGCGCGGCGAATGCTTCATGCACGGCTTGGGACACCCCAAGGCGCGTCCAATTTTCGACATTGCGCGCATTTTTCTCAAAAATCACGTCGGCGAAACCAATGCGACGGATCTGGTGCCTTCCGACACGATTGTAGATGGTGCGTGTTTGCCCGTCTATCCGGAGATCGGCGAGACGATAGGCGTCCGTGGTTCTTACGCGTTCAAGTTGCCAGGAGAATATAAGTTGATCTCGCTGGAGAGATTTATCGAGATGAGCTTCGAGGTCTATCAGCCCTACAATCCGAATGAGATCTTGGTTGAGCCTGGCTTTCGCAGTCGCTTCGATCGCGTGAAACAAGTTATATCGGAGGCAGAAGCATGACCAGTCCATATTCTGGGATCAAGGACTACCAACTATGGCGTCGATCGGTCGCTCGAGTCGAAACGCATCTATTTGATCCGGTGGTCAAGCCGCGGTTTAAGATCGACAGAAATTCAAAGGTCGCAACCGCTGGCAGTTGTTTTGCGCAGCATATCTCGCGCCAGATTCAGCGCATCGGCTTTCATTATTTTATCACCGAGCGGGCGGATCATTTGAACGACGCGGAAAAAGCCAGGCGCAATTTCGGTGTCTTTTCGGCTCGCTACGGGAATATTTATACCGCACGGCAATTGCGACAGCTGTTCGAGGAAGTCTTCGATGCGCGTCGTCCCGTCGAAAAGGCATGGCGGCGAAAGGATGGCAAGTTCGTAGATCCTTATCGTCCGCAGGTAGAGCCCGACGGCTACGACACCGAGGAGGACGTTATAGAAGCGCGGCGGGCACATCTTGCGGCGGTGCGCTCCGTCTTTCTCGGATGTGACGTCCTAGTGTTCACCCTGGGCTTAACCGAAGCCTGGAGATCGAAGGTCGATGGATCGGTCTTTCCGCTTGCGCCTGGCGTGAGCGCCGGTTCATTCGATCCCGACGCGCATGAGTTCGTCAATTTCAACGTTGAGGAAATCGAGCGCGACCTCACTTTTGTCTTGCGCAGGCTGAAAGAGATCAATCCTCACGTCAAGGTGTTGTTAACCGTCTCGCCTGTGCCGCTGGTGGCTACATATGAGGACAGGAGTGTTTTGGTTTCGACAACCTATAGTAAATCTGTCCTGCGAGTTGTAGCTGAGCAGATGCTACCCCGCTTTGACTGGGTCGATTACTTTCCGTCCTATGAGATCATTACCGGCAGCTATGCCGGCGGCCTTTACTATGAAGACGACTATCGAGAGGTCAATCATCTCGGCGTCGCCCATGTGATGCGCTGCTTCGTAAGAAACTATGTGGCCCATGTTGAGGCGCCGACCGAGAAATTTGCGCCATTGGCTCCGCCTCAGGAGGAATATCAGCACGTGGTCTGCGACGAACGCGAAATCGAAATGCTTCGCCCATAATTGCGTTGTTGATCCGAATTGCGGTGATCCCAAGCCTGCGGATCATCGAATGCGTTTGAGTGGAGTTCTCTGGATTCGGCCGAATAGAGTGGGAGTTTCTCTGTGGAAGCATGGTTGGTCATTTCGAACGCGCAGACGCATAATTTGGCGAATTCGCTTCGTCTGCTGAGCAATGACATTCGCATCGATCACGCCGATGTATGGACGTTTGGCGCTAATATGGCCCAATACCGCGAACTGCTTCCCAATTATGACAGGGTAATCATCCATCCCCACGTAGAGCGTGGTTATTGTGATTTCTCTGCAGTCAGGCAATTGAGTAGAATTCCCTCGATCAAGTTCGACGCTTATCATCCAGATATTTGCTTCGTGCTCGCAAATGATCTCCCGTTCGACGGCGCTATGGGTGCCTACCACTCGATGCTTGTCTTGGCGGCATATAAGGCAGGCTTGAACATTGAGAAGACGAGGGCTTTATTTCGCCGCGAGATTTTCGAGCGGTGCGGATTCCTTGATCGCTGGGAAGGTGAACGTCAGCAGTTGCTGGATCATTTTGCCGAATACGGACTGGATATAACCGCGCGGTTCAGGGCCTGGTCGCGCCGCGAGTGCTTCATGTATGGCATCGACCATTCAAAAGCGCGCCCGATCCATGATATTGCGCATGTTTTTCTGCAGGCATGCGGGATCGAGCCCCACCAAACCGATATCGTGCCGGCGGATACGATCATGACCGGCTCTTGCTTTCCGGTCTATCCCGAAATCGGCGAAGTATTAGGCGTCGAGGGCTCTTACATGTTCAAGCGATATCAGCAATATCGTCTAATTTCGCTCGAGCATTTTATAGAACTGAGCTTCGCGGCTTATGCACAATTTTCCACAGAGAATATCAAACCCGATAGCCGCTTCACCGAGCGCTTTGAAGTGGTCCAGTCCGCGATTGCCGAAGAAGCTTCGGTTCCTCGGCTAATGTAAGCGGTCTGAACACCGGGCTATTTTCCCGCCGATTCAGTTTCATTGCGTGGCCCCCGGCCTGTGATCCGTCGCCAGCGGCAATTCCGGCAAGAACAACAGCACGATCAGCGCCAGGGCTACAATCGCCGTGCCCGTCGCGAAGGTCATGGCGATAGCGTGACGATAGAGCGCTATCGCGGCGTCATGCGCTTCAGGGGAGGCGGTGGCGAGCTGTTTCATGCCGGCTTCGGTCAGTGAGGAACCATGCATCGCGTGGAGGACGCCGCCGGCTTTCTGAACGCGATAGGCGAGAATGGCCCCCGAGCCGGTGACGCCGATGAGGCCGCCGAGCGAGCGGAAGAAGGCGAGCGTCGCCGTCCCCACGCCACGATGGACCGGGGGGAGGGCATTCTGTACCGCGATGGTCATTGTGGGCATGACGAGGCCAAGGCCGAGGCCGAGCGCAAAGACCGTCGGCTCGATGATCCAGAAGCCCTGGCTGGTGGCGGCAGCCCAGGCGAGCACGGCAAAGGCGACGGTTGCGAGGCTCAGGCCGCAGAGCTGCGCCGGCTTGTAGCGCCCGAAGCGATGCAGCAGCACACGCCCGTTGACCATGGAGGAGATGACGACGCCGATCATCAGTGGGCCGGTGAGCAGGCCGGAATGCGAGGCGCTGACCCCCATGACCATCTGGAAGAACAGCGGAAAGAAGAGGCTTGCTCCCAGCATGCCCATGAAGGTGAGGGCGAGCACGATGCAGGCGACGACGAAGAGCCGGTTGCGGAAGAGATCGGGCGGCAGCACAGGCTCAGGCTCACGCCGGATATGCAGGATGAAAAAGACGAAGAGAACGAGTGCAAGCGCAGAAAGCCCGAAAATCTCGGGCGAGTTCCAGGCCCATTCATTGCCGCCGAGCGCGAGCACCAGCAGGAAGCTCGTCGTACAGCTCGTCAACAGCGCCGCGCCGAGATAGTCGATGCGGCGGCTGCGCGCCTGATGCGGGCGCTTAAGTGCACGGCCGATCATGACGAGCGCAACGGCGCCGATCGGCAGGTTGACGTAGAAGATCCAGTGCCATGACAGGAGATCGGTGATGACCCCGCCAGCGATCGGGCCGATGACGCTGCAGACGGCGAAGACGGCCGCGATCGAGCCTTGATTGCGCCCGCGTCTCGCCGGCGGCACGATGTCGCCGATGATGATCTGCGCCAGCGGCAGCAATCCGCCTGCGCCGATCCCCTGGATCGCTCGGAAGATGATGAGCTGCATCAGCGTCTGCGCCATGCCGCTCAGCACGGAGCCGAGAAGAAAGATGAGGATTGCTGCATAGATCATCGGCTTGCGTCCGTACTGGTCGCTGAGCTTGCCGTAGAGCGGCATGGTACTGGTCGAGGCGAGCACATAGGCGCTGACCACCCAGGAGAGATGCGTCAGGCCCCCGAGATCGCTGACGATGCGTGGCAGCGCCGTCGCTACGATGCTCTGGTCAATGGCGCCGAGGCCGAGAACGATCATCAACCCGAGGATGACGGCGCGGATCTCGCGGCGATCGGGCGGGACGTCTGCTGCCGAAGCCAATGGCGTGGCACTAGCCGGAAGGGTCGCATTCATTGCCCGATCTCCATGAGCGGTTCGATGGCGGCGCGAATGGCGTCGCGCTGCTGCGGCGACAGTTTGGCGAGTTCTGAGGCGAGCCAGTCGGTTCTCCGTCGTTTCAGGCTGCGGATGATTTCCTCACCTTTCTCGGTCGCCACCAGGCCATTGCGGCGACGGTCGCTCGGGTCCGGTTCCGAGCGGGTAATGAGGCCATCCCGCTCCATCGCCTTCACATGGCCTGAAATCGTCGGTCCTCTCAGTCTCTCCAGCCGAGCAAGTTCGGCAACGCCGATGCCTGGCTGTTGGATGATGGCGACGAGCAGCAGGGCATGCAGCGGCGACAGGTCGGCCTCGTCGCTCTCGCGCCGCAATTGTCGATAGAGTCGATGGAGTGCAGGGCGCAAAGCCTCGGCCAGCGCGTAGGCGTCCTCGCGGCCCTGACGGCGGTCGGCTTTACCCATTACGTCTCTCACTGATAGATAGATAGGCTTCCTATCTATATGCCTATCGCGTGGCACGTACTTGCGCAAGCAATAATATTGTGAAAGATTTTCAATCATTGCGCGTTGTTCATCAGTATTACGACTCGACGGGAGGAGAAGAGCTGTGAAACGATTTCTGACAACCGTAACGGTAACTACCTTGAGTGCCCTGCTTGCCGTTACGTCTTTCGATCCGGTGGCAGCCGCCCCAATCCAGCCGCTGACCCAGCCGGCCATCCAGCAGACGGGTGAGCAGCCCGCTGGCCTGACGGAAGTTCAATATCGTCATCACAACAGACACTATCGCGGGCGGCATCGCCCCCATTATCGTCCGCACTACCGTCCGCATCATCGCCCCGGCTACTGGCACGGCCATCGCGGCTATCGCTATCATCGCCCTGGCTATCGGCGTCATGACGGCTGGTGGTATCCGATGGCTGCATTCACAGCCGGAGCAATCATCGGCGGGGCCGTATCACAACCGCCGCGCGGCAGCGCGCATGTCCGCTGGTGTGCAAGCCGCTACAAGACCTATCGTGCGTCGGATAATACTTATCAGCCGACCAATGGTCCGCGGCGCCAGTGCATCAGCCCGTAATGTGAAACAGATCGAAATCCCTCTCCGTTCCGCGGAGGGGGATTTCTTTCAGACCGTTGCGGGAAGGAGTGCCTTCAACCGGTCAGTTGCTCGGAAATGTCCCACAGCCGTCGCCAGATCGCCTGATCACGGGCGTGAGCGGCAATCTTGGCCCGCACCGGCGGACCTTTGAGTTCATAGAAACCGTTCGGGCCATACATGGCGCCGCCTTCCGCCTCCGGCGCGGTAGCGGCGAAGAGCGTCGGCAGGGCGCCGGCTGCTGCCGATTGCGAAGCAAGCGGCTCCATCCACTTCATGGTAATTTCAAACAGGCTTGGCCGGTCTCTGCCCATGCGGGGACCCGTGGTTTGCAGACCGGTGACGGCATAGCCGGGATGGGCGGCAATGCTTTTAAGCTTCCAGCCTTCGGCGCGTGCGATGCGGTCGAGCTCCAGACTGAAGAGCAGCGTTGCCAGCTTCGATTGGCAATAGGCGGGCCAGGGCCGATAGCGGTTGCGCCACTGCAGATCGTCGAAATTGATCCTGCCGCTGCGATGCGCCAGGCTGCTGACAGTCACCACGCGCGGATTTTCGGCCGCAGAAACCTTTGGCAACAGCCGCATCGTCCAGGCGAAATGGCCGATATAATTGGCGCCCATCTGCATCTCGAAACCATCTTCGGTCTCATGCCGGTCCGGAATGGCCATGACGCCGGCATTGTTGATAAGCAGATCGATATGCGGCAGCCTATCGGCGATGCGGGTCGCGGTGCGCGCGACGGAATCGAGGCTGGAAAGATCGAGCGCCTCGAAGGTCACGTCTGCTCCCGGTGTTGCTGCACGGATCTTGGCGATCGCCTCTTGGGCCCTGACCTCGTTGCGTGATGCGATGACGACCTTGGCGCCGGCCGCTGCCAGAGCCTCTGCCGCCTCGTAGCCGATACCGCTGGTGGCACCGGTAACGACTGCGATACGACCTGTCTGCGGCGGAATATCTTTCACTGTCCAGTCTGGCATTGCGGGCTCCTGTGAAGAGATTTGGCATTGCCCGTTGTATCTGGTAATTCATATACTAAATGCAAGTTTGCATTGAATGAAAATATAGAAGCGAAAAATGCGCGACAACACTTGCGTATCAGGGACTTTCAGCAGCCGGATGGCGCGGCATGCCTTTGAATTGCCATGCTGTTCGGCACTCATCATGCCTTATGGCCGAAGATTGGATTTGCGGAATGACGACAAAGACCTCGTGCGCTGATTTTGTGCAGTTCTTCCGCTCCTGGGTGAGCAATCCGATGCGCGTTGCGGCGGTCGCGCCCTCGGGCGAGCGGCTGGCAAGGCTGATGACTCAGGAGATCGGGCCGGTCGATGGTCCGATCCTTGAGCTCGGTCCAGGCACCGGCGTATTCACCCGGGCGCTGCTGGCGCGAGGCATTCCCGAGAGCGCGCTGACGCTCGTCGAATTCGGCGAGGAGTTTGCCGTCCGTCTGCGTGAGCGTTTTCCGGCGGCAAGGGTCGTGCATATGGATGCCGCCAAGCTCGGCCAATGCGGTCTTTTCGATGACGCGCCTTTCGGTGCTGTCATCAGCGGCCTGCCGCTACTCTCCATGCCGCCCTCGAAGGTCGCGGCCATTGTTGGCGGCGCCTTTGAAACGATGAAGCCGGGCGGGGCTTTCTATCAGTTCACCTACGGTCCGCGCTGTCCCGTGCAGAAAACTATCCTTGAAAGCCTTGGTCTCACTGCAAAGCGCATTGGCGGCACAGTGCGCAACATTCCGCCGGCCTGCGTTTACAGGATATCGCGGCAAAATCCTCTGGAGCTCTCGATCATCGGCGCCAAATATCGTAGCACCGGAGGGAAAGCCGGAATCAGCGCTTAGGAGCGAATGCCGGCAAGGCCGATTTGGGGCGGCCGAAGCGAGTGCCGGGGGTAGCGGATGGCAAAAAGGCCGGATGTCGATAGCGCGGTAAAGGAAGGCCGGCGCGAGCGCAAGCGTCGTCAAACCCGCGAACGCATTGAATCCGCCGCCTTGCGGCTGTTCCTCGAACGTGGCTTCGAGGCCACCACCATCGAGGACATCACGGAAGCTGCCGATGTTTCCAAGCGCAGCTTCTTCGATTACTTCCCCAGCAAGGAAGAAGTGGTCGCCGCCTGGCAGGATGGTTTTGCCCGCGAGCTGATCGGTGCTGTTGCCGCGCAGCCCGAGGATGCTTCGGTCGTCGACGTCATCGAGGCGGCTGTCAATTCTGCCCTTCGTACGGCGGTAGCAGATCCGCAAAGCCTTGCTCTGGCCGCCCTCATTCACAATACGCCGACGCTTCAGGCTCGCGATCAGCTGAAATATGCCAAGCTGGAGAAGAAGCTCGCGGACGCGCTGTCTGCCCGTGGCAGCGGCGGCGAGGAGGAGCGTCTCCGCTTTGGCATGCTTGCGGCCGCCGTCGTGACGATGCTGCGCATCGGCAGCGAGCGATGGATGCGATCTCCACAGGATATCTCGGTAGAGCAGTTCGCCCGCAATCTGTTCGACGAGCTTTGGGCCGCGCTTGCCGATCTCGGGAAGCAGGCGCAGCGGCACACATGACGGCGCCAGATTAGAGCAGGGGAAGCCGCCTGATCGGCCCCGACGCATTGCATATGCCGCGATGCAGACCCATCTAGTACCGGGTCGCGACCGCATTCTCCCTCGCGAAACCCAGATTTGCCCTTAAAATCTCGGCATCCCTCCCGATGCCGCTCATGCCAGATATGTTTCAGATCAGCAAAAGGGACTATAATCATGTCAGAACTCGACGCAGCCAAGTCCGGCCAGTTCAAGATCGGCGGTGATCTCCCCGTTCATCGTCTCGGTTTCGGTGCCATGCGCATTACCGGTGCCGGTATATGGGGTGAGCCAGAGGACCGTGACGAAGCCGTCCGCACGCTGAGGCGCCTTCCGGAACTTGGCATCAATTTCATCGATACCGCCGATTCCTATGGCCCGGACGTTTCCGAACGTCTTATCAAGGAAGCGCTCCATCCCTATGGCCACGGTCTTGTGGTAGCGACCAAGGGTGGTCTTACTCGAACCGGACCGAATGTCTGGGTGCCAGTGGGTCGCCCCGAATATCTGATCCAGCAGGCGCACAAGAGCCTGCGCAATCTCGGCGTCGATCGCATCGATCTCTGGCAGTTGCATCGCATCGATTCCAAGGTGCCGGCGGCCGAGCAGTTCGATGCCGTGAAGTCGCTGCAGAGCGACGGCATCATCCGTCATGCGGGCTTGAGCGAAGTCTCTGTTGCCGACATCGAGGCGGCTTCGAAGCATTTCAAGGTGGTGACGGTGCAGAACCGCTACAATCTGGTCGATCGTACCAGCGAAGATGTACTCGACTATTGCGAAAAGCATGGCATCGGCTTCATCCCGTGGTTTCCGCTTGCCGCCGGTGATCTCGCCAAGGAAGGCTCGCTGCTCGATACTATCGCGAAAAAGCACAATGCCGCTCCGAGCCAGATCGCGCTTGCATGGGTGCTGAAGCGCAGTCCAGTAATGCTGCCGATCCCCGGAACGGGCAAGGTCAAGCATCTCGAGGAAAACATCGCCGCCGTGAACATCGTCCTCTCCGACGAGGAGTTCGCAGCATTGGATGCGGAAGGCAAAAAGGCCTTCAAGGCTGCATAAGTCGAAATTCGTTTGTCCGGTGGGCGGTTGCTGACCGGACAAGCGTCGGCGAAGGCCCTTTCCCATGCAGAAACGCCGATCACGATCATGTGAATCCCGGGATTTGGGTCAATAACGACTGCAAAATAGGCGCTGGCAAGCCCTCAAATGCCCGTGTTATGCGATATTTCCGGCATTTGCAAAGAAAGCAATGCGCTTTGTGCATTGCTGCATTGCGAAAGTCGATCTGTTCATGCTGTCGCAGGCGTTATATCTAATCCCTCGAAGGCAGCGCACTCCTCCTCCCAGCGCTCCTTCAATGATTGGCAACACTCCTCCTCCTCCCAGTTGCCAATCCGGATCAAGAGCCCGATGCATCCTCCTCCCGCATCGGGCTCTTTTTTTATTTTCAGCCAGATCATCGGTTAGCGGTGTTGGACGATTGCGTTGCGCCTTTGCAATGCTGTCGCGAATTAGCATTGCGTCATGAGCCAAAGAACCGCGGGAGCAGCTTGCGCCGTGGACATGCATGCGTAGAGTGGCGCGACGTTACGGCAGTAAGGAAGGGTTGCATGATGCAGCGCATGGCGGGTTCGGGCCGGTGGGGAAAGCTGTTTCTCCGAACTATGGCCGTGGTTGCGACATTGTCGCTCGCCGCTTGCGGCCGCCCTATCGGGGTTATGCAGCCCATCAGTGAAAACGTGCCTGGCACATCCAAGGTCGATCTCCTCGTCGCGACGACACGGCTGCCGGACAAAGATCCGGCCATCCTGTTTTCGGGTGAGCGCGGGCCGGGGCTCAAGGTGGATGCCGTCAGCGTCTCTATTCCGCCGGAGGCCAATCGCAAGGTCGGCCAGGTGCAGTGGCCGAGCCGCTTGCCAGGCGATCCGCTGAAAAATTTCGTCACCACCGCCGTCAAGCCTTTGGCGACGGAGGCGAATGGGCGAGCCTGGGTGCATGCGGAATTGCCAAAGAACAGGCGGGTGCTGATCTTCGTGCATGGGTTCAACAACCGCTATGAGGATGCCGTCTACCGCTTTGCGCAGATCGTTCACGATTCGCATGCCGACGTCGCACCGATCGTGTTTACCTGGCCGTCGCGCGCCAGCATCTTCGACTATGCCTATGACAAGGAGAGCACGAACTATTCCCGTGACTCGCTCGAGGAATTGCTGCGGCGCGTCGCCGCTGATCCGGCCGTCGGCGATATCACCGTCATGGCGCATTCGATGGGCAGCTGGCTCGCAGTCGAATCGCTGCGACAGATGGCGATCCGCAACGGTCGCGTTGCGCCGAAGATCAAGAATGTCATCCTGGCCTCGCCTGATCTCGACGTCGATGTCTTCGGACGGCAGTTCGCAGCACTCGGCAAGGACAAGCCGCATTTCACGCTATTTGTCTCACGGGACGATCGCGCGCTTTCACTCTCACGTCGCATTTCCGGCAATATCGACCGGCTCGGTCAGATCGACCCGACAGCCGAGCCCTATCGCAGTGAGCTGGAAAAGCAGGGGATTACCGTGCTCGATCTCACGAAGCTCAAAACCGGCGATGGTCTCAATCACGGCAAGTTCGCTGAAAGCCCGGAAGTGGTGAAACTGATCGGTGCGCGGTTGATTGCCGGCCAGACGATCACCGATTCCGATGTCGGCATCGGCGATGCCGTCGGCGCGGTTGCCATGGGCGCAGCCCAGACGGTCGGTAGCGTGGCGGGTGCTGCCGTCAGCGCTCCGATTGCCATTTTCGATCCTCGCACCCGCGCGAATTACGGCGAGCAATGGCGTCGCGTCGGCGCATCGGCCGGCAATACGGTGGGATCTCTGGGCGATAGCGTCGAGGCGACCGGCAGCAATGTCGGCGAAGCATTGCGTCAATGATGCTATCATGATCCGATCCGGAGCGGCCGCATTCATCGTCGCTGCGAAACGCGATAGTCATGTCTCGCCGTCTGATATATCAGAGATGCAAGCAGTCAGATGGCACCGGCCAATTCGTTGGCCCGATATCGGTGTCGACGGCTGCATGATCTGCCGTGTGTGATTGGAGTGGATGAGATGAGATGGAAGCGCACGATCCAGTTGCTGGACGTTCACTGCGAGGGTGAGATCGGCAAGGTTGCCATCGGCGGCGTGCCGAAGATCCCCGGCAACAGCATTGCCGAGCAGCTCCATTGGCTGAACACGGATCCAAAGGGCCAGGAGCTGCGCCGTTTCCTCGTGCTGGAGCCGCGCGGCGCGCCGATCGGATCGGTGAACCTGCTGTTGCCGGCCAAGCATCCTGAGGCTGATGCCGGTTTCATCATTCTGCAGCCCGATCAGGCGCATGCAAGCTCCGGCTCGAACTCCATCTGCGTGACCACGGCGCTGCTCGAATCCGGTATCGTCGAGATGAAGGAGCCGGAAACCATCGTCACGCTCGATACCGCCGCCGGCCTCGTGCGCGCCACTGCGACCTGCCGCGGCGGCCGCTGCGAAAAAGTGCGGCTGACCATGGTGCCGTCCTTCGTGCATGAGCTGGATGTCGGGCTCGACACACCGCAATGGGGCAGGATCAAGCTCGACCTCTGCTATGGCGGCATCTTCTACGCGCTCGTCGATGTCGGCCAGATCGGCTTGAAGATCGAAAAGGCCAATGCGGCCGCCCTCGTCCATGCCGGCATGGTCATCAAGGAAGCGATCAACCGTGCGATGACCGTAGTTCATCCGGAAATCCCGGCTATCTCCGGCGTTGCCTATGTGATGTTCCGCGATATCGACGCCGATGGCGCCATCCGCACCTGCACGACCATGTGGCCCGGCCGCGCCGACCGCTCGCCCTGCGGCACCGGCAATTCGGCCAATCTGGCGACGCTGCATGCTCGCGGCAAGGCCAAGGTCGGCGATATCTTCAAATCCCGCTCGATCATCGGTTCGGAGTTCGAAGTCGGCCTGCAAGCGGAGACCGAAGTTGCCGGAAAGCCGGCCATCATCCCGACGATCACCGGCCGCGGTTTCACTTTCGGCTTGAGCCAGGTGGCGCTGGATCCGTTCGACCCGATGGCGGAAGGTTTTGCCATGACGGATGTCTGGGGGCCGTCGGCTGGGGATATTTGAGGGCGCAGTGCGAGCTCCCACTGCTTTGAGAGTCTTGCCCCTCACTCTAACCCTCTCCCCGCATACGGGGAGAGGGACTTCCCTCTCATTTTCGTCTGAGCAATTGGCTGGATGGGAGGCTGTGGTCGCATCTAGCTCCTTCTCCCCGCTTGCGGGGAGAAGGTGGCCGAAGGCCGGATGAGGGGCTTTGGGGCAAGCCGTCCTCACTACCCCTTGGGATAAATCACACCCTTGCGCAAAATGATGTTCCCATAGAGCCGCGGCTCGCTGGTCTGTATCAGCGCATGCGCACGCTGCACCCGCTCGTAGAATTCCGCCGGCAGTAACGGCACGACCTTGATCTCGGGCACATGCCGGGCGCAGCATTCGATCATCTCCGCATGAACGGGGTCGATGGCATCGCGGTCCTGCTTGACGGTCGCCCGGAATATCGCCTGCGGCACGAAATCGTCGATCGGCAGCACGCTCAGCACGGCATCGAGGACGCGAATGACGCCATGGCCGTCGAGGCGGATGAGGCGGCGTCCATGTTCGAGACCGGGATAATTGCCGTCTACGAGGGCGATCTCGTCGCCATGGCCCATGGCGCGTAGCGTCGCCAGAAGCTCCGGGCTCAACAGTGGGTCAATGCCCTTCAGCATGCTCTATCTCCTTGAAAAGAACGTTCTGGTCGATGAGGTAACGCGCGAAGATCGGCAGGCTGGCGCCGCCGATGGCGCGTGCCTGCGGCCCGACGGCACCCTCGATGATCTCGGGCATGACGACGCCCTGAAGATCCAGTTCCGCCGCTGCCTTGATGGTTGCGCGCACCACGCGTTCTCGCACCCAGCCGGGAAAGCCGCCATCGATGACGGCGGCGCTGAAATCAAGAACGGAGGCGGAGGCGACGATCGCTTGTGCCAGTGCCTTGGCCGTATCCTGGATCCAGATCTCCAGCGGCTCGCCGAAATCGATCCAATTATCCGCCGAATACCAAAGAGGGCGTGGATCGAAACCATGATCCCGCAATAGATTTTCCAACACGAAGATCGAGGCGATCTCGAGAAGCTGGCGATTCTCGCCGTTGCGGCCGCGCACGGGCAGGGGGCCGAGTGCGCCGGCGGTGCCCGTTCGGCCAACGAAGACGGACGAATTCAGGACGATGCCGCCGCCGAGGAACGAGCCTATGAAGAAATAGACGAAATCCGGATAATGCGGGCCGATCCCGAAGACCAGTTCGGCACCGCAGGCGCTGGTAGCGTCGTTTTGCAGAAAGACCGGGTAAGACACACGCGAGGCAATTTCGGCTCGTAGATCGAAGCCTCGCCAGGCATCCATCGCTCCCGGCGGCGCGCCCACTTGCTCGGCCCAATTCCAGAGCTCGAACGGTGCGGCAACGCCCATTCCCGCGATCTTGCGGCGCTGCTCTTCGCTGAGGCGTCCTTCCAGTTCCTTGATGCCGGCTGCGACGAAGGTGATGATGTCCTGCGGCAGCGGGTAGGGGTAGATCTGATGGAGCTGCATCCGGATGCCGCCGACGAAATCCATCAGCACGAGATCGGCGCTGCGCCGGCCTATCTTGACGCCAAAGGAGAGTACGGCGTCCGGATTGAGCCGCATTGGAGTGGAAGGCTGACCGACGCGCCCGCGGACCGGCGCATCGCGGGACAGCAACCCGTCCTTTTCCAGCTCCCGCATGATGACGGACACCGTCTGTGCCGAAAGCCCGCTTCGCCGCGCAATATCGGCCTTCGAAAGCGCGCCGTGACGGCGCACGAGCGAAAGCACAAGCCGTTCGTTGTGGGCGCGCACGCCAAGCTGGTTCGCGCCCCCGGAGGGGTCGAGAATCGCCGGTGTTGTCGGTGTGTCCTCCGGGTCATGCACGAGAGACATGGGCCTGCTCCTTCCATCATGGCCATGCCCTATTTTTTTCCAGAATGCCACATCGAATTAATAATTCAATCCGATTTATTTATTGACAGGTGGATTTCTTTACGGTCTGATATTGACCGTCGAGGATGCGCGCATAGCCTTGGAGGAGGTCCACCGAAAACAATCCGACAGGCTTGACGCATCTTTAACCGGGTTCGAAGTGAGCCCGCGACAGCCGGAGGGTCCGGCTTTTAAACATCGGGAGGATTGAATGAAGAAATCCGTTATTTCCGCAGCCGTTGCCGCCCTGGCGCTCGGCGTTGCATTTGCCGCTCCGGCCAAGGCCGCCGGCGTATCCGCCTGCCTCATCACCAAGACCGATACCAATCCCTTCTTCGTCAAGATGAAGGAAGGCGCCACTGCCAAGGCCAAGGAACTCGGCGTCACGCTGAAGTCCTATGCCGGCAAGATCGACGGCGACAGCGAAAGCCAGGTTGCCGCGATCGAAAGCTGCATCGCCAGCGGCGCCAAGGGTATTCTGATCACCGCTTCCGACACGAAGGGCATTGTTTCCTCCGTCAAGAAGGCACGCGATGCCGGCCTGCTGGTCATCGCGCTCGACACGCCTCTGGAGCCGGCTGACGCCGCCGACGCGACCTTCGCCACCGACAACCTTCTTGCCGGCAAGCTGATCGGCGAATGGGCCAACAAGACGCTGGGCGATAAGGCCAAGGATGCCAAGATCGGCTTCCTCGACCTGACGCCGTCGCAGCCTTCCGTCGACGTCCTGCGCGACCAGGGCTTCATGATCGGCTTCGGCATCGACCCGAAGGATCCGAACAAGATCGGCGACGAAACCGATCCGCGCATCGTCGGCCATGATGTCACCAACGGCAACGAGGAAGGTGGCCGCAAGGCCATGGAAAACCTCCTGCAGAAGGATTCCAGCATCAACGTCATCCACACGATCAACGAACCGGCCGCTGTCGGCGCCTATCAGGCCCTGAAGGCCGTCGGCTTGGAAAAGCAGGTTCTGATCGTGTCTGTTGACGGCGGTTGCCCGGGCGTCAAATCCGTCAAGGAAGGCGTGATCGGCGCTACGTCGCAGCAGTATCCGCTGATGATGGCTGCCCTCGGCGTCGAGGCGATCAAGAAGTTCGCCGATAGCGGCGAGAAGCCGAAGCCGACCGAAGGCAAGTCCTTCTTCGACACCGGCGTCTCCCTGGTCACCGACAAGCCGGTTTCCGGCCTGAAGTCGATCGATACCAAGGAAGGCACGGCAAAGTGCTGGGGCTAAGTCCCTTACGAAATGTGATATAATCCCTTCGGGAGCCGCGTCATGCGCCTGCTGGCGCGGCTCTCCTTATAAGGGAGCAGACCATCGCAACAGTCACGTCGGCCGGGGTTCATCCCCTCGGCGGACCCCTTAACAGCCGGCGGTTTCCGCGCATGAGCGCGGTGGCGGAGGAATAATTATGTCCGGAGCACAGGAATTCGAACGTGTTCTCGACGGCAGCGACAAGAACGTCGCGTCGTTCGAGCAGCACGATGTCTCTTTTCTCAAGCGCGTGCAGCACTTTCTGCATTCGACGCCGGCCGCCGTGCCGTTGATCGTATTGGTAATGGCGATCGTGATCTTCGGCATCGCGATCGGTGGGCGGTTCTTTTCCGCCTATACGCTGACACTGATCCTGCAGCAGATCGCGATCGTCGGCATTCTCGGTGCTGCCCAGACGCTGGTCATCCTGACCGCCGGCATCGATCTTTCGATCGGCGTGATCATGGTCATTTCTTCCGTCGTCATGGGCAACGTCGCCGTCACTTACGGTCTGCCGGCGCCGGTCGCCATCATCGCCGGCATGGCCGCTGGCGGCCTCTGTGGGCTGCTCAACGGTTTCCTCGTCGCCAACATGAAGCTGCCGCCGTTCATCGTGACGCTCGGCACGTGGAACATCGTCATGGCGACGAACTTCATCTATTCCGCCAATGAAACCATCCGCGATACCGATGTCGATGAAAAGGCGCCGCTCCTGCATCTCTTCGCGATCAGCTTCCGGCTTGGCGGTGCTGTGCTGACCCTCGGCGTCATCGCCATGGTGCTGCTGGTGCTGGGCCTATGGTACATTCTCAATCATACCGCCTGGGGCCGGCATGTCTATGCCGTCGGCGATGATCCGGAAGCGGCGAAATTGTCGGGCATCCAGACCAAGAAGGTACTGCTTGCCGTCTATGGCGTTTCGGGACTGATCGCGGCCTTTGCCGCCTGGGTTTCGATCGGCCGCAACGGCTCGGTCTCACCGTCTTCGGCCGTGACGGACTTCAATCTTCAGGCGATTACCGCAACCGTGATTGGCGGCATCTCGCTCTTCGGCGGCCGCGGCTCCATCCTCGGCACGCTCTTTGGCGCCATGATCGTCGGCGTCGTCTCCATGGGCCTCAACATGCTCGGCGCCGATCCGCAATGGAAGGTGCTTCTGACCGGCGTGCTCATCATCGGCGCCGTCGCGATCGATCAATGGATCAGAAAGGTATCGGCATGACCACGACCGTCGAACCCATCCTCACTGCCCGCGGTCTCGTCAAGCGCTATGGACGCGTCACCGCGCTCGACAACGCCGATTTCGATCTCTATCCCGGCGAAATCCTTGCGGTCATCGGCGACAACGGCGCCGGAAAATCCTCGCTGATCAAGGCGATTTCCGGCGCGGTGACACCCGATGAAGGCGAGATCAAGCTGGAAGGCAAACCTGTTCATTTCAGGTCGCCGATGGAAGCGCGCGATGCCGGCATCGAAACGGTCTACCAGAACCTGGCGCTGTCGCCGGCGCTCTCAATCGCTGACAACATGTTTCTCGGTCGCGAGATCCGCAAGCCCGGTTTCCTCGGTTCCGTCTTCCGCATGCTCGATCGGCCGGCCATGGAAAAGCGCGCCCGCGACAAGCTCAGCGAGCTCGGCCTGATGACGATCCAGAACATCAACCAGGCGGTGGAAACGCTCTCCGGCGGTCAGCGCCAGGGCGTTGCCGTGGCACGCGCCGCCGCCTTCGGTTCCAAGGTCGTCATCATGGACGAGCCGACGGCAGCCTTAGGCGTCAAGGAAAGCCGCAAGGTCCTTGAACTCATCCTCGACGTGCGTGCGCGCGGCTTGCCGATCGTTCTGATCTCGCACAATATGCCACACGTCTTCGAGGTTGCGGACCGTATCCATATCCACCGCCTTGGACGACGCCTGACCGTCATCAATCCGAAGGAATACACCATGTCCGACGCGGTTGCCTTCATGACCGGCGCCAAGGCTCCGCCGGTCGAGAACGTCGCTGCATGAGTGCTTCTCTTGACGATGTTGCCGGCGAGATCATCGCGCGCGCCGGCAACGCGAAACGCTTCCTGGTGGCAATTGCCGGGCCGCCCGGTGCCGGCAAATCCACTCTGGCCGATAATGTCGCCAAGGCGTTGAAGGCGAGGGGCGAAAGTGCCGAAGTCCTGCCCATGGACGGCTTCCACATGGATAACGCCGTCCTCATCGAGAAGGGACTTCTGAAACGGAAGGGCGTGCCTGACAGTTTCGATGTGCGCGCCTTCCTCGATATCGTCAAGGCCGTGCGCGCCGCCGACCAGGAGGTTCTGGTGCCGGTCTTCGACCGTTCGCGGGAGATTGCCATCGCCTCGGCCCGCATCGTCTCGGCAGATCATCGCTTCATCGTCATCGAAGGCAATTATCTGTTGTTCAACCAGGGAAAATGGGCGGAGTTGGAAGGCATGTTCGACTATTCGATCATGCTCGCGCCACCGATGGAAGTGCTGGAAGAGCGGCTTTGGGCGCGCTGGAGGGGCTACGATCTCGATGAAGAAGCCGCCCAGGCCAAGGTTTACGGCAACGATCTGCCGAACGGCCGGCTGATTCTGGAGAACCGGCGCCGCGCGGACGTCACCATAGATATCGTGCAGGATTGACCTCGCCCATCATTTAACCGCCGTCGCGGATTGTTTTGCGAGGGCGGATGGTGCTATCGAAGCGCGATAGCAGAAAGTGCGATCCCGAAAAGGCTGAAGCAGCTTTCGGGTAGGATCGCGCTCAGATTTCCAGAGGTCGCGCCCATGCAAAAGCTCACCATCCGCCGTCCTGACGACTGGCATCTGCATTTGCGGGACGGAGCCATGTTGGAAGGCGTGATAGCCGATACCTCCAGGCATTTCGCCCGCGCCATCATCATGCCCAATCTCGTGCCGCCTGTGGTAACAACGGCGGATGCGACCGCCTATCGCGAGCGCATCCTGAAAGCGCTGCCGGCGGGTGATCGCTTCCAGCCGCTGATGACGCTTTATCTCACCGAACACACCAATCCTGACGACGTCGAAGAAGGCAAGAAGAGCGGCCTCATCACCGCTGTCAAACTCTACCCAGCGGGTGCGACAACCAACTCGCATGGCGGCGTGCGCGATCTGAACAAGGCAATGCCGGTGCTGGAACGCATGGCGAAGATCGGCCTGCCGCTCTGCGTTCATGGCGAGGTCACGACGCCCGAGGTGGATATTTTCGATCGCGAGGCCGTGTTCATCGAAACCGTACTTGATCCGTTGCGCCAACGCCTGCCTGAACTGAAGGTCTCGATGGAGCACGTGACCACCGCGGATGGCGTGGACTACATCAAATCGGCAAAGGCAAATCTCGCCGGTTCGATCACGACGCATCACCTGATCATCAATCGCAATGCCATCCTCGTCGGCGGTATTCGCCCGCATTATTACTGCCTGCCGGTCGCCAAGCGCGAAAACCATCGTCTTGCCTTGCGTGGGGCCGCAACCAGCGGCGATGCCAGGTTCTTCCTCGGCACGGATTCGGCTCCGCATGTCGATCCGCTGAAGGAATGCGCCTGCGGCTGCGCCGGCATCTATACGTCGATCAACACCATGAGCTGCCTTGCCCATGTCTTCGAGCAGGATGGTGCACTGGACAGGCTTGAGGCTTTTGCGTCGCTGAACGGCCCGGCCTGGTATGGCCTGCCCGTCAACGAGGATAGCATCACCCTGGTACGCCGGGCTGAGGCCGTAACTTTCCCTGCCAAGATCGAGACCGGCGCCGGCCCGGTCACTGTTTTCGATCCCATGTTCCCCTTGCATTGGGATGTCGAGATTTAGCAGAATCATACATAAGTAAAGCCAAATACAAAAACCATATTGCGGCAACCCATTGGTGTTTGCCGCAATATGAAACGTATATTTTGTTGATATATATTTTCTTTATTATTTGCCGTAACTAATTCGATACCCCTAAGGACCTAGTGTGCCCGGAGACACCTTGCGGTAGAAATCAAACCGTAGAAAGAGCATGATGCTGGTCGATTACAACTCCCTGCTTCTCGCCCTCGGTGTTTCCGCATCATGCCTTGCGGTCACGTTGGTCGGAAGCTGGTTTTCGCGCCGGCCCGATACCTTCCTGCTGACGTGTTCTGCCGGTCTTGTGCCTATCGTCGGCGGCATCTTTGTCTACGGCGCCTATGTCGACCATCCCAAGCCGATTTTTGCCATTTTGACGTTCGTCTTATTCTTCCTTGGCTTTGCGACGATCTGGGTGGCCGGTTATCAGTTTCGCACGGGTCGCCTTTCCAGGATCCGCTTTGCCCTCGGTTGCTTGCCGGGCATGTCAGCATCGATCGGACCGATGCTTGCCGGCTACGACGGGCTGGCGTTCATCGCCGATAACCTTGTCATCTGCGTGCTCCTGCTTCTGACGGCGCGCGAATATTGGCTCAGTCGGCGCGAGGCACCGACGCCGCTCTATGGCATTACGGCGCTTTACACGCTGACGGCCATTTCCTTTGCCTTATGCGCGGCCGTGCTGATCGCCGATGGCAAGCTCGTACTCGGTCATGCGCCGGACAACTGGGCGGAGGATGTCAGCCTCGCCGTCTGCATCGCCGGAATGACCGGGATCGGGGCACTGTCCCTTGCTTTGCACCAGTGGCGCCAAGCCGCATTTCATCGTCAGGAGGCGATCACCGACGCCCTGACCGGGCTGCTTAATCGCCGCGCGCTGTTCGATCTTTACGGCCGCCGGTCCTTCGGCCCTTCGATGGCCGTCATCATCTTCGACATCGACCGTTTCAAGGCGATCAACGATCAGCACGGCCATGCCGCCGGCGATCTCGTGCTCAAGCTTTTCGGCCAGGAACTCGCCTTCGGTTTGCGGCCTTCCGACACGGTGGCGCGTCTGGGAGGCGAGGAATTTGCGCTTGTTCTCGACAACGCGCTGCCGGGTCGCGCGGAGCAGGTCGCAGAGCGGGTGCGTGATGCCTTCGCGGCACGGGCGATCAGCATCGAAGGCAAATCTTTCGCCTGCACCGTCAGCGCCGGCATTGCGACCGGTACTGCCAAAGGGCTCGGCTTCGATGATGTGCTTCGCGCCGCCGACAAAGCGCTTTATGAGGCAAAGCGAAACGGCCGCAACCGTGTAGAGGTCGCGGCCTATCTGCGGGCTGTCTAGCCGGCCGTTTTCGGCTGACCATCTCTCGTCACAGACTGTCAGAACAGGGCCTTCACGAAGGCGCATGCGGCGAGTAGCGAGGCGACCGTGCGCACATGGTTCCAGCGCGTCCAGTCGCTAATGTAGGTGGACCATAGCTGCACCGACTCAGCGGAATGGCCGTCCACTTTATCGAGTGCATCATTCAGGGGCACGTTGAAGACCATGGTCGAAAGAAAGCTCGCGACGATATAGAGCGCTGCCCCCGTCAGCATCAGAACGCTGGTGCCGCCTCGCCAGTAAAGGATGGCCATCACTGCGATGAAGATCGAGAGCGCTGCCGTCAGCAAGAACAGCACGATGAAGGGCGAGCGCACGATCGTCGTGTTGATCGATTGCATCGCGGCAATCCCCTGATCGACGGGGAGGCGAGCGAAAGCCTGCATGATGAACGTCGAGAAGGCGAAATAGACGCCGGCGAGAAGCCCGCTGCTGAGCGCGGCGATGATGAGAGCGATATTCGTGATCGGAAAGGTCATGACTGAGCACTCCAGCTGCCGGTTGCGGCGGTTTGTCGGGCATAATCGAAAAAATCTTTCGGCTACCTGCGGAGGGTACGGCCGATGCCGTTCATGACAGGCGAGTTGCAGCCGTCGAGACGCTCGGCGACGCGGCCGCCGGTATTTCCCAATCCGCCGATGACGGCAATTGTCGAGATTTGCATTTCAGGCTCCTCCAGCACAAAATGTGATAAATTCTCTCATTTGCAAATGTGATAAACTCTCTTATATTGATTGTCAACAAGCGTAGGCAGGGAATGGAATGGCACGGGAACCGATCGCGAGACGCAGGCGCAGCAAGGATGAGGCGGGGACGCCGCGGCGCATACCCAGTCAGCAACGCGGTCGCGAACGCGTGGATCTGATCCTTTCGGTGGCATCCGAGCTGATTGCGAAAAACGGCAGCGATGCGCTGCGCATGGGCGAGATCGTTGAAAAGGCGGGCGTTTCCTTCGGCTCGCTCTACCAATATTTCCCCGACAAGACGGCGATCATCCGTGTGCTGGCCGAGCGCTTCAACGAGCAGGGCCGGCAATGCGTCGAAGACGAACTGGTGGCGATCAAAAGCCGCGATCAGCTGCAGTCCGCTCTCGGCCGCATTGTCGATGGCTACTACGCTATGTTTCTGGAAGAGCCTGTCATGCGCGACATATGGCACGCGACCCATGCCGACAAACTGCTGCAGCAGGTCGATGCCGAGGATATGGAATGGCATTCGCAGGCGTTTCTGACCGTTCTAAAACGCCTATGGCCGGCACGCGACGACTCCGAACTTGCGAGAACAGCCCGGTTGACCATGCAGCTTGTCGCGGCTGCGGTGCGCTATGCGATTTCGATCGAACGGGAAGAGGGCGACAAGGTCATCGAACTGTTCAAGGCCATGCTCCCTGCCGATCTTGGAGCACTGCACTGATTGCTTCCGGTCGCCCTGCAGAGGGCGACCGAGGGGATATCCGCAAAAGCTTTCATATGTCTGGAAACTCGGCCCGCTTGCTGCTATTGCCGCTGGAACATTAGCGCTCGCCAAGGAGGCCTTGCATGACCCAGATGATATTCACCGATCGCACTGTCATGGCTGAGCTGATGGCCAGGATGCTTTGGGAGATCAAGGCGGTCCACTTCAATGCCGACAAGCCCTACAAATTTGCGTCCGGCATGGCGAGCCCGGTCTATATCGATTGCCGAAAGCTAATCTCCTATCCGCGCATCCGCTCGACGGTCATGGATTTTGCAGCCAGCATCATCGTGCGCAATGTCGGCTTCGAGCAGTTCGATTGCGTCGCCGGCGGCGAGACGGCGGGCATTCCTTTCGCCGCCTTCCTGGCCGAGCGCCTGAACCTGCCGATGATCTATGTGCGCAAGCAGCCGAAGGGTCATGGCCGCAACGCCCAGATCGAAGGCGATATGAAGGACGGCGCCCGCGTGCTCGTCATCGAGGATCTGACGACGGCCGGCGGCAGCATGTTCACCTTCATCGACGCGATCCGAGCAGCCGGCGGCATTGTCGATCATGGCATGGCGCTGTTCTATTACGGCATTTTCCCCGAGGCGGTCGAACGCTTTGCCAACCGGAAAGTCAGCCTGCAATACATCACGACCTGGCGCGAAGTGCTCGCCGTCGCCAAGGAGCAGAAGTTGTTCGACGACAAGACGCTCGAGGAAGTCGAAGCCTTTCTCAACGCGCCGCTCGCCTGGTCCGGCTGGAATGGTGGTATTTCGGAGCTGCCCACAAACTGACGCTTTGCTTTTGCACTGAATCTATCTAATCGATTTATGTAATGGACACGATGGACGCGCTCTTTGGGAGGCCGGAATGATTTTGTGCTGTGGCGAAGCTTTGATCGACATGCTGCCGCGGGATACGACGCTGGGTGAAAAAGGCTTTGCGCCTTACGCCGGCGGCGCGATCTTCAACACAGCGATCGCGCTCGGTCGTCTCGGCATTCCCACGGGCTTCTTCACCGGCATCGCCGACGACATGATGGGGGAAATTCTGCGCGATACGCTATCGGCCTCCAAGGTCGATTTCAGCTATTGCGCCATCACCCCCCGTCCGAGCACCATTGCTTTCGTCAAGCTCGTCAACGGCCAGGCAACCTATGCCTTCTACGACGAAGGCACGGCTGGCCGCATGATCACCGAAGCGGATCTCCCGACGCTCGGCGATGATTGCGAGGCGCTTCATTTCGGTGCGATCAGCCTGATCCCCAATCCGTGTGGCGGAACCTACGAGGCGCTGATGAAGCGCGAGTACCAGCGCCGGGTCATCTCGCTCGACCCGAACATCCGCCCGGGATTCATCAAGGACAAAACAGCTCACATGGGCCGCATCAGCCGGATGGCTGCCATGTCCGACATTCTCAAATTCTCCGATGAGGATCTGGAATGGTTCGGCATTGCGGGCAATCACGACGAACTCGCCACTCATTGGCTGAACCAGGGTGCCAAACTCGTCGTCATCACCAAGGGTGCGGAAGGCGCAACCGGCTATACCAAGTCGCTGAAAGTCTCGGTGCCAAGCGAGCGTGTCACGGTTGTCGATACGGTCGGCGCGGGCGATACCTTCGATGCTGGCATTCTCGCATCGCTGAAGATGAACAACCTGCTGACCAAGGCACAGGTGGCATCGCTGAACGAAAAGGCGCTGCAGGATGCGCTGGCTCTGGGCGCGAAGGCTGCGGCCGTCACGGTCTCCCGCGCTGGAGCCAATCCGCCCTGGGCGCATGAGATCGGGCTTTAGGCTTTCATTGATCTTGAGGACTTGGAGGGGCTGTACCCCCTTTGTCCCTTTCGGGACATCTCCCCCACGTGGGGGAGATTGGTAGCTTGTGGCACTCCATCGCCCCAAGCCGATATCGCATCTGCTGAGACTGAATTTGTTGCATCTGAAGAAGGTGCCGGCGGCCTCCCAACGATCTCCCCCCATGTGGGGGAGATGTCACGATAGTGACAGAGGGGGGTGCGCACTCTCCATTTACTGATGCGATGAGATCGCGCAACGCTTAAACCCTCCCCTTGAGGGGGAGGGTCGGCACGTAGTGTCGGGGTGGGGTGATCCTTCGGGCGAGAGGGCAAGTCCAGTCACCCCCACCCGCCGCTTTGCGGCGACCTCCTCCCTTAAGGGGGAGGTGGATGAGCGGTTACTTCGTGCGGCTTGCCAGCGCAGCCACCAGCCCTTGCGTCGAGGAATCGTGGCCGGCAGCGCTTTCCTTGCCTTCGATGACCGGAAGTAGGCCCGTTGCCAGTTCCTTGCCGAGCTCGACGCCCCACTGGTCGAAGGAGTTGATGCGGAAGAGCACGCCTTCGACGAAGACGCGGTGTTCGTAGAGCGCGATCAGGCGGCCGAGCGCAAAAGGCGTCAGCTTGTCGTAGACGAAGGTGATCGACGGACGATTGCCGGTGAAGACGCGGTGCGGCGCGATGAAATCGGCCTTCTTGTCGTCCATGCCCTTGGAGGTGAGCTGAGCCTTGGCTTCCTCGAAGGTGCGGCCCTTCATCAGTGCTTCCGACTGCGCCAGGCAATTGGCCATCAGCAGGTCGTGCTGGTGGCGCAGCTCCGGTTCGAAGCCGTTGGCGGCGATCATGAATTCGGCCGGGATGATGCTCGTGCCCTGATGGATGAGCTGGTAGAAGGCGTGCTGGCCGTTGGTGCCGGGCTCGCCCCAGACGACCGGGCCGGAATTGCCCTCGACCGGCGTGCCGTCGATGGTGACACCCTTGCCGTTCGATTCCATGTCGAGCTGCTGCAGGTAGGCCGGGAAGCGCGACAGGCGCTGGTCATAGGGCAGGATCGCGCGCGTCGGATAGCCGAGCACGTTGCGATGATAGAAGCCGATGAGGCCGAGCAGCATCGGCAGGTTTTCCTTGAACGGCGCCTGGCGGAAATGGTTGTCCATCGCATGCGCGCCATCAAGGAATTTGCCGAAGTTTTCCGGACCGATCGCGATCATCAGCGGCAGGCCGATGGCCGACCAGATCGAGTAACGGCCACCGACCCAATCCCAGAAGCCGAAGACGCGCTCGCTGTCGATACCGAAGGCGGCGACCTTGTCGAGCGCCGTCGAAACGGCCGCGAAGTGGTGCTGTACGGCAGCTTCGCCGAGCGCATCGGCGATAAACTTGCGCGCCGTCTGAGCGTTCGTCATCGTCTCGATCGTCGTGAACGTCTTCGAAGCGACGATGAAGAGCGTCGTTTCCGGCTTAACGAGCCTCAGGATATCGGCGATATGAGCGCCGTCGATATTGGAGATGAAGTGCGAGCGCGGGCCGTCATGGAAAGGCGCCAGCGCCAGCGTCGCCATGACCGGGCCGAGATCGGAGCCGCCGATGCCGATGTTGATGACATCGGTGATCGCCTTGCCCGTCGAGCCCTTCAGCGCGCCCGAGCGGATGCCGTCGGCAAATTTGCCCATGGCGGCGAGAACAGCGTTGACGTCAGGCATGACATCCTTGCCGTCGACCAGCACCGGCTTGTTCGAGCGGTTGCGCAGCGCGGTGTGCAGTACGGCTCGGTTTTCGGTGAAGTTGATCGCTACACCGGAGAACATTTCCTCGCGCTTGGCGGCGACGCCGCCTTCGGCTGCGAGCTTCTCGAGAAGGGCGAGGATATCGTCGTTAACAGCCGTCTTGGAGTAATCCATCAGCAGGTCGTCGAACGAGGCGCTGAAACGAGAAAAGCGTTTCGGATCGGCGGCGAAGGCGGCGCGAATATCCGTGGCCTTCGTTGCCGATGCGGTGCTCTTCAGTTGATCGACGAGGGCGTTCATGGGGGGCTCCTTGCGGTTCGCGCTGCTGGCCTTCAAAACCGGGCCAAGCGCTTTGAGTTTGGTCGCGAAAACTATTCCCTATGTAGGGCGTAAATCAAGTTCACCTATCGCCCAAAACGAAAAAAGCCGCTCGTGAAACAAGCACGAGCGTCTTCCTGAAAGACACGGAATTATGTCAGCCGCGCAACTCCTTGCGCAGGATCTTGCCGACATTCGATTTCGGCAGTTCGGTGCGGAATTCGATGAAGCGCGGGCGCTTGTAATTGGTAAGATTTTCCGCGCAGTGAGCCTTGACGTCGGCCTCGGTCAAAGCCGGGTCCTTCTTGACGATGAAGAGCTTTACCGCCTCGCCGGAATGCGGATCAGGAATGCCGATCGCAGCTGCTTCCAGAACGCCCGGATGCATGACGGCGACTTCCTCGATCTCGTTCGGATAGACGTTGAAGCCCGAGACCAGGATCATGTCCTTCTTGCGGTCGACGATCTTGGTGTAGCCGCGCTCGTCCATGAAACCCATGTCGCCGCTGCGGAAGAAGCCATCCTCCGTCATGACGCGTGCGGTTTCGACCGGCTGCTTCCAATAGCCTGCCATGACCTGGGGTCCACGGATGCAGATTTCGCCGACTTCGCCGAGCGGCAGGGAATTGCCGTTCTCGTCGCGAATATCGAAATCGGTGCCCGTGATCGGCAGGCCGATCGTGCCGGAGAATTCGGAACTGTCGAAACGATTGGCGCTTGCGACCGGCGAGGTCTCGGAAAGGCCATAGCCTTCGGTAATCCAGGCGCCAGTCATCTTCTGCCACCGCTCGGCGACAGGCCGCTGCACCGCCATGCCGCCGGCAAGCGTTGCAGTATTGGACAGGTCAAGCTTGGTGAACTCCGGGTTGTTCATCAGCGCGTTGAACAGCGTGTTCAGGCCGGGGAACATGTCGAACTTGTATTTGCCGAGTTCCTTGATGAAGGCGGGTATGTCGCGCGGATTGGCGATGAGCACATTATGGCCGCCTAGCGACATGCCCATCAGTGAATTCACCGTCAGCGCGAAGATATGATAGAGCGGCAGCGCGCAGACGAAGGTCAGCTGTTCCGGTCGCGGCTTATTGATATAGGCGGATTGCAGCCAGAGCAGCAATTGCAGCTGGTTGGCGAGCAGATTGGAATGCGTGAGGATCGCGCCCTTGGCAACGCCGGTCGTGCCGCCGGTATATTGCAGGAAGGCAATGTCGCTGCCTGTCAGTTCCGATAGCTTCAGGGGCAGACGCGAGCCCTCCGCGATCACGCTCTTGAAGCTGCGGTGGTCGGGAATGGACCAGGCCGGCACGAGCTTCTTCACCTTGCGGACGATCAGGTTGACGATGTGGCCCTTGACGCCCAGCATGTCTCCGAGCGCGGTGACGACCACATGGCGCACATCCGTATGCGCCAGCACCTGCTCGACCGTGTGGGCGAAGTTTTCCAGAACGAAAATTGCCTTGGCGCCACAATCCCGCAACTGATGCTCAAGTTCGCGCGGCGTGTAGAGCGGGTTGACGTTGACCACGACGAGCCCCGCGCGAAGGATGCCGTAAACCGCGATCGGGTTTTGCAGCACGTTCGGCATCATGACGGCAACGCGATCGCCCTTCTGCAGGTCGAGGCTCTGCAGCCAGGCGGCGATCTTGCGCGTCTGCAAGTCGAGATCGCGATAGGTGATGGATTTGCCCATGCTGGTGAAGGCGGGTCTGTCGGCGTAGCGCGCGCAGCTTTCCTCCAGCAGTTCGGCGAGCGAGGCATGCTCCAGCGGCGGCAGCTCCGCCGGCACGATATCCGGGTAAGAAGCGAGCCATATTTTATTGACCTGCGGTTTATCCGAAGGAGCGGAGACTGAATTCATGCGCATTTCCTCCTCTACGCACCATCACCACGCCCCGCCGTCATATGCGGCGGCTATGCAGAGTGTCATTGGACGATCAAAAAGTCTCCCGCTTTTCGCATCGCCGTAGTCTTGCTCTCAGATAAATCACCAGAGCGCAACTGAAGCTACAATAACCTTGACGTAAACGTCAACATTTGTCCCGCGCTCACGTTTTTTTACAATCCTGAAAAAAGTACTGGAACTTTTATGACAACGGAGCGTTAATAGCGCCATGGGTTTAAACCCATCGGAGCATCGTGCTGCCTAAAAGAGCAGATCGGACGCTCCATTGTTTATGTGACGCGTATCCAAAAGGAGGTGCGCATATGCATAAAGAGAGTGCCGATTTCTCGGGTCGTGACCTTTACATCAAGGACATGTCGATGCTGATCGCTTGCGATCGCGTCGAAGGGTCCAGGGTATACGGCTCGGACGGCAAGCAGATTGGTCATATCGAGCGGCTGATGATGGAAAAAAGTGATGGACGCATCGCTTTCGTCATTCTGAGCTTCGGCGGTTTCTTCGGCATCGGACAGGAGCACTACCGGCTGCCGTGGGAGAAGCTGCGCTACGATGCCCGCATTGACGGCTATCGCGTCAGCATGACCAAGAACGACATCGAAAAGGCGTGCCGCTTCGCTGCCAAGGACGATCACGACCATAAGAATCATGGCCACAAGAGCCACGATTATTTTGGCGTGCCTCCCTATTGGATGTGAACGCGCTGGCGGAACTGCCGGATGCCCCGCCGAGGCGGGGCTGGCGCCTTGTTTGGGCTATTTGAACCGCCCAAGCCTTTGCACGACCTCGATCTTGTAACCATCGGGGTCGGTGACGAAGAACAGCAATGCAAAAAGCTTCCCATCACGATTGAGTTCGATGATTTTGCCCGGGTTGAGCCCGAGCTGAGTCATGCGTGCATGCTCGTCCTTCAATTCCGCAACGGAGACTGCAAGGTGGCCATAGGCATCCCCTTGCGCATAAGGCTCGATGCGGCCCTGATTAATGGTCAATTCCAGTTCGAATCCGGTCTTGGCATTGCTGAGATAGACCAGGGTGAAGGTCTCGAAGGCAATGCGGTCGGCAACCTTGAGGCCGAAAGCCTTGTCGTAGAATTCGATCGAGCGCGCTTCGTCGAGCACGCGGATCATCGAATGGATCATCTTGGCCATCGGCGTCTCCATAAATCGTCAGGGCATGTCATTGCAGCCAATGCCATCGGCAGCCGGTGAAGGCAAGCATGGGGAAACTCGCCATATTTCCAGTCGAGCATAGATCCAGGGTTCCCGAATTGCGATCGGTCTGCTTAACTTCCCAGCGCTCAAGTATACGGCTCAAGGGGGAGAATCCATGTACTACGCCATTCTGGCCTATCACGAGGAAGATATCGTCGAATCCTGGAGCAAGGAGGAGGATGCCGCACTCATGACGGACCTTTTGGAGATCAATGACCGCCTAGTCGCGCAGAAATCGCTGGGGCCGGCTGCGCGTCTAGGCTCGACCCAAAACGCCGTCACCTTGCGCGGGACGGGGGTGGGCATGGTCATCGACGGGCCATTTGCAGAAACCAAGGAACAGCTGCTCGGCTTCTACGTCGTCGATTTTCCGACGATTGAGGGGGCAGTCGAGGCAGCGCGCGAATTGCGTCGCGTCAATCCTACCGCCGTTTATGAAGTCAGGCCGATTTCGCTTTACTTGCCCGGTGCATCCTTGCCGTCAGGCGAAGGCAATTGATGGCAGGCTGTGATCGCCTCAATCTCCATGGGATTGGAGGCCGATCCTGCCGGTGACTGACCGCTCGATTATCTCCATGCCGTCATAGATCAGCACCGCCATCAAGCCGACGATCAGGCCGCCTTGGAGGATGAAAGCGGTGTTGTCGTTGATAAGCCCGGCGATGATGACTTCACCAAGCCCTTTGGCGGCGACGGTTGAGCCGATCGTCGCCGTACCGATATTGATGACGGTTGCGATCTTCAGCCCTTCGATGATGAGCGGCAGGGCGAGCGGCAGCTCGACGCGGAAGAGCCGCTGCCAGCCGTTCATGCCCATGCCGTCGGCGGCATCGAGCACGGAGGCGGGCACCTGCTGCAGGCCGGCAACCGTGTTCTCGAAGATCGGCAACAGGGCGTAAAGGAAAAGCGCGATGAACGTCGGCACAGCGCCGAAGCCCGTAGTCGAGATGGCAAGCGCCAGCACGGCAACCGGCGGAAAGGTCTGGCCGGCATTGGCGATCGCCCGCGACAGCGGCAGGAAGTCGGCGCCGATCGGCCGTGTCACGAAGATGCCGCCGAGCACCGCCAGTATGCCGCTTGCCGCGATCGAGACGAGAATCAGCTCGAGATGGCTGAGCGCCAGGCTCGGCAGGCTGTTCTGCGTATAGATCGGCGACGCTCCGAATTTGGTCAGCGGCGTCAGAATGGGCGTCAGCCATTCCGGACGGAAGAGCATCACCAGCAGCAGCGCCAGCGCCAGGAAGCGAAAGAGATTGGCGGCGAGAAATCTCATGCCTTGCGGCCCAGCTCGATTAGGTGCTGGATCGAGATCGAGCCGACAGGCACCTTGCGTTCGTCTTCAACCGTCGCCTCGTCAGCGCCCTGCCAGATGAGTTCCGCCAAGGCGTCGCGCAGATTGAGGGTCTGCGGCAGGCGGTGACCGAGGCCGGGCCGTGGCGGCTGCATGCTTTCCTTCAGCGGCAGCAGCGACATCAGCTTCAAGGCGCGGTCGGAGGTGCCGGTCAGCTGCTGCACGAAGGGATCGGCCGGCTCGGTCAGGATCTTCTCGGGCTCGGAACATTGCAGAAGCTTGCCTTCGCTCATGACGGCGATCTGGTCGCCGAGATGGAAGGCTTCGTCCATATCGTGGGTGACGAGGACGATGGTCGTGCCGAACTGCTTCTGAATGGCGAGCAGGTCGTCCTGTGCCTTGCCGCGGATGACGGGGTCGAGCGCGCCGAAGGGCTCGTCCATCAGCAGCAGTTCCGGTTCGGCAGCAAGAGCCCGCGCGACGCCGACGCGCTGCTGCTGGCCACCGGAAAGCTGGCTTGGATATTTGCCGGCAAAGGTGCCGGGGTCGAGATGGAAGAGGTTGAGGAGTTCTTCGACACGGCTGTCGATGCGCGTCTTTTCCCAGCTCAGCAGCTCAGGGACCGTGGCGATATTCTGCGCGACTGTGCGATGCGGAAAGAGCCCGTGCCCCTGGATGGCATAGCCGATGCGGCGGCGAAGCTCGGTCGCCGGCACATTCATGATGTCCTCACCGGCAACGGAGATGTGACCTGCCGATATCGGCACCAGCCGGTTGATCATACGCATCAGCGTCGATTTGCCGGAGCCGGACGTACCGACGATGACGGTGATCGTGCCCTTCTCTATGTTCATACTGACATTATCGACCACGGTGGCGTTGCCATACCGCTTGGTGACGCCCTTGAGCTCGATCATGCTGGTCATGCGCGTTGTCCCCGGATGCTGTCGATGACCGCATCGAGGATGACGGCCGATGAGAAGGCGAGAAAGACCGTCGGCACGGCGCCGAGCAGAACGAGGTCATTGGCCGTCTGGCCGATGCCCTGGAAGATGAAGAGGCCGAAGCCGCCGCCGCCGATGAGGGCTGCGACCGTCACCAGCCCGATCGCCTGCACCAGCACGATCCGGATGCCGGTGAGGATGACTGGAAAGGCAAGCGGCAGGTCGATGCCGGTCAGGATCTGACGGCGCGTCAGCCCCATGCCGGCGGCGGAATCGCGCACGGAAGGATCGACGCCGGCAAGGCCGACGACGGTATTGGCGACGATCGGCAGCAGCGAATAGATGATAAGCGCCACCAGCGCCGGCGCCACGCCGATTCCCTGGATACCGATCGCGGCAGCAAGCGGCACGTGGGCGGCGATATAGCCGAGCGGCAGCATGAGAATGCCGAAGAGGGCAAGGCTCGGAATGGTCTGCACCAGGCTCAGCGCCCGCAGCACCACGGCGCGGAGGCGCGGTTGCCAGTAACAAAAGATACCGAGCGGCAGCGCAAGCACGATGGCGATGGCGACGGAGCCGAGGGAAAGGAAGACGTGACGCAGCGCTTCATGCCAGAACTTGTCGGCGTTGTTGGCGTATTCCTTCATGATCGAGAGATTGTTGAGCAGGCCAGAGCGGAGGACGAGGACGAGCAGTACGGCATAGGCAGCAAGCGCCGCCACCCGTAGCCAGGGCGTCAGCCGCAGCTTGACCAGCGCGTCCGAAATCATCAACCCGACAACCCCGAGCAGCACCCAGAAGGAACCGCCGGGCGTAATTCGTGCCACAGTGCTGCCTGCGGGCGTCGCGGCGGTCGAGACGAGGCCAAGTGTGACGATCAATGCAGCGATCGCAAGGGTCGCCACGCCGAGACGAATGAGCTGATTGTGGAGGAAGAGTGCGGAAAGCGCCGCCGCAGCGAGAAGGGCGATCAGCACCAATGCTGCCGGCTGGGCAATGAGCTGCGTCAGCAGTTGTGGCTTGCCGGCGGCGATGCGGTTTGCCTTGACGATGATGAACGGCATCCAGGCCGTTGCCAGCCCGCCGCCGGCCACCAATACCACTCCGAGACGGTCCACTCTGCGGACCGCTAGCGCATCTTCCATCAGGCAAGCTCCGTCAGCGCATGAGCCCAGAATTCAAGGCGGGTTCGGACAAGATCATGCCCAATTGAAACCCCGCGGCTCCACTTTATCAAAATGGAGCCGCCAGAGCAGCGTCAATGCCCTACTTCAGAAAGCCATTGTCCTTGAGGTAGGATTCGGCAACAGCCTTCGCCGGCTCACCATCGACCTGGATGCGGCCGTTGAGCTTGCGCAGCACGTCGGCAGTCAGGCCCTTGAAGATCGGTGCCAATACTTCTTCGATCTTCGGATTGGCCTTCAGCACGGCCTCACGGATGATCGGCGTCGGCGCGTAGACTGGCTGCACGCTCTTGTCGTCCTCAAGGACAGTCAGTTCGGCGGCTTCGATGGCGCCGTCGGTACCGTAGACCATCGCCGTGTTGACGCCGTTGGTCTGGTCGGCCGCAGCTTTGATGGTCGCCGCCGTATCGCCGCCCGAAAGTACGACTTCCTGATCCGGCTTCAGCTTGAAGCTGTAGGTGGTTTCGAAGGCAGGCAGGGCCGCCGGCGAATTGACGAATTCCGAAGAAGCCGCGATCTTGATTGGGCCGCCGCCGGCGACCCACTTGCCGAAGTCCGACATGGTCTTCAGCTTCGCTGGGCCGGCGACATCGTTGCGCACAGCAATCGCCCAGGTATTGTTGGCGGGCGAGGGTGTCAGCCAGACGATCTTGTTGGCGTCATAATCGAGCTTCTTGGCCAGATCGTAGCCCTGCTGCAGGTTCTTCCAGGCGGCATCGTCGGCCTTGTTGAAGAAGAAGCCGGCATTGCCGGTATATTCGGCATAAATGTCGATTTCGCCCGCGGCAATCGCCTTGCGCACGACCGGCGTCGTGCCGAGAGCGATGCGATCCTGCGCCTTGATGCCGTTGGCATTGAGTGCCGCGAGGATGATGTTGCCGAGCAGAGTGCCTTCGGTATCGATCTTGGAGGAGACGACGACGTCGGCGGCGCTGGCGCCACTGGCAAGGAGAGCCGTCAGCGTGGCGGCAAGTGCAAGCTTCTTGAACATGATGTTTCCCTTCGTACCCCGTTAAATCGTTCTTCGGCTTGCCCGCGCCGCCTTAAAGGGCCGCAGTCCGGACAGGCCGCTTGGAGCGGGCCGGCGGCCCACGGCGAATTCGTGGCTGCTTCAGGGACGTAGCGCTCATCGCGGAAAAGTCGATGCGCTTCGGATACCCGTTGCAGTCGCGCGATTATGATGAGCGTACTCGACATTCGCGCGAAATTGGATTTCTTTTTTCGGGGGCAAGTGCGTTTGTTTTTGTTCCCCTTACCCGTTTGACGCTATTCCGATCTCATTTTTGCGGTTGGATCGGTGAGCGGCAAGGGAACGATAGTCGTTGCCTTTCAGCTTAGGGATATCTTTTTTCGAGAACACGGCATATCGTCAGGATATTATTGATCTTCTTGCGGCCGAGCCAGGATGCGTGCCGCGGATAAGGGGATGGGTTTTGTATCTCGGTGCTTTGTTCGTAGCCGATATGGTGTTCTCTGTCGGCTCGGTGAGGGAAACCGCGCGGCGGCTGTCTTTTTCCGCGTCGACCGTCTCCGGTGCCCTGCGCCGGCTCGAAACGGAGCTTGCCATGAAGCTTGTCGAGCGTGCCTCCGGTGAGCTTGCGACCCTTCTGGCGAGTTCCAAGGTTCAGAAGGGGCTGCAGCCCATTCTCAGTGGCATGCGCCAGCTTTCGACCCTGATGAAGGAACCGCCGGCTCCAAAGGACTACGACCAATGGGCCGCACGCCTGCCGCTGAAGATCGCCACCATCGAACGCTTCCTTGAGGTTGCCGATCAAGGCAGCATCAATCGCGCCGCCCGCCGCCTTAGGCTGGGCCAGCCGCAACTCTCCTTGCAGATTGCCAATCTGGAGGAACTGTTCGGCTGCCGCCTGTTCGCTCGGCAGGCGCAGGGTTCCGTGCTGACGGAGGCCGGACAGGAGGTTCATGCTATCCTCTCCGCCATCGCGCAGGCCTGGGACGAGATGAAAGCGGCAGCGGACGAGCGCTTCCAGCGAACCGCCCGCGCCGTGCGCATCGGCTCGATCATTCCAACCGGTTCGGAAAGCTGGGTTGCGCGCTCGCTTGCAAGCCTGGTATCGCGCTGGAACATCGGCGGTAACAGCAACATGCTGTCGCTGCTGCTGATGACGGCGGATGATCTGCGAGAGGCGCTTCGATCCGGCCGCATCGATGTCGCTATTGTCGATTCCGTCTTCGGCCTCGACGCCTTCGAACATGTGGAACTGGTCGCCACGGACATGGTGGCGATCGCCCCGCCGGATAGCACTGAGCAGACCTTCGCCGCGCTCATGGAAAACCATCCGCTCTGCGTGCCGAGCCCGCGCACCGGCATTGGCAATGCCGCGACAGCCTTCGGTTACGACAGCCGCGACCGCCGCCGGTTTCGCGGCCGCGACATCACCTCGGCCGATTCCCTGCCCGTCATCGTCGATCTCGTCGCCAATCACGGCTATGTGTCGTTCCTCGGCCGCGTCAGCGCGCTTCCGATCGCCGACAAGGTCCGCATCGTCGATCCCGATGAGATTTTGCCGCTGTCCTATCACCTCGCCCATAATGGCCGTAAAGCCTCGGTTGAAGCGTGCCGGCTGATCCAGCAGGCGGTTCGCGAACTGGTTGGAGAGATGGGGACGACACGAAGGCGCCTGTCGTCCCGCGGGTAGCGGAACAAATGCGGCATCTTCGCGTTTAGGTCGGTTAGGTTAGTCCGGGCGTACGCAGCCGGGGGGCGCGTTCGGCACCCAAGGAGAGACCATACATGAAAATTCTTGCAATGGCGCTTGTCGCACTAGGCATTATTGTTCTGCCCGCTACCTATGCCGAGGCACGTGATCATCACCATCACCGCTGGCATCAGCACCATCATCGCGACTATCGCCCTCATCATCATGGCTGGCATCGCCATGAAGGCTGGCGGCATGGCCATGGCCATCATCGCTGGCACAGCAAGCCGCATTTCTCGCATGCCTGACGGCTGCGGACAGGCATCAAAACGGCGTCTTCGGGCGCCGTTTTTTTTTGGCCACTGGCCAATTGCGTCCTTCTTCTTCCGTCCTGCTAATATCGGTTGAAGCGCACCCGCCGATGAGCCTGCGATCGCAATCAGGTGGGTCCGATGGCGATGTCGCGAAAACGCCTGCTCCTCAAGGGATAGCGGAACTTTCGAAGGCGCTGTTGCGTTTACTATATCGTCCGGAGGACGCAAGTAATCCGAGTAGCGTTTACGTCCGGCATTCAAGGAGGCTGGAAATGAAAATTCTGGCAACAGCGCTGATTGCGCTAGGTATGGTCGCGTTGCCGGCAACCTATGCCGAGGCGCGTCCTCATCATCATGGACACCACCATCGGATGATCGTCCATCGGTATTATCATCACCACTACTATTACCGCCATCACTACTATCGCCCATATTACGGCTATTACGCACCGTATTATGGCTATGACCGACCCTATTACGGCTATTACCAGCAGCCCTATTATCCCTTGGGGGTATTCGGCGTTTTCGGGGGCTATGGCGGCTATCACCATCACCACGGTTGGTATGGCGGGCGCGGATACCATAATGGCTGGTATGCCGGCGGTCATCACGGATGGCATGGCGGCGGCGGCCATTGGCGCTATTACAGCGAGCCGCATTTCTCGCACAACTGAGGGCCTGTCCGATGGCAAAACGGCGCCCTTTGGCGCCGTGTCGGGATGAGTTTATAAGCTGTCCGGCAGTGCAGGTTCACACCGGGTTCAGGACGTGAACGGCGCGATCGGCCATCAGATGCCTCACCTTCTCGCCGTAGGCGGCCATATGCGCGGAGGCGGCATGCGCCTTCAGCGCCGCCAGGCTCTCCCACTTCTCGACGACGACGAAGGTGTCAGGCCCAAAAGCTGGATCGGCCCCTTCGACATCCACAACGGCGGTATATTCGATGCAGCCGTCTTCGGCGTGAACGGCCGGAACATTCGCCTGGAATGCTTTAAGCACTTCGGCGCGCTTGCCGGGATGGGCGGTGAGGATGGCGAGTACGTGAATCATGGAGATGTCCTTGGCAAGATAGCTATACGGATGAAACGAGCGGACGCTGCCGAATGCGCGGCCGGTTCACCATTATCACGGAAAGACGCGAGCCGAACGCCGAACGTCCATTTTAATCGCGCTTCGAATCCCGCCGCTTCCGGCGGGTTTACATCCGATTGATGTATTTCGGATCGAGCGATCCGCTCAGTAGATGGCTGACTGCAAGGAGATTGCCCTGCAGGCGACCGCGCCGATCGATATAGGGCGGTGGGCTGACCGAGCCGACGACATTCGAGGCGATATTGCCGCCCATCAGCTTCAGCGCCCATTTCAGCGATACCGAGCGCTTCTTGACGAGATAGAGCGGATTGGCGACCTGGGAGTACCCCAGGCGGAGGCCCGATGTGCGGCCGGCTTTGACGCCGAGATGGACGCCACGCAGGCGATTGAACTTGACGATCTTGCCGAAAGGACGCAGCCGCCGGCACAGATCGACGTCTTCCTGCCAGGCGTAGAGCGGCAGATCCTCGTCGAAATAGATACCATTTGCCAGCATCGCTTTTCGACGGAAGATCATGTTGCAGCCATAAGCGTTATGCGTGGCCTCGATCGTCGGTGCCGGAAAGGGAGTGGCATCGGCTGCGAGTGCGGCATCCGCTTCGTCCGGCGTCAAGCCTGGCCCAAGGATACCGTCGCGAACGACTTCGCCTGTCGCCACGACAATATCTTCATCCGCCTCGAATAGGGCTTCCGTCTCGGCAAGATAGTTCGTTGCCGGGAAGAAATCGTCATCGAAGAAGACGACGACATCTATGCCTACAGCCGCATCGATGATGGCATTGCGCTGCGGGCAGCTTCCCTGCGGCGAGGAGAGGATCGTTACCGGAAACGGCGCAGAGCTTAAGCGCGCCATGTCGATATCGTCATCCTTGGTCGGACACAGGAAGAGGTGATCCGGCTTGCGCGCCTGTGTCGCGAGCCTGTCGATCATTGAGGCGAGGATCGCCTTGCGACCGCATGTCGCCACGCCAACGGCAATTTTCATGATGCACCCCCAGAATATGATCCCAAGGCGCACGGAACCACCAAAAGCTGAATGTTTGGTTGTGCTAATCGCGTGCATTCAACGGATCGCGCGCGAAAGGCGTTTCGTCGTCAGCGGCCGGTCCGTTACATCTGTCGACGGAGCGTTTCGAACGAGCGCATCCGTCTCGTAGGTCGTCCGCGCGATCCGCCCTCTAGCCCAATCCAAGGTATCCGCCGCCAAATGCAGGCATGTCATCGCTGATACCAGCGCAGATACAGGTCGCCGCGTCGTTCGTTGCCGGATGAGAAATGACCGCATCGGCCGACATCGTCGGCTTAGCAGTTGCTCCCGTGGGTTTTAAAGGCCCGCGGATCATGGAATCGACAAGCTCAGTCGTCGAAGATGAATATGTCGCCTTCCTGCAAAGCCGCGATGAAAGCCTCTCTGGCTTTCTCGGCGTCAAGCTTACCCTCATGTGCGTCCAACAGCGCTTTTCTGGCGGCCCTGTAGGCTTGTCCGTCCTCTAGCGTCGGCCACTCCTTTGCCATGTATTCCATGGCGCGTTCCGCATTCGATATCACCAGCCGGTCGCCTGTCTTGCGGGTCTCGACGATTGCGGGCTTGCTCCACCATTGGGCCATGAGATTTCTCCTTCCACGGTCAACGTATTGTTGACTGGAATGTTCCCGGAGGCGCGCCGTCACGACAATAAGGGAATTCCTGCTTCGGCCGCTGCGGCAATAAAGGCAACGCGCGCTTCTTCGGGCGCTCGCCTGCCGCGTTGGACGTCGATGCAGATGAGCAATGCCGACAGAAAGCAGTCACCTTCCTCCGACGGCCAGTCATCGAGAAGCGTCTTCCATACTTCCTCCACCGTACCGACGGATTTCGTTTCACCAGATCCGCAGCGAAAGATGCGGATCGGAGGGAAGTGTGGCACGATGTTCATGGTCGAAGACTCCGCCTTGGCGCAGCCGTTTTGGACCTTCTGACATTGGAGATGCATTTAACTTTGTTAATCCGCCGGCGCCCTTTTAGGCGTTCCGCAATCAATCTCTGGCCCTAGGCGGGAAAAGTCGGGCTTGGACACAAAGTTCCGTGCTCATTCCAAGCAAGCGGCAGCCTCGTGCCGCGAACGGTCTCGATCCGCGTTCGAATATGCGGTTCAATATCACTGGCAAACAGGAAAAATGGATGGTGCCGCTTACGTGACTCGAACACGTGACCCCATCATTACGAATGATGTGCTCTACCGACTGAGCTAAAGCGGCATTCTACAGAGCATTCGGTTCGGCCCCGTGATTTGCATGGCGCTGATACAGTCTATGCGGTCAGATTTCAAGCGCTCAAATTACCATTTGGCAAAAAAGCGAGGGGACTTGTGAAAATAGCCCCGCTTTTCAGTGCCGGTCAAAGCGTCAGCCGGGCGCGTGCCTGTCGGTATTCTCTCTCCAGCCGATCGATGAGAGCGGATACGGGCTGGATGGATTTGACGGCGCCGATGCCTTGGCCCGAACCCCAGATATCCTTCCAAGCCTTTACGCCGGTCGTGGCGGCTTCGAAATCCATTTTGGAAGGATCGGCCTCGTGCAGCTTGTCCGGATCGAGGCCCGCGGCGCGGATGGAGGGTTTCAGATAGTTGCCGTGCACACCGGTGAAATAATTGGAATAGACGATATCGGCAGCGGTGCCCTCGACGATCGCCTGCTTGTAGGCGTCGGCCGCGCGGGCCTCCTCCGTGGCGATGAAGGGCGAGCCGATATAAGCAAGATCAGCGCCGGCAGCTTGCGCCGCGAGGATCGCGCCGCCGGTGGCGATGGCACCGGCCAGCAGCAACGGCCCATCGAACCATTCGCGGATTTCCTGCACGAGCGCAAAGGGCGAAAGCTGGCCGGCATGGCCGCCGGCCCCGGCAGCGACGGCAATCAGCCCGTCCGCACCCTTGCGGATCGCCGAATTGGCATGCCGATTGTTGATGATGTCGTGCAGCACGATGCCGCCATAGGAATGCACAGCCGCATTCACCTCGGGCACGGCGCCGAGCGAGGAAATGACGATCGGCACCTTGTATTTCACACAGAGCATCAGATCGTGTTCCAGGCGTTTGTTTGACGTATGGACGATCTGATTGACTGCAAATGGAGCTGCCGGACGATCCGGATTTGCGGCATTATAAGCGGCAAGATCCTCGGTGATCATCGCGAGCCATTCGTCGAGCTGGCTTTCCGGGCGCGCGTTCAGCGCCGGAAATGAGCCGACGACACCGGCCTTGCATTGCGCCAGCGTCAAGGCGGGATGAGAGATGATGAAGAGCGGCGAAGCCACGACCGGCAGGCGCAGGTGCTCGGTCAGGATCAAGGGGAGGGTCATGAACATCATCCCTTTTGACGTTTACGAAAACGTCAAAAGGGATAGCAGATGTCTGCCGAGAGGGGAAGATGGTGGTGGAGGCAGGCAAGAGCAGGAGGCAATAGGCAATAGTGCCTGTGACCGTCCCGGTCCGATACCTTCGCCTACTGCTGCTGCCTACCGGCACCCCATTTGTGTCGTCTTTGCCATTTATCCCCGCCCGAGTGCCCTTAACCCAAGGCAGAGGCTTGCGTATTGCAGAACGGGGCGTTACCGAATCCGGTTAACGATTGATGAAAATATGGCTGCCTTGCCAGCGGGCTATGCAAATATGGTGCGAGTGAGCGTAAAGGATCGGATGTGAGCGGATTAGAAACGGCCATCAGAAGCGCGTTGGATCGGTCTGATCGCGCCAATCCGGAAATTCGGGCTCGCATCTATCAGTCGGCACGGCAGGCGCTGGAAGCCGGTCTTCGCAAGCAGGACATTACCGACGTCAATGTCGTAGCCGCCCAGCGCCAGCGTCTGGAGGCGACGATCCGCGAGATCGAGGCCGAGGAGCGCGCCCGCCCCGCGCAGGCGATACCGGTTTCACCGGAGCCGGACGCTCCGCATGTTTCTCCATCCGCACCGCGCTCTGAAGCAGGGCCCGAAACAAGGCAAGCAGCCGCACGGCCGCAGGAGTCCGTCATGAGCGTGCGCGGGGAAACACGCGATCCGCCGATGTCGGCAAGCCCCGCCGTTCCGGTGGAGCCGATGTCGGCCGAGCGGGCGGGGCGCGAAGGTGATTTCGGCGATATGCGCGCCGGACCCGCCGATCATCTCGGTGCGGACAGCGATGTGCGTCCGACGGCCGATGCGCGGTCGGCGCGGTCGATGAACTTCAAGCCGGAGCGCGCGGCCGTGCGCCGCAAGCCGCGCAAGTTCTTCTCGCGCTTGCTCGTCTTCTGCATTCTGCTTGCCTTCCTCGGCGTCGGTGCCTGGTGGATCAAGACCTCGGGCGTGCTCATGTCCGCCGCCCAGCGGGATACGAGCGTGCCCAATCCGCCGGCGCATGTCGATTCGCAGGATTTCAGCGGCAACAGCAACGATGACGACACATCGGATCAGGACGACAATAGCGGTCCGGTCAATCCGGGTCTTGCCACCATCGATCCACAGAACAGCTTCTCCGCGGAATGGCTGGAGGTGTTGAAGCCCACCGACGCGCCGAAGGTTGCCACCAGCCCGCAATCGAAGGCCGAAAACGTATCGGAGAATGAAGGGCCGGCCGTAAGGCTGACCTCGCTCAGCAGCGGCCCGGACGGCAGCGGCTCGATCGAGGTGCCCGTCAATGTACTGCAGCAGATGGCCGGCAAGGCCTCGACGGTCGCTCTGACATTGCAGTCCACCTCGGATGCACCGACGCAGATCACGGTGGAGTGCGATTTCGGTTCTCTCGGCCGTTGCGGCCGGCATCGTTTCACCGTCAGCCGGCAAAAGACGGATTCGCTGTTCCAGGTCAAGTTCGATCGTGCCATAGCGCCGACCAGTTCAGGGCGCCTGATCATCAACAGCGATGTCGATGGCAAGGCCCGCGGCGTCAATATCTACGCCATCCGCGTCCTGCCCGGGCAATAGAGCGTTTCCACTTTTCTTTGAATCGCGAAAACGCTCTATGCTCTTATTTCCCAACGCATTCCTGACGGAAAACCGCTGCGCATTTTTCCTGGAAGTGCTTTAGGCCCGGGCAACTCGTCAGGCGAGGATATCCGATCCCATCCCGAGGATCTTTTCGTCCACCTTGCCGATGGCTTCCTTGTCCTTGCCGTCATAATCGAGCGTCAGCAGAATGTGACGGATAAGGTTCAGGCGCGCGCGCCGCTTGTCGTTGGCGCGGAGGACGGTCCAGGGTGCGTGGTCCGTATGCGTGTCCTTCAGCATGCGGTCGCGCTTTTCGCTGTAATCCTTCCATTTCGGCAGGGCGGCGATATCCATCGAGGAAAGCTTCCAGACGGCGCGTGGATCGTGGCGCCGGTCGTGGAAACGCTTCAGCTGCATCTCCCGGCCGATATCGAGGTAGAATTTGAAGAAATGGATGCCGTCCTGAACGATGAGTTTCTCCATCTGCGGCGCCTGCTTCAGGAACTGCTCGTATTGCTTCGGCGTGCAGAAGCCCATGACTGGCTCCACCCCGGCGCGGTTATACCAGGAGCGGTCGAAGAGCACGAATTCGCCCGCCGTCGGAAACTGGGCGACATAGCGCTGGAAATACCATTGGCCGCTTTCGCGGTCGGTCGGCTTGGTCAGCGCCACCACGCGCGCCAGACGAGGGTTCATATGGGCCGAGGTCGCAGCGATCGAGCCTCCCTTGCCCGCGGCATCGCGGCCTTCGAAGAGCGCCATCACCCGCTTGCCGGTCGCCTGCAGCCAGAACTGCACCTTGATGAGCTCGATCTGCAGCGTTTTCAGCTCATCGAGATATTCTTCTTCCTTCAGCTTCTTCTTGTAGGGATAACCGCCCGAGGTCAGCGCCTCGTCGTCGATCCAGCTCGGAAGCACGGGGTCATCAACATCGAAGATGCGCTTGATGCCGTGGATATCCAGCTCCACCGCCCGGCTTTCTGTCTTCTCCCCCATATGTCGGCTCCTCGGCTGTTTACATGGCGTTAACCCTGCCGCCAGCGGCGGCAAAAAGCTTGGCCAGAAAACTGGGGCATTTATTCAATAGTTTCAAGCCTTTTGCCGCCGCCCTCTTTTGCCGGCTACATTTATTTTTGCCAGTTACTGGCTTCTGTGGATAGAGCCGAATACTTCTGTCATGAATCGCAGATAAGACGCGGAATCCAGCGTTCCATGATGGCAGGCGAAGGACGGCGCAGTTGGAAGACGAATGGTCATTTGTCAGGAAGTTGGCGGTGCGGCTGCGGCAGGAGAGTGCCATCCTGGTTCTGGCGACGCTAATTGCCGTGCTCGCCCTCGTCGAAGGCATCAGCACCGGCGCCGTATTCTGGATCTGGGTGATCGTCATGATCGTCACGCTCATTCGTCCGCCGCTGGTCGAGCGGGTGGAGGTGCCGTCGCAAGCCGAACCTGCGCCTGCCGATGCGCAAACCCTGTTGCGCACCGCTTTTGCGGGACTTGCGGCGCTCGATATGCCGGTGCTGATCATCGATCGCGAGGCGTCGGTGCTGGTGCAGAACATGGCCGTCGAAAAAGCCTTCGGTGCCTTTCCGATCGGCGCGCATATTTCCTCCAAGCTGCGCTCGCCGGGTCTGCTCGATATGGTACGCGAGACCATCGCCACCAATGCGCCGAACCAGATCGAGCATTCCGAGCGCCTGCCTTCGGAGCGGGTCTATGTCGTGCGTATCGCGCCGATCGATCTGCCTGAGATCGACAGGCAGGAAGATGCGCTCTTTCTGCTCTCGTTCCGCGACATATCGGAGTTGCGCCACATCGATCGCATGCGTTCGGACTTTGTCGCCAATGCCAGCCATGAATTGCGCACGCCTTTGGCATCGCTGCGCGGCTTCATCGAGACGATCCAGGGGCCTGCCAAAGCCGATCCGAAGGCGCAGCAGCGTTTCCTCGGCATCATGTTCGATCAGACGACCCGCATGAGCAGGCTGGTGGACGATCTCCTGTCGCTGTCGCGTCTGGAGTTGAAGTCGCATATCGCGCCGGATCAGAAGGTGGATCTCGTCCCCTTGCTCGGTCATGTGCGTGACTCTCTGCTGCCGCTTGCGGGGGATCTCGACGTGAGCATCAATCTGCATTTGCCGGTGGGCAAGGTGGAGGTATTGGGGGATCGAGACGAGCTGGTGCAGGTCTTCGAGAACCTGATCGAGAACGCCTGCAAATACGGCCAGGAAGGCAAGTCGGTGGAAGTTTCGCTACTCAGCGGTGCCGGCCAGGCCGTCGAAGTGGTCGTCTCGGACAAGGGGCCGGGCATACCCGCAGAACATGTGCCGCGCCTGACCGAGCGCTTCTATCGCGTTAACGTTGAGGACAGCCGGTCCAAGAAGGGGACCGGTCTCGGGCTTGCCATCGTCAAGCATATCCTGACCCGCCACCGTGCCAGGCTGATCGTAAAGTCGGAAGTCGGAAAAGGAACCGATTTTACGGTCCGCTTCTGAGAGGTTCCTCACGTCCTCATTCGGATGGCGATTTATCCAAATAATATCAGCCACATAATCTGTCATAATTGTTTCACTCGCCTGACATAAAAGGGCGGTGTTTTCGCCAGTAAGAATGGACTGCTGAAAAAGTGGATGTGGCCTCCACCTCGGCGCTCTTCAAAGCTCATCAGGGGGATTGGTTGTGAATGCTTTGAAAATGTCCGTTCTTGCGCTGGTTGCATCGGTTGCCCTTGTCGGCACTGCAACCGCCCGCGATCAAATTCAGATCGCCGGCTCATCGACCGTATTTCCATATGCCAAGATCGTTGCCGAAACCTTCGGCGAGACCTTTACCGATTTCAAGACTCCTGTGGTCGAGTCCGGCGGCTCCGGAGCCGGCCTGAAGGAATTCTGCAAGGGTGTCGGAACGGATTCCATCGACATCGCCAATTCGTCGCGCCCGATCAAGGACAGCGAAGTCCAAGCCTGCAAGGCCGCCGGCGTAACCGATATCCAGCAGATCAAGATCGGCTATGACGGCATCGTCTTTGCCTTCGACAAGAGCAATCCAGACATCAGGTTCGAACCCGTCGATCTCTATAAGGCAATTGCCGCCGAAGTGGTCGTCGATGGCAAGCTCGTCGCCAATCCCTACAAGAAGTGGTCTGAGATCAATCCATCGCTGCCGGATTTTGAAATCGCTACGTATATTCCGGGTGAGAAGCACGGCACGCGCGAAGTCTTCGAAGAGAAGGTGCTTGCCGCCGGCTGCAAGGCTTCTGGCGCAGCCGATGTCATCAAGGCCGCAGTCTCCGATGCTGCTCAGCAGGCAAAAAAATGTGTTGCCGTGCGCAAGGACGGCGCCGCTGTTGATATAGACGGCGACTATCCCGAGACGCTGGCCCGCATCAATGCCAACAAGCACGGCATCGGTGTGTTCGGCTTGTATTTCTTCCAGAACAACGCCGACAAGCTGAAGGTTGCCACCGTCAGCGGCATCGTGCCCTCGGGTCAGACGATTGCCGATGGCACCTATCCGGTATCGCGGCCGCTGTTTTTCTACGTCAAGAAGGCCCATCTGGGTGTCATCCCGGGGCTCAAGGAATATGTCGATTTCTTCACGAGCGATCAGATGATCGGACCGGACGGCCCGCTGGCGGAATATGGCCTCGTGCCGGCGCCGGATGCTGAGCGCGACCAGATCCGTAAGGATGTCGCGGTCGGGAAGATTATGTGAATGCTGAAGGGTCGAGCGCCGGTGCGGCTTTCCGCTGTGCCGGGGTTCGCCGGGGAATGGGAATGAGTGTATCGCTGCTGCTGCTCTGCTTGTCGGTCTTCGGCGCCTCCGCTTTCGTGCTGGGGCGGGTGAGGGCGGCTGCGCTATCGGGCGGCAGGTCCTCGTCCATGCATTCCCGGCTCGGCTATCACGGCGCCTATGCCGCTATATGGGCTGTGCTTCCCGCTCTCGCGCTCGTCTGCGTCTGGCTGATCGTCAGCCCCGTTGTGATCGATCGCGTAGTGACGAAATCCTTTCCCGAGGAAGTAAGGTCTTTGCCGCAGGCGGAGCTCAATCTCAGCTACGGCATGGTGCGCAGCATCGCCCGCGGGATGCGCATGCTCGAGAGCCAGGAGCTCGCCGATGTCGATGGCGGCAAGGCTGATCTTCAGTTGCTGCTGGCGCAGAAGGGCGTTCCGCTCGCCGTTCGCCCCACGGGCTACATGATCGACGCTGCCAACAAATATAATGGCATGCGCGAAGCGAGCCGCATGGTCATGTCGGCAGCGGCAATCGCCCTATCGCTGCTTTGCGCAGCCCACGGCCTTCGTGCCATCGCCCCACGTTTTCGCGCCCGCAATCGTGTGGAACAGGTCATTCTCGGAGCCCTGATCGTCGCTTCCTCCATCGCGGTGCTGACGACGGTTGGCATCGTCGTTTCAATGCTTTCGGAAGCGGCGCGTTTCTTCAGCATGGTGCCAGCCAGCGAGTTCTTCTTCGGCACGGTCTGGGACCCGCGCTTCGCCGGCGCCGGCACGCAGACTTCAGGCACCTTCGGCCTGATCCCGCTGCTGGCGGGCACGATCTATATCGGGCTCGTCGCCATGCTCTTTGCTGTGCCCATCGGCCTGTTCGCGGCGATCTACATGGCCGAATATGCCTCGGCCCGCGTCCGCTCGGTCGCCAAGCCCATGCTGGAGGTCTTAGCCGGCATCCCGACGATCGTCTACGGCTTCTTCGCCCTTGTCACCGTCGGCCCCTTCCTGCGCGATATCTCAGCCGAGATCGATGGCTTGATGACGGGCGACTATAAAGGCTTTATCGAGGCACAGAGCGTTTTGACGGCCGGCTTCGTCATGGGCGTCATGCTCATCCCTTACGTTTCCTCGCTGTCGGACGATATCATCATGGCCGTGCCGCGGTCGCTGCGCGATGGTTCGCTTGGCCTCGGCGCCACGCGGTCGGAAACGGTCAAGCGTGTTCTGCTGCCCGCCGCCCTTCCGGGCATCGTCGGCGCACTGCTGATGACCGCGTCGCGGGCGATCGGTGAAACCATGATCGTGGTGCTGGCAGCCGGCGTTGCCGCGCGCATGCAGCTCGATCCCTTCGAACCGATGACGACTGTCACCGTGAAGATCGTCAACCAGCTGACCGGCGATCTGGAGTTCACCTCGCCGCAGACGCTCGTCGCCTTTGCACTCGGGATCACGCTGTTCTTCCTGACGCTGTGCCTCAACGTCTATGCGCTCTACATCGTCCGTCGATATAGGGAGCAATACGAATGAGCGACGTCGTATCCTCCTCTCAGCTCAACATGCCGCGTGGCCTGACGCCGGGTGCGTCGGTGCGCCGTGATATCGGTATCAAAAAACGCTATGCCGCCGAGCGCCGCTTTCGCGCCTATGGGATCACGGCTGTCATTTTCGGTCTCGTCTTCCTCATCATCCTGGTCTCGACCGTCGTCCGCACAGGCTATACTGCCTTCGTTCAGACCTCGATCACCTTACCGATCGAATTCACCGAGAAGGTGATCGACCCCGCAGCCAGGCGCGCCAGCGATCCGAAGGTGCTGATATCAGCCAACTACCCGATACTGGTGCGGGACGCGCTGGTGAAAGTCTTGAGCATCGATCCCGCCAATCGCGCGCTCGTTCGCGAGGCGACGGCCATGGTGTCGGACAGTGCCAGGATCGCATTGCGCGACAAGGTCGTCGCCAATCCCTCGATCATAGGGACGACTGAGAACGTCACCTTCCTTGCCAGCTCCAATATCGATTCAGCCAACAAGGGCCAGATCGATCTGACAGTCGATGAGAGGGATCGCAAGATATCCGACCGCCAGGTCGCCTGGATGAAGCAACTCAGCGAAAGCGGTGCGCTTTACAAGGCCTTCAACAGCGGTCTCTTCCTGTCGGGCAACTCGAGCCGGCCCGAAGCCGCCGGGCTCGGCGTCGCTCTGATCGGCTCGTTCTACCTGATGCTGACCGTTCTCGTGCTTGCCTTGCCGGTCGGCGTCGCCGCCTCGATCTATCTGGAGGAGTTCGCACCGAAGAACCGGCTGACGGACCTGATCGAGGTCAACATCAACAATCTCGCGGCCGTCCCTTCGATCGTCTATGGCTTGCTGGGTCTCTCGGTCTTCATCAACATTATGGGACTGCCGCGCTCGGCCTCGCTGGTCGGCGGTCTCGTGCTGAGCCTGATGACGCTGCCGATGATCATTATCGCCACACGCTCGGCGTTGCGGGCCGTGCCGCCGTCGATCCGCAGCGCAGCGCTCGGTCTTGGCGCATCGCGCATGCAGATGGTCTTCCATCACGTGTTGCCGCTTGCGATGCCCGGCATTCTGACAGGCACGATCCTGGGGCTTGCGCACGCGCTTGGCGAGACTGCGCCGCTGCTTCTAATCGGCATGGTCGCCTTCGTCGCCAACTATCCGGCATCGCCGCTCGATCCTTCGACGGCGCTGCCGGTGCAGATCTACATGTGGGCGAGCGAAGCCGAGCGGGCCTTTGTAGAAAGGACGTCCGGCGCCATCATCGTGCTTCTCTTCTTCCTCGTCGCGATGAACATCGGCGCCATCCTGCTGCGCCGCCGCTTCGAGCGGCGCTGGTAAGGGAGGGCGCACGAAATGAACATGATGACGGAAGCCGCCAGCGAAAAAGCATTGTCCAGGAAGATGATGACGATCCCCTACAAGATGATCGGCCAGGACGTTTCTGTGTTCTACGGCGACAAGCGGGCGCTCTTCGACGTCAATCTGAAGATCCGCGCCAATACCGTCACGGCTTTGATCGGCCCTTCCGGTTGCGGCAAGTCCACCTTCCTGCGCTGCCTCAACCGCATGAACGATACGATCGAGACCTGCCGGGTCACCGGCAAGATCACGCTCGACGATCAGGATGTCTACGACGACAGCATCGACGTGGTGGAGTTGCGCGCCCGCGTCGGCATGGTCTTCCAGAAGCCCAACCCATTTCCGAAGTCCATCTATGAGAACGTCGCCTACGGCCCGCGCATCCATGGCCTGCATCGCTCAAAGGCCGATCTCGAGCATATCGTCGAGAGCAGTCTTCAGAAGGCCGGTCTCTGGGGCGAGGTCAAGGATCGGCTCCATGATGCCGGCACGAGCCTATCGGGCGGTCAGCAGCAGCGTCTGTGCATCGCCCGCGCCGTCGCGGTCAGCCCGGAGGTCATCCTGATGGACGAGCCATGCTCGGCGCTTGATCCGATCGCAACCGCCAAGGTCGAGGATCTCATCCACGAACTGCGGGAGAATTTCACCATCGTCATCGTGACGCATTCCATGCAGCAGGCAGCCCGCGTCTCGCAGCGTACCGCAATGTTCCATCTCGGCCACCTGGTCGAGGAGAACGACACCGATAAGATGTTCACCAATCCCGACGATTTCCGCACGCAGGATTACATCATGGGCCGTTTTGGTTGATGATATCAGGCGCGCGGCTCATTTCACACAGTTCACCTTGAGGATAGAAAAATGGTCTCCACTCACATTCTCTCTGCCTATGACGAAGACCTGAAGTTCCTGACGCGCCGCATTGCTGAAATGGGCGGCCTGGCAGAGCAGATGGTTAGCGACAGCGTACGCGCGCTGGTCAACAGCGACGCTGCCCTGGCCCAGAAGGTCATCTCCGACGACGTCGTTCTCGACCATGCCGAGCGCGAAGTCGGCGACAAGGCGATCGTTACCATCGCCCGCCGTCAGCCGATGGCGGCGGATCTGCGTGAAATCATGGGCTCGATCCGCATCGCATCCGATCTGGAGCGCGTCGGCGATCTCGGCAAGAACACCGCAAAGCGCGTCATCGCCGTCCAGGGCACCGGTGTCCCGCGCCGTCTCGCCCGCGGCATCGAGCATCTCTCCGAACTGGCGCTGAGCCAGCTCAAGGAAGTTCTGGATGTCTACGCGACCCGCTCGCCGGACAAGGCCGTGTCGATCCGCGAACGCGACGAGGAAATCGACGCCATGTACACCTCGCTCTTTCGCGAGATGCTGACCTACATGATGGAAGATCCGCGCAACATCACCACCTGCACGCATCTTCTTTTCTGCGCCAAGAACATTGAGCGCATCGGCGACCATGCCACCAACATCGCCGAGACGATCTATTACATGGCGACGGGCGCGCAGCCGGAAGGCGAGCGCCCGAAGGACGATACCGCCAATACCGTCGGCGCAGTGACCGAATAATCCGAAAGCGAAGAAAGGAGACCATAGGCGCATGGTTCCGAGAGTTGCTGTTGTAGAAGACGAGGAAGCGCTCAGCGTTCTGCTGCGCTACAATCTTGAGGCCGAAGGCTTCGAGGTCGACACGATCCTCAGAGGCGATGAGGCCGAGCTGCGTCTCCAGGAGCGCATCCCCGATCTCCTGATCCTCGACTGGATGCTCCCCGGCGTATCGGGCATCGAGCTCTGCCGCCGGCTGCGTATGCGGCCGGAGACGGAGCGCCTGCCGATCATCATGCTGACGGCCCGCGGCGAGGAAAGCGAGCGCGTGCGCGGGCTTTCGACCGGCGCGGACGATTATGTCGTCAAGCCGTTCTCGACGCCGGAGCTGATGGCTCGCGTCAAGGCGATGCTGCGGCGTGCCCGCCCGGAGGTTCTCTCCACGGTGCTGCGCTGCGGCGATATCGAGCTGGATCGCGAAACCCATCGCGTCCACCGCAAGAGCCGCGAAGTGCGGCTGGGGCCGACGGAATTCCGCCTGCTGGAGTTCCTGATGTCCTCGCCGGGCCGCGTCTTCTCGCGTTCGCAGCTGCTCGACGGCGTATGGGGTCACGATATCTACGTCGACGAACGCACGGTCGACGTCCATGTCGGCCGCCTGCGCAAGGCGCTCAATTTCTCCAATATGCAGGATGTCATTCGCACCGTTCGCGGCGCGGGCTATTCCATGGAGGCCTGAGCGGGGATACCCGATCAGGCATCAACATAGCGGCGGAAACAGAAAACGGGCCTCAAGGGCCCGTTTCTTTATCTCAGTCATCAAGCCTCTCAGCCACGCGGCTGGGCCGGCCTACGCCGTTCATGCACCGGCTGGTAGGCCAGGCGCTGATGGTAGGTGCAGTAAGGCGATGAATCTGGGCTCTCATTGCCGCAGAAATGGAAATCGTCCTTCAGCGGATCGCCGACCGGCCACTTGCAGGTGCGCTCCGTCAGTTCCGTCAGGCCGAGGCGGCGGGAGATCGGAACGACGACGTTCGATGCCGGGCGATATTGGATTTCGTTGACGGAATCGATCTCGATCTCTTCCTTCAGCATGGTTGCGCCCTGCTGGCGGGCAACCACCGTGCGGGTAGCAACGCGCGATCCGTAGGTCGCAGCGCGAGGTGCCGCTGCGCTGCGCTTCGGCGTGCGCGCTGCGGTTGTCGTGCCGCCCGCCTTCGCTCGGCCGGGGAGGTTCAGGCGATGTACCTTGCCGATAACGGCATTACGGCTCACGCCACCGAGCTGCGCAGCGATCTGGCTGGCGCTCAATCCTTCGGACCATAGCTTTTTCAGCTTCTCGACGCGTTCGTCTGTCCAATTCATGCCCTGTCTCCGCTGTCGCGTTTCCGATGGCAGAATCCCTCACCATTGCCTCGCATGGTATCGAGGCGCGAAACGCTCTAAAATTGTGGTGACTAGTTCCGCCGCATGCAGTCTAGCAATTGGTTTTTAACCTAGTGTGAGGCTGACTCCGTGACAAGAGTCGCGGGAATCTTGAGGAATCGATTTCGAGGTTTTCCCCAACTTGCTGTCCGGGCGTGGCATTTCTGCCATAGGCGCCGCCCGACGCATCTCTTTTGCCGGCAAGCCTTTTCTCGCACCTGCTAAAACGGCAGTTTTGTTGACATCGCGGTGCAAAACATCAATAGTGCCCGAGCCGCCGCAAGGCGGCATTTTTGATTTTTTCGGACCCGTTTCATCAAATGGAAGCGATCGGTCCTTAAAGTTGTGATCAGGAGATATGGCCATGGCCGAGACCACGCCGCTTTACGACACCTACTTGCGCGCTCCGCTGCGGTTCGAGCGAGGCGAGGGCGTCTGGCTGGTCACTGAGAATGGCGAACGCTACCTCGATTTCGCAGCCGGCGTCGCGGTCAATTCGCTCGGTCATGCTCATCCCCATCTTGTCGCCGAGCTGAAGGCGCAGGCCGACAAGGTCTGGCACCTGTCCAACCTCTATGAGGTGCCCGGCCAGGAGAAGCTGTCGAAGCGGCTGACGGAAGTGACCTTCGCCGACAAGGTGTTCTTCACCAATTCGGGCGCGGAGGCGCTGGAGTGCGCCATCAAGACTGCGCGGCGCTATCAATTCGCCAAGGGGCATCCCGAGAAGTTCCATATCATCACCTTCGAAGGCGCCTTCCACGGCCGCACCATCGCAACGATCGCCGCTGGTGGCCAGGAAAAATATATCGAAGGCTTCGGCCCGAAGGCACCGGGCTTCGACCAGGTGCAGTTCGGCGATCTTGACGCCGTGCGTGCCGCCATCACGGATGCGACGGCTGCGATCCTGATCGAGCCGGTGCAGGGCGAGGGCGGTATCCGCCCGGCAACCAACGAATTCCTGCGCGGGCTGCGGGAGATCTGCGATGAGCACGGCCTGCTTTTGATCCTCGACGAAGTACAGTGTGGCGTCGGCCGTACCGGCAAGCTCTTTGCCCATGAATGGTCCGGTATCAAGCCTGACATCATGGCGGTCGCCAAGGGTATCGGCGGCGGTTTCCCGCTCGGTGCGTGCCTTGCGACGGCGGAAGCCGCTTCCGGCATGAAGGCCGGCACGCATGGCTCGACCTATGGCGGCAATCCGCTTGCCATGGCAGTCGGCAATGCGGTTCTCGATATCGTGCTTGCCGAAGGCTTCCTGCAGCATGTGCGCGATGTCTCGCTGGTCTTCCGCCAGGGGCTCGCCTCGCTCAAGGATCGTTTTCCTGACATCATCGAGGACGTTCGCGGTGAAGGCCTGATGCTCGGCATCAAGGCGGCCATTCCGCAGGGAGAGCTGCTGCAGGCGATCCGTGCCGAGCATCTGCTCGGCGTTCCGGCCGGCGACAACGTCATCCGCCTGCTGCCGCCGCTGGTCGTCACTGCCGAGGAAGCACGCGAAGGTCTCGCCCGCCTGGAGCGCGCCGCCGAGCGTGCACGCGCTGCCCGCACCAAGAAGTCGGCTTGAATTCAACGCCCGTAGATGGGGCGTTCCTGCCCCACGCGGGCGTTATTGTTTTTTCTGGAGCACAGGTAAGGACATGGCTTCTCCGAAACACTTTCTCGATCTCTCTGCCGTTCCGGCTGCCGATCTGCGCAACATCATCGATGACGCGATCGTCCGAAAGAGCGCGCAGAAGGCCGGCACGGCCGACAAGCCGCTTGCCGGCAAGATGCTGGCGATGATCTTCGAGAAGCCGTCCACCCGAACCCGTGTCTCCTTCGACGTCGGCATGCGGCAGCTCGGCGGCGAGACGCTGTTCCTCTCCGGCACGGAAATGCAGCTTGGCCGCGCCGAGACGATCGGCGACACGGCGAAGGTGCTGTCGCGCTATGTCGATGCGATCATGATCCGCACGACCGATCATTCCCGCCTGCTGGAGCTGGCGGAGCATGCGACCGTTCCGGTCATCAATGCGCTGACCGACGACACGCATCCCTGCCAGATCATGGCCGATATCATGACCTTCGAAGAGCATCGCGGCCCGATCAAGGGCAAGACGCTTGCCTGGACGGGCGACGGCAATAACGTGCTGCATTCGCTGATCGAAGGGGCCGCCCGTTTCGGCTACCGCATGAATATGGCGGTACCCCTTGGTTCCGAGCCAAAGGATCACTATCTGAACTGGGCCCGCAATGAGGGTGCCGAAATCATGCTCTCGCATGATGCAGACCGTGCGGTCGCCGGCGCCGATTGCGTGGTAACCGATACCTGGGTTTCCATGAATCAGGAGCACCGGGCACGCGGTCACAACGTCTTCCAGCCCTATCAGGTCAACAAGGCTTTGATGGCACAGGCCGGCAAAGACGCGTTGTTCATGCATTGCCTTCCAGCCCATCGCGGCGAAGAGGTGACGGACGAGGTGATCGACGGTCCGCAATCCGTTGTCTTCGATGAGGCGGAAAACCGCCTTCATGCGCAAAAGTCGATTCTTGCTTGGTGCCTGGGCGCGATCTGAGGATATGAAGCCGCGTTTTAAGGGCGCGGGCGCAGTAGGAGTAAAGCAATGGCCGAAAATGCAGCCTCGCTGGGTCAGTTTGATTTCGCCGGTGACGATCACGTCGTTCCCTTCCAGGTGGAAGGTCTGGACGTGCGCGGCCGTGCCGTGCAGCTCGGTCCGCTGCTGGACGCGATCCTTGCCCGGCACGATTATCCGACGCCGGTCGCGCGGCTGCTCGCCGAAGCCATCGTCCTGACCGTGCTGCTCGGTACATCGCTGAAATTCGAAGGCAAGTTCACCGTGCAGACCAAGGGCGACGGTCCCGTCGACCTTCTGGTCGCCGATTTCTCGACGCCGGAAAACGTCCGGGCCTATGCGCGTTTCAATGAAGAAGCGCTGGCAAAGGCAGTTGCGGAAGGCAGAACCGAGCCGGAGCAGCTGCTCGGCAAGGGCGTGCTCGCCTTCACCATCGATCAGGGCCGCTTCAGTCAGCCTTATCAGGGCATCGTCGCGCTTGATGGCGCCTCGCTCGAAGAGATCGCCGGCACCTATTTCCGCCAGTCGGAACAGATCCCGACGCGCGTGCGTCTGGGCGCTGCAGAGCTCTTCGATCGCGATGAGAACGGCAAGCCGCGTCACCGCTGGCGTGCCGGCGGCCTGATCGCGCAGTTCTTGCCGGAAGCGCCCGAGCGCATGCGCCAGCCGGACCTGCATGGCGGCGATGGCGATACCGGCGGGCGCGATCATGCCGAGGACGATGCTTGGGCGGAAGCGCGCAGCCTGGTGGAAACCATCGATGCAGATGAGCTGACGGATCCGCAGGTCGGCACCGAGCGGCTTCTCTATCGCCTCTTCCACGAGCGCGGCGTCCGCGTCTATGAACCGAAGGCCGTCTATGACCGCTGTTCGTGCTCGCGCGACAAGCTGAAGGGCGTCTTGAAAGGTTTCTCAGCCGAGGAGATCGAGGCCAGCCAGGAGAATGGCGAGATCGCCGTCACCTGCGAGTTCTGCTCGACGACCTATCGCTTCGAAGTGTCGGAAATAGAGGTGGCCTGAGGTCGCTCAGTTCAGCGTACGCAGCAGGTTAGGCGTATCCAGTGAAAAGGCGGGGATCTTAACATGGAATTGCTCCCCGCCGTCCGTTTCCATCTGGTAATGACCGAACATCATGCCTGACGGTGTATCCAGTGGACAGCCCGAGGAATATTCATAGGTATCGCCGGGCTTCAGATGCGGCTGCTCCCCGACCACGCCGGGGCCTGTCACTTCATCCACAATGCCGTTCATGTCGGTGATGTGCCAATAGCGCGTTACCAGCTTCACGGCTTCCTTCGAATGGTTGGAAATGACGATGCGGTATCCCCAGACATAACGGTCATCATCCGGATCGGATTGCTCCTCCAGATAAAACGGCTCTACAACCACCTCGATGTCGCGTGTTAGGGCGCGATACATGCCTGACACCTTGCCACTGCCCTGAAACGTCGGAGCGCTCGTTGAAGCCGCATCGCCGTTTCAGCATTTTCAAGTTTGCGGCATATTATCCGCTTTCCACCATTCCCGCAAAGTGCAGGATATTTAGCGGTATCCTATAACCGATGCTTTCCGTCAAGGAACGACGTAATGAAATCTTGCGTGAACGGTTGGGACGGTTTCGATTCCAGCTATTACGGTTCATGTTGAAGGTTAACCAAGTCGTCTCCAAGTATCCTAGGTCGCCATGATTTGATCTTATCTGCCGGAGTAGAGGTAGGCGTATCCTCCGTACTCAGGAAACGCTTGCCACGATTGTCCGTGGACTTCTGTGATTGGTAGTCAACCTGATCGCCCGGCATCAAAACCTCCGGGCCATATAACCCTCATTCCTTTTATATGTTCCTCTTGCAGGACTTGCATGAGATTCCCATGCAGGAGGATTTCGGCTATCATCTGATTCTGGCATCGCCCATGCCTCCCCCCTCCATTCGGGAAAGTATATTTCATGCAGGGCCGTCGATATCCAAACCGACTGTTTGAGCGCCTGGCATAAGGAGGGGTTGCGGTCATTGCTCGCAATAGGAGGTTTATATGAGGCTTTCTGCCCCTGTTTATCATTTGAAACGTAAGGCGAGGCTCCTGTCCCGCCAGCAGAACATCCCCTTGCACGCCGCGCTGGATCGCGTCGCGGCCGTCGAGGGTTTCGGAGGCTGGAGTTTGCTTGCGAGCAAAACGAACTCGGCCGTGCCCGTCGGCGAGCTGTATTCGCGTTTAAGCCCGGGCGATCTGGTGCTGATCGGCGCACGGCGCGGTCACGGCAAGACCCTGATGAGCCTGAGGCTCGCCGTCGAAGCCATGAAGGCTGGCAATCGCGGTGTCTTCTTCACGCTGGAGGACACGGAAAAGGTCGTTCTGGAGCGTTTCCCGGTGATCGGTGCAGATCATGCGGAATTTGCCGATCTATTCGAATTCGACAATTCGGATGCCATCAGCGCCGACTATATCGTCGAAAGGCTGACTGCGGCGGCGCCCGGTACATTGGCCGTGGTCGATTATCTGCAACTACTGGATCAGAAGCGGGAGAATCCGGAATTAATGATCCAGGTTCAGATAATGAAGACGTTTGCGCGCGCCAGAGGCGTTATCGTCGTCTTTGTCTCGCAGATCGACCGCTCCTACGATCCGGCGTTGAAGCCCGTGCCCGATCTTGCGGATCTTCGCCTGCCGAATCCGCTGGATCTCAAGCTGTTCGACAAGATGGTCTTCCTGAACAACGGCCTGGTCGAATTCAAGGTCGCCAGCTGATGAGCTGCCAATTGTCTAAAGGCAATCGAGCCGCCCGGAGAAAATCCGGGCGGCTCGACGAATATCAGGCGGAAACCTGCTCGAGCGCGCGAGCGAAATCCTCGACCAGATCGGCGCTGTCCTCGATGCCGGCGGAGAAGCGCACGGTGCCCGGCGAAATGCCGAGCTCGGCGCGGGCCTCGTCGGTGAGGTTCTTGTGCGTTGTCGTGGCAGGATGCGTGATCAGGCTCTTCGAGTCGCCGAGATTGTTGGAGATCTTCACGATCTCCAACGCGTTCTGCAGCCTGAAGGCCGCTTCCTTGCCGCCCTTCAGCTCGAAGGCAACCAGCGTCGAGCCGCCGCTCATCTGCTTGGCGATGATATCGGCCTGCGGGTGATCCTTTCGGCCGGGATAGATCACGCGGGCGACCTTGTTCGTCTGCTCGGCGAGGAAATCGGCAACCTTGGAGGCATTTGCCGTCTGCTGCGCAACGCGCAGCGGCAGCGTCTCGATGCCCTTCAGCAGCGTCCAGGCGGTAAAGGGCGACATGGCCGGGCCGGTATGGCGGAAATAGTCCTGCAGGTTCTCGTCGATCCACTGCTTGTCGGAGAGGATGACGCCGCCGAGCGAACGGCCCTGGCCGTCGATATGCTTGGTGGCGGAATAGACGACGATATGAGCGCCGAGTTCCAGCGGCTTCTGGAAGAGCGGCGTTGCAAAGACGTTGTCGACCACGACCTTGGCGCCGATCTGGTTGGCGAGGTTGGCGACAGCGGCGATATCGACCACTTCCAGCGTCGGATTGGTCGGGCTTTCCAGGAAGAAGACCTTGGTGTTCGGGCGGATGGCCTTTTCCCAGTTCTCGGTGAAACGGCCATCGACCAGCGTGCATTCGATGCCGTATTTCGGCGCGAGCGTCTCGACCACCCAGCGGCAGGAGCCGAAGAGCGCGCGGGCGGCAACGATATGATCGCCGGCCTTCAGCTGGCAGAGGATGGCGGCCGAGACAGCAGCCATGCCTGAAGCGGTGGCGCGGGCGTCTTCAGCGCCTTCCAGAGCGCACATGCGCTTCTCGAACATGTCGTTGGTCGGGCTGCCGTAGCGGGCGTAGATGAACCCATCCGTTTCGCCCTTGAAGCGGGCTTCCGCCGCTTCCGAGGTGTCATAGACGAAGCCCTGGGTCAGATAGATTGCTTCGGAGGTCTCGCCGAATTGCGAACGGAGTGTTCCGCCGTGAACGAGCTGGGTTGCGGGGCGCCAAGTCTTGCTCATGCCATCACCACTTTCAAAACAAAAAAACCGGTCGCAAAAGCAGACCGGTTCAACCCCGGTCTTTTTAGCCATTTGTTTAACGTGGCTGCAAGCCGACCGGCCAAATCACCACGGGATAAGTTGCAATACTGCCGTTGACGGCTTGCGTCAATTCCCTGAGTTTGGTTTTGTCTGCGGCAAATTATGAGAGAAGCATGATGGCTCGCAATACTGGAATTCTGGCCGACCGGGCCATTGCAGCGCTGTTTGAAACAGGGCGGCTGACGAGCGAGAGAGAACTGGACGTCGATCAGATCCAGCCGGCAAGCCTTGACCTCAGGCTCGGCTCGCATGCTTTCCGCGTTCGCGCCAGCTTCATGCCCGGCCCGTCGCATCTGGTCGCCGACAAGCTCGACCGGCTGAAGCTGCATGTCGTCGATCTCTCGGAAGGCGCGGTGCTGGAAACCGGCTGCGTCTATATCGTGCCGTTGATGGAGCGCCTGGACCTGCCCGAAGATATGTCGGCATCGGCCAATCCGAAGAGCTCGACCGGCCGTCTCGACATCTTCACCCGCGTCATCACCGATCGTGCGCAGGAGTTCGACAAGATCCCGGCCGGTTATTCCGGGCCGCTCTATCTCGAAATCAGCCCGCGCACCTTCCCGATCGTCGTACGTCGCGGCTCGCGCCTGTCGCAGATCCGCTTCCGCGTCGGCCAGGCCCTGCTCACCGAGCCGGAACTGCTGGCGCTGCACGAAACCGAGACGCTGGTCGCCAGCAAGAAGCCGAACATCACCGGCGGCGGCATTGCGCTGTCGATCGATCTTGCCGGCGACAAGGAGGGGCTGATCGGCTATCGCGGCAAGCACCACACGGCTGTCGTCGATGTCGACAAGAAGGCCCAGCACGATATCTTCGATTTCTGGGAGCCGCTCTACAGCCGCGGCCGCACCGAGCTGATCCTCGATCCCGATGAATTCTACATCCTCGTCTCGCGCGAGGCGGTGCATGTTCCCCCGCATTTCGCCGCCGAAATGACGCCGTTCGATCCGCTGGTCGGCGAATTCCGCGTCCACTATGCTGGCTTCTTCGATCCGGGCTTCGGCCATGCACCGGCCGGGGGCCGTGGCAGCCGCGCCGTGCTCGAAGTGCGTAGCCACGAGGTGCCGTTCATCCTCGAGGACGGCCAGATTGTCGGCCGCCTGATCTACGAACACATGCTGGAACAGCCAAGCAGCCTCTACGGCTCCGGCCTCGGCTCGAACTATCAGGCACAGGGCCTGAAGCTTTCGAAGCATTTCCGGCTGTGATCGACACCTTGGCGGCCTTGACAGAGGCCGCCAACTGTTGGACATCTCAGGGTGTCAGGCGGGTGTAGCTCAATGGTAGAGCAGCAGCTTCCCAAGCTGAATACGAGGGTTCGATTCCCTTCACCCGCTCCATAATCTTCACGCCAGAAGCGGTCTCTTCGATTTCAGCGCTTTCTTTAGCGTATCTCCAAAGATTGCGATCGGTCGCGCCAGCCGCCCGGCTGGCGGACGATGCACCAGCCAGTTGACGACTTTCGGGCTGAAATCCGGTGCTTCGACGATTTCGACCAAATCGCGCCAGCGGCTGTGCGCCAATGCCGCCGGCGTCAAGACGCCGATGCCGAGCCCGCGCGCAACCAGCGACATGCGCAGATCGGCACTCATGGCCTCCACCCCGACGTCGAAGGGCAGGCGCTCGGCTTCGAAGCGATGCTGAATGAAGGCGCGGAAGCCGCAGCCGCTCTGGTTCATGATCCAGGGAAAACGGGAAAGATCTTCAAGCCTCGGTTGCTTGGGGACGCCAAGCGACGGTGCTGCGACGAGAATGACGGCATGAACTCCGAGCATCTCGCCGACGACATTATCCGGCGGCTGCAACCCCTCCGGCAGGCAGACGGTTGCCGCATCGAGCTGGCTGTGAGCGACTTGCTCGATCAGTTGCGGCGACCAGCCAGTGACGATGCGCAGCGTCAATTGCGGAAACTGACTGCGCAATTCATCAAGCGGAGCGGATAAAGCCGCTTCGGAGAGATAGGGCATGATCCCGAGACGGAATTCGCCGCCGATCGTGCCGCCGGGCGAAACGCCGGCCTTGAGATCGTCGAGCGAGCGCAGCACCCGGCGCCCATGCTCGTAGGCCTCGCGGCCTGCCGCGGTCGGCCGCAGGGGCTTTGACTGCCGGTCAAGCAAGGCGATGCCGAGACTGTCTTCCAGGTTCTGTATGCGTCGGGTGATGCCCGGCTGGGTCAGATTGATGCGCGCCGAGGCGGCAACAATCGAACCCGTCTCCACCACAGCGACGAAGGCTTCCAGATCATGAATGTTCATGCTGAACTCGCATAATCATTATTAGTTCATTTCAATTGCCGCATTATGCGACAAAGCGATACACATGGCTATCTTTATTATCAAGGATTATTGGAGAGCTCATGTCGCAAGTCCCCGAACACATGACGAGCGAGCCGGAGGAAGAGGTTTCCACAACGGCTGCTGCTCCTTCGACCTTGTTGTTCGCCATCGCCACCGGCGTTATCATTCTCAATCTCTTTGCGCCTCAGACGCTGGTCGGCATCATCGGCCCGTCGCTCGGCTTTTCCGAAAGCGGTGCCGGCCTGGTGGCCATGGCCTCGCTGCTCGGCTATGCCGCCGGCCTGTTCTTTCTGGTGCCGCTGGCAGATCTCATGGAAAACCGGCAGCTGGTGCTGCGCATGCTTCTCTCGGCTCTGGTCATGGCTATTGCCGCCGCCTTCGCACCGACGGGCTGGAGCCTGCTGATCTTCCTCTTCCTGCTGGGAGCAGCTTGTTCCGCCATCCAGATTCTCGTGCCGATCGCGGCAGCGATGGCGCCGCCTGAACATCGTGGCCAGGTTATCGGCAATGTCATGAGTGGCGTCATGGTCGGCATTCTTGTCTCGCGACCGCTGGCAAGTCTGATTGCCGATTTCTGGGGCTGGAGAAGCTTCTATGCCTTGAGTGCCGCAACGCTTGCGCTGCTCGCCGCTGTGCTTGCCTTACGCCTGCCGGAGCGACGCCCTCTGATCAACGCGAGTTACGGGGCCTTGATCGGTTCGCTTTTCGAGCTTTTGAGGGAGGAGCCGGTGCTGCGGCTGCGTGCCTTCACGGCAGCCTTGATGATGGCGAGCTTCAGCCTGTTCTGGACATCCGTTGCCCTGCGTCTGGCACAGCCGCCATTCTCGCTTGGCCAATCGGGCGTCGCGCTGTTTGCCCTCGTGGGCGCCGGCGGGGCTGCCGCGACTTCCGTCTTCGGCCGCATGGGCGACAGGGGCTGGACGCGGACGGCGACATTGGCGTCGCATCTGATCGTACTTGCCGCCATGGCGCTGGCTGCCTGGGTGGGTGGAATACGGTCTGGCGACTCTGTGGCGCTATTGATCCTTCTGGGCGTCAGCGCGGTCTTGCTCGATGTCGGCGTCACGGGCGATCAGACCCTGGGTCGTCGTGCCGTCAATCTCCTGAAGCCGGAAGCCCGCGGCCGCATCAACGGTCTCTTCGTCGGCATATTCTTTCTCGGCGGCGCGCTGGGATCGGCTCTTGCCGGAACCGCCTGGGATTTCGGCGGCTGGGTTGCCGTCTGTGCAGGGGCCGCGGGCTTCGGCGTGATTGCTTTGATCACAGGCCTTGCCGCGCGCATCTGAACAGCGCAGGCAACGCGACCGCACTTGCGAATGCACTGCCGCATCGCCATCTGTAGCGCATTCAGGCGGGCGTCAGACAAGCGTGTAAGAACGGGCGCTCCTTGTCAGGAGCGTCGAAATGCGTGGCATTGCATGGTTTTACAGGTTGAGAGCGCTCTTTCGAAGCGGTGCGCTGAAGATTGCCCGCAGCACCAAAGTACCCCTCGGTACCAAAATCATCTGGAAGCGAGGCGATGTCGGCATCGGGGAAAGAGTGCATTTCCGCAAGGGCGTCATCATCGATGCGCAAGAAGGCAGCATCGAAATCGGCGACCATGTCTCCTTCAACGACTACAGCATTCTGCTCGGCCGCGGCGGGATTGTAATCGGCAATGATGTGCGCATCGCCGCCCATGCAATGATCGTCTCCTTCGATCACAATTTCGATGACATCTCGCAGCCGATCCGCCTTCAGGGCGTGACGAAGAAGCCGATCGTCATTGAGGATGATGTCTGGATAGGGGCGGGCGCCAAGATCCTCGGTGGCTCCCATATCGCCAAGGGATGCGTTATCGGCGCCAACGCCGTCGTCAAGGGCCGGACCAAGCCTTACGGCATCTATGTCGGCGCTCCTGCAAGGCTGTTGAAACGGCGCGGAGAGGCGGAAGGCAGCCAATCGGGAAAGATTGAACGGCTCGTTCTGCCGAAAAAGTAAAAGGCTCCAACGCCACCCATCCCGGCGCCACTTCGGTCATCATTAATCGCGCGATATTCCCCCTGCGGCCTGTCTCTGCTACATCGGATTCGTGAATCAGAATGTGCATCCACGACCGGAGGCCGTATCCAGACCATGCGTGTTTGCCTTTCGTCGATCATGTCAGTCGCCCAGCACGTGACACTTGCGGCCTTGATCGCTCTATTCTGCACTGTGCCGCTTGCCGCTCAGGAGACGAAGCCGCAGAGCCTGCCGATCCTGTTCGATGCGCGTGAGCGCCTGCCGAAGCCGGATCTGTCCTCACTGGTCAGGCTGCGCTTCCTGACATCGATCGACTTTCCGCCCTTCAACTTCCTCGATCAGAACGGCAAGCTCACCGGCTTCCATGTTGAGCTGGCGCGCAAGATCTGCGATGAGCTGGCAATATCGGACAAATGCCAGATTCAGGCCTTGCCCTTCGGCGAATTGCAGGCCGCACTTGCCGCTTCGCAAGGCGATGCCATCATCGCCGGCGTGGCGGTTACGCCCGAGCTGCGCAAGACTTTCGCCTTTTCACGGCCTTTCCTGATGTTGCCGGCCCGTTTTGTGCGCAATCTCAAGGCATCGATCAGCGGCACGACCGCCGCCTCGCTCTCGGGACATCCGGTCGGCGTCGTCAAGGGAACGGTGCACGCCGCGATGCTGGCGGCCTTCTTCCCGGCAATCAAGCCCGTGCCCTTCGATGACAAGGACGGGCTTCTGGCCGCCGTTAAGGACGGCAAGGTCGATGCGGCATTTGCCGATGGCCTGCAGCTTTCCTTCTGGGTATCGTCGCCGGCGGCGGAAAAATGCTGCGCTCTGTTTGACGGCCCCTACCTGTCGCAGCAATTTCTCGGCGAAGGCATGACCATTATGCTGCGCCAGCAGGATGCCGATCTGACGGCGGCGATCAATCATGCGCTTGCCACCCTGTCGCGGGATGGCAGGCTCCAGGAAATCTATCTGCGCTATTTTCCTTACGGGCTTTACTGATTCAGCAGTTTCAGGAAACCGCGCAGCGGTTTTCCGTCCGGAATGCGTAATGCCTCAGGCCTTGCGATAGCGGGCGATGGCGCTGCGCTCGATGGCCGCACAGGTCAGCTTGTCGAGGCCCAGGCGGTCGCGGAGCAGGCTGAGCAGGCGCAATTCCTCGGCCTTGACCGACAGGTCGGCCGAAGCGACTTCGACAGCGAGCGCATAGGCCGTGTCGTACAGACGTGCAGGAAGCGTATCGCGCACGGTTTCGAGCACGATGTCCAATCCCTCATTGTTCGAAAGCAGCTTGGCGCAATCGCGGGACACGGAAATCAGCTTCTCGTCGTCGAACCCCTTGAAGACCGGCAGGGCGTGAATGAGCTCTCCGATGCGGCTGAGTTCCCGGTCGTTCATCGTGCGGTCGACGGCCGAGGCCAGTACCATAACGTAGATCAGGGCCTCGTGAGCAGAAAGCGGCTTGTTCATGACAGGCGAAGTCCTTTGAATTTGGCAGACTGAAAAGTCGCGCATCTCATGGCAAAAGCTGGTGGCGGAAGCAAGGCGTCAGATGGGATTGAGCGGGTCTTCCTTGACCGGAGGCGGTGCAAGCGTCGATTTTCCGCTCTTGCGTGGGTCGTCGCCGTAGATGCCGCGCTTCTTTTCCTTGGCTTCATCGACGAGAGCCGTGAGCGGCGAACCCGGTTCCGGATCGGCCCAGCCGAAGCGGACCAGCCAGGCGCTGAGATCGACCCGGACATAGCGGCAGGCGCCCTTGGCCGTGCCTTTCCAATTGGCATCGGGCACGTCGCAATCGATGGAGCGTCCGCGCAGATACATGCGGAATGCCGTGCGTGCTGCCTGGCCGCAGGGCCAGTCCTTTCCGCTCGGGCCGGTACACATCCGGTCGACATCGGTCGGAATGATACCGGTGAGCTGCACGCTTCTACCGCCGATAGTCAATATACCAGCCTGATCAGAGAAGGGACGGACGAGTTCGATCGTCGTCGTCTGCTCCTGCGGCTTGGATGCAGGATCAATCGCTGCCTCTTCGGATTGAGGCTGAGGTTCAGACTGAGGCATGGGCTGAGCCTGCTGCTGCGGCGATACCGGCGATAGGGTTCGATGTTCGGCCGCCGCCGTTTGCCTGTCGATCTGATCGGCTGGTATCCGGTTGTCCGGAGCAGGATCGGCCTTGGCTTCACCGGAAGATGCTGTGTCCGATGAAGTAACAGCCGTCTTGTCCGGCTTGGCCTCATTTGGCTGCGATGCAGGGGCGGCAGCGCCCTTGCCGTTGACGGTATCTGCTGCGGGCGGCGATGCTTGTGCTTCCTCTGGCTTCGTCGACATGTCGTTGGAGCGCGCGGGATCAGTTGGAACCTTGGTGTCCTGTTGCTTCACTGGCTCCGCCGCCGCCGTCTTGTTTTCCTCGACCTTCGTATCGTCGCCGGCACTCGCCGCGGCAGCCGCCGCCATGACGGTGGCGGATAGCTCGGGGCTGCTGTCGGAGCTGCTTGTCGAAGGGGACGCCGTCGCCAGGACTGTTGCCTTATCCTTCGTCGCTTCGGCAGGCTTGGGTGTCTCGATAGCCTTTGGTAGCGTGATTTCGGCCTTGGCGGTGTCGCTCTGCGTCGTCGCAGCTGGTTTGTTGTCTGCAGTCGAGTTGCCACGGCCGTGCAAATCGAAGCCATGTCCCGCGAACTGTACCGCGACCAGGGTCAACCAAGAACCCACGACCGCGCCTGCCACACCTGCGAGCCAAATATCACGACGCATAACGAGAAAACTTTCCTATTGGCTGGCCCATATGATCCGGGCAATCCATTCCACATCCGCAAGATCGAAGCTGCGGTTGGGGTGTTCCGGATTGAGCGACAAAAGCTCGATCGACTTGGCGCTCTGCCGCAACAGGACCTTGGCCATGACTTCGCCCTCTCGGGTCTTCACGACGACGCGGTCGTTCCTTCTGATCTGGGCTCCCGGCTCGACGATCAGAATATCCCCGTCGCGATAAAGCGGCAACATGCTTTCGCCCTGCACCTCCAGCGCATAGACGCCGGCCCTCTGTGCCGCGGCAACCGGAAACTCCACCATGTCCCAGCCCTGGCCGGCGGGAAAGCCGCCATCATCGAAGAAGCCGCCAGCCCCCGCCTGGGCGAAGCCGATCAGCGGGATGGAGGTGCCGGAGGGCAGGATTCCGTTCACGACTGTTGTGGTCAGTGGCTCGGCCGGGCGGATAAAGCTCAGGAATTGTTCCAGGCTTGCTCCGGTCGCATCGAGGATCTTGGCGATCGATTCCGTCGATGGCCAGCGGAGACGTCCGTCCTGGCTCAGCCGCTTCGATTTGTTGAAGGAGGTAGCGTCAAGCCCGGCGCGGCGGGCAAGCCCGGAAGGGGTCAAGGCATGCCGCTCCGCAAGCCGGTCGATCGCACCCCATATCTGTTCGTGTGACAGCATCGCCGCTCGGTATCCGCGCGCCGGCTCCCCGGCGCTGTGCTCTTTAGAAAACGTTAACCGAGGCATTTTGGCGAGTAAAGACCGGCATAGGAATAGGGTCCTTTATCCCCGTGCTTTCGCGGCGGCGCCTTTTTCGGCGTCAGGTCTTCTGTGGCTGCGGCTTGACATCCGGCTGCTCGTTCTGGAATTCCTTCGCCATGCCCATGAAGCCGCGCATGAATTTCTGCATGATGCCGAGCGTGCGGTCGATCTCGGCATCGTCGGGCAGGCTTGAGCCCTTGTTTGCGGCAACGTTTTTTTCCAGCTTCGTTACGCGGTCGGAAAGCCGGTCCAGCTCATCGTCATAGGCTGTGCGCTCGTCGGCGGCCATGCGGCAGACGAGATTGCCGCCCTGATCCTGGCAGATCGACATCGCGCCGGTCTGCTTGTCGAGCCGGATGAAGTGATCGCCGCTGCGCTCCAGCTGGAAGCGTTCCGCATCCGGTTCGGCCGACAAAGTCGGTGTGGAGAGAAGAAAAGCAGCGGGCAGAAGCATGGCCGCAAGGCCGATTTTCAGTTCCTTCGTCATGTCATCCTCCGGATTTTCTGCGTTAAACCCCAAATCCATCACGGAAACCGTGGACATCGGCTGATGTTTTCGTGCAAAGCCCTATCAGCACAGCTTTACAGAGGGATGATGATCGCCATGCCAGTGGTTTACAAGATCGTGCCGGACACGCTCTGGCAGCAAGCCAGACAAACCGGCGTTTTTCATGGCGCGGCGATCGATCTGACCGACGGCTACATTCATCTCTCCACCGCGAAGCAGGCAAAGAAAACCGCCGAGCTCTATTTCGCAGGTCAGACCGGGCTGCTGCTCGTCGCGATCGATGGCGATGCACTTGGCGAGAAGCTGGTTTTCGAACCCTCGCGCGGCGGCGATCTCTTCCCGCATCTCTATGCGCCACTGCCGCTTTCGGCCGTGCTCTGGGAAAAGCCGCTGCCGATCGGCGATGATGGCGCTCACGTCTTTCCGGAGATGTCGGAATGATCGGCGCCTTTCGCGATCTCGGCCGGCGCGGCCTGTTCCTGTTCGATCCGGAAACCGCCCACGGCATGTCGATAGCGGCGTTGAAATCAGGGCTGGTTCCGACCTGCCGTATCAACGCCGATCCTCGCCTGCGCCAGACCGTGGCCGGGCTCGATTTTGCCAATCCCATCGGCATGGCCGCCGGCTACGACAAGAATGCCGAGGTGCCGGAGGCATTGCTGAAACTCGGCTTCGGTTTTACCGAGATCGGCACTGTCACGCCGAAGGCGCAGTCGGGCAACCCACGTCCGCGTATCTTCCGCCTGATTGAAGACGAAGGCGTCATCAACCGCCTCGGCTTCAACAATGAGGGCCATGAAGCGGCTTTCCAGCGCCTCAAAACTATTCGCGGCAATGGCATCATTGGTGTCAACATCGGCGCCAACAAGGACAGCGCCGATCGTATTGCCGATTATGTCGCCGGCATCCGCCGCTTCTACTCCGTGGCGCGCTATTTCACCGCTAATATCTCCTCGCCGAATACGCCGGGCCTGCGCGATCTGCAGGCGCGCGAAAGCCTGTCGGCCCTGCTGTCGGCCGTGCTTGCCGCCCGCGACGAGGAAGCGGCAAAGGCCGGCAAGCGCATTCCCGTCTTTCTCAAGATCGCTCCGGATCTGACCGAGGAAGGCATGGACGATATCGCCGCCGAAGCTTTGTCTCACGTGCTTGACGGTCTGATCGTCTCCAACACCACGCTATCGCGCGATGGGTTAAAGGATCAGCGCCAGGCCAAGGAGGCAGGCGGCCTTTCCGGCAAGCCGGTCTTTGAAAAATCGACCGTGGTGCTCGCCAAAATGCGCCGCCGCGTGGGTGCCGCATTGCCGATTATCGGCGTCGGTGGCGTATCATCGGCAGAGACGGCGCTGGAGAAGATCAAGGCCGGAGCCGATCTGGTGCAGCTCTATTCCTGCATGGTTTACGAAGGCCCCGGCCTGCCGGGACAGATCGTCACTGGCCTGTCGAAGCTGCTTGACCGCGAGCGTGCCGGCTCGATCCGCGACCTGCGCGACGCCAAGCTGGATTACTGGGCGAACCGGAACGTCTGATCCGCCCGCTTCTTCAGGCCCATGGCCAGGAAGATGCCACGAAACAGCAGGAAGGCATTCATGGCCATCCATAGGCCGTGATTGCCGAGCGTCGGTACGAAGACCCCAAGCGCGAGCAAATAGCCGCCGAAGGAAAGCAGCATCTTGTTGCGCATCTCGCGTGACCATGTGGCGCCGATGAAGACGCCATCCATCAGGAAGGCGAGCGCGCCGGTCAGGCCCGTGATCGCCGCCCAGGGCAGATAGGTCTCCGCAGCGAGGCGCACCTCTTCGGATGTTGTCAGTAGGCGGATCAGCGCCGGCCCGACCGTGAAGAAGAAAATTGCGGCGGCAAGCGCCAGCCCGAAGGACCAGAGTGCGGTCAGCTTCAAGCCGCGCTCGAAGGCGGGCCGGTAGTTGGCGCCGATCGAGCGGCCGGTGATCTGCTCGGCGGCATTGGCGAGCCCGTCGAGATAGTAGCCGGATAACAAAAAGAAGTTCATCAATACGGCGTTGGCGGCGAGCATGACCGCACCAAAACTGTTGCCGATGCGCGTCATTAGCGTGAAGGCGCCGATCAGAACGAAGGTGCGGATCAGGATATCGCGATTGAGCGCGAAGAGCTGCGTGAGCTTGGCGCGCGAGAACAATTCTGTGCGCGGCGGCAGCTCCTCGCCGGCAAAGCTGCGCAGCACGATCAAGAGCCCGAGCAACATGCCGCTCGCCTCGCCGATCAGGGTACCCCAGGCAACGCCGGCCACACCCCAGGCAAGATGGAGCCCGAGCAGGATGGCGAGCACGATGTTGACGCCGTTGATAACGGTCTGCAGCAAGAGCCCGATGCGGCCTTGGCCGCGGCCGAGCACGAAGCCGAGCAGCGCGTAATTGGCAAGCGCCGCCGGGCCGGAGAGCATACGGATAGAGAAATAGGTGCGCGTCGCATCGGCAATGCCGCCTTCCGGCCCCATCAGCTTGATACCGATCCAGAGCAGCAGCGGCGAAAGAATGACGATCAGGATACCGCAGCCGAGCGCCGATATCAGTGCCCGCCAGAAGACGGCTTGCTGTTCGCGTCGATCATGGCGGCCATAGGCCTGAGCTGTCAGGCCCGTCGTCGAGGCACGCAGGAAGTTGAAGCTTGCAAAGAGAAGGTCGAAGAGCACGGCGCCGATCGCAAGCCCCGCCAGGGCGTCCGGCTGGCCCATGTGCCCGACGACGGCGGTATCGACAAGGCCGAGCAGTGGCGTGGTCATGAAGCCGAGCGTCATGGGAATCGCGATCGACAGCACCAGCCGATGCGTCACGTCGAAGGGTAGGACCCTTACGCTCCTCTGCTGAATATCCATGCTGCGTTACGCCTCCTCAGTTCGAGGACAGCACCATGGACCAATAGGGCCTGTCGCCGGAAGAGGGGTTGTAGGCCAGAGCGACGCCAAGCCCATCATATTTGCCGAGCATGTTGTGCAAATGCTTCGGCGAATTGATCCAGGCCGTCACCGCCGCGCTCACGTCGCGCTGGCCCTCGGCAATGTTTTCTGCCGCCGGCAGCTTGACGCCGCTTGTCTTGACCCGCTTGCCGAAATCGTCGCCGAGACCGATCAGATGCTCCATCTTACCAGCATCCGCCATCCGCCTGGCCTGATAGACTGCGGCGGCACTGGCGGCCGCGTCGACCTTCAGCGGTGGCAGGCCATTCTTGGCGCGCAGTGCATTGACGAGCGGCAGGGCGGAGGCGGTCTGGTCGCTCGCGGGGATATTGGAAACGCGGGCGGGCGGCGTGGCGCAGCTCGCAACGGATGCGGTAAGCGCAAGAGCGGCGAGGCGCAACGCATCGCGGCGCGTGAAGGTCAGGGTCTGGGAGGTCATGTCAGCTGCGGTAATTGAACAAACGAAGTATGATGAAGATCGGAATGACGATGGATGCGCCGAGCAGCACATAATCGCCGAACTCGCCGAGCGCGGCAAAGCCGCTGTGCCAGAGATCGAGCAGGAAGCGGCGGACGCCATAGAGGAAATCGAGAGGTCGCCAGCCGAAGAACTTCATCACGGCGCCGACGATGAGCGACACGATGACGAGCTTCACCAGCGTTCTACCTGGCGAGTCGCCAAGGAATCTGTTCACCTGATCGGACATGCTGACGTCTCCATAATGGCAGTCGGTCGGTGTTGAGATAGGGCCGGCGCTTGCGACTCGCAAGCACTTTTGCCCCAGCTTACACCGTAAACCAGCGTCTGCCTGAAATAGGACTTGAGTTTTTTTATGGCCGCATTCAAAGGCAAGCGTCAAACAGGATGAAACCCATGCTGCCGAGCCAGCTTTCCTCCGGCGATGTCATTGCCGACCGCCGCGCCGACTATGCGAAGATGCTTGCCGAGAGCGGCGAACCCGCGAGTGCTGCCGAGCTGATGGAGCAGGCGTTGGAGCTGGCGCCGCGCTGGGCGGCGGGCTGGTTCACGCTCGCAACCTATCGCGAAAAGGCCGGCGATGTATCAGGCGCGATCGCAGCGTTGAACGAGGTGCTGACGCTCGATGCGGGGGATGTCTTCGGCGCCCGCCTGAAGCTTGCGGTGCTTGGCGGTGCCGAAGTGCCGGACCGGCCGCCGAGCCTCTATGTCGAGCGGCTGTTCGATGACTATGCCGACCGCTTCGAAAGCTCGCTTGTCGAGAAGCTCGGCTATAGCGTGCCCGGCAAGCTTGCGGCCCTGATCGCCGAAACGGCCGGTGCCACCAAACATTTCCGTCTCGCGGTCGATCTCGGCTGTGGCACGGGCCTGCTCGGGCCGGAAATCCGTGCTCGCGTCGATCGGCTGGAGGGCTACGACCTGTCAAAGGGCATGCTCGCCAAGGCGGCGGAAAAGCACGTCTACGATCATCTCGGCCAGGCCGACCTCTCGCTGGAGCCGGATCTGTCAGGCGTTTTCGATGCCGAGCCTGCCGCCAGCCGGGCGGATCTGGTCACTGCGGCCGACGTGCTGATGTATCTCGGCGATCTGCAAGGTGTGATGGCGATCGTCCGCAAGCTTTCGGTCGATGGAGCGATCTTCGCCTTTTCAGTCGAGGACGCGCAGCAACCGGATGGTTATGTGCTGCGCGATTCCCTCCGATTTGCGCACTCCGAAGCCTATGTTCGGGAGATATTGGCCGGTCACGGCTTTACGGTACTGGATCTCACCCGCAGCATCATTCGCATGGATGGCGGAAAACCGGTCCACGGCATTCTGTTCATTACCCGGAAATCGGCTTGATGATTTCGAATCTTGCGAATTTAAAATAGGTCAGTATTGCTTACGTATTTTTGCTTGATTGTCGCCTGAGCTTCCAGCAAAAAGCCTGGAAACCCAGGGGAAAGCACATGGCAAACGCAAAGAGCGCATTTGGTGTCTGGAAGACGTCCGCGACCCGGCATTCGTGGATTGAGGATGTTCAGGGTATCGTCTCCGGCAGCCTGATTTCGTCGCTGGGGCTATTCTGCCTTTCGAGCGCCGGCCTTTTGACCGGTAGTACTGCCGGCATCGCTTTCCTGCTGCATTACGCAATCGGCGTGAATTTCGGCTTGGCTTTCTTTGTGGTCAATCTGCCGTTCTTCTATCTATCGCTGAAACAGCTCGGCGCGGCCTTCACCATCAAGACCTTCATCGCCATCGCGCTGACCTCACTGCTGACCAACCTGCAGCCGGTGCTGTTCAATGTCGCACATATCAATGCACTTTGGTCGGCGCTCCTCGGCGGCATTCTGCTCGGCTTCGGGCTGCTCGCACTCTATCGCCATCGGGCAAGCCTCGGCGGCGTCGGCATTCTGGGGATTTATCTGCAGGAGCGTTTCGGCATCAGGGCAGGGCTGGTGCAGCTTGCAATCGACCTATGCGTGCTCGCGGTCGCTTTTGCCGTGACCACGCCGCCAGTGGTCATCTGCTCCGTCATCGGCGCAATTGTCCTCAACCTTTTCGTTGCGATCAATCATCGCTCAGACCGCTATATAGCGCTGTAAAGCTTATATCTATTGCTTGCGGGTCTCGTCGGATTCGACGATCGCGGCTTCGTGATACCAGCTGTCGAATGCGGCCGTCGCAATAGACGGGCCGATATCCGGGGTGAGGTTCACCTTCGGACGCTGGCTGAGCGCCGTGGGGCGGGCCGTGACGGGAAACTGATAGATCTTTGCGGTTTCGTACCGAGTACCGATTGCCATTCGCTGTCTCTCCCTTTTTGGTGTTCAAGCGGGCGCGCTTCAAGAGACAACTCATATATAGCAAAGCCCAAGGCAAATATCACCATTCCGCTTAAAAAAAATGCTAAATGATGAAATTATAGGCAATTCGATGATAGTGCAGCGGATGCCGCTTCTTTGATCTGCCGATTTTCCAATCCATTTTAGGGCCGGTCGGGCCTGCGACACTTTGGCAGCTCGATTGGAACCATGGCGGCGATTTGAAAAGAATCTGATGCTTGGCACCGGGAAATCTTGCCCGAACGCGACTGATTCATAAAAATCTCGCCTGATGGGTAAGATGTCGATGCGATCTGGCACGGCACATGCATCTCTCTTGCCAGCCGTTCGTAGTGAGGATTTCCCGGCGGGCGCGCCGGCCAAGTTTTTCCTACTTCGCCTGATTAACTGTTATGAGGTGCGTAATGACGAAGTTTAAGCTCGAGTACATCTGGCTCGACGGGTACACCCCGGTACCGAACCTGCGCGGTAAAACGCAGATCAAGGAATTCGACGCATTTCCGACGCTCGAGCAGCTTCCGCTTTGGGGCTTCGATGGTTCGTCGACGATGCAGGCCGAAGGCCGCAGCTCCGATTGCGTGCTGAAGCCCGTCGCCATCTATCCGGACCCGGCCCGTACCAACGGCGCTCTCGTCATGTGCGAAGTCATGATGCCCGACGGCGTCACCCCGCACGAATCCAACAGCCGCGCGACCATCCTTGACGATGAAGACGCATGGTTCGGCTTCGAGCAGGAATACTTCTTCTACAAGGACGGCCGTCCGCTCGGCTTCCCGGAAGCGGGCTATCCGGCTCCGCAGGGTCCGTACTACACCGGCGTCGGCTACAAGAACGTCGGCGATGTCGCTCGCGAAATCGTTGAAGAGCACCTCGACCTTTGCCTCGAAGCAGGCATCAACCACGAAGGCATCAACGCCGAGGTGGCCAAGGGCCAGTGGGAATTCCAGATTTTCGGCAAGGGCTCCAAGAAGGCCGCCGACCAGATCTGGATGGCTCGCTACCTGCTGCTGCGTCTTTGCGAAAAGTACGGCATCGACATCGAGTTCCACTGCAAGCCGCTCGGCGATACCGACTGGAACGGCTCGGGTATGCACTGCAACTTCTCGACCAAGTTCATGCGCGAAGTCGGCGGAAAGGCCTATTTCGAAGCGCTCATGGCTCAGTTCGACAAGAACCTCGAAGCCCATATCGCTGTCTACGGCCCGGACAACCACATGCGCCTGACTGGCAAGCATGAAACGGCTCCGTGGAACAAGTTCAGCTACGGCGTTGCCGACCGCGGCGCTTCGATCCGCGTTCCGCACTCGTTCATCAAGAACGACTACAAGGGCTACCTCGAAGATCGTCGTCCGAACTCGCAAGGCGACCCCTACCAGATCGCTTCCCAGGTTCTGAAGACCATCTCGGAAGTTCCGACGGCTGGTTTCGGCTCGGTTGCTGCTTGATAGCTTTCACGCTTGCTTGCCAAGCACGAGAGAGCCAATAAATGACGCGGGGCTTTGGTCCCGCGTTTTTCGTTTTGGAATTTTATCAGGCCGCGGCTGTCGCTCAGACCCTATTGGGCCTCGCTGCTAACTCCACGGTCCGTCATCCTCGGGCTTGACCCGAGGATGACGGCGTTCAAGGGAGAGCTCCGGCCATAACACGCTCAGAGAAAGCAGGCTCAAGCAGCCTTGCTTGCCGCATCCACCGGGTGCTGCGAGCGGAAACCGACGGCAAGGCGGTTCCATATGTTGATTGTGCCGATCGCGACCGTGATCTTCACAATCTCTTCTTCGCTGAAATGCTGCTTCAACGGCTCGAAATCGGCATCCGGAATACCGGTCTGGGCGATCTTGGTGACGGAATCGACCCAGCGGAGCAAAGCACGCTCGCGGTCGTCATAAACAGGCGATTCCCACCAGACGCACATCAGGTTGATCCACTGTTCGCTCAAGCCATCATGGCGGGCTTCCTTCACATGCATGTCGACGCAATAGGCGCAACCATTGATCTGCGAGGCGCGGAGCTTGATCAGGTGGATGAAGCGCCGTTCGAGGCCGCTGCTCTGGACGAAGTTTTCCAGCGCGACGACGGCCTTGTAGGAGTCCGGGGAGGCTTTAGCGAAGTTGAAACGCGGATGCATGGGTCTTCTCCTTGGGTTTAAATTGAGGTTCAGTTTCTGGTCTTGCGTTCATGCAGCTCGAGAAAGGCGCAGCCTCTCGCGGCTATGCCACCGTCCGTGTCCGCCTGCCTGAGGTCGGTCAGCACGTCGGCGATCGTTGTCTTTGCTAGTTCGGCCCGATAGACGCGCTCGGCCGCCAGCATGGCGGCATTGATGCCGCAGGGCTTGGCGAAGTAGCGCCCTTCCAGCGGGTTCGGACCGCGCTGGCGGATTTCGGCGCAGCGGAAGGCGGGTGAGGGGCCTTCGGCGGCCAGCACGATATCGAGCAGGGTGATCTCCTCCGGCTTGCGCGCCAGCCGGTATCCGCCCTTCGGTCCCGGCACGGTATCGAGGATGCCGGCACCCGAAAGCGCCTGAAGATGCTTCAGAAGATAGCTGACAGAGACACCGTGAAATTCGGCAAGCGCTGCTGCTGACAGCACGCCGCCATCGGAAAGGCCAGCCAGCATGCCGACGCAATGAATGGATTGTTCAACGCCGTCTCCGAGCTTCATTTTCTTGCCTTTCTAATCATGGATATTTTTTATCTATGATTATGGTGGGAGTCAAGCGAGGAATGCGAGAGAATTGTTGTTGGGCGAATGAGCGAGAAATGCCCGGTTATAGCTGCTACTAGAAGAAGGGTTCGTCATCATCGGGCTTGACCCGAGGATGACGGTGCGTGTGGAAGCCAGCAGGCCTAAGCAGCCTTGGTGAAAGAACGTGCGGCCCATCTTGCTCTTCTCCAGCCATCCCGCTTCCTATCCTCCACATTTCAACTACATTCAGCCCGTGGACCAGATCGACGCCGACCGCCTCCTTGCCTTGCCCGCCCCCTTCACCCGCTGGTTCGCGGAAAAGGGCTGGCAGCCGCGCGCCCATCAGCTGGAGCTGCTGGCCCGCGCTGAGGCCGGCGAAAGCACGCTGCTGATTGCTCCCACAGGCGCCGGCAAGACGCTCGCCGGCTTCCTGCCGTCGCTGACGGACCTCACCCGGCGCGGCAAGATTCCGCCCGGCTCGGCCTTCACCGGCATCCACACGCTCTACATCTCGCCGCTGAAAGCGCTCGCAGTCGATATCGAGCGCAACCTGATGAAGCCTGTTTCGGAAATGGGCTTGCCCGTATCGGTCGAAAACCGCACCGGCGATACGCCTGCTGGCAAGCGGCAGCGGCAGAAGCTCAATCCGCCCGATATCCTGCTGACGACGCCCGAGCAGGTGGCGCTGTTGCTCGCCAATCGCGAGGCCGAACGCTTCTTCAAGGACCTCAAATACATCGTCTTCGACGAACTGCATTCGCTCGTCACTTCCAAGCGAGGGCATATGCTGTCGCTTGGCCTTGCCCGCATCCGCAAGTTGGCGCCGCACGTGCAGACCATCGGCCTTTCGGCGACGGTCGCCGATCCCATGGACCTGCAGAAATGGCTGGTGGCGCAGCGGCCGGGAGAAGAGCGCCACGCCGGCCTCGTCATCGTCGAGGGTGGCGCCAAGCCCGATATCTCGATCCTTGCGACGGAAGAGCGCATCCCCTGGTCCGGCCACTCCGCCAAATATGCCATCCCCGATATCTATCGCGAGCTGAAGGCGCATCGCACGACGCTGCTCTTCGTCAACACGCGCTCTCAGGCCGAAATGCTGTTTCAGGAGCTGTGGTCGGCCAATGACGACAATCTGCCGATCGCCCTGCATCACGGCTCGCTCGATGTCGGCCAGCGCCGGAAAGTGGAAGCGGCCATGGCGGAAAACCGCTTGCGCGCTGTCGTCGCCACCTCCACACTCGATCTCGGCATAGACTGGGGCGACGTCGATCTCGTCATCCATGTCGGCGCGCCCAAAGGCGCAAGCCGCCTTGCCCAGCGCATCGGCCGCGCCAACCACCGCATGGACGAACCTTCCAAGGCGATCCTGGTGCCGGCCAACCGCTTCGAGGTCATGGAATGCCAGGGAGCACTTGATGCCAACTATATGGGCGCCCAAGACACGCCGCCCATCGGCGCAGGAGCGCTCGACGTTCTCGCCCAGCATGTGCTTGGCATGGCCTGCGCCGAACCCTTCGACATGCTCGAACTCTATGACGAGGTGCAGAACGCGGCTCCCTATGCCGAGCTTTCCTGGGAGACCTTCGAGCGCATTGTCGATTTCGTCGCCACTGGCGGCTATGCGCTCAGAACCTATGAGCGCTATGCCCGCATCCGCAAGATGGCGGATGGCCGCTGGCGCGTCTCCAATCCGCAGGTCGCTCAGCAGTATCGCTTGAATCTCGGCACGATCGTCGAAGAGGCGATGCTCAATATCCGGCTGGTGAAGCGCAATGCGCTGGGCTCGCTTGGAAGAGGCGGCGCGCCGCTGGGCAAGGTCGAGGAATATTTCGTCGAGCAGCTCTCGCCCGGCGATACCTTCCTCTTTTCCGGTAAGGTGCTGCGCTTCGAGGGCATCCGCGAAAGCGAATGCTTGGCCTCGCAGGCTTTCTCGCTGGACCCGAAAATCCCCTCCTATGCCGGCGGCAAGTTTCCGCTTTCGACCTATCTCGCCGATCAGGTGCGCGCGATGATTGCCGATCCCGACCGGCGGCACCGCCTGCCGGATCAGGTGCGCGACTGGCTGGAAATTCAAAACGAGAAATCGCTGCTGCCGAAGCGCGATGAGTTTCTGATCGAGACTTTCCCGCGCGGCAGCCGCGCCTACATGGTCGCCTATCCTTTCGAGGGAAGGCTGGCGCACCAGACGCTCGGCATGCTGCTTACCCGAAGGCTGGAGCGCGCCGGCGCCAAGCCCATGGGCTTCGTCGCGACCGATTATTCCCTCGGCATCTGGGGGCTGGAGGATATGGGGCTGATGATCGCCAACGGCCGTCTTAGCCTCTCCGACCTCTTCGACGAGGATATGCTCGGCGACGATCTCGAGGCCTGGCTCGACGAATCCTTTCTTTTAAAGCGCACCTTCCGCAATTGTGCCGTGATTGCCGGCTTGATCGAGCGCCGGCATCCGGGCAAGGAAAAGACCGGCCGGCAGGTGACGGTTTCGGCCGATTTGATCTACGACGTGCTGCGCAGCCATGAGCCCGATCATATCCTGCTGCAGGCCACAAGGCAGGACGCCGCGACCGGACTTTTGGATATTGGCCGACTTGCGGATATGCTGAAGCGAATCAAGGGCCATATAACCCATCGCGCGCTGGATCATATTTCGCCGCTCGCCGTGCCGGTGATGCTGGAAATCGGCAAGGTGCCGGTGCCGGGCGAGGCGCATGACGTTCTGCTTGCGGAAGCGGCCGACGATCTGATCCGCGAGGCAATGGAATAGGGATGCTGCGAAGCAGACGACGAAGGTAGATTGTTAAAGTGATGAACCGCCTGGCGCTAGCGCGAGATATGAATGCTCAAGGCAATGGCACAGCCAGCGCGCTGGGTGTGGAGGCCGTCATTCATGGTGTCGCCGCCGTCTGCGATCCGCTGGGTGCGCTCTATCTGCCGGATGCCGGCATTCTCGTCGTCTCCGACCTGCATCTGGAAAAGGGCGCGGCCTTCGCCCGCCGCGGCATGATGCTGCCGCCATACGATACGCTGGCGACGCTGACCGTTCTTTCCGCCGTCATCTCGCGCTACGATCCGAAACTCGTCGTTTCACTGGGCGACAATTTTCATGATCGCATCGGTTCGCAGCACTTGCCGGACGAGTTTCGCAGCCTGATCGTCAACATGGCCCGCGGTCGCGAATGGATCTGGATCAATGGCAATCATGATCCGGACGGCACGGTCGACCTGCCGGGGCACTCGGTCGACGAGATGCATTGCGGTGGTTTGACCTTCCGTCATGAGCCAAAGGCCGGATTGCAGGCCGGCGAGATCGCCGGCCATCTGCATCCCTCTGCCACCGTTCGGCGTCGGGAGAAATCAGTGCGCCGCCCGTGCTTTGCAACGGATGGCGGCCGCCTACTGATGCCGGCCTTCGGCGTGATGACCGGTGGTCTCGACCTGCGCCACAAGGCCATGGCTGGCCTCTTCGCGCGGGAAAGCCTGATTGCGCACCTGCTCGGCCGCGATCGCATCTACTCCGTCCGGTTTGACAATCTTTCGGCCTAGGCCGGATTCGCCGGTTCATAGCGCAGGATCACCGCGCCGGTTTTCAACGGGCATGAATCGATGAGCTTCATTGGCCGTTGCTCGGCCGCCGGTTTGAAGTGCGGATTGCCGCTGCCAAGCACGACGGGAACGAGGCAGATCCTGAGCTCATCCACCAGCCCCGCCTTGAGCAATACATCGGCCACTTCAGCACTGCCGAAGACGAACATGGTCTTGCCTGGTTCTTCCTTCAGCTTCTTCACTTCAGCGACAATGTCGCCGACGACGCGGGTATTATTCCAGTCCGCTTTGTCGAGCGTCCGCGAGGCGGCGATCTTGGCGATGCCGTTCATATAGGCGGTGATGTCAGACGTTTCCGTCGCGGTCGGCCAATAGGCGGCCATGCCTTCATAGGTCTTGCGGCCAAAGATCAGCAGATCGCCTTCCTTGCCGAGCTCGGTCGCATAGTGCTCCAGCTCATCGCCCCAGGCGAGCATATGAAAATCGAGGTCCCAGGGCTTGGTTCCCTCGAAATAGCCGTCGAGCGTCATAAGATTCCAGATAACGAGCTTTCTCATCACTTCCTCCGTTGTGATAACTGCCTCATAATCAAAACTGGTTGTTAAAAGCAAGTAGTTGAAAGCTAGCTAGACTGATGGCAAAATGCAAGTAGTTTTTTGGAGATCATTATGGACGCGCTGCATCGTTCTGGCTGCCCGATCAATCTGACGCTGGAAATTCTCGGCGACCGCTGGAGCCTGATCGTCATCCGCGACATCATGTTCGGCAATCGCCGGCATTTTCGTGAACTGCTGCAGAAGTCACAGGAGGGGATTGCTTCCAACATCCTTGCGGACCGGCTGAAGCGGCTGGTGGAGCGCGGCTTGTTGACCCGCGAAGATGATCCGACGCATAAGCAGAAAGCTATCTACAGCCTGACGGAAATGGCGATAGACCTCGTGCCGCTCTTTGCTCATATGGGGGCCTGGGGCCGCAAGCATCTTCCGGTGTCCGAAGAGCTGTCGATCCGGGCGGAGCTCCTGGAGGATGGTGGCCGGAAGCTCTGGGATGATTTCATGGACGAGCTGCGTGCCAAGCATCTCGGCAAGGTGCTGCCTCCGGGCACGCCCTCGGTGCTCGACCGGTTGACCGAAGCCTATCTCGAAGTCGCCAATCGCCGGAAAACCGGCTGATCAGTTCTTCCGGAAGATGAAACTTGCGCTCCAGCCGGTGACAAGGGCCAGCAGCACGGAAAGAATGCCATAGGTGATCGGCCGCTGATGCGCTGCATCCGTGATCGTCTGCTCTATTCCTGTCTTGATGACCCGCAACGGCAGCGATTTCTCACTCAGGAACTTGCCGCTCTTGAAGAGATAGGCGCGCACCATATGCACACCGTTCGGCACATCGGCGGGAACCCTGAGCGTTGCCTTGAAGAGCGAGGAGCTGACGAAGCGCACGCCGGCAGGATCGCTTTCATAGAGCCCACCTGTCTTTTGCAGGCGCCGGAAGGCATTACGGAATTCCGGAACATCGCCGACATTGCCGACGAAGCCGACCGGCGTCAGCGGAATATGATCGACGCCGATGCCGCGGTCGCTGAGTTCAAGCGGCGTGGTGATATTGTCGACCGCGCGCGTGCTGGAGAGCGAATAGGCTTCCGGCACATGCTCGAACGTCATGGAGCGGGTGTTGACCCATATGCCGAAGACGCGCTCTTTCCGGCGTACCGTAGCATTCTCGCGTGGGCCCTCGAGCACGACGACGATATCGTATTGGCCGATCGCCAGCAGCAGCTGGTCGGTATTGGAGAGCGCGCCGAAAATCGTCAGATCGGCGCCGGTGAAGTCCGAGGTAATGGCAATCTCGCTCGTCGACGTGCCGATCTCCATCGTCTCCCGCGCCGTGGTCGAGGTCGTCGGCTGATCGAGCAGCACCTGCGCCTGCGTGGTGAACGGAGCGAGCAGCAAAGCGGTAGCAAGAAGCAGTCCGAATCCCCTCATCGGCTCACTCCTTCCATGACGACGGAGTAAACGTCCGCCGGCGTCACCAGGAGAGTAACGACGAGGCGAAGGCCGACGGCCAGGACGAGGAGGCCAAGTAGCGCGCGCAGTTGCTCGCCGCGCAGTTTCTGGCCGACGCGAACGCCGTATTGCGCGCCGATGACGCCCGCCACCATCAAGAGGAAGGCCAGGATGATATCGACGGAATAGTTCGTGGCGGCCTGGACGATTGTCGTGAAGGCCGTCACGAAAATGACCTGGAACAGCGAGGTGCCGACAACGACGTTTGTGGGCACGCGCAGCAGATAGATCATGGCGGGCACGAGGATGAAGCCGCCGCCGATACCCATTGGCGTCAGCATACCGACGAAGAAGCCGAGGCCGATGACCGGAATGGCGCTGAGATAGAGCTTGGATTTCTTGAATCGCAGTTTCAACGGCAGCCGCTGCACCCAGTTGTGATGGCGCGGCTTGCCGGTTGTTGGCGGCAGCTTGCCGGCGGCGCGACGCATGGCCCGCACGCTTTCCCACAGCATCAGCGAGCCCACCGTGCCGAGGAGGATCACGTAGATCAGCGAGATGATCAGGTCGATCTGGCCGAGCCTGCGCAACAGCACGAATAGCCAGAGACCGAAGGTCGCCCCCGCCAGACCGCCGGCCAGCAGGATCGAGCCCAGTTTCAGGTCGAGCGAGCCGCGGCGAAAATGACTGAGTGCGCCCGAGACAGAGGAGGCAACGACCTGATTGGAACCGGTGGCGACGGCAACAACAGGCGGGATATTGTAGAAAATCAGAAGAGGCGTGATGAGAAAACCACCGCCGACACCGAACATGCCGGAAAGAAACCCTACGGCTGCTCCCATGCCGAGAATAATGAAAATATTCACCGACAATTCTGCGATCGGCAGATAGATCGTCACGCCTTGTTCCCATTTGCAGGCTTTTCGGCGCGGTGACCGAAGCCCATTTCCCCTTAAACGGCGGATTCTAATCTGAAATCATTGCCAGAGCCTTAGGAAAGGCCGGGCCGCCACAGTTTTCGAATTGCCGCTTTCACCCTAACTCGGTTTTTTCCACTTTTCTGTGACGCTGTATAGCGGAATGGCCAGCCTCTGCAGAGGATGCGGCAGCGTTTAGCGCCTAAACAAAATGCCGGCGCGCTGGCGCCGGCATGTCGGTAGATCGCTTTCGCACGAAATCCCGGAGCTACTTGTTGCGGGCGAGCAGTTCCTTGACCACTTGATCGGTGACCCGTCCATCCGCCGGCAGGCCGACGGATTTCTGGAAGCTCTTCAGGGCGGCTACCGTCTTGTCACCCATGGCGCCGTCGGGCGAACCGGCATCGAAGCCATTCTTGTTGAGAATGGCCTGAATGTTGCGGATTGCCTTCTTCATGTCGATGGAGGCCGTGTTCACACCCTTGCCGGTAGTCCATTCGTCAGGAATGTTTGTGCCGTTGGCCTTCGGATCGGCCGGCTGCACTTTCCAGAGGTCGACCTTGGCGCGGGCGTTTTCCAGATCGGCCGGCTTCATGGCGTTGGCGACTTCATCGCGCTTCTGGGCGGCGTCCTTGTCGCCGCTCTTTGCGGCGATAGCAAACCACTTGTAGGATTCCTGCAGGTCCTGTTTCACACCGTTGCCGCGTGCATAGAGGATCGCGAGGTTGAACTGGCTGTCGGAGACGCCGAGATCGGCGGCGCGGATAAACCAGTTCGCCGCGCTGTCATAATCCTGCGGGCCGGCTGTACCGGAAGCATAGAGAACCGCGAGATTGTGCATGGCGCTGGCGTTGCCCTGATTGGCGGCCTGCTCATAATATTGCTTGGCCTTGACGAGATCGCGATCGACGCCATTGCCCTTCTCATACATGCTGGCGAGGCGGTACTGTGCCGGGGCATAACCTTTGTCGGCCGAAAGCTGATACCAGCTCGCAGCCTGCTTCATATCGGCAGCAACGCCGCGGCCATCCGTGTAGCGCGCGCCGATTTCGAAGAGCGCGACCGGATCGGCCGATTTTGCGGCAGCGACGAGCGATGGCGGCTGGATGCCGTCGGGCACAGTGATATCAGGCGCTGCCGGCGTGGCGGCGGGAGTTGCGGCCGCCGTATTCTCGGTCTGAACGAAGGCGGCGGCCTGCTGTGCAGGTGCGCTGGCGGCAGGTGCCAACTCTTCGCTTGCCGTCTGGTTGCCGTCGAGCGGGGTCGCTGCCGTCAGGTGATCATTTGCAGGCGCGGCGACGGGATCGCTGGCCGTGGGTGCGGGCCGGACTTCTGCCGTCTGCGTCGTGGAAACCGAGGGTGCGGCTGCCTGATTTGCGGCAGGCTGCTGATTGCTGGCGGCTGGGTTCATATTGGCAGCGACGGTATTGGTCGTGGCGCTATCGGCGGGCGCGACCATCGTCGATACTTGGGCTGGCGCCGGCGCCTTCTGGCCGCGGGTCAGCGTGTTCGCCAGCGGATAGGCCATGATGGCGAGCATGACGGCGCCCAATGCAAGGAGGATCGGCCGGCGAAAGCGCGAGAACGCGCCGCCCTTCTTGGCGTCTTTCCTGGAAGCAGGGGCAGAGCGTTGCGTCTGGTCGACTTCCATGGCAGCGGCCTGCGCGGCGCGGCGGGCGGCTGCGATATAGTCGGCCCGCTCGTTTTCGGTAGGCTGACGCGCGTTTCCGCTGCGCGATGTGTTCTGGCTGGCGCGCACGCGCTCTAGGATCTTCTTGATATCGGGTGCGCCGGAACCCGGCTCCAGCAGTTCGTTGGCCTCTTCGCCGGGCATCACGTCGGCGGGATCAATCGACGGCGCCTGTTCGATGACCGGACGGTCCGGTGGAAAGATCGGCTCGGCCTTTTCCGGCGTAAAGAAACGCTTGCCGAGGCTCGCGAACAGGCTGGACTTGCCGCTCTTCTTCACGGCTGCCTTGATTTCGGCCTTCGTATTGGCGTCGATCGCCTGTGCGACGGCGACTTCGCCGGAGACCAAGGATTCTGCTGGCGCAACCGTGCGGATGATCGGACCTGCCTTCTGCTGCGCCGCCATGGGCGGCTTCAGGCCCGGAGCATCCTCTTCGGCGAAAACGTCGCTTTCGAATGTCGCGGCCGGCATGGCGGGCGCAGGCTTGCGCTGCTCCATATGATCGAGACGGTCGGCGATCTGCAGCAGCGTGTCATGCAGGGCCTCAAAGGTGCGATGCGTCCGCTCGTCGGTGGCGCGGCTGAGGTCCTCGAGATGACGAAGATCGTCCGCAAGAGCCGCCAAAGCCGACATGTCGGCTGCTTGCGAACCGTTCATCATTCCGCCTTCGCGGGAATAGGCCTCGACGACGGTTTCCGCCGCATGGCGGGCCGCTTCGATGATATATTCGTCATTCGTCGCCATATAGTCTTCGAGCGCGCTCATGCGGCGATCGAAATCCGGGGGCAGATGATCCGCAACGGCCCGTGGTTCGGCAGTCAGCAATGTCGAGAGATGGGCGATCTGCTCTTCGAGACTGCGCAGTGCCTGCGTATCCGTCGGCGGTGCTGCGGTGCTTGCTTCCAGGCGGGCTGCGATGTCGGAGAGGCGGCCTTCGAGCCGGCGCGCCATGCTGTCGTCGAGGCTTGCTGCCGGCGCAGGCGGGTGGAAATCGATCTCGTCGATGCGGCGGGCAAGATAATCCAGCCGGTCGGCCAATACGTTGCCGACGGACCCATGTTCCAGCGCATCAATCTTGTGGGAGATGTCGGCGAGATAGGTGACGAGTTCAGGCTGCGGCGCGGCCTTCTGCGCACGTTCCATTAAGTGCGAAAGCTGGTCCAGCCGCTCCTCGAGGCGGGCGACGGCCTTGGCGCTGCCGAGCTCGTCGATGCGCATAGCGAGCGCTTCGAGGCGGCCGGAAAGATCGTCGGCAGGCTGACGCCGGCCGGCAGCATCGCGGCTCATCAGGTCGATCTGGTCGGCGAGACCGCTGAGGCGGCCTTCCAGCCGCTGCATGGCCTGGTCCTGCGGCTGCATCATGGAGCCGAGGCTCTCCATCGCGGTTGCGATCGTCAGCAGCTTGTTTTCCAGCGCATGCACGGCCGGGCTGTCATTCATGCCACCGAGATGTTGTTTGATGTCATCGAGGCGGTAGGCAAGGGAGACGAGCTCGTCCTGCAGGCCGGACGTGTCGATCGCCTTCACCTGGCGCTCGACGTGATGCAGGGATTCCTCGCGGGCAAGGCCGTCCATTAGCGAACGCAGCTCGTCGAATTCGGCTTTCAGCCCGGCGGTTTCCGGCTGACCGGCGAGCTGGTTGATGCTGTCGGCAAGCCTGGCCATGTCCTGGCGGACATCGGCGACAAAATGCTTGTCCTCGGCGTTTTCGCGGATATCGCGGATTTCGGCGCGCAGAGCGGTGACTTCACGAGTGACGCTTTCGGCGATGTCGCGCTTCAGATCCTGGCGGAGGTTAACGAGCGCCTGGGCGATATCGACCGGTGCGTCGGCGGCTGCAGCCCGCATCGGCTGGCGCTGCGCATGGTTGTCGATCGGCCGCCGGGCCGGCTGCGGTTCTGCGTGCGAGATTTCCTCGCGCCGTGGCTGCAGACGTTCGCGGTTTGCTTCCAGCGTGCGCTGGCGTTGACGGATCTCGGCAAGCGGATCTGATCGGAGATCGCTCTCATGGCGTTCATTACGCAGCGGGCGCTCGTATGCGCGGCTGGCATATTGTTCGCGTTCTGGGCGGGGCGGCATCCGCTCCGAGGCGGCTCGTTCGGGGGCCGGCGCATAGCCCGCAGCGACGCGCTGGCGCGTATCGCGCGCGGCGGCGGTTCCCATCAGCCCTTCGATGCGTGCTTCCAGCCCCTCGATCGTGCGGCTCAGAGCATCCAGCGACGTCCAGTCGCCCGTACCGGTAGGATTTGATCGCGATCCGCTCATATCTTTGCTCGCCTTGAACTATGGACCACCCCGGGCCGTCATGCTGATGGAAGAAGACGTTGCTATATCGCCGCGCTGTCTGCATCCGTCGTTCGGAAAGGGATAAATGTATTGGCTTTCCTCAAACAGAGCGGCAAAGACAGCGCGATTTCCAAGCATAAGTTGAAGAAACCCGAAGCACTGCTGCTCAACTCTTACAATTTACGAAACGTGGTAAACAACTCGTTAAGTTTGTGGGAAGTCTTAACCTTTTATTTCGGTTCTGCTGTCCCACGGCCTGATATTCTTGCACGCAGGCGGTGCCCGGTTGCCGAGGGGGAGGGGCGTATCGGCGATATGCGGAATGCTCTTCCTCACCGGCTTCACCAAAATTTCACCGCGAGACACGAATTTGACGTTTACGCAAACGTCAATATTTTGTAAGAGTATGACAGTGGCCGGAATCTAAAGGTCCGGCGGCGAATTGGAGGAATTCGAGAAATGCCAGTCTACAAGGCCCCGGTGAACGATACGCTCTTCGTCCTGAACGATGTGCTCGGGCTGGAGCGCTACAACAATCTTCCCGGTTATGCCGATGCCACGCCCGACATGATCGAGGCGATCGTCGGCGAGGCGGCCAAGCTGTCGGAAGAGGTGCTTTTCCCGCTTAACTATTCCGGCGATCAGGAAGGCTGCGTGCGCCATGACGATGGCACGGTCTCGACTCCGAAGGGTTTCAAGGAGGCCTATCGTGCCTATCGCGAAGGTGGCTGGCTGGGTCTCGCCGTGCCGGAGGAGTTCGGCGGGCAGGGCCTTCCCTACGTGCTGCACTGCGCCGTCGGCGAGTATACCTCGGCCGCCAACATGTCGCTGATGATGTATCCGGGCCTGACCCAGGGCGCGATCGCAGCGATCCTCGTCCATGGCACCGATGCGCAGAAGCAGACTTACTTGCCGAAATTGGTCGAGGGCAGCTGGTCTGGCACCATGAACCTCACCGAACCGCATTGCGGCACCGATCTCGGCCTCTTGCGCACCAAGGCGGTGCCTCAGGCTGATGGCAGCTACAAGATCTCAGGCCAGAAGATATTCATCTCGGCCGGCGAGCACGACATGACGGACAATATCGTCCATCTCGTCCTTGCTCGCATCGAAGGTGCGCCTGAGGGAACCAAGGGCATCTCGCTCTTTATCGTGCCGAAATTCCTCGTCAAGGAAGACGGTTCGCTTGGCGCGCGCAACCCGGTGTCCTGCGGCGCGATCGAGCACAAGATGGGCATCCACGGCAACGCCACCTGCGTCATGAATTACGACGAGGCTACGGGTTTCCTGATTGGCGCCGAGAACAAGGGTCTCAATGCCATGTTCGTCATGATGAATGAAGCGCGCCTCGGCGTCGGCCTGCAGGGTCTGTCCATCGCCGAGATCGCCTATCAGAATGCCGCTAACTATGCGCGTGAACGCATCCAGGGCCGCTCGCTCTCCGGCCCGAAGGCGCCGGACAAGAAGGCTGACCCGATCATCGTCCATCCGGATATCCGCCGCTCGCTGATGACAATCCGTGCCTTCAACGAGGCCGGCCGCGCCTTCCTGCTCTGGACGGCGCTGAAGTCCGATATCGCCCATCGCTCTCCCGATGAGAAGGAGCGTCAGGCAGCCGACGATATCCTCGGTCTGGCGACGCCGATCCTCAAGGGTGTCCTGACCGACAAGGGCTTCGAGCATGCCGTGATGGCGCAGCAGGTCTTCGGCGGCCATGGCTATATCGAAGAGCATGGCATGAGCCAGTATGTCCGCGATGCCCGCATCACCATGATCTATGAGGGTGCCAACGGCATACAGGCGCTTGATCTCGTCGGCCGCAAGCTGGCGCTGAACGGCGGCCGCGCCGTCATGGCGTTGTTCAAGGAAATCGGCGATTTCTGCGAGGAAAACCGCAACGACGAGCAGATGGCCTTCTTCACCAAGCATCTGAAGAAGGGCTTGAATGACGTGCAGGCCGCGACCATGTGGTTCATGCAGAACGCCATGGCAAAGCCGGACAATGCCGGCGCCGGCTCGATCGACTACATGCACCTCTTCGGCCTCGTCGTCCTCGGCTACATGTGGGCGAAGATGGCCAAGGCGGCTCAAGCAGGCCTTGCGGGCGGCGACAGCGCGCGTGAGGATTATCTGAAGAACAAGCTTGTCACGGCACGGTTCTACATGGAGCGCATCATGCCGGAAACGGCATTGCGCAAGGCCCGCATCGAAACCGGCGCTGATACGATGATGGAACTGGCGGCGGAAGCCTTTTGAGCAAGGCGGCGTTAGCTGCTGCAGGGAGATGAGACATGACCGAGGTTTTCATTTACGACCACGTGCGCACGCCGCGCGGGCGCGGCAAGAAGGATGGTGCGCTGCACGAAGTGCCCTCCGTTCGCCTTGCCGCCAAGACGCTGGAGGCGATCCGCGATCGCAACGGTCTCGATACCGCAACGGTTGACGACATCATTATGGGCTGCGTCGATCCGGTCATGGAAGCCGGTGCGGTTATCCCGAGGGGTGCCGCCTTCGAGGCCGGCTATTCTACCAAGGCGCCTGGCATGCAGATTTCGCGTTTCTGCGCCTCCGGCCTCGATGCCGTCAATTTTGGTGCGGCGAAGATCGCTCAAGGGGCTGATGATATCGTCATTGCCGGCGGCGTCGAAAGCATGTCGCGTGTCGGCTTGGGCATGTCCGGCGGCGCCTGGTTCATGGACCCCTCGGTCAACTTCCCGGCCTACTTCATGCCGCAGGGCGTATCGGCCGATCTCATCGCCACCAAATACGGCTTCTCGCGCGATGACGTCGATGCCTATGCCGTCGAGAGCCAGAAGCGTGCTGCCCACGCCTGGGAAAAGGGCTATTTCAAGAATTCCGTCATTCCGGTGAAGGATATCAACGGCCTGACAATTCTCGACCGCGACGAGCACATGCGCCCCGGTACCGATATGCAGGCGCTCGCCTCGCTCAATCCGTCCTTCCAGCTGCCGGGCGAAATGGGCGGCTTCGAGGCCGTCGGTATTCAGGCGCATCCGGAAGTCGAGCGCATCAATTACGTGCATCACGCCGGCAATTCCTCCGGCATCGTCGATGGTGCTGCCGCCGTGCTGCTCGGCTCCAAGGCGGGCGGTGAGAGCATGGGCCTGAAGCCGCGCGGCCGCATCAAGGCCTTCGCCAATATCGGCTCCGACCCGGCGCTGATGCTGACCGGCCCGGTCGATGTCACCGAGAAGCTGCTGAAGCGCACCGGCATGACGCTTGCCGATATCGACCTCTTCGAACTCAACGAAGCCTTCGCCGCCGTCGTGCTGCGCTATATGCAGGCTTTCGACATTCCGCATGACAAGATCAACGTCAATGGCGGCGCGATTGCCATGGGGCATCCGCTCGGTGCAACCGGCGCGATGATCCTCGGCACCGTACTCGACGAGCTGGAACGCCGCGATCTCAACACAGCGCTCGTAACGCTCTGCATTGGCGCCGGCATGGGCACCGCCACGATCATCGAACGCGTCTGAGGAGGGGAAACCAATGGCTTACACAAATTTCACCGTTGAGACCGACGCAGACGGCATCGCGCTTGTCACCTGGGACATGCCCGGCAAGTCCATGAACGTCTTCACCGCCGAGATCCTCGAAGAGCTGAACGCCATCATCGATGCAACGGTTGCCGATGCCGCCGTCAAGGGCGTGGTCTTCACCTCGGGCAAGTCTTCCTTCTCCGGCGGCGCCGATCTCTCGATGATCAAGTCGATGTTTTCCTTCTATCAGGAGGAGAAGGCCAAAGACCCGGCAGCAGCCGCGAAGAAGCTCTTCGATCTCGTCGGCCGCATGACGGGTCTGTTCCGTAAGCTCGAAACCTGCGGCAAGCCCTGGGTTTCGGCCATCAACGGTACCTGCATGGGCGGCGCTTTCGAACTGTCGCTCGCCTGCCACGGCCGCGTCGCGTCGAGCGCCAAGAGCGTCAAGATCGCGCTGCCCGAGGTCAAGGTCGGCATCTTCCCCGGCGCTGGCGGCACCCAGCGCATCGCGCGCCTGACGGATGCGCAATCCGCCCTGCAGATGATGACGACGGGCCAGTCGCTGACGGCAGCACGCGCCAAGGCGATGAACCTCGTGCATCAAGTGGTCGAGCCGGATCAACTGATCCCGGTTGCCAAGCAGATGATCAAGGACGGCCTGAAGCCTGTGGCACCCTGGGATGAAAAGGGCTTCAAGGCACCCGGTGGCGGCATCTGGACGCCTGCTGCAGCTCAGCTCTGGCCGGCAGCGCCCGCCATCCTGCGCCGCGAAACCTCGGGCAATTATCCGGCAGCACTCGCCATCCTCAAATGCGTTTATGAAGGCTTGCAGGTTCCCTTCGATACCGGCCTGAAGATCGAGCAGCGCTACTTCACGCATGTGCTGCAGACCACCGAAGCCTATTCGATGATCCGCTCGCTGTTCATCTCCATGCAGGAACTCGGCAAGGGCGCCCGCCGCCCGGCAGGTCAGCCGAAGACAGAGCTGAAGAAGGTCGGTGTCGTCGGCGCCGGCTTCATGGGTGCGTCCATCGCCTATGTCACGGCCGCCGCGGGCATTCCCGTCACCCTCATCGACCGCGACATCGAGGCTGCAACCAAGGGCAAGGGCGTCGGCGAAGGGCTGGTCAAGGACTCGGTCGGTAAGGGAAGGCTGACGCAGGATGAGGGCGCGGCCCTTCTGTCCCGCATCACACCTTCGGCCGATTACGCCGACCTGAAGGATGCCGATCTCGTCATCGAGGCGGTGTTCGAGGATCGCGAAGTCAAGAAGGCCGTCATCGAGGCCGTCGAAGCCGTGCTACCGGCCGGCGCCGTCTTCGCCTCCAACACCTCGACGCTGCCGATCACAGGCCTTGCCAAGAATTCCAAGCGCCCGGCCGATTTCATCGGCGTCCACTTCTTCTCGCCTGTCGAGAAGATGATGCTGACCGAAGTCATCCTCGGCAAGGAAACGGGCGACCGTGCCATTGCCGTCGCGCTCGACTACGTCGCGGCGATAAAAAAGACGCCGATCGTTGTCAACGACACGCGCGGCTTCTTCGTCAATCGCTGCGTGTTCCGCTACATCCATGAAGCCTATGACATGCTGATCGAGGGCGTACCCGCTGCGATGATCGAGAATGCCGCCAAGATGGCCGGCATGCCCGTCGGGCCGCTGGCGCTCAACGATGAAGTCGCCATCGATCTCTCCTACAAGATCCTGAAGGCGACCATCGCCGATCTCGGCGAGAAAGCGGTCGACCCGCGTCATATGCAGCTCGTCACCGGCCTTGTGGAAGGCGAGGGACGCCTGGGCCGGAAGAACTCCAAGGGTTTCTACGACTATCCGCCGAAGCCGGCGAAGAAGTCGCTATGGCCGGGTCTCAAGGATCTCTATCCGCAAAAGAAGGCCGACGAGGTTGATGTCAACGTGTTGAAGCAGCGCTTCCTCGTGACCATCGCACTGGAAGCCGCCCGCACCATTGAAGAAGGCATCGTCACCGATCCGCGCGAGGCCGATGTTGGCTCCATCCTCGGCTTCGGCTTCGCCCCCTATACCGGCGGCGCGCTGTCCTATATCGACGGCATGGGCGTCAAAGCTTTCGTCGAACTCTGCGAAAAGCTGGCCACCGCCTACGGCCCGCATTTCCAGCCGACGGCGCTGCTGAAGGACATGGCCGCCAAGGGTGAGACTTTCTATGGTCGCTTCGATCCGTATCGCGTCGCAAAAGCCGCGTAAGACAATAAGTTGTTATTGACGACAAATAACGGGCCGTTTCTGTCGGGAGCGGCCCTTTCTGTTTGCCATTTGCGTGAAGCTGATCGGCTGTAGTCAGGCGATATCGTGAACCGCTGGAAAATCGAGATAAGAAGTCAGCTCGTCCAGTGTGATGCTTGAGCGCGCGCTGACCGCTCATGGTTGTGGATATCGGCATAGTCGCCGCGCGGAGAGGCTATATTGTCAAGCTCTGCGGCTGGTAGTCTTCATCATCGCAATAATGATTAGGTCGATAGATGGCGCTGAAAGCAGTCTGGGTGTTTTTGACTGGGCGGCGAGGTCATGTCGCCCTTGCCGTGCTAATATGGCTAGCCTACGGGACGTTCTTGTCATCGTCGCTCTTGGCTCAGGATGCACCGGTCGTGCCGTCCAAACCCGCTGAGCTGAGTGCCGGCGCGCGCGTGCAAGCTATCACCGATAGGCTGGTGCAGGCATTCGATATCGGCCCGGATTTGAATCCGCAAACCCTCTTCAAGATACTGCCCGGCGACTGGGCCAACATACCGCCGGATTTTTATCCCGGCGATGTTCCCGCAGACGGTCCGAAGATGCTGTGCGCGGGTATAAGAACGCATTTCAACCAACCTCGCTCGGGCAGTCCGATCTTTGACGGCTGGATCGGCCGGGAAGGCTCAAGTCGGTTTGAGCTGCGTCTGACAGGTGGGGGCAATTTCTATTGGATATCCAACGTTCAAGATGAGATGCAACGACTCGGTCTCGATAAATCCACGGACGCAGCGATGGCACTCCAGCGCGGACTGCTGATACAAAGGAGCGTTCAAGAGGGAGGCATCTTGCCTCTCAGTGATGACGTCGTCGTCATTACAAATACGGCTGAACCTTCCAGGATGAGTTTTGGGGTGCGATGCCCTAGCGACCCGGAAGATGGCGCGAGAAACGCGCGGAATATTCAGCTCGTGAATACGATGAAGAAAAGAATGACAGAACAGGCCGCGTTTCTATCCTATGGCGCGGATGGATTGGTGCCCTTCGTACAGAAAATGCAAGGTGCTTGGACAATAGTCGATGAACTCTCTCGCTCCGATATCAGGAATAGGACGGTCGCGGATCTCTGCCATATCCGCCGTATCGAAATGAGGGCGGAGCATCAGCCCTTGCCGATCCTGACGGCGCACGTCGCAGATTCCTCCTCTTCAGAAGATCGCCCGGTACCACCGGCGCAGGATGAATTTGAACTGCGGCTTGCGGGTGACCGCGAGCTTCTGCGCGTGCCGCTTCACGATCCGATGCTGGACGCGAAGCAGCATCCGGAACGTTTCCATGTTCCGCCTGCCGATGGGACAAGCGTCATCGCTGAGCGGCAGCGAAAGGAGGCTACTGCGTGGTATCGTCGGGCGGTTTTGTCGTCAGCGTTGCCGGTTAACCTTGTTCCTGTTGATGAGGATACTTTGGTGGAAAGCGCGACCAGCGCATGGGGTAAGATGCGTGAGCCGTACGGCACTGGTATCGAAGTCTTCAAGCGCTATTGGCTGCGTTGCCCGGCCTGACCTCGCTCAACCATTTTCTCTTGCCCCGCCCTCAACGCAACGACACCCCAACCGATGAGCAGAAGGATCGCCGCCGCGTAGATATCGGCGGCTTCGGCAAAGCCGAGAGCCTTCGACAGAAAGCCGGCCAGGATAGCGGGGACGCTGAAGGCGAGGTAGCTCTGAACGTAGAAGGCCGAAAGCAGCCCGGCGCGTTCGTCGGGCTTGGCCAGCGGCATGATGCTTCTTACCGTGCCGAGAAAAGCTGCCCCGAAGCCCGAGCCGGCAATTAGAGTTCCGAGCGCGAGGATCGACACTTCAGCCGCATGCATGCCGGCGATGATGGTCAGTATGCCGAGGCTCATGGTCGGTATGCCGAACTTCATGATCATGGTGGCGGATCTCCGGCGCAGTAGGAAGACGGCGGCAGCGCCGCTGATCGTCAAGGCTGCGACCACGGAGCCGCCGACCAGTGGCGCCGTGCTGCCGGTCGTCGCGCTGACCAGCGAAGGCACCAGCGATAGATAGAAGCCGGCAAGCGCCCAGACGGCAATATTGATCGGCGTCAGCGCCAGCAGCGTCCGGCGTGCCTGCTTGGGAACGGCGACTTCCGGCTTCAGCGATGCGAATACGCCGGGCCGTCGGCTCGTTGTTTCCGGCACCATCCATAGCAGCGCGGCTTGCAGCGTCAGCAGGGCAAGTGTCACGACATAGACAAGCACGGTCGGAGCCGGCGCGAACTGTATCAGCAGGCTCGTACCGATCGCGCCGATCGCCATGCCGGCAAGCGGGGCAAGACTGTTGGTGATCGATCCCGTGATCGGATCGAGATCGACAAGGGCGGCGCCGATCGAACTGATGGCAGTGCCCGTCGCAAAGCCCTGCACGATGCGAGCGGCAATCAGCCAATCCGGACCTCGAGCCATTAAAAACAGCGCTGTGGCCACCATATTGAGGAGGATCGATGTGAAGATCACCGGTCGGCGCCCAAGATGGTCCGAAATCGAGCCAACGATGAGCAGCGCGGCGAGAAGGGAGAAGGCGTAGACGGCGAAGATCACCGTGAGCAGCACCGGCGAGAAGGCGAAGGCCTGCTGATAAAGGCGGTAGAGAGGCGTCGGTGCGGATGAGGCGGCCAAAAACAAGGCGCTGGTTGCGGCATAATAGAACGGCGCCAGGCGTCTGGCGGCTGAGATCGGAGCGCTGGCGGTGGAATCGAGTTCGGTCATCGACTATATCCTACCTAAAGCTAAAAGATTGCGTTAGGCGGATATAGGATGCCTGGCGTATAAAAGCAAATAATTTGCGTTAGTGGATGCCCTTAGTCATTCGCGATCCGCAAAACGGGAAAATTGGCAAGGGCTTATGGGCTATAGAGAAAATCCCCGCCCCGGCGGGCGCAGCGCCAGAGTGCAGGCGGCCGTGCATCAATCCGTCCGCGATATGCTGGCAACCATGGATCGCGCCGATGTAACGATCCCCCTGATCGCGCAGCGTGCCAACGTCACGCCGTCGACGATCTACCGCCGCTGGGGCGACCTTCAGGCGCTTTTGGCCGACGTTGCCGCGTCGCACCTGCGGCCGGAGGGCGAGCCGGCGAGCATCGGCAGCGCGCGTGAAGATTTGGCGGCATGGGTCGAACAATATGCCGATGAGATGGCCTCGGGGCTTGGCCGGCAAATGCTGCGCGACGTTCTTGCGGCAGCTGACAGTGCAAACGCGGAGAAATGCGGCACCTATATGCGCTGTCAATTGAGCGTCTTCATCGCACGGGCAGAGGCGTGCGGCGAGCCCTTTCCCACCTTGACGGAACTGATGGATCACGTCATTTCGCCGATCATTTATCGCATCCTCTTCGACCAGGCACCCGACTCCGACTACGTTCGCGGGCTCGTCACGAAGGTAATGCCGGAGAGTACAGCCAGGACTTGATGCGCGATCGGTGATTGCGAACGACTCACTCGAACTCCCCAAGCACATTCCGTCGCTTCGGCTTGGTTGCTCGCAACTGACGAACAAGTAGTCGAACATATGCGCGGTAAAGTTGCTTTGGTTGTGGAATTATCATGGGATATGCATGCTTGAGCAAGGCTCGTTGACGATTTGCTGTTGAAAAATAAGGAAAAAGATGGTGCTAATTATCATTAGTGAATTCAACGGCGACGCGAAGGGGACTGCTCAATGTTTAATGAATTCAAGGCCTTTATCGCTAAAGGCAACGTCATGGACCTTGCAGTCGGCGTGATCATCGGCGGCGCTTTCGGCGGCATCGTTAAATCGCTGGTTGACGATATCATCATGCCGATCGTCGGCGCGATTTTCGGCGGCTTCGATTTTTCGAACTACTTCATCGGCCTCGCCTCGGGTGTCAACGCACCGACTCTCGCTGCGGCCCGTGCCCAGGGCGCGGTTCTTGCCTACGGTAGCTTCATCACTGTCCTCATCAATTTCCTCATTCTCGCCTGGATCATCTTCCTCATGGTCAAGGGCGTGAACGCGCTGCGCTCGCAAGTCGAGCGTAAGGATGACAAGGTCGCCGAAGCGGCACCGCCGCCGGCTGATGTCCAGTTGCTGACGGAAATCCGCGACCTTCTCGCCAAGCGCTGACTCGCTTTGCTCGACTCTTTTTGCAAGCCCCGGTCCATGCGAGGACTGGGGCTTTATTCATCACCAAAATCGATTGGTCACTAAGGCAAAGTCATGGGATTTGTCCGCCGCTCTGCTTTATGAAGGCGGAAACCGGAGACTTTGCATGTCGATACTAGATAGCCTCAGCCCGCGCGCGCTTGCAGCACCTGAAAGCGGGATCGTCGAAGTGGTCAATTATGCCCGTGGCCGTGAGGGCCTGCTGCCGCTTTGGGTCGGCGAGGGCGACCTGCCGACGCCGGATTTCATCAATCGCGCCGCCATGGCCTCGCTCAACGCCGGCGAAACCTTCTACACCTGGCAGCGCGGCATTCCGGAACTGCGCCAGGCGCTTGCCGATTATTATGGCCGGCATTTCGGCACCTCGCTGCCGATGGAGAACTTCTATGTCGTCGGCTCCGGCATGCAGGCGATTCAGCTGTCCGTGCAGGCCATCACCGCTCCCGGCGACGAGATGGTTTATCTCTCCCCAGCCTGGCCGAACATCGCTGCCGCGCTCGAGATCGCAGGCGCCCGCTCGGTCGCCGTACCCTTACAATTCGACCATGGTAAATGGTCGCTCGATCTCGATCGGTTGGAAGCGGCGATTACGCCCAAGACAAAGGGCCTGTTCATCAATACCCCGTCCAACCCGACGGGCTGGACGGCGACCCATCAGGATCTCAGCGATATTCTCGCCTTAGCGCGCAAGCACGATCTCTGGATCATGGCCGACGAAATCTATGCGCTCTACTACTATGCCGGCGGCCGCGCGCCGAGCTTCCTCGACGTCAAGGAAGCCGACGACAAGATCCTCTTCGTCAACTCCTTCTCGAAGAACTGGTCGATGACCGGCTGGCGCGTCGGCTGGATCGTCGCACCCGCAGAGCTTGGCCAGGTGATCGAAAATCTCGTGCAGTACTCGACCTCGGGCGTCGCGCAGTTCATGCAGAGAGGCGCGGTTGCGGCCTTGAACGAGGGCGACGATTTCGTCCGCTCCAATATCGAGAAGGCTACTCGCTCGCGCGATATCCTCTGCGACGCGCTGATTGCTACCAATCGCGTGCAGACGCTGAAGCCGGATGGCGCGCTCTATTCCTTCCTGAAGATCGATGGCGTGACCGACAGTCGCAAGGCCGCCATCGACATCGTCGACAAGACCGGTGTCGGCCTCGCGCCCGGGACGGCTTTCGGGCTAGGCGGCGAGCTCTTCATGCGCGCCTGCTTCCTGCGCGATCCGGTGCAGGTGGCGGATGCTGCGGAGCGGTTGAGCCAGTATATTTTGAGTTTATGAGGGCCGGCATGTGCGCTGTGGTTGGCAGCGTTTGACCTGGCTGGGCCTGATACCCCTCTCTGCCGCGACAGCGACAGAGAGGGGTGAACACTCTCCGAGTTCACACAAATTGCCGTCGTGCACCCAATCCATAAAATCCAATCAATCCTCGAAAGCCCACCCTAACCATCCCCGCAATCTTTCCCGCCACGCCGCCCGCTTTTAATCAATTTCGCAGGGGAAGCGGCCTCATATGGAGCCAGTAGACTTGGCGGGGACGCGAAGAATGACTGTCTTGGTGACGGGCGGGGCCGGTTATATCGGCAGCCACATGGTCTGGAGATTGCTGGACGCGGGAGAGGACGTGGTTGTCCTCGATCGTCTCTCTACGGGCTTTCGCTGGGCCGTTCCGCCGGCTGCCCGCTTCTATCTCGGTGATATCGCCGATGAAGCGCTCCTGCATCAGATTTTCGCTGAAAACCATATAGAAGCCATCATCCATTTCGCCGGTTCGGCGGTCGTCCCGGTGTCGATCGAGGATCCACTTGCCTATTATGAGAACAACACCGGCAAGACCCGCATCCTCATGAGTGCCGCCATCAGGGCTGGCATCCGCCATTTCGTCTTTTCGTCCACCGCCGCTGTTTATGGCCAGCAGCCGGCGGACAGGCCGGTCGGCGAAGATGCGCCGCTGCGGCCTGAATCCCCCTATGGTCAATCCAAGCTGATGTCCGAGCTGATGCTGCGCGATGCCGCTGCTGCCTATGATTTCCGCTATGTGGCGCTGCGTTATTTCAACGTGGCCGGCGCCGATCCCGAGGGGCGGGCGGGGCAATCGACCAACGGCGCCACCCACCTCATCAAGGTCGCCTGCGAGGCGGCTCTCGGCCGCCGGGGTCAGGTCGATATCTACGGCACCGATTATGCGACGCATGACGGCACCGGCGTTCGCGACTATATCCACGTCAGCGATCTCGTCGAGGCGCATCTGATGGCATTGCGGCATCTGCGCGAAGACGGCCGCTCACTGGTTGCCAATTGCGGCTACGGCCAGGGCTATTCGGTTTTGGACGTGCTCAACATGATCATGCGCGTCTATGGCCGCGCCTTCCGCATCCACATCGCTCCCCGGCGCGCCGGCGATATGGCGAGTATCGTCGCGGATGCGACGCTTGCTCGTCGCGAATTGGGATGGACGCCGAAATACAATGATCTGGAAATGATCGTGCGCTCGTCGCTGGATTGGGAGCTTCGCCTTACTGAACGTGCGGGCTTCGACGCGGCGGGCGTCAGCAGGGTCTACGCCGCTCCAAGCATGCTGTAACGCGACTGACGATCTCAACTTTCCGGATGTCTCCAGGGACCAAGAAAGGCCGGCGCATTCTTGCGCACGGCGTCCGCGAGAAAATCGATGACGGTGCGCACGCGCGGCGATTGGCGCAGATCGCGATGGCATGTGATCCAGTAGTGGCGCCTGAGATCCACCTCATGCGGCAGGACCACCTGCAGATCGGGGTGCTTGCCGGCGATGAAGAACGGCAGCACGCACAGCCCCTGGCCATTCTTGGTCGCTGTCAGCTGCGCAAAGATGCTTGAGCTCTGGAATTGCGGCCTGATGCGCGGATGGACGTCATCGAGATAGTCCAGGCCCGGCGCAAAAATCATATCCTCGATATAGCCGATAAAGGCGAAGTCAGGCAGGTCATCGCGGCTTTCGATCGGCGGATGGCGGGCGAGGTAGTCGCGCGATCCATAGACCTGGAGATGATAGTCGGTAAGCTTCTCGGTGAAGTAGGGTCCGGCCTTCGGCGGGTCGAGCACCACGACGATATCGGCCTCCTTGCGCGAGAGCGACATGATCTGCTGGATGGTGATCAGCTCGAGTGAAATGTTTGGGTGCTTCGCAGTGAATTCCGGCAGGACGCCGGTGAAGAAGAAGTTGGAAAACCCCTCTGGCGCACTGATGCGCACGACACCCCGTTGTGCTGCCGATCCCGCAGATAGATCGGCGCGAAGACGTTCCGTCTCCTGCTCCATGTGCTCGGCCGTATCGACGAAGCGCTGCCCCATGCTGGTCAGCATGTAACCGCGTGGATTGCGTTCGAAGAGCTTGACCTTTAAGGCGAATTCCAGCCGGTCAATACGGCGTGAGACCGTGGCATGGCTGCTGCGCAATTGTCGCGCCGCGGTAGAAAGCTGCCCGGTTCGCGCAACGGCGAGAAAAAACTGCAAATCGTCCCAGGTAAAGTGCGGCGTACGCTTCATGCATCCTCCTCTGTTCAAAAATGAACAGACCTTGTTTGGAATTAATTGCAATCGCGACTTGCGTCAACGCGCGAATTCCGTGATCTTGGCGGTCGGGAAAAGCCGTTTTGAGGAAAGCGGCTGGCCAATTTTGAACAGATTCATTTTTGCCAAATCTCTGGGAGGAGAGGATATGCGAAAGAGTCTTATTGCGTCCCTTGCATTTCTGCTTGCAGCCAGCACTGCGGCTTTCGCCGCCGGCCCGTCCGATGGTGTCGTCAAGATCGGCATCCTCAACGACCAGTCCGGCGTCTATGCGGATTTCGGCGGGAAATCATCGGTAGCAGCCGCCAAGATGGCCGCGGAGGATTTCGGCGGCAAGGTTCTCGGCGTGCCGATCGAAATCGTCGATGCCGACCACCAGAACAAGCCTGATATCGCCTCCAACATCGCCCGCCAATGGTACGACCAGGACAAGGTCGATGCCATCATGGAGCTGACGACCTCCTCGGTCGCGCTCGCCGTTCAGGCGGTCGGCAAGGAAAAGAAGAAGATCGACATCGTCACCGGCGCTGCCACGACCGATCTCACCGGCAAGCAATGCTCGCCCTATGGCTTCCATTGGGCCTATGACACGCATGCTCTCGCCGTCGGCACCGGCGGCGCGCTCGTCAAGCAGGGCGGCGACACCTGGTTCTTCCTGACGGCGGACTACGCTTTTGGCTATTCGCTCGAGCAGCAGACCAGCGATTTCGTCAAGGCTAGCGGCGGTAAGGTGCTTGGCTCTGTGCGTCACCCGCTATCGACGAATGATTTCTCGTCCTTCCTGCTGCAGGCGCAATCGTCTGGCGCCAAGGTCATTGGCCTTGCCAATGCCGGCCTCGATACCTCGAACGCCATCAAGCAGGCGTCGGAATTCGGCATCACCCAGGGCGGCCAGCACCTGGCGGCATTGCTCTTCACGCTCGCCGAAGTGCACGGCCTCGGCCTGCAGGCGGCGCAGGGCCTGACGCTGACGGAGGGCTATTACTGGAACCTCGACGACAAGAGCCGCGAGTTCGGTAAGCGCTTCTTTGCCCGCACCGGCAAAATGCCGAACATGATCCATGCCGGCACTTATTCCGCCGTGATGCAGTATCTGAAGGCCGTGCAGAAGGCCGGCACGGACGATACCGATGCCGTTGCCAAGCAGCTGCATGAGATGCCTGTTGATGATTTCTTCGGCCGCGGCGGCACGGTCGGCGCCAATGGCCGCATGATACACGACATGTATCTGCTGCAGGTGAAGAAGCCCGCTGACAGCAAGGAGCCGTGGGATTACTTCAATGTGCTGGCGACGATCCCTGGCAAGGAAGCCTATATCGATCCGGCCAAGAGCGGCTGCGACCTCGTCAAGCAATAGGACACGGACCGGCCCATGGCGATGTCCGCGACACATTCGCATGAAGAGCCCCGGGTGGTTTTGTCCGCCCGGGGACTGCGCCGCGATTTCGGCGGCTTCACCGCTGTCAAGAATGTCGATCTCGACGTACATCATGCCCAGGTCCACGCGCTGATCGGCCCGAATGGCGCCGGCAAGACGACGGTGTTCAACCTGCTCACCAAGTTCCTGCAGCCGACGCATGGGACCATCACACTGCTCGGCATCGATATTACCAAGACGAGACCTGACAAGGTCGCGCGCATGGGCCTGGTGCGCTCCTTCCAGATTTCCGCCGTTTTCCCGCATCTGACGGTGCTGGACAATGTGCGGGTCGCCTTACAGCGGCCAAGCAATCTCGCCCACCAGTTCTGGCGGCCGCTATCGGCCCTCGACAGCCTCAACGCCCGCGCCGAACAGCTCATTGCCTCCGTCGGCCTTTCTAAAGAGCGCAATGCCGTCGCCGCCGATCTTTCCTATGGTCGCAAGCGCGTGCTGGAGATTGCCACCACGCTTGCGCTCGATCCGAAGGTGTTGCTGCTCGATGAGCCGATGGCCGGCATGGGGCTGGAGGACGTAAACACGGTCTCCGCGATCATCCGCGACGTCGCGCGCGACAGGGCCGTGCTCATGGTGGAGCACAATCTCTCGGTCGTTGCCGATATCTGCCATCATGTCACGGTGCTGCAGCGCGGTGAGATCCTGGCCCAGGGCGATTATGCGACGGTGAGCCGCGATCCGCGCGTCCGCGAAGCCTATATGGGCACGGAGGAGGCTTGACGATGGCGACGCTTCTCGACGTTCAGGGTCTCAATGCCTGGTATGGCGAAAGCCATATTCTGCACGGTGTCGATATGCGTGTGGGCGAGGGGGAGACCATTACCATCCTCGGCCGCAACGGCGTCGGCAAGACGACGACGCTGCGCACGATCGTCGGCATCGTCCGCTCCCGCAAGGGCAGAATTACATTCGCCGGCAAGGACATGATGCAGGTGCCGCTGCACAAGACGGCGCATCAGGGCATCGGCTTCGTGCCGGAGGAGCGCGGCATCTTCTCGACGCTCAGCGTCTATGAAAACCTGATGCTGCCGCCGGTCGTCGCAGCAGGCGGCATGACGCTCGACGAGATCTTCGAGCTGTTTCCCAATCTGCATGAGCGGCGCAACAGCGTCGGCACAAGGCTTTCCGGCGGCGAGCAGCAGATGCTCGCCATGGCCCGCATCCTGCGCACCGGTGTCCGCATGCTGCTGCTCGACGAGCCTACCGAGGGCCTTGCTCCCGTCATCGTCCAGCGCATCGGCGAGGTCCTGCAGAAGCTCAAAGGCCGCGGCATGACCATCTTGCTGGTCGAGCAGAATTTCCGCTTTGCCAGCCGCATCGCCGATCGCTTCTATGTGATGGATCACGGCCAGATGGTCTCGGAATTCCCGGTCGGCGAACTCTCCGAACGCATGGGTATGCTCCACAAGGTCCTGGGGGTCTGAGCCATGACGACGATATTCGGCATTCCCGCGCAGGCCCTTCTCGGTCAATTGCTGATCGGGCTCATCAACGGTTCCTTCTACGCGCTCTTGAGCCTTGGGCTCGCGATCATCTTCGGCATGCTGCGGGTCATCAATTTCGCCCATGGCGCCCTCTATATGCTCGGCGCCTTCACCGCCTATCTGCTGCTTGCCTATGCCGGCATCGGCTATTGGCCGGCCCTCGTTCTAGCGCCTCTGATCGTCGGCCTGTTCGGTGCGCTGGTCGAGCGGCTCTGCCTGCGCCGGCTTTACAAGATCGATCCGCTCTACGGATTGCTCTTCACCTTCGGCATGGCGCTGACCATCGAGGGGACCTTTCGCTATCTCTACGGCTCCTCAGGTCAGCCCTATGCCGTCCCGACGGAATTGGCGGGCGCGAAAAATATCGGCTTCATGTTCCTGCCGGTCTATCGCGGCTGGGTGGTCATCGCTTCGCTGGTCGTCTGCATCGGCACCTGGCTGCTGATCGAGAAGACCAAGCTCGGCGCCTATCTGCGTGCCGCGACCGAGAATTCCACCCTTGTGCAGGTTTTCGGCGTCAACGTGCCGGTGCTTCTGACGCTCACCTATGGTTTCGGCGTGGCGCTTGCTGCGTTTGCTGGGGTGCTGGCCGCGCCGATCTATCAAGTCTCGCCGCTGATGGGATCGAACATGATCATCATCGTCTTCGCCGTCGTTGTCGTCGGCGGCATGGGCTCGATCATGGGCGCGATCGTCACAGGCTATATGCTTGGGATTGCCGAGGGCCTCACCAAGGTTTTCTATCCCGAAGCCTCGAATATCGTCATCTTCGTGATCATGGCGATCGTGCTGCTTCTGAGGCCTGCCGGCCTCTTCGGTCGGGAGGCGTGATATGGCTGGATTAATCAGCTTGAGTTCCAAGGAGCGTCCGAAGCTTTCCGTGCAGAAGCTGCTTCTGGTCGTCGGCCTCGTCGGATTGATCTGGGCGCCGTTCTTCATCTATCCGATCTTCGTCATGAAGGTGCTCTGCTTCGCGCTGTTCGCCTGTGCCTTCAATCTGCTACTCGGCTATGCCGGCCTGCTCTCCTTCGGCCATGCCACCTTCTTCGGCGGCGCGGCCTATTTCACCGCCCACGCCGTGAAGGAATGGGGTCTCCCGCCCGAACTCGGCATCCTGATCGGCGTCGCAGGTGCCTCGCTCCTCGGTCTCATCATGGGCTTCGTCGCCATCCGCCGGCAGGGTATCTATTTCGCCATGATCACGCTGGCGCTCTCCTACATGTTCTATTTCTTCTGCCTGCAGGCGGCATTTACCCATGGCGAGGATGGCATTCAGTCGGTGCCGCGCGGCTATCTCTTCGGCGTCCTCGATCTCAACAACTCCTTCAACATGTATTATTTCGTCCTTGCCGTCTTCCTGATTGGCGTGCTGATCATCTGGCGCTTCATCAATTCACCCTTCGGTATGATCCTGAAATCGATCCGCGAGAACGAGCAGCGGGCGATCTCGCTTGGCTATTCCGTCGCTCACTACAAGCTCGGCGCATTCGTCATGTCGGCGGCGCTGGCGGGGCTTGCCGGTGCGGTCAAGGCACTGGTCTTCCAGTTCGCGACGCTCACCGATGTCGCCTGGCAGATGTCCGGCGAAGTCATTCTCATGACGCTCCTTGGCGGCATCGGCACGCTGATCGGCCCGATTTTCGGTGCGGGATTCGTGGCGACGCTGGAAAACTATCTCGCCACCTCGGAATTCCCGGTCACCATCATCACCGGCATCGTCTTCATGGTCTGCGTCCTGCTCTTCCGCCGCGGTGTGGTGGGCGAGTTCTATGCCTCAAGGCTGGGACGGAAGCTGGGATTTGAATATCGCCGCTGACTGCTTGATTTCCTTCTCCCGTTTTGACGGGGAGAAGGTGCCCGGAGGGGGGATGAGGGGCTATTCCGAGGGTAGTTTGAAAACCGAGTTCTGCCGAACCTTCCGGCCCCTCACCCTAACCCTCTCTCCGCTGGCAGGGAGAGGGGATCACTGAGTTTGAACATGGATCGCTTCGATTATATCATTATCGGTGCCGGCAGTGCCGGATGCGTGCTGGCCAACCGGCTTTCGGCCGACCGCAACAATAGGGTGCTGCTTCTGGAAGCCGGCGGCAACGACAATTACCACTGGATCCATATCCCGGTCGGCTATCTCTATTGCATCAACAACCCGCGCACGGACTGGTGCTTCACCACATCGCCGGAAGCAGGGCTAAACGGCCGGTCGCTGAACTATCCGCGCGGCAAGGTGCTCGGCGGCTGCTCCTCGATCAACGGCATGATCTATATGCGCGGCCAGGCCCGCGATTACGATCTCTGGCGCCAGCTCGGCTGCGCCGGCTGGGGCTGGGACGATGTGCTGCCCTACTTCATCAAGTCCGAGGATCATTATCGCGGCAAGGACGAGATGCATGGCGCCGGCGGCGAATGGCGGGTCGAGAAGGCGCGCGTGCGCTGGGCAGTGCTCGATGCCTTCCAGGCCGCGGCCAAGGAGGCCGGCATCCCGGAGACAGCGGATTTCAATCGCGGCAACAACGAAGGTTCCGGCTATTTCGACGTCAACCAGCGCTCCGGCATCCGCTGGAACACGACGAAAGCCTTCCTGCGCCCGGCGATGAAGCGCGGCAATCTCACAGTCCATACCAAGGCGCAGGTCCGCCGGCTGATCGTCGAGGGGGATGCCGTCACCGGCGTCGAATTCCAGCACGACGGTGTGGCGAAGCGCGCTTATGCGAACAAGGAGACAGTACTCTCAGCCGGCTCCATCGGCTCACCGCATATTCTGGAACTTTCGGGCATCGGCCATGGCGAGGTGTTGAGCAAAGCGGGCATCGAGGTCGTGCGCGAGGTTCGGTCCGTCGGCGAGAACCTGCAGGATCATCTGCAGCTTCGCCTCGCCTACAAGGTGACCGGCGTGCCCACGCTGAACGAGAAGGCGACGAAACTGATCGGAAAGGCGGCGATTGGCCTCGAATATCTGGTGCGCCGTTCAGGCCCCATGGCGATGGCGCCGAGCCAGCTCGGCATCTTCACCCGCTCCGGACCGGACAAGGAAACACCGGACCTGCAATATCATGTGCAGCCGGTCTCGCTCGACAGGTTCGGTGATCCCGTTCATCCCTTTCCGGCGATCACCGCGAGTGTCTGCAATCTCCGTCCCGAAAGCCGCGGTTCCGTGCATGTGCGCAGCCCCGATTTCGCGATGCAGCCGGCCATCAGTCCGAACTATCTCTCTGCCGCACGCGACCGGGAAATTGCCGTGCGCTCCATTCGCCTGACGCGGCGCATCGTCGCCCAGCCCTCCTTTTCCCGGTTCCGGCCGGAGGAATTTAAGCCGGGGCCGGCCTATGAGACGGATGCCGATCTGGAGCGCGCCGCCGGCGATATCGGCACGACGATTTTCCATCCGGTCGGCACGTGCCGCATGGGCGGTGACGCGCAAAGCGTCGTCGATCCCCGCCTGCGACTGCGGGCGCTGACAGGGCTGCGCATCGCAGATGCTTCCGTCATGCCATCGATCACCTCGGGAAACACCAATTCGCCAACCATCATGATCGCCGAGAAGGCAGCCGAAATGATCCTTGCCGACAACAGATGAAGCCCTATTCATGGATGACAGCAGGGATAGGAGATTTGCATGGATAGCACGGACGAAGTCATCATTGAGCGGCGCGGATCGGCCGGCATTATCAAGCTTAACCGCCCGAAGGCGCTGAATAGCCTGACATTGTCGATGGTGCGGGTCATTGCGCCGGCCCTGGAGGGTTTCGCCGCAGATCCCGCGATCGCCAGCGTCATCGTCCTGGGCGAGGGGGGACGTGGCTTCTGCGCAGGCGGTGATATCCGCGTGCTGCATCGGAGCGGCAAGGAGGGCACTGATGAAGCGGAAACCTTCTGGCGCGAGGAGTTTCTGCTCAACCATGCCATCTCGCGCTATCCCAAACCCTATGTCGTGTTGATGGACGGCATCACCATGGGCGGCGGCGTCGGCCTCTCGGCCCACGGCAGCCATCGCGTCGTCACCGAACGCACGTGCCTTGCCATGCCCGAAACCGGCATCGGCTACTTCCCAGATGTCGGTGCCACTTGGCTGCTGCCGCGCGCGCCGGGCGAAGCCGGCACTTGGATGGGTCTGACCGGGCAGACCGTCGGTGCAGCCGATGTTATCCACGCCGGTTTTGCCGATCATTGTGTCGCGTCTTCCGCATTGCCAGCCCTCATCGATGCGATAGCCGCGCTGCCCGCTGCGGCCTCTACCGCAGACGTGCACGCTCTCATAAGGACGATGGCTGTAGATGCCGGCGAAAGCCGGCTTGCGGCAAACCGCGATGTGATCGATCGGACGTTTTCGGCAGACACCGTGGAGGAGATTCTGAAGGCTTTGGCCGGAGAACCGGGAGAGTTTGCCGCAGAAGCTGCAAGCGTGGTCGCCAGCCGCTCGCCGACCAGCCTGAAGCTGACCTTGCGGCTGCTCAGGGCAGGGCGAACGAGCGCCGATTTGGCCGAATGCCTCGATCGTGAACTCGGCGCCTGCAAGGGCATATTGTATAATCACGATTTCTACGAGGGCGTGCGCGCCGCCGTCATTGACAAGGACCGCAATCCGAAATGGTCTCCGGCGAGCCTTTCCGAAGTGACGGCGGATGCCATCGACCGTTTCTTCATACCGGCGCAGCCGCCGCTTTTCGCAAGATAACCGATCATGGGAGGAAAACATCATGACGCGGATCGCATTCATCGGCCTCGGCAATATGGGAGGCCCGATGGCCGCCAATCTCGTCAAGGCCGGCCACGCTGTCACAGGATTCGACCTCTCGCATGATGTGCTGAAGGCGGCCGAGGCGGCGGGCGTGAAAGCCGCCAGCGTGCTGACCGAGGCCTTGGCTGATGCCGAAGTGGTCGTGACCATGCTGCCGAAGGGCCAGCATGTCCTGACCGTCTGGACCGACGTGCTGCGCTCCGTGCCCAAGGGAACCTTACTGATCGACAGCTCGACCATCGACGTCGACAGCGCCCGTAAGGCGCATGCCATGGCAGGCGATGCCGGCTGCCTCTCGCTCGACGCGCCGGTGTCCGGCGGCACCGGAGGTGCCGCGGCCGGGACGCTGACCTTCATGGCCGGCGGCTCGGCGGAAAGCTTCGCCGCTGCCAAACCGCTGCTCGAGGTGATGGGCAAGAAGATCGTCCATTGCGGCGATCCCGGCGCCGGCCAGGCCGCGAAGATCTGCAACAACATGATCCTCGGTATCTCGATGATCGGCGTCTGCGAGGCCTTCGTGCTCGGCGAAAAGCTTGGCCTTTCGCACCAGGCTCTCTTTGACGTCGCATCGACCTCGTCAGGGCAGTGCTGGTCGATCAATACCTATTGCCCGGTGCCCGGCCCTGTGCCGACGTCGCCCGCCAACAACGAGTACAAGCCCGGTTTTGCCGCCGCCTTGATGCTGAAGGATCTGCGCCTGTCACAGGAAGCGGCGCTCTCCAGCGGCGCGTCGACGCCTCTGGGTGCTGAAGCCGCGCAGCTTTACGCGCTCTTCGAAAAGCTCGGCAACGGCGGCCGCGATTTTTCGGCGATCATCGAGATGTTTCGCGAGGCGAAGTGAGTGTAACGCGCAGCGATCGAGTGAATTGAGCTCGGATTGCCCCTCACCTCAACCCTCTCCCCGCTCGCGGGGAGAGGGGGAATTGTGCCCTAAGCAAGTTCCGTTCAAGAGGAGGCCTGCTGCCTTGTGAGGTCGTCCCCTCTCCCCGTTCACGGGGAGAGGGCTAGGGTGAGGGGCCACGCACGATGATGCGGCATCAAAGAACATGCCTGACCTGCCGGCCTCGATAACCCCAACTCACCGCCACATGCCCCGCATGCGCGCACCCACATCGACGCGCACCTCGCGCGCCCGAATGGCGGTAGCGCTTTCAGCCCGTGCCTGCGGCCAGCCACAGACCTCGAAAAATTGCAGCAATGTTGCCGGAATGAAGCGGGTGCGCGAGGCGAAGACATGCTTGTCGCCCTGCGCATGCTGGCCGTGCACGAAGAACCGCTGCGGAATGGCGAGATCGAGATTGTCCTTAGCCCGCGTCATCGCGACATAGAGCAGCCGTCGTTCCTCCTCGATTTCGGCGGATGATCCGACGGCGAGATCGGCGGGGATGCAGCCATCGACGGCGTTGAGGATGAAGACCTTCGTCCACTCCTGGCCCTTGGCGGAATGAATAGTGGAGAGGATCAGATAGTCCTCATCAAGTAGCGGCACACCCGCCTGGTCGCTGATGGCGTCGGGCGGATCGAGCGTCAACTCGGTGAGGAAGCGCTCACGCGAGCCGTAGCCCGCGGCAATCTGTTCGAGCTGGACGAGATCCGCCTGGCGGGTCGATGCATCCTCATGTACGCGTTCCAGATGTGGCTCGTACCATTGGCGAACGAGGCCGATTTCCGATGGCCAGCCGGCCTTCCCGCTTTTGACCTCCCGCATCGTCTCGACAAAGGCGGTCCAGTCGTCTCCCGTGCGCGGTGGCGGCGGGAGTTCTGTGAGTGCCGTGATAGGGCTTGCCTCTTCGCCAATCTGGTCGAGTACGCGCTGTGCCGTCGAAGGGCCGACGCCGGGCAGGAGCTGCATCAGGCGAAAGCCCGCTACGCGATCGCGCGGGTTCTGGGCGAAACGCAGCGCCGCCAGCATATCCTTGACATGGGCGCTGTCGAGGAATTTCAGCCCGCCGAATTTGACGAAAGGGATGTTGCGGCGGGTGAGCTCCACTTCCAGCGGGCCGCTATGGCTCGAGGTGCGGAAGAGCACTGCCTGCTGCTTCAGCCTTGCACCGCCCTCGCGATTTTCCAGCACCTGGTCGGCGATGTAGCGCGCCTGATCGGCCTCATCACGCACGGTCACCAGCCGCGGCCGCTCCATGCTCTGCCGCTCGGTGCGCAGGTTCTTGGTGAAGCGCTCCGAGGCGAGATCGATCACGGCGTTGGCGGCGGCCAGGATCGGCTGGGTCGAGCGGTAATTTCGGTCGAGCGTCACGATGTCGGCCGATGGCGTGAAAGCCTTGGGGAAATCGAGAATGTTGCGCACGGTTGCGGCACGGAAAGAATAGATCGATTGCGCATCGTCGCCGACGACGGTCAATCCCCGGCCATCGGGCTTGAGCGCAAGTAGAATGGAGGATTGCAGCCGGTTGGTGTCCTGATATTCGTCGACGAGCACATGGTCGAAGCGGCTGCCGATATCCTCGGCGATCAGAGGCTCCTGCAGCATATGCGCCCAATAGAGCAGCAGGTCGTCGTAATCGAGCACGTTCTGCACCTGCTTTGCCTCGACATAACAGGCGAAAAGATCGCGTAGCTGCTGTTCCCACATGGCGCACCATGGGAAGAAGTCGCGCAGCACGCCGTCGAGCGGCGCTTCCGCATTGACGGAGCGCGAATAGATGGCAAGACACGTCGCCTTGGTCGGGAAGCGGTTTTCTGTCTTGGAAAAACCGAGGTCATGACGCGCAAGATTCATCAGGTCGGCACTGTCTTCGCGGTCGTGGATCGTGAAGGCCGGGTCGATGCCGATCTGTTCTGCATAATCCCGTAGCAGGCGCGCGCCGATACCATGGAACGTACCTGTCCAGGCAAGTGCATCGGCGGTGATGCCGGCATTCGCTCCCAGTACCTCGCGGCAGATGCGCTCGACACGGCGGCCCATTTCGGCGGCGGCGCGGCGCGAAAAGGTCATCAGGAGGATGCGGCGCGGATCGGCACCCCTAACAATCAGATGCGCCACACGATGCGCAAGCGTATTCGTCTTGCCGGAGCCGGCTCCGGCGATGACGAGTAGAGGCCCGGCAATATGACCGTCACCTGCAGTCGTGCCATGTTCCACCGCCAGCCGTTGCTCCGGGTTCAGCTTTTCCAGATAGGCGGCGGTCATCAACTCTCCTGACTACCTCCGGCGGCCGGCGCGGAGCGCGATATGCGGCGAATCGCAAACGCGAAAGATATAGGAACGTTCTATGGATGTTCCGAATCGCTAAAGCCTGTCAAGATTAACAGGGCCTGCACGCGGATGTGACCTCTGGCGCAAGAATCTTATCGGGATTTGCATTCGTCTGGCTCGAAAAGGATCTTCTTCGTGCTTATGTATCATTTCGGCGCAGCATTTTGAGTTTTTGGGGCTTCGTAGTGCGTAGAATGAAGGTTTCGAAACATGAACGAAACGATTGCCACCGGGCTGCGTCTGCCTAGCGGCCTCGTGGCCTTGCCGGACGGCCGCCTCGCGGTCGTAGAAATGGATGCCAGTCGCCGCTGTCTCAAACTTTTCGACGCAAGCGGCGTACCGCAGGGACTTTGCCGCGTCGGCGGCTGGCCGATGGGAGTTGCGGCGGATGGTGACGGATGTTTCTGGGTAGCTAATGGCCCGGAGAATTCCCTTGTCAGATTGTCGGCGCAAGGCCGCGTCCTGCAGGTCATTGAAGGCAGCGCCGATGGTCCGTTTCTGCATCCGAATGCACTCGCTTTCGGACCTGACGGCCTGCTTTATATGATCGATTCCGGTATCCGCCTTGCCAATCTTCTCGAAGGTGGCCACATCCATCCCGATTTCTTCAAGGCGGCTTATAATGGCTGCGTCTATCAGATCGATCCGGCGGAGGGCCGGGTCATCCGGGTCCTGGCGGTCGGCTTGCTCTTTGCTAGCGGTATTGCCTTCGATGCCGACGGATTGCTCTACTATAGCGAAACGCTGACCGGAAAAATCTATCGGCAGGTCGTGGGCGGCAGGCAGGAAATGTTTGTCCAGTCGATGACATCCCCTGCCGTCAATGCGCTGCGCGGACCGGCGGGCCTCGCTTTTGATCGCAGCGGCATGCTGTATTGCGCCATGTACGGCCTGGGTGAAATTTCCATGGTGGACACCGAGGGAAAAATGGCCGGCCATATCCGCACCGACGGCACAAGGCCGGCCAATATCGCCTTCACCGTGGACGGCAAGCATCTGCTCGTCAGCGAGCAGGAAAACGGAGTTGTGGAAAAGATTACGGCGCCGCGTCCGGGCCTGCCCTTGCATATGCCGCCGATTTCGTAACGGGGCGATGGACATGCCCGGAAGCCGGGCATGTCCTCTTTTCATGTGTTACGCAGCAGGAATCTGCTTGTTGTCCTTACCGGACTTGCCGTCTGCCGACGCCGTGTCATTGGCGACCGGCTTGGCATGACGGCGACGCCAGTCGCCGAGGAACAGCAGGATCGGCGCGGCGATGAAGACCGATGAGGCGCCGGCGACGAGGATGCCGAACACCATGGGGATCGCGAAGCTGGAGACGGCGCTGCCGCCCCAGATCGCCATCGGCACCAGCGCCAGGAAGGCGGTGGCGTTGGTATAAAGGCTTCGCGCCAGGGTCTCGTTGATCGACTTGTCGATGATGTCGCGCAGCGGCATCGACTTGTAGAGCCGCATGTTTTCACGCATGCGGTCATAGACCACGACCTTGTCGTTCACCGAATATCCCACAAGCGTCAGGATCGCGGCGATGGCCGTCAGGTTGAAATCGAGGCCGGTGATCGCGAAGAAGCCGATCGCCTTGGTCACATCGAGCACCAGCGTGACGATGGCGCCGACAGCGAACGGCCATTCGAACCGCACCCAGATATAGACGAGCATCGCCAGGCTGGCGATTACGACTGACAGGATGCCGGCCCAGGCAAGCTCGCCCGAGACCTTCGGACCGATGACATCGGTGCCTTCGATGGTCGCGCTCGGGTCGATCTTGACGATTTCGGCCTTGAGCTTGGTCACAGCTGCCGTCTGCGCCTCTTCGCCGCCGTCCTGGCGCTGAGCGCGGACAAGGAGGCTATTGTTGTCGCCGAAGGACTGCAGTGCGATTTCGCCGAGGCCGAGCGTGTTCAAGCCCTCGCGGAACGTAGACAGATCGGCTGCGTCCTTGGTCTTGACCGACATCTGGATGCCGCCGCGGAAATCAACGCCGTAGTTGAGGCCCGGATGGATGAACAGAACCACCGAGGCGATCGACAGGATCGCCGAGACGGTGACGCCGAAGAAGCGGGCCTTCATGAACTGGATGTGCTTGTCATAGGGGCTGAAGGGGATCAGCGGTCTGATGTTGATCACCTTCAGCTTGCGGCGGCGGGTGATGGCGATCATCACGACGCGCACGAAGGCGACGGAGGTGAACATCGAGATAATGAGGCCGAGACCCATGGTCACGGCAAAGCCGCGAACCGGGCCGGAGCCGAAGTAGAACAGGATCGCGGCCGCGATCAGGGCTGTCATGTTGCCGTCGATGATCGTCGAATAGGCCTTCTTGAAGCCATTATCGATGGCGGCGAAGGCGCCACGGCCCTTGCGGGTTTCTTCGCGGATGCGCTCGTTGATGAGAACGTTGGCATCAACCGCAAGGCCGATGCCAAGGACGATACCGGCGATGCCGGGCAGCGTCAGCGTGGCGCCGACAAGCGTCAGGGCTGAGAAGGTCAGGACCGTGTGGATGAGCAGCGCGACATTGGCGAGAATGCCCCAGGCGCCATAGAGCACGAAGATGAAGGCGGCAACCAGGACGAAGCCGACGAGGCCGCTATAGATGCCCTTCTGGATCGCGTCGCTACCGAGATCGGCGCCGACGGTGCGTTCTTCGATGACGGTGAGCTTGGCGGGCAGAGCGCCGGCGCGCAGCAGGGCTGCAAGCGTGGTGGCGCTGTCTGCGGTGAAGTTGCCGGAGATCTGGCCTGAACCCCCGGTGATCGGCTCGCGGATATTCGGTGCGCTCAGCACCTTGTTGTCGAGAACGATTGCGAAGGGCTTGCCGACATTTTCGCGGGTGATTTCGGCAAAGCGGTTGGCGCCGGCGCTGTCGAAGCGGAAGGTGACGAGCGGCTCGTGCGTGTTCGGATCGAAGCTGACGCGGGCGTCCGTCAGACGGTCGCCGGACAGTTCGATGCGGTCGAGAACCGGATAGCTGGTGCCCCGCTCGTCCTTCATGATGGTGACGCCGGGAGGCGGATTGTTTGGATCGGCATTGTCGGCGAGCAAGTGGAAGGACATCTTCGCGGTCGAGCCGAGAAGCTCGCGCAGATGCGAGGGATCCTGCGCACCCGGAAGCTGGACGAGAACGCGGTTCGGTCCGACGCGCTGAATGGTCGGCTCGGCAACGCCCACCTGGTCGACGCGCTTGCGGATGACTTCAAGGCTCTGCTGGACGGCGGAATCGACGTTGGCCGAAATACCTGCCTGCGAGAAGGACATCGCGATCGTCGCGCCATTCGGCGTGATGTTGAGATCGGACTGACCGGCTGAGAGGCCGGATGTGATCGTATTGGCAAGCGTGCGCAGTTGCGTCACTGCATCGCTGCTCTGCGAGGGATCAGTGAGCGTCACGACGATCTGATCGCCGTTGCGGATGATCGAGCGGGTCTGGATGTTCTTGTCGCGCAGCACGCGCCGGGCGTCCTGCTGCAGCGATTGCAGCCGGCCGTTCGTTAGATCCTTCTCGTCGACTTCAAGAACGAGATAAGAACCGCCGCGAAGGTCGAGGCCGAGCGAAACCTGGCTATGAGGCAGCCAGGATGGGATCTTGCTGAGAACCGACTGCGGCAGCACGTTCGGCATTGCAATCAGAAAGCCGATGACGATGACCACTGTATAGAGTGCCACGAGCCATGGTGAGGTACGCATGGGTATTATCCTTGAAAATAGGCTTATGCCGACGGCCTGGCCGCAGGCGGACTTGAGGTCTTATCGGAAATGCGGCGCGTAGGCGCCAAACGCTTAGGTGAGCGTGCCTGGAGGCGCGCGCGCGAGATAGGCGCGAAACGCCAGGGATTCGAGCCGCGCGGCATCTTTCGGGCAGCTCGGCAGCCAGGAGGTCGCCGGATATCCGAGGGTGGGCAGGGCAGCAAGCGTTGCAGGTCCGAGGTCTTGCCATGCGGCCTTCGGCGTCACCAGCCGGTCGGCGACGACAATGCCGCGCACCGGATCGCGCAGGGAAAGGTAGAGGGGCTGACTGTCCTTGCCCGAGGAGAGGGCTTCGGCATCGGCGCGCGTGGCAAGATTGATGCCGCCGCCGAGCGCCAGTCCGATATAGGCGAAAAATGCGACGAACAGCGAGGCGATCACGCGCGCTCCGGCGCGATGCGTCCTCTCGTCTCTATCTTCGCTGTCGGCGGCGCCGAATTCGAGCGGGCTCAACGGTCCAAAATGCCTTCATTCCTTTGCCGGAGCGAACTCCGGCGGTTCGGTCATGATAACAGGACGCCTAGCGTCTTCCTAGTAGCGGCCTGTCATGATGCAGTTGCACGAGCCGGTCAACAGTCCCGGCTCGATTTCTTAATTTTCCGCCGCACCCGTTACTGACGGTTTGGGCGCCAGACAGGATGCCGGCACGCGATAGGCGTAGAGCGTCTTGCCCTTCATTTCGCCATAGGGCGGCGACCAGCTCTTCAGGGGCTCGGCCTGGCCTTCCGGGCACTCGATCGGATCGTTGTCGACGAACAATACCGGACCGGTCACACTGGCCGGCAGGGAAAAATCCTGCTCATAATAGTTGTGGGGGAAGCCGCCGAAAGGGCGGGCATAGATACGGAACGGCTTGCCCTTCAGCGTATAGTAGAGATCGGCAAGGATATCGCGATCCTGCGCGACGATTTCGGTCATCTTCGCCTGCGTGGCGATATCGGCGATTTCTTGACTGATGACGCTGCGGCCGACATAGCGCTTCATGACGAGATTGCCGTTCGGCAGCTTGATGTCATAGGCGAAGACCGTCAGTACCGGGATCACGACGGCGACGACGGCGCCTATGATCAACGAGGTGCTCAGCCCCTTTTTCGTCAGCCGATAGAGCAGCCAGACGGCAAGAATGGTACCGGCGGCATAGGCCGAGACGGCCCAGTTGGCATAAGCCTTGGCGAGAAGTGCCTGCAGCGTGATTAGCGCTACGACAGGCACCGATAGCCAGAACAGCAGCTTTTCGCGGTCGTCGCTCTGTCCCCGGATCAGGCGCCACGTTGCCCACAAGAGCGCAAAGAAGACGACCGGGCCAACTACGCCGAACTGCGCGCCGAAGAAGCTGAGCCCGTTGAGTATGTGCTTCGCCAGAGTGTTGCCGCCGCCGCTCTTGCTCCATTGGGCGATGTTTTCCGTGTGCTTTATGGTCGCAGCGTCATGGGTAAGGTTCCACCAGAGATTAGGGGAAACGACGATGGCGCCGACGATGGCGGCAATCACCATATCCCGCCAGGCGATCCGCGCCGAACGCATCGTCAGCATGGCAATGCCGACGCCCGGCAGAAGGAAGAGCACCGAATATTTCGTCAGGAAAGCGCAACCGAGGCTGGCGCCGAGGATGACGGCTTCCGGTACCGAGGAGCGCCTGGTCAGACCGATAAAGGCCCAGATGGCGATCGTCACGAACAGGATCTGGATCGTATCGGTCGATACCAGCACGGCGGAAAGCGAGGCAGCCGGCAGGGTGATGAAGATGACTCCGACCCATGGCGCAATCTCGCGTCCGGTCTCGTCGTCGATCAGCCGCCGCGTGGTGCACATCAGCATCAGGGCGGTGGCAAGATGGAAGAGCGGCGCCGATATGCGGATCCAGAAGGTCGAATCCGAGCCGGAGATCGTATTGAAGAAGCGGATGACCCAGGCAATCATCGGCGGCTTGGAATAATAGCCGAAATCCAGATTCTGACCCCAGAACCAATATTGCGCCTCATCGACGAAGAGATCCGTCTTGTTGAGAAGCAACATGAGCACGCGCCAGAGCGTCACTCCGAAGATGATCGCGAGGGCGAGCCCCAGCGAAAGTTTCTGGGCGTTTGTTCGGGAATGGGTCGTGTCGAGCATTAAAAGATGGGTCTCGGTGCCTGATCGTGGGGCTTAATACGGAACTATTGAGGCCAAAGCTAGCTCCCTGCCGTCCGTAAGAACAGCAGCGCTCGCCGTCTTGGCCACGAGGTGCCATATGTCCGATCTTGGATCCGAGACGTCCGTTACAGCTTTGTCTAGAGAATGCGGCTAGTGGCTTTGCCGCGCGCCTCTTCGAGACGATATAGAAGCATGAAGGCCGTAAGCGTCAGGCTGGCCATCAGCGAGGCTGTCAAACCAAGAACAATCATTGCTCTCTCCGTAACGACATCGAAACTGTCTATCCCTTGGGTAGTAAGGGATGAAGCTTGCTCGTGACTTACGATCGATGTTCTTTTCCGGCAACAAAGTAGTCGCTAATTTAGTAGGGATAACTACGAGCCGCGTCTCGTCCGTCATTAACCTTCGGGCAAGGAATTAACCATAAATATTGAACTTGAACGTCGGAATGGGAAAATTGTGACTCGTTCTCACCAGGCATGAAGCCGCCCCGTCGTACCGGGTCAGATCCGGTATCCATGTCATCAAACAGGTCCGCAACAGACTTTGATGAACGAGCGAGCTTCGGTGCCTCGATCAGTCGATCGACGGCTACGGCTGCCTTTTCTCGCCTCCTCATTGCGCCTGGCGCGGATCATCAGCGGTTTCGCCGGCGCTTCAATGCGCGGCAGTTCGGCAGGGGCGACTTTGGCGCAGGATACGCCTTCAGATCAGGCAGGCAGGGCGCAGGCTGGCAGCCTTCGCGATCGCTTGCGCTTTGCTGGTCTCGATGCCGGACAATGCGAAACGCTGCGCCGTCACCGGCCGATGCTCGAGGCGCATCTGAAAGCCGGCCTGCGCGATCTTTTCCTCCGTTTCCAGACCTATCCCGACGCTGCGCGCAATTTTTCGAGCGAAAGCCAGCTCGTACGGCTCCAGGATCTGCACTCCTCGCACTGGGATGTGCTGACGGATGCGCGCTTCGACAGCCTCTATGCCGAGCGCGTCAAGGTTCTGTCCGATAGCGAAAGCAAGATGGGGCTCGATCCGCGCTGGCATGTCGCGGGCCATGGCGTGGTGTTGGAGCATCTTCTCGCCGGCCTTCTCGAAGATATGGGCGGCCGCGCCATTCTGCCGGGAGCCAAGCGCCGCGCCCGCGAGCTCAGCGAACTCGTGACATCGGTCGTGCGCTTGGTGATGGTCGATGCCGAGATTGCCGTATCGTTGCGGTTCAACGAATTGCGGGTCGGTCACCAGCGGGCGCTGGCCGAACAGCGGGCTGCCGACCGCGCCGAGGCAGCGGCCTTGATTGCCGATCTCGCCAACGGCCTTACCGCTCGCGATCTGACGACCCGTATGCCGATGGATTGTCCCGAGGCCTATACCGAAGTGGCGGAAGCCTTGAACGCGGCGCTTACTGATATTCAGCAGCAGTTTTCGGCGCTGTCCGGTGGCGTGCGGGCGGCCGAAGCGACGAGCGACGCCATTTCCCGCGCCTCGAAATCCCTGGCGGAAAAATCGTCCGAACAGTCGCAAGGACTTGCGGCCTCTGCAAAGCAGCTAGCGGAACTGGCCGAACAGGTGCGCGGCAATGCAGCCAATACCCGCGCGGCCGAGCGCGTCACCGCATCGACCCGAGTGGCGGCCGAAGACAGCGGCAAGATCGTCGGGCAGGCGATATCGGCCATGGCCGATATCGAAACGTCAGCTGAAAAGATCGGCCAGATCATCGGCGTCATCGATGAGATCGCTTTCCAGACCAATCTTCTTGCGCTGAATGCCGGCATCGAGGCCGCCCGCGCCGGTGATAGCGGCCGCGGCTTTGCCGTCGTTGCGCAGGAAGTCCGAGCGCTTGCCCAGCGTTCCGCCGATGCCGCACGCGAGATCAAGGTTCTGGTGACGGGCACCAAGGCGCAGGTGGATGCCGGCGTGCAGATGGTCGGCCGCACCCAGGAAGCGATCGGCAGCATTGTCCGCCAGGTGACGGATATCAATGAAGCCATTTCCGGAATTGTCGCGGCGAGCGACGAACAAGTCGCCGGCCTCAAGGCACTGACATCAGATATCGGCGGCCATAGCGAGCGCGCGGCCGCTGCCGGCAGCGAGGCCAGCCGCTCCGAGGAAGGCGCCGATCACCTTCATTCCGTCGTCGTCGAACTCGGCCGGACCATCCGCGAATTCCGCATCGAGCGCGAGCGGCGGCATGCGGCCCCTGCCGTCCCGGTCAGGGCCGCGCAGCAACCGCAGCTCCCAGCCCGCGAGGAGCTCGGCATCACGCAGAACGAAGAGGATATGGCTGATTTCGGCTTCCCGCTTCGCAGGGCCGCAGCAGGAGGCGATCGCAATGCCTATTGATCTTTCAGTTTCATGCACATGCGGGCCGACGGGCCTGATTTCAGACAACGAGGAATGACGCGATGCCGAGCAGGAAAGGCGAAAAGACAATCAGTCTGGCCGCAGTGCTGGATCTCAACGAGGCCTCGAGCCTTCGCGGTACGCTGATGGGGTTGCGCGGCAGCAATGTCGCGATCGATGCGTCCGGTGTCGAAAGGATCGGGACTTTGTGCGTGCAGGTCATCATGGCTGCCGCCAAGACCTGGGATGAGGACAAACTCTCCTTCACCTTCTCCAAGGTGTCGGATGCATTTCAAAAAACGATGCAGGTGATCGGGGTGGATATCTCCCATCTGCTTGCCAAGGAGATCCGGCAATGAAGAAAAAAGTGCTGACGGTGGATGATTCTCGAACCATCCGAAACATGCTTCTCGTGACCCTCAACAATGCAGGCTTCGAGACCATTCAGGCCGAAGACGGTGTCGAGGGCCTGGAAATTCTGGAAGAAGCCAATCCTGACGTCATCGTCACCGATATCAATATGCCGCGTCTTGACGGCTTCGGCTTTATCGAGGGCGTTCGCCGCAACGACAGATACCGCGCCGTTCCGATCCTCGTGCTGACGACGGAAAGCGACGCGGAAAAGAAGAACCGTGCCCGCCAGGCCGGTGCGACCGGCTGGATCGTCAAGCCGTTCGATCCCGCCAAGCTCATCGATGCCATCGAGCGCGTAACCGCCTAGACAGGATCCATCCCTCATGGACATGAACGAAATCAAAGAGATTTTCTTCCAGGAGTGCGAAGAGCAGCTCGCCGAACTGGAATCCGGTCTCCTGAAAATGAATGATGGCGACCGTGACCCGGAAACCGTCAATGCCGTATTCCGCGCCGTTCATTCCATCAAGGGTGGGGCGGGTGCCTTCGGTCTGGATGATCTGGTCGCCTTCGCTCATGTCTTCGAGACGACGCTCGATTGCGTTCGATCCAACAAGCTGGAGCCGACCCAGGATGTCCTGAAGGTCATGCTCAAGGCCGCCGACGTTCTGGCGGATCTCACCAATGCCGCCCGTGATGGCGGCAGCGTCGATCCGGCGCGCAGCCGCGGCCTTGTCAAGGAACTGGAAGCGCTGGCAAATGGCGATGTTCCCGCGCCGTCGGCAGCGGTGGTTGCCGAAGTTGCTCCGAAGTCCGTCGCGGCCGCGCCGACCGACGAAAGTGGTTTCCAGCCGATCCCCTTCAGCTTCGACGATGATTTCGGCAGCGACGAGCTGGCCGTTGATGCCAGGCCGGAATATGAAGTCAGCTTCAAGCCGCGGTCCGATCTCTACGCCAAGGGCAACGACGCGACGCTGCTGCTGCGCGACCTCTCGCGGCTCGGCGAGATGAACATCTTCTGCGATATGGATGCATTGCCGGGCCTTCCCGACATCGATCCAGAAGGCGCCTATTTCAAATGGGCAATCTCGATCAAGACGGACAAGGGCGAAGATGCCATTCGTACCGTCTTTGAATTTGCCGAATGGGATTGCGATCTCGATGTCCAGCCGGCCGCAAGCGGCGGGTCTTCGACCAGCGAAGAGTTGCCGATGGTACCGGTGCCCTTCGATCTTTCGATCCTTGACAATGACGGCGCCGCCGCGGCTGCAGAGGCCGGAAAGGAAACACCGGCGCCCAGAAACGATGTCGCCGCCGCCGTTGCAGCTGCGGAAACCGCAAGCAATGTTACGCAGCTCGCCTCGGCCGCTGCACGCGTCGAGAAGAAAGAAGCCGCCCTTGCCGCAGCTGCCGCTTCCAATGCCGCCGCCGCGCAGAACAATGCCGCCGCAGCCGCCGGCCAGACCATCCGTGTCGATCTCGATCGTGTCGATCGCCTGATCAACCTCGTCGGCGAGCTTGTCATCAACCAGGCGATGCTCTCTCAGAGTGTCATCGAGAATGACAATAACGGCGCGTCCTCGATCAATATGGGTCTCGAGGAGCTGCAGCAGCTCACCCGCGAGATCCAGGACAGTGTCATGGCAATCCGCGCACAGCCGGTAAAGCCCGTCTTCCAGCGCATGTCGCGCATCGTCCGCGAAATCGCCGATATGACCGGCAAGTCGATCCGTCTGATCACCGAGGGCGAAAACACCGAGGTCGACAAGACGGTCATCGACAAGCTTGCCGAACCGCTGACGCACATGATCCGCAATGCCGTCGATCATGGCATCGAAACGCCGGAAAAGCGCTCTACGCTGGGCAAGAACCCGGAAGGTACCGTCCGGTTGACGGCAAAGCATCGTTCTGGCCGCATCCTGATCGAGCTTGCCGACGACGGCGCCGGTATCAACCGCGAGAGGGTGCGCCAGAAGGCCATCGACAACGACCTGATCGCGGCAGACGCCAATCTGTCGGATGAGGAAATCGACAACTTGATCTTCCTGCCGGGCTTCTCGACCGCTGACAAGATTTCGGACATTTCCGGCCGCGGCGTCGGCATGGACGTGGTCAAGCGCTCCATCCAGGCGCTCGGCGGCCGCATCAACATCACCTCCAGGCCGGGGCAGGGCTCGGTCTTCACCATGAGCCTGCCGCTGACGCTGGCCGTTCTCGACGGTATGGTGGTCACGGTTGCCGGCCAGACCCTGGTCGTGCCGCTGACGGCGATCGTCGAGACGCTGCAGCCCGAGGCTTCCGCGATCCACTCCTTCGGCGCCAACCACCGCCTGATCTCGATCCGCAACAGCTTCTGCCCGCTGGTTGACGTCGGCCGCATCCTGAACTTCCGCGCCACACAGGCCAATCCGGTCGACGGCGTCGCGCTGTTGGTGGAATCGGAAGGCGGTGGTCAGCGCGCTCTCATGGTCGATGCCATCCAGGGCCAGCGCCAGGTCGTCATCAAGAGCCTCGAAGCCAACTACACGCATGTCCCGGGCATTGCTGCAGCGACCATCCTCGGCGATGGCCGCGTGGCGCTGATCCTGGATGTCGATGCGGTGGTCGGCGCTTCGCGCGGCCAGGCGCTGAAGCCCGAAATGTCTTACGCGGCGGCGGGGTGACTTGATGTCTTATGCCGTCAAGAACCTGAACCAGGGCAATCGCGAGCTGATCGCCTTTCGCATCGGCGACCAGGAATTCTGCGTTAACATCATGTCGGTTCGGGAAATCCGCGGCTGGACGCCCGCAACGGCCATGCCGCATGCGCCGGGCTATGTGCTCGGGATCGTCAACCTGCGCGGCGCGGTGCTGCCGATCATCGATCTCTCCGCCCGGCTCGGGATGAAGCGGGCGGAACCGACAGTTCGGCATGTAATCATCGTGGCCCAGGTCAAGCGCAAGGCGGTCGGTCTTCTGGTCGATGCGGTTTCGGATATCCTGACCATTACCGACGACAGCATACAGCCGACGCCGGAGGTTTCCTCCGATCACGAGCGGCAGTTTGCCCGCGGCATCGTGGCGATCGATCGCCGCATGATCTGCCTGATCGAGCTGGAAGCCCTGTTCCCTGAAAGCGAAAGCGAGGCTGCATGAGCATGATGGGAGCAATGGATTTCAAGGCGTCTCCGGACGAGGTGCTTGCGAGCGGCGAATACCCGCTGACGCGCCGCGACCTCTCGGAAATCGCCGCAATGATCTATGCGGATGCCGGCATTTCTCTCAACGAGAGCAAGGCGTCGCTCGTCTATTCCAGGCTGTCGAAGCATATCCGCGCGCTGGGCCTCGCCGGCTTCCGCGACTACTGCCAGCTGGTGTCGTCGCCGGCGGGAAGTGCGGCGCGCCGCGAGATGCTGTCGCATCTGACGACGAACTTCACCCGCTTCTTCCGCGAAAACCATCATTTCGATCATTTGCGCGACGAGGTTCTGCCTGGTCTCCTGGCGCGCGCCAAGGCCGGCGGCCGGGTGCGCATCTGGTCTGCCGCCTGCTCCGACGGGCAGGAACCTTACTCGATCGCGCTGACGGTGCTTGCCTTGATGCCGAATGTCGCCGATTTCGATTTCAGGATCCTGGCGACGGATATCGATCCCAAGATCCTCGGGCTTGCCCGCGCCGGCGCCTACGATGAATCTTCGCTCGAAACGGTTTCTCCTGCCATGCGTAAGCAGTGGTTCCAGGAAGTCAATGTCCAGGGTCGCCGCAAATTCCAGATCGACGATCGCGTCAAGCGGCTCATCACCTTCAACGAACTGAACCTGCTCGGGCAGTGGCCCTTCAAGGGCCTGTTCGACGTCATCTTCTGCCGCAACGTCGTCATCTATTTCGACGAGCCGACCCAGACGAAAATCTGGACGCGCTTTGCCGGCCAGCTGCAGGATGCCGGCCATCTCTATATCGGCCACTCCGAGCGCGTAGCCGGGGAGGCCAAACACGTCTTCGACAATATCGGTATCACCACCTATCGCTATCTCGGCAAGACCGCAGCGAGGAAGCCATGAATTCTCCCGCTCGTGTTCTTGTCGTCGATGACTCCCCGACCATGCGGGGTCTCATCACCGCCGTCCTGCGTACCGATCCGGAGGTCGACGTCATCGGCCAGGCCGGCGACGCCTTGGAAGCGCGCGCCGCCATCAAGGCGCTCAATCCGGATGTCGTCACCCTCGATATCGAGATGCCGAACATGAACGGCCTCGAATTCCTGGAAAAGATCATGACGCTTAGGCCCATGCCGGTCATCATGGTCTCCACCATGACCCATCGCGGTGCCGACGCAACGCTTGCCGCCCTCGAAATCGGCGCATTCGACTGCGTCGGAAAGCCCTCGCCGGGCGAGCCACATCCTTTCGGCGATCTGGCGGATAAGGTGAAGGCCGCTGCCCGCTCGCAGCGTCAGTATGTGAAGCCCACCGCTCAGCGTGTGCCGCCGCCGGCCGTCGCGGACTTCCGCGTGGGGCGTAAGATCGTCGCCATCGGTTCTTCCACGGGCGGCGTCGAGGCCCTGATCAATGTACTGCAGAAATTCCCAGCTAACTGCCCGCCGACCGTCATCACGCAGCATATGCCGCCGACCTTTACGCGCAGCTTCGCCGAGCGGCTGAACCGCCTCTGTGCGCCGGTCGTCCAGGAGGCGACCGACGGTGCGCGGCTGGAAATCGGCAAGATCTATCTGGCGCCTGGCGGTGAGAGGCACCTTAGGGTCGCCAATGCGTCCGCGCCTCATTGTCGTCTGGTAGACGGCGGGCCGGTGAACGGCCATCGTCCTTCCGTCGACGTGCTCTTTGACTCGGTTGCCGAACTGGCCGGCCGCAATGCCGTCGGCGTGATCCTGACCGGGATGGGGCGCGACGGCGCCGCCGGTCTTCTTAAGATGCGCCACGCTGGGGCGCGCACCATCGGCCAGAATGAGAAGACCTGCGTGGTCTACGGCATGCCGAGGGTCGCCCACGAGCTTGGTGCAGTCGAACAGCAGTTTCCGCTGAACGCCATTGGCGAGGAAATTTTGAAAATCACAGCCGCCCGAAAGGAAGGGAGCGAATAATGTCTCTAGCGGAGAAAATCAAAGTTCTGATCGTTGACGATCAGGTCACCAGCCGTCTTCTGCTCAGCGATGCGCTGACGCAGCTCGGCTTCAAGCAGATCACGGCTGCCGGCGATGGCGAGCAGGGAATGAAGATCATGGAACAGCAGCCCCATCATCTGGTCATCTCCGACTTCAACATGCCGAAGATGGATGGGCTTGGCCTCCTGCAGGCCGTCCGCACGAATCCGACGACGAAGAAAGCGGCCTTCATCATCCTGACGGCGCAGGGCGACCGCGCGCTGGTGCAGAAGGCGGCGCAGCTCGGGGCCAACAACGTACTCGCCAAGCCCTTCACCATCGAAAAGATGAAAGCTGCCATTGAGGCCGTCTTCGGAGCTCTGAAATGATCGTCGAGGGTGCTGCCCGTCGCGTGCATATCATTCAGGGCGAGTACACGGTCATCAGTGATCCCGAAGTGGTGCTGACGACCATCCTCGGCTCCTGCGTGGCGGCCTGCCTGCGCGATCCCATCGCCGGCGTCGGCGGCATGAACCATTTCCTTCTCCCTGGAATGGCGAACTCGCCGGTGAGCGGTGGCGATGCGACGCGTTACGGTGTGCACCTGATGGAACTTCTGATCAACGGTCTGCTGAAGAAGGGCGCAAGGCGCGACCGGCTGGAGGCGAAAGTCTTCGGTGGCGCCAAGACGATCGCGACCTTCTCCAATGTCGGCGAGCAGAACGCGATCTTTGCCATGCAGTTTCTGAAAGACGAGGGTATCCCGGTCGTCAGTTCCAGCACGGGCGGCGAGCACGGGCGCAAGATCGAATATTGGCCGATTTCCGGAAGAGCCAGGCAATATCCGCTGACCGGCGCCGAGACACAGAAGACCGTAGCGCTGGAGCAGCGTCCGGTCGTGGCTCCCAAGCCAGTCGACAACACGATCGAATTTTTCTGATCAGCGAGGCAAGTGCATGACCCCCTTTCAGCACGTTGAGATGGCTGCCATCGAGGAGACGCTTCCGGCTATCCTTCTGCGCATCGTTTCCGAATTGCATGACATCGCCTATCTGATCGAACGCGTCGAACCTCAGCTGCTTGACATCAGCGATGCCAATATACTGGCCTCGCCGGAGGCCATGAAGGTCGTCCAGGGCATCGATCTTGCGGTGCAGAAGACGCGCGGCATCGCCGAATTCATCGATACCATTGCCGGAGCGATGCCCGAGGCCTGGACGGTGGATTTGGCAACAGCGCTGAGCCTCGTCAAGCTCACAGAAATGCAAAGGGCGCTTGGCGGCAGCAGTTTTCACGCACATTCCCCGTCCATGGCCCAGCCCCTGGTCCAACCCATGGCAAAGGCTGCGGGCGATTTCGACTTCTTCTAGCTGCCGCCGACGATAGATACTGTTTTTCTTATATAATCTTCCGATTATTTCCGGCTTTTTCCTGGGCTCTTCTGGCCGGACGAAACGCTCGCACAAGTTTCGATTTCTATTTTCGCAGCAGGTTACAAAGCCATCAGGTCTTTGACGAATCGTGCGAGAACAGAATGAATCTGTTAAATCAATTAGTTCCCCTGTTTCGGAATCTGCAGAATCTCGGGAGAACGCGGCTGATGATCATGGGAGGCGTAGGCGCCGCCTCCGTGCTGCTGATCCTTTTGGCGGCCCTCTACGTCAATAAGCCCGCTCAGGAGACGCTGTATGTCGGCCTGGATGCGACGGATCTCAATCAGATCAGCATCGCGCTTGCTGAAGCCAAGATCAATTTCCAGGTCGGCACGGACGGTTCCAGCCTGACCGTTCCGGCAGGCATGACCGGCAAGGCCCGCGCGCTTCTCGCCGAGCGCGGCCTGCCGACGAGCGGCAAGGCCGGCTATGAGCTCTTCGACAATGTCGGTTCGCTCGGTCTGACTTCGTTCATGCAGGAAGTTACCCGCGTGCGTGCTCTCGAGGGTGAAATCAGCCGCACCATCACTTCTATCGCCGGTATCAGCGCTGCCCGCGTCCACATCGTCATGCAGGATGTCGGCAATTTCCGGAAGGCGGATCAGAAGCCGACGGCATCGGTCATGATCCGCGCGAGTGCGGAGGCTGCCCGCAAATCGGCTTCGGCTATCCGCCATCTTGTCGCCTCTGCCGTTCCCGGCCTGGAGGTCGACGACGTCACTATCCTCGATTCCACCGGCCAGCTCCTCGCATCGGGAGATGATCCTGGCAACGGAGCGCTCAGCCGCAATCTTGGCATCGTGCAGAACGTCCAGAGCGAAGTCGAATCCAACATCGATAAGGCCTTGGCGCCCTTCCTCGGCATGGACAATTTCCGTTCCAGTGTGACGGCGCAGTTGAACACTGACAGTCAGCAGGTGCAGGAAACCACCTTCGATCCCGACTCGAAGGTCGAGCGCTCCGTCCGCACAGTTAAGGAAGCGCAGAAGTCGCAGCAAAGCCAGCCGGACACCGCAGCCACCGTGGAGCAGAATATCCCGCAGGCGGCTCCGAAATCCGGTGGCAACTCGCCGACGTCGAACGACCAGTCCGACAAGCGCGAGGAGCAGACCAACTACGAAATCAACAGCAAGACGACGGCCACGACTCGCAACAGCTACAAGATCGAAAAGCTCTCCGTTGCCGTAGTGGTCAACAAGGGCCGCATCGCGCAAATGGTCGGCGAAGGTGCCGACCAGGCGAAGGTCGATGCCTATATCGCCGAGATGCAGAAGATCGTCGCAACGGCAGCGGGCGTCGATCCGGCCCGCGGCGACATCGTCACCGTCAATGCCATGAATTTCCTCGACAGTCAGCTGCTTGAAGATACGTCCTCCAGCTTCAGCATCACCGACATGCTGAGCCGCAACATGGCTGGCATCATCAACTCGCTTGCCTTTGTCGCTGTCGCTGTCCTGATCATCTGGATGGGCTTCCGTCCGCTGATCCGCTCGCTTGGTGGTGCAAATGGCGGAGTAGCGCTGCCGGAAGCGGCTGGCCTCGAGTTGCCGGACTTCGCACCGGCAGTGGGTGGCCCTGGCGCGGCTCTCATGGACGGCTTCGGCTCGGACTTCGGTTTCGACAGCACCGACGATCTGCTGACCATGGGCGACGATGCCGGCACCTTCAACCGCCGCGTCAAGGAAGGGCCGGAGCGCCGCCTGTCCCGCATGGTGGAAATCAGCGAAGAGCGCGCAGCAAAGATCCTCAGAAAATGGGCCGTCGACCAGGCAGCCTGATGAAAAGACCGGGAAATCTCCCGGTCTTTTTTTGTCTAGGCAGGTGGCATGGGAGCCTGTAGCGCCGTCGATTTGAACCTGTGATTAATTAGTCGCTATAAGCCGAATTGACGTGTTCGTAAGATGGAATTCAAAGGACATACAGTTGTTGGGTATGGAGAATCGACTTACAAATACTGTGCTTGTTGCGTAATACATGAATAAACGGAACGATTCGGCCCGCTTTTCGGCGTTTCGCATGTCTAAGTTCGTAGAGTTCAAAGCGGAAAGATTTAGTCCATGGTTCGCGGTTTGTGTTTGCGGCGATGTATGCCGACACGATTGCGGATGTCGAATTCAGAGGCGAGCTATGCTCACCTTCCCGAACCCGCCGGGATGTATCTGTGCCGCGGTCGAGAAAGACCAGGCTTCGATGTTTCATCGAGATACATCGCCGGTTCTCTGAGGTGAAGGGATTGGGTTCTGACGAAACAATGCTCTCGTTGACGGCCGATCGTCCAACAGCGGCAGGAAATGCAAGTATGGACATGCAGATATCGCAGGTAAGCAAAGGCGATAGGGATGCGCGATCGAGCGTGCCCGCCAGAGCCATCTCGCGCGAGCAACTCGTTCTGCAGCTGAGTGCCGTTTCCGGCCCTGCCTATCTGCAAGCCGGCCTTCATGGCTTGGCGAGCTACGCCGGTGCTTCTCATTATCTTCTGGTCCGATCCGATCTCATCCAGGAAAGCGGCCTCGACTTCGTGATTGCCTCCGATTGGCCCTTCGATCTCGTCCGGCGTCTGGCGACGGAACTGACGAGCGGTTATGGCCGTATCGGCGAGCTGGAAAAATGCATGGCGCTGTTTCAGCCGAACCAGGCGGTTCTGCCAGACGATGTCTTGCTGCCTGACGGTATAGGCCGTCAGTATCATGCCTTGACGTTCAATGTTGGCCGAACACGCTTCTCGTTGCTGCTGCTGGCGAACGAAGCGGCGGTACTGTCGCCCGAGCGGCTGAGGGACGTCGGCCTCCTGGCCGGCTATCTCGCCAGCTCGACGCGTTGCTTCGCGGGTAAGCTGGAGCGCGATTTCGAGCTGACCGAGCGCGAACTGGAATGCCTGTTCTGGATCGCCGAAGGCAAGACAAGCGACGAGATCGCCATGATTCTCGGGATCTCGCGCAATACCATCAATAACTACATCACCAGTGTGATGCGCAAGACCGCGACCAAGACCCGCTCGGAAGCGATCGCCTTCGCCGTGCGCAACAATCTCGTTTAAGGGCCGACCGGATGCGCTATCAGCCAGACAGGACAATGGGTATGCCGACCGAATCACGGCTTACCCGTTCCGGGCGGATTTCCGGCCGGTCCGATCTGTTCCCGAAGCTCGTGTCGATGCAGAAGCTGATTGATGCACAGCATTTTGCCGTTTATCGGCTGCACGGCTCAGGCCTCCCGCATAAGCAGCGCCTGGTATGCGAGCTCGATAATTGGGGCTCGGCCAACTCGGTCGTCGGCAAATCCTTCATTGAGGCCTATGGCGAAGCGCTGATCGAGCATGTCGACAAATCGCTGCTGCCGCTGATGTGGAATGGGCGCGATAGCGACAGCACGGCCGAGACGCCGGATTTTGCCGCCTTCACGCAGCGCCTGAAGCCGCATCTCCTGCCCTTTGCCGGCGTTGCCTTTCCCGTGCGGCTCGGTGCCGTCGGCAATGGCTACACCGTCTTCACGGCCAAGTTCATGGACCTTTCGAGCGATATGATCGTCGAGCTGCACGGTCGCAGCTGCCAGCTCATGATGGAGCTCCTGTCACTGGATGAACGCCGGTCGCAGGCTGCCGAAGCGCTGAGCGAGCGCGAAATTGCCTGTCTGCAGCTTGCCGGCGATGGACGCATCAGCGAGGAGATTGCCGAGAAACTGGGATTGTCGGTACATACGGTCAATGCCTATCTCGGATCGGCGACGATCAAGCTCGATAGCGTCAATCGCATCCAGGCAATCGCAAAGGCGATCCGCTTCGGCTACATAAGCTGACGCTGCACCGAAACGGATCATCCTCGCAAGTCTTGCAACGCTGGATTTTTCAGACTGCGTGTGCCGCTTCGCCGCGGACGAGATAACGTGCGTCTCTCAGGCTGCGTGCAAGCAGCGCCGTATTTTCGTCCGGGTCGGACGAGGCCTTGTCGAAGGCGATGTGGCTGATTTCAATGCCCGCATGATGTTCCGTCAGTGCGAGCTTGGCATAGATGGTGATGCCCCGCGGCTTGATCTCCAGATCGAGCGTCACTTCCGCCGGCCCGCCCCACTCAAGCTTGTAGTCGCCGCCGAGCCCGAAGCTGACCGTCCCGGGAAGAAAATAAAGCTCAGCCGCCGAGGCCACGAGATCACCGAGATTGCCATATCGTTCGAAGCGCAGCAGCGAGATCAGATCGGCGGCATCGAGAAGGCGCAGTTCGCTTGCGACCGGGCTAATGGCTTCGGCTAATATTTGTTCGCGTTGGGCAGAGTAGGGGCATTTTTTCATTTGGTTTATCGTACCCGTTTTTTCGTCTGCGCCGCATAGACCCGATGGATGAGCTCTGCGACAGCTTTGTAAAATGCTGATGGTATGACGCTATCAACCGAGACTTGCGCAAACATGGAGCGTGCGAGCGGCGGATCTTCGAAAACGGGAATATTGTTAGCCTCAGCTATCTCCCTGATTTTCAAGGCAATAAGATCCTGGCCCTTGGCAACGACGACGGGCGCGTCGTTTTCCTCGCGCACATAGCGCAGTGCGACGGCAAAGTGGGTCGGGTTGGCGATGACGAGCGTGGCGCGCGGCACCTGTTTCATCATACGGCGGCGAGCTCGATCGCGCGCGATCGAGCGCTGGCGCGACTTGACGATCGGGTCACCCTGTGACTGCTTGTGTTCGTCCTTGATCTCCTGCTTAGTCATCTTCAATTGGTCGAACCAGTGGTGGCGGCTCCACAGCAGGTCGGCGATGCCAACGACGATGGTCGCCAGCAGCACGATGATCAGGATGCGCTGAACGATCGTCGATAGCCGCACGAAGATGGTCTGCGGGTCGGACACCATCGAATCGATCGCGTGGAAATACTGGCTGCGCAGCACAAAAAACATGACGATGCTGACAAGCACGATTTTTGCGAGGGATTTGCCGAATTCCACCAGGCCGGTGGCGCTGAAGATGCGCGTGAACCCTTTCGCCGGCGATATGCGCGAAAACTGCGGCCTGATTCGCTCGAGAACGGGGGTCGGCAGGTTCTGGAAGATCGACGCGCCGATCCCGAAGACGAAGAAGAGCACCACGGCCGGAAGCACCATGTTGCCGACTTCCCAGCCTATGCGCGTAAACAGCGATATGGCGTCCGGGCCTGCTTCCAGCTGCCATTGATCCGGCTTTTCGAAGAGGTCGCGTAGAACCTCGCCCATGCGGCCCATGCGCTCTGGCAGAAAGAAGGTGACGTAGATGACCGTCGCGAGCATGGAAGCAAAGAGCGTCGCTTCCCTGGAGTGAGGGACATTGCCCTTCTCGATCGTATCGCGGAGTTTTTTCTCCGTCGGTTTTTCTGTTTTACTGTCCTTGTCTTCGTCAGCCAAAGCAGCCGCCCTTTGCGAAACGGAAAGAGGCCGCGCATGATACGCGGCCCTCAGATCATCAGTTTACGATGTTTTGGCTGAGTCGCGCCGCGCTTATGCGGCTTCTTCCACAGGCGTATTTTCCTTGGCCTTGAGCTCGATCTGGCCGGAGTTGGCCAGACGAATGGCTTCTTGGGCGATGGCACGCCGGGCAATTGCGATTTCGCGCGGATTGATGCCGGCATTGCCCATCTGCAGGTCGGATTCGATCATGCGGCGCTGACGCGGGCTGATCGAGGACAGCACGATCTCCCGGATCTCGTTGCCGGATCCCCGCAGCGCCATCGTCAGGATGTCGGCGGCGATGTCGTTGAGCAGCAGGACGCGGCTCGGCTGCGGCATGCGCGTGAGATCGTCGAAGAGGAAGATCTTCGGGCGAACCTTCTCGACCGATTCCTTGTTGATCGATTCCAGCGAGCTCAGCAGGGTATCGACGACCGGCTTGTCGAGTTCGTTCATCAGGTCGGCGACCTTCGTGGAACCGGAGGCGTTGCGCTCTGTGTCGATCTCCGCCATCAGCCCGACCACGCGGTTTTCGATGATCTGGGCAGCCTTCGGGCTGACATCCTTGATGTTGACCGTGCGGTTCATGATGTCGGCGCGCTGTGCCTCGGGAAGCTGCAGCAGGATCTTGGCACCGAAGGCCGAAGGCATCATGGAGAGCACATAGGCAATCGTCTGAGGATGCTCGCGCAGGAAGAACTTGGCAACGAAGACCGGATCAGCCTCGCCCAGGCGATCCCAGATGGAGGTCTCGTAAGCCTGGAAGGCGGTACGGCGGCCGAGCAGACTGTCGACCTCGTCGGGCGTCAGGCCCTCTTCGAGGATGCTCTCGATGGCCTTGGCGTTGTCCATGAGGCCGGCGCCCTCGGTGAAGAGGTCCTCGAATTCCGCCACGAGCTGCGCCAGCTCGTCCGGTGGAATAACTCGCAGTGATTGCGCCGAGGCGATGATCATCTGCAGCTCGTTCTGCGTGAAATATTTCAGCAGCCGTCCAGCCACTTGCTTGCCCATGGCGAGAAGGACGGCGGCTGCCTTTTCAGTCTGAGATAACGGTTTCTCGGCGATCGCGCCGCTGAAATCGTCAAAGTCCATCATGGTCTTCGTCTCCGTCCCGCAAGGGGGAGTGGGCTCGTCATGAGCAGGGTTCAGCTTTTCTTCGCGTTATAAATTTCAGTGAGCTTGATGCCGAATCTGGTGTCGTCATGTTCCAGAACGGTAATCTCGCCCCGGCCGATTTTGCGGCCGTTCACGGTAATCTCGACCGGCTCGCCGATCTTCTTGTCGAGCGCGATGATTGCGCCTTCAGTCAGGTTCATCAGGCCGGATACCGGCATGCGGCTGCTGCCGAGCATGATCTGGACGTCGATCGGGATGTCCATGATCAGGTCCATATTGGCGGTCAGCGCGGTGCCGGGAGCAACCGGTGCGGCCGCCGCCGAAGCGACGCCGAATTCGCCGTCATCGAAGGCCGGAGTGGAATTGTCGTCGCCGAAATCGCCGAAGGTGGAAAGGTCCGTGCCCGTTTCGGCGCCGAATGCGTCGGCCTCGAAGTCGGGCAGGCTGCCGTCATTGTCTTTCTTCAGGACGCCCCGCAGACCATCGATGGCCTCGTCCAAGGCGGCATCGCTGTTCGAAATGTCGAGCGATTCCTCGCTGCTTTGCTGTGTCGTCTTCGTAGCCATGAAATCACTATTCCAGTTGAAACTTGCCTCAAGCTGCCGTGAGTGGGCTCACACGCCAGCAGATCAATTCATCAAGTGTCGAAGAAGCTCGTCGTCGGAGTTGACGTTGTCCTTGACGCGCACGGTATAATTTTCGCCAGAGCGGCCGAATTCGCAAATGTAGAGGTCTTTGCTGTTGGCGCTGACCTCGACCCGGACGTCGCCGCTATGATCCATGAAGGGAATGACATCGCCGACCGCGAGCTTGGAAATGGTATCGAGCGTCAGCGATTCGAGCCGAACTCGCGCTTCGAGCGTTACCTGCGAGCGGCGCACCTGCTCGCCGAGCTGCTCCGACCATGTCTGGGAAGCGGCCGTCGGGTTCTTGGCGCGAGGCGTGCTGACGACGGTGCGCAGCAGGTCGCGTTGCGGTGCGATGATAACGATCTGCGAAATCGACTTGCCGAGCGAGATCGTCATTGTGATCGCAGCGGCAAAATCGTTACCGTTGTCACCGATGGCCGCCGGGCGGTCTTCGACATTATAAGGCTGGTCAAGATAGGGCTCGAAACCGCCGGCTGCGTTCACCGCCGAGCGAAGCACTTTGGCGATCTTTTCGAATACCATGACGGAAAGATCGAGTTCGATCACTGAAAGTGGCCGCGCGACCGGCGCTTCCATATCTTCAGCGCGTGCGCCCAGCATATGCTCCATCAGCGTCATGATAAAGCCGGCGCCGCAGCCGAGGATGAAGTTAGGGGCCCAGTTGCGCAGCGAACCGTTGACCAGCGCATGATGGCCACCGAGCCCGGCAATCAGCTCGTTCATCGAGCCGGACTGACAGTCGGCATAGGCGATGTTGATGTCCAGGCCCGTCTCGCTCTTGATGATGTCGGGCAGGAATTCGGCGTAGACCTGGGCGAAGGCGGTGCCGAGTTTCGCAAGCGTCGCCTGATCGCCGAGATTGCCTGTAAGCTTGGCAAAAAGGGTGCGGTCCATCGTCTGTGCTCTGTGCGCGGATTGCTGGCTCATATTCGTCAGGCTGCCTTGCTCTCACCGCCGGGGTTCATCATTTCCTGCTCGACGGCATCGATCGATGGACGTTCGTAGGAAGAGATGGTCTTGCGGCCGTATTCGAGGGCGACCTGCGGCACCGATCCGTTCATGTAGGCAAGCAGCGTCTGCTTCACGATGACGTAGAGGCGATGCTGCTTGTTGCGCACGACCTTGATCTGGGAAACCAGCGGTGCGCAGACGGAATAGGACAGGATAATGCCGAGGAAGGTGCCGACCAGCGCCGAACCGATGAGATGGCCGAGCACCTCGGGTGATTCGTTGATGTGGCTCATGGCCTTGATGACGCCGAGAACGGCAGCGACGATACCGATCGCCGGGAAGGAATCGCCCATGATCGTGATCGAATGATAGGGCTTCATCTTGTCGTGCTGCATCGTTTCGAGCTCTTCGTCCATCAGTGCCTCGATCTCGTGCGAGCGGGCATTGCCGATGATGATGAGCCGGACGTAGTCGCAGATGAAAGCCGTCAGATCCTTGTTCTTCAATACCGTCGGAGCGGCCTTGAAGATCGCCGATTCATCGGGGTTGTCGATATGGGCTTCGATCTCGTTGCGTGACTTGGTGCGCAGGTCGCGCATCAGGGCATAGAGTACGCCGAGCGTGTCGAGATAGTCACGCTCCTTGGGAACCGCGTGGCGGAAGGCCTCTCCGAGCGCTTTGCCGGAATCCTTCACCACCTTCATCGGATTGGCCATGATGAAGCCGCCGAGACCGGCGCCTGCGATAATGACGAATTCGAAAGGCTGGAACAGCGCGCCTACATCTCCGCCCATAGCCATGAAGCTGCCTATGATGCAGCCGCAGGTCACTACAAATCCGATAATAATATTCATCGTCGGTCCACACCTGAACGTTGCTTCATATGATGAACTAGGGGACCTGCCTTGCGTGAGGCTGTTCGATGGGTCTCCGAACATCCTTTTTGCCTTGTCAGCTTCGCACAAGCCAAGCCCTGCAGGATTGCGGGTAAGGGCATCCATGCCCCGCTAACGAAATGTAGGAGCGCCTGCGGCGTTTCCTTTCCCGTTATTCTCCAATGTCCGGAGGGCGTTGAAAATGCAGTCTGGTATTTATGTTGCGCTGTCATCCCAGATGGCGCTCGAGCGGCGTCTGACGACGATCGCCGACAATCTGGCGAACGTGAACACGACGGGCTTCCGTGGCACCGAGGTCAAGTTCGATCAGGTCCTCAGCAATACGGAAAACAAGCTCAACGCCAAGGTCGCCTTCGTCTCTCAGGGCAACGATTATCTCTCCACCGACAATGGCGAACTTCAAAACACCGGCAATCTCTTCGATTTTGCCGTCAAGGGGGATGCCTATTTCGGCATGAATACGCCGGCCGGCCTGGTGCTGACGCGCGACGGCCGCTTCACCATGACCGAAAGCGGCGCGCTGGTTTCCACACGTGGCTTCCCGGTCCTCGATCCGGGCGGTGCGCCGATCCAGCTCGACCCCGCGGGCGGTCCGCCGAGCGTCGCGTCGAACGGCACGATCACGCAGAATGGCCGGAGCATGGGCCAGATCGGCCTCTATAGCGCCGATGTCAGCAAGGGCTTTCTGCGCTACGAAAACAGCGGCGTCCTGCCGACCGATACGCCGCAGCCGGTGATCGATCGCTCAAGTATCGGGATTGCACAGGGCTACCTCGAAAACTCCAACGTCAACGGCATGCGGGAAATGACCAATCTTATCGAGGTCAGCCGTGCCTTCGACAATATCAGCACGCTCACCAGTAGCAGCGAAGGCACACTCACCGACGCCATCAAAACCCTCGGCGGCAGCCAGTAAAGAGGGCTTGTCATGGTCGAGGATCGGTTGCCGGAGGGCGCGCTGTCGCCGAAGCTTTCGCATATGGCCGTCCTGGCGGGCCAATATGCGCTGGCGGAGAATGCCGTGGCCCATGGCGGTCATGTGCGCACCATCGCCGCTGGACACTATACGGTTGCCGGTCTTTCCAGGCAGGTGCGCCTCGGCGATTTCGTCGCGCATCGGTCGTCGACCGGTGTCCATCTCGGCGAAGTCGTCCGTGTCGAACCGGAACTCGCCTATGTCTGTCCAATCGAGCCGGGCGAGCCGATCGGCATCCAGGACACCATCATCCGCAAGGGTGCTTTCCGTATCGCGCCCGATGACAGCTGGTGCGGCCGCACGATCAACTCGCTCGGCGAGCCGATCGATGGCCTTGGTCCCCTGACATCGGGTCTGGAAGCGCGCTCGATCGCAAATACGGCGCCGCCGTCGATGATGCGCAAGCGCGTCGAAACCGGCTTCAAAACCGGCGTTCGCGCCATCGATATCTTTTCGCCGCTCTGTCTTGGCCAGCGCCTCGGCATCTTCGCCGGCTCCGGCGTCGGCAAATCGACGCTGCTGTCGATGCTGGCAAGGGCCGATGCTTTCGACAAGGTGGTGATCGCGCTCGTCGGCGAACGCGGCCGCGAAGTGCGCGAATTCATCGAGGATACGCTGGGTTCCCACATGCAGAAGTCGGTCGCCGTCGTTGCGACCAGCGACGAGAGCCCGATGCTGCGCAAGATGGCGCCGCTTTCGGCCATCACCATCGCCGAGCATTTCCGCGACAGGGGCGATAACGTTCTCCTGATCGTCGATAGTGTCACCCGTTTTGCTCATGCCATCCGCGAAGTGGCGACTGCCTCCGGCGAGCCGCCGATCGCACGCGGATATCCGGCGTCCGTCTTTACCGAGTTGCCACGCCTTCTCGAGCGGGCAGGCCCGGGACCGGAGGGAACCGGCACCATCACCGCCATCATCTCTATCCTGGTCGATGGCGACAATCATAACGACCCGATCGCCGATTCCACCCGTGGCATTCTCGACGGTCACATCGTGCTGCAGCGTAGCCTCGCCGAAGAGGGACGCTATCCGCCGATCGACCCGCTGGCATCCGTGTCGCGTCTGGCGCGCAAGGCCTGGACTTCGGATCAGGAAAAGCTGGTTTCGCGCCTGAAGGCGTTGGTGCATCGCTACGAGGAAACGCGCGATCTGCGTCTGATCGGCGGTTATCGCCAGGGCGCCGACGCCGATCTCGATATCGCGGTGCGCCAGGTCCCGATTATCTACGACATACTGAAGCAGACGCCGGGCGAAGAGCCGTCGGCGGATGCTTTTACCGATCTCGCGACGGCGCTCAGGAATGCTTCGGGCGGCGTCCCCGCCAGGGCCAAGTGATGGCCGTCCGTCGCACGATCTCGTTTTTTCCTGTCCGCAAGCCTGTCGAAGATTGCTGAACGTCATGCTGAGAAAGAGGCCGCAAGTGAGAGAATCCGAAGCAGACGAACCGGTCGCCCCGCCGAAATCGGCGAGAAGGCGAACTGTTGCGGACAAAGCTCTGGCCTTTACCGGGCTGGCGCTGGCCGGTGCCTCGGCCTTCTTTCCCTGGTATGTCTTTCTGAACCCGGAGAAGTTCGGCATCCAGGTGGCCGAAGGCGATCGCACCCGCGATCTGCCCAACTGGCCTGGCCGCACCGTTGTCAGCGTGTCGCCGCTTGCCATGGTCAACAAGAATCCCTCGCAACCGAAGGATCTCATCCCCGATCCGCTGACGACGGCAACGGTCAGCGATACCGGCCGTGAGGATGACAAGGGGCCGCCGGCCGATCAGCAGCCGTTCCCCGGCAAGTCTGCCTTCCAGCTGCTGCATGTCGCCAATGGCCGCGCTCTGATTGAGGACGGCACCGGCATGTATGTCGTCCGTGTCGGATCGCTTCTGCCCGACAGCAGCCGGCTGGCTTCGATCGAGCAACGGGAAGGAAAATGGGTCATCGTCACCTCGACGGGCGATGTCTACGGCAGCAATTGAGGCAAGCACGGAATCGCCTGGATTTCAGGCACTTCGAAGACTTTACAGGAACGCATTTCCCGCAAGTCCCACGCAAGATTATCCCGCTAGATTCACAGTGTAAGAACGGAGAGAAGCCCATGCAACCCATTCAGCTCTTTGACCTGGCCTCGCGGCAAGCGGAGTGGCTCCAGGTGCGTCAGCAGGTTGTTGCCGGCAATATCGCCAATGCCAATACCCCGAAGTTTCACGCCAAGGATGTCACGCCGTTCCAGGCGGTTCTGGACAACCAGAACGTCAACATGGTGCGGACCAGTCCTGCGCATCTTTCCGGCAACGAATTCAGCACGAGCGGCAACGTCAACGTCGAAGAGGCGCCGCTCAACCAGGAAATTGGTGTCCAGGAGTCGGGTAACACCGTCGGCCTGGAGGACGAGCTCGCCAAGGCCGGTGACATCAAGCGCCAGTACAGCTTGAACACCGCCCTCGTCGGCTCCTTTCATCGCATGATGTTGATGGCCGTAAAACAATAGATGAAGTGAAGATGTCATGGACCCCTTATCAGCCGCATTGAAAATTGCAGGCTCCGGCCTGGAGGCTCAATCGACTCGCCTGCGTATCGTCTCCGAAAATATCGCCAATGCCCGCTCGACGGGCGACACGCCGGGTGCCGATCCTTATCGGCGCAAGACCGTGACGTTCGGTGCCGAGATGGATCGTGCCAATGGCCTGACCACCGTCGGCGTCAAGAAACTCGGCGAGGACACCGGCAAGTTCGTCGAAGAATACGATCCCAGTAATCCTGCCGCCGACCAGAAGGGCTACGTCAAGATGCCCAACGTCAACGTTCTGGTCGAGATGGCCGACATGCGGGAGGCCAATCGTTCATACGAGGCCAATCTGCAGACGGTCAGACAGGCCCGTGATCTCATCTCCTCCACTATTGATTTGCTGAAGAACCAATGATTGACGCGATTAAGAATGTAGCCTCCCTCTCGGCGACACGCGGCCTTGGCAGCATCGCCACGGATATGACCTCCGCCGCTTCCGGCGCGCTGAACGCCTCGCCGGCCGTTGCCGCGGGCGTAGATGCCGGAATGAGCTTTGCGTCCGTCATGTCGAATGTCGCGAAAGATTCCATCAATTCGCTCAAGGACGCTGAAAAAGCCTCCTTTGCCGGTATCAAGGGCACGATGAGCACCCGCGAGGTGGTTGATAAGGTCATGCAGGCCGATCAGACCCTGCAGACCGCGATCGCACTGCGCGACAAGGTGGTCTCGGCGTTTCTCGATATTACGAAGATGCAGATCTAGTGCGGGGTTTTCCGCTCTAATTATTTGATTTGGCGTGAGTTGTTCGCAGGCCGCTTCGCGGTTTCGGAGATCCCGCCCTGGCTCGAAGGACGACAGCATGAGAGCGCTCGCAATTGCCGCGACGGGCATGGACGCCCAGCAGACCAATCTCGAAGTGATCGCGAACAACATCGCGAATATCAACACGACGGGTTACAAGCGCTCGCGCGCCGAGTTTTCCGACCTTCTTTATCAAACGGAACGCGCCAAGGGCATTGCCAACAGGCCGAACCAGGCGGTGGTGCCGGAAGGCGCCAATATCGGCCTCGGCGTGCAGACCGTGGCCGTACGCAACATCCAGGTCCAGGGCCAACTCTCGCAGACGCAAAACGATCTCGATATCGCTCTGGTCGGTCGCGGCTGGTTCCAGATCCAGATGCCCGACCGCACGATCGCCTACACCCGCGCCGGCTCTTTCAACAGAAGTGATACCGGCCAGATCGTCACGCCCGATGGCAACACATTGGCGCCGGGCATTACCGTTCCGAACAATGCCACCAGCCTCACCGTCAGCCAGTCCGGCCAGGTTTCTGCAATCATCGGCACGGCGACGACGCCGACGGTACTCGGCCAGTTGCAGATTGCCAATTTCGTCAACGAAGCCGGCCTGCAGCCGATGGGCAGCAACCTCTTCACGCAGACGCCGGCCTCCGGCGATCCGGTTGTCTCAGATCCCAACCAGAACGGCTTCGGCTACATGAAGCAATTCTATCTCGAATCGTCGAACGTCGATCCGGTCAAGGAAATTACCGATCTGATCACCGCGCAGCGCGCCTATGAGATGAATTCGAAGGTCATCACCACGGCCGACGAAATGGCGCAGGTCGTCAGCAAGAACCTGAAGTAACGAGAGGGACGGGCCAAACATGAGGTTTCGCCGGATGAAAAGCTTGGCAATGGCATGGTTCGCCGCAGCGAGCCTCTCCGTCGTATTTGCGTCGCCTACACCCGCCGGTGCGCAGAGCGCCGATGGAGGACGTTTCGGAACTGCCGTAGTGCCGACCGAGACGATCTATCCGGGCGATATCATCACCAGCGGTCAGCTCGAAGAGGTTGATGTCACCAACCCCAATCTGAGCGGTGACTATGCCAAGCGGCTCCGCGAGGTGACCGGCTTGGTCTCGAAGCGCACGCTGCTTCCCGGCCGCACCATTTCCATTTCCGCCCTGCGCCAGCCATATGCGGTAACGCGCGGCTCCAATGTTCGTCTGGTGATGAGCATGGGCAGCATGACGATCACCGCGGCGGGCACGCCGCTGGATGACGGCGCCGTCGGCGACAATATCCGCGCCCGCAACATGGACTCCGGCATCATCGTCAACGGCACGGTCCTCCAAAACGGCACGATACGCGTGGTCGCGAAATGAAACGGCTTCGTCAATTACTCGCAGTCTTATTCGCATTGCCGAGCCTGATCGCCGCCGATCCGGCGCTCGCGATGCAATCGCGCATCAAGGATATCGCATCGCTGCAATCCGGCCGTGACAACCAGCTGATCGGCTACGGTCTGATCGTCGGTCTCCAGGGGACCGGCGACGGCCTGCGTTCCTCGCCTTTCACCGAGCAGTCCATGCGCGCGATGCTGCAGAACCTCGGCATCTCGACGCAAGGCGGCCAGTCCGCCGCCAAGAATACGGCAGCCGTCATGGTGACGGCGAACTTGCCGCCCTTTGCAAGCCCGGGCAGCCGCATCGACGTGACGGTCAGCTCGCTCGGCGATGCGACGTCGCTGCGCGGCGGCACGCTGATCATGACCTCGCTGAGCGGCGCCGATGGACAGATCTATGCCGTGGCGCAGGGCTCCGTCATCGTATCCGGCTTCCAGGCGCAGGGTGCCGCCGCCACGGTGACCGAGGGTGTTACCACGGCTGGCCGCGTGCCCGGCGGTGCCATCATCGAGCGTGAGCTGCCGTCTCGTTTCAAGGATTCCGTCAATCTGGTCCTGCAGCTGCGCAATCCGGATTTCTCGACATCGATCCGCATTTCCGACACGGTCAACACCTGGGCGACCTCGCGGTTTGGTGCGCCGATCGCAGAAGCCAAGGATTCGCAGGAAGTGACGATTGCCAAGCCGAAGATGGCCGATCTGGCGCGGTTGATGGCCGATATCGAAAATCTCAATGTTCAGACCGACACGCCAGCCAAGGTCGTCATCAATGAGCGCACGGGTACGATCGTCATTGGCGCCGACGTCCGCGTCTCGCCGGTCGCCGTCAGCTACGGGACGCTGACCGTGCAGGTCAGCGAGAACCCGCAGGTGATCCAGCCCGAACCCTTCTCCGATGGCCAGACGGCGATCCAGGACCAGACCGATATCACCGCCACCAAGAGCGGCGGCCGTGTGGCGGTGCTGGAAGGGCCTGACCTGAAGACGCTGGTCGCAGGCCTCAACAATATCGGCGTCAAGCCGGACGGTATCATCGCCATCCTGCAAGGCATCAAATCGGCCGGCGCCCTGCAAGCGGAGCTCGTGCTGCAATGATCCCGAACGCCATTGCCAGAAATATGCTGATCGGCTGCAGCCTCGCAACGGCAGCCCTGCTCTTGTCGCTCGGTGCGGCTCTGGCGCAGGAAGCGCCGAAGCCGGTCGCGGCCGATCCGGCTTCCAGCCAGGATGAGATCCGCCAGTTCTGCACCAATATCGCCGATCCGGCACGAGACCAACGCTATCTGCTGCAGAAGCAGGAACTGGAAAAACTCCAGGCGGACGTCGATCAGCGTATCGCCACCATGGACAAGCGCAAGGCCGAATACGAAGACTGGCTGAAAAAGCGCGATGACTTCCTCAAGACCGCGGATCTAGGCCTGGTCGATATCTACAAGAACATGAAACCGGATGCGGCCGCAGCCAGCCTCAATGATGTCAGAACCGTCGTGGCGGCTGCAATCATCATGAAGCTCTCCGCGCGCCAGTCGAGCCTCATTCTTGCAGAGATGGATGCGAAAAAGGCGGCGGTCATCACCAATATCATCGCCAGCGCATCCGACCCGAATACATCGAAGTCGAAGGACCCCTCATGAACACGCGTCTCACGGCCGCCTGCGCAATCGTCGTCTTTCTCGCCGGTTGCCAGTCGCAGGCCCTCAGGGAAATCGGCAGGGCGCCTGCCATGAGTCCGATCGGCAGCGGCCTGCAATATGCGCAGACGCCGCAGATGTCTCAATATCCGAAGCGGCCTCACCAGGTCGCGCAGGGCTATTCGCTCTGGAACGATTCGCAGGCCGCCTTGTTCAAGGATTCGCGCGCGCTCAATGTCGGCGACATCCTGACCGTCACGATCCAGATCAACGATAAGGCGAACTGGGACAACGAGACCAATCGCAATCGCACGAACAAGAGCGATATGAATTGGGATATTTCGGCCAAGATTTTTGGCTGGAGGCCTGCCACCAACGCCGACGCCACCTCGGGCTCCGACACCAGCACCGACAGCAAGGGCAAGATGCAGCGCTCCGAGCAGATCAATCTTCTGGTCGCAGCTGTCGTGACGGGCATTCTCGAAAACGGCAACCTGATGATCAGCGGCTCGCAGGAGGTGCGCATGAACCAGGAAATCCGTATTCTCAACGTTGCCGGCATTGTACGTCCGCAGGACGTGACGTCCGACAATACCATTTCCTACGACAAGATTGCCGAGGCGCGCATTTCCTATGGCGGCCGCGGCCGCCTGACGGAAATACAGCAGCCGCCGAGAGGGCAGCAGGCGGTCGACCTGCTCTCGCCGCTCTGATTTGATAGCGAACGGATAGGGATATGGCAGCAGTCGCAGACGAATCGGCAAAGGGCAAGGGATCGTCGCTGATCATGATGGTCGCCGGGCTGCTGGTACTCACCGCACTCGGCGGCGGAGGAGGCTGGGTATTGGGAACCATGGTGGCGCCGCGGATCAAGCAGGCCACCGCTGCGGTGCAGGCGACGGCAAAGCCTGGCGGCGACAGCAAGCAGGCTGCAGCCGCCGCCCAGGCAAACGGCATCATCGCGCTGGATCCGATCACCGTCAACCTCGCCTATCCCTCGCAGAACTGGATCAGGCTGGAGCTTGCGCTCGTTTTCAAAGGGCCGCCCGACGCCCAGCTCGCCCAGGCGATCCATCAGGATATCCTCGCCTATATCCGCACGGTCTCCCTGCAGCAGATCGAAGGCGCCCGTGGCCTGCAATATCTTCGGGATGACATCCAGGAGCGTGTTGACCTGCGCTCGGAAGGACGAGTATCGAAAGTTATGTTCAGAACTTTCGTGATCGAATGAGTCGGCCAGCACTTGCTCTATTTATATTCGTGATTGCTGCCTTGTCGCCTGAACTGGCGGCGGCGCAGCAATTGTCGCAGCAGCTTCCCACCGATCTTCTGAACGCGCCGGTCAACGGCTCGGTTGCTGCCTGGATCATCCGTACCTTCGGGCTGCTGACGATCCTGTCGATCGCGCCGGGTATCCTGATCATGGTGACGAGCTTTCCGCGCTTCATCATCGCCTTTTCGATCCTGCGCACCGGCATGGGCCTCGCAACGACGCCGTCGAACATGATCCTGCTGAGTCTTTCACTGTTCATGACGTTTTATGTCATGTCGCCGACCTTCGATCAGGCCTGGAAGGATGGCGTGCAGCCGCTGCTTGCCAACCAGGTTTCGGAAGCCGACGCGGTGCAGCGCATTGCCGAGCCTTTCCGCACCTTCATGTCGAACAATACGCGCGACAAGGACCTGAAGCTTTTCGTCGATCTGGCGAAGGAACGCGGCCAGTCGACGGTCGTCGACAACAAGATCGATTACCGCGTTCTGATCCCGGCCTTCATGATCTCGGAGATCCGCCGCGGCTTCGAAATCGGCTTCCTGGTGGTACTGCCGTTTCTCGTCATCGACCTGATCGTGTCGACCATCGTTATGGCGATGGGCATGATGATGCTGCCACCGACCTCGATCTCTCTGCCGTTCAAGATTCTCTTCTTCGTGCTGATCGACGGCTGGAACCTTTTGGTCGGCAGCCTGGTCCGCTCTTTCCACTGATATGAAAAGCGCAAGGCGATCATCGGAGCCGCAGCCCCGATGATCGCTGAAGCTTATTCGGCCGCGATAGCAGCCGAGTTCTGGTCATCTTCCATGAACGGTTCCGAGCGCTCCGGCAGCGCCGGCACGTCGATGTGATCGGGTGCCAGTCCCTGCTTGGCCCGGGTCGCCATCATTTCGAAAGCCGTCTCCAGATGGTGCGTGAAGCGTTCAGCATCGAAGAGCGGCTTGATGGAGCGATTGGCGGCCAGAATTTGCTTGAACTCAGCGATACGCTCCGGCTGCTCGGCGAGCTGCACGGCCATGTCCTCGTAGGTCTGGATGTCTCCGGCCACCAATTCGGGCAGGCCGATCGCATTCAGCAGGCTTTCGCTGACGCGTGAGGCGAAGTTGGTGCCCTTCACCGTGAGGACCGGCAGACCGCCCCACAGCTGCTCCGATGTGGTCGTATGGCCGTTGACGGGGAAGGTGTCGAGGCCGAGATCGGCAAGCTGCTGACGGTCGATGTGATCCTCGTAGCGAATGCGAGTGGTAAAGACGACCCGCTTGCGGCTGATGCCACGCGCTTCCAGGCGTGCCCAGAGATTGGCTTCTGCGCGAGGGCCGTTACAGAGCAGCCAAAGGACGCTGTTCTTGCTGCGCTTGAGGATATTGCACCACACATCGACCATTTGTGGGGTGATCTTGCGGTTGCCGTTGAAGGAGGCGAAGACGAAGGCGTCTTCGGGCAGTTCGTGTTGCGCGCGCGTCGTCGGCCGCGGCTTGGGACGGTTGAGCGGATCGTTCGGCTGGTAGCATTCGGGCAGCCGGCAGAATTTCTCGTGGAAATGCGCCTTCGAATGATCCGGAAGCACATAAGGATCACCGATAATGTAGTCGAGATCGATATTGACGACGGAGCCCGGAAAACCGAGCCAGGAAACCTGGATCGGAGCGGCCATATGATTGAGGATAGCTGCGCGGCTTCCTTTGGTGTGCCCTTTGAGATCGACAAGAATGTCGATATTCCGAGCGCGGATCGCCTCTGCTGTGCCCTGATCGGACAGGCTGCGAACGTCGACCATCGTCCCCCACTTCCGATGGTCGAACTCCTGTTCCTTCTGGGAAGCGAGATCGGAATGGTCGAAGAGAGTGATCTCGAACCGATCCCTGTCGTGCAACTCCAGGGTCCGCTGCATCAGCTTCATTGTCGCGTGGCCGGGCCAGAAATCGGACGAGAGATAACCGACGCGGATCTTGTTGCTCCACGTGTGTGGCAACCTGCGACGAGCCTCGGCATGGCCGGCGGGCAGGGGTTTTGTGTCGTGGACCGCATGCTTATTGATTGCTTCGTCGCCACACCAATGCAGGTGGAAGAAGGGGTTGTCCGGGATCACGTAGTCGAGATTGCCCTTTGCCAGTGCCGCTGTGATCGGCGCTATGTGTCTGTCGACAGCCGCGAGATCGGATATCTCTCGAGCAAAGATCAGATGGAGTATGCGCGTGACAATGCTGTCGGGGTGTTTCTTGAACAGCGTCGCAACGAGGTGTCGGTTGCTTGCGTCATAGAGATCGTCGGTAAGCAGTTTCGCTGCCATGAGCCGATGCTTGAGCTCCGGTCCCTCGACCAGTATCGTCTTGAAGCTGGTCAGGAGTTCTTTCTGCTGTCGGCTGAGGAAAATGCGAGCGAGGATGAAGGCAATCTCCGGATCCTTAAACGCCATTGGAAGGATCAGGTTGCCGACTGCAAGAGCCTGATCGTCATTGCCACATTCGCTATGAAGCAGCAGCGCCTCGCGAAGATAGTCGTCGCGCTGCGGCTTTTGCCGGCCGGCCAGTTCATACGCGCTCGCCGCATCCGATCTGAAGCCGAGCTTGAGCAATGTTTTCGCCAGCAATGCATAGGTCTTTGGCGACCTGTCGACGTTAAGCAGCTCGTTCAGGGTCTCGAGCGCGCGCGTATACTGTCCCTTCTGATAGAAACCGGACGCTGTCGAAAAAGCATTTTTCGTATTCACGAGCGAGAACTCCAAGCGGAATGTTGAACTGGCACTCGCCAAGGGCCGAGTGCTGGAATCATGGATTCCGCCCGATCTTCGCGCACGTAGCTTGCCTGAAACCGAAGCAGCGGCCGAAAATGCCTTTACGCATTTTTAGCTACGTTCCGGAGAGCTGCTTACCGGCGGATCGAATTTAAGAAATTGGCAAGCAATGGATGCGACTTTCCTTGCGACATGACGGGTTTGGTCCTCTAGGAAAACGGATCGAGGGGCATGAAGCTGCTCCGTCATCGCCGGTATCTCAGTCCGGTATGTCCTCCTTTTGTATCCAGTTTCCAGGGGACACTCCTATGACCAGCATTATCACCAACAATTCCGCAATGGCCGCTCTCCAGACGCTGCGCGGTATCAGCAGCAACCTGCAGGACACCCAGGCCGCCGTTTCTTCGGGCCTGCGTATCTCCAAGGCTTCCGACAACGCCGCTTACTGGTCGATCGCCACCAGCATGAAGTCCGACAACAGCGCCATCGGCGCGGTTTCCGACGCTCTCGGCCTCGGCGCCGCAAAGGTCGACACCGCTTCGACGGCCGTCAGCAGCGCTATCGACATCGTCGGCCAGATCAAGAGCAAGCTTGCTACCGCCATGGAAGGCTCGGTTGACAAGAAGGCTGTTCAGGAAGAAATCGGCCAGCTGCAGCAGCAGCTGCAGAGCGTCGCCCAGTCGGCTTCGTTCAATGGCGAAAACTGGGTCATGGCTCAGAACGGCGACTCCGCTTCGGTCGTTTCCTCCTTCATCCGCGGCACCAACGGCACCGTTTCCGTCAGCACGACCTCCTACGCCTTCGACACCGGCGCGACCGGCAACGTTCTGTTCGGCTCGAGCGGCGGCACGATCGACACGACTTCGGGCATCCTGGGTACGTCGGATGGTTCGGTTGGCGCTTCGGTCTTCAGCCTCGACATCTCCAGCATGACGACTGGCCAGATCTCCAGCGCCCTGAACATGGTTCAGACCGCTCTCAACTCCATGACCAGCCTCGGCTCGAAGCTGGGCTCTGTCTCCAGCCGCATCGATCTGCAGACGAGCTTCGCTTCCTCGCTTTCCGACTCGATCCAGTCGGGTGTGGGCAAGCTGGTTGACGCCAACATGGAACAGGAATCGAGCAAGCTGTCCGCTCTGCAAACGCAGCAGCAGCTGGCTATCCAGTCGCTCTCGATCGCCAACTCCTCGAACCAGTCGATCCTGTCGCTCTTCCGTTAATAGGAAGCGCCAGCGCTCCGCGCTGGTCGAAAATCCTAAACAACAAGTTAACCGCGCCTGTCTAAGGCGCGGTTTTTTTTATATTTTTTGCCTCAAGCCAGTTCAGCTTTTCTTAACTATATTGCTGTTTCTTAGGACCATCGAAGCGGCGAGTTAACCTTAACGATTTTGGTTAACAGGCATGATGCTGAATGCCGTTACCGGTTTTAGGTCCGGAATGTCCCTTATTTAACCACTGCCAAAGGGGCAAATATCATGACGAGCATTCTTACCAATAACGCCGCAATGGCCGCTCTCCAGACGCTGCGCAGCATCGGCTCCAACCTGCAGCAGACGCAGAGCGCCGTTTCTTCGGGCCTGCGTATCTCCAAGGCTTCCGACAACGCCGCTTACTGGTCGATCGCCACCAGCATGAAGTCCGACAACAGCGCCATCGGCGCGGTTTCCGACGCTCTCGGCCTCGGCGCCGCAAAGGTCGATACTGCAACCACCGCCGTCACGAGCGCCATCGACATCGTAAGCCAGATCAAGAGCAAGCTCGTCACCGCCATGGAAGGTTCGGTCGACAAGAAGTCCATTCAGGAAGAAATCGGCCAGCTGCAGCAGCAGCTGGAGAGCGTCGCCCAGTCGGCTTCGTTCAACGGTGAAAACTGGGTCATGGCTCAGAACGGCGACTCCGCTTCGGTCGTCTCCTCCTTCATCCGCGGCACCAACGGCACCGTTTCCGTCAGCACGACCGCCTACGCCTTCGATTCCAGCGCAACCGGCAACGTTCTGTTCGGCTCGAGCGGCGGCACGATCGACACGACTTCGGGCATCCTGGGTACGTCGGATGGCTCGGTTGGCGCTTCGGTCTTCAGCCTCGACATCTCCAGCATGACCGGTGGCCAGATCTCCAGCGCCCTGAACATGGTTCAGACCGCTCTGAACTCCATGACCAGCATGAACTCCCGCCTCGGCTCGATCTCCGCTCGCATCGATCTGCAAACGACTTTTGCTTCCTCGCTTTCCGACTCGATCGAATCGGGCGTCGGCAAGCTGGTTGACGCCAATATGGAACAGGAATCGAGCAAGCTGTCCGCTCTGCAAACGCAGCAGCAGCTGGCCGTCCAGTCGCTCTCGATCGCCAACTCCTCGAGCCAGTCGATCCTGTCGCTCTTCCGTTAATAGGAAGAACCAACGCAACGCGTTGGTCGATGGTAGCAGACAAGCCTTCGCCGCGCCTTCTCCGGAAGGCGCGGTTTTCGTTTTTGGCTCGGCGCATCGGCGCCGACCGGCTCAGGACGCCTTTCCGAGGGCCGCGGCAGCCTTTTGCCTAGCGGCATTGACGAAGCCATCAAACAGCTTCCGCATTGCCCCTTGCTTGTAGGGATAGACGCCCGGATCATCCATGTCATGGACCACCATGGCGACATCGAGCTCGAACACCAGCAGGCGTCCATCGGAAAGTTCGGCGCAATCGATGCCGAAATAATCGAGCTGGATATGGCGGCAAAGGGCAGCGAAGCTCTCTTTATGGCGCACGGCGAAATCCTGATCGAAATTTTCCATCCATGCCTGTTCGGCGGCACGTTTTGCCGCGCTCTGCTCCATGCCGGCACTTAGATAATGCACGATCCAATGGTCTGAGAGCGCCATGTGGCTCGCGAACGCCTTGCCGTTGATGAACACGATGCGCTGCTTGTTATAGAAGCCGTCGGAACCGCGAAAATCGATGAAGGGCGCGACGTAAAGTTCCGGAGCGGGCTGAGCCTTCAGAAAGGTGACAAGCTCGACGGAGTCGGTGATGCGTTCCATGCCGTTGCCGGCATGCGTGCTGATCGGGCGCACGACCAAAGGGTAGTCAAGGCCCGGAGCGCAATCGTCCAGTCGTTTCACGCCCATGGCGACGGCCATAAGATGGGCGTGCGATACGCGGTAGGTAAAGGGCGAAAGGATGGAGGGCTCATTCGCCAGCATAGCGCTGACGCCGTCGCGCGTCAGTCTCGCGATCAGTCCCGGATTACGGTTCATCACCGGACCGTCGAATTTGGCAAGCAATGTCTGCATATGGGCGAGAAGAGGGGCGTTTTCGGTCGATTCCCCGATCGCCATGAAAGCGATGTCGTGCTCCGGCAGATCGACGAGCGCGAAGGTTTGCAGGTCAACGTAATGCAGCCACAGCACGCAGTCGCTGCCGGCCAGCAGAAAATCGATAGGCGTATTGGCCATGAAATCGCCTTCGGTCACGAAAGCGAGTATCCGCGGACCAGTCCCGTTGCCATGGACGACGCAATAGTCGCGGCGCATCTGCACGGCATTCTTTAAAATCTGGCGAGCCTCATTACTGCGGCCGAGCGTCTGCAGGATGATGGCCATGTCCAGAAATGCAGCGGCGGCCGTCGGATCCGCCGTTACGCGTTGCATGAGCTCGTTCCAGAGCGGGGTCACGTCGTGACCGGCATAGACGAGGGAGACTATTCTCCGCATGCCGAGAATTCGGGCGCCAACCGGTATGTTCAATAGTGCCGGATCGGCGATGGGGGCTTTGGTCATCAGCATTGCGGAAGATCCTGTTGGGAGCCGATTGTCAAAACGCTCCGAACGAGCGCGTCGATGTCAGTCTGTCGGGTACGGTGGTTTACGATCGCCGCGCGAATTGCGGGTTGACCGTTCAGATGGGTCAGGGACGGGGCGACGCGGCCTTCGGCGTGGAGACGCTCGACAATGTGGGAATTGACCAATGCCGGCATCGATCCGTCGGCACCAACATAGGCGAAGCAGACGATGTTGAGGGCGACGGGCGCGAGTAGTTTGAGGGCAGGTTCCTGTTCGATGCGCTCGGCCAGTCGGCGGGCTAGCCTGCAATTGGCGCTCATTGAGTCCCCCAACGCTTTAACGCCATAGGTTTTCAGCGTGAACCAGGTCTTCAGCGCCCTGAAGCCACGGGAAAGATCCGGACCGTAGTCGCAGGGCCACCAGTCCCCACCGGCAAGTCCGGTGGCTGCGCGGCTCAGATAGGCGGCATCCGAAGCAAAGGTTTGCCGTTGCCACTCGCTGTCCCGCACCAGGAGGAAGCCGGCATCATAGGGTACCTGACCCCACTTGTGAAAATCGAAAGCGAGCGAATCGCAGGCTTCGATCCCCGCAAACAAAGGCGCGAGCTCCTCGCTGAGAACGCCAAGAGCGCCGAGTGCGCCGTCGACATGAAAATGAAGATCATGGGCGTCGGCGATGCCGCGCAGGGCCACGAGGTCATCGACCGCGCCGGTGTTTACCGTTCCAGCACTGCCGATGAGGAGGAACGGCGTGAAGCCTTCCTGTTCGTCGCGGAGGATTGCTTGTTCCAGCGCATCGATATCGATCTGGCCGAGTTCGTTGACGGCAATGCGCCGAAGCTGATTGCTGCCGATGCCGGACATTTCGAAGGCCCGGGGAACGCAGCCATGTACTTCGCTCGAGGCATAGGCGACGAGCCGGGATTCGTCGGACAGACCGGTTGCACGAACATCGCGGCCGAGCTTGCGGCATCTGGCGATCTGCACCGCGACGAAATTGGCCTGCGATGCGCCGGTCAGGAATATACCGCCTGCCGTTTCCGGAAACGAGAAGATCTCGCGCGTCCAGCGGATGATCTGGCGCTCGACCTCGATCGGCATATGATCGCGTCCGCCGAGATTGGCATTCAGCCCGCCGGCGAGCATTTCGGCGAGCATGCCGGTAACGGTGCCACCGCCCTGGACCCAGCCCATGAAGCCCGGGTGAATGTTGCCGCTGCCATAGGGGAGGATGTACTCCCGAAAAATGGCGTGGACGTCAGCCAGATCGCTGCCTTCGGTGGGCAACGGAACATCGAAGTTGGCACGAGCGGGAGAGGGAGCGCGCTGCCAGACTGGCTTCGTTGCGAGTGTCTGGAGATGATCGAACATGTCGTCGAGCATCCGGTGGCCTTGCTTGCGCAGGGCCTGCCAGTCGCCGGGGTCGAGACTTGTTCGCTCGTGGCGATCGACCGCCCCCCCTCCGGTCTCTTGCAAACTGAACATCTGAACCTCGCATGCGGCCACCGTCATCGGAGTGCTACCGATAAAATGCCGGCCTCTTTGCCCGGCCCGGGCTGGCCTATCTACGACGCCGAAGATGGCGCGAGGCTGACGTGGCTTCTTGCATTCCTTCAGACGGCCGCGCGGATGGAAAATAGCATGTCGGCGCATGCCGGGCGGATCAGCTCCTTTCCTGTTCAAGGAATGGCAAGGCAAGCGCTGCAGGATGGTCATCGGCGGAATAGCTACTTCCGTTAACTTTTGCGGGCGGCATTAACCTTTTATTAACTCTATTGCTGTCAGTTGCGGCTAACGCAACGGTTGGTTAACCTCTCCTAAGAGCCGGTTAACAAGCATGAGGCTGATTGCCGTTCCCGGCCGCAGACCGGAATGTCCCTTCCAAAGTCAGCCATAAGGGGCACTTTTCGATGACCAGTATCCTCACCAACGACGCGGCGATGTCCGCTCTCCAGACCCTGCGCGGCATCAACACGAATCTGCAGGATACGCAGAGCCGCGTTTCCTCGGGCTATAAGGTTGCGAAGGCAGCCGACAATGCCGCTTATTGGTCGATCGCGACAACCATGCGTTCCGACAATGGCGCGCTTTCCGCCGTGTCCGATGCATTGGGCCTGGGTGCGGCCAAGGTCGATACGGCATATGCCGCGATGGACAACGCCATCACGGTTGTTCAACAGATCAAGGACAAACTGGTCGCGGCAACCGAAAGCAGTGTTTCGAAGGCTGATATCCAGGAGGAGGTTACTCAGCTCCAGCAGCAGCTGGAAAGCATTGCACAGTCCGCATCCTTCTCCGGGCAAAACTGGATGTATGCGGCGAATGGCGCCTCGGCTTCCGTCGTTTCCTCCTTCGTGCGCAATAATAACGGTACGGTTTCCGTCAACAGCACCAGTTACGCCTTCGACACCGGTTCGCAAGGCAACGTGCTGTTCGGCGCAAGCGGCGGTACGATCGATACCAGTTCCGGTATTCTGGGCACTCAGCAGAATATCAGCGGCACATCCTATTCCGTCTTCAGTCTCGATATCACCAACATGACGGGCGGGGACATCGGCAAGGCCATGAATCTCATTCAGGGCGCTCTCGATGCTATGACGAGCACGGCCTCGCAACTTGGTTCGCTTTCGACGCGCATCGACCTGCAGACGAGCTTCGTTTCCACCCTGCACGACACCATTGATTCCGGTGTCGGCAAGCTCGTCGATGCGAACATGGAAGAGGAGTCGAGCAAGCTGTCCGCGCTGCAGACGCAGCAACAACTGGCAATCCAATCGCTGCAGATTGCCAATTCGAGCGCACAAAACGTTCTCGCTCTCTTCAAGTGAGCCTTGACCGGAGCTTGCGTTGCGATCGCGCGGCGGCATTTCCCTCTTGTCGCCGCGTATAAGCTTTTGTTAACGTTGCCGCTAATTGATTTGCAGTTTATGCGCAGGTCCGGCGTTCGTTCTCCTACTAAGCGGTTGCCGGGCCGCGCTTCAGCGACGGGCCGTGCTGGGATGTTTCCCGCTGGTGGGCATGAGGCCAATCGTTGCTGCCGGATCGGCCCGGCTTGCCAGTTCCAATGGAATTACGGATTTTCAGATGAGCAATGTGACGACGAATCCTTCCACGTCGGCGGCGCTGACCGTGCTGCGCGGTATCAACAAAGATCTCGATGTCGTGCAGCAGCAGGTCTCGTCCGGTTACCGCATTCAAACGGCGAGCGACGATCCCACCTATTGGTCGATGGCGACCACCATGCGCTCGGACCGAAGCAGCCTTTCCACGATCACGGACGCGCTTGGTCTCGGCGCCTCGAAGGTCGATACCGCATCCACCGCCATGGATACGGTCGTCAGCCTGCTGACCCAGATCCAGTCCAAACTGGTTTCGGCCAAGGAATCGGGCACAAACAAGAATGCGATCAACGCCGATATTCAGCAGCTCAAGAGCCAGCTGCAATCCGTTGCCCAATCAGCATCCTTCTCCGGTGAGAACTGGCTCTACAACACCGAGCAGCAAGCCAATACGCAGCAATCGGTGATCAGCAACTTCACACGGGGGACAGGCGGACAGATCAATTTTACGACGATCGATTATGACAGCTCCCAAACCCTGATGATCGATACCGCGCAACCGGCGCGAGGTTTGTTGACGAAGAATGTCGACGCAAGCACACTCGGCGCTCCAGGAACCAGCGGCGGGACGGCTCGCAACTACTATCTCCTTGCCGCCAGCGGCGGTTCGACGCCATCAGGTGGAACGGAGATCTCGATCTCCAGCAGCACGACGGACGACGAGTTGACCGACATGATCAACGTCACCAATTCGCTTCTGAAATCGGCAACGTCTGCCGATTCGACCTTGGGTCTGATGTCGTCCAACATCACCGACCAGTCGGATTATATTTCCAAGCTTGGCGACGCTATCAAGAGCAGCGTCGGTGACCTGGTCGACACCAACATGGAAGAGGCCTCGGTGCGGCAGAGTGCCCTGCAGACAGCGCAGCAGATGGGTGTTCAGACATTGTCGATCGCCAACAGCATGGCGAGCAAGATTCTGATCATCCTTCAATCGAAATGACCGTCGGGCGGAACTCGGATCGGCTATGCCGCATCGCATTCATCCTCGCACAAGTTTGACTGCCTACGGTCCTTTGCAATGGCTTGGTTGCGTAAGGTGTCGGTGACATTGGTCCCGGACGCTGCTGCCTGATGACGGAAACCGGAAGCGTGATGATCGACGTTTTGAGAATGGAAATGGATCGGCCGGCTGCCGGCATCGACTTGCAGCGCCTCTGCGGCGCGAATGGGGAGATGCGCGCGTGAGCTTGGCACTATCTCGATATCTCAAGGATTTCAGCGCCGAACAGGTTCCTCCGTCGCATGTCGAGGATATGGCCTTTCCGGAGCCGATCGAGTTTGCTGAAATTCCAGGCGAGCCGCCCGTTGATGTCGAGGCCGAGCGTCGCGCTGCCTATGCGGAGGGGCATGAGGCGGCGACGCAGGAACTGACGCAGAAGCATCAGGCCGAACTCGATGCCATGGCCCAGTCGTTCCGCGCGGAAATGGATGCGCGGCGGAGATATTACGAAGAGCAGGCGGCGGAAAAGATCGCGGCAGATATGAACCGCGTCGCCATAATGCTCGGGCAGGCGATCAGCACGGAAGCCGCCGCCATCCTTGCGCCGATCATGACCGAGACGCTGACGACCAGGGCGGTCGGCGATCTTGCCGAGCTGGTCAAAGCTTCGATCCTCGACGGCAGCGTCGGGCCGATCTCGGTCACTGGTCCGCGCTATCTCTTCGAGGTTCTCCATAGCCGCCTCGGCGACGACGGCGCGCTGTTGCGGCATATCGAGGCCAATGATGTCGATCTCACCGTCACCATCGGCGAGAGCGTTCTCGTGACCCGTATGTCCGCCTGGGCCGCCAGTCTGAAAGAGATCCTGAAATGAGCGACGGCGATCAAAATCACGGCAAGCACGAGATTATCATCGTCAAGCGCCGCGGCGGCGATCACGAGGGCGGCCATGGTGGGGCCTGGAAGATCGCCTATGCCGACTTTATGACCGCGATGATGGCCTTCTTCCTCGTCATGTGGCTGGTGAACGCCGCCAACGAAGAAACGAAGGCCTCGGTGGCCTCTTATTTCAATCCCATCAAGCTCGCCGACGAGAAGCCGACGGAAAAGGGCCTCAAGAAGCCCGTCGATCAGGCCCAGGGCGAAAAGAACCAGCAGAAGTCCGACAAGCCGCAGGAAAAGCCGAACGACGGCAAATCAGCCAAAACCGGTGAGGACCTGACCTCGACATCGGGCGACCAGACGAATTACTCCGAGGCGGATTTCTTCGAGAATCCCTATTCGGTGCTAGCCGAGATCGCACAGGAAGTCGGTCAGCAGGCGAATGTCAGCGCCAAGGGTGAGGGCGGTGCCGCTCAATCGGGTCCGGCAACGGGCGCGGATGGCGGCCAGGCCTATCGAGATCCGTTCGATCCGGATTTCTGGACCAAGCAGGTGCAGGTTTCCAGCGCTTCGAAGAAGGCGAACGAGGAACAGTCCGCCAAGTCGGATCAATCGCCCAAGGGTGAAGTCATCGCCTTGTCGAAGGCAACGGCTGCGGACATCGGCCAGCCGGCCGATCAGCCGCAAACGCCCGAACAACAGCCGACGGTGAGCGAGCAGCAAGCGGCCGGCAAGGCGCAGGAAAAACAGACGCAGGCTCAGCAGGTTGCCAAGGCTGGTACGCAAAGCGGCTCATCCACCCCTGAAGACAATGCCGCTTTGCCTGCAAACGGGGATGCTCAGCCGACGAAAGCGCAGCAGCAGGAAGCCAAGGATCTGCAACAGGCAATTCAGGCTGAGATCAAGGGCGTTGCCGGCCAGCTGGCCGAAGGGCTGCAGGTGACTGCGGCTGAAGGCGGGGTGTTGGTCACGATTTCCGACCAGACCAACGATCCGATGTTCAATATCGGTTCGGCGGTCCCCCGGCGCGAGATGGTGCTGGCGATGGAGAAGATCGGCAAGCTTCTCGCGGAGCGTAAGGGATCGATCCTGATCCGCGGCCATACCGATGGGCGCCCCTATATGGTCGGCGGCCGCAACGACAATTGGCGTCTGTCGCTCGATCGCGCCCAGAGCGCCTATTACATGCTGACCAGCGGCGGACTGGATGAGAAGCGGGTTGTGCAGGTATCCGGCTTCGCGGACCGACGTTTGAAGCTGCCCGACGATCCATTCAACGATGCGAACCGCCGTATCGAGATCCTGATCGCGAGTCCCTCTACTCAGGCGGCGACGGATCCCGCAGCTTCGGGAACGCAAGCTCCCGTCAAGCCGGCTTCGGGCAAGGGCAAGTCCGGTCAAGGCAAGCAGGGATAGTTCATGGCGCGCAAACAGCATCGTCATCGCCTTGCGCTCACGCTCACCCTCGGCATGCTGATGTCTGGGGTTGCGAGTGCTGAGAGACAGGACGGTCTGCCGCTCTACAAGATGCTGCGCTCGCTCGAATTCGTACAGGATTCCGTTGTCGCGGGCGACAGTTCTGCCGCAGAGATGCAGCGCTTTCTGCTCGGAACCATAGATGAGCGGCTGCGCAGCGCGGACAAATCCGTCTTCGAGGACAGTCGTAACGTCGATGCGGCTCTTATCTACGCCATGAGCGGCGGCAACCCCGAAACGCTCGAATATCTGATGTCACGCGACGTCAACGGCAATTTCGACAATCGCGTTGCGGATATGCTCAGGAAATATCTGAACGGCAAGGGTCTGCTTGTCGTCAACACGCTTGTCGACATCTCCAAGGAGTATCGCGGCAAGCCGATCGGCCCCTACCTCTCGCTAGTTGCGGGCAATGTCATGTCGGGCAAGAATGCCAAGGCAGCCTTGCCTCTCTACGACTGGGCGCGATTGATGGCACCCGGCACGATCGTGGAGGAATCGGCATTGCGCCGCTCGCTGGCTTTGTGCGCCGACGCGGGCATGGTGCCGCAAGGATTAGATTATGCACGGCGTTATACGCGGCGCTTTCTGCATTCGCCTTACGCCAGCCAGTTTGCCGATCTTTTCGTGCAGCTGGTGGTGGACCACGATTCCGGCGTGAAGCAGCAGGACATCGTCGACATCCTGTCCTTCATGGACCCGCCGAGACAGCGGGAGATCTATCTGCGCATGGCGCGCCGGGCCGCGATCGCCGGCAAGGCCGATCTTGCCGCGCTGGCGGCCAATCGTGCTCAGGCGATCTCCAATGACGGCGGCGATGCCTTTGGTGCGCTGGCTAACTTCTATGGCGGCGTGGCGGGCGTATCCACGCCCGAATTGAAGGCGGCGATCGACGATGTGAACCAGATGCCGGCGGGCGAGCTGAATGCGCGCGACCGCGCATTGCGCGACGCTGCAAAGGCCGTCGCGGCGGAGATATTGCGAACACCCGATGCTGCAAGCCTCGGGCAAGGCAGTTTTCCTAACCTGCCCAACCAACAGAAGACTGAACACGATGCTGCTGTGACGAATCAAGCGGGAGGCCAATCTCCCGGCACGGCGGGTGTTGAGCAGGGAGCCTCGGCAAACGCGGCTCCCGCCCCGGAGGGAGGGCGGCAGGAGGCCGACTCTTCGTTCAACGCATTCGTCACGACGAGCCGCTCGAAGCTGGATGCCATCGACGGCCTGTTGAAGCAGGAAAGTCATTGATATGAACGACATCGGTGTGTCCGGCGCCCCGTCGGGGGCGGATATTCGTGCGGTTGCCAAAGGCGGCCGCTCGGCGAAGCAGGATGACGGCAAGGGTTTTATTGATGCGCTGACGAGCTCGCTCGGCAATGGCGGCAAATCTTCAAGCTCCGATGCCGGTGCCGATACCTCCGCCAATGCGGACACGACTGCCGATAAGGATGCAAGTGCGGCACAGACGGTCGTGGGAAACTCCGCCGCGGCAGCTCTCTCCTTCGACGACAGCACCAAGGCCGGAGTTGGGATGATCGATACCTCCGGAACCAACCTTTCCAATCTCGCCGGCCTGGCCAAAGGCGCGAAAGCTTCGCAGCCTGCCGGCGCCTCGTCGCTCTCGAAATCGCTGATCGCGCTGCAGAATGCAGCTGCAGCGGCGGGTGAGGCCGGCGCGACATCCACCGGAGCCGATCAGCCTACGGCAGCCACAGACCCCGCCATGCCCACGACCGATACGGCCAAAGTGCCGGTGCAGTCTGCCGCACTCGACCAGCTTGCCGAGATCGCGCAGCAGTTGGCCGATGTCGCGACCGCGGACGGTCAGACGGCGCCGGTCAAGAGCGACGGCAAGACGTCTGGTGCGAAGGATGGAAAGGATGTCCAGGCGGCGGATGACGGTAAGTCTGCGTCGACGCAAGGCAGCCTGCCGGCCAATACGATTTCCGATACCCTGTCGCTGCTGAACGTTGCGCAGCCCGTCGTTGCGACGCAGGTTAGTACGGCACAGGGTAGCGCGGTGCAGTCAGGCAAGACGGCAGACGATGCCAAGGTCCAGGCATTGTCATCAGGCAAGGCAGCATTTGCGAATGATGCCGCAGACACGGCTGTGACGTTGCCGGATGACGGTAAGGGAACGGATGTCGCGCAAACATTCCGCCTGGCGCGGGCGGATGGCCGCGGCGGCGCGCTCGACCTGTCGATCAGCAAGAGCGGTGATGACGTTGCCGATGTCAAAGTCGGCGCTGCTGCGGGCGGCGATGCGGTGGCAGTCACCGTACTGGATTCGCGTCGCTATCTCGGGCTTGCCACCAACTCGGCATTGGTCGCCGGAAGCCTGGCGGGCGACCGCGAATGGTCGGCTGCGATGCAGCCGGGCTCGGCGCTTTCCAATGCCGCAAACCTGACGAGCACCGGCAAGGTCGTCAACACGCTGAAGATCCAGCTACGTCCGGACAATCTCGGCGACGTTACGGCAACCATGCGGCTTTCCGGAGACCAGCTGAGCGTCGATCTGAAGGTGCAGACCGGCGAAGCCTACAGGCAGCTTCATGCCGATCAGAGCCGCATGGTCGATGCGCTACGCGCGCAAGGCTATCAGGTCGATAACATCACCGTCACCCTGGCGTCCAATGCCGACCAGCAGTCGGACGGCGGCCGCAACTCCGGATCGAATCAGCCGCAGCAGCAGTCTCTGTTGAACCAGGGGCAGGGGGGCGACGCGCGCTCCAGGGGCCAGAATTATTCAGGGCAGCAGGCAAATGGAAACGATGGCAATCGCAGTTCGGGTGAGCGCAGCGTTGAGGATGGCGCTAGTGGTGGCCTGCAGCGCTCTCGCTCTGGTGCGGTTTACCTCTGAGGTCCAGGCATCAGGCAATCCGGCGCCGCCGGACAACGGTGCAGCGGGTCTTTGTGAACGAGAAATCCAGTCCGCTGCCGCAAAATACGGAATACCGGAAGGGATCCTTTATTCCGTCGGCCTCACGGAAACCGGTCGCAAAGGGTCGCTTTATCCCTATGCGCTCAATGTCGAGGGACGGCCGATCTTCCCGCCGTCGGAAGGCGCCGCCCTGCAGGTATTTGCCGCTGCACGGCAGAGTGGGGCAAAGCTCATCGATGTCGGCTGCATGCAGATCAATCAGTATTTTCATGGCGAAAACTTTGCTTCCGTCGACGCCATGTTCGATCCGCGCAGCAATGTCGAATATGCCGCAAAGTTTCTCCGCAATCTGCATGACAGGCATGAGACCTGGACTATGGCGGTAGCAAGATACCATGCTGGCCCGAACAATGACCCCGCCCAGAAGGTCTATGTCTGCCGCGTGATCGCCAATCTGGTCGCCACCGGTTACGGAAAATGGACGCCAAACGCGGCGACGTTTTGTCGGGATTAGGCATCCATAGGTTGAGTACGGTATCCGGTTAGCCAGCGCTAACCCAATCGAAGCGGTTGACTGCCGTGGTTTTGCCTAAAATGGAAATGTTAATCATACGCTTGCTAACAGGTTTTTTATCGGTGTAAAACGCCAAGCGCATACTACATCTAGTGCAAATCGCACCCTTATGGTTAATCAATTATTAATTTCCGTCACTCATTTCCGACAGTTGTTCGTGATTCGCCCGATTCGTACCCATAGGTCATCGAAACACCACACTGATTCGGAGGCGGACGAATGATCGTAGTGGTTGATGAGCGAGAGCTCGTTAAAGACGGATATACATCACTCTTTGGGCGCGAGGGCATCCCTTCGACGGGATTTGATCCGCGTGAATTTAGCGAATGGGTCTCGACCGCAGCAGAGGGCGACATTGCTGCGGTCGAAGCCTTCCTGATCGGACAGGGGCAGCAAGTGCTCGAGCTTCCGAGGGCGATTCGCGACCGGACGGCGGCACCTGTCATCGCGGTCAGCGACCAGCCCTCGCTGGAGGCCACGCTTGCACTCTTTGATTGCGGCGTGGACGATGTCGTGCGCAAGCCGGTCCATCCTCGCGAAATCCTGGCCAGGGCGGCGGCGATCCGCCGCCGGTTGAAGGCGATCAACAACTATACCGATATCGGCCCTATCCGCGTCTTCGCCGATGGCCGCGATCCGGAAATAAACGGTTCCGTATTTGCCCTGCCGCGCCGCGAGCGCCGCATCCTCGAATATTTGATCGCCAATCGCGGCCGCCGCGTGACGAAGACCCAGATCTTCAACGCCATTTACGGCATCTTCGACGAGGAAGTCGAAGAGAACGTCGTCGAAAGCCATATTTCCAAGCTGCGCAAGAAGCTGCGCAAGAAGCTCGGTTTCGATCCGGTCGATTCCAAACGCTTCCTTGGTTACTGCATCGACTGGAGCTGATACTGCCAGTCGTGCATTCCAGATGTTAAAGCCTGCTGATAAGCCCGGAAATCCCTTGATTTCCGGGCTTATTCTTTTGCAGTGCGCGGGACAATCACGGCAAGAATAAGTGCGCCTTCCCTTACCATCAACGGCGTAATAACGAGCGGTGATATCTCTCGCACGAGACTTGCGACGACGCTTTTCGCGATGATCGTTTTTTCGTTTTCTCAGACAGCTTCACGCAAGGCCCGCCACCTACTCTCAGTCGTATGAAGGATAACGAGGATTCCAGATGAGGAATTTCGGCAGCAGAGAGACCGCGTTTGCGGAAGTAAGTGCAGAGGCAGTCCGCCTCAGCGCCGCTTCTGACCGCCGTATCAATGTGCGCGGATTCTCTGGGGGAGCCGTCCGTCCGTTGCCAACGACAATCTGGTCTATTTCGCCGGCCTCGCTCCGACAGGCTATTCCGACATTTCCAGCGTCCTCGGCCGATCTGCCGCGCTAAACGAATAGGGTATCGAGTCAGTCATGTCGCTTACAACAGCTCTCAACAACGCGCAGGCAATATTCAATAATACCGGCACGCAGAGCAGCGTGGTGTCGAACAACATCGCCAACGCCAACAATACGAATTACTCGCGGCGCCAGGCAATGTTGACCACCGACATGGCCGGCGCACAGGTGGTGCAAATCTCGCGCAGCAGCGAACCCGCGCTGCAGAAGGCCTATCTCAGCTCGGCGTCGTCGGATTCGGCGCAGCAACTGCTCCTGAACGCCTACAGCAATCTTCAGTCGGCAACGATTGGCGGCAACGACAACGAAATTGCGCCGGCGACCTATCTGTCTGCATTTCAGGATGCGATGCAAAATTACGCCGGATCGCCGTCCAATGCCACGGCGGCCCAATCCGCGATCAATGCAGCCCAGAGCCTGGCCACATCTCTCAACAATGCCACGACGGCAGTACAGGGCGCCCGCGCCGACGCCGACAAGCAGATCAAGTCCGACGTCGATACGCTAAATAGCCTTCTCAAGCAGTTCCAGACGGCCAACGAGGCGGTAAAATCGGCCACGGCGGCTGCCAATCCCACGTCGAGCGCGCTTGCCGACGCGATGGATCAGCGCGATTCGATCCTGAACCAGATCTCGAAGATCGTTGGCGTGACGACGGTGACGCGCGGCAACAACGACATGGCGCTCTATACTAGCAGCGGAACGACCCTGTTCGAGACCATTCCGCGCACGGTGACGTTCAAGTCGACGGATACGTATACGGCGGCCACTCCTGTCCCCGGCAACAGCGTCTATATCGACGGCGTTGCTCTGACCCCGGGCCAGAGTGCGAATACGACGGCGCAGGGCACTCTGCAGGCGGCGCTGCAGATCCGCGACGATGTTGCGCCGACCTACCAGAAGCAGCTCGATGAGATCGCCAGAGGGTTGGTTACGGTCTTTGCGGAAACGAACAGCAATCCTTCCAAGCCTACATTGCCGGGTCTTTTTACCTGGAGTGGCGGCACTATTCCTGCCAGCGGGACCGCGGTCACTGGCTTGGCCGGCTCGATCACCGTTAATTCGAAATTAATCACATCCCAAGGTGGCGACCCCACGTTGCTGCGGGATGGTGGTATCAATAATAGCGCGACTGAGACCGGTTATACGAAGAATACCAGCGGCGGCAGCGGCTATTCCACGCAGCTTGATGCCTTCATTACTGCAATGAATGCGAAGATGGCGTTCGATCCTACCGCAGGCTCCAGCACCAATGCCAGCCTGATGGATTATTCAGCCAGCTCCATTGGCTGGTTGGAAGGCCAGCGCAGCACGGCGACGACCGCGGCGGAAAATACGTCCGCCGCTCTTTCGCGCTCTTCGGGCGCCTATTCGAATGCGACCGGTGTCAGTCTCGATGAAGAGCTGACACTGATGATGGATATTGAGCAGTCCTACAAGGCTGGAACAAAGATACTGAACACCGTCAACCAGATGCTTCAAGCTGTACTGGACCTCGCGAGCTAAGCCATGAAACTCTCTTTCATTTCGAGCACAGCCATTCAGAATGCCATGCGGCAGACCGTCCGCCAGGCGCAAAATGAGATGACGAGCGCCTCTACGGAGGCGACCACTGGCGTTTACGCCGATATCGGTGTTTCGCTCGGCGGCAGCACGTCGCTCAATGTGAACCTGACGCGGGAAGTGTCCCGCATCGACTCGATCCTCAGCAGCAATTCCATTGCCAACCAGCGGATGACAACCTCGCAGACCGCCCTGACCGGCATGGGCACGCAGGCGCAGAAGCTGATGGATCAACTGGTGGCGCTGAGCGGCAACACCGACGGCAGCAGCGTCGCCCTGGCGCAGCAGGCGGCGTCATCGACCCTGTCGAACGTCATCGCTTCCGCCAATACGATGGTCAACGGCGAGTATCTCTTTGCCGGAACCAACACCGACGTTCAGCCGATGACGGATCAATCCGCTACAACGAACGCGGCTATTCAATCGGCACTGACGACCTACATGGCCGCCCAGTCGCCGGCGGTAACCGCAGCGACCATATCTGCAGACCAGATAACGGATTTCATCAAGACCAAGGTCGAGCCGATGTTCACGTCCGACCCCAGCTGGTCGAGCTGGTCGAGTGCGTCCGATCAGAATATGACCAGTCGTATCAGCAATTCGGAAGTCATCGAAAGCTCGACGAATGCGAATTCGTCCGGCATCCGGTATCTGGCGCTGGCGACCAGCGTGACCAACGCGCTCATGGGCACGCCTCCCGGCCTCAATCAGAGCGCCGTGAACGCGGTCACGAAGCAGGCCATCAGCTATACGCGTCAGTCGGTTGACGGGCTGAACAGCCAGGCAAGCCAGCTCGGCCTGTCGCAGTCGCGCCTTTCGGATGCGAATACGACGCTCAACGCTCAGAAAACCATTCTCACCACGAGCATTGGCGACCTGACCGGGGTCGATCCCTATGAGGCGTCGACCAAGGTCAACAGTCTCCAGACGCAACTCCAAACGGCTTACACTATTGTTTCCAAGATCCAGCAGTTAAGCCTTGTAAATTACCTTTGATGATCAAAGGGATGTAATGACCAGGAAGGATGCATGAATGTATCAGTTCTCATATGCGGAAGTCATGCAGGACGCTGTGGCCGACGCCAAGGAACGAGAACGGCAAGTTCTGGACCGGTCGATAGCTCTTCTCTCCGCGGCCCGCGATGCGGAAAAATACGGTCGTGAAGCGATCGAGGCTCTCTTCTATACGCGTCGCGTATGGGTGAGCTTCGTCGACGACCTTAAAAGCCCGGAGAACCAGCTCAATGTCGAACTGCGTGCCAACCTTATCTCGATCGCCATCTGGATTTTGAAGGAATGCGATCGAATTCGGCTGCGCCAGTCGGAAAATTATCAAGGCATCATAGATGTCACCACCATCATCAGGGATGGACTTAAATGAAAAGTACGCTTCGCATATCCCTCAAAGCCGGGGAAAAGATCTTTATCAACGGGGCCGTCCTGCGTGTCGATCGCAAGGTTGCTCTGGAGTTCCTGAATGATGTGACATTCCTGCTCGAAAACCACGTGCTTCAGCCCGAGGAGGCGACAACGCCTCTGCGCCAGCTCTATTTCATCGCGCAGATGATCCTTATCAATCCTGAGGGCAAGGAGCAGTCGACGGCGATGTTCCGCAAATCGATCGTCATGCTGCTGTCGTGCTTCCACAATGAGGAAGTGCTGGCCGAACTCAAGCGCATCGACGGGCTTGTCTCCACCGGCCGCGCCTTTGACGCGCTGAAGGCGATCCGCAGCCTGTACGCGATAGAGGATCAGATTCTGAACAGCCAGGAAATGCCGGCGGCAACGATCGAGCACATCCGCCGGGAGATCGCTCCATGGCAGCGGTAGATAGCGTCGCCAGCAGCACCAACTCTCCGAACACTGCCAGCAATGCTGCCGCCGCATCCTCAAAGGCTACTTTGAACTACAACGATTTCCTGCAGCTCCTCATCGCGCAGATGAAGAACCAGGATCCGACCAGTCCGATGGATGCCAGCCAGCAGATTTCCCAGCTGGCGAGCTTCTCCCAGGTGGAGCAGCAGATCCAGACGAACTCGCATCTGGAAACCGTGCTGCAGAACCAGTGGATCTCGCAGGCCTCGGATTACATCGGCAAGCAGATTATGAGCGCCGACGGCAAGACCACCGGCACGATCAAGCAGGTAAGCGTCTATACGGACGGTATCATTGCCGAAACCAATGCCGGCGACAAGATTCTGATCCAGGCCGGCGTGACGATCGCTCCGGCGGGCACGACCATTGATACCTCGCCCACGTCGAGCGATAGTAGCAACAGTGATTCGTCGTCGAATACGGATCAGACCAGCGGCACATGACGTGCCGCTGAACCGGGAGTGGACAGGTTATGAATGAAGCCGATGCATTGGATATTTTCCAGGCGGCAATCTGGACAGTGCTTGTGGCTTCCGGTCCGGCTGTCATCGCCGCCATGGTCGTCGGTCTGGTCATCGCGCTGATTCAGGCGCTCACCCAGGTGCAGGAGGCGACCTTGACCTTCGTTCCGAAGATCGTCGCCGTCATGGTCACGATCGGCATCTCGGCGCCATTCGTCGGTGCGCAGATTTCAATCTTCACCAATCTCGTCTTCTCCCGCATTCAATCGGGTTTCTAGGATAAATCTGAAGGCCATTTCGGCCTCCGGATCGCGCGCATCGACGGCATCGGCCATGCTCGCGCAAGCTTCGGCCTTTAGAGGTCGGTTCCAATAGGGCAGGCGGTTCAGCCGCTTGCCTCCTCTCATGAAGAGACGGAACCGGTCGATGGCACAACCACCCGCAATAGCACTCCCCAAAGCCAATCCTAGCGTCCGCGATATCGGGTTTGCCCTCGGCATCATGGTCATCCTGTGCGTGCTGTTCCTACCGATTCCGCCGTTTCTGATCGACCTTGGATTGGCCTTCTCGATCGCCTTTTCCGTGCTGATCCTCATGGTGGCGCTCTGGATCAAGAAGCCGCTGGAATTCTCGTCCTTTCCGACGATCTTGCTGATCGCCACGATGACGCGCCTGGCGCTGAACATCGCCACGACCCGCGTCATCCTTTCGCACGGTTATGAAGGACATGATGCCGCCGGCGGCGTCATTGCCGGTTTTTCCAGCCTTGTCATGTCGGGCGATTTCGTCATCGGCCTGATCGTCTTCCTCATCCTCATCACCATCAACTTCATCGTTATCACCAAGGGTGCGACGCGTATCGCCGAAGTCGGCGCCCGCTTTACCCTGGATGCCATCCCCGGCAAGCAGATGGCGATCGACGCCGACCTTTCGGCCGGTCTCATCGACGAGAAGGAAGCGCAGCGTCGCCGCCGCGAACTGGAAGAGGAAAGCTCCTTCTTCGGTGCGATGGACGGTGCATCCAAGTTCGTACGTGGTGACGCGGTAGCCGGCCTTCTGATTACCTGCATCAACGTCTTCGGCGGCATCATCATCGGCTATTTCCGTCATGGCATGCAGATCGGCCAGGCTGCGGACGTTTTCGTGAAGCTTTCCGTCGGCGACGGTCTGGTGTCGCAGATGCCGGCCCTCATCGTCTCGCTCGCTGCCGGCCTCCTCGTTTCGCGCGGTGGCACCTCTGGCTCGACCGACCAGGCCGTCGTCAATCAGCTGAGCGGCTATCCCCGCGCTCTCGCCGTCTCTGCGGTCCTCATGGGCATCCTGGCCATCATGCCCGGCATGCCCTTCCTTCCCTTCGTTTTCCTCGGCGGTCTGATGGCCGCCGGCGCCTGGTTCATCCCGCGCCAGATCGAAGCCGAGAACAAGCTTCGCCGCGACGCCGAAGAGCAGAAGGTGATGCAGACGAAGGAAATGGAAAAGGATTCGGTCAAATCGGTGCTGAAGACCGCAGAGATCGAACTGGCGCTCGGCAAGATCGTCTCCACCCGCCTGCTCGGCGCCCATCAGGAACTGGCTTTCCGCGTCGGCAAGATGCGCAAGAAGTTCGCGACGCAATACGGCTTCGTCGTGCCGGAGATCAAGGTGATCGACGATATGGCGATTGCCGACAAGTCGTACCAGATCCGTATCCATGGCACGACGATCGCCTCCAACATGCTGCGCGTCGGCGAAGTGCTGGTCGTCACCGGCTCCGGTCGCAAGCCGACCGTCCCGGGCGACGAGATCCGCGAACCCGCTTTCGGCATGCCGGCCTTCTCTGTCCTCGAAGCCTTTGCTGAGGATCTGAAGCGCGAGGGCTTCCAGCCAATCGACAATGTCTCCGTCGTGCTCACCCATATGAGCGAAGTCATCCGCAACAACCTGCCGGCGCTGCTGTCCTATAAGGACGTGAAGGTCCTGATCGACCGTCTCGATCCGGAATACAAGAAGCTCGCCGACGAAATCTGCTCGTCGCATATGTCCTATTCCGGCCTGCAGGCCGTGTTGAAGCTGCTGCTTGCCGAGCGTGTCTCGATCCGCAACCTGCATCTCATCCTCGAAGCCGTTGCGGAACTGGCGCCGCATGTCCGCAAGACCGAGCAGATCGTCGAGCATGTGCGTGTCCGCATGGCACAGCAGCTCTGCGGCGATCTGGCCGATAACGGAGTGCTGCGTGTCCTGCGCCTGGGCAGCAAATGGGACCTCATCTTCCATCAGGCGCTGAAGCGCGACCAGAAGGGCGAAGTCGTCGAATTCGATATCGATCCGCGCAGCCTGGAAGAGTTCAGCGAGCAGGCGGGCAAAGTTATCCGTGAATACATGGACCGGGGCATGCCCTTCGTTCTTGTCACGTCGCCGGAAACGCGCTCCTATGTGCGCATGATCATCGAACGCCTGTTCGCGACGCTTCCGGTCCTGTCGCATGTGGAATTGGCCAAGGGGATCGAGATCAAGATTCTAGGTTCGATTTCATGATATCAGATCCCCAGGGGACCATTCTGGCGCTGTTCGTCGCCTTCTGCCGCATCGGCGGCTGCATGATGGTCCTCCCGGGATTTTCCTCCGGCCGCGTTCCCCCGCAGATCAGGCTGTTGCTTTCCGCGGCCCTGACGATGGCGATCCTGCCGTTGCTCTGGAACACGATCTATCCTGAGGTGTCGAAGGGCGATGCGAACTATATCGGCCTCATCTTCACCGAAACCGTCATCGGATTGATGTATGGGATGATGGCTCGCATCTACACGCTGGGCCTGCAGTTTACCGGCACGGTCATATCGATGCTGATCGGCTTCAATGCGCCCGGCGGTGCCGACCTCGTCGAGGAATCGAATGAAACATCGCTCACCGGCCTCATTAGTTTTTGCGGGCTGATGATCCTCTTCATTCTGGACTTTCACCATTATGTTTTGCAGGCGCTGGTCGATTCCTATTCGGTCATTCCTTTCGGCGGACATATCGAGCCGCGCGCGGCACTGATTTCCATCACCGACACGCTTGCGACGACCTTCTTCATCATGCTGCGGCTGGCAAGCCCTTTCCTGCTTTACGGCCTGATGTTTCAGATTTCGATCGGTTTCATCAACAAGCTGGCGCCGCAGATCCCGATCTATTTCATTTCCACGCCCTATCTGCTGATGGGAGGGCTGTTCATGCTCTATGTCAGTATTGCGGCGTTGGTCAGTCAGTTTTCCAATGCGTTCCTGACTGTCTTCAACGGGCATTAGCCGTAATGACACAAGGGCGAACACCGATTGGAGTGCAGCCGGAACAAGGCGACCGGCGGGTAGGTAGCGATGGCTGAGAAAAACCGGTCCGAAAAACTGAAGCGCCTCGTCGCGGTGCAGCGCCATCTGGAACGGATGGCGGAAAGCGAGCTGGCCGATACCACCCGACAGCGGTCGGAAGTCACCGAATCGATGGAGCGGGTCATGGTCGCCATCGGCTCCGTTGATCCCGTTCACATGGCATTCTCGATCCATTACGCCGAGCGCTATGGCCGCCTGATGATCCGGGACCAGCAGCTGGAAAGCATCCAGACGCTCATTCAGATGAAGGTCCAGCAGGAGCGCACCAAGGGCGACAGGCTGGAAGAGCACATGAAGGATGCCCGCGAGCTGGAAACGCGGGAGGCGGATGACAATGCCGTCTACGACATCATCGATCAGCGCTTCGCCGGCGTAACGCCAGCCTCCAGCAAGGTTCAAAAACCATAATCATCGCGATCATGGAACAGGATTCGCAGCGTTGGGTTGCCGATCCGTTTTGACAGTTTGATTCGACATGCCCTGACACGAGCGCTGAGCCGCTCGTTTTCAGTGCATGCGAGAGCAGAAGGAGACGTGACATGGCTATTTCGCCTCCGAGTGATTTGGTCCTTGATGTCGTCAAGGCCGCCAATCCCGCCGATGTCGAGGCCGCGCAGGCCAAGCTTGCCGCCAACCGGGCCGCATTTGCTGCCACCAGCCTTGCCGAAAACGGCAACGGCTTCGGCGCGACGGTGGATGCGATGAACAGCGCCGCCACCCAGGCGGGCCTTGCCAATGCCAATACCCATGTCGCCGGGACCAAGGTCCCGCAGGCCTATCGCAAGTTCGAGTCCATGGTGCTGCAGAACTTCGTGAAGAACATGTTGCCGAGCAGCGAAACGCTCTACGGCAAAGGTTCTGCCGGCGAGATCTGGAAGGGCATGATGGCCGAGCAGCTGGGCGATACGATCTCCAAGAATGGAGGCGTGGGCATCGCCGAAAAAATGTACAAGGAACAGGTCGACAAGATGCGCAATACCGGCGCCATCCATGCGGCGACCGACGAGAACGACAAGAAAATGGCGCTCAGCGCGATTACCGATTTTCAGCGCAAGACGCTGGCCGCTGCCAATGCCGATAACGACGGCAACACCAGCATCACCAACCAGAATTCGTTGACGTCCCAGAAAGCATGAGCGAGGTAACAAACATGGAAATGATGTCGCAGGACTATCGGATCAAGTCTGTCCTTGGCCGCCTGGAGATGATTATCGACAATGAGAACAACCGGATCGGCAGCGACCCGGAATTCGATCTCAAGGTATCGAACGCACACAAGAGCCGCTGCCTCTACGAATTGTCGATGCTCTTTCGCGATACCGATCCAGCCGATCTTGCAGCCGCCCACATCGAACAGCTGCATGATCTAAAGAAGAAGCTGGTTCTGAACGCTCGTCGGGTCGAGGCACATCTCGAGGCGGTTCGTGCAGTCGCCGACATCTTGAAGAATGCCGTGCAGAATGCCGATGGGGACGGCACCTATTCGCAGGAGCAATTCCGCGTCCGTGAGGCTGGATGATCAAGCTTGTTATCACCGGCCTGTGGGTCTGCGCCGTAACATTGGCCTCGGTCTATTTTTCGGTGCAGATGGCGACGGCGCCCGCGATCAGCCCTGACGATGCCAAGAAGGCGCAGCAGGAGCTCGTCAAGGGCGAATCGATCAACGTTCCCGTTATCGCCAACGGCCAGGTAACCGGCTATTTCCTGACGCGCATCTCCTTCATGATGGAGAAGGGCAAGGCGAATGCTCTGCAGATCCCCCTGCCGGAACTGACGACGGACGAACTTTTTTCGCTGTTGATCGGCAACAAGACGATCGACATCGCTCATGCGCAGAATTTCGATATTGCCGCCTTTCGCGCTGATTTGAAAAAGCGGATGAACGAGCGACTTGGTGGCGACTACGTCGCCGATGTGCTGATAGAGCAGCTCGACTATCTTTCCAAAGAAGAAACCCACGGCGGGGAAACCGTGGGCAAGAGGACGGTCAAGCCCGTCAAGATCGTGCAGGATGCGGCAAAGGACAAAGTGCCGGTCGAGTGAGATCTCTGGGCCGCAAAGCGATAAACGTAAGTAATTTCTTACATTCTATCGATATGCCTAACAAACTCCTGATAGCTTCCAGCAAATCCAACCTTCCTTCCTAACGGAAAGTTGGATTTGTCTTGCTATAAACTCCTACGAGCCATGTCTCCCAGTCGCCGCACCGATGAACGGTGAGGGGCATGCGCTTTATGCGTACTGGCATCATGCGCGTCAGCGATGCCGGGCAGGAGGGTATTGGATTGAACCAGGTAGCCGATTTTGCCGTCGCCGCGTCACGCCGCATGATCTTTGATCTGCCGGTATGCGATCTCGACTGGGATGACGCGCTGACCTTCGTCAACGAACTCGCTTCCCTGCCGGTCGGACAGACGTCGATCTCCTTTGTCAATGCGCATAACATGCTCGTCATGCTGCGCGATGAAACCTACCGCAGTGTTCTCGAGCGCAATCTGGTGCTTCCCGACGGCGTCGGCCTCGACATCGCCTCACGCGTCGCTCATGGCGAGCCTTTCCCGGCCAATCTGAACGGCACGGATTTCGTGCCCGCGCTGCTGACATTCATGGAGCGGCCGAGGCGGATCGGTCTCTTGGGCGGCAAGCGCTCCGTTGTTGAAAAGGCAGCCGAGAGATTTCGCCGGCATGCTCCCTGGCACCAGTTCGTCGTCGTATCGGACGGCTTCTTCGATCCGGCCCGGAGCAGCGCAGTGACGGCGGAAATCAGCCGCCAGAAGATCGATGTCCTGATCGTCGGCATGGGCACGCCCTTGCAGGAAAAATGGGTCGCCGAGCATGTCGGCCCGCAGCACGCCCGTCTTGTCCTGACCGTTGGCGCCCTGTTCGATTTCATTTCGGAGACTGTGCCGCGGGCGCCAAGCCTCGTGCGCGCGATGCGCAGCGAGTGGCTGTTCCGTCTCGTGCTGGAGCCGGGCAGGCTCTGGCGGCGCTATATGCTGGGCATACCGCTGTTCTTCTATCAGATTGTAAGGCATCAGTTCGGCCGCAAGCAGCGTGTCCTTCGCGCGGAGCCGCATCCGTTGCCGCAACGGCACATTGCGCCGCCGGACAAATTAGCAAGTTAGCATTTGCGGGCTTGGCGTTAACTCTTTCTTTGGTATGAAAGTTTAGAGTGGGTTAACCATTTGCATTGGTCTCCGACCATGTGCGCGAGATAGCCCGCCATGTTTGAAAGCAAAGCCAGGACCGGATTTTATCCCTACGACGCGCAAACCTCTGAGGTTTCGCAGCGCGCTGGAACACGTGCCTCTCCTTATGGCGAAGACGATGATTTGGGTAGTGCGGTCGGTCTGCGCGCTGCCAACACCGACGATCCGCGTGATGCGGAACTGCGTGCCATCCTGCGCAGACGTTTGAATGGCGACCCCTATCCGGTGTCCGGCCATAGAAGATCGCAGGAGCGCGCGCTAGCAGCCGCACAGGCCGGAAATATCTCCGACGCCTACTATGCGGAACGCCGCCGGTTGCCGGAACGAGTATCGGAACCGGCGCCCGATTTGCTGGAATTCGTGCCCGATCTGCTTGAGGGCATGCCGGAGCTTCCGCCGCAAATCGGCTCCGCTCCCGTTGCCGTTGAACACATGTCGCGGACTGGGCGCCGGTCTCTCAGCCTCCGTGCGCTCAGTTTCGTCGCCGCAACCGCGCTCATGGGGGCGGTCGTTCCCATCTTGCTTGCGCCGCCGCCGCGTTATGTCTCGCAGGCAGTGCTCCATGCGGAAGGCGATGGCCGCGCGCGTCAGGCCCTGTTGGATGTTGCGGCAAAGCGGGTCGTCGCTCCGTCCGTATTGTCCGACGTCGTTGCCAGGATGAAGCTTGATCGCGATCCGGAATTTACCGGCAGCCGGGCGGGTGCCCTCGGCGTTGCCGTCGAGTTGCTTTCCGGCAGCGGCAATGCATCCGATGCGCCGTCGCGCGCGCAGGCCACGCTGCGCAAAGACGTTGCCGTCGAGATCGATAGTCAGACGGGTCTGCTGCGCCTGATCGTTACCTCGGGCGATCCCGCCAGATCGGCCGACATTGCCAACCGGCTGGTTATCGCAACCCTCTATGACCCGGGCGTTGCGAAGGCAGCCGGTGCCTCGCTCGGGGTCGAAACGGCGGTCGATCGCAGCCGCAAGGAACTCGATCGCGCCTCTGCCGCCCTTGCCGAATTCAAGACGCGCTATGGCGAAGACAGGATTGCCGCGGCCGAGACACTCCGGCGGCAGCGTCAGCAGCTGGATGTGCAGATAAAGGCAGCCGATCTGGCGGTACGCACCGCCAAGGCCCGTCTCGTAGCTGTCAAATCGGCGACGCCGGCATCGGTGCTGAGTGGCGCATTGTCGGGCGATCTTTCGTCGCCAGGTCTTGATGACCTGCGCAGCCGCTACAACGCCGCAAAGTCACAATTGACACAGCTTTCTGTGCAGCTCGGCCCGCGCCATCCCCGCCTGCTGGCGCAACAGGCAACGGTCGATGATCTCGCGGCCAATATGCGCAGTCAGTTGCAGCGGCTCGCTGTCAGCAGCGAGGCGGACGTGAAAGCGGCTCTGGAAAAGCAGACCGCTCTCTCGGCGCAAATGACGGCTTTCAGTCAGACGGGGAGTGATGTGGACCTCGCTCGCCTCGAGCAGCTGCAGGATGCCGTGACGACAGCGCAGAGCCGCTACGAGGCCGATCAGCAGAATGCTGGCATGACGATTTCCGAAGTCCGGCCGCCGTTGACGGTATTGTCCCAGGCCGTCGCGGCCGCCGCCCCGTTGGATAACCGGCTCGTGAGCAATCAGGCTGTCGGTTTCCTCATAGGTCTTGGTCTGGCACTTTGCGTCGTATTCCTGCGCAAATGGCTGGCTGGTGCCGCGCCGGCAGAAGATCAGGCAGCTGACGAAAGCACCATGCCGGAAGCCTACGCTTTTCGCCATGAGGATGATCTGGAGCCTCAGTTATTGCCGGCGATCGCACCTGAACCGTCGGCTGCTCTCGTCCATGATGTGGATCGGCTCGATATTGCGGACGAGTGGGGCCTTATCCGGCAAGAGCTTGCATCGCTGCGTGCCAAGGTCGAAACCTACGCTGTACGCAGACATCCGGACCGCGCCTGATCGTCTCATCGTTTTCCCTTGCAATTACCGCTTTCAGACACCATAGGGCGTTTGCAGGCCATTCCATGGAGTGGATGGCTTGTAGATTGCCAGCGAATTCATGATCGGGAGACGAGCGTGACGACAGTGATCGACGGGAAGAAGGCAGCAGCTTCGGTGATCGAAGCCGTGAAGGCTGCGGCGGCGGGACTTGAGACCGAGGCCGGTGTGAAGACCGGACTTGCGGTCGTCATCGTCGGTGATGATCCGGCCAGCCACGCCTATGTGAGTTCCAAGA